>Ga0209051_1000016_pt1 | contig 541891 bp, 498 predicted proteins | sample AraplaCvi_mMS_r2_2_FD_184286 | JGI IMG/M metagenome (GOLD analysis project Ga0209051, IMG submission 184286) | Arabidopsis root microbial communities from North Carolina, USA - plate scrape MF_Cvi_mMS_r2 (SPAdes) (version 2) | ecosystem: Host-associated > Plants > Roots > Endosphere | place... | reverse complement strand
AGCGAGGTCGACTTGGACAGCTGCGCGTAGACCATCGCCACCAAATGGCCCCAGCTGTCAAAGCTCTTGCAGTAACGGTCGGCGTCGTACCTCTTGACCGCCTTGTTGAAGGCTCCGCGCGGGAGCTTGTTCAGGAACTCTTGGAAGCGGCTTATGCTGCGCATGTTGCGAGGGCTTGTTGATCGAGTTGGCGCTCTGGGATTTATCCCAAATCACCAACCCTCGCAACAACTTACCGCTCAGCGCTCAAACTTTCCCCGGACAGCAATGGGCGAACGCCGGGACCCACCGCCGTCGAGGCGCGTCGGGCTGCCGGTGGATCCCGGCGTTCGCCGGGATGACCCGTGTGGGGATGCGAGGGTGGCGCCAGCCCCGCCATCGCCCTCGGCTACCATTGACGCCCCTGCGGGCGCTCGCCCGCAACGAGCCGCAGCCATGAGCCAAGTTCTTTTCGATTACCCCCAGCAGGACGCCTCCGGCGCCACCTGCACCGCCCACGCCTGGGCCAAGGTCCCCGAACCCCTCACCCCCGACCGCCGCGACACGCTGATGGCGCGCGCCAAGGTGCTGCTGAAGGAGCGCAACGCGGTGCTCGTCGCGCACTACTACGTCGACGGCGACCTGCAGGACCTGGCGATGGAAACCGGCGGCTGCGTCGCCGACTCGCTCGAGATGGCCCGCTTCGGCCGCGACCACGCGAGCCAGACGCTCATCGTCGCCGGCGTGAAGTTCATGGGCGAGTCCGCCAAGATCCTGAGCCCCGAGAAGCGGGTGCTGATGCCCGACCTCGACGCCACCTGCTCGCTCGACCTGGGCTGCCCGGCCGACGACTTCGCCGCCTTCTGCGACGCCCACCCCGACCGCGAGGTGGTGGTGTACGCGAACACCAGCGCCGCCGTGAAGGCCCGGGCCGACTGGATGGTCACCAGTTCCTGCGCGCTGGCCATCGTCCAGCACCTGAAGGACCAGGGCAAGAAGGTGCTGTGGGCGCCCGACCGCCACCTCGGCCGCTACATCCAGGAGAACACCGGCGCCGACATGCTGATGTGGAACGGCGCCTGCATCGTGCACGACGAGTTCCGCGGCGTCGAACTCGATCTGCTGAAGGCCGAGTACCCCGACGCCAAGGTGCTGGTGCACCCCGAGTCGCCGAAGAGCGTGGTCCAGCAGGCCGACGTGGTGGGCTCCACCTCGCAGATGCTCAACGCGGTCACCACGATGGATGCGCAGACCTTCATCGTGGCCACCGACAACGGCATCCTGCACCGCATGCGGCAGATGGCGCCCACGAAGACGCTCATCGAGGCCCCCACCGCCGGCAACAGCGCCACCTGCAAGAGCTGCGCGCACTGCCCGTGGATGGCCATGAACGCGCTGCAGGGCGTGGTGGACTGCCTGGAGCGCGGCACCGGCGAGATCTTCGTCGACGAACCCATCCGCTCGCAGGCGCTCGGCTGCATCGACCGCATGCTCGACTTCGTCAAGAACAACCCGGCGAGCGTGCAGAAGCCCGGCTTCGTCAAGAACATCGGCGCCGCCTGAGCCCCTCCTCCATGTACGACTTCAACGAATCGCTCGAACAAGCCCGCGCCCGCAACATCCGTGACGCCCTGGTCGAGGACATCGGCCGCAACGACTGGACCGCGCAGCTCGTCCCCGCGGGCCAGCGCGTGCGCGCCCGCGTGCTGGTGCGCGAGGACGCCGTGCTGTGCGGCCGCGACTGGTTCGACGGCTGCTTCGCCGCGCTCGACCCGTCGGCCACCGTCACGTGGCAGGCCGCCGAGGGCGCCCGCCTCGCGCCCGACACCATCGTGTGCCTGATCGAGGCCGACGCCCGTGCCCTGCTCACGGCCGAACGCCCGGCGCTCAACTTCCTGCAGCTGCTGTCCGGCACCGCCACCACCACGCGCCATCACGTCGACGCGATGGGCGACGCCTCCACGAACCCCAAGGGCTGCGCCGTGCTCGACACGCGCAAGACCCTGCCCGGCCTGCGCCAGGCGCAGAAGTATGCAGTGCGCGTGGGCGGCGGCCAGAACCAGCGCCTCGCGCTGTGGCACGGCATCCTGATCAAGGAGAACCACATCGCCGCCGCCGGCGGCGTGGCCGCGGCCGTGCGCAACGCGCAGGCGCTGCAGTCGGGCGTCGACATCCAGGTCGAGGTGGAATCCATCGAGCAGCTGCGCGAGGCGCTGGGCGCCGGCGCCACCAGCGTGCTGCTCGACAACTTCAGCCGCGAGAAGATGGTCGAGGCCGTGGCCGTGACCGCCGGCCGCGCGCTGCTCGAGGTGTCGGGCAACGTGAAGATCGAGCAGATGGCCGAGATCGCCGCCACCGGCGTCGACCGCATCTCCATCGGCCGGCTCACCAAGGACGTCAAGGCCACCGACTACTCGATGCGGGTGCTCGAACGCCTCTGAGCCGCCGTGTGCGTGGCAGCCGTCACGCAAATGGATCCCACGGCGAGCGGGTCGCGCCTACAGTGGAAGGCCCTGGTCTTTCCCGGCGCGACATCCCATGAGTGCAGACTTCGAATCCATCCACAACTACCACGAACGCGCGGTGTTCGACGCCGTGATGGTGGCCCTGAAGGACCATCCGCACCTGAAGAGCAGCGAACTGCTGGCCGACATCGCGTGTGTCGCGCTGAACCGACTGCCGCCGCGCTACATTCGGCACCCGGTGGATTTCTCGTTTTACCTGAGCGAGAAGGAACGCGCCGAGATCGAGACCCAGATCGCCGATTCGGTGGCCTTCGCCTACCAGTTCGTCCAGGCCCGCGCCGCGATGCGCGCCCGCTCCTGAACTTCTTCCCGCAACCCGCTCGACCCCTTTTCCAGAGCCCCATGACCCGTACCCTGACCGCCGCCGTCCTGGCGGTGCTGCTCTCCGCCTGCGCCACCGGTTCCAACGAAGTCTCCCTCGCCCAGCTGGCGAAGGAAAACCAGGCCAACGTCGGCCAGCTCGCGATCGGCGCCGACCGCGCGCAGACGATGGCCCTGATGGGCACGAAGACCGCGAAGACGCGCGACGGCGTGGTCACCAACCCGTTCCGCTCGGAAGCCTTCAAGGACGCGAAGGGCGCGCGCTACGAGATCCACTACTACGTCGTGGCGCCGAACCGCAAGTTCCAGTCGCTCAAGCTCACGCAGACCACCCCGGTGATCTTCAAGAACGACGCGCTGATCGGCTGGGGTGACGAGGCGCTGCAGCAGGCCAAGGGCATCCAGGCCGGCACGACGCGCTGAAGTTCACGGCGTCACCCCGGCGAACGCCGGGGCTCAGTGGATCCCGGCGTTCGCCGGGATGACGGCGTCGGGGTTCAGTTCCCCCAGCCCGACAACAGGCTGTCCGGCCGCTGCGCCCCGCTGGCCGCCGGCCGCACCAGCACCGTCGGGAAGCTCACCGGCAGCGTCAGCGGGAAATCGCGGCTGTAGTGCAGGCCGCGGCTCTCGTGGCGCATCAGCGCCGAGCGCACGATGAGCTCGGCGCAGTCGACGAGGTTGCGCAGCTCGAGCAGGTCGCGGCTGACGCGGAAGTTCGCGTAGTAGTCCTGGATCTCGCTGCGCAGCAGCAGGATGCGGTGCAGCGCGCGCTCCAGGCGTTTCGTGGTGCGCACGATGCCCACGTAGTTCCACATCAGCAGCCGCAGCTCGTCCCAGTTGTGGGCGATGACCACCTGCTCGTCGGCGTTCTCCACCTTGCTCTCGTCCCACGCCGGCAGCACCGGGTGCGGGCCGTTGCGGCGCGAGAGGATGTCCTCCGCGCACGTGCGGCCGAACACCACGCACTCGAGCAGCGAGTTGCTCGCGAGCCGGTTGGCCCCGTGCAGGCCGGTGTAGGTGGTCTCGCCCACGGCGTAGAGGCCCGGCAGGTCGGTGCGGCCCAACAGGTCGGTGACGACGCCGCCGCACGTGTAGTGCGCCGCGGGCACCACCGGGATGGGCTGGCGCGCGATGTCGATGCCCAGCTGCAGGCAGCGGGCGTGGATGGTGGGGAAGTGTTCCTTCAGGAAGGCTTCGCCCAGGTGCGTGGCGTCGAGCAGCACATAGTCGACGCCGTGTTTCTTCATCTCGAAGTCGATGGCGCGGGCGACGATGTCGCGCGGGGCCAGTTCGGCGCGTTCGTCGTGCGCCGGCATGAAACGCGTGCCGTCGGGCAGCAGCAGCCGGCCGCCCTCCCCGCGCAGCGCCTCCGTGATCAGGAAGCTGCGCTCCTGCGGGTGGTACAGGCACGTCGGGTGGAACTGGATGAACTCCATGTTGCCGACGCGGCAGCCCGCGCGCCAGGCCATCGCGATGCCGTCGCCCGTGGAGGTCTCGGGGTTGGTGGTGTAGCGGTAGACCTTGCCCGCGCCGCCCGTGGCCATCACCACCGCCGAAGCGGCCAGGGTCTCGACGCGCTGCGTCTCGATGTCGAGGGCGTAGATGCCGTAGCAGCGCGCCGGCTCGTCGCGCTTGAGGTGGCGCGACGTGATGACGTCGAGCGCCATCCAGCGCTCCAGCAGGCGGATGTTCGGGTGGCGCGAGACCTCGTCGAGCAGGGTCTGGTGAATGGCCTTGCCGGTGGCGTCGGCCGCGTGGGCGATGCGGCGCACCGCGTGGCCGCCTTCACGGGTGAGGTGCAGGCCCAGCGGGCCGTCGGGGTCCGGAGAGAACGGCACGCCCCGCGCCACGAGCCATTCGATGACCTCGGCGCTGTGCTGCGCGATGAAGCGGGCCGTGTGTTCGTCGACGAGGCCGGCGCCGGCGTCCTGCGTGTCGCGCACGTGGGACTCGATGCTGTCGTCGGTGCCGAGCACCCCGACGATGCCCCCCTGCGCCCAGGCGGTGGCGGCCTCGTCGAGCCCGCGCTTGGCCAGCACGACGACGGGCCGGTCCTGCGCGAGGTGGAGCGCCACGGTGAGCCCCGCCAGGCCGGCCCCCACGATCACCACGGGCAGGTCGGACACATCGGCGGGGTTCGAGGACATGGCAGGGAAGCCGCCCGGACAGCCGCTTCGGAGTTCAGTGAATCGCCGATTCTATCGGGGCGTCACAAAAATGCCGCGCGGGGCCCGCTTCGGAGGGATTTCGCGAGAGGTGCGGCGCATGCCACGATCGCGACAGTCACATTCCGAAACAATCGGCGATACTTCGCCGACGGGGGCAGGACGGGCAACGATGCCACGTCCGCGCGCATCGAGGGGAATTTTCATTCATGGCAGTGTCAGCCACTGAGTCCGACGACGGGGCCGAGCCCTGGCAGGCGACGCGTTCGCAGACCAACATCGCCACGCAGATCGCGGGCGACGAGAACGACTACCTGGCGAGCCAGGCCGACGTGGGCAACATCGGCCGCCACGTCGGCGGGGACCAGCACGAGCTGTTCGTCTCCTGCGCCGCGGCGGAAGCGCTGCAGCAGCAGCTCGACCACCTGCGGCCCGACTACATCGCGCTGCACGACCTCGGCACCACGTCCACCCGCAAGCTGCTCGCGAGCGTCGCCGCCGCCAGCCGGCGCACGCTGCAGAAGCTCGTGATCCGCCGCCAGGGCTACGGCACGCCCCTGGCGGCGCTCGAGTTCCTCGACCTGCCGACGGGCGACGGTTCGTCGCTGCGCCTCTACACCACCGAAACCGACGCCGACACCCACACACGCCAGGACATCGCCCGCGTGCTGCTCGCCTACAGCCGCCTCGGCGTGCTGATGGTGGGCGACCTGCCGGCCCACCTGCTGAAGTCGTCGCTCGAACCGCTGCACGAGGCCATGGTGGTGGGCCCCTGGCTCAACCGCAACCTGCTGCTGCTGCCGCTCGCGTCGTCGGCCACGCTCGCCAACGAAGGCCTCTCGCTCGGGCGGGGCACCGGCGTGCAGGTGCGCACCACGCCGCAGGTGACCCGGCCGGCGGACGCCTGGTCGTTCGTCAGCGGCACCTGGAACAAGCTGCGCGAGCAGTGGCGGCCGGCGGCCCCGCCCCCGCCGCCCACGAACGTCCCGATTCCCGTCGAGCCCACGCCGATGACCCCGATGCCGACCGTGCGCCCCGCGGCGTCCGCGCCGGGCGCCGCGCCGGTCGTCGAGTCCACGCTCGGCCGCTACGTGCGCCTGCTGGCCGACCTGCCCGGCATGGTCAGCTGCTGCGTGTTCGACGTGCAGAACGCCCGCGCCCTGGTGCACGCCGGCGCGCGGCCGGGCGCCGAGGAACTGGCCGCGAACGGCAGCGCGATGCTCGCCGCGCTCGGCACGGCCAGCCGCACGCTGGGCCTGGGCCATGCGCTGCCCGAGGCGGCCATCACGCTCGGCGCGCACCACCTGGTGCTGCGCGGGGTGCCCAAGCACCCGGGCGTGGCGCTGCACGCCGTGCTCGACAAGACCCATGCGAACCTGACCCTCGCGCGCCTGCAGATCGGCCGCATGGACAGCCTCTTCGACGAACCCACCAGCTGATGTCCCGACTCGACTCGCAGCGGCAGCGCTTGTACGGCGACGGCCGCGCCCTCGTGCTGTCGCTGGGCCGCCCTGCCGACTGGGACCTCGTGTCCCGCGCCTGGCAGGGCGTGCAGCTCGACCTGGACCTGCCCGCGCCGGCCATCGCCGTGTCGGGCGCGGATGCCTACGAGCTGTGGTTCTCGGTGGCGTCGCCCGTGGCCCGCGACGACGCCCTCGCCTTCCTCGACGCCCTGCGCCGGCGCTACTGGCCCGACGTGAAACCCGCGCGCGTGGCGTGCCTGGCCGGCGATGCCGTGCCGGTGGTGCCGCGGGAGGTGGATGCCGACGGCAACTGGTCGGCCTTCGTCGCGCGCGACCTCGCGCCGGTGTTCGCCGACACGCCCTGGCTCGACATCCCGCCGAACGAGGACGGCCAGGCCGACCTGCTGCAGGCCTGCACGGTGATCACGGCGGACGCCTGGGACGCGGCCCGGGCGCTGCTCGCGCCGGCACCGGTCGAGGCGCCTCCCGCGCCCGCTCCGGCATCGCCGACGGCTTCGACGAACGCCACCACCACCGACCCGCGCGAGTTCCTGCTGCGGGTGATGAACGACCCGTCGGCGCCGCTCGCGCTGCGCATCGACGCGGCGAAGGCGCTGCTGCCCCACACCGCGCGCTGACCGCGCGCGGGCGGGCCGGCCGATCAGTCTTCCAGCTGCGACAGGTCGCGCACCGCGCCCTTGTCGGCCGACATCACGAGCTTGGCGTACGCCTTCAGCGCGGCCGACACCTTGCGCGGACGCGCCTTGGCCGGCTTCCAGCCCTTGGCGTCCTGCTCGGCGCGGCGGCGCGCCAGTTCCTCGTCGGACAGCAGCACGTCGATCGTGCGGTTCGGGATGTCGATGCGGATGCGGTCGCCGTCGCGCACGAGGCCGATCGCGCCGCCGGCCGCCGCTTCCGGCGAGCAGTGGCCGATGGACAGGCCCGAGGTGCCCCCCGAGAAGCGGCCGTCGGTCAGCAGCGCGCACGCCTTGCCCAGGCCCTGCGACTTGATGTAGCTCGTGGGGTACAGCATCTCCTGCATGCCGGGACCGCCCTTCGGGCCTTCGTAGCGCACGATCACGACGTCGCCCGCCTTGACCTTGCCGGCCAGGATGTTCTCGACGGCCTCGTCCTGCGATTCGGTGACGTGGGCGGAGCCCTCGAACACCAGGATGCTTTCGTCGACGCCGGCGGTCTTCACGACGCAGCCGTCGAGCGCGATGTTGCCGCGCAGCACGGCCAGGCCGCCTTCCTTCGAGAACGCGTGTTCGTTCGAGCGGATGCAACCTTCGGCGCGGTCGGTGTCCAGACTGGGCCAGCGGGTGTTCTGGCTGAACGCCACCTGCGTGGGGATGCCCGCGGGGCCGGCCAGGTAGAAGTGGCGCACGGCCTCGTCCTGCGTGCGGACGATGTCCCACTGGTCGAGCGCCTCGCCGAGCGTCTTCGCGTGCACGGTGGGCACGTCGGTGTGCAGCTTGCCGGCGCGGTCGAGCTCGCCCAGGATGGCCATGATGCCGCCGGCGCGGTGCACGTCCTCGATGTGGTACTTGTTCGTGTTGGGCGCCACCTTGCACAGCTGCGGCACGACGCGCGACAGGCGGTCGATGTCGGCCATCGTGAAGTCGATGCCGGCCTCGCTGGCGATGGCCAGCAGGTGCAGGATGGTGTTGGTGGAGCCGCCCATCGCGATGTCGAGCGTCATCGCGTTCTCGAAGGCCTTGAAGCCCACCGAACGCGGCAGGATGCGTTCGTCGTCCTGCTCGTAGTACTGGCGGGCCAGCTCGACGATGCGGCGGCCGGCTCGCTTGAACAGCTGCTCGCGGTCGGCGTGCGTGGCCACCACGGTGCCGTTGCCCGGCAGCGACAGGCCCAGCGCCTCGGTCAGGCAGTTCATCGAGTTGGCGGTGAACATGCCCGAGCACGAACCGCACGTCGGGCAGGCGGAACGTTCCACCTCGGCCACGTCGGCGTCGGAGTAGGCCTTGTCGGCCGCGATCACCATCGCGTCCACCAGGTCGAGCTTCTTGAACTCGATCTGCTTCGTGACGGGGTTGGCCAGGCGCGTCTTGCCGGCTTCCATCGGGCCACCGGACACGAACACCACGGGGATGTTCAGCCGCATGGCGGCCATCAGCATCCCGGGGGTGATCTTGTCGCAGTTGGAGATGCACACCATGGCGTCGGCGCAGTGCGCGTTGACCATGTACTCGACCGAGTCCGCGATGATGTCGCGGCTGGGCAGCGAGTACAGCATGCCGTCGTGGCCCATCGCGATGCCGTCGTCGACGGCGATCGTGTTGAATTCCTTCGCGACGCCACCCGCCGCCTCGATCTCGCGCGCGACCAGCTGGCCCAGGTCCTTCAGGTGCACGTGGCCGGGCACGAACTGCGTGAAGGAGTTGACCACCGCGATGATCGGCTTCTGGAAGTCTTCGTCCTTCATGCCCGTGGCGCGCCACAGGGAGCGGGCACCCGCCATGTTGCGGCCGGCGGTGGAGGTCTTGGAACGGTAAACGGGCATCGTGGGGACTCGGGGAGGAGGCGTTGCGGACGTAACCCGGGATTATCGCCCAGCGCTCCCAAACCCGTCACCCCGATGAAAATCGGGGCCCACCGCCCGCCGGCGCGCTGCGGGAACGGTGGGCCCCGGCGTTCGCCGGGGTGACCCGAAGGGTCAGTGCACCACCCTGCTGAACGTGAACTCCCCTTCCTCGAAGTCGACGGGAATCACGTCCTTCGGCGCGAACCGCCCCTCGAGGATCAGCTTGGCCACCGGGTTCTCCAGTTGCTGCTGGATCGCCCGCTTCAGCGGCCGCGCGCCGAACACCGGGTCGAAGCCGGCCTTCGCCAGCTCCGTCAGCGCCGCGGCCGACACGTCGAGCTTCATGTCCATCTTCTCGAGGCGCTGCTCCAGCACCTTGAGCTGGATCTTCGCGATGGACTCGATGTTCGCGCGGTCGAGCGCATGGAACACCACGGTCTCGTCGATGCGGTTCAGGAACTCCGGGCGGAAGTGCTGCTTGAGCTCGCCCCACACCGCGTCGCGGATGTCCTCGGCCGGTTGCCCGGCCATCTGCATGATGTGCTGCGACCCGAGGTTCGAGGTCATCACGATCACCGTGTTCTTGAAGTCCACGGTGCGGCCCTGCCCGTCGGTCAGTCGACCGTCGTCCAGCACCTGCAGCAGCACGTTGAACACGTCCGGGTGCGCCTTCTCCACCTCGTCGAGCAGTACGACGCTGTAGGGCTTGCGCCGCACGGCCTCGGTCAGGTGGCCGCCTTCGTCGTAGCCCACGTAACCCGGGGGCGCGCCGATCAGCCGGCTCACCGAATGCTTCTCCATGAACTCGCTCATGTCGACGCGGATGAGGTGGTCCTCGCTGTCGAACAGGAACCCGGCCAGCGCCTTGCACAGCTCGGTCTTGCCGACGCCGGTGGGCCCCAGGAACAGGAACGAGCCGGTGGGCCGGTTCGGGTCGGACAGGCCCGAGCGCGAGCGCCGGATGGCGTTCGACACGGCCGCGATGGCCTCGTCCTGGCCGATGACACGCTCGTGCAGCTTGGCCTCCATCTGGAGCAGCTTGTCGCGTTCACCCTGCATCAGCTTGGCCACGGGGATGCCGGTGGACCGCGCCACCACCTCGGCGATCTCCTCGGCGCCCACCATCGTGCGCAGCAGCTGCGGGCGGCCGTCGGTGGACGCGCCCTTCTTCAGCTCCTTCGCCTGGGCCTCCTTCAGCGTGCGTTCCAGCTCGGGCAGGCGCCCGTACTGCAGCTCAGCGACCTTGTTGAAGTCGCCCTTGCGCTTGAGCTCCTCGATCTGGAAGCGGATGCGGTCGATCTCTTCCTTGACGTGGGCCGAGCCCTGCGCCGCGGCCTTCTCGGACTTCCAGATCTCGTCGAGGTCGGCGGCCTCGCGCTGCAGCTTGGCGATCTCCTCCTCCAGCAGCGCGAAACGCTTCTGGGAGGACTCGTCCTTCTCGCGGCGCACGGCCTCGCGCTCGATCTGCAGCTGGATCAGCCGGCGGTCGAGGCGGTCCATCAGTTCGGGCTTCGAGTCGATCTCGATCTTGATCTTGGCCGCGGCCTCGTCGATCAGGTCGATGGCCTTGTCGGGCAGGAAGCGGTCGGTGATGTAGCGGTGGCTCAGCTCGGCCGCGGCCACGATGGCCGGGTCGGTGATCTCGACGCCGTGGTGCACCTCGTACTTCTCCTGCAGCCCGCGCAGGATGGCGATGGTGGCCTCGACGGTGGGTTCGCCCACCAGCACCTTCTGGAAGCGGCGCTCGAGCGCGGCGTCCTTCTCGACGTACTTGCGGTACTCGTCGAGCGTGGTGGCGCCGATGCAGTGCAGCTCGCCGCGCGCGAGCGCGGGCTTGAGCATGTTGCCGGCGTCGATGGAGCCTTCGGCCTTGCCGGCGCCCACCATGGTGTGGATCTCGTCGATGAAGAGGATGGTGCGGCCCTCTTCCTGGGCCACTTCCTTCAGCACGCCCTTCAGGCGTTCCTCGAAGTCGCCGCGGTACTTGGCGCCGGCCAGCAGCAGCGCCATGTCCAGCACGAGCACGCGCTTGTTCTTCAGGGAGTCGGGCACCTCGCCCGCGACGATGCGCTGGGCCAGGCCCTCGACGATGGCGGTCTTGCCCACGCCCGGCTCGCCGATCAGCACCGGGTTGTTCTTGGAGCGGCGCTGCAGCACCTGGATGGCGCGGCGGATCTCGTCGTCGCGGCCGATCACCGGGTCGAGCTTGCCCTGGCGGGCGCGTTCGGTGAGGTCGAGCGTGTACTTCTTGAGGGCCTCGCGCTGGCCTTCGGCATCGGCGCTGTCGACCTTCTGGCCGCCGCGCACGGCCTCGATGGCCGCCTCGAGCGACTTGCGGGTCAGGCCGTGGTTCTTCAGCACCTGGCCGATGGAGGCCTTGCTGTCGGTGGCGGCGAGGATGAACATCTCGCTCGCGATGAACTGGTCGCCGCGTTTGGTGGCTTCCTTGTCGGCCGCCTGCAGCAGCGCGCCGGTGTCGCGGCTGGCCTGCACGGGCTCGCCGCCCTGCACCTGGGGCAGCTTCTTGATCTCGCCTTCGAGCGAGTGCTGGAGCGCCACGGTGTCGACGTTGGCGCGCTGCAGCAACGCCTTCGGGCCGTCGGCCTCGGCGAGCATGGCCACGAGCACGTGGGCGGGTTCGATGTACGGGTTGTCGCGCGTGACGGCCAGGCTCTGGGCCTCCGACAGCGCGGTCTGGAACGGGGTGGTGAGTTTGTCGAGTCGCATGTGAGCAAATCCTCCGATTGCTCATCATGTGAGGAGGCCGCCCGGATTTTCAAGCGGCCGGTGCGAGCATCCCCGACGTCTTCTCCAGGAACCGCTGCGCCCGCTCCGGGCCGGCGTGGGTCTCGACCGTCCGCGCCGCCATCTCGCACCAGGCGACCAGCGCCTCGCGGGTCTGCACCTCGGTCGCCAGTGCGCGCAATTCCTGGTCGCGGCCGCCCAGCATCAGCGTGGCGAGGTCCAGGGCGTACATCTTGGCGGCGGCGAGCGACGGGGCCGGCGCGGCCGCCTTCGGGGGTGGCGGGGAAGGCGCCGCGGGCGCGGCGATCACGGTCGGCCAGACGATCAGGCCCTCCCGGTGCAGGTCGGCGATCGCCTCGCGGCCGAGGCCCAGGCCCTCGGCCAGCGTCGTCAGTTCATGGCCGTTGCGCCGGCCGTCCACGGTGATCAGCAGGGCCCGGCGCGCCCGGTCCAGCCGGTGGTCGCGCGAGTCGAGCCATTCACGGGCGAGCGGGGTCTTGCGGGGCGACAGGTGGCGGTCCATCGGGTGGCGTCAGCTTCATCCGGAAGCCGCCGAGTGTGAACATCCCGTGTGACCGTCACATGACCCGAACGGCTCCCCTCACACGGTCGTGAACCAGTTCCGCGCCAGGGCGGCCCCAGCGGCCGCGCACACCAGCGCGCCGGCCACGTGGGCCAGGGTGTGGACCAGCGCCGCGCCGTAGTCGCCCCGCTGCAGCAGCGTGAGCGATTCGCCCGAGAACGCCGAGAACGTGGTCAGGCCGCCGAGGAAACCGGTGACCAGCAGCAGCTTCAGCAGGTCGTTGGGCGCGCGGTCGAACGCGACGAGGGCGAAGCCGATCATCAGGCCACCGACGCAGTTCACGAGCAGCGTGCCCACCGGCAGCGACGCGCCCGACCGGTTGAACCAGACCCCCGCCTGCCAGCGCGCCAGGGCGCCCGCCGAGGCGCCCACGGACACCGCGAGCACCTGCCACCACGAGAAGACCTGTCCGTTCATGCGTTGCTTCCGGTGATGCCCCAGCGGGCGAGCGCCTCGTCGTCCTGCACCCGGGCGTCGACCCAGCGTGCGCCGTCGGGCGTGTGTTCCTTTTTCCAGAACGGGGCCTGCGTCTTCAGGTAGTCCATCAGGAATTCGCAGGCCTGGAAGGCCTGCCCCCGGTGGGCCGACGTGACGGCCACCAGCACGATCTGCGCGCGGGCCTCGAGCACGCCCACGCGGTGGACGACCCGGGCGGCGCGGATGTCGAAGCGCGCGAAGGCGGCGTCCACCATCGCCTCGATCGACCGTTCGGTCATGCCCGGGTAGTGCTCCAGCTCCATCCGCAGCACGTCCTGCCCGTGGGCGCTGTCGCGCACGGTGCCGGTGAAGGTCACCACCGCGCCCACGCCCCCGTCGTCCGCCCGCAGCGCAGCGACCTCGGCGGCGACGTCGAAGTCGGCTTCCTGGATGGACACCCGGGGCGCGGCCATCGGGTTCAGCCTCCGGTCACCGGCGGGAAAAACGCCAGTTCGGCGCCGTCGGTGACCACGGTGGTCTCCGGGCACAGCACCTGGTCCAGCGCGCAGCGCAGCGCCCGGCCCTCGGCCAGCGCCTCGGCATGCACCGCATCGCGCGCGCGCAGCAGGCGGCGCACGTCGGCGATGGTCGCCCCCTCGGGCACCTCGAGCGGACCGCCGGCGCCCAGCGCCTCGCGCAGCGACGCGAAGAATTTCAGCGTCACCTTCACGCGAACCACTCCGAGAACGGCACGTAGCGCACGAGGTCGCCGCGCTGGATGGCGGTGCCGATCGGGTTGTCGACGAGGCCGTCGCCCCAGACGGCCGAGGTCAGCACGCCGGAGCCCTGGTTCGTGAAGCGGTCGAGGCCGCCGTCGGCGTTGCGGCGCACGCGCAGGAACTCGCGGCGGCGGTCGGCCGGCCAGTCGAAGTCGGCGCGCAGCATCAGCGGGGCCGGCAGATCGCTGCTGGCGCCCTGCAGGCGGCGCAGCACCGTGCGCCCCGCCAGCAGGAAGGTGATGAAGCTCGACACCGGGTTGCCCGGCAGGCCGAGGAACCAGGCCTGCCCGCCGTCGTCGCGCCGCACGCGGCCGAAGGCCAGCGGCTTGCCGGGTTTCATCGCCATCTGCCACAGGTCGAGCGTGCCCTCGGCCAGCACGGCCGGCCGCAGGTGGTCTTCCTCGCCCACGGACACGCCGCCGCTGGTCACGATCAGGTCGTGGCCCTCGGCCGCGCGGCGCAGCGCCGCCTGGGTGGCGTCGAGCCGGTCGGGCACGATGCCGAGGTCGGTGCACTCGGCGCCGGCCGCCTCGATCAGCGCGCGCAGCGTGAAGCGGTTGGAGTTGTAGATGGCGCCGGGCTTGAGCGGCTCGCCCGGCATGGCCAGTTCGTCGCCGGTGGAGAACAGCGCCACCTTCGGGCGGCGCACCACGTCGAGGGTCGCGGCGCCCACCGAGGCGGCGAGGCCCAGCGCCTGCGGCGTGAGGCGGGTGCCGGCGGGCAGCACGACGCTGCCCAGGCGCACGTCCTCGCCGCGCCGGCGGATGGCGAGGCCCTCCTCCGGCACGATGTTCACGCGCACGGCGCCGTTGAGCGCGTCGCACTGTTCCTGCATCACGACGGCGTCGGCGCCCTCGGGCACCGGCGCGCCGGTGAAGATGCGCGCGGCGGTGCCGGGCTGCAGCGCCGTGCCCACGTGGCCCGCGGCCACGCGCTGGCTCACGGGCAGCACGGTGCCGGCGGCCGGCACGTCGGCCCGGCGCATCGCGTAGCCGTCCATCGCGCTGTTGTCGGCGGGCGGCACGTCGACGATCGACACCACGTCGTGGGCCAGCACCCGGCCCAGGGCCGCGAAGGTGGAGACCGTCTGGCTCTGGCGGCCGGGCAGCGGCGACACCGCGGCGTTCAGCCGCGCCAGCACGTCATCCAGCGAAAGAAGCGGCGGGCGGGAAGTCGGGGAAGGTGTACTCATAACGGTTCGGGTCGCTCAGCAGGAAGGCCGCCACGGCCTCGGCGTCGTCCACGTCCAGCAGCGGCAGCCCGGTGGGTTCTGGCAGGCCGGCCGGCGTGTCGGTGGCCACGGCGACGATGTACGGGTCCACCGGATATTGCACCGGATGGCCCGTCTCCGCTCGCCACACCTCGATCTTCGGCAGGTCGGCGTGCTTGAAGCCCTCGACCAGAGCCCAGTCGCAGCCGGACAGCTCGGCGAGCATCTGGTGCACCGTGGTGTCGGCCACCACCTCGTACTCGCGCACGATGGCGAGGCGCCGGTCTGAGGCGATCACCACCTCGAAGGCGCCGGCCTTGCGGTGGCGCCACGAGTCCTTGCCGGGGTGGTCGATGTCGAAGTCGTGGTGCGCGTGCTTGACGACCGACACCCGCTGGCCCGCGGCCCGCAACGCGGGGATCACGCGCTCCAGCAGCGTCGTCTTGCCCGCGCCGGAACGGCCGCAGAACCCGATGACCTTCATCGGGCGGTCAGGCGTGGTCCACGATGAAGCGCTTGACCCGCTCGGCGTCGGCCGGCAGGGGCTCGAACCGCTTGGGCAGCTTCTCGATGCCAACGAGCGCGGCCGGGCGGTCCGGCTGGCGGCCGAGGGCCTCGACGATGGTGTCGGCGAACTTCACCGGCAGCGCCGTCTCGAGCACGATCATCGGCACGCCCGGCTCCAGCAGCTCGTGCGCCACCTTCAGGCCGTCGGCCGTGTGGGTGTCGATCATCGTGCCGAAACGCTCGTACGTGTCGCGGATGGTGGCCAGGCGGTCGGCGTGGGTGCTGTGGCCCGACTGGAAGCCGTACACCGAGATGCGCTCGAACTGCTCGGGCGTCAGGGTGAAGTGCCCGTCGCGCTCGAGCTTCGTCTTGAACAGGTCGTGCGTCACGCCGCCGTCGCGGCCCAGCAGGTCGAACACGAAACGCTCGAAGTTCGAGGCCTTCGAGATGTCCATCGACGGGCTCGAGGTCTCGTACGTCTCGGCGCTGGCGCGCGGGCGGTAGGTGCCCGTGCGGAAGAACTCGTCGAGCACGCGGTTCTCGTTCGTGGCGAGCACGAGGCGCTTGACGGGCAGACCCATCATGCGGGCCACGTGGCCGGCGCAGATGTTGCCGAAGTTGCCCGACGGCACCGCGAAGCTGACGCGTTCGTCCTCGCCCTTCGTGGCCTGGAAGTAGCCGGCGAAGTAGTACACCACCTGGGCCAGCAGGCGGGCCCAGTTGATCGAGTTGACCGTGCCGATCTTGTACTGGCGCTTGAACGCGAGGTCGTTCGAGACGGCCTTGACGATGTCCTGGCAGTCGTCGAACACGCCCTGCACGCACAGGTTGTGGATGTTCGGGTCCTGCAGGCTGAACATCTGCGCCTGCTGGAACGCGCTCATGCGGCCCAGCGGCGACAGCATGAAGACGTTGACGCCCTTCTTGCCGCGCATCGCGTATTCGGCCGCGCTGCCGGTGTCGCCGGACGTGGCGCCGAGGATGTTGAGCGTCTCGCCGCGGCGGCCCAGTTCGTACTCGAACAGGTTGCCGAGCAGCTGCATCGCCATGTCCTTGAACGCCAGCGTGGGGCCGTTCGACAGGGCTTCGAGGTGCAGGCCGGGTTCCAGCGTCTTCAGCGGCACGATCGCGTCGGAGCCGAACACCTCGCGGGTGTACGTCTTCTTCACGAGCGCGCGCAGGTCGTCCGCCGGGATGTCGTCGATGAAGCGCGACAGGATCTCGAACGCGAGGTCGGCGTACGACAGGCCGCGCCACTGCGCGAGCGTGGCCTTGTCGATCAGCGGGTAGTGCGTGGGCAGGTACAGGCCGCCGTCCGGCGCGAGGCCTTCGAGCAGGATGTCGGAGAAGCCGCGCGGGGTCTGTTGATCCGCGGGCGTCCGGGTGCTGATGTACTTCATGTCAGCTCAGCTCTTCCTTGCGGATGCGGACGATGGGCGCCAGAACTGTCGGCAAGGCCTGCATCGCGGTGATGGCCTGGTTCATGTCGCCCTCGCGCGTGTCGTGCGTGAGGATGATGACGTCGGTCTTCGATTCGCCCTCGGCCGACTCGCGCTGCAGCAGCGCGTCGATCGAGATGTTGCGGTCGGCCAGGATGCCGGTGATCTTGGCGAGCACGCCGGCCTGGTCGGCCACCTGCAGGCGCAGGTAGAACGACGTGACCACGTCGTCGATGGGCAGCACCGGCGTGGCGGCGAGCTGGCCCGGCTGGAAGGCCAGGTGCGGCACGCGGTGGTCCGGGTCGGCGGTGTGCAGGCGGGTGATGTCGACCAGGTCGGCGACCACGGCCGACGCGGTGGGTTCGCTGCCCGCGCCCTTGCCGTAGTACAGCGTGGTGCCCACGGCGTCGCCATGGACCACGACGGCGTTCATCGCGCCTTCCACGTTCGCGAGCAGGCGCTTGGCCGGCACGAGCGTGGGGTGCACGCGCAGCTCGATGCCGGTGTCGCGACGCTTCGTGATGCCCAGCAGCTTGATGCGGTAGCCCAGCTGTTCGGCGTACGTGATGTCGGCGGCCGACAGCTTCGTGATGCCCTCGACGTGGGCGCGATCGAACTGCACCGGGATGCCGAACGCGATGGCGCTCATCAGCGTGACCTTGTGGCCGGCGTCGATGCCCTCGATGTCGAAGGTGGGGTCGGCTTCGGCGTAGCCGAGGCGCTGCGCTTCCTTGAGCACGACGTCGAAGTCGAGGCCCTTGTCGCGCATCTCCGAGAGGATGAAGTTCGTGGTGCCGTTGATGATGCCGGCCAGCCACTGGATGCGGTTGGCCGACAGGCCTTCGCGCAGCGCCTTGATGATGGGGATGCCACCGGCCACGGCGGCCTCGAAGGCCACCACCACCCCCTTGGCCTGCGCCGCGGCGAAGATCTCGGTGCCGTGCACGGCCAGCAGCGCCTTGTTGGCGGTGACCACGTGCTTGCCGGCCGCGATGGCTTCCATCACCAGCGCCTTGGCGATGCCGTAGCCGCCGATCAGCTCGACGACGATGTCGATCTCGGGGTTGGCGATCACCTGGCGGGCGTCCGACACCACCTCGACGTCGTTGCCCACGACCGACTTCGCGCGGGCCACGTCCAGGTCGGCCACCATCGAGATTCGAATGCTGCGGCCCGCGCGGCGGCGGATCTCTTCTTCGTTGCGAAGGAGCACGTTGTAGGTGCCGCTGCCGACGGTGCCGATGCCCAACAGGCCGACTTGGATGGGTTTCATGGTCTAACCGGCCTTGTGGGCCGCAGTGAGGGAAGTGGAAAGCGGAATTGCGAGACTGCTCAGGTGCCGTGGCGCTTGCGGTAGCCGTGCAGGAACCGCGCGATGCGGCCCACGGCGTCCGTCAGGTCGTCCGAGTTCGGCAGGAACACGAGGCGGAAGTGGTCGGGGTGGATCCAGTTGAAGCCCGTGCCCTGCACGATCAGCACCTTCTCCTCGGCCAGCAGGTCGTACGCGAACTGCTGGTCGTCGGCGATGGGGTACACCTTCGGGTCGAGGCGCGGGAACATGTAGAGCGCGCCCTTCGGCTTCACGCAGGTGACGCCGGGGATGTCGGTGAGCAGCTGGTGCGCGAGGTCGCGCTGGCGACGCAGGCGGCCGCCGGGGGCCACGAGGTCGTTGATGCTCTGGTAGCCGCCGAGCGCGGTCTGGATCGCGAGCTGGCCCGGCGTGTTCGCGCACAGGCGCAGCGAGGCCAGCATGTTCAGGCCCTCGATGTAGTCGCGCGCATGGCGCTTCTCGCCCGACACCACCATCCAGCCGGCGCGGTAGCCGCACGAGCGGTAGTTCTTCGACAGCCCGTTGAAGGTCACGAACAGCACGTCGTCGGCGAGCGAGGCGATGCTGGTGTGCGTGTTGCCGTCGTACAGCGTCTTGTCGTAGATCTCGTCGGCGAACACGATCAGCTGGTGCTCGCGCGCCACCTGCACGATCTCGCGCAGCAGGCTGTCGGGGTACAGCGCGCCCGTGGGATTGTTCGGGTTGATGACGACGATGCCCTTGGTGCGGGGCGTGATCTTCGAGCGGATGTCGGCGATGTCCGGCATCCAGTCGCTCTGCTCGTCGCAGATGTAGTGCACCGGCGTGCCGCCCGACAGGCCCACCACCGCGGTGTGCAGCGGGTAGTCGGGCGACGGGATCAGCATTTCGTCGCCATCGTTGAGCAGCGCGTTCATGCTCATCGCGATCAGCTCGGACGCGCCGTTGCCGAGGTAGACGTCGTCGATGGTCACGCCGGCGACGTTCTTCTGCTGCATGTAGTGGACGATCGCCTTGCGCGGAGCGAACAGGCCCTTGCTGTCGGTGTAGCCGGCGGCCACCTGCGACGGCAGGTTGCGGATCATGTCCTGCACGATCTCGTCGGGCGGCTCGAGGCCGAACGCGGCCACGTTGCCGATGTTCAGCTTGATGATGCGATGGCCCTCTTCCTCCATCTGGCGGGCCTTGTCGAGCACGGGCCCACGGATGTCGTAGGCGACGTTGGCCAGCTTGCCGGACTTGAGGATGGGCTTCAACACGGGGTCTCCGGGAGGGGTGATGGTGTATTTGCTATGTTCTACACCAGCGAAAACCTACAATTTAACCATATGAAGATGCAACCCGACCGCCTCGAAGGCGTCAATGCGGTGTTCGGGCACGGCCCGGGCGAGATCTCCGTCAACAACACGGTGTTCCGTCACAGCGTGATCGTGCCATGGAAGGGCGACATCGTCGCCTGGGACGTGGACGCGTTCGAGGCGCTCACCGTCGCGCATTTCCTCAAGGTCGCGGAGTTCAAGCCCGAGCTCGTGATCTTCGGCAGCGGACCGCGCATCCGCTTCCCCTCGCCCGCGTTGTTGCGTCCGCTGATCGAGCGTGGCGTGGGCCTCGAGACGATGGACACGGGCGCCGCGTGCCGCACGTACAACGTGCTCGCGGCCGAGGGCCGTTCGGTGGTGCTGGCGGCGCTGCTGACGAGCCCCGTGGCCCCGGGGCCGTGAGGTGCGCGCTATCCCCCTAAGTGACGACCGGGTTGGTCGGGGATCGATAACGCCCGAGGGCTTATACTCACGGGCTACGCCTCCCCAGACGGCGCAACTTCCCCGAAATTCTTCATGACGCCAGCCCTCAACAAACCCCTCCCGGAATTTGAAGCGCTCGCAACCGGTGGCGTGAAGTTCACGCCGCAGGCTTTCGCCGGGCAAACTGTCGTTTTGTACTTTTACCCGAAAGACAATACTCCTGGATGCACCACGGAGGCCATGCAATTCCGTGACCGCCACAAGGATTTCGTGAAAGCCGGCGCCATCGTGTTCGGCGTCTCCCGCGACAACATGGCGTCGCACGACAAATTCAAGCAGAACCTCGAATTGCCGTTCGAGCTGATCGCCGATACCGAAGAAAAGCTCTGCCACATGTTCGGCGTGGTCAAGAACAAGATCATGTACGGCAAGAAGGTCAAGGGCATCGAGCGCAGCACCTTCCTCATCGACGGCAGCGGCGTGCTCCGCGCCGAGTGGCGCGGCCTCAAGGTCGCCGGCCACGTCGACGAGGTGCTCAAGGAAGTCAAGGCGCTGAAGAAGACCTGAACTTCCGCTTGAAGTTTTCGATTCCTCTGCTCCGGGTGGCCTGATATTCAGGTCGCCCCGCTGAAAAGCCGGCCCCGCGCCGGCTTTTTTCATTTCCATACTGCATGTGTCAAACGGCGCTTGAGCCGTCAACCAAGATGTGCATAATCAAATCATGTCTGTGAGCCGTGATACACGCCACCCTCCATCGAAGCCGCACGGGCGACTGTGCGGCTTTTTTGTTTCCCAGCCCACCTGAACGCCCATGCCACTGCCCAAGCCGCCTGCCAAACGTGCCAGTCTCCTGACCCCCGCCGACTTCGAATCGCAGGCCGCGCCCAAACCGGGCAAACGGACCACCCAGAAACACCCCGCCTCCGAGCCTGCTCCCGCCGCGCTCGACCTGTACGAGCCCCCGCGTGAAGCCGCCCCGGTGAGCGCTCCGGTGCTGGCCCGCCCCGCCCCCGTCGCGCAGCGCCCGGTCGCGCAGCCGAAGCCGCGCAAGCCGAAGACCACCGGCCCGGCCAAGCTGTTCGTGCTCGACACCAACGTGCTGATGCACGACCCGATGTGCCTGTTCCGCTTCGAGGAACACGACATCTACCTGCCCATGATCACGCTCGAGGAACTCGACGATCACAAGAAGGGCATGTCGGAAGTGGCGCGCAACGCCCGCCAGGTCAGCCGCGACCTCGACGCGCTGGCCGCGAGCCTCAGCGAACGCCCGGGCAGCGACATGGCCGACGGCCTCCCGCTCGGCGGCACCGGCCACCGCGAGGCCGGCGGCAAGCTGTTCTTCCAGACCAAGCTGCTGAACGTCGAGCTGCCCGCGGGCCTGCCGCAGGGCAAGGCCGACAACCAGATCCTGGGCGTGGTGAAGGCGCTGCGCGACGCGCACCCGGGCCGCGAGGTGGTGCTGGTGTCGAAGGACATCAACATGCGCATCAAGTCCCGCGCGCTGGGGCTGGCCGCGGAAGACTACTTCAACGACAAGACCCTCGACGACGGCGACCTGCTCTACACCGGCGTGCAGGCCCTGCCGCCCGACTTCTGGGACCTGCACGGCAAGACCATGGAGAGCTGGAACCAGGGCGGCCTCACGTACTACCGCATCAGCGGCCCGCTCGTGCCGTCGCTGCTGATCAACCAGTTCGTGTTCCTCGAGGCGCCGGGCGCCACGCCGCTGTACGCGAAGGTCACCGAGATCACCGGCAAGACCGCCGTGCTGCGCACGCTGCGCGAGTACACCCACCAGAAGAACGCCGTGTGGGGCGTCACCGCGCGCAACCGCGAGCAGAACTTCGGCCTCAACCTGCTGATGGACCCCGACTGCGACTTCATCACGCTGACCGGCACCGCCGGCACCGGCAAGACGCTGATGACACTCGCCGCCGCGCTGTCGCAGGTGATGGACGACCGCCGCTACACCGAGATCATCGTCACCCGCGTCACCGTGCCGGTGGGCGAGGACATCGGCTTCCTGCCGGGCACCGAGGAAGAGAAGATGTCGCCGTGGATGGGCGCGCTCGACGACAACCTCGAGGTGCTCTCGAAGACCGACGGCGCCGCGGGCGAATGGGGCCGCGCGGCCACCAACGACCTCGTGCGCAGCAAGATCAAGATCAAGAGCCTGAACTTCATGCGCGGGCGCACGTTCCTGAACAAGTTCGTCATCATCGACGAGGCGCAGAACCTGACCCCGAAGCAGATGAAGACGCTGATCACCCGCGCCGGCCCCGGCACGAAGATCGTCTGCCTCGGCAACCTCGCCCAGATCGACACGCCCTACCTCACCGAAGGCAGCTCCGGCCTCACCTACGCGGTGGACCGCTTCAAGGGCTGGCCGCACAGCGGGCACGTCACGCTCGCGCGCGGCGAACGCTCGCGGCTCGCCGACTTCGCGTCCGAGGTGCTCTGACGCGGGTTCACGCCTTCTTCCTCGAACGCCCGGCCGTGCCGGGCGTTTTTTCTGGCGCGTCGCGGTCCCACGGCGGCACGCCCTCGAACGCTTCGGCGAGGAAGTCGATCACGGCCCGCACCTTCGAACTCAGCTGCCGCCGGCTCGGGTACACGGCGAGCACGTCGATGTCGGGCATGGGGTAGTCCGGCAGCAGCGGCACCAGCCGCCCCGCGCGCAGGTCGTCGCCCACGATGAAGGTGGGCTGCCACACGACGCCGGTGCCGGCGAGCGCGGCCGCCCGGGCGGTGTCGCCGTTGTTGGTGTACATCGCGACCGGCGCCCGCACCACGTGGCGTTCGCCGCGTGCATCGTCGAAGTGCCAGTCGTCGCCCGTGGCCCAGTGCGTGTAGCTGACGCGGCGGTGCGTCGCGAGCTCGGCCGGCGTGCGCGGCGTGCCGTGCTTCGCCAGGTAGCCGGGTGACGCGCACACCATGTTGCGCGACGCCGCCAGCCTGCGCGACGCGTAGTGCTGAGAGCCGGTGCGGGCGATGCGCACGCCGAGGTCGTAGCCCTCCTCCACGAGGTCGACCACCCGGTCGATCAGCGAGACCTCCAGCTCCACCTCGGGATGGCGGGCGAGGAAACGGGGCCACAGCGGCGCCAGGTGCAGGATGCCGAAGCTCACCGGCACGTTGATGCGCAGGCGCCCGCGCGGCGCGAGCGAGGCCGACGCGGCGAAGGCCTCCGCTTCGGCCACGTCGTCGAGCACCGCCTTCGCCCGCAGGTACAGGGCCTCGCCGCTGTCGGTGAGCGACATCTTGCGCGAGTGCCGGTTCAGCAGCCGCGTGCCCAGGTGGGCTTCCAGCTCGTTGATGTAGCGGGTCACGTTGGCCGGCGAGGTGTCGAGCGACTCGGCCGCCCTCGCGAACCCCTGCCGCCCCACCACCGCCACGAACACCTCGAACGCCCTCAGACGGTCCATTGCACACCCTCATGATTCAGGAAAGCTGAACCAATCATGAACCTTTGGCCTATTGGTCGCAGCAAACATGAATCCTACAGTGGCTTCACCGGCGGACGTCGCCGCAACCAACCACCCGAAGGAGATCACCATGACCCGACTCACCGGCAAGCGCGCCCTCATCACCGGCGGCACCAGCGGCATCGGCCTCGAGACGGCCCGCCAGTTCATCGCCGAAGGCGCCCGCGTGGCCGTCACCGGCAGTTCGCCCGCGAGCCTCGAGCAGGCGCGCCAGGTGCTCGGCAAGGACGCCCTCGTGCTCGCCTCCGACGCCGGCGACGCGAAGGCCCAGGCCGTCCTCGCCCGCACCCTCGGCGAACACTTCGGCCAGCTGGACGCGGTGTTCGTCAACGCCGGCATCGCGACCCTCGCACCCATCGAACAATGGGACGAGGCCACGTTCGACCGCGCCCTGTCGGTCAACCTGAAGGGCCCGTTCTTCCTCGTGCAGGCGCTGCTGCCGATCCTCGCGAACCCGGCGTCCATCGTGCTCAACACGTCGATCAACGCCCACATCGGCATGCCCAACTCGTCGGTGTACGCCGCGAGCAAGGCCGGCCTGATCTCGATGGCGCGCACGCTGTCGGGCGAACTCATCGGGCGCGGCATCCGCGTCAACGCGGTGAGCCCCGGCCCGGTGCAGACGCCGCTGTACGGCAAGCTGGGCATGACCCCCGACGAGCTGCAGAAGGTGGCCGGCAGCATCCTCCAGCAGATCCCGGCCGGTCGTTTCGGCGACCCGTCGGAGATCGCCAAGGCGATCGTGTACTTCGCCTCCGACGAATCGCGGTACACGGTGGGCAGCGAGCTGGTGATCGACGGCGGCATGAGCACGCTCTGACCACCGTCCGGCCCGGCATTTAATGCCGGGCCGGCGCCGGCCGCCTTGTGCAGGGGACGGCATCCGAACCCTGGGTGCCTCACCCCCTCCCAGGAGTTTCCCACCATGCTGAGCCTCAACACCAACGCCGCCGCCCTGTCGGCGCAAAGCTCGGTCGGCAGCACCCAGAAGTCGCTGTCGACGTCGATGACCCGCCTGAGCACGGGCTACCGCGTCAACTCCGCGATGGACGACGCCGCCGGCCTGCAGATCGCCACCCGCCTGAACGCACAGACCCGCGGCCAGGCCGTCGCCCAGCGCAACACCCAGAACGGCATCTCGATGATGCAGACCGCCGAAGGCGCGTTCAACGAGGTCACCGACATGCTGCTGCGCATGAAGGACCTCGCCACGGAAGCCGCCAACGGCACCGCCAGCGTCAAGGACCAGGACGCGATGCAGCTCGAGTTCGACGCGCTGGGCCAGGAAATCAAGAACATCATGACCAACACCTCGTTCGGCGGCGCCAAGCTGCTGGCGGGGGGCACGCTGACCGCGGCCGTGTCGTTCCAGATCGGCGCCACCTCGGCCGAGAAGATGTCGGTCAACCTCGCGGCCGACATGACCCAGCTCGGCACCGACCTGGGCGCCGCCAGCGCGAACTACACGACCGCCGGCACCGGCACGGAAATCAACGCGGCGAGCGCCAACGCCACGATCGACAAGATCAGCACGGCCCTCGACAGCGTCGGCAAGGTGCGCGCGCAACTGGGTGCCGCGGCCAACCGCCTCGACCACGTCAACAACAACCTGGCCAACATGAGCACGAACACCACGCAGGCGCGTGGCCGCATCATGGACGTCGACTACGCCACGGAAACCGCCAACATGACGTCGAAGCAGATGCTCATGCAGGCCGGCACCTCGATGCTCAAGCAGTCGAGCAGCATGTCGCAGCTCGTGATGTCGCTGATGCAGTAAACCGCGTCACCGTTCACGACGAAGCCGGGCCTCGCGCCCGGCTTTTTTCATTCCGGATTTAACGGCCGGGAACGGCCTGCCGCCTTGTGGTGGAGAGGGCATCCCGCACGGTGGTGCCTCAACCCCACCCCCAGGAGTTTCCCACCATGCTGAGCCTCAACACCAACGCCGCCGCCCTGTCGGCGCAAAGCTCGGTCGGCAGCACCCAGAAGTCGCTGTCGACGTCGATGACCCGCCTGAGCACGGGCTACCGCGTCAACTCCGCGATGGACGACGCCGCCGGCCTGCAGATCGCCACCCGCCTGAACGCGCAGACCCGTGGCCAGGCCGTCGCCCAGCGCAACACCCAGAACGGCATCTCGATGATGCAGACCGCCGAAGGCGCGTTCAACGAAGTCACCGACATGCTGCTGCGCATGAAGGACCTCGCCACCGAAGCCTCGAACGGCACCGCCAGCGTCAAGGACCAGGACGCGATGCAGCTCGAGTTCGACGCGCTGGGCCAGGAAATCAGCAACATCATGAAGAACACCTCGTTCGGCGGCGCCAAGCTGCTGGACGGCGGTTCGCTCGCGGCCACCGCCGGCGTGACGTTCCAGATCGGCGCCACCACGGCCGAGAAGATGACGATCACCCTCGGCACGGACATGACCGCGCTGATCAACGGCATCACCGGCGCCACGTCCAACTACACGGCCGCCACCGCGCATGCCACCGGCACGGGTGAAATCAACGCCGCGAACGCCAACGCCACGATCGACAAGATCAGCACGGCCATCGACGCCGTCGGCAAGGTGCGCGCGCAGCTGGGCGCCGCGGCCAACCGCCTCGACCACGTCAACAACAACCTGGCCAACATGAGCACGAACACCACGCAGGCGCGTGGCCGCATCATGGACGTCGACTACGCGACCGAGACCGCCAACATGACCAGCAAGCAGATGCTGATGCAGGCCGGCACCTCGATGCTCAAGCAGTCGAGCAGCATGTCGCAGCTCGTGATGTCGCTGATGCAGTAAACCGCGTCATCGTTCACGACGAAGCCGGGCACTGCCCGGCTTTTTCTTTTTCCGCCTTAACGCCGCCACCACCCCGGCCGCCTTGTGGTGGGGAGGGCGTCCCGCACGGCGACGCCTCGAACCCACCCAGGAGCACTCCATGCTGAGCCTCAACACCAACGCCGCCGCGCTGTCCGCACAAAGCTCGGTCGGCAGCACCCAGAAATCGCTGTCGACGTCGATGACGCGCCTCAGCACCGGCTACCGCGTCAACTCCGCGATGGACGACGCCGCCGGCCTGCAGATCGCCACCCGCCTGAACGCCCAGACCCGTGGCCAGGCCGTTGCCCAGCGCAACACCCAGAACGGCATCTCGATGATGCAGACCGCCGAAGGTGCGTTCAACGAAGTCACCGACATGCTGCTGCGCATGAAGGACCTCGCGACCGAAGCCTCGAACGGCACCGCCAGCGTCAAGGACCAGGACGCGATGCAGCTCGAGTTCGATGCGCTCGGCAAGGAAATCAAGAACATCATGGACAACACCTCGTTCGGCGGCGCCAAGCTGCTGGTCGGGGGTTCGCTGACCGGTGCCGTCAACTTCCAGATCGGCGCCACGACCGCCGAGAAGATGACGCTCAACATCGGCACCGACATGACCACGCTGACGGCCAGCATCACCACGGCCTCGGCCTACGGCTACGGCGGCACGGGCACCGGCGGCTCGGAAATCAACGCGACGAACGCCAACGGCACGATCGACAAGATCAGCAACGCGATCGACAGCGTCGGCAAGGTGCGCGCGCAACTCGGCGCCGCGGCCAACCGCCTCGACCACGTCAACAACAACCTGGCCAACATGAGCACGAACACCACGCAGGCGCGTGGCCGCATCATGGACGTCGACTACGCGACCGAAACGGCCAACATGACGTCGAAGCAGATGCTCATGCAGGCCGGCACCTCGATGCTCAAGCAATCGAGCAGCATGTCGCAGCTCGTCATGTCCCTGATGCAGTGATGAGCCCCCACGTCGCTGCGCTCCTGCCCCCCGAGGGGGCGCCTCGCGTCTAGCCCGGGAGACCCGGGCCTCGCGAGTTGCTTGAAGTGCTTCGCTTCGCTCGCGAGAGGTTTGCGCCAGGAACTGGGCCCGAAAACGGGCCCAGTTCGGGCGACGCCCCCGGGAACCCCGTTCCTAGAATCGATCGGATCATGCACCCTGCCCCCACTGCCGTGCGCGCGCCCCAGGCGCAATCCTCCTGGCTGGCCGGTCAGCGCGCGGAAAAGAAGAAGCAATGGCGCGACGCCGAACGCGAGTATGCGAACGCGGCACGCCTCGACCCGTCCGACATCCGCGCGTGGATGAAACTCTCCACCGTGCGCTTCAAGATCGGCCAGCGCGTCGAGGCGCTCGAAGCCGCGCGAGAAGCGTGGCGACGAGACCCCGACAGCCCCATCGCCTGCGAGCTGCTCGCCCTCACACTCTCCAACCAGCACCGCCACGACGAAGCCGCCAACGTGCTGCTGGCGATGCCCGCCGAAGGCCGCACCACCGACCACCTGCTGACGCTCGCCCAGGCCCTCGTGTACGCCCGGCGCTGGCCCGAGGTGGTCGCGCCGTGCCTCGAGCTGCTGTCGAAGGACATGTTCAACGCGTCGGCCCACCTGCAGATGGGCCTGGCCTTCAACAAGATGGGGCGCCCCCGCGACTCGGCCCTGTGCTTCGAGACCGCCGCGGCCGCCGACAAGACCGGCCGAGTGCGGCCGCTCGCGCTGTCGCAGCTCGTCGAGCAGTTGCGCTACGCCGCCGAATGGCGCGACCTGCCCCGCCACACCGAGGCGCTGTTCGCCGCGCTGCGCGACAGCAGCGACGACACGCTCGCGCAACTCGTTTCATTCCCGCTGTTGTCCATCGACTGCCCGCCCGACCTGCAGCACCGCGTCTCGCGCCTGACCACGGGCCGCATGGCCGCCGACGTCGAGCGGCTGCCGCCCCGCCCGCCTCGCGCGCCCGGCCCGCTGCGCCTCGGCTACCTGTCGAGCGACTTCCACGCCCACGCCACCGCGCTGCTGGTCGTCGAACTGCTCGAACGCCACGACCCCGACCGCTTCGAGGTGTTCCTCTACTGCCACAGCGAGCAGGACGGCACCCCGCTGCAGGCGCGCGTGCGCGCCACCACGAAACACTTCCGCGACGTGCGCCACCTGGGCGACGCCGAAGTGGCGAAGCTCATGCGCGACGACGGCATCGACATCGTCGTCGACCTCAAGGGCCAGACCACCGACACCCGCTTCCAGCTGCTGGCCGCGCGACCCGCCCCGGTGCAGGTGAGCTTCCTCGGCTATCCCGGCACCTGCGGCGCGCCCTTCCTCGACTACGTCGTGGGCGACCCCATCGTCACGCCGCTCTCCGCCGCCGACCACTACAGCGAACGCATCGCGCAGATGCCCGTCTGCTACCAGCCCAACGACAGCCGCCGCGAACTCCCGCCCGCGCCCACGCGCGCCGAACTGGGCCTGCCCGACGACGCCATCGTGATGTGCTGCTTCAACCAGACCTACAAGGTGCTGCCCGCGATGGCCGACCTGTGGGCCCGCATCCTGGACGGCGCGCCGAACGCCGTGCTGTGGCTGCTGATCTGGAACGAAAACGCCGCCGGCAACCTCGTGCGCGAACTGCAGGCCCGTGGCGTGGACCCCGAACGCGTGTTCTTCTCGCCCCGTGCCACCATCGCCGGCCACCAGGCCCGGCTGCAGTGCGCCGACCTCTTCCTCGACACCTGGCCCTACAACGCCCACACCACCGCCAGCGAGGCGCTGTGGGGCGGCGTGCCGGTGCTCACCGTGCCGGGCGAGACCTTCGCGTCGCGCGTGGCCGCGAGCCTCGTGACCGCCTGCGGCCTGCCCGAGTTCGCCTGCGACACACCCGAGACCTACGTGGCCCGCGCCATCGCGCTCGCCAACGACCCCGCGCCGCTGCGCGCGGCGCAACGCCACCTCGTCGAGCACCGCCGGCAGTTGCCGCTGTTCGACGGCGCGCGTTTCGCCCGCGACTTCGAGGCCCTGCTGCAACGCATGTGGGACCGGCACGACGCCGGCCTCGCCCCCGACCACCTGCTCGCCACCACGCCATGAAAGCCGTCATCCTCGCCGGCGGCCTGGGCACCCGCCTCGCCGAAGAAACCACCGTCCGCCCGAAACCCATGGTCGAGGTCGGCGGCAAGCCGGTGCTGTGGCACATCCTCAAGCTGTACTCGCACCACGGCATCAACGATTTCGTGATCTGCCTCGGCTACAAGGGCTACGTGATCAAGGAGTACTTCGCGAACTACTTCCTGCACATGTCCGACGTCACGTTCGACCTCGCGGCCAACCGCATGGAAGTGCGCAACCAGCACTGCGAACCGTGGCGCGTGACCCTCGTCGACACCGGCGAGCACACGCAGACCGGCGGCCGCCTGAAACGCGTGCGCCACTACCTCGACGACCACGAGCCCTTCTGCTTCACGTACGGCGACGGCCTGTCGAACGTGGACGTTCGGTGCCTCGTCGACTTCCACCAGACCCAGGGCCGCCTCGCCACCGTCACCGCCGTGCAGCCCCCGGGCCGCTTCGGCGCGCTCGACCTGCACGACCAGCGCATCACCCGCTTCGCCGAGAAGCCCCAGGGCGACGGCAGCTGGATCAACGGCGGCTTCTTCGTGCTCGAGCCACGGGCGCTCGACCTGATCACCGAGGGCGACGGCACCGTCTGGGAGAAGGGCCCGATGGAAACCCTCGCGAGCGACGGCCAGCTGTCGGCCTTCACGCACGACGGCTTCTGGCAGCCCATGGACACCCTGCGCGACAAGATGAAGCTCGAGGAGCTGTGGCAGACGCGGAGCGCCCCGTGGAAGGTGTGGGACTGACAGCATGACGACCGCGCTCTTCGGCGACACGTACCGCGGCCGGCGGGTCCTCGTGACCGGCCACACCGGCTTCAAGGGCTCGTGGCTCACGCTGTGGCTGCAGGCGCTCGGCGCCCGCGTCTTCGGCCTCTCGCTGCCGCCCGACACCACCCCGAGCCACACGCGCCTGCTGGGCCTGCCGATGGACGAGGCCCTCGTCGACCTGCGCGACACCCCCGCGGTGCGCGCCGCGGTGCGGAGGTTCGAACCCGAGATCGTGTTCCACCTCGCCGCCCAGGCCCTCGTGCGCCGCAGCTACGTCGAACCCGCGGCGACGTTCGACACCAACGTGATGGGCCTCGTGAACCTGTTCGAATCGGTGCGCGCGGCGCCGTCGGTGCGGGCCGTGGTCAACGCCACCACCGACAAGTGCTACGAGAACCGCGACACCCACGACGGCTACCGCGAGACGGACGCCCTCGGCGGCCATGACCCGTACAGCGCGTCGAAGGCGTGCGCCGAGATCGTCTCGGCCAGCTACCGCGCGAGTTTCCTCGCCAACGCGGCCCACCCCGTCGGCGTGGCCACCGCCCGCGCCGGCAATGTGATCGGCGGCGGCGACTGGTCGGAAGACCGGCTGATCCCCGACCTCGTGCGCGCGGCCATCGCCGGTCGCATCACGCCCATCCGCAACCCCCACGCCACGCGGCCGTGGCAGCACGTGCTGGAGCCGCTGTCGGGCTACCTGCTGCTGGGCCAGCGCCTGCTCGACGACCCGGCCAGCGTGGCCGAGGCCTGGAACTTCGGCCCCGAGGCCGACGGGCACCTGAACGTCGGCGAAGTCATCACGCGGTTCACCTCCCACTGGCCGGCCGTGCGGCACGAGACCGATGCGTCCTCCACCCATCCGCACGAGGCCGCGCTGCTGCACCTCGACTGCGGCAAGGCCCGCCGCGAACTCGGCTGGCGCCCGGTGTGGGGCCCCGACACGATGATCGAACGCACCGCCGGCTGGTACCGCGCGCACCACCTGTCGCGCGCCCTGCTGAGCCACGACGACCTGCACCGCTACGTCGAGGACGCCCGCGCCGCCGGCCTGCCCTGGACCCACCCGTGACCTTCGAACCCACCCCGATCGCCGGCGTCTGGGACATCACCACGGTGCCCCGCGGTGACGAACGCGGCCGCCTCGTGCGTGTGTTCTGCGAGCAGTCCTTCGCCCCCGTCCGCCCCGGCCTGCGCTTCGTGCAGGTCAACCTGTCGGCCACGGCCCGGCGCGGCACCGTGCGCGGCCTGCATTTCCAGCGCGCCCCCGCGCTCGAGGCCAAGCTGATCCGTTGCGTGCGCGGCCGCGTGTTCGACGTGGCGGTGGACCTGCGCGCGGGCTCGCCCACGTTCGGCCGCTGGCACGCGGTGGAGCTGTCCGCCGACAACGACCGCCAGATCTTCATCCCCGAGGGCTGCGCGCACGGCTTCCAGGCGCTCACCGACGACGTGGAACTGCTGTACCAGCACACCGCCCCCTACACACCGGACTGCGAAGGTGGCGTGAGGCATGATGACCCGACGCTGGCCATCGCCTGGCCGCTGCCGGTGACGGTGCTGTCCGACCGCGACCGCGCCCTCCCCCTGATCGACCCGCAATTCACCGGAGTGCAGCCTTGAAGTGCCGCCACTGCCACGCCCCGCTCGCCGACGTCTTCATCGACCTCGGCGCAGCGCCCCCGTCCAACGCGTTCCTGCGCGCCGATGAACTCGACCGTCCCGAGCCGCACTTTCCGCTGAAGGTGTTCACCTGCGGCGAGTGCCGCCTCGTGCAGATCGACGAGGTGCAGCGCCACGACGCGATGTTCACGAACGACTATGTGTACTTCTCGTCGTATTCGAGCTCGTGGCTGGCCCACGCGAAGGCGTACGTCGACCAGGTGACCGAGCGCCTCGCGCTCGACGAACGGTCGCTCGTGATGGAGATCGCCTCGAACGACGGCTACCTGCTGCAGTACGTGCAGCAGCGCGGCATCCCGTGCGTGGGCATCGAACCCACCACCGGCACGGCCGAGGTCGCCCGCGCGAAGGGCATCGAGAGCATCGAGCGCTTCTTCGGCCACGGTTTCGCCGCGCGCTTCGCGGCCGAGCGACGCCAGGCCGACCTCGTGCTCGGCAACAACGTGCTGGCGCACGTGCCCGACATCAACGACTTCGTCGCCGGCCTGGCCACGGTGCTGGCCCCGGGCGGCACGGTCACGCTCGAGTTCCCGCACCTGATGCAGCTCGTGCTGCAGCGGCAGTTCGACACCATCTACGACGAACATTTCTCGTACCTCAGCCTGCTCACCGTGCAGCGGATCCTCGCTGCCCAGGGGCTGGCCGTGTGGGACGTGGAGACCCTGCCCACCCACGGCGGGTCGCTGCGCGTGTGGGCCCAGCACGCCCGCAACCCGCGCCCCGCGCATCAGCGCGTGCGCGAGGTGCTGGAACGCGAACGCGCCGAGGGCGTGCACACCGCGGACTTCTACACCGGCTTCCAGGCGCTGGCCGACCGCATCAAGGACGACCTGGTCGCCTTCCTGATCGAACAGAAGCGCGCCGGCCGCACCGTGGGCGCGTACGGCGCCGCCGCCAAGGGCAACACGCTGCTCAACTACGCGGGCGTGCGCCCCGACCTGCTGCCGTGGGTGGTCGACGCCTCGCCGCACAAGCAGGGGCGCTTCCTGCCCGGCTCGCGCATCCCCGTGGTGAACGAGGCCCACCTGCGCGCCGCGCGGCCCGACTTCGTCGTGATCCTGCCGTGGAACCTGCGCGCCGAGGTCTCGGCCCAGCTGCGCTACATCGGCGAGTGGGGCGGCCGTTTCGTCACGGCAGTGCCCGACCTGCAGGTGTTCGACTCCGCCTGACATGAGGGTGCTGCTCACCGGCGCCGCCGGCTTCATCGGCCGCCACGTGCTCGACGCGCTGGCGCCCGCCGAGGTGCATGCGGTGAGCCGCGCACCGCAGGCCCCGCGGCCCGGTGTCACGTGGCACACGGCCGACCTGCTGTCGGCCGGGGCCATCCGGACCCTCGTGTCCGACGTGCAGCCCACGCACCTCGTCCACCTTGCCTGGACCACCGCCCACGGCACCTACTGGCACAACCCGGCCAACCACGACTGGGTGACCGCGAGCCTCGGGCTGCTCGACGCGTTCGCGGCGAACGGCGGTCGCCATGCCTTTCTCGCCGGCACGTGCGCCGAGGACGACTGGACCGGCACGGGCCGGCTGCCGGCCACGCGCTACGGCCGCTGCAAGGCGGCGCTGCGGCTGCTCGCGACCGACCGCGCGGCGTCGCACGGCCTGCCCCTCGCATGGGGCCGCGTCTTCTTCACGTTCGGTCCCGGCGAAGCGCCCGCGCGGCTCGTGCCCTCGCTGAGCCTGAAGCTGCTGGCCGGCCAGGCCGCGGAGACCGGCCCCGGCGACCTGGAACGCGACTTCGTCTGCGTCGAGGACCTGGCCGCGATGGTCGCCCTCGCCAGCCGCACGGCCTTCGACGGCACGATCGACCTGTGCAGCGGCCAGGGCACCCGCATCGGCGACCTCGCCGCCGCGGTGGCCCGCGAGACCGGCCGCGCCGACCTGTTGAAGGTCGGCGCCCTGCCCGCCCGCGCGGGTGATCCCGCGCGCCTCGTGGGCGATGCCCGCACCCTGCGTTCCATCGGTTGGGCGGGTGGCACCGACCTCGAGGAAGCTGTCCGTCGATCGGTCGCCTGGTGGCGGGAGAATGCGGCATGACCGTCGCCCCGCACCTGCTCGCCGGCTTCGTCGCCCGCCAGCTCGAGAACACCTACCCCGACGGGCACGAGAGCCTGCCGTCGCTGCAGGCCGCGCTGCCCGCGGCGCTGGAACGCACCCGCCGCTGCGTGACCGGCGTGAAGCCCTGGCAGGCTGCCGGCTTCGACCCGCTCGTGTCGGGCCAGTACGCCACGTTCCTCTACTTCCTGTCGAACGAAGTGGGTGCGACGGGCGGCGACACCGCCACCGCGGTGCGCCTGTTCCTGCTCAACAAGGCGCTGCACGGCCTGGAACTCTTCCACGACGTGCCGCTGCCCGAGGTGTTCATGCTGGGCCACACGCCCGGCATCGTGTGCGCGAAGGCCACGTACGGCACCCAGCTGATGCTGCACCAGGGCTGCACCGTGGGGCGCAAGATGAACGGCGACCGCCCGGTGCTCGAACGCCGCGTGGTGCTGTTCCCGAACGCGATGGTCATCGGCCGCTGCCACGTGCGCGAGAACACCGTGCTGGCCCCCGGCGTCGTGCTGGTGGACACCGACACGCCCGGCGACTGCCACGTGCTGCCGGGTCCCGACGGTCCGGTGTTCAAGCCCGCGCGCCGCGAGGTGTGGCGCGACTACTTCGTCGACTAGCGCCAGTCCAGCAGTTCGACTGGCGACCCGAGCGACGCCAGCAGCGCCAGGTTCTCGTCGCGGTAGTTCGGGTTCATCAGCACCGCCGCGGTCACGCCGCGCGCCGCCAGTTCCGACGGCCCGACGATGGCGTGCCCGGTGCCCGGCAGGAACTTGCCCTGCTTGTTCGGGTTCAGGTCCACCACGCAGTCGATCCGCTCGCAGCCCGGGTCCACCAGGTTCGCGAGCGTCACGCCCTTCGCCCCGGCGCCCCACAACGCCACGCGACCGGTGCGGCCCGACAGGCGGTCGAGCCAGCGGCGGCGCATCTCGCCTTCCTCGCGGCCGTAGTCGCGGGCGAGCTGCAGCGTATCGCCCGGTCCCGGGGCGGAAGGCACGGTCGTGCCGCCTGACTTGTGCGCCTGCAGCCACAGGTACTGGCCACCGAACACGTGGTCGACCCGGTCCACCTCGAACCCGGCGAGGCCGAACGCGTGGGACAGTGACGGCGCGGTGAACAGAGAGCAGTGTTCGTAGAAGAGGTCCCACACCACCCGGTTACGGAGGATCCAGTCGACACACGGCGTCTCGAAAAACACCATCGCGCGGTCGGCGTTCGCCAGCGCCGCGAACACGGACTGCAGCAGCGGCAGCGGGTCGGCCACGTGTTCGATCACGTGGCGGCAGATCACCACGTCGGCCGGCACGTCGGTGCAGTCGGCGCCGTAGTAGCGGGTGTGGAACACGAGGCGGCCATCCAGCGCGGTGGGCGGGCCCAGGTAGCTCGGGTCGAAGCCCTGCCCCCGGTTGTTGGCACCGGGGTAGTTCACCAGCTTGCGCAGGAATTCGCCCTTGCCGCAGCCCACCTCGACGATGCGCGCGTCGCGCACGCCGCAGCGTTCCACGAGGTCCTCGACGAGGCCGTCGAGGTAGGCCTCGAAGTGGCTCGAGCACGACTGGGTGTTGTCGTAGTGTTCGCCGTAGGACAGCAGGCCCGCGTCGAACGTCGTGTTGAACACGAAGCCGCAGCCGGCGCACACGGCCATGTCGAGCTGGCCCCGGGCCACCCGGCGGGCCGCGTCGCGGTCGGCCGCCAGCAGGTTCTGGTGCACGGGCTGCGCGGCACGGCGCACGAAGGTCTCCAGCGACGAGCCGTCGCAGACGGGGCAACTCAGGCGGGCCGTGCTCATGCGGGGAACCGCGCCATCAGCTCGGCCTCGGCCACCACGCGCACGCCGCGGTCCCTGTCGTGGTACGCCGAACCGCCGGCGGCCGTCCGCAGGAACACGAGGGTGCGCGACAGGCTGTCGCGCGGTGGCAGGTGCGGCTCGAACCGCACCGGGCGCGGCGAACGCGCCTCCAGGTACGCCTTCAGCTCGGGCTCGCACGGGCCGGCGCACAGCACCGTGTCCGTGCCACGCGCGAGCACCGGGTCGTTCAGCAGGAAGTGCAGCGCGGCCTCGAGCGCCAGGCGCGGCATCGGCGCCGGCAGCGCCGCCTCGTAGCCCATGCCGCGCAGGCGCATCGCGATCATGTGGGTGTCGACCGGGTCGCGGCCCGCGCCGATGCGCAGGCGCAGCGCCACCGACATGCGCGTGGCGATCATCTGCTGGATGCGCAGCTGCAGGCCCAGGCGTTCCTCGAGCGGCACGTCGCCCGCGCGGGCGAGCAGGTAGTCGAGCCCGCCGCGGTAGCGGTCCCAGGCGTATTCCACTTCCTGGTTGCCGAGCTGCTCGCGCACGTCGTCGGCGAAGTAGTTGGTGATCTGAACGTAGAACGGCTGCTGCTGCACCAGCACCGCGCCGTGGGCCAGGTAGTCGGCCGCGTGCACGAAGGCGAAGAAGGCGTGTTCGTTGATCCGCGGCATCACCTGGCGCATCACGTCGGTGCGGGTGATCTGCACTTCGGGGAAGACGTGGTGGCGCAGGATGACGTCGAGCAGCTCGCGGTGTTCGCCGCGGGCCACGCGGAAGTCGCGAGGCACGTTGTAGAAGGTACCATGGTCCTGGTCGGCCACGAGGTCCAGCGTGACCTGTGGCGCGTACACCACCGCGACGCCGGGGTCGGCCTCCATGCGGGCGATGGTGGACGCGACGTGTTCGACCATCAGGCTGTCGTCGTCGGCGATGTAGACCATGTAGCGGCCCGCGGCCTCGCCGGTGACGAACTGGAAGTTCGGGAAGCCGCCGATGTTCTCGGCGTGGCGGATCGCACGGATCGGCAGCCGCGCGGCGAAGGCCTCGATCACGGCCGGGGTGCGGTCGGTGGAGGCGTTGTCGGCGATGACGATCTCGTACGGGTACGGGAACGCCGACAACGGCGCCTCCAGGCTGCCGAGCAGCGATTCGAGGTAGCGGCTGCGGTTGAAGGTGGGAATGCAGAAGCTGACCAGCGGCGTGGGACTCATGGGCGTGCGAAGGCGGCGGGACCGGGTGTCCCCGGTTCATTGTCGGCAGATCCGCCTTTTGCTGAAATCCATTTAATGGATCCGGCGGGCCGGTCGTCCTGTACAGACATCGGCGCTTTTTTCGCGCCACTGCCCTACCGGAGACCGCCATGCTCAGCCTGAACACCAACGCCGCCGCCCTGTCCGCCCAAAGCTCGGTGGGCAGCACGCAGAAGTCGCTGTCGACGTCGATGACCCGCCTGAGCACGGGCTACCGCGTCAACTCCGCGATGGACGACGCCGCCGGCCTGCAGATCGCCACCCGCCTGAACGCGCAGACGCGTGGCCAGGCCGTCGCCCAGCGCAACACCCAGAACGGCATCTCGATGATGCAGACCGCCGAAGGCGCGTTCAACGAAGTCACCGACATGCTGATGCGCATGAAGGACCTGGCCACCGAGGCCGCCAACGGCACCGCCAGCACCAAGGACCAGGACGCGATGCAGCTCGAGTTCGACGCGCTGGGCCAGGAAATCAAGAACATCATGACCAACACCTCGTTCGGCGGCGCCAAGCTGCTGGCGGGGGGCACGCTGACCGCGGCCGTGTCGTTCCAGATCGGCGCCACGTCGGCCGAGAAGATGACCGTGAACCTGTCGGCCGACATGACGACGCTGGCCACCGACCTGGGCGCCGCCAGCTCGAACTACACGACGGCCGCCACCGGCACGGAAATCAACGCGACGAATGCCAACGCCACGATCGACAAGATCAGCACGGCCATCGACAGCGTCGGCAAGGTGCGCGCGCAACTCGGCGCCGCGTCGAACCGCCTCGACCACGTCAACAACAACCTGGCCAACATGAGCACGAACACCACGCAGGCGCGTGGCCGCATCATGGACGTCGACTACGCGACGGAAACCGCGAACATGACCAGCAAGCAGATGCTGATGCAGGCCGGCACCTCGATGCTCAAGCAGTCGAGCAGCATGTCCCAACTGGTCATGTCCCTGATGCAGTGACACCGGGGCGGCCCCGGCCGCCCTCATTCCTTCCACGCCCCGGCCTCCCACGATGGCGATCGACAAGGTCCCTTCCTCCGGGGCGTCCCCCTGGCCCCGCCTCGGCGGCACGCCCCTCGTGCGGCCGCCGGCCGGGCAGGCCACGAACACCGCCGTCGCCGCGGTCGTGCGGGCCGCCGAGATCGATCCCCTGCTGGCGATGCCGTCGCGGTTCGAGGCGCCGCCCACCCCCGCGCCCGCCACGCTGCACGGCGTCTCGCCACAAGGCGTGCCGGTGTCCCTCGGCGGACTCGTCAACGGCGGCCAGGGCCTGTCCCGTGGCGACGTGCTGCTGGTGCAGGTGCAGTCCACCACGCCCCGCCTCGAACTGGGCCTGTTCGACGTGATCGCCCGGCCCGTCGCCGGCCGCTCCGCGCTGTTCGACACCCTCTCGGCCCCCGCCCAGGAACCGCTGCCCGCGGCGATGCGTTCGGACCAGCTGGCCTTGCGCCAACTCACGTGGCGCCTGCCCGAGCCGCTGGCGCTGGCCACGCAGTGGCGGCTGCTGGTGCTGAGTACGCTGACACAGGCCACACCCTCGCACCGCTCGGCCGCCGGCACGCCCTTCGCTGACCCCCCGCTGCAGGCCGCCGTGCGCGAGGCCACACCCCCTCCGCTGCTGCCGATCCCCGACCGCTGGCTGTACCCCGCCTACGCCTGGGGCGGCCTGCACGCGATGCTGCGCGTGCTGGAGGCCGACAGCGATCCCCCACCGCCACCCCGACGCCGCCAGGGCCGGTCGCTCGCGCTGCGCCTGGAGGTCGACATCCCCGGCCTCGGCCGCATCGCCGTGCTCGTGCAACTCGCCGACGACGGCGTGCAGCTGCTGATCTTCGTCGAGGACGCCGACGCGTTGCCGCGTGTGCGCGACGTGCTGCCCGTGCTGTCGTCGGCCCTCGAGATGGCCGACCTGCAGCTGGTGCGCTGCCGGCTGGTGCAGGGGCAGCCGGCGCCCGCGCGGGCGCCGGTGCTGATGAACGAAGGCACGCCGGTGCCGGCGGCGGCGTGGTTGTCTCCACCGCTGTTCAGGGCGGCGGCCGAGGTGGTCGTGGTGTTCTCGGCGACGCTGGCGCCCCGCGGGTCGGACCCTGCCTTTCGCTCGGGCTGAGCGCCGGCACGCCTTCCCCTGCGCCGTTGTCCGACGCCACGTCGAACAGCGTGCCTACCTTCGAGGTCGTGGCCGTCCAGGACGATGCGGCTCTGTCGATCGAACACGCGCAGGAGTTCACCGTGAGCACCCCATCCCGTCACCTGACCCCGGCCGGCGAGACCGCCGTCCGCGAGCTGTCCCGCCGCCACCGCGTGAGCGAAGGCGCCACCCTCCACCTCATCGAAGCATTGCTGCGCAGCGGCGGTCACATGGCCCAGTTCGACCACCCCGAGCTGGGCGGCAACGGGCAATGGATGCGTGGCGGCATGATCATGCTGTCCGACATGGGGAACCATGCGTTGAAGGCCAAGGTCGGGGCGCTCTGCGAGGACATCGCGCAGAGGCTGGAGGACGCCGGAAACATCACGCCGGCCCAGGCTCAAGTGCAGTCGCAGTCACAATCCCGGCAACAGCACCCGACCCAACCCGGCAACACGCCGCGCGGCGCACCGGACACCAGCCTGTTCGTGCCTGGCACCGGCCGCGGCGCGAACTGGTGGCCCGCGTCGCTGTCGACGCCCGCCAGCAGCGGTTCGCAGAACCATGTTCGCTACGCATGGTTCCCGACCGAACGACGGCTCGCCATCGACACGGGTGGCCGCGTGACCGTGTACGACAGCGGCGACCACCGCATCCAGGGGGTATCCCAGCAACAGGCGGGCGATTCGTCGCTGACCTTCACCAGCCAGCGCGGTGTGGTCCGCGTGGCGGAGCTGCGGGAGGCGACGGACGACGACTCGCCCGCTGCGACACCGGGGCCAGAACGGCATTCGACGCCCGCAAACGTCGATTCAACGCGCTCCGCCCGTGCGGACGATCCCCTGACCCTCATCGCACGACTGGCTGAACTGAAGGACAAAGGGATCCTGAGCGACGCCGAGTTCGCCGCGAAGAAGGCGGAGTTGCTCGGAAGGATCTGATCCTCCCGGCATCGCTCTCGGTCCGCTGCAGCCAACATGCTCGTGCTGTTTTAGAACCCGACTTCCAGCCGGCTGCCCGGTGTCGTGGCGCGCTTCCGAGCCCCTGGACCATTGCGTCCTGGCGCAAACGAGCCGAGCTCCAACAATGTCGTGGGGCCGGGCAGCCGGAGGGACACCGTCCGCGAGGCCGCCGTTTCGTTGCATGATGGCGAAATGCCACGACATCGGTGGACATGCTTCGCCTGCGGCGAGGACAACGTTGCGGAGGTCGAGACCTGCGGGGTCTGCTCCTGCCCAGCGAGTCCCACCTCGAACGAGATTCGAGCCAAACGCGCCGACCACGTGCAGCACGGTGGCGCGCTTCGAGGAGATGCACTCATGAACAGACAGAGCGACCTGTCGGCCTTCGACGTCCTGGGCTGCCCACTGCTGTTCGTGTTGTTCGGCTGGTGGCGGCGATGATCAACCCGGCTGGGGAAGGGAACGACGAATGAAGTCACTCCGGGCCATCTCCGTGGCCGTCACCATGGCCCTCCCCGGCCTGCTCCACGCCGAACCGGGCGTGCAGGTCGGTTTCTCTCCGGAGGGGTCGGCCCGCCAGCTCGTGCTGGAGACGATCGGCAGCGCGAAGCGGGACATCCGGATGCTCGCCTACGCCTTCCAGGCGCCCGACATCGCGCAGGCCCTCGTCGACGCGAAGCATCGGGGGGTGGTCGTGCGCATCGTGGTCGACCGCAAGCGCAACCTCGGCAAGACCAGCCGGACCGCGATGGACCTCGTGACCCGCAACGGCATCGAACTCCGGACCAACGACCGGTTCCACATCCACCACGACAAGACCATCATCGTGGACGAGGAGACGGTGGAGACCGGCTCCTTCAACTTCGCGCCGTCGGCGGAGACGCTCAACTCCGAGAACGTGGTGGTCATCCGGGGGATGCCGGAAGTGGCCCGGCAGTACGTGGTGCATTGGCAGTCTCGCTGGGACGGCGGCAAGGCCTACCCCGCCCCATGACGCGGGTCACCCCACCCGCCACGCGAAGCACGTCGCACTCAGCCGGGCTCGCTGCGACCGATGTTCTCCAGCTGCCTGCAAGACGCCTCCAGCAGGTCCAGGACCGAGGCGACGAGCCGTTCGTTCGCCTCGACCACGGCCGAATCGGACGTCGACTCCGGCGCCGTCAGCAGGAGGTGGAACGGCAGGCCGGGCAACGGGTCCGCGTCGGCACGCGGCACCTCGTCCACCAAGCCACCGCGTGGCGAGATCGGGCGCTCGGTCAGGTCGATCATCATGCCGACCATCCGCAACACACGGCCGGCGTCGTCGCGCTCGACCACACGGCCTCGTGAATGGAGCAACCGGTAACCCGAGCCGTTGCTGCGCAGACGAAACCGGGCTTCGTAGGTGGGAGTGTCGCCGGCGTAATGGGCGCGCATGCCCTCGAGCATGGCCTCGAGGTCGTCCGGATGGACACGGCAGCGCCAGAAGTCCGTGCTGTCGGCCTCGTGCACGCGCGGGAAGCCGAACCGCGCCTTCCACCTCGGTGAGTAGTGAACGGTTTCCTGCGGCGGACGCAGGTCCCAGACGCCCAGATCACCTCGTTCGATGGCCTGTCGCCACACCGGCCCGTAACTCGACTGCAACCCCATGGATCGGCATTCTCCGCGATGCCGGAGATACCGCAAGCACCGTCAGCCCAGGGTCCCGATCACGCTGACCTCCCGCTGCTCCGGAATCTCGTTGTACGAGAGCACATGCAACCCCGGCGCGAACAGCCGTGCATACCGCGCCAGCAGCGGCCGGATCTGCGGCATCACCAGCAGCAGCGGCGGCGTCGCCTGCTGTTTCATCTGCTCCCGCGCCATCGGCATGTTCGACTGTAGTTGCGACAGCAGGTGCGGGTCGACCGGGTAGTTGTCGAGCGCGACCTTGCCGGCCTGGCGGGCCTGGTTGAGTGACGCGAGCAGCATGTTCTCGAGTTCGCCGCCCAGGTTGAACGCCTTCATCTCCGGCCGCTGGCCGAACAGTTGCGCGACGATCTGGCGGCGCAACGCGCAGCGCACTTCGGCGGCCAGCAGGATCGGGTCCTTCGTGGTTTCGGACGCGTCGAGCAGCGTGGTGGCGATCGGCACGATGTCCTTCAACGAAACATTCTCGGCCAGCAGCACGCGATAGACCTTCAGCAGCTGCGTCGGCGTCAGCGCCTTCTCGAGCGACGCCGCGAGCTTCGGCGCCAGCGACGCGAGCCGCTCGTTCAGCGCGGTCACGTCCTCGTGGCGCAGCAGCTCGGCGAGGTGGTCCTTCAGCACCTTGGACAGGTGCGTCGCGATCACGCTCGGGGTTTCGATGACCTGGTAGCCGAGGCCCAGCGCATGCGCCTTGTCCTCAGGAGCGATCCACGTGACGGGCATGCCGTACGCGGGCTCGAGGCCCGGGATGCCGTCGAGTTCACCGTACACCTTCGGCGACGGGATGGCCATCAGGCGGTCGGCGAACACCTCGGCCTGGGCGACGGCGGTGCCGCTCAGCAGCACGGAGTATTGCGACGGCTTCAGCGCGAGGTCGTCGCGCACGCCGATGGGCGGAAGCAGGAAGCCCATGGACTCGCTGACGCTCTGGCGCACGCCCTTGACCCGGTGCGACAGCACCGCGCCCTGGGCGGCGTCGATCATGCCGACGAGCTTGTAGCCGACGGCGATGGACAGCGGCTCCACCACGGGCAGGTTGTGCCAGTCGAGTTCGGGGGGCTTGTCGGTGAGCAGCGCGGCCTCGATGGCGGCCATCGGGTTGGCGGCCGGCTTGGCCACCCTGCCCTGCAATCGCCAGCCGACGTACGCGACCACGGCCGCGAACGTCATGAACATCATCCACGGCATGCCGGGGATGATCGCCAGCACGACCATCATGCCGGCGGCGCTGAACATCACGACCGGCGACGTGAGCAGCTGGCCGCTGACCTGTTCCTCGAAGTCGCCCGAGTCGCTGATGCGGGTGACGAGGATGGCGGCGGCGGCCGACAGCAGCAGCGCGGGGATCTGGGCGACGAGGCCGTCGCCGATGGTCAGCAGCGCGTACTGGCGGAACGACTCGCCGAACGACAGGTCGTGCATCAGCGAGCCGATGGCCACGCCGCCGATCATGTTGATCAGCAGGATCAGGATGCTCGCGATGGCGTCGCCACGCACGAACTTCGACGCGCCGTCCATCGCGCCGTAGAAGTCGGCCTCGGCCGCCACTTCCTGGCGCCGCACCTGGGCCTTCTCCTGGTTGATGAGGCCGGCGTTCAGGTCGGCGTCGATGGCCATCTGCTTGCCGGGCAGCGCGTCGAGCGTGAACCGCGCCGACACCTCGGAGATGCGCTCGGCGCCCTTCGTCACCACGACGAAGTTGATGATCATCAGGATGATGAAGACGACGAGGCCCACGACGAAGTTGCCGCCGATGACCACGTTGCCGAAGGCCTCGATCACCTTGCCCGCCGCGTGCGTGCCTTCGTGGCCGTGCAGCAGCACGACGCGCGTGGACGCCACGTTCAGCGTGAGTCGCAGCATCGTGGTCGCGAGGATGACCGTCGGGAACACCGAGAAGTCGAGCGGGCGCTTGGCCGACACGCTGACCAGGATCACGATCAGCGCGAGCACGATGTTGAACGTGAACAGCACGTCCAGCACCACCGGCGGCAGCGGCAGGATGATCATCGCCAGCACCACCATCAGGAACAGCGGGGTGGCGTACTTGTGGCGCAGGGCCTCGGCCTTGAGTCGGTTCAGGAAGTTCATGCGGGTTTCACCTCGCTCGGGTCACTCAGGTGTTCGGGAACGGCCAGGTCGGTGGGCAGCGACGGCTCGCGCACGCGCTGGCCGGTGCGGAAGGCCTTGAGCTGCAGCACGTAGGTCAGCACCTGCGCCACCGCGTGGTACAGCGGCATCGGGATCTGCTGGTTCACCTGGCTCGTGTGGTAGATCGCCCGGGCGAGCGGCGGCAGCGCCACCGTCTCGATCCCGTGTTCGGCCGCGATGCGGCGGATGTAGAACGCCATCTCGTCGATGCCCTTGGCGACGACGTACGGGGCTTCGGCACGGCGGTCGTCGTACTTGAGCGCGACCGAGAAGTGTTCGGGGTTGACGATGATCACGTCGGCCGTGGGCACCGACTTGCGCACGCCACGCTGGGCCATCTGGCGCTGCAACTGGCGGATGCGCGACTTCACCTCGGGCCGGCCCTCGTTGCTCTTGTGCTCTTCCTTGACCTCCTGCTTGGTCATGCGCTGGCCGCGCTGGAAGAAGAAGGCCTGCACCGGCACGTCGATCACGGCGAACACGATGAACACCACCACCATCGCCATCACGCCGTCGATCAGCAGGCCGGCGCCCGCGGCGATGGCCCGGTCGAGCGTCATCGCCTGCAGCGCGACGTGGTCGGCCGCGGTGCTGCGCCCCACGTGCCACAGCACGGCCAGCAGCGTGACGGCCTTGAGCACCGACACGGCGGTGTCGGACAGGTGCTTGGGACTGACGACGCGGCCGAGGTTCTTCGCCGGGCTCAGCCGGTCGAGGCGCGGCATCCAGTGTTTCGTGGTGACCGACCAGCCACCGGGGATCATGCTGCCGATGATGGCCGCGAGCGGCACGATCAGCAGCGGCAGCATCATCTTGACGATCAGCATCATCGTCATCGAGAAGGTCTGCGACCACACGTTGTCGATGGCGCCCTCGCTGCCGTACAGCGCGAAACCCTGCGAGAACAGCGAACGGAAGTCGTCGAGGTACTGCGGCACGAGGAACACCATCACCTTCAGGCTCACGAGGATGCCGATGGCCGTGGCGAGGTCGCGGGAACGGACGATCTGCCCTTCCTGGCGTGCCTTGCGCAGCTTCTGCTGTGAAGGCTTTTCGCTCTTGTCGCCGGAGGACGAGTCAGACACCCGCGCCTCCCTGCATCTGCGACTGCAGCAGCTCGAGCACCCGCTCGGTCATGCGCACGTAGTGGTCCGGCACGAACTTCACCACCATCGACAGCATGAAGAGGCCGAACACGGTGATCAGCGAGAAGCCGAGCGAGAAGAGGTTCAGCGCCGGCGCCACGCGGTTCAGGAAGCCGAAGCCGATCTGCACCACCATGGTCGAGAAGATCATGGGAATCGCCAGCAGCAGCGCCGCCGAGAAGATCCACGCCACGTGCATCGCGAGGCCGTGCAGGTCGAGACCGCCGTGGCCGCCGCCCACCGGCCAGGCCTTCAGGCTCGCGGCCAGCACGCCGGTGAGCACGAGGTGGCCGTCCACCGAGAAGAACACGATGATGCACATGATCGACAGCAGCGTGGACACCACGTCCGACGACATGCCGTTCATCGGGTCGTTCATCACCGCCATCGACAGGCCGATCTGCGAGGACAGCATAAAGCCGAGCACCGTGACGATGGACATCGTGAAGTGGAACGCGAGCCCCATCGCCCCGCCGATGATGGCCTGCTCGATGGTGGCCACCACGCCCGCGAGCGTGAACGGGTCGACCGCCGCGCCCGACTGCGACACCGGCAGCAGCACGAAGGACAGCACGACCGACAGCAGCAGCCGCACCGTCACCGGCACCATGCCGTCGCCGAGGATGGGCGTGGCCGACAGCATCGCCATCGTGCGCACGAACGGCCACCAGAGCGCGAACAGCATCGCGAGGAGCTGGCTGAAGACGAGCTCCATCTACCCCACCAGACGCGCGGCCCGCTCGAAGACCGAGACGCAGTAGTCCATCAGGTAGCCCACCATCCAGCGTCCGAACACGCTGACGACGATCAGCGTGACGAGCAGGCGCGGCAGGAAGCTCAACGTCTGTTCGTTGATCTGCGTGGCGGCCTGGAACAGCGCCACGATCAGGCCGGTGATCAGGCCCGGCACCACCAGCAACACGACCAGCAGCATCGTGACGTTCAGGCTCTCGGCGATCAGGTCGACCGCGACTTCAGGGGTCAGCATCGCGGTCTCCTAGTAGGACTGCACGCTGGTGACGAGCGTGTTGACCGTGAGCGTCCAGCCGTCCACGAGCACGAACAGCAGCAGCTTGAGCGGCAGCGAGATGACGAGCGGCGACAGCATCATCATGCCCATCGCCATCAGCACCGACGACACCACGAGGTCGATCACGAGGAACGGGATGAAGAGCAGGCAGCCGATCTGGAACGCCGTCTTCAGCTCGCTCAGCACGAAGGCGGCGAGCTTGACGGTGAAGGCGTGGTCCTGCGGGCGGGCGATGTCCTTCTCGCCGGCCAGGCGAGACATCTGCGCGAGCGCGGCCTTGTTGGTCTGCGCGAGCATGAACTTCGTGAGCGGCTCCTCGGCCTTCACGAGCGCCTGCTGCAGCGTGATGCGGTCCTCGTCGAACGGCACGAAGGCGTCGGTCCAGATCTTGTCGCCCACCGGGCGCATGACGAGCAGCGTGAGGATCAACGCGATGCCGGTGACGATGCGGTTCGGCAGGCCCTGCTGCAGGCCGAGTGCCTGGCGCAGCAGCGACAGCACGATCACGAACCGGGTGAAGCTCGTCATCATCATCACCATCACGGGCAGCAGCCCGAGCAGCGACATGATGATGAGCACCTGCGTCTTGACGGTGAACTCCGTCTTCGCGCCGCCGGCGGTCTGGCTCAGCAGCTCCACCGTGTTGGCCGCGGACGCGCCCGTGGACCAGGCGAACAGGGCCGCGCCGGCCAGCGCGGCCGCCGCCAGCCGCAGCCGGCGGTCCGGGATCGCGGGGATCATGACGCCAGGCTGTTGAGGTCCAGGCCGTCGAGGTCGATCACCTTCAGGCCGTGGTTCTCGCCCGAGACCACCACCTCGGCATGGCCGATCGGCGTGCCGTTGACCTTGATCACCAGCGGTTCGCCGGCGAGGGAGTCGAGTTCGACGACGCTGTCGGCGCCGATGTCCATCAGGTCCTGCAGCGAGATGCGGGCCGAACCCACCTCGAGGGTGAGCGTGACCGGGATCTTGCGCATCATCTGCGAGAGGTCGCGGCGGCGCGGGGCCGGGGTCGCGGGGGCTTCGGCGATGCCCGCGTCCGTGTCGGCGCCTTCGGCGAGCAGGGTTTCGAGGGCCAGCTTGTCGTTCATGTCCATGGTGTCATTCCGCATCGTCGAAGGAGGTCAGGCACAACTTGCCCTTGTGTTCGGTCACGGCCGCCGTGAAGAGGCGCGAGTCGTCGACCAGCACGTCGGCCAGGCCCAGGCTCACGGGGATCACGTCGCCCGGGCGCAGGTCCAGCACGTCCCCCAGCGGGAGTTCCTTTTCCAGCAGGCGGCCGGTCAGCAGCAGCTGCAGGCGCGCGGCGACCGGCAGGGCCTGCTGCGCGGCGGTCTTGGTCTTCTCGCGGGCCGGGGCGATGCTGCGCAGCAGCCGGCCCATCGCGGCGTCGTCCAGCACGAACCACAGCGACGCGGGTTCGGCGAGGCGCGTCTCGGCAAGGCGCACCGTCATCATCCAGCCGCCGGGCGCGGGCGGCGTGCCGGCGACGGCGGTCAGGTCGCCGGCCTGGCCGGGTTCGATGCTGTCGAGGAGCAGTTCGGTCCAGCGCGCGCACAGCGTGGCGGCGAGGCGCTCTTCCGTGGCGGTCTCGCGCACGGCGTCGGTGGCCGGGGCGTCGGCCGCGGCGCGCACCGGCGCGCCGTAGCGGTAGTCGAGCACGGACAGCAGCAGCGCGCGGTCCATCGACGCGGTGACGCGGCCGAAGGGCGTCGCGCAACCGAACCAGCGGCCGCGTTGCGGCGCGGCGGGCTGGCGGGCGATGTCGACGGCCTCGACGCGGTAGTCGGCGCCGTAGCGGCGGTTCAGTCCGGTGCGGAAGGATTCGGCCAGCGCGGTGCGGAACTGCGACGTGAAGCTGCCCAGCAGGTGCATCGGGCGACCGAGGGTCCCCGGATCGAGCACGACGTGGTTCCCGGCGGCGGCCGGCCGCGGGCGGGTGCTCGTGGCGGAGTTCTTCATGGGGTGTCTGTCGTTCGGCGTTTCGGGTGGAATTCCGGGCGCGGGAAGCCCGTCGACCTGCGATGGATGTCGGCCGCGAACGCTCGAACTTGAGAGGTGGAGACCCTCACGCGTCGGTGTTTACCGTACGCGTAGACCGCCATGGAGAATGCCGTGAAGAATGTCACGCCGGGCCGGGAACGGGCCGGCCGCGGGCGTCACTCGTCGGCGGCCTCGACCACCGTGTTGACGACGTCCTTCACCATGGCTTTCTTGAAGGCCTCGCGGTCGGCGATGGCGTAGCGGCGCATCGCGATGGTGGTGTGCAGGTAGCCCACGGCCTTGGCGAGCATCAGGTCGCACTGCAGGCGAACCGTGCGCTCGGCGACCTGCTTGCCGTACGCGCACGCCACCACCCGTTCGCGCGCCAGCACGGCGAGCTGCTTGTAGACCGGATGGTCTCCCACCTTGATCATCGAGGCCTGGTCGGCCTCGGTGCGCAGGTCGGCCATGTAGACCATGCGGTAACGGTCGGGGTGGGCTTCCCAGTAGTCGATGAACGTGCGGACGTGCGCGCTCAACACCTGCACCGGCGAGCGCTTGCCCTGGCCCGCGGCCAGAAGTTCGCCCAGCAGTTCCTGGAAGAAGTCGATCCAGATGTGGCGGGCCAGGTCGTGCTTGCTCTCGAAGTACCCGTAGAAGGACATGGGCGACATCGAGAACTGCTCCGTGAGCGCCCGGATCGACATGCCCTCGAAACCCTTTTCGAGGTAGAGCTGCTTCGCGTAGGCCAGCAGTTGCTGCTTGAAGTCGGCCTGGCTCTGCGGCGACCGGTGGCGAGAGCGCTTGGTCTGGCTGATCGAATGGGTCATCGACGGGGGGTTGTCCTTGGGCATCCCGATGCTGCGGCGTCGGAGCGCCGTCCAGTAGAAGGGAAAGTCAGGATACCCAGCAACCCCCTGGAAGCACCATGCACCGAGCACGGATCTCGGCGTAGGACGGAAACGCACCAGCGTGAGCGGGCGGTCAGCGCTCCCGGAGCACGGACCGCACCCGCGGGCGGTTCAGGCCATCGACCGCAGACACCAGGGCCGCCCGGGCGGCGTACCCGCCCTCGGCGCCGGTGGCCTCGAACGCCTCGGCCGCCGACGTGGCCCAGGCGGCTCCCTGGGCGGGACGGCATCCTTCCAGCGCGGCGGACGCGCCTGCCAGGGCCCGGCCCACCACGGCCTGGGCGTCGCGCACCCGGTCCAGCGAGGTCAGCACCCCCTGCAGCGTGGTTTTCCGGTCGTCCACGGTGTCGGTCTTCCAGGTGGCGACCGGCACGGCGTCGGCCTCGGGTTCGGCCCGGACGCGGTGGAACTGGCCCGTGGGGAACCGCTTGCCCCCACCCTTGACGGCCAGCGTGTCGCGCACGGCGGGCCATTGCGCCTCGGGCACGGCCAGGGTCAATCGACCCTGGTCGTCGCGCTGCACCGACACGTTGGCCGGCGACAGCGTCTGGCCCAGGCGTTGCACGATGGCCCGCTCGGAGAGCCCGGGTTCCACGACGACGGGGAGCGGACGTTGCCCGACGGGCCCCACCGACAGCGCCAGGGTCTCGCGGTCGCCCTGCTGCAGCGACGGGAAATCGAGGCCCCGCACCGTGAAACGACGCGTGGCCGCGGCCGGCCCGGTGTAGCGCAGCTGGGGGTCGAGCGCCCCGCCGCTGGCCGCGGGCCGGTCGCCCCAGGTGGCGACCAGCGACACCAGGGACTCCTCCACGCGGCCATCGGCCGCCGCGCGGCCGGCGAGGCTCGCGCTCAAGCCCGCCTTGAGCGACTGCAGGTGCCCCGACACCCCGTCGAGGAACTCCCGGGACTGCTGGGCCTGGGCCACCGAGCGGTTCAGGTCGGGCAGCCAGCCGCGCAGGCCGCCCGACCGCGCCGGGCCGGTCGCCTCGACCTGGACCCGGGTGGCGGGCGCGGCCGTGGCGCCGCGCACGGCGGACGTGGACGCGGCGCGTCCCGTGCCGACGGCGGTGGGCTGGAGCGTGGACGACACCTGCATCAGATCATGTCGAACAGGGACAGCGCGCTCACCTTCGCGTACGCCTTCTGCGTGGCCTGCACCGCGGTGGTGTAGCCGTTGAGCTTCACGGCCGCGTCACCGTAGTCGAGCTGGCCGAGGGTCAGCGCGGCCTGGCGGTTCGACAGGCTCACGTTGCCGTGGTTGTCTTCCAGGGTCTGCAGCGTGTTCTGGGCGCCGCCGATGGTGGCGATCTTGGTGTTGATGCTGTTCAGGCCGGTGTCGAGGCCGTCGAGCGTGGCCACCAGCACGGCCTGGACTGCGGGGTCGTTGACCTGGACGCCGGGCGTGCGCAGCGTGTCGATGGTGCGGTCGAGCAGGTTCAGCAGCGGGGCCATCTCCTGCAGCGTCGAGTTCGCGGTCTGCGTGACGCCGTTGCCCACGACGACCTTCTGCGAATCACTGTTGCCGGTGGCCGTGTAGCGGGCGCCGGAGGCCGCGGCCGGGTCCAGCGTGATCGTCTTCGTCGCCGTGGCGGTGCCCGAGAACAGGAAGCGGCCTTCCTGGTCGACGCTGTTGCTCGAGTAGAAGAGGCTGTCGCGCAGCGCGGCCAGCGCGTTGGCCATCGCCGCCACGTCCTCCGTGGTGTTGCCACCGTCGTTGGCCCAGACCAGCAGGTCGCGCGCCTGGAGGATGTCGCTCACGGAACCGTCGAGCAGCGCCTCGTTCTGCTGCAGCCGGCTGCGCAGCGCGCCGATGTTCTCCTTGTACTGGTCGAGCGCGGCCTCCTCGCGGTTCAGCCGCGCGATGCGCACGCTGGTCACCGGGTCGTCGGACGGCACCATGATGCGGTTGCCCGAGGCCATCTGCTGCATCACGTGCTCGAGGCGGTACGACGCGTTCTGCAACGCGGTGTTCATCGTGGTGTGGTACTGGGTGCTGGCGACGCGCATGGTCTTCTCCTCAACCCGCCATCATCGCGAGCGTGCTGTCGAACAGCTGGTTGGCCACGGCGATCACCTTCAGGTTCGCCTGGTACATCTGCTGGTACTGCATGAGGCTCACCGCCTCCTCGTCCTGGTTCACGCCGCTCGTGGACTTCCAGCTCTCCTCGGACTGGTTGCGCACCGTCTCGGCGGTGGCCAGCGACGCCTGGTTCTGCTGGCTCTGCATCGCGAGGCGACCCACCATCTGGGTGTTCGCGTCGCCCATGCGCACCGACCCGAGCGACCCCACGGTCACCGACAGGTTCTTGACGTCGATCACCTTCAGCAGGTTGTCGCTGTTGCCGGGCTTGGTCGGGTCGCTGGAGAACGCGAGGTCGGCGGCGAGCACGCCGTCCACCACGCGCAGCACGCCGCTCGAACCCGAGGCGTCGAACGTGAACAGCGGACCGTTCGGCGGCGCCGGCGTGGGCGTGGCGCCACTCATCGTGTAGCCGGCGGCGAGCTGGGTGTTGACCTTCTCGGCCACCGAACCCGCGAGGTCGGACACCGACTGGCGCAGCGGGTTCAGCACGTCGCGCTCGTAGTCGTCGAGGCCGCCCAGCTGGCCGCCGAGGCGGGTGCTGGTGATCGTGAACGACTCGGCGGAGAACGCGAGCTTGAGCGTCTGCGAACCGTCCGGGTTCGCCTGGACGCTCAGGTTGGACGAGCGCGAGCCCACCACCAGCGGCTGGCCGTCGCGCAGCGAGACGCTGCGGGTGCCGTCGGGCTGTTCCACCACCTGCACGGCCACGAGGGACGCGAGCGAATCGATCTTCTGGTCGCGCGCGTCGATCAGCGACGAGGCGTTGGTGCCCGTCGCCTGGGCGATGGCGATGTCGTTGTTCAGTTCGGCGATCGACTTCGAGACCGAGTTGATCTGGTCGATCGTGCTGACGCGCTGCTGCGAGACGGACGACTGCTGGTTCGACAGCACCTGGTTCAGGCTGTTGAACCGCTGCGCGAGCGCCTCGGCGGCGGTGATGACCTGCTGGCGCAGCGGCAGCGACGTGGGCTCCACGCTCGCGGCGTTCAGCGCGCCGAAGAAGCCGTCGAGGCCGCTGTTGATGCTCGACTCGTCGTCGCCCATCACCTGCTCCAGCTGGGTCAGGTACGGCTGCGGGATGGACCGCTGCGACAGCTCGGACGCGGCCTGCCACATCTGCTGGCTCTTGTACGAATCGCTGAAGCGGATCAGCGAGGGCACCTTCACGCCGTCGCCCGGCGACACCGTCCCGGCCTGCGTGGCGCGCTGCGACACCATCAGCGTGCCCTGGCGGGTGTAGCCCGGCGTCATCAGGTTGGCGATGTTCTGGCTGACGGTGTTCAGCGCGATCTGGGACGCGGCCGCACCGGTCAGCGCGTTGTTGATGATGCTCATGGAGGGAATCCGGTGGTGTTACTCGCTCTTGGCGACCGGCGGGGTCACGCCGTTAAGCGGTGTGGCCGACACGGCGGAAGGAAGCACCTGGCGCAGGATCACGTCGGCGATGCCGAACGCGCGCTGGCTGGCCATCTGGTCGGCCACCATCGTGTCGGCCATGTCGAGCATGTCGTCGTTGACGCGGTCGCGGAACAAACCCTCCTCGCCCGCGATCTCGCGCGACATGCTGCGCATCTGCCGCATCATCTGGGCGATGAAGAAGCCCTCGAACTTCTCGGCGGCGGCCTTGGCCTGGCGCTCGAGTTCGGGGGAGACGGCCGGGGCCACCGGCGCCGGCGTGTCGGGGTCGACGGGCAGCGTGGTGGCGAGGGACGAAATCGGGTTCATCAGATCACCACCAGTTCGCCGTCGATCGCGCCGGCCTGGTCCAGCGCCTGCAGGATCGCCATGATGTCGTCGGGCGTGGCGCCCGTGCTGTTGACCACGTCGATGATGGCCTGCAGGCTCGCGCCCTTGGGCCACTTGAACATCTTCGGGGCCGGCTGGTCCACCTGCACGCGCGACTGCGGCGTGACGGCGGTGTCGCCCCGCCCGAAGGCGTTGGGCTGGCTCACCTGGGAGCTTTCCGAGATCACCACCTTCAGCCCGGCGTGCGACACCGCGGCGGGCCGCACGGACACCCCCTCGGAGATCACGACCGTGCCGGTGCGGGAGTTGAAGACGACCTTCGGAGAATCGGTGCCCACGTCGACCGACAGCGCCTCGAGCTTGGCGACGAAGGCGACGCGCTGGGTCGGGTTCTCGGGAGCGAGCACCGAGACGCTCGTCGCGTCGCGGGTGCTGGCCACGTCGCCGAAGCGGCGGTTGATGGTCTCGACGATGTTCGTCGCGGTCTGGAAATGCGGGCGCTTGAGGCTCAGCATCACGGTGGGGCTGGTCTCGAAGTCGGAGACGATCTCGCGTTCCACCTGCGCGCCGTTCGGGATGCGGCCGGTGGTCGGGGTGTTGACGGTCACGCTCGAGCCGCTCTTGCCCAGCGCGCTCAGGCCGCCCACCACGAGGCTGCCCTGCGCCAGCGCGTACACCTCGTTGTCGGCCGCGCGCAGCGGCGTGAGCAGCAGCACGCCGCCCCGCAGGCTCTTGGCGTCGCCCAGCGACGAGACGGTCACGTCGATGCTCTGGCCCTTGCGGTAGCCGGGCGGGAACACGGCGCTCACCATCACGGTCGCGACGTTCTTGCTCTTGGCCTCCTGGCCTTCGGGCATCTTCACGCCGAACTGTTTCAGCAGGTTGGCCACCGACTGGCCCGAGGCCTTGACCTGGGTGCTGTCGCCGCTGCCGTTCAGGCCCACGACGAGGCCGTAGCCCACGAGCGGGTTGTCGCGCACGCCCTCGACGCTGACGAGGTTGCGCAGCGCGGTGGCGGCCTGGGCGGGCAGCACGCAGGACAGGGCCAGCGCGGCGATGGAGACGAGACGGCGCATGGAGACGGTCCTCAGAAGGGCATCAGCGGGCTGCTGAAGAAGCGCACCAGCCAGCCCGGGTCGTTGGCGTCGGCGAGCGCGCCGCGGCCGGAGTACCCGATGCGGGCATTGGCCACGCGCTGCGACGACACGCGGTTGTCGGACGAGACGTCCTCGGCGCGCAGGTACCCCTGCAGCCGCACGAACTCCTCGCCCTGGTTGAGGGTCAGGCTCTTCTCGCCGCCCACGCGCAGCAGGCCGTTCGGCAGCACCTCGAGCACCACGACGGTGATCGCGCCCTGCAGCGTGTTGGCCTGCGAGCTGGTCGACGTGCCGGTGAAGTCGCGGCCGGCGCCCACGCCCACCTCGGTCTTCGGGTAGAGCTTGCCGAGCATCACGGTCGGGTCGATCGAGATGGAGTTCTGCTTCCCGAACTTGGTGTCGGCCTTCTTGGTGGCCTGCGTGGTTTCCTGCAGCACCACGGTCACCACGTCGCCGGGCCGGAAGGCGCGGCTGTCGGACGTCAGCGACCACGGCGAATCGGCGCGGTAGACCCCGCCGCCCTGCCCCTTGCGGGCGGCCTGCACCGGCACCGGCGGCGGCTCGCCGGCGGGTTCCCGGTGATCCGGCTCCGGCTGCACGTAGGCGCAGCCGCCGAGCAGCGACACCACGAGGGCGAGGACGAGGGTCACGCCACGCATGTCAACGCACCGCTTGCGAGAGGTACTGCATCATGCTGTCGGCGGCCGACAGCACCTTCGTGTTCATCTCGTACGTGCGCTGGGCGGCGATCATGTCGACCATCTCCTCCACCACCTGCACGTTCGAGCCCTCGAGCGCGCCCTGCTTGAGCTTGCCCAGCGCGCCTTCGCCCGGGTTGCCCTCGATGGGCGCGCCGCTGGCCGCCGTCTCGAGGTACAGGTTGTCGCCCACGGCCAGCAGGCCCGGCGGGTTCACGAAACCGGCGAGCGTGAGCTGGCCCACCTCGGTGGGTGCGGTGGTGCCGGCGGTGGTGATCGACACCACGCCGTTTTCACCGATGGTGATGGCGGTCGCGTTGTTCGGGATGGTGATCTCGGGCACGATGCTCAGGCCCTGCGCGGTCACGAGGCGGCCCTGCGCGTTGACGTTGAGCTGGCCGGCGCGCGTGTAGGCGGTGTCGCCGTTCGGGCGCTGCACCTGCAGGAAACCCGAGCCCACGATGGCGAGGTCGAGCGACTGGTTGGTGGTCTGCACGTTGCCGGTCGTGAACACCTTCTGCGTGCCGACGAGGCGCGTGCCGTTGCCGAGCTGCACGCCGGTGGGCGTCACCGTGTTGTCGTCGCGCTGGGCGCCGGGCTGCTGGTCGACCTGGTAGAAGAGGTCCTCGAACATCACGCGGTCGCGCTTGAAGCCGGCCGTGTTGACGTTGGCGAGGTTGTTGGCGATGGCCTGCAGCTTGGCGTCCTGCGCCTGCACGCCGGTCTTGCTGATCCAGAGGGCTGGGTTCATGTCTTGCTCCGTGTTCGGTGGGGTGCGAGCGTCACTCGCGGATCAATCGGTTGCCCGCCTCGGCCATGCCGTCGGCGGCCTTGTAGAGCTTCATCTGGACTTCGAAGTCGCGGGTCAGGCTCATCGTGGCCACCATCTCCTCGACGGCCGACACGTTGCTGCCCTCGAGGTACCCGCCGCGCACCGCCACCGTGTCATCGGCAGGAAGTTCGTCGCCTGTACGGCTGACGATCAATCCGGCCTCGTTTTTCGTCAGGTCGGCCGCGTCCGCGCGCACGAGCTTGAGCCGGTCGATGACCTGCATCTGCGCCTGGCCGTCGACCTGGACCGAGATCGTGCCGTCGGCGCCGATCGACAGCGCCGTGTACGGCGGCAGCACGATCGGGCCGCCCTGCCCCATCACCGGATGGCCCGACACGGACAGCGCGCCGTCGGGGTCGATGGCCATCGCGCCCGCGCGGGTGTAGGCCTCGCCGTCCTGCCATTGCACGGCCAGGTAGCCGGGGCCGGCCAGCGCGACGTCGAGGTCGCGGCCGGTCTGGCGCACGGCGCCCTCGCGGCCCGACACGGCGTTCGCCTGCAGCGCGCCCAGGTGCCGCCCGTCGTAGCCGTAGCCGCCCGACACGGCCTGGCTCGTGGCCAGCTCCATGTTCGCGCGGAAGCCCGGCGTGTCGAGGTTCGCGAGGTTGTTCGCGTGCACCTGCTGGGCATGCAGCGCCCGCTCGGCGCCGCTCATCGCGGTGTAGATCAGGGCGTCCATGTCAGACCGCTTGCATCAGGGCCTGGACCATCTGGTTCTCGGTCGAGATGACCTTCGCGTTGGCCTGGTAGTTGCGCTGCGCCGACATCAGGCCCACGAGTTCCGCGGTGATGTCCACGTTCGACTGCTCCACCGCGCCCGACGTCAGCGTGCCGGCCATGCCGGTGCCCGGGGCGAAGTACAGCGGCGTGCCCGAGCTGTTCGACGTGGTCCAGCTCGTGCCGCTCACGGCCACCAGCGCGCCCTCGTCCGGGAACGTGGCGAGGGCCAGCGTGCCCACGGCCTGCTTCTGGCCGTTGCTGTACTTGGCCATCACCTGGCCGTCGTCGGTGACCTGCACGCCGATCAGCGTGCCAGAGGCGTAGCCGTTGGCGCTGTTGGCCGACGTGGTGGCCTCGCCGGAGTAGCTCGTGCTGCCGGCGTAGTCCATCGTCACGGCGAACGGCGCGGCGCCGGCCGGGGTGGGCAGGCCCACGGCCACCGGGGCGGCGGGCGTCGCGAGCTTGCCGTCGGTGCCGAAGTTCAGCACGCTGGTGCCCGGCACGGCGGCGCCGTCCATCGTGTAGTGCACCGTGACTTCGTTCGTGTTGGTCTTGACGAAGTACTGCGTCACGCTGTGCTGCGCGCCGAGCGAGTCGTACACGACGGAGACCATCGAGCCGTTGAAACTGCGCGGCTCGGCCGGGTCGAACGCGGCGACGGCCGGCGCGGTCCAGTCGGACGACAGGTTGCCGGTGTACTTCATCTGCGTGGAGGCCTGCGCGGCGATCTGGCCGGTCGGCACCTGCAGGTCGCCCATCGGGCCGAGGGCCGTGCTGCCCGGGATGGCGGCGAAGCCCTGGGCGCGGCGGCCGAGGCTGTCGACGATGTAGCCGTCCTTGTCCTTCGAGAAGATGCCGACGCGGTGGTACAGCATGTTGCCGGCGCTGTCGCGGCTCGCGAAGAAGCCGCGGCCCTGGATGGACGCGTCCATGTCGCGGCCCGTGGTCAGCACGCTGCCGCCGGCGTCGATGCTTTGGGTGAGCGAACCCACTTCCGAACCCGTGCTCTGGGTGCCGGCATACGTCGACGTGAAGTTCACGCGGCTCGACTTGAAGCCGTACGTGCCCGAGTTCGCGATGTTGTTCGAGATGGTGTCGAGCTGGGCGTTGACCGAATTGATGCCGGACAGGGCGATGTCGAAACTCATGGTGGGATTCCCTTCAGATGGAGGCGGCCTGCAGGCGGCCATTGAAACGGGTGACGGCGTCGGGGGCGACTTCGCCGAGGTGGCTGACGTTGAGCACGACGCCACCGGCCATCGAGAGCTTGACGCTCTCGAGCGTGCCGGCGACCTCGATGCGGGGCTTCTGTTCGGACGAGGTCTCGACCTTCATCGCGTAGCTGCCGGCCTTCAGGCCGAGCTTGGCGGGGTCGATCGAGAAGGCCGCCTCGCCGGGGGCGCGCGTGCCGAGGGTGATGCGGGTCTCGGTGCCGTCGGCGGCGGTCAGCACCACGGCCGTGGTGGCGCTGGCGTTCTCGAGCGTGACCACGCCGTCGATCGTCTCGGTGCCGACGGTGACCTTGTCGGTGTTGATCATCAGCTGCGAGCCCACCTGCGAGCCGAGGGACAGCACCTGCATGCTCTCCATCATCGAGGCCGAGGCCGCGCCCTGGCGCGACAGGTTCTGCAGCGACTCGGTCTGGCTCAGCTGCGTGAGCTGGTTGACGAAGGCGCTCGGGTCCTGCGGTTCCAGCGGGTTCTGGTTGCGGATCTGCGCGACGAGCAGCGTGGTGAACAGCGTGGACAGTTCGCCGTTGCCGCTGATGGCGTTCGAGATCGCGCCGGAGGAGCCGGACGTGTTGGTCGTGCCGTTGAGCAAGGTGGTCATGGGGTCAGCCTTCGCCGAGTTTCAGCAGCGACTGCTGCATGGATTTCACACGGCTCATCACCTCGACGTTCGTCTCGAACGCACGCGATGCGGCCATCATGTCGGTCATCTCCGCCACGGGATTGACGTTCGGGTAGTACACGGTGCCGTCCTCGTTGGCGAGCGGGTGGCCCGGCTCGTGCGCGCGGCGCACGGGCTCGTTGCTCTGCACCACGTCGAGCACCTGCACGCCGGCGCCGGCGCCGGTGGTGTCGCCCATCACGGCGGCGAACACGGGCTTGCGGGCGCGGTAGGCGTCGCCCTCCACGCCGGACGCGCTCTGGGCGTTCGCGAGGTTGCTCGCGATGGTGTTGAGGCGCACCGACTGGGCGTTCATGGCCGAGCCGGCGATCTGGGCGATGTTGCGGAAGGTCATGGGGCGGTCACTGTCCGTTGATGGCTTTCGCCAGGCCGCGGAGTTTCATGTTGACGAACGTGAGGCTCGTCTGGAAATCCGACGAGTTCTGGGAGAACGCGGCTTGCTCGCTGCCGAGTTCGACGGTGTTGCCGTCCTGGGACGCGTGGTTCGGGACGCGGTACAGCGCCTCGGCGTCGCCGTCGGTGTCCAGGCTCAGGCCGCCGGCCTCGTCGGCCATCGAACGCCTCAGGGCCGAGGCGAAGTCGATGTCGCGGGCCTGGTAACCCGGGGTGCTCTCGTTGGCGATGTTCGCGGCGAGAATCCGGGTGCGTTCGGCACGCAGCCGCAGCGCGTCGGGATGAACGCCCAAAGCCTTGTCAAAATCGATGCCCATGGATCACCTCCGGTTCAAGTTTTCAATCGGCGCCGCGCTCGGCGCCCTCGTGTTGCAGGTGGCGGCGGCCGAGCCGCGCGGCGTGGAGCCGCAGCTGCTCGACGCCGCGCGCGAGGTGCTCGACACCCGGGCCGACCGCGAGGGGTGGCTCGAGCCGCAGTTCGAGGTCGTGCTGCAGCGGCCGCGCACGCCGCTGCTGCCGTGCCGCAGGCCGCTCGCGATCGAACCCGTCGACACGCGGCAGGCGAGCCGGCTGCGCCTGGCGGCGCGCTGCCCCGACGCCGACGGCTGGGAGCAGACGTTCACGGTCAAGGCGACGGTCTCGGCGAAGGTGGCCATCGCGGCCACGGCCGTGCCGTCGGGCAAGGCATTGACCGAGGCCGACGTGGCGACCGAACGGCGCGACATCACGGCGCTGCCGGACGTGCTGTCGGACCCGGCCGTGGCCATCGGCCAATCGAGCCGGCGCGCCTTGCGCAGCGGCGACGTGTTGCGCGCGGCGTGGCTGTCGGCGCCGGTGCTGGTCAAACGAGGCGACAGCGTGCGGATCGTCGCGCAGCGCGACGGCATCACGGTCACCGTGGCCGGCGAGGCCCAGGAAGCGGGCGCGCGCGGCGCGGTCGTGCGGGTGCGCAACACCGGCAACGGCAAGGTGATCCGCGCGCGGGTCATCGACGAAGGCACGGTGCAGCCGGCGGACCTGTAGGCGTTCATCACTTCGCTCCCCGCGACAGCACGCCGCGGGCGACACCCGTCAGCTTGTCGGCATAGGCCGGGTCGGTGGCGTAGCCGCCGCGGGCCAGGCCCTCGGCGAAGGCCCGTGCGTCGGCGCCGGTGTTGAGCGCGCCACGGTAGCGCGGGTTGTCGAGCAGCACCTGGGCGTAGTCGCGGAAGGCGGCCGTCGCGTCCGGGTAGCTGCGGAAACGTTCGGTGCGGGGCACGGCCACGCCGTCCTCCACCTCGGTGGTGCGGGCGGCGGCCACGTCGCCGGTCCAGCCGCCGGTGGCCTTGATGCCGAACACGTTGTGCGTCGTGGTGCCGTCGGCCTGCAGCAGCGGCTTGCGGCCCCAGCCCGATTCCAGCGCGGCATGGGCCACCACCAGTTCCGGCGCCACGCCCAGGCGGCGGGCGGCTTCCTCGGCGGCAGGCGTGACCCCGGCGACGAACGCGGCCTGGTCGCCGCCGAAGGACGATGCGGCCGCCGACACGGCGTCGCGCACCCGCTGGCCTTCCAGGCTCAGCATCGGCGCATCGGGCATGGCCGGGCCGGAGCCCTTCGCGATGAAGTCCTCGACCTCGCCGCGCACGTCACCGAACAGCGCGCCGAAGCCGCGCCCGCCACCGGTCGCGGCCGTGGGGGCCGTGGCGGCGGTGGGCGCCAGCGGGCGGATCGCGAGGTCAGGCCGGATCATAGGTCGTGGCCTCGCCGTGCATCACGCGCTGCATCAGGCTGTGCTGGTCCATCATCAGCTGGCAGTTGCGCGCGTTCAGTCGCTTGCTTTCGCGCACCAGCTCCTCGAGCGTGCGCCAGCCCGACTCGAGCGCCTCGCGGCGCGCGCCGTCGAGCAGCTTGAACACCCCGGTCATCGGCACGCCCTCGCCCAGCATCGCGCGCACGGCCGTGTTCCGCTCGCGCCGGCTGGCGTCGAGCGTGACGACGAGCTCGGTCACGCCGTTGGCGAGTTCGGACAGTTCCACCGCGTCGTGCTGCAGGGCCGCCTTGAACTGCGACTCCAGCAGGCGCACCAGCTCGCGGTAGCGCTGGATGTCCGCACCGACCCCCTGCATCAGGCGGGTCAGCGTCGGGCCGTGGTTCATCGCGAACCTCCGTGGAAACGTTCGATCAGGCCGGCGAGGCGGGCCGGGTTGAACGGCAGCTCGCCCTTGGCCAGCGCGTCGCGCAGCGCGGCGACCTTGGCCTCGTCGATCTCGGGCATGTCGCGCATCGCGGCGATGGCCGGCTGCAGCGCGCTGCTCTGCAGCGCGGCGGACGACGGTTTCGCGGCGACCGGCGCGGTGTCGGCGACGGACGTGTCGGCCACGGCCGGGGCGGCGACGCCCTGGGGCTGGAGGGGGGAGCCTGAAATTCTCATGCGAGAGCCTCTGGGTCTGGTTTGCATGGGGGGATGCGCGCACCGTCACGGCGTGACCGGTGCGGGCCCTTTCGTGTCGGTCAGCTGCGAGCGCAGGGCGCGGAGCGCGTCGGTGTCGGGCGACGTCACCGTCACGCCGTCGGCCAGGGCCACCTGGTCGGTCGGCATGCCGAACATCGACGAGACGAGGCCGGCCTGCTGGCTGGTCAGGATGAGCAGTTCGATGCGGCGGTTGATGCCGGCGGCCGCGTCGCGGGTGTCGAGCGGCGCGCGGTCGGCCATGCCCACCACCTGCAGGATGCTGCGCGGCGGCATGCCGCCTTCCTGCAGCTGCGTGCGGGCGGCCATCGCGCGGTTGCTCGACAGCGTCCAGTTCGAGAAGGCCGAGTGGCTGCGGTCCGCGTACTGGAGCGAATCGGTGTGGCCCACGATCAGCATCTGGTTCTCCATCTGCGCGAACAGCGGCCCGAGGTTGCGCAGCAGCTTGCGAAAGCGGTCGCTCAGCATCGCACTGCCGCGGCCGAACATGCCCTGCCCTTCGGTGTCGTGCAGCATCACGCGCAGGCCGTACGGGGTGACGACGGCCTGCATGTTGTTGGCGAGCCCGGCTTCCTCGCTCATGCGGCCCAGCACGCGCGCGAGCGCCTGCAGGTCGCTCTGGCTTTCGTAACGGGTGCGGTCCACGTGGGGCTTGTCGGTCGGGTCCGGCACGTCGACGTCGTTGTTGCCCGGCTTGGCCGAGCCGGTCTGGCGCGGCATGGGCTCGCGCGCGATCAGGCTGCCGCGCGGGCCGCCCATCGTCTCGGGCATCACGCCCTGGCCTTCGTCCATCAGGCTGCCGCCCGGCGCGCGCATCACTTCCTGGATCAGCTCCTGCTGGCGCGCGGCCATCAGCCACAGCACGAGGAACAGGCACATCAGTGCCAGGCAGAAGTCAGCGAACGCGACCTTCCACGCCCCACCGTGCTCGTCGTGTTCGTGGCGCTTGCCGCCACGCTTCACGATCTGCTCGTGGTGCGCGTCGTCGCGCTTGCCCTTGGCTTTGTCAGGCTTGTTGAGCACGCTGGTCTCCAGCCCTGCGGCGCGGGGTCTCCGCGTCGGCCCCGTCGTCGTCGCCACCACCACCCATCGCGTTGATCCACGATTCCAGCTGGGCGAAGCTCGGCTTGATGTTCAGCTGCACGAGGCGGCGGCCCGCGTCGATCGCGAGCAGCGCCGGCTTGCCCGCCACGTGCGTGACCAGCACGACCTTGACGCTCTCGAACGTGGACAGCTCCTGCTTCACGAGCTGCTTCATCACGCTGGCGATCGGGTCGAGCACGCCGTAGCAGAAGAAGATGCCGATGAAGGTGCCCACCATGGCCGCGCCCACGCGTTCGGCGATCTCGGCGGAGCTGGCGCCCTCGCCCACGGTGTTCATGGTCATCACGATGCCCAGCACCGCGGCCAGGATGCCGAAGCCGGGCATCGCCTCGGCCACCTTGCCGAGCGACTTGGCGGGCTGCTGCAGCTCCTCGAAGATGGCCTCGATCTCCTGCTCGAGCACGCCTTCCAGCTCGTGCGCGCTGATCTTGCCCATCGCCATCAGGCGGAAGTTGTCGACGATGAAGGCGATCAGCTTCGGCTCCTCGAGCACCAGCGGGTAGCGCAGGAACAGCTCGCTCTCGTGCGGGGCCTCGACGTGGGCGTCGAGCGCCTTCAGGCCGCCGGCGGCCGTCTGCAGCAGTTCGTACATGAGCAGCAGCAACTGGCGCTGGAACTCCGACCCCTGCAGCTTGCGCTTCAGGATCTGGCGGAACTGCACGAACATCTCGTTGAGCACGTGGCGCGGGTTGCCGATGATCAGCGCGCCCACGCCGGCGCCCGCGATGATCAGCAGTTCGACCGGCTCCCAGATCACGCGGATGCTGCCGCCCATGAGGAGCAGCCCGCCGAAGACGCAGGACAACACGATGCCGATGCCAAGAAAGAGTTGCATGGTTCCAGTCCGTCCGCGGTTCAGTTCTTTTCGAGCAGCGCCTTCATCTTCTTGAGCGCTCCCTTGTTGAGTTGGCACACGCGCGCGTCGGTCAGGCCGAGCACCGCGGCGATTTCCTTGTAGCTGAGCTCATGCTCGTAATAGAGCTGGATCACGCGCTGCTCGCGTTCGTCCAGCGCCTTCAGGCCCTGCTCGATCGAGCGGCGCACCGTCATCTGCTCTTCCGGGTTCGCGCCGTGCGACGGCATCTGCGCGAGGTCGTTCACGAGTTCGTCGAAGCTCGCGATGGTCTCGGCGTTCTCGGCCAGCAGGTGTTCCTGGTACGCGTCGGCGCTCAGGCCCAGGCTCGTGCGGATCTCCGCCTCGGAGGGCTCGCGGCCCAGGCGGCGCGTGAGTTCGCGCACGGCGTCGCGCACGCGGTGGCTTTCCTGGCGCACCGCGCGCGGGCGCCAGTCCTGGCGGCGCAGTTCGTCGAGGATCGCGCCGCGGATGCGCAGCGCGGCGAAGCCGCCGAACTGCGCGTCGGGTTCGCCGTAGCGGCGCAGGGCTTCCAGCAGGCCCATCAGGCCGATCTGCTCCATGTCGTCGCGGTCCATCGCGCCGGACGCCTGCGAGTTGAGCTGCCGGGCGATGCGCTTGACGAGCGGCGCGTACGCGAGCAGGTGCCGCTGCTCGTCGGCAGGGCTCAGCCCCGCGTGGGCGGCGACGTCCTGGACTTCAGCGTAACCGGCGTGCAGGTCCATGCCGTCACTCGATGATGAGCTTGCCGATCATGACTTCCGAGAAGGGCTTGTCGCGCTTGTCGGTGTCATAGCTCTCGGCGTAGGCCTTGTTCACCTCTTCGGCGAACTGGTCGATCGACATGGCGCCCGCGGCGGCCGGCGTCAGCGACGACAGCGCGCGCACGGCGACGCTGCGCAGCATCGGCAGGTGCTCGCGGGTGACTTTTTCTTCCTTCTCGTTCGTCTTGAAGACGAGGTCGACGGCCATGTAGTGCGAGCCGGTGTCGCCGTTCTCGCGGCGCAGCATCACGATCACCTTGTCGAGGCTCACGTACTTCGGCGGGTGCTTGCGCGCCTCCTCCGCGGCCTTCTCGGCCAGCATCTCGGGGGTGGGCTCGACCTTCGGCCGCAGCGTGTACCAGGCGGCCGCGCCGCCGACGGCGGTCAGCAGCAGGCCGGTCACCACCGCGGCAATGATCAGGGGCATCTTCTTCATCGCGTCTCGCTCGTGTTGTCACCGAGGCGGAAGGCCCGGGCCAGGCCGGTCTCGGCCTCGGCCAGCGCCCGGTTCGGGTCGGTGTTCTCGGGCTGGGTCTGGCGACCGCGCGAGCGGCCGTCGGCGTCGCGGCCCATCGTCCCGGCGTCGCTCACCACCACGGACACGTCGCCGTACTGGCGCTGCCCGAGGTCCTGGCGCAGCGAGTCGCCGATCGTGTTCAGCTGGCGCACCACCTCGCCGTGCGTCGCGCTCAGGTGCACCTGCAGCGAGCCGGCCTCGTGGCGGATGGCGATCTCGATGCGGCCCAGCTGCGGTGGGTCGAGGCGGATCACCGCCTGGTCGCTGCCCCGCTGCAGGTTCAGCTGCAGGCGGTCGCCGAGGGCCTCGGCGAGCGGCTGGCGCCACTGGGTCGGGGTCGTGGGCGACAGCTTGACGGCGGGCAGCGTGTCGTCGCCGGCCTGGGTGCGCGGCGCCGCGACCGCGACCGGCGCGCGGGTGTCGTCGACGTGGAATTCGGTGGCCTTGCCCGGCTCGGCCGGCGCGGCCGTCGTCGCGCGCACGGGCGCCGCGGCGGCGGGTTCCTCGAGCGGCGCGACGGTGTCGGCGCGCACCGGGCGCGCGGTGGGTTCGACCGGCAGCGGCAGCGGGATGGCCGGCGTCGGCGCGCGGCGCGGCGAGTCCATCGTCACACCCGGAACGTCGAGCGGCTCGCCAGCGGAGGCACCGTCCGCCTCGACCGGTTCCGCCGGCGCGGCATCGGTCGGCGGCAGCGGCATCGCCATCACCAGCTGGGTGGGGACCGGGGCCATCGCCGGCATGGCCGGGGCCTCGTCGGCCGGGGTGTCCTCGCCGTCGCCGTCGACCGGTGCCGCGTCGAGTTCCTCGACCGGCGCCGCGCCGTTCATCAGGCCCAGCATGTCCAGGAAGGCGGACACACCTTCCGGGCCCGCCAGGGCGCCCGCCTGCGGCAGGAGGGCGTCGAGGGCGGCGGGTTGGGACGCGGCCGGGCTGGCCTGGGTGCCGATGTTCATGCGAGGAGGTCCTCCGACGTACCGTTGGCCGCGTACGCGAGCCAGCCGTCCTTGTGGTTGTTCATGTCGTTGAGCCGCACGGCCATCTCGTCGGCGCTGCGCGTGCAGAACTCGAACGCGGCGCGGTGGCTCTGGCGCAGGCGCGCGAAGGCGACCTGCTCCGGCGACGACCAGTGCCCGGCCGCCTGCCACACGGGCAGCGCGGCGGCGATGTCGCGGTCGGTCGCGGCCAGGGCCTCCCAGTCGGACGCGAGGCACGCGTCGTCGAGGCGGTCCTTCAGCAGGGTCATCGCGCGGTGCCGGTTCATGCACGGTCCTGCACGCCGGCCCAGCCGGATCGCAGCGTCGTCAGCAGGCGGGTCACCTCGTCGAGGATCGACGTGTCCAGTTCCAGGCCGACGGCGTAGAGGCGGTGGGCGCAGTAGTCGTACAGGCGACCCAGGTTCGCGACCACCTCGCCGCCCGTGTCCTCGTCGAGCGAGCTCGAGAGGCCGTTGAGGATCTCGACGCACTTGTCGAGGCTCGCCGCCTTCTGCTCGTACCGCCGCGCCTCGACGTGGCCCCGGGCGCGCGCGATCTCCTCCAGCAGGCCGTCCATCAGGATCAGCACGAGCTGCACGGGAGTCGCACGGGCCGTCCTGGCCTCGAGGTTGACGGCGTGGTAGTTGCTGTAGGCGTCGTAGTCCAAGGTGGTCTCTCTGTGGGGGTCAGCTGCCCGAGCTCATCGCATCGAACATGTTGGTCGTCTGTTCCATCTGCGCCTGGATGGTCTGGAGCACCGTGAACTGCTTGAGGTAGCGGTTGTAGGCGGTCTCGTACTGCGCATCGAGGCGGGTCTGGCGGGTGGTCTGGGCCAGCTGCGTGGACTGCACGGAGTCCTGGCGGCGCTTGATCTGGCCGTTCAGGCTGTTGAGCCAGACGTCGAGGTACTTGTCGGTGGCGCCCAGCAGGCCGGTGCTCGACGTGAGCGTCGCGGTGCCGAACACGTTGTCGAGGGCGTCGGGCGACGCGGCCAGTTTCTTCTCGAGCTTCGTGTTGTCGAGGGTCAGCTTGCCGTCGCGGTCGGAGCTCACGCCGAAGTCGGTGAGCTTCACGCCACCGAAGTCCTGGCGCACGATGTCGTTGAGCTTGTTGCGCAGCGAGCGGATGCTGGAGTCCGACGAGAAGACGCCCGCGGCGGTGCCGTCCTTGACGCTGCCGGCGGTGGTCAGCGCGTCGAGCGCGGTCTTGAGCGTGTTGAAGGCGTCCACGAACGTCTTCACGTTGGCGGCCGTGCCGCTCGTGTCGTTCGCGACCGTCAGGTTGATCGGCGAGGCGCCGGTGGCCTGGGCCTGCGTCAGCGTGACGGAGACGCCCTCGATGCCGGTGTAGGTGTTCGAGGCCTGCTTGACCTTGACGCCGGTGTCCTTGGCGCCGAGCCAGAGGATCGCGTCCTTGCCCTGCACCAGCGTGTTGCCCGAGCCCAGCTTGGCCTTCAGCGCGGCGTTGCCGATCGTCGAGGCGTCCACGGTGATCTCGCCGGCCTCGCCCGTCGTGGCCGACGTCAGCACGAGCTGCGTGGTGTTGCCGGTCGTCAGCACCGAGGCGGTGACCTTGCCCTTGTTGTCGGCGGCGGAGTTGATGGCCCGGGCCATCTCGGCCTGCGACAGCGTGCCGTTGCCGTCGATGTCGGCCGTCGAGAAGTCCACGTCGAACGCGGCGATGCCGCCCTGGCTGATCGACAGCGTGCCGGTGACCGGCACCGGCACGGCCGGCAGGTCGGTGAACACCACCTGGCTGGCGGTGGCGACCTGCTCGACGAACAGCGGGTACGTGCCGGGCGTCGCCTTGGCGGTGGTCGTGGCCGTGGCGAAGCCCGTGCCGCTGAACGTGGCCGAGCTCGCGACCATCGTCTTCTTGTTCGACAGGCCGGCGACGGCCGTGTCGAACGCCTTCAGCGCGGTCTGCAGCTTGGTGAGGCCGGTGGCCTGCGCCTGGGAGCGCTGGGTCTGGGTCGTCAGCTGGGTCTGGGCCGCCTGGACGTAGGCGTTCGCCAGCGCGGTGGCGGTGGATGCGGGGTCAAACGAGGTGGCCATGGGGTGCTCCCGGTGAGTTGAAAACGAGGCTTTCCCCGTTCAAGGCGACCGAAGTCGCACCGGCGCGAAATCCGTGGTGTTTCATCGCACCAGCCCCCGTGCCCAGACCTGGGTGGCCATGTCGTCCAGGCGCTTCTGGTCCTGGCGGTCGCGCGCCTGGCGGATGCGCGCGGACTGCTCGTCGAGCACCTGGCCCAGCACTTCGCGCTTCAGCGACGCGGCGTTGAGCGCGCGCTGGGTGACGGCCATGTCGGCCTCGTGCAGCGCCAGGTCCTGGCGGTGGGTGTCGACCATGGCCAGCACGGTCTGCTTGTAGCCGGCGTGGTTCATCGACAGCGCCATGGGCAGCAGCGCGCCCGGCTGCGTGTCGCCGCTGCCGCCGGCGCACAGGCGCTCCAGGCGGTCGAGGTTCTTCTGGAAGCGGTCGCGCAACGCCTGCTTCTCGGCCATCGTCGCGGCGAGGCGGTCGACCTCGCGGGCGCGCAGGTCCACGAGGGTCGACAGGCTGCGGGTGGTGTCGTTCATGCCGCTCATGCCATCAGGTCCTCGAGGTGGGTGACGCAGGTGTCCATGGGGGCGGCTTCGTTGGTGCCCTGGCGCAGGAAGGCGTCCATGCGGGGCGACAGTTCGACGGCGCGGTCGGTGACCGGGTCGGCGCCCGGCACGTACGCGCCGAGCGGGATCAGGTCGCGCACGCGGGCGTGGCGGGCGGCCATTTCCTTCAGCGCGCGCGCGGCGTTCAAGTGCGGCTTGTCGACCACCTGGGCCATGCAGCGGCTGATGGACTGGGCGATGTCGATGGCCGGGTAGTGGCCGCGTTCGGCGAGTTCGCGCGTCAGCACGATGTGGCCGTCGAGGATGGCGCGGGCGGTGTCGACCACCGGGTCCTGCTGGTCGTCGCCTTCGGCGAGCACGGTGTAGATGGCGCTCATGCTGCCGGTCTCGCCCTCGCCGTTGCCGGCGCTCTCGACCAGCTGCGGCAGCAGCGAGAACACCGACGGCGGGTAGCCCTTGGTGGCCGGCGGCTCGCCGAGGGCCAGCGCGACCTCGCGGCGGGCCATCGCGTAGCGGGTCAGCGAATCGACGAGCAGCAGCACGTCCTTGCCCTGGTCGCGGAAGTGGGCGGCGATGGCGTGGCACAGGTCGGTGGCCATCAGGCGCATCAGCGGCGATTCGTCGGCCGGGGCCACGACCACCACCGCCTTGCGCAGGCCGGCCTCGCCGAGCGAGAGTTCGACGAACTCGCGCACCTCGCGGCCGCGTTCGCCGATCAGGCCCACCACCACCACGTCGACGACCGTCTGGCGGGTGATCAGGCCGAGCAGCACGCTCTTGCCCACGCCGCTGCCGGCCATCAGGCCCACGCGCTGGCCCTTGCCGAGCGTCAGCATGCCGTTGATGGCGCGCACGCCCACGTCGAGGCGTTCCTCCACGCGGCGCTTCTTCAGCGGGTTGACCTTCGGCGGCACGGGCTCCAGCACGTGGTCGCCCCCGAGGCGGCCGCGATCGTCGATGGGCTCGCCGAGTCCATTGACCATCCGGCCGAGCCAGGACGACCCGATCATCAGCGGCGCGCGGTCGGTGATCGGCAGCACGCGGGCGCCGGTCGAGAGCCCGGTGGGGTTCTTGAACGGCATCAGGAACGAGGTCTTGTCGCGGAAGCCCACGACCTGCGCGTCGATCCAGCCACCGGCGGCGGTCTCGATCTGGCAGCGCTGGCCGGTCGACAGCTGGCAGCCGACGCTCTCCAGCAGCAGGCCGGACGCGCCGACGAGGCGGCCCGTGGGCGTTGCCACCGGAACGTCGCCGAGTTCGAGGCGGCGGAGCGCGGCGCCGATCATGCGGCCTCCTGCAGCGGTGGTGGCACGACCTGCAGGTGCGCGCCCTGCCCTTCGAGCAGCTGCGACGTCACCTGCTGCATGCACGCGGCGAGGCGCTGCTGGCAGCCGGCATCGGCCTCGTGGTCGCCGGCGCGGACGTGGCACTCGCCGGTTTCCAGGCGCGCGTCGGGCAGCAGCGACCAGCGCTGGGCACGTTCCGGGTCCAGGTCGCGGATGCGTTGCAGGTCCTCGGGGTTCAGGTACACCTCGATCTGCTCGCGCGTGGGCGGCATCGCGGCCAGCGCCTCGTCGACGAGGGTCAGCAGCTGTGTGGGCTGCAGCGTCAGCTCGCAGCGGATCACCTGGCGCGCGACGCGGGCCACGAGGTCCACCACCTCCTTGCGCTGCGCGAGCTGGTACTCGGCGTGCAGGCGGTTCAGTTCGTCCAGCACGGCGTCGACCGGGCGGGCCACGTTCTCGAAGGACTGCTCCGCGGCGCGGCGGCCCTCGTCGGCGCCCTGGCGCAGGCCTTCGCCGCGGCCCTCGCCGAGCCCCTGGTTGCGGCCATCGGCCAGCCCGGCGGCATGGCCCTCGGCATACCCCTGCGCCATGCCCTGCTGGAAACCGTCGGCGACGGACGCCTGCATCGGCGCGAGCGCGCCCGACGAGGACGCCGACACCGACAGCGGCGGGAACCGGTGGGGGCGGTAGGTCCTCATTCGACGGTGGCCTCGGCGAACAGCTGCACCTCGATCTCGCCGGCATCGGCGAGCGCCTTCACCTCGGCCATGATCTCGGCGCGGGCCTGTTCGATGCGGCTGATGGGCACGGGGCCGGAGCGGCGCATCGTGTCCTCGAAGCCCTGGGCCTGGCGGCGCGGCATCGACTGCAGCACGGCGTTGCGGATCGCGGGCTCGGCGCCCTTGAGCGCGAGGGCCCACTGCTCGATGGGCACGGCCTCGATGATCCGCTGCAGCACGGCCTCGGACTGGCGCGACAGGATGAAGAAGTCGTACATGCGCAGCTCGATCTCGGACACGACGTTCGGGTCGTGCGCGCGCAACAGCTCGACGATCTGCTCGCGGTCGCCCGGCAGGCGGTTCAGGATCTCGGCCGCCTGGCGGATGCCCTCGACGTTCGCGCTCTGGTTGCCGAGGCTGCCGAGGCAGCGGGCCACCAGTTCCTCGAGCTCCATCAGCAGCTCGTGGTCGATCTCGTTCAGGCGGGCCACGTTGAGCAGCACCAGGTCGCGGCCCTCGGCGGGCAGCGCGTCGATCACGCTGCCGGCCAGCGCCGGCGGCAGGAAGGCGAGGAAGACGGCCTGCATGCGCACGTGCTCGTGCACGATGTGCTCGGCCAGCCACTTCGGCGAGGCCCACTGCAGGCGGGCCATCTTCGGGCGGATGGCGTCGCCGTAGATGCTGTTGAGCACGCTGCCGGCGATGTCGCCGCCGAGCGCGAGGTCGAGCGAACGCTTCAGGTACGCGCGCGACGCGCCGTGCACGCCGCTCTGCTCGCGGTAGTCGTCGAAGAAGCGCTGCATCGCGGTCTTCACGGCCTCGACCTTGATGCCGCTCATGCGCGACATCACCTGCGTCACCTCGAGCAACTCCTCGCGCGACAGGCAGCGCAGCACGGCCGCGGCCGGCTCCTCGCCCATGCTCAGCAGCACGATGGCGGCCTGTTCGACGGGGGTCATCGGGGCGCCGCTCACGACGGCGAGGTCGGTGGACTTGGAAGTCGGATCAGGCATTTTTCTGCACCCATTGCTTCACGACCTCGGCGACCCGTTCGGGCTCCTTGCTCGCGAGGACCTTGAGGTGGTCGACCATCACATCGACCGGCGAACCCGCCGGCGGCAGGTCGTAGTTCTCGAGCAGCGGCACCACCGGCATCGCGGCCGGACCACCCACGGCGGCCGGCTGCAGGGCGGCCTGCGCGGACGCGTTCGGCAGCGCGATCGGGGCGCCACCGGCATCCACCGGCGCGGCCAGGGCCGGCGCATCGGCGACGGCCAGCGTCGCCGGGGCCACCGGCAGCATCCGGTTCGTCAGCAGCTTCATCAGCGGGCGCACCACCAGCAGGAACGCGAGGATCGCGCCCACCACGTAGACGAGCTTGCTGCCGATGTCGATGATGTTGTCGCGCTCCTGCCACCACGGGCCGGCCACGGGACGGGCCGGGAACGGCATCGCGGACACGACGAGGTTGTCGCCGCGTTCGGCGTCCACGCCCAGGCCGTTGCGCAGCAGGCGGTCGATGTTGGCGATCTCGGCGGGCGTCCAGCCGGTCTCGGGCTTCGGCGCCGCGGCGGTGTTGAGCACCACGGCGACGCTCAGCTTGTGCAGGCGGCCGCGGCTGCGCTTGATCTGGGTGATGCTGCGGTCGTAGGCGTACTGGCGCGACGTGGCGTTCTTGTGGCCCGTGCTGCCTTCGGCGCCCGACGCGGCGGCGGCCACGGCCACCGGGCGGTTGCTGAGCGAACCCGGCACGCCGAGGGCCATGCGGTTCTGGTCCTGCTCGTTGCGCAGGGCCTCGTTCGTGACCTTGGGGGCGTCGCCGTACTTCTCGTGCGTCTCCTCCACGCGGTCGTTGTCGACGGCGGCGGTGACGCTCAGCTTGAAGTTGTCCTCGCCGAGCACCGGCGCCAGCAGGTCGTGCACGTTCTTGCGGGCTTCGTCGGTGAAGCGGCGCGCGGCGTCGTTGCCGCCCTGCGCGTCGAAGCCTTCGGTCAGGTCCACGCGGGACGACAGCAGGTTGCCGGCCTGGTCGACGAGGCTCACACGCTGCGGCGACAGGCTCGCGACGCTGCCGGCGACGAGGTTGACCATCGCGGCGATCTGCTCGGCGCTCAGCGTGCGGCCCGGCTTCATCGCGAGCACGACGGACGCGGAGCTCTTCTCGCCGTCGCTCGCGACGAACGACGACGACTTCGCGATCGACAGGTGCACGCGGGCGCTCTCGACGGCGTCGAGGGTCATGATGCTCTGCGCGAGTTCACCCTCGAGGCCGCGGCGGAATCGCACGTCCTGCACGAACTGGCTCACGCCCAGCGGGTCGTTGCGGTCCATCAGGTCGAGGCCCGCGGGCAGCTTGGCGGTGACACCCTTGGCCGCGAGCAGCATGCGCACCTTGCCCAGCTGGGCCTCGGGCACGAGCACCTGGCCGGTGTCGGGGTGCAGGCGGTAGCCGATCTTCTCGGCGTCGAGCACCGCCATCATGTCGGTGGCCGCGACCTTCTCGCGGGCGCCGAACACCGGCTTGTACGAGGCCTGGTCCTGCCACAGGTACATCAGCACGAGCGCGGTGATGCCGATGGCCAGCACCACGAGCGGACCGAGGCTGCGCAGCAGCGCGGGCGGAATCGCCGGCGCCTGCGGGCTCGCCCGGAAGCGATCGAAGCCGGACTTGAGGGACGCGATCATCGTGTTCTTACAGCGGGAGCTTGATGAGGTCCTCGACCGCACCCATCACCTTGTTGCGGACCTGCATCAGCATCGAGAACGAGAGGCTGGCTTCCTGGCTCGCGAGCATCGCGCCCACGAGGTCGTCGCTGCGGCCGGCATCGACGTCGGCCATCTTTTCGCCGGCCGCGCGGTCCTGCGCGTCGACGCGGTAGACCGCGTCGCGCATGGAGCCGGCGAACCCGCCGGACGCCGCCGCGGACTCGCCCGCGGCCGGGGCCACCGCGACGCTGTCGGCCAGGCCCTGCGCGCCGGCACGGATCAGTGCCAGATCCGCCTGGATGCCGCTTGCGACTTCGTACCCCATCGTTTCCCCTTCGTTTCCGTGTAACCGTACGCGTACATATCGGCGACCGGCAGTGTCGGCTTTAGGTAGAAACGCGGATCGGTTGGAAAGAGGGGTTTGTCAGGACCAGTTCCGACTTGATGTCCTCGCGTTTTTGGTCGCATGACATCCGTGCCGGGCCGATTCGCCCTCGATCCACGATCCGCGCAGGCCCGACCACTCCAGTGCGCGCGATGTCACTGCGAAGGGCAGGTGTCGAGGGGAAAGGTCGTGGAGCGCCCGGAGAACCCGGGGCCGCCTGGCGGCAGGGCACGGCCGCCCCTTGGGGCGACGAGCCTTGTTTCTGGCGGCCCCGCTGTCGTGGGCAACGTGTGGACGTTGCCGTTAGACCGGAAGCTTTGCGACCCCGCCTTTCAACGGGTGTGCCTTTGGCAGTGATTAGATTACGTGTATGGTAGACCGGACACTTCGTGACGGTCATGACAACCGGCTACACCTTCACGAGGGACGTGCGGAAGTTCACGCAAGTTGTTTTCGCGACTGACGTTTGGCACGATCGTTCGCGCCGCGACGCGCTGAAAGACGAGGTGCGTGTGTCAACCGACATCGAGCTGGTCGCGGATCTGCTGCAACGCCGTCGGATCCTCCATCGTCGTGAGGTCCCCCGGATCACGCTGCTCGCACACGGCCTGAATCGCGCGGCGCAGCAGCTTGCCCGAGCGCGTCTTCGGCAACGCGCCGACGAAGCGCACGCGCGCCGGCCGCGCGAGCGCGCCGAGCTGCTGGTCCACGGTCTTCATCACGTCGGCCTCGAGCGCGGCGGCGCCGTCCTTCGTCGCGGCGAGCGACGGATCGCGCAACACCACGAACGCGAGCGCGACCTGGCCCTTCACCGCATCGGCCACGCCCACCACCGCCACCTCGGCGACGGCCGCGTGGCGCGAGATGCCCTCCTCGATCTCGCGCGTGCCGAGCCGGTGGCCCGCGACGTTGATGACGTCGTCGGTGCGGCCGAGGATGTAGTAATAGCCGTCCTCGTCGCGCACGCCCCAGTCGAACGTGCTGTAGACGAGGCGGCCCGGCACCGTCTTCCAATAGGTGTTGACGAAGCGCGCGTCGTCGCGCCACACGGTCTGCATGCAGCCCGGCGGCAGCGGGCCCTCGATCGCGATCACGCCCTTCTGGTTCGCGCCCGTGAGTTCGGCACCGGTGCTCTCGTCGAGCAGCTTCACGTCGTACCCGTACATGGTCATGCCCGGGCTGCCGTACTTGCCCGCGGCGCGCTCGACGCCGTTCGCGATCGAGAGGATGGGCCAGCCCGTCTCGGTCTGCCAATAGTTGTCGATCACCGGCTTGCCGATGGCGTCGGCGATCCAGCGGGCCGTGGGTTCGTCGAGCGGTTCGCCGGCGAGGAACAGCGCGCGCAGCGACGAGAGGTCGTGCGCGGTCAGGTGCGCCGGGTCGTGCTTCTTCAGCACGCGCACCGCGGTGGGCGCCGTGAACATCACGGTGACCTTGTACTTCTCGACGAGCCGCCACCAGATGCCCGCGTCGGGCCGCACCGGCAGGCCTTCGTACATCAGCGTGGCCATGCCGGCGATCAGCGGCCCGTAGACGATGTAGCTGTGGCCCACGACCCAGCCGATGTCGCTGGTGGAGAAGTAGGTCTCGCCCGCGCGGCCTTCGTAGATGTGTTTCATGCTGGCCGCGAGCGCGACCGCGTAGCCGCCGGTGTCGCGCTGCACGCCCTTCGGCTTTCCGGTGGTGCCGCTCGTGTAGAGCGTGTAGCTCGGGTGCGTGGCGTCGACCCACGTGCACGGCACGGTCGCGTCGAGGTGGCGCTCGCGGCACGCCGCGTAGTCCTCGTCGCGGCCGTCCACGCGCGACACGGGCGCCAGGCCGCGGTCCACGATCAGCACGCGCGACGGCTTGTGTTCGGCCAGCCGGATGGCCTCGTCGAGCAGCGGCTTGTACGGGATCACCTTGCCACCGCGGCTGCCCGCGTCGGCGCTGACGATCACGCGGGGCACGGCGTCGTCGATGCGGTTGGCGAGGCTGCCGCTCGCGAACCCGCCGAACACCACCGAGTGGATCGCGCCGATGCGCACGCACGCGAGCATCGCGAACGTGGCCTCGGGGATCATCGGCATGTAGATCAGCACGCGGTCGCCCTTGCGCACGCCAAGTTCGATCAGCACCGAAGCCATGCGCTGCACCTCGCGGTGCAGTTCGCGGAAGCTGTAGACCCGCTCCTCGTCCGTCTCCGTCGACACCCAGATCAGCGCGTTCTGGTCCGCCCGGGCCGCCAGGTGCCGGTCCACCGCGTTGTGGCACAGGTTGATCTGGCCGCCCACGAACCAGCGCGCCATCGGCGGCTGGCTGTAGTCGCAGACCTGCGTGAACGGCCGATGCCAGTCGACCAGGGTGGCCTGTTCGGCCCAGAACCCCTCCCGGTCGGTGATCGAGCGCTGGTGGAAATCGGCATACCGGGTCATCGGGATCACTCCTGGCAGGACGGGAAAATTGCGTTCATTTGTGTCACGCGGAAACGCGACCGAAAGCCATTGCAGGCCGCCCGACTGACGAGCCACTGACGACAAACACTGGGGAAAACACCCAACGGACCCACCGTGAAGCATCAAAAAGGTGTGCTAAGTCCCCGTTTCTGAAAGCTTTTCCGGGTTGACGCATGCCGGCCCGTTGCCTATCCTCCCGGCCATGCTGTTGCTAGACCCGTCCATTCGCCGTTCCGCAAGCACCCTGCTTGCAGGAGCCCTGCTCTGCGCCGCCGCCCACGCGGCCCCGCAGGCGGCCACGGACGCCGTCTCGAAACTGCTGCAGGACAAGGGTCTCGCGCCCACGTTCCTCGCGAATCCCAACCCGGGCCCGGTGGTCAACCCGCAGCCCGTGTCGTCCACGCCGGCCGCCCACACCCCGAGCTTCGTCGAGAAGGTCCGCGATTCCGCGTCGGGCATGGTGGTCAGCGCCATGAACTTCCTGGGCGTGCGCTACGTCCGGGGCGGCAACAGCGCCGAGGAAGGTTTCGACTGCAGCGGCTTCACCCGCTACATCTTCGAGCACAGCCTCGGCCTGATCCTGCCCCGCCGCGCCGACGAACAGGCCACCGCGCCCGGCCTCGTGAAGGTCAAGCGCGACGAACTGCAACCCGGCGACCTCGTGTTCTTCAACACGCTGCGCCGCACCTTCTCCCACGTGGGCATCTACGTGGGCGACAACAAGTTCATCCATGCCCCGCGCACGGGCGGCAACGTCCGCGTGGAAGACATGCAGGTGAAGTACTGGTCCAAGCGGTTCACCGGCGCCCGCCGCCCGGCCGAAGGCCAGGTGCAGACCGCCGCGTTCGTGCCGGCGGCCACGCCCCTCACGCCCGCCGTGAACACGCCCGCACCGGCGACCGTGACGCCCACCCCGGCGCCCGCGGCCTCGCCGCTGCCCGGCGACAACGCGTTCAATTGACGCGCGTCCTGCGCCGGATTCCGGCGGCAGGCACAATGCAGGCATCATGGTCGCCAAAGTGATTCCACTCGCGGACCACCGCAGTCTCTCCGCGCCCGCGCCGTCGTACCCCGACCGCCCGCTCCCGAGCCCGCTCGCCGACACCTTCGGCCGGCCGCTGCATGACCTCCGCATCTCGGTCACCGACCGCTGCAACTTCCGCTGCAGCTACTGCATGCCGAAGGAGATCTTCGACAAGCACTACCGCTTCCTGCCCCACGACGCGCTGTTGAGCTTCGAGGAGATCGCCCGCGTCGCGTCCGTGTTCACGGGCCTCGGCGTGCGCAAGATCCGGCTCACGGGGGGCGAGCCGCTGCTGCGCAAGAACCTCGAGCGCCTGGTGGAGATGCTGGCCGCGCAACGCACCGTCGACGACCGGCCGCTCGACCTGACGCTCACCACGAACGCCTCGCTGCTCCAGCGCAAGGCACGTGCACTGAAGGACGCCGGCCTGCAGCGCATCACCGTGAGCCTCGACGCGCTGGACGACACCATCTTCCGCCGCATGAACGACGCCGACTTCCCCGTCGCCGACGTGCTGGCCGGCATCGACGAGGCCCTGCGCGTCGGGCTGGGCCCGGTCAAGGTCAACATGGTCGTCAAGCGCGGCACGAACGACCACGAGATCCTGCCGATGGCGCGCCACTTCCGCGACATGCCGGTCACGCTTCGCTTCATCGAGTACATGGACGTGGGCGCCACGAACGGCTGGCGCATGGACGAGGTGCTGCCGTCCGACGACGTCATCGCGCGGATCGCCGCCGAGTTCCCGCTGGAACCCCTGCCCTCCCACCAGCCGGGCGAAACCGCCTCGCGCTGGCGCTACAGCGACGGCCAGGGCGAGATCGGGGTCATCTCCAGCGTGACGAAGGCCTTCTGCCGCGACTGCAACCGCGCCCGCCTCACCACCGAAGGCAAGCTGTTCACGTGCCTCTTCGGCACCCAGGGCCACGACCTGCGCGCGCTGCTGCGCGGCGGCGCCGACGACACGCAACTGGCCGGCGCCATCGACCACCTCTGGCGCCGGCGCACCGACCGCTACTCCGAACTGCGCGCCGGGCTGCCGCCAGCGCCGGCCGACGGAGCCCGGCGGGTCGAGATGCACTACATCGGCGGATGAATCGCGCCGACATCACGGGGCTCGTGCTGGCCGGCGGCCGGGGGCAACGGATGGGCGGCGTGGACAAGGGCCTGCAACTGCTGCGCGGCACGCCGCTCGCCCAGGCGGCCCTCGAGCGACTGCGCCCCCAGGTGAACGCCCTGCTGATCTCGGCCAACCGCCACCTCGACACCTACACCACCTTCGGCGTGCCGGTGCTGACGGACGACGCGCCGGACCATCCCGGTCCGCTGGCCGGCCTGCTGGCGGGCCTGCGCGCCTGCCCCACGGCCTGGCTGCTGGCCGTGCCGTGCGACACGCCGAACTTCCCGGCCGACCTCGCCGAACGCCTGGCGCGCGCGATCACCGCCGAAGGCGCCGACATCGCGATGGCCGCCACGCAGGAAGACGGTCGCGTGCAGCCTCAACCCGTGTTCTGCCTCGTGCGCCGTTCGCAGGCACCCGACCTGGCCGCATTCATCGCGGACGGCGGCGCGAGCCCGCGAGCGTGGGCCGCCCGCCACCGCACGACACTGGTGACGTTCGACGAGGCTGCCGCGTTCGAGAACGCCAACACCCTCGCCGACCTGCAGCGCCTGCAGTAGTCAGTGCGCGTGCGCCGGGTCGTCCATCGACGGCTCGGCGATCTCGCCCGGCACCTTCTTGCGTGCCAGCAGCATGTACATCGTGGGCACCACGAAGATGGTGAGCAGCGTGCCCACCGACATGCCGCCCACGATGACCCAGCCGATCTGCTGGCGGCTCTCGGCGCCCGCGCCGGTGGCGAGCGCGAGCGGCAAGGCCCCCAGCACCATGGCGCCGGTGGTCATCAGGATGGGGCGCAGGCGCAGCGAGGCGCCCTGCACCACCGCCTCGAGCGTGTCGAGGCCCTGCTGGCGCATCTGGTTCGCGAACTCGACGATCAGGATGCCGTGTTTGGTGATCAGGCCCACGAGCGTGATCAGCCCGATCTGCGAGTACACGTTCAGCGTGCCCCCCGACCACTGCAGCGCACCCAGCGCACCCAGCATCGAGAGCGGCACGCTCAGCATGATCACGAACGGGTCCACGAAACTCTCGAACTGCGCCGACAGCACCAGGAAGATGAAGACGAGCGCCAGCACGAACACGAGGCCCAGCGCGCCGCTCGATGAGCGGTACTCGCGCGAGACGCCGTTCAGTTCGGTGGAGTAGCCCGGCTTGAGCACCTTGGCCGCCGTGGTGTCCATGAACTCCAGCGCCTCGCCGAGCGAGTAGCCCGGCGCGAGGTTGGCCGTGAGCGACACCGAGCGCCGCTGGTTGAAGTGGTTCAGCTCGCGCGGGCTCACCGACTCCTTCACGTTGACGAGCGACGACAGCGGGATCATCGCGTCGCCGCGCCCGCGCACGAAGATGCGGTCGATGTCCTCCGGCGTCGTGCGGCCGCGGCCCTCGGTCTGCACGATCACGTCGTACTGCTCCGACTCGCGCTTGTAGCGCGTGACGTTGCGCCCGCCCAGCATGGTCTCGATGGCGCGCGCCACCTGGTCCACGGCCACGCCGGCGTCGGCCGCGCGCTGGCGGTCCACCTGGATGAAGATCTCGGGCTTGTTCAGGCGCAGGTCGGTGTCGGGCTGCACGAGGCCGGGGTTCTTCTGCATCTCGGCCATGATCTGCTGCGACACCTTGGCCAGGTTCGCATAGGAGTCGGACGTCACGATCACGAAGTTGACGGCCCGCTCGCGGAAGCCCTGGCCGAGCGACGGCGGCGTGATCGGGAACGCGTTGACGCCCGGCAGGTTCGAGAACTTCGGCTGAAGGTCGCGGGCGAGGAACTGGGCGCTGCGCGTGCGTTCGGTCCAGTCGGTGGTGCGCATGAAGGCCACGCCCTGCGACACCGTGGGGTTGCCGGTCACGACGAACACGCGGTCGAACTCGGGGTACGTCAGGCCGATCTTCTCGATCTCGCGCATGTAGCGTTCGGTGTAGGCCATCGTGGCGCCGTCGGGCGCGTTGACGTTGGCGAGGACCACGCCACGGTCCTCGATGGGCGCGAGTTCGCTCTTCGTGGTCTTGAAGAGCCACCAGCTGGCCCCGGCGGAGACGACCATCACCGCCAGCACGAGCCAGCGGCGGCCGAGCGTCCAGCGCAGCGCGGCCTCGTAGCGGTTCGTCAGGGCCACGAGCCACGACTCCATCAGGCGGTCGAAGCGGTTCGGGTTGGCGTTGTGCCGCAGCATCTTGCTGCACATCATGGGCGTGAGCGTGAGCGCGGTGAAGCCGGACACGATCACGGCGCCGGCCAGCGTCAGCGCGAACTCGACGAACAGCCGCCCGGTGCGGCCCGGCGTGAACGCGAGCGGCGCGAAGACGGCCGCGAGCGTCATGGTCATCGCGAGCACCGCGAAGGCCACCTCGCGCGCGCCCTTGAGCGACGCCTGGAACGGCGACAGCCCCTCCTCGATGTGGCGGAAGATGTTCTCGAGCATCACGATGGCGTCGTCCACCACGAGGCCGATGGCCAGCACGAGCGCGAGCAGCGTGAGCGTGTTGACGGTGAACCCGGCCAGCGCCATCAGGCCGAAGACGCCGATCAGGCTCACCGGGATCGTGACCAGCGGAATGATCGACGCACGCAGCGTGCGCAGGAACACGAACACCACCAGCGCCACGAGCACGACGGCCTCGAAGATCGTGTGGTAGACCGACTTCACCGAGCGGTCGATGAAGATCGAGTTGTCGTTGGCCTGCTGGACCGTCACGCCCTCGGGCAGGTCCTGCTGCAGCTTCGGCAGCAGCTCGTACACCCCGGCCGACACCTCGAGCGGATTGGCCGTGGCCTGGCGGATCACGCCCATCGACACGGCCGGCCTGCCGTTCAGGCGCACGCTGGAGCGTTCGCTCGCGGCGGCCTCTTCCAGGCGCGCCACGTCGCGCAGGCGCACCGAGAAGCCGTTGACGGTCTTGACGGTCACGTCGCCGAACTGGGCCGGCGTGGTGAGGTCGGTCTGGGCGGTGACGCTGAACTCGCGCTGCTGGCTCTCGATGCGCCCGGCGGGCACCTCGAGGTTCTGGCGGCGCAGCGCGTCCTCCACGTCCTGCACGGTGAGGCGGTACGCGGCGAGCTTGTCGGGGTCGACCCACACGCGCATCGAGAACTTGCGGTCGCCGTTGATCTGCACGTCGGCCACGCCGGGCACGGTCTGCAGGCGCGGCTTGACGATGCGGTTGATCAGGTCGGTGATGACGAGCGGCGACAGCGTGTCGCTGCTGAACGCGAGCCAGATGGTGGGCGTGGCGTCGGCCTCCACCTTCGCGATGACCGGCTCGTCGATGGCGTCGGGCAGCCGGGCCCGCACGCGCGAGACGCGGTCGCGCACGTCCGCGGCGGCGTCCTCCGGGCTCTTCGTGAGCTTGAAGCGCGCGGTGATCTGGCTCTGCTCGGCGCGGGACACCGAGGTGATGATGTCCACGCCCTCGATGCCGGCGATGGAGTCTTCGAGCGTCTTCGTGACCTGCGACTCGATCACCTCGGACGAGGCGCCGGTGAGCTTGGTGGTGACGTTGACGACGGGTTCGTCGATGCGCGGGTACTCACGCACCTGCAGGCGCGAGAACGACACCGCGCCCACGAGGATGATCAGCAGCGACATCACGGTCGCGAAGACCGGGCGCCGGATCGAGGTCTCGGAAATCTTCATGGGTGGACTCCGCCCCGGGTCAGCGCTGCGCCGCGCTGCCGGCCGACGCCACGCGTTCGGCCGACGGCGGCGCCGAGGCGGCCGCTTCGCCGAACTGCACGACCTTCACCGACAGGCCGTCGGCGCGCATCAGCCGGGCCTGGCCCGCGGTGACGACGAGGTCGCCGACCTTCAGGCCGTCCATGATCTCCACCTTGCCGGGCACCCGCAAGCCCAGCCGGGCCTCGAGCCGCTCGGTGGTGGGGCCCTGCGGGCCGTCGACGACGCGGACGACGAACTGGCGGCCGCCCTGGGGCACGAGGGCCTCCTCGGGCACCACCACCGCGTCGTCGCGGGTGGAGAACACGAGCCGGGCGCGCGCGAACATGCCGGGGCGCAGCAGGCCCTCGTCGTTGGCGATGCTGGCCCGCACGAGCAGCGAACGGCCGTTGGCGTCGAGCTGGGAATCGAAGGCGTCGACACGGCCCTTGAAGGCCTTGCCCGGCAGGCCGTCGAGCGTGACGTCGACCACCTGGCCCACCTTCAGGCGCGACAGCACGCCCTCGGGCAGCCGGAAGTCCACGAGCATGCCGGCCACGTCGTCGATGGCGACGAGGTCGGCGCCGTCCTTGACGTAGTCGCCGATGTTGACGAGGCGGATGCCGACGACGCCGTCGAACGGGGCCAGCACGCGCATGCGCACGAGCTGGGCGTCGGCCAGGGCCACCTGGGCCTCGGCCACCTCCAGCGCCGCGGCGGACTGGTCCACCGCGCTCTGGCTCACGAAGTTCTGCGACGCGAGGTCGCGGTTGCGCTGCAGGTTGGTGCGGGCGATGCTGGCCTGCGCCTTGGCCTGCGCGAGCTGGGCGCGCTGGAGCGTGTCGTCGAGCTGCACGAGCAGCTGGCCGCGGCGCACGCGGGCGCCGTCGGTGAAGCCGAGCTTGTCGATGCGGCCGCTGGCCTCGGGACGCAGCATCACGCCCTGGCGCGAGCGCAACGACCCGACGGTGGAGGTTTCGTCGCGCAGGCGCATGGCGCCGGCGCGGGCCACCTCGACCGCGGCCGGGCCTTCCGCGCCCGCGGAACGGGCCGGGGCCGGCGCGGCGGACGCGGTGTCCTTCCCGCGCGAGCCGTCCTGCCGCTGGTACACGTATGCCGCGACGCTGATGCTCGCGAGCCCGACCACCGCCACGAGGGCGTGAAACTTCTTCATCGTCTTCGACCAAATGTGGCGGCCTGTGCCCGGGACCCGGCCCGTGGCGCCGCAGGAAGGGGGTCCTCAGCGCGCGCTGGCGGACCTCGTCGCGAGCGCCTTGTTGGCCAGCGCGTCGGCCCGCTCGTTGTACACGTCCCCGTTGTGCCCGCGGACCCACCGTGTCGTGACTTTTCTGGCATCCGCCGCGGCAAAGAGCTGTTTCCAGAGCGCGAGGTTCGCCACCTGCTCGCCCTTGGAGTTCCGGAAGCCCTTGCGCTCCCAGCCCGCGCGCCATTCGCCGAGGCCCTTGAGCACGTACTGGCTGTCCGAGACCAGCTCCACCGTGCCGCCCGCCGGCACCCGGTTGAGACCCTCGAGGGCGGCCGTCAGTTCAGCGATCTGGTTGGTGCCGGGACCGATGAAGCCGAAATGATCGGTTTCGGTGGTGTCCGGGGCGATCAGCACGCAGCCCCAACCGGCCGGGCCGGGATTGGAAGGCGCGCAGGCCCCGTCGGTGTAAGCAACCCATTTCATGGCTTGGTGAATCCTGTTTCGGTCAATTTTGGAAAGCCGCACATCATGCCGCCAAAAGCCCCGAAAAAGTCCGTCCCCCAGGCGACAGCGGGGGGCCCGCCGTCACGAGCGGCTACTCCCGCGACTGCCGATGGCTCACCACCGCCCGCGCCGCCTTCGCCGCCTGCCGCTGCTGCCGCGCCAGCCCCACGAGCCGCATCCCGCGCACCCGCTTGACCGCCACGACGAGGTAGACGGCGCCGAACACCGGCCACCAGCGCTCGCCCACCCGCTCGGCCCAGTCGAAGCGCTGCAGCCAGCGCTCCGACCGCAGCGGCGGCGCGTAGCAGCCGAAGCGGGCGGCCTCGACCTCGAAGCTGAGCAGGCGCAGCCAGTCGCGCATGCGGCGGTAGCCGATGAAGTCGCCGTCGCTCGGCAGGAAAAGCCCCGCGTGGGGCTTGAACCCCATCTGGCGCCACAGCAGCCCGCAGCGCTGGCGCATGCCCCACAGGCTGCGCGGGTTGAACCCGAGGATCACCACCTTGCCCTCGGGCATCAGCACCCGTTCCACCTCGCGCAGGGCGAGGTGGGGATCCCGGGCCAGTTCCAGGGCGTGGGGCAGCACCACCAGGTCCAGGCTCTGGCTGTCGAAAGGTAAAGCATCGAAATCGCAGTGCAGCACCACCTGCGCGCTGGAGTAACCTCGGCGGTTCGCCGGATCCGGAACTTCGGCGGCGGGGGGCGACTCCACCGGGGCTTCCGCCGCCGCGGGGGGCTGGTCCGTCGCCAGCCAGCGGTGGGGCATGCGGTTGTCGCGCAGCGCATCGAGTTCCGGCAGCCCGAGCTGCAGCGCGTGGAAACCGAACACGTCGGCCACGCTCCGGTCGAGCTGGGCCTGCTCCCAGGCCAGCAGGTAGCGGCCGGGGGGCGTCTCGAGCCATTCCGTCAAACTTATAATGCCGACGACTTGTGTCATGAACCTGCTTGCACTGCCTGCCTTTGCCGACAACTACATCTGGATGCTCCACGATGGCCGGCAGGCGCTCGTCGTCGATCCGGGTGACGCCGCGCCGGTGCACCAGGCGCTCGATGCGCACGGGTTGGCGCTCGCAGCGATTCTAGTGACTCACCACCACAACGATCACGTCGGCGGTCTCGCGGCCCTGCGGCCCCGCCTGCAGGGGCCCGTGTTCGGCCCCGCGCGGGAGACCATCCCCGGCCCGATCACCCCCGTCTCGGGTGGCGACACCGTCTCCGCCCTCGGCCTCGACTTCGAGGTCATCGACGTGCCCGGCCACACCGCGGGGCACATCGCGTTCTTCCACCAGCCGCCCGACGGGGCGGCCCCGCTGCTCTTCTGCGGCGACACGCTCTTTTCCGGTGGCTGCGGCCGCCTCTTCGAAGGCACGCCGGCGCAGATGCACCGGTCGCTGTCCCGGCTCGCGGACCTGGCCGGCGACACCCGCGTCTGCTGCGCCCACGAATACACGCTGTCGAACCTCAAGTTCGCCCGCGCGGTCGAGCCCGGCAACACCGACCTGCTCGACTACTCGGCGCGCTGCGAGGACCTCCGCGCCCGGAACATCCCCACCCTGCCCGGTTCCATCGGCCAGGAACGCCTGATCAACCCGTTCCTCCGCTGCGGCGTTCCCGCCGTCGCGGAGGCCGCACAGCGCCATGGCGCCGGCAGCCGCGACGAAGTCGACGTGCTGGCTGCCCTCCGCCAATGGAAAAACGAATTCCGATGATCCAACCCTCCTCCCTGCGACGCGCCGCCGCGGCCGCCGCCCTCCTGCTGTCCGCCTGGCTGGCCGGCTGCACCACCCTCCCTCCGACCGGCACCGAAGTCGCCGACGACGACGTCTCCGACATCGTCCGCGCCGCCGAGTCGGCCGCCAGCGCCGCGGCCGCCGCCTCGCCGGCGTCCGCCCCGCGCACCATCGACCCGGCCCAGGCCGTCGCCGCCCCCATCGACCCGTTGCGCCCGAACGAGGCGGTGGACCTGAACGCGGCCGCCGCCACCGTCGACCTGTGGGACCGCCTGCGCCGCGGCTTCGCCATCCCCGACCTCGACACCCCGCTCGTGCAGAAGGGCGAGCAGTGGTACTCCTCGCGGCCCGACTACGTGCAGCGCATGACCACGCGCGGCAGCCGCTACCTGTTCCACATCGTCGAGGAAGTGGAACGCCGCGGCATGCCCACCGAACTGGCCCTGCTGCCGTTCATCGAGAGCGCGTTCAACCCGCAGGCGGTGTCGTCGGCGAAGGCTTCGGGCATGTGGCAGTTCATGCCGGCCACGGGCAAGTACTTCGAGCTGCGCCAGAACGTGTTCCGCGACGACCGCCGCGACGTGCTCGCGTCCACCCGCGCCGCGCTGGACTACCTCGGCAAGCTCTACGGCATGTTCGGCGACTGGCAGCTCGCGCTGGCGGCCTACAACTGGGGCGAAGGCAGCGTGCAGCGCGCCATCAAGCGCAACCAGCGCCTGGGCCTGCCCACCGACTACCTCAGCCTGAAGATGCCGGACGAGACGCAGTACTACTACCCGAAGCTGCAGGCCGTGAAGAACATCATCGCGCGCCCGGCCGACTTCGGCATCAGGCTGCCCGCGCTCGAGAACCACCCGTACTTCCTGAGCGTGCCCATCGAGCGCGACATCGACGTGTCGCTCGCCATCGCGCTCGCCGGCGTCTCGCGCGACGAGTTCCACACGCTGAACCCGCAGATGAACAAGCCGGTGATCCTCGCCGCCGGCACGCCGCAGCTGCTGCTGCCGTACGACAACGCGAGCCAGTTCATCCGCAACATCTCGCTGCACCAGGGGCCGCTCGCCACCTGGACGGCCTGGGTGGCGCCGAGCACGCTGCACCCCGCCGAGGCCGCCAAGCGCGTGGGCATGCACGAGTCCGACCTGCGCGAAGTCAACAAGATCCCGCCGCTGATGCTGGTGAAGGCCGGCTCCACGCTGCTCGTGCCGCGCGCGCAGACCGCCGTGCACGACGTGTCGCCCGAGCTGGCCGACAACGCCGTGATGTCGCTCACCCCCGACGTGCCGCCGCTCAAGCGCGTCACGCTGAAGGCCGGCAAGCGCGACACCGTCGCCACCGTGGCGAAGCGCTACCGCGTCACGCCGCACCAGGTGGCGGAGTGGAACAAGACCAGCGCGCACGCGAAGTTCAAGCCGGGCGAAACCATCGTCGTCTACCTGGCCCAGAAGGCGGCGCGCGGCGGCGCCCGCGCATCGGTGCGCACGCCGGCGGCGAAGGCCACCCACGGCAACGTGAAGGCGGCCAAGGGTTCGAAGGCCACGCCGTCGAAGAAGGCCTCGGCGTCGAAGAAGTCGGCGCCAGCGAAGAAGACGGTCAAGAAGAAGCACTGACGGCCCCGCCCCGCCCGCCGGCATGTCGGCGGACGCTGGCCTACAATCGCCGCATGCCCGCCATCCCTGCCCTCCTCGATGCCCTCGCCCGTCCGGCGTGGCGCACCGTCGACGCGCCGGGACCTTTCCGTCGGACCGTGCGCTCCCCTCGCGCACCGCGGCGCCAGGGTCTGGCCGCACATCCCTAGGCCCGGCGGCCTCCCTACGGTTCCCCACCGCAGGTCGCCGGGCTCTCACTGGACGACCGGAACGGTCGGGTGAGGCACTTCCCCCAACTGGCGCGTTGCCACGCGCCTGAACCCCACCAGCCATCGGCGCGTCCACGCGCGCCATCGCTGAGGTTCCCGCCCTCCCGTTCCGTCGAAGCCACATGCCGCCGGAAGCGGCCGCGCCCGTCCTCGACGGCACGCGGCCCGCGCCGGCCATTGCTTTCCGCCCGATGCGAGCCATCGGGCGGTCAACCGGAGTGCAGGGAATGCGCAAACTTCTTCGAACGATCGCGGTGCTGACCGAAGGCACCGCCGGCAACGCCATCCGCCGCACGGCGCGACTCGCGTCGCGCGACGATGCCGCCGTGGTGCTGGTGTCCCTCGGCGACGGAACATCCACCACCGCCCTGGCCGACCTGCTCGCACAGGCCGACTGGCTTCGCACCCAGCACGGCCTGACCCGCGTGCTCGTGTCCGCCGTGGCCGTGGACGACCTGGCCGCGGCCAGCGCCACCTGGGACCTGCTCGTGACGGACGGGCTTCCACCCGGCCTGCGGGCCTGGTTCGGGACCCCGGCCGAGGTGCTCCGCACCTGCGCCTGCCCCGTGCTGCTGTCGACCCGCCGGGGCGGCGCCCGCTACACGCGTGCGCTGGCGCCGGTCGGCCTCCAGGGACGGCTGGACCACGTCGCCGCGACCGGGCTGGCCGGGGCCTCCGAGGTGCACGCACTGCACGTGATGCAGACGAGCGAGGAGCAGCTGATGCAGGTGCTCGGCGTGCCGCAGCACATCGTGGCGCGCCACTGGCGCGACCGCGTCGAGGCCACGCGCCGCCGCCTGGAGGCACGGTTCCCCGAGTCGGGGCCGCACCGTCCCGCCCGCCTCCACGTGCGTCCGAACGGGGACATGGGCGGCCACCTGGTCTCCACCACCCGCACCTTCGGCGTCGACCTCGTCGCCCTGCGGGCCTGGCGCTCGCGGTTCCCCGTGGGGCGGCTGCACCTGGGCGTCGCGCGCCGGCTGATGGCGGAGGCCGGCTGCGACGTGCTGGTCGTTCCGTCCCCCGCCCCATGAACACCGGAAAGGAGAAGAGCATGGACATCACCTCGGCATTCATCAAGGCCAAGCGCCCCTGCGCACCGGGCTGGCGCTGGTTCGTGCGCAACCGCATGGACGGGGCCGGCTACCAGGAGGTGCTGGACGGGCTGGTCGCCGCCGGCCGGGTCGACGACGCCTGCTGGTTGCTGGACCAGTTCGGCCCCACGCACGACGTGCTGGCCGTGGACGAGCTGGTGGTGGACGCCCTCGTCTTCGCCGGCTCGGTCGAGGTGCGCGGCAGTGCGGAGTCGTCGACCCACCTGCGGGTCGGGCGTCGCCTCACGGTCGGCGGCAGCCTGCGGGCGGACGGCGACGTGACCACCGGCGACGACCTCCGCTGCCGCGGCGGACTGCGCGTCGGCGGCAGCGTGCGCTCCGGGGGCCTGCTCGTGGCGGGCGGCACGGTGGAAGCCGCCGGGACGGTCGACTGCCGGGACGACGCGAAGGTCGGAGGCGACCTGCGCTGCGGCGGGGCGCTCCAGGCCGGCGGCGAACTCGTCGTGGCCGGAGACGTCGATGGTGGCGGACCGCTCACCGGCGCCCGCGGGGTCCGCGTGCTCGGCCAGCTCCGGTGCAGCGACTCTGTCCGCGTGGCGCGGGGCCTCGAGGTCGGAGGCGCACTCGAGGCCGGGCGGCACATCGACGCGGGCTGGGGCCTGCTGGCGGGTTCGTCGATCACCTGCGCGGGCGCCATCCGCGCCGGTGAAAGCATCCAGGCCGGGGAAGGCATCGCGTCCGGCGACGGCTACGGCGTCTTCGCGGGCCTGAGCCTGCACCGCGACGACTGGCCCACGAGCGGTTTCGTCGCGGCCCGGGAGGCCCCGCCTCGCCTGCACAGCGGGCACTGGTGCGGTTCGCATCCGCCGTGGCGGCGAGGGGGTTGAAGGCCATGCGCATCGACGTCCGACTGCCACCCGGCCAGATCGACCGCGACCTCGCCGCGCTCGCGCGGCGCCTGCCCACCGTGCCGGGCCCTCTGGTGCCGCTGGTCCCGCCGGGGCATGCCCCGGCGCATTGCGCCATCCTGTGGCGCGAAGTCCCGTCGGGCGTGTTCGTCTACGTCGTCCCGCCGGACCGCCAGCGCCTCGCGGGCTACGTGGCCTTCACGCGCGTGCGGACACCCGGCACGGGCCGCCGCGGCGGCGACGTGTTCTCGCCGCACGCGAAGTTCGCCACGGACCACCAGCGGCACGGCCTGGCCACATGCATCTATGGGTGGATGCTCGACACCGGCGCCTGCCTGCTCAGCGGCGCACGGCAGTCCGAGGCCTCGCACCGGCTCTGGCGGTCGCTCGCGCGAAGCCGCCCCCTCGGTTTCGCGCAGGTCACGGGCCGCGCGCTGCACTACCTCGGCACGGAGGCCCCGGACACCGCCTTCGCCGACCTGGACACGCGGTTGCTGCTGCTCGGCCAGGGACGCACGGTCGACAGCGTGGTGCGCCGCGCGGCCGCGGCGCGGGGCGGTCACGCGCCAGCGGGCAGCGTGTGCTCGAACTCGTAGAAGTGCTGCCCGTCCGCGATGCGGATGCGCAGCATGCCGGAGAGACCGACCAGGGCCCCGGTGCCCGAGTCGGGCACCACGGTGATGGACAACTGCTGGGCGCCGTGGTCCATCGTGCCGGTGTGCTGCAGCACGAACGACCCGCTGCGCCCCGACAGCGTGCCGGTGACCCGCTCGATGGCCACGTAGCCGGCCGAGCCCTTGGCCGCAGTCGTCGCGGTCAGCATCTGGCCGTCGCCCGTGGCCTCGAGGTCACCCTCGAAGCGCTTGCGCAGCGACAGGCGCCCGAGGCTCACGCCGTCCCGGGTGTCGGGGTCGCCCTGCGGGCTCATGTCGACGGTGAACGAACCCTTCGCGATGGTGGTCATGCGGCGTGCTCCTGGACGTGGAACGTCGGAGTATCGCCGCAGGACCACCCTGGCGTCACGGCTTCCCGAGGTAGTCGAGCGCCAGCACCGCCAGCGACCGCGCGCCCATCGGCAGCGCCGCCTCGTCGAAGTCGAACAGGGGCGAGTGGTTCGCCGGCGCGCTGGCCGCGTCCTTGCCCTTCGGCGCCGCGCCGAGGAAGTAGAAGAAGCCCGGCACCACCTTCTGGAACTCGGAGAAGTCCTCCGAGCCGCTGACCTTCGGGATGACCACCACCTGCCCGTTCACCGCCTGTTTCAACGCCGGCAACGAGGCCTCGGTGAGCGCGGCGGGGTTCGACGTGACGGGATAGGCGGTGGGGCCGAACGTCACGTCCGCCTTCGCGCCCGAAGCCGCGGCGATGGACTGCGCGGTCGTCTCGATGCGCTGCTTCGCCTCGGCGCGCATGCCCTCGTCAAAGGTGCGCAGCGTGCCGAGCATCTCGACGCTGTCCGGGATGATGTTGTCGCGGTTGCCGCCGTGGATCGAACCGATCGACAGCACGGCCGGCTCCTTCGTGATGTTGAGCTGGCGGCTCACGATGCCCTGCAGCCCCACCACCACCTGCGACGCGGCGAAGATCGGGTCCACGCCGGTCCACGGCGACGAGCCGTGCGTGCCCCGGCCGGACACCTTGATCTGCACGCCGTCGGAGCCGGCCATCAGCGGACCGGAACGGTAGCCCACCACGCCCAGCGGGATGTTCGACGTGAGGTGCAGCCCGAAGATGGCCTGCACGTCCTTCAGCGCGCCCTGCGCCACCATGGCCTTCGCGCCCCAGGCCTCGTCGTCGTGCGCGTGGCCGTCGCCGGTGTCGGGCTTGCCTTCCTCGGCGGGCTGGAACACGAACCGGATGGTGCCGGGCACCTGGTCCCGCAAGCCCGTCAGCACCTCGGCCACGCCCATCAGGATGGCCACGTGGCCGTCGTGCCCGCAGGCGTGCATCACGGACGTCTCCTTGCCCTGGTAGCGCGCCTTCACCGTGGAGGCGAAGGGCAACCCGGTGGCCTCCAGCACCGGCAGCGCGTCCATGTCGGCGCGCAGCGCCACCACCTTGCCGGGCCGGCCGCCCCGCAGCGTGGCCACCACGCCGGTGCCGCCCACGCCGGTCCGCACGTCCAGGCCCAGCGCGCGCAGGTGGTCGGCCACCGCCTTCGCGGTGCGGGTCTCCTGGCCCGACAGCTCGGGGTGGGCGTGGAAGTCGCGGCGCCACGTGGTGAGCTTCGGCGTCACCGCGGCGATGCGCTGGTCGAGCGTGGACAGCGTGGCCGGCGCCACCTGGGCCTGCGCGTGGCAGACGGACAGCAGCAGGGACGCGGCGGCGGCGGTGTGGCGGAGGGAGACGTTCATCGGGGTCCGGTCGGAGTGGATGGGGTGCGGGTCATCGTAGTGACAGGCCGCACCGGCCGGCAGAGCGAGAATGGCCAACCACCGAGCCGATCCCGCCATCGACATGCCCCGTGTTGCTCCCCTCATCGCCGCCCACGTCGACGTGATGGTCTGCCCGAACGCGCTGGCCGGCGCCGCGCTGTCGTTCATCGACGTGCTGCGGTCCGCCAACACCATCGCGACGCTGCAGCACGGCGACGCCGCACCGCACATCGGCTGGCGGCTCGTCGACGCCTCGGGCCGGCCGCTGCGCGGCCTGCCCGCCGAGCTGCGCGCCTACGCCGGCGCCGGCCCGCGCAGCGAACGCCACCCGCGCAGGGCGCTGTTCGTTCCGTCGCTGCTCGCCCGCGACATGCCGTCGCTGCGCCACGTGCTCGACGGCCTCGACGCGGCCGTGAAACGCATCGCCACGGCGTTCGACGACGGCGCGCTCGTGGTCACGCTCGGCGCCTCGACCTGGCTCGCAGCGCGCACGGGCCGCGTCGACGGGCTGCGTGTCGCGCTCGCCTGGTACCAGTCGGGCGGCTTCCGCCAGGATTTCCCGGCGGTGCAGGTGGCGCCGGGCAGCGCGTGGGTCCACGACGGCCCGCTGCTGAGCGGGGCCGAGGCCGCGACGCTGATCCCCGTCGCGATCGAACTCGTGCGCCTGGCCGTGGGGCCCGAACTGGCGCAGGCCTGCGCGAACGTGCACCGGCACGACCCCGACCGGCAGCACGCGGCCGTGCGCGCCGCCGCCCAGGCCCACCTGGGCACCACGCGCGGCAGCCCGGTGGCGCTGGCCGTTGCCTGGATGGGCGAACGGCTCGACCGCCCCTACCGGCTGCGCGACGTGGCCGACGCCGCGGCGGTGAGCCCGCGAACGCTGCTGCGCCACTTCCAGGAGGCCCTGGGCCACTCGCCGCTCGACCACCTGCACGGCCTGCGGTGCCAGCGGGCGCGGGTGCTGCTCGAGTTGTCGCTCGACGGGGTGCCGGCCATCGGCGAGGCCTGCGGGTACGCGGACCCGGCGGCGTTCCGCCGGATCTTCCGCCGCGAAACGGGGGTGTCGCCCGCGCAGTACCGGCAGCGCTACGCGCTGCGGTCGCCGCGGGTGCGCTGGAAGGTGGACGCGGCCTGAGCCGCGGTCAGCGCCGCGCGACCAGCGCGTGCGCGATGGTGCCCAGGTCCACGTACTCGAGTTCGCTGCCGATGGGCACGCCGCGCGCGAGCCGGGTCACCCGCACCTCGCGCGACTTGAGCGCCTCGGCGATCACGTGGGACGTGGCCTCGCCTTCGGCGGTGAAATTGGTGGCGACGATGACCTCGTCGACCACGCCGTCGGCCGTGCGGTCCATCAGGGCCTGCAGGCCGATGTCGGGCACGCCGATGCCGTCGAGCGGGCTGAGCCGCCCCATCAGCACGAAGTAGAGGCCCTTGTAGCTGCCGGTGCGTTCCATCGCGGCCTGGTCGGCCGGAGTCTCCACCACGCACAGCAGCTTGGCGTCGCGCTCGGGGTCGAGGCAGGTGCTGCACACCGTCGCCTCGGTGAACGTGTGGCACCGCTCGCAGTGCCGCACGTCGTGCAGCGCGGTGTCGAGCGCATCCGCCAGCTGCTGCGCGCCCACGCGGTCGTGCTGCAGCAGGTGGAAGGCCATGCGCTGCGCCGACTTCTGCCCCACGCCCGGGAGCAGGTGCAGCGCGTCGATCAGGGCCTCGAGGGCGGACGCGGCCACGGACTTAGAACGGGAACTTCATGCCGCCGGGCAGCGGCATGCCGGCGGTGAGCTTGCCCATCTTTTCCTGGGACACCTCTTCCGCGCGGCGCAGGCCGTCGTTGAAGGCGGCGGCCACGAGGTCTTCCAGCATGTCCTTGTCGTCGGCCAGCAGGCTCGGGTCGATCACGACGCGCTTGACGTCGTGCTTGCAGGTCATGGTCACCTTCACGAGGCCGGCGCCGGACTGGCCTTCCACCTCGATGGTGGCCAGTTCGTCCTGGGCCTTCTTGAGGTTTTCCTGCATCTGCTGCGCCTGCTTCATCAAGCCGGCGATCTGGTTCTTCATCATGGTGTGATCCTCTTGAACTTCAGTGGAATGGCTTCAGTGGAACTTGACCGACCCCGGCACGATGCGCGCGGTCTTGAACTGCTGCATCAGCGACTGCACCAGCGGGTCGTTGGAAATGATCTGCTCGGCTTCGGCCTGGCGGCGGTTGCGCTCCGCCGAGGCGCGCAGCGACGGGGTGTCGGTGGCCTGGCCGCTCTCGAACTCGAAGCGCACGGGCTGCTTCAGCAGCTCCGACATCGCGTTCTGGACCTTGTTGCACTGGGCCGGCGCGCGCAGCATCTCGCGTTCGACGATCAGGCGCCACACCATCGTGCCCTCGCGGGTCTCGACGGCCAGGCAGTGCGCCTGCATCGCCATCTCGCGGGCCAGGGCCGAGATGGCGCCCGCGGCGTTGAGCTGCATCACGAGGTCGTTCCAGCGCGCGCCCATCTCGGTGGGCACGTGGACCGACGGCGCGGGGTCGGCGGGCAGCGGGCGACGCGCCAACGGCGCCACCACGGGCTCGGACGGTTCACCGTGGTCGGGCTCGAAGTCGTCGAGGCTCATGGGCGCCTCGTTCGACGGCTCGCCGTCGAACGGCTGCTCGTCGAGCCAGGCCGGCGGTTCGTCGCTGCGCACCGGCACGCGCACGGCGGGGGCCGAGGCCACCGCGGCGGGGCGCACGGGTTCGCGCGGGGCGGGTGGCGGGACCGGCACGGGTGATGGTGCGCTTGCAGGGATCGGCGCGGCGGCACGGACCGGGGCGGGCGCTGGCGCGGGCATCGGCGGGCGGACGGGCGGGGGCACGGGTGCGGCGACAGGCGCGGGGGCCGGCGCCATCACCGTCGCCGCGGCCGGGGTCGCGGCGACGGGCGCGTTCGCCGGACGCGCCGGCGTGGGCGCCGACGCCGGCGCACCACCCGCCGGCCGGAACGCCAGCATGCGCAGCAGCACCATCACGAGGCCGCTGTATTCGTCGGGCGCGAGGTTCAGTTCGGCGCGGCCGTGCAGCACGATGCTGTAGAGCAGCTGGATCTCGTCGGCCGGCAACAGCGCCGACAGGCGCACCGGGGCGGCGCTGTCGGGGTCGGCCGGGTCGAGCGCGTCGGGCACGGCCTGCACCACCGCCATCTGCTGCAGCAGCGCGGCCATCTCCTCGAGCGTGCCGGTGGCCGACAGGCCCAGGCCGCGCAGGTCGTTGACGGCGGCGACCACCTCGGCGCCCTGCCCCGCGGCCAGCGCGTCGATCAGGCGCACGGCGTGCGTGCGGTCCACCGCGCCGAGCATCTGGCGCACGCCGGCCTCGGTGAGCGAACCGGCGCCGAAGGCGATGGCCTGGTCGGTGAGGGACAGCGCGTCGCGCATCGAGCCGCGCGCGGCTCGCGACAGCAGCCGCAGCGCGCCCGGTTCGGCCTGGATCTGCTCGGCGCCCAGCACGTGGCCGAGGTGTTCCAGCACCGTCTGCGGCGCCATGGGCCGCAGGTTGAACTGCAGACAGCGCGACAGCACCGTGGGCGGCACCTTCTGCGGGTCGGTGGTGGCCAGCACGAACTTGAGGTACTCGGGCGGCTCCTCGAGCGTCTTGAGCATCGCGTTGAACGCGGTGTTCGACAGCATGTGCACTTCGTCGATCATGTAGACCTTGAAGCGCCCCATCACCGGCTTGTAGACGGCCTGGTCGAGCAGCTGGGAGATCTCCTCGACGCCGCGGTTGGAGGCCGCGTCGAGTTCGACGTAGTCGACGAAACGGCCGGCGTCGATGTCGCGGCAGGCGTCGCACACGCCACAGGGGTGCGCGGTGATGCCGCCCTGGCCGTCGGCGCCGGTGCAGTTCAGCGCCTTCGCGAGGATGCGCGACACCGAGGTCTTGCCGACCCCCCGCGTGCCGGTGAACAGGTAGGCGTGGTGCAGGCGCTGCTGCGTGAGCGCGTTGCCCAGCGCCTGCACGACGTGCTCCTGCCCCACGAGCGATTCGAAATCGCGGGAGCGGTACTTGCGAGCCAGGACGAGGTAGGACATCCGGGCATTCTACGGTCGCCGGTCGGGTGCAACGCGGCGCGGATCTCCACCTGCCCGATAATCCGGGTTTGGCCCCTCCGCCGGCACACGACGTCAGAACCCGCTCATGAACACCAAGTCCACCCCGACCACGCCCAACGACACCCTCAGCTACGAACAGGCCGGCGTCAACTACGACCTGATCGACCCGCTGAAGGTCGCCGCCCAGCGCGCGGCCAAGGCCACCGGCGCCCACCTGGCGACGCACGGGTTCACCGAGGTCGAGGCGTCGCGCGGCGAGTCGGCCTACGTCGTCGACGTGGGCCCGTTCTACATCGCCTCCATCGTGGAATGCCTCGGCTCGAAGGCGCTGGTCGCCGACGAGATGAAGGCGCTCACCGGCAAGAGCTACTACGACGGCATCGCGCAGGACACCATCGCGATGGCCATCAACGACCTGATCACCGTCGGCGCCACGCCGCTGGTCGTGCAGGCCTACTGGGCCGCCGGCGGCTCCGACTGGTTCGGCGACGCGCAGCGCGCCCAGGCCCTCGTGGCCGGCTGGAAGCGCGCCTGCGACGTGTGCAGCGTGGCCTGGGGCGGTGGTGAAACGCCCGCGCTGGCCGACATCGTGGCCGACGGCCGCATCGACCTCGCCGCCAGCTGCACCGGCCTCATCAATCCGAAGGAACGCCTGTCGGTGGGCGACAAGCTCGGCGCCGGCGACGCCATCGTGCTGCTGGCCTCCAGCGGCATCCACGCCAACGGCCTGAGCCTCGCGCGCAAGCTGGTCGAGCGCCTGCCGAACGGCTACCTCACCGAAGTGGAACCGGGCCTCACGTACGGCGAGGCGCTGCTCGCGCCCACCGTGCTGTACTCGCCCGTCACCGAGGCGCTCTACAAAGCCGGCATCGTCCCGAACTACTGCGCGAACATCACCGGCCACGGCTGGCGCAAGCTGCTGCGCCACCCGGCCGTGCACACGTACCGCATCCACACCGTGCCTCCGGTCACGCCGGTGCTGAAGTTCATCCAGCAGCACGCGAAGCAGGACGACTTCGAGGCCTACGGCACGCTCAACATGGGCGCCGGTTTCGCGCTGTTCGTGAAGGCGGAAGACGCCGAGCGCACCGTGGCCGTGGCGAAGGCCCAGGGCATCGACGCGTGGGTCGCCGGCGCGGTCGAAGCCGGCCCGAAGAAGCTCGTGATCGAACCGCTGAACATCGAGTTCGGCGACGACGCCCTGCAACTTCGTTGACCTTTTTCGGGGAGAGCCCCTCGATCGACGTTACAATCGTCGGTGACGGGCCTCCCCGCATGGAAGCGTGGCCAACCGGGTCAGGTCGGGAACGAAGCAGCCCTAACCGCTGTGACCAGTGCCGGGGCAAGGCTCGTCACCCCTGGATGAAACCCCCTGCGGCGCTCTCGCGCCGGTCCCCCCGAGGGGAGCCACGGGTCGCCCGGGAGACCCGGGCTCGCGTGTTGCTTGATCTGTCGGCATCGCTTCGCTTGCCTCTCCGCATTCGCGCGTTCGCTTCGGGGCATTGCTCGCTGCGCGTCGCTCGCCCCTCGAATCTCACGCTCCACGCGCTCTGTCATCCCGGCGAATGCAGGGACCCTGGGCGTCATCCCAAGCGCTGAGCAGTCCACGCAGCTGCGGTCGCGGCCACCGCGCTCGCGAAGGTGCCCCAGGCCACGTCCGCTGCGGCGAGGCCGATGGGCCACTCCTTCAGCGTCGCGAGGTTCGTGAGGTCGTACGTGGCGTAGGCGAAGAAGCCGAAGGCCGCGCCCAGGGCGGCGGTGCGCCACAGGGGGGCGTCGACACCGGGGACCACGGCGAAGAGCACGATGCCCACCGGGTACAGCAGGTAGAAGAGCCCGGCCGCCCACAGCTTCACGTCGGCGGTCATCAGGTGGCCGATGCCCTGCTGATACCAGTTCATCGCGATCACGCGCAGCCACACCATGTCGATGGCGAAGAGGACGATCGCGGTGACGGCGTAGGCCGCCAGGGTCTTGGTGGGGGTCATTGCGGTGTGCTGTCAGCCGAGGGCGAAACAGCGTACCGCATCGGCGTTGCCGGCGGCAGGGGCCGGGCGCACGTCGTCGAACATCAGGTCGGCGGGCTTCGGGCAGACGGTGCTGCACTTGACGAGCTGGTCGACCACCATGCCGTCGTCGTCGAACACCTCGGCGAGGTAGTGGCACTCGCCGTTGAACAGCAGGGCGCGGGGTGCCTCGGACGGCCCCAGCAGGACCATGTAGTGGGCGCAGTGCGTCCGCGCGCTCGTCGTGTTTTCCGTGCTCATCATCTCGTGTCTCGCATCGCTTTTCATGATGGTTCTCATGCTAAGGACGGGACGGGGCGAGACGTAGCGGCGGCGGACTTGTCGTGGTGTAAGAGGCCGCCGACAGAAAGCGTCACGGGCGTTTCTGCTTCTGGTACGCCTCGTTCGACGGCGTGCCACGGTCGGTGTCGACCTTGCCGGACGCCACGTCGTCGTGGGCCTGCTTCATGTCCGGGCGCGGCTCGCTGTGCTGGCTGTCGGACGACTCGTCGCGCTCGTGCGGCAGGCGCGGCGCGGATTCGTCCACCGGATCCTTGTCCTTGCCCTGGGGCTGCTGGACCGGGCGGGTCTGCCCGCCCTTGCGGTCATCGGCCATGGCGGCCTCCGTTGTCGGACCGGCGCACGCTGCGCGATGCCCGCGAACTGTCTCGCCCGCCGTCGCCACCCTGGCGGCGCTGGCGGATCACCTTCGCGCGCAACTCATGTCGGGCCTCGTCGATGGCCGCGTCGTCGTACAGGTTGAAGGCCTCGATGTCGCCCTCGTCGCGCACGCGGCCGTTTCCGATGTTCAGCTTCATGCCCCGCTACTCCACGTTGCAGGGGCCAGCCCCCTGATGGCGCAACGATAGGTCGCGGCGACGCCCCCGTGACAGGGGTGACCGGGCAGCCCGCGTGTAGGACATCGCCGCGTCGCATGAAATAAAGAGCGCCCGGCCACCGCGAGGCGGACCGGGCGCTCTTTTCTCTTCTCCTGGGGCTTTCTCTCTCTCGACCTGCCCTCTCCTCCTCGCAAACCTCCTGGATGCGTTGCCTCAGGTCACCGCATGTACTTGCCGTTCGGGCCCACGATGGTGATTTCCACGAAGTTCGAGCCGTGGTGGCGCGTGGGGCCGTAGTTCAGCGGGAACCCGCCCATGTCGAACTTGCCGATGGACTCCATGCCGGCGGTCACCCCGGCCGGCGTCAGCGCCTTGGCGGCGGCGGCGCGCTTCAGGCCCTCGAGCAGCACGCGCGCGTTGAGGTAGCCGTAGAAGTGGTCGTAGTCGACGTCGATGTTCGCGGCCTTCATCACCGCGTTGTAGTCGCGGGTGACGGCGCTGGTCTGGCGCCACGGGTACGGGATGATCTGCGTGTAGGCCATGCCGCGGCCGTCTTCCCCGAGCGCGGCCACGAGCTGCTTCGCGTTGGCGATGGACAGCGCGTAGACGGGCACGCCCACGTAGTTGCGCAGGGCCTTGATCACCGGCACGGTGGACGGGCCGAAGGCCAGCAGCAGCACGGCCTGCGGCTTCGACGCGGCGAGCGCCTGGGCCGAGGCGGCGGCGTCCGCGCCGCTCACTTCCAGCGACTGCTTGCCGACGATGGTGGCGCCCAGTTCCTTGGCGACCTCCTCCACCACCGGCAGCATCAGCTGGCCGAAGGCGTGGTTCTGGTAGATCACGCCGATCTGGGTCTTCAGCGTGGTGACGAGGTTGCGGATCATCTGCACCACCTCGTCGCGATAGCTCGCCATGGTGGTGAAGAAGTACGGGTGCTGCTTGGCGCGCAGCACCGGCGAGCCGCCGTAGGCGCCGATCATGGGCACCTTCTTCTCGAGCAGCATGGGCAGCACCGCCGCCACGTTGGCCGTGCTGGCGTACCCGAACAGCGCGATGCACTTCTCCTCGTCGATCAGCTTGGCGGTGTTCTCGGCAGCCTTTTTCGGGTCGTAGGCGTCGTCCAGCGTGATCAGGCGCACCGGCTTGCCGCCGATGCCGCCCTTCTTGTTCACCTCGTCGAACGCGAGCTGCTGGCCCTTCAGGGGCAGCAGCAGCGTGGGCGCCAGCGGGCCGGTCAGGTGGCAGCTCTGGCCGATGCGGATTTCCTTGGCGTCCTGCGCCCACGACGGCATCCAGGCCATGGAGCCGGCGGCGGCAGCGGCGGTGGATTGCAGTGCGCGGCGGCGCGTCCAGGTCGGGTGTGTCATGGGACTCTCTCCGTTTCCGTCTTCGGGTTCTTGGGGGGCGGGACGGAGTGGATTCTCACAATGCTGCACACCCGTTTAACAAGGGGAATACCCGTGTTGGCGCACCGCGCCAACAGCGGAGCGTGACCGGCGTCACGCGCAATGCATGCGCGTGCAGAAAGAGAGTCAGGTCGACTGCTTGAAGGCCATCACGGCCTGGTTGCGCAAGGTGCGCAGCAGCGAGAGTTCCTTCTCGCCGAGCTCGATGCCACCGGGGGTGGACTTGTCGGCGTAGATGAGCGCGAAGGGCGAGCCCTTCATCAGCAGCGGCAGCAGCAGGAAGGCCGGCGCGTTGACGGACTTGGCGTACCACGCGGGCAGGCGCGAGCCGATGGAGCCCACCGAGGTGTCGGAGATGAGCGTGTCGGCGCCCTTCAGGCACACGGCCGAGAAGAGGTCGGGCGGCGTGCCCGGCGCGGGCTTGAGCGCCACCTTGAAGATCGGCGACACCGTCTCCACGCCCTGCCCCAGGCCGAAGCGTCCCGTGAGCGTCTCGGTCTTCGGGTCGCGCAGGCAGAAGACGATGCGCTGGAAGCCGAGGGCGCGCAGCATGGTCTCGAGGATCATGCGCAGCACCTCGTTCAGGCGGAAGTCCTCCACCATCGTGTTGGTGATGTCCTGGATGCCGGCGGCGAGCATCTCGGCCGCCCCACCGGCCACGGGAGCCGGCGCGCCCGTGCCATGTTCCTCCACGGGCAGCGTGGCGTGCAGCGCGTGTTCGGTGAGCGTGTCGTGCGGGGCCGGCGAACCGGTGCCGTTGCCCGGCGTGGCGAGCAGGCGGCGCATGGGCGAACCCGGCTGCACCTGCAGCCCCATGGCCCGGGCGAGGTCGGCCACCCGCTGCTGCGCGAGCGCGGCGGCGGCCTGCATGTCGCGCGCGCTGATGCCGAGTACGCGCGTGTACTTTTCGGCGACCCGGGCGATGGCGGCGCTGGCCTGGCCGGCGTCGGCCTGCAGCAGCACGTCGGTCACCTCGTTCGCGACGAAGGCGATCCAGCGCATGCGTTCGCCGGGCTTGTCGCCCACGCGGGACGGCATCTCGGGGCCGGGCTTGCGCATGCAGCGCTGCAGGCCTTCCGGCAGGCCCCAGGCCTTCGCGACACCGACCCCGAGCTCCTCGAAGCTCAGGCCCAGCACCTTGAACGAGGCCGCGTCCTCCGATTCGGCGGGCATGCCGGGCCGCGCGGGCGCGGCGCGCAGGCTGCGCACCTGGCGGGCCTCCTCGGGGAAGTAGAACTCGGTCAACAGGCGGCCCAGGTTCTGGAACATGGCGCCGATGAACGCCTCCTCGCCGTCGCGGCCGGCGCTGCCGAGTTCGCTGGCGAGCGAGCCCGCCATCAGCGAGCGCAGGAATTCTTCCTTGAGCTGGTTCGCATGGGCCTTGTCGTGCATGTGCTCGAGCAGCACGAGGCTCAGCGCCATGTTGCGGATGCCGGCGAAGCCGATCAGGGCCACCGCGCGCGAGACGGTGCTGATGCTGCCGCCGCCCGCCTGGCTGTAGTGCGCGGTGTTGACCATGCGCAGCAGCTTGTTGGTGAGCGCCACGTCCTTCAGGATCTCGGTGGACAGGCTGGCGAGGCTCTCGTTCTCGGAGTTCGCGACGCGCTGGATGCGGCCGACCGAGTCGGACAGCGCGGGGAAGTCGGTCTTGTGGCGCATGCGCCGCAGCAGGAACTCGAGGGTGCCGTTGCTGCCCGCGGCGGCTTCGGTCACCGCGGCCGGGTTCAGCCACTGCAGCAGTGCGTCGCGCAGCTCGGCGGCGCTCGAGTGGCGGTTCGCCGGGTCGCGCGCGATGCTGCGCTGGACGATGGCGCGCAGCGCGTCGTCCACGTCGGCGCCCATGGGTTCCGGCAGGCGCAGGTCCTCGTGGGCCACGCGGTACATCGCGCGGAACGGGTCGCGTTCGGCGATCACGGGCCGGCCCGACAGCAGCTCGGCGAGCACGAGGCCGGCCGAGAACACGTCCATCGCCGGTGACGGCTTGACGCCGTGGGTGGCCTCGGGCGACATGTAGCCGGGCGTGCCGACCACCTGCTGCTTCGCGGCGTCGGTGACCCGCGCGGCGATGCCGAAGTCCATCACGCGGGCGCGGGACTGGTCGTCCAGGAGGATGTTCGAGGGTTTCAGGTCGCGGTGGACGACGCCGGCGGCATGGGCCGTCTGCAGCGCGTCGAGCACGTTGACCATCAGCAGCGCGGCTTCGCGCGCGGCCATCGGGCCCTTCGACTTCAGCCGCTCGGCGAGCGTCTGGCCCGCCACGTACTCGAAGACGAGGTAGGCCTGCTGTTCGTGCATGTCCGCCTCGAAGAGCGGCACGATGTGCGGGTGGTTGAGGCGGCTGACGCTGCGCGCCTCCTGCAGCCACGGGTTCACGGCGTTGACCGTCGCGCCGACGTGCATCAGCTTGACGGCCACCTCGCGCTCCAGGCGCGGGTCGAACGCGAGCCACACGGTGGCCTGGGCGCCCCGCCCGAGCTGGCGGCGCAACTCGAAGCGGCCCAGTCGGGCAGCGGCGGCGGGCGCGAGAGTGGGCATGAAATCGGGATCAGTGGGCGTTGCGGGCGGCCATCGTGCGCGCGAAGTCGGACGGCGCGGCGGGAGCGGCCACGGGTTCGGGCGCGAGGCCGCGGGTGCTGGCGACGGCGGGGCCCGCGCCCCCCTTCATCGTGGCGCGCGCGGCCTGCAGGGCCTCGCCGATGTCACGCGCGGTCACCTCGAGCACGCGCGCGTGGCGCTGCGCGACGGCCGCGAGCGCCGCGCCCACCTTCGTGGGCGGCAGCGTGGTGACCAGGTCGACCACCTCGTTGGCGAGGCTGCCGGCCAGGCGCAGCACATCGCCGTCGCTGTCGGCGCCCCGCACGGGACGGCCGGCGGGCAGGCGCCGCACCATGTGGAGCACCTCGTCGTTCAGGCCCCAGTGGCGCGCCACGGCGGCGCCCAGCTGTTCGGTGTCGACGCCCAGCACGGCGAACGAGGCGGCTTCCTCGGTCATGCCGGCCTGTTCGGGCTCGCCCGGGGCCGGCGGCGGCAGCGTCTGCATCAGTTCGCGGATCTGCTCGGCCTCGTCCGGGAAGTGGTACTGCACGAGCAGGCGGCCGAGGTTCTGGAGGATGGTGACGAGGTAGACGACCTCCGGGTCGTAGCCCGGCGGACGAAGCAGCTGGGCCGCGTGGCCGGCGAGTCGCACACGATCCATCAGGCGTTCGAGGGCGGCCGCGTGCGGCTCGGACAGCGGGCCGGGCCACGCGCGCAGCGCGGACGCGGCCTGGCGCAGGCCCTTCAGGCCCACGAGGGCGATGGCGCGACGCAGCGTCAGCACCGGCGCGCCGCCGGAGGCCTGGGTGCCCTGCACCTGGGCGGAGTTCACGTGGCGCAGCAGTTCGAAGCTCAGGGCCATGTCCTGCAGCACCTGCGCGGCCATCTCGTCGGTGCGCTGGCCTTCGGCCATGGCGAGGCGGGCCACGCGGGCGCCCACGCCGGGGCCGGCGGGCAGGTGGCCCACCGTGTGGAGGCGGTCGAGCAGCAGCGCGAGCGGGCCGCCCGAATCGTTGGCCGCGGCCTCGCGCCAGCCGTTGAGCGCGGTGAGCAGCGTGCGTGCGTTGTGGTAGCGCTGGCGCTCCTGGCGGTCGGTGGCGCGGTTGGCGATGGCGCGCAGGCCCTCGGCCACCGGATGCGGCGTGGTCCAGGGCAGGCGGATGATGTCGCGGCCCAGCGGCGGCAGGCGGTCGACCACGCGGGCGGTGTCGGATTCCTCGAGGGCCGGCGTGCCGCTGAGCATCAGGTGCAGCAGCAGGCCGGCGGTGAGCACGTCGCGTTCCGCGGCGACACGGCCGGCCAGCAGGCCGTTGGCGTCGACCGGGGCCGAGCGCCCGCCGGGTTCGGCCGCGTAGGTCACGCCGCAGGCGGCGAGGCCCATCACGCGCACCACACCCTGGTCGCTCACGATCACCTGGTGCGGCTGGATGTCGCCGTGGGCGATGCCGGCCTGGTGCGCGAAGGCGAGGCCCTCGAGCAGCTGGATGGTCCATTCGACGGCGTCGGCCGGCGGCAGGCCGCGCTGGGCTTCCAGGCGTTCGCCGAGGGTCTCGCCCAGCTGGCGGTCGACCGAGATGTAGGGCCAGTGCTCGTGCACGCCGATCTCGACGACGTGCGCAAGGTTCGGGTGGTTCAGCCGGGACGCCCGTTCGGTCTCGCCCTTCCACACCTGCAGCGCGGCCTCGTCGGCGGGCTGCGTGCGGGGCATGGTGAGCATGACCTCCTGCTGCGAACGCGGGTCGAACGCGAGCCAAGACATGCTGCGCACGCTCTTGCCCAGCAGCCGGCGCAGTTCGAAGCGGCCGAACGCCCTGGTGGGCGCGGGCTTGGCAGCAGCAGTGGTTTCGGAGGCGGACATCGGGCTCGGCGAACGGATTTCGGGAGAAATGGGGTACTGTCCCTATTGGACCTCGGGAGGCATGCCCCTAAGCGTGAATGAACCGCGTGAAATCGGCCCTAATTCCCGTTCCGCGGGATTGCACGGGCATGCGGCGGGTCCGCGCTATCGACGCCATAGGCACGTCGCCCGGCGCCGCGGACACGGTGAGTGAACGTTTGTGTCAAAATTGCCCAACCATTCCACTTGGCCTCTCGCCGGGTGGCCCATGCTTTAGGACATGACCATGAGCAGCGAACTGATCAAACACACCACGGACGCTTCCTTCGACAGCGACGTGCTCCAGGCCGGCCAACCCGTGCTGGTCGACTACTGGGCCGAGTGGTGCGGCCCCTGCAAGATGATCGCCCCGATCCTCGACGAGGTGTCGAAGGACTACGACGGCCGCCTCAAGATCGCCAAGATGAACGTCGACGAGAACCGCGACGTGCCGGCGAAGTTCGGCATCCGTGGCATCCCCACGCTGATGCTGTTCAAGGACGGCCAGCTCGCCGCCACGAAAGTCGGCGCCCTGTCGAAAGCCCAGTTGACGGCCTTCCTCGACGGTCATCTATAATCTGCTCAACCGCGATGGAGTCGGGGTCCGCTGAACCCGGCGCACCCTGCTTCATCGCCTGAAGATCTGCCACCCGGCCCGCAAGGCATCGAGACATCGGTCCAGCGGCGTTCGGGTTCGGCCCCCCTCCCCAAGCTTTTCCGTTCGCCCGGGCTTGTTGTGCCCGGTACCTTTCACCGGGTCTCGGATGCCTGCATCCGCCCGACTGGCTTCACCCCAGGGTCCCCACCCATGCACCTGTCAGAACTGAAAGCCCTCCACGTCTCCGAGCTCATCAAGATGGGCGAGGAACTGGAAATCGACGCCGTCACGCGCATGCGCAAGCAGGAGCTGATGTTCGCGATCATGAAAAAGCGCGCCAAGGGGGGCGAGCAGGTCTTCGGCGACGGTGTGCTCGAAGTGCTGCCCGACGGCTTCGGCTTCCTGCGCGCGCCGGACGCGAGCTACATGGCGTCCACCGACGACATCTACCTGTCGCCGAGCCAGATCCGCCGCTTCAACCTCCACACCGGCGACGCCATCGAAGGCGAAGTGCGGGTGCCGAAGGACGGCGAACGCTACTTCGCCCTCGTGAAGGTCGACCGTGTCAACGGCCTGACCCCGGAGGAAAGCAAGCACAAGATCATGTTCGAGAACCTGACGCCGCTGTTCCCGAAGGAACAGTTCCGTCTCGAGCGTGACATCAAGGCCGAGGAGAACATCACCGGCCGCATCGTCGACCTGATCGCCCCGCTCGGCAAGGGCCAGCGCGCGCTGCTCGTCGCCCCGCCCAAGAGCGGCAAGACGGTGATGATGCAGAACCTGGCCCACGCCATCACGGCCAACTACCCCGACGTCTACCTGATCGTGCTGCTCGTCGACGAGCGCCCGGAAGAAGTGACCGAGATGCAGCGCACCGTGCGCGGCGAGGTCATCAGCTCCACCTTCGACGAACCCGCGGCCCGCCACGTGCAGGTGGCCGAGATGGTGATCGAGCGCGCCAAGCGCCTGGTCGAGATGAAGAAGGACGTGGTCATCCTCCTCGACTCCATCACCCGCCTCGCCCGCGCGTACAACAACGTGCTGCCGTCGTCGGGCAAGGTGCTGACCGGCGGTGTCGATTCCAACGCGCTGCAGCGCCCCAAGCGCTTCTTCGGCGCGGCGCGCAACATCGAGGAAGGCGGCTCGCTCACCATCATCGGCACCGCGCTGGTCGACACCGGCAGCCGGATGGACGAAGTCATCTACGAAGAGTTCAAGGGCACCGGCAACTGCGAAATCCACCTGGATCGCCGCATGGCCGAGAAGCGGGTCTACCCGTCGATCCTGCTGAACAAGTCGGGCACGCGCCGCGAAGAACTGCTGCTGAAGCCGGAAATCCTCCAGAAGACCTGGATCCTGCGCAAGCTGCTGTACTCGATGGACGAGATCGAGGCGATGGAGTTCATCCTCGACAAGATGAAGTCGACGAAGACCAACCTGGACTTCTTCGACATGATGCGCCGCGGCGGCTGAGGCCTGCCCCCAAAGCGGCGCATCCGGCCGCCGTCACGAATAGTGGCGCGCGGCTCTCGCCGCAGGCTATAATCTGCGGCTTCCCGCATTCTGGAAAGTGCGCCGAACGGTTCGGCGTGGCTTCCGGGTTCACCCGCGAAAAAAGGTTTTCCCATGAAAGATGGCATTCACCCCAACTACCGCGACGTCTGCTTCGTGGACCTGTCGAACGGTTTCAAGTTCGTGACGCGCTCGTGCGCGCAGACCAAGGAAACGACGAAGCTCGACGACGGCCGTGAAGTGCCGCTGTTCAAGCTCGAAACCACGAGCGAATCGCACCCCTTCTACACCGGCACGCAGAAGAGCGTGGACTCGCTGGGCGGCCGCGTCGAGAAGTTCCGCAACAAGTTCGCTCACCTGAAGAAGTGATTCTTCGGGCTGCGATGCAGCTTGTTCGGCAAACGGAAAAGGCAGCTCAGGCTGCCTTTTTTGTTGTCCGCGGCATGTTGCCGGTTCGCTTCCGCCCTATTTCCGGGTCGGCACCCGAGCCCTCCCCGCCCGCTTGCGGCATCATCACGACCTTTGTGTCACGCTGACTCCTTGAACTCGCCGAACCCCGCCCTCGTCACCGAACGCGCGGCCACGCGCCTGCCGCGGGTCGCGCTGCTGCTGCTGTGCGCGGCCTACCTGCTGCCCGGCCTGTTCGGCCGCGACCCCTGGAAAAATGCCGACATCACGGCCTTCGGCTACATGATGAGCCTGGCCAAGGGCCACGGTTCGTGGCTGATGCCCACCATCGGCGGCTTGCCGGCCGACGGCGCGCTGCTGCCGTACTGGGTCGGCGCGGGTTTCATCGAGCTGCTGGGCCCCTGGATCGGCGCCCCCCTCGCGGCCCGCATCCCCTTCGCGCTGCTGCTCGGCATCGTGATGATGCTGACCTGGTACAGCACCTTCCACCTCGCCCGCACCGAGGCCGCCCAGCCCCTGCCGTTCGCGTTCGGCGGCGAAGCCAAGCCGGTCGACTACGCCCGCGCGCTGGCCGATGGCGCCCTGCTCGCGCTGATCGCCTCGCTGGGCCTGCTGCAGCTGGGCCACGAAACCACGCCCGAACTCGGCCAGCTGGCCGGGGTCGCGCTGTTCCTCTATGCCATGGCCGCCGGGCCGTTCCGGTCCTGGGAACCGCGCGTGGCCGCGTTGTGCTCGCTGCCGGTGATGGCGGCCAGCGGCGCGCCCACCATCGCCATCGCGCTGGGCCTGGCCGGCATCGTGCTGTGCCGCCAGTCGAGCTACGAATCCGTGCGGCGCCTGGTCGTCTGGGTGGCCGTGGCGCTCGTGCTGGCCGCGCTGGCCGCCACCGTGTTCGGCGCCTGGGGCTGGCGCCTCAAGGGCTACGACCGCATCAGCACCCTCGGCTCGCTGCTGCGCCAGTTCCTGTGGTTCCTGTGGCCCGCCTGGCCGCTGGCGCTGTGGACGCTGTGGCGCTGGCGCCAGCACCTGCTGAACCGCCACATCTCGGTGCCGCTGAGCGCCGCGCTGGTGGCGCTGACGGCCTGCCTCGCGATGGGGGGTTCCGACCGGGCGCTGATGCTCGCCCTGCCCTCGCTGGCCGTGCTGGCCGCGTTCATCCTGCCCACGCTCCAGCGCAGCACCGCCGCGGCCCTCGACTGGTTCTCGGTGTTCTTCTTCACCATCTGCGCGCTGTTCGTCTGGGTGATGTACGTCGCCATGCAGACGGGCTGGCCCGCGAAGCAGGCCGCGAACATCGCGAAGCTGGCGCCGGGCTTCACGCCGTCGTTCTCCTGGATCGCGCTCGTGCTCGCGCTGCTGGGCACGGCCGCGTGGCTGTGGCTCGTGCAATGGCGCACCGGGCGCAACCGCCATCCGCTGTGGAAGAGCCTCGTGCTGCCCGCGAGCGGCGTGGCGCTGTGCTGGCTGCTGGCGATGACGCTGTGGCTGCCCGCGCTGGACTACGCGCGCAGCTACCAACCGCTGGTGAGCCGCGTCTCGCAGCACGTGCCACCGGGCGCCTGCATCATCGCCCCGGGCATGAACCGCGGGCTGATCGCGGCCATCGAGTACTTCGGCGGGTTCGGGGTCGACGCCGTGAACAATGAGCAGTCGTCCGACTGCGAGGTGCTGTTCGTGTCGGAGACCCGCCTGGACCGGCCCGCCGTGAGCGCGGGATGGACACTGGTGGCGCGGGAGGTGCGGCCGACCGACCGGGACACCATCGTGGCGGTGTATCGGCGCACGCGGCTGGCGGCGCCCTGAACGCACCGCCCTGAACGCCCGGTCAGCCCGATGAAAATCGGGGCCCACTGCACGACGGGCGCGCCTTGACCGCAGTGGATCCCGGCCTTCGTCGGGACGACGACGGCCCTCAGGCCGCCGCGCGTTCGCCCGCCTGCGTGCGCGGCGCCGGCGCCCGCACCCGGGCCGCCGGCAGCGACAGCGTGAACCGCGAGCCCTTGCCCATCTCGCTCGTCACGTCCAGTTCACCGCCATGGCGCTGGATCACGTGCTTCACGATGGACAGGCCGAGGCCGGTGCCCCCCGTGTCGCGCGAGCGGCTGCCGTCCACGCGGTAGAAGCGTTCCGTGAGCCGCGGGATGTGCTCGCGCTCGATGCCGATGCCGGTGTCGGTGACCGACACCTCGCCGGAGCCGTCATCGCGGGTGCGCCAGGCCACCGTGATGCGCCCGCCCTCGGGGGTGTAGCGCACCGCGTTGTTCACGATGTTCGTCACCGCGCTGAGCAGCTCGGCCTCGTTGCCGGCGACCTGCACGGGGCAGTCCGACGGGAAGGTCAGCACGTGGCGACCGGCCGACAGCGCGGTGGCGTCGGCCTGCGATTGCGCGAGCAGCTTCGCGAGCGGCACCCAGCGGTCGCTGGGCGGACGCGGGCTGCCCTCGAGCTGGGCGAGCGTCAGCAGGTCGGCCACCAGCGTCTGCATGCGCTGGGTCTGCTGGCCCATCAGCATCAGCACGCGCTTGCGCTCCACCTCGGTCAGCGGCAGGCTGCCCATGGTCTCGATGAAACCGGCCACCACCGTCAACGGGGAACGGATCTCGTGGGACACGTTGGCCACGAAGTCGCGGCGCATGGCGTCGGCGCGCTCGCGCTGGGTCACGTCCTGCGAGAGCACGAGGCGCAGGCCCTCGCCGTAGGTGCGGATGGCGATCGACAGCGTACTGCGGGCGCGCAGGTCGTTCACCGTGATGGGTTCGGCCGTGTCGGCCCGCTGCAGCGCGGCGACGAAGCCCGGCGCGCGCACGAGGTTCGTCACGGGCTGCAGGCGGTCGCGTTCGGGGTGCAGGCCGAAATGGTCGGCCGCCACGGAATTGCACCAGGTGATCTGGTCGTTGGAGTCGAGCAGCAGGATGCCGTTGGGCGAGGCTTCCATCGCCGAAAGGAACTGCTCGAGGCGCACGCGCTCCTGCTCGGTGCCGCGCTCGCGGCTGCGGATGGAGCGCTCCACCCGGTAGCCGATCTCGCCCCAGAAGCCGGTGTCGCGCGGCGCGGCCTCTTCCTGGGAACCGGCGAGCCAGTGGATCAGCCGGTAGCCGCGGATGGTGTCGATCAGCGCGATCACGCCCACGCCCACCGCACCGCCCAGCAGGGCGCCGATCAGCGGTGCGTGAACGTGGTCACCCGAGAGGTAGCCGATCACACCACCCAGCACCATGGCCAGCACGCTGGCCAGGAAACGGGGAAACAACCAGGTCATCGGGTCCCGCTCGAAAGAAGAGGCATGTCAGGCCGACACCGGCTGGAGCTGCTGGGTCAGGCGATAGCCGGCGCCACGGACCGTCTCGATCATGTTGGCGCAATGCACGGGCGACAGGGCCTCGCGCAGGCGCTTCACATGGACGTCGACGGTACGCTCCTCGATGAACACGTGGTCGCCCCACACGCGGTCGAGCAGCTGCGAACGGCTGTGGACGCGCTCGGGGTGTGTCATGAAGAAGTGCAGCAGGCGGAACTCGGTGGGGCCGAGGCGCACTTCCTGCGACTCGCGCGAGACCCGGCGCGTGGCGGGGTCGAGGCGCAGCGCGCCCACTTCCACCGCCGCGTCGAGCGCCTCGGGCGCCTTGCGGCGCAGCACCGCGCGGATGCGCGCCATCAGCTCGTGCGTGGAGAACGGCTTCGTGAGGTAGTCGTCCGCGCCGGCGTCGAGGCCGGAGATCTTGTCGGACTCCTCCGCCCGCGCCGTCAGCATGATGATGGGCAGGTCGCGCGTGCGCGCCTGCGACCGCCACCGCTTCGCGAGCGACAGGCCGGACTGCCCCGGCAGCATCCAGTCGAGCACGATCAGGTCGGGCAGCACCCGGTCGACCTGCAGCAGCGCCTCGTCGGCGGTGGTGGCGATGACCACCTCGTAGCCGGCGTGGCGCAGGTTGATGGACATCAACTCGGCGATCGCCGATTCGTCTTCGACAACCAGGACTTGGCTCATGCGAAGTTTCTCCCGCGTCCGCTCATTTCACCATGGACTCGACCGCCGCCACCGTGTTGTGGCGGACGTCCGTGCCCTTGACGATGTAGATGATGACTTCGGCGAGGTTCTTCGCGTGATCGCCCACGCGCTCGATGGCCTTGGCCACGAACACGAGGTCGATGCTCGACGAGATGGTGCGCGGATCTTCCATCATGTACGTGATCAGCTTGCGCATCAGGCCGTCGAACTCCTGGTCGATCTGGTCGTCCTGCTTGAGTACCTCGACCGCCTTCTGCGTGTCGAGGCGGGCGAAGGCGTCGAGCGCCTTGCGCAGCTGGGCGATGGCCAGTTCGGCTTCGTACGCCAGGTCGTTGACCGGGAGGCGCAGGCGGCTCGAGACGCCGGTGTTGATCAGGCGCTGCACCGTGCGGGCGATGCGGGCGGCTTCGTCGCCCACGCGCTCGAGGTTGGCGATGGTCTTCGAGATGGCGATCAGCAGACGCAGGTCGCGCGCGGTCGGCTGGCGTCGGGCGATGATGGTCGAGAGGTCGTGGTCGATCTCGACTTCCATCGTGTTGACGCGCTCTTCGTTGCGCAGCACTTCGCTCGCGATGTCGCCGCTGAAGTGCGACAGCGCGTAGACCGCCTGGGCCACCTGGGATTCGACCAGGCCGCCCATCTCCAGCACGCGCGTGGAGATGCCGCTCAGTTCGCTGTCGAATTGCGTGGAAAGGTGTTTGTCCGTCATGTCCGTTCCCTATGGGTGCGCGGGTTCAGCCGAAGCGACCCGTGATGTAGTCTTCCGTGTCCTTCTTCTTCGGCTTCATGAAGAGTTCGGACGTGGGGCCAAACTCGATCAGGTCGCCGAGGTACATGTACGCGGTGTAGTCCGAGCAGCGGGCGGCCTGCTGCATGTTGTGCGTGACGATCACCACGGTGTAGTCGTCCTTCAGCTCATGGATCAGCTCCTCGATCTTGCCGGTGGAGATGGGGTCCAGGGCCGAGCACGGCTCGTCGAGCAGCAGCACTTCGGGCTTGATGGCGATGCCGCGGGCGATGCACAGGCGCTGCTGCTGGCCGCCGGAGAGGCCGGAGCCGCTCTGGTTCAGCTTGTCCTTCACTTCGTTCCAGAGCGCGGCCTTCTTCAGGGCCCACTCGACACGTTCGTCCATCTCGACGCGGGGCAGCGTCTCGAACAGGCGCACGCCGAAGGCGATGTTGTCGTAGATCGACATCGGGAACGGCGTGGGCTTCTGGAAGACCATGCCGATCTTGGCGCGGATCAGCGACACGTCCTGGCGGCTCTTGAGGATGTTCTCGCCGTCGATGGTGATGGAACCTTCGGCGCGCTGCTCGGGGTAGAGCTCGAACATGCGGTTGAAGGTGCGCAGCAGCGTCGACTTGCCGCAGCCCGACGGGCCGATGAAGGCGGTGACCTTCTTCTCGGGGATGTCGAGGTTGATGTGCTTCAGCGCGTGGAAGGCGCCGTAGTAGAAGTTCAGATCACGGACCGACAGCTTCGCGACATCGGTGACGGGGAATTCGACTTTGGTGTCCATGGAAAATGTCCCTCGGAAATCAGTTCTTGTGACGGAAGAGCACGCGCGCCAGGATATTGAGCGCGAGCACACCGACCGTGATCAGGAAGACGCCAGCCCAGGCGAGCTTCTGCCAGTTTTCATACGGGCTCATGGCGAACTTGAAGATCGTCACGGGCAGGCTGGCCATCGGCTCGGTCAGGCTCGAGGTCCAGAACTGGTTCGACAGCGCGGTGAACAGCAGCGGGGCGGTTTCGCCGGCGATGCGGGCCAGGGCCAGCAGGATGCCGGTGATGACGCCGGCGCGGGCCGACTTCAGCGTGATGGTCATGATCACGCGCCACTTCGGCGTGCCGAGCGCGTAGGCGGCTTCACGCAGCGAGTGCGGCACCAGCGTCAGCATGTTCTCGGTGGTGCGGATCACGACCGGGATCACGATCAGCGCCAGGGCCAGGATGCCCGCGATGGCCGAGAACGACTTGAACTGCGCCACCACGACGGTGTAGATGAACAGGCCGATCACGATGCTGGGCGCCGACAGCAGGATGTCGTTGATGAAACGCACCGTGCCGCCGAGCCACGACTTCTGGCCGTATTCGCCGAGGTAGATGCCGGCGAGGACGCCGATCGGTGCGCCCACGAAGGTGGCCAGGCCGACCATCACGAGCGAGCCGAAGATGGCGTTGGCGAGGCCGCCGCTGTCGGCCATCGGCGGGGGGGTCATCTCGGTGAACGTCGACAGCGCGAGGCCGCCGATGCCGAGGCCGATGGTCTCGAAGAGGATCCAGAACAGCCAGAAGATCCCGAAGGCCATCGCACCCATCGACAGGGTCAGCGCGACGCCGTTGACGGCCTTGCGGCGGCGGTGTTTCGAGAGGCGCGCCTCATCCATGCGGATGAAGCCGGCGGTGGAGGGGGTGGCGCTCACGTGCGGGCTCCTTCGTTCTTCTTGAGGCGGGCCAGCAGCAGGCGCGACAGCGACAGCACCACGAAGGTGATGAAGAACAGCACGAGCCCGAGGTAGATCAGCGACGCCTGGTGCAGGCCTTCACCGGCTTCGGCGAATTCGTTGGCCAGGGCGGACGAGATGCTGTTGGCGGCTTCGAACAGCGACAGGCTGTTGAGCTGGTTGAAGTTGCCGATCACGAACGTGACGGCCATGGTCTCGCCGAGGGCGCGGCCGAGGCCGAGCATGATGCCGCCGATGACACCGGTCTTGGTGTACGGCAGCACGACCTTGAACACGACTTCCCAGGTGGTGGAACCGAGGGCGTACGACGATTCCTTCAGCATCGGCGGGGTGACGGCGAACACGTCGCGCATCACCGAGGCGATGAAGGGGATGATCATGATGGCGAGGATGATGCCGGCCGACAGGATGCCGATGCCCACGGGGGCGCCGGACACGAGGGTCGACAGCACGGGAACACCGGCGAACAGCGACTGCAGCGGCTGCTGCACGTAGGTGGCGAGCACCGGGCTGAACACCAGCAGGCCCCACATGCCGTACACGATGGACGGCACCGCGGCGAGCAGCTCGACGGCGATGCCGAGCGGACGACGCAGCCAGTTGGGCGAGAGTTCGGTGAGGAAGAGCGCGATGCCGAAGCTGACCGGCACGGCGATGAGCAGCGCGATGAACGAGGTCATCAGCGTGCCGTAGATCATGACCAGGCCGCCGTACTTGTTCTGGACGGGATCCCAGTCGCTGGTCCAGAGGAAGCTCAGGCCGTAGGCCTTGATGGACGGCGCGGCGCCGACCAGCAGCGAGATGATGATGCCGGCGAGCAGCAGCAGCGTGAGGATGGCTGCGCCATGGGCAAGGGCCGAAAAGACCGTGTCAGCCCAGGGAGCCGATTTGCGGGTCTCGGGGGGCCGCCCCGTGGGTTCGGAACGGGACATCTTGTCGTTGTCGTAATGCGATGCGGGGAGTGTAGCGGCCACGGCGCCTCCGGATTTCAGTTGTCAGGGCGCCGGACCCCCAACGGGTCCGGCGCCCCGGGTCGATCACTTGAACGCGATGGCCTTGCCGTCGGCGCCCTTGATGTCGCCCCACTGCTTGCGCACGAGGTTCTTCACGGCTTCCGGCAGAGCGACGTACTCGAGGTCGGTGGCAGCCTTGTCACCGTTGGCGTAAGCCCACTCGAAGAACTTCAGGGCAGCGGTGGCCGAGGCCGGCTTGTCCTGCGCCTTGTGCATCATGATGAACGTGGCGCCGGTGATGGGCCACGAATCCTTGCCCGGCTGTTCGGTCAGCACCTGGTAGAACGACTTGGCCCAGTCGGCGCCGGCGGCGGCGGACTTGAAGGCGGCGTCGTCCGGCGAAGCGAAGTTGCCGTCCTTGTTCTTCAGCTGGGTGTACGTCATCTTGTTCTGCTTGACGTAGGCGTACTCGACGTAACCGATCGAGTTCGGCAGGCGCTGCACGAAGGCCGACACGCCTTCGTTGCCCTTGCCGCCCGCGCCGGTGGGCCAGTTCACGGCGGTGCCTTCACCGACCTTGGCCTTCCACTCGGCGTTCACCTTCGACAGGTAGTTCGTGAAGATGAAGCTGGTGCCCGAACCGTCGGCGCGGCGGACCACCGAGATGGTGGCGTCCGGCAGCGGCACGCCCGGGTTCAGCGCGGTCAGCGCCGGGTCGTTCCACTTGGTGATCTTGCCCAGGTAGATGTCGCCGAGGGTCTGACCCGTCAGCTTGATCTGGCCGGCGGCGATGCCCTTGATGTTCACGACGGGGATCACGCCACCGATGACGGTGGGGAACTGCACGAGGCCGTCCTTGGCCAGTTCGTCGTCCTTCAGGGGGGCGTCGGAAGCGCCGAAATCGACGGTCTTGCCGCGGATCTGCTTCATGCCGGCGCCGGAGCCGACGGATTGGTAGTTGATGCGGGCGCCGGTGGCCTTGTTGTACGAGTCAGCCCACTTCGCATACAGCGGAGCGGGGAAGCTGGCGCCGGCGCCGGTCACGTCCTGGGCCATGGCCGCGCTGGCACCCACGGTCATTGCCAGTGCCACGGCGGTTCGGATCAGGGGGAAGTTCATTTGCATACCTTTCATGCATACTGACTGAGGGGGATGCGGCGAACTGTAAAAGTCCATTGTGACAATGACATGACAATTCAGGACTTCGAATTGTCATGAAGCGCGGGACTTGATTGTCATTCGGGATTCATGCAATTGTCACAATCGACCCATAAGCTCCGTGACAGTCCCGGGGAATGGCGTCGGGGATGGCGTCGCCCGGGCCCCTTACCTTAGGAGTTCCTGAACATGATGAAAAAACGCTCCTGGCTCCTCGCCAGCACGGCCGCCGCCGCCCTGTTCCTCGTGGGCTGCGCTACGACCCCCGCTCCGAAGACCGTGGCGCAAACCATCGCCGAAACCCCCCAGCTGTCGACCCTGAACAAACTCATCGTCGACAACGGCCTGACCGAAGCCCTCAACGCCGCCGGCCCGTTCACGGTCTTCGCGCCGACCGACGACGCCTTCAAGGCCGTTCCGGCCAAGGCCTGGGAATCCCTGTCGAAGGACAAGGCCCGCGTCGCCGCCCTGCTGAAATTCCACGTGGTGCCGGGCACCATGACGTCGGACCTCGTCCGCAACGGCAATGCCCCGACCCTGAACGGCGCCAACGTGGCTCTGTCCAAATCGGGCAGTTTCATCACCATTGAAGACGCTGTCGTGACGACGCCCGACCTGAAGGCCACCAACGGTGTCGTGCACGTGATCGACCGCGTGCTGACCCCGCCGGCTCCGGCGAAGTAAGTCCGAAGGCGCCTGGCCGCTCCCGCGGCCGGTCACCCTCACGGCCGCCCTCGAGGCGGCCGTTTCATTTCCAGCCGCGCTCGTGGCGGCCGTTTCATTTCCGGCCGCCCGTGGGCGGCCGGTGTCGTTTCAAGCCGGACTCAGGCGCGCAGCAGGTTGGCCAGGCGTTCGGCGGCGGCCTGCGCGACTTTCGGGTCGCGCGCCTCCACCATCACCCGCACCAGCGGCTCGGTGCCGGACGGGCGGATCAGCAGGCGGCCTTCGTTGCCCAGTTCCTGCGCCACTGCGGCCTGTTCGGCCGCGAGGCCCGGCGTGGCCTTCCAGTCCTGGCCGGGCTTCAGGCGCACGTTGACGAGCGTCTGCGGGAACAGCGTCACGCCGTCCAGCAGCTCGGCCAGCGACTTGCGGCTGCGGGCCACGGCCTGCAGGATCTGCAGCGCGCTCACGATGCCGTCGCCGGTGGTGTGCCGGTCGAGCGCCAGCAGGTGGCCGGAGCCCTCCCCGCCCAGCAGCCAGCCGCGGCTGGCCAGTTCTTCGAGCACGTAGCGGTCGCCGACCTTGGCGCGCACGAACTCGACGTCGCGCGCCTTGAGCGCCACCTCGACGGCCATGTTGGTCATCAGCGTGCCCACGGCGCCCGGCACGCGCTGGCCCTGGAGCAGGCGGTCGGCCACCATCACGTACAGCAGTTCGTCGCCGTTGTAGAGGCGACCTTCGCCGTCCACCATCTGCAGGCGGTCGGCGTCGCCGTCGAGGGCCACGCCGTAGTGCGCCTTGTGTTCCTTGACCGCCTGGACCAGCGCGGCCGGCGACGTGGCGCCGCAGTTGGCGTTGATGTTCACGCCGTCCGGGCTGCAGCCGATGCAGATCACCTCGGCGCCCAGCTCGTGGAACACCTCGGGGGCGGTCTGGTAGGCGGCGCCATGGGCCGCGTCCACCACGATCTTCAGGCCCTTGAGGGACAGGTCGTTGGCGAAGGTGCTCTTGCAGAATTCCACGTAGCGGCCGCGGGCCGCTTCCAGGCGGCGGGCCTTGCCGAGCTGGGCCGAGGCGACCCATTCGGGCTCCTGCTTCAGCGCGGCCTCGACCTTCACTTCCCATTCGTCGGGCAGTTTCTCGCCGCTGGCCGAGAAGAACTTGATGCCGTTGTCCGGGTACGCGTTGTGCGAGGCGCTGATGACCACGCCCAGGTCGAGGCGCAGCGCGCGGGTGAGGTAGGCCACGCCCGGGGTGGGCAGCGGGCCGGTCAGCAGCACGTCGACGCCGGCCGAGGCGAACCCGGCTTCGAGCGACGATTCGATCATGTAGCCGGAAATGCGGGTGTCCTTGCCGATCAGCACCGTGGGCCGGTCGATCTCGGATTTCAGGACACGGCCCACGGCATTACCGAGGCGGAGCATGAAGTCGGGGGTGATCGGGGACTGGCCCACCGTGCCACGGATGCCGTCGGTGCCGAAATAGGTTCTGCTCATCTTGTGTTGTCCGCTGAGGAAGCTGCAGGCTGGGGGCTGCTTGGGGGTGCGCCGTGGGCGTGGATTGTGCGTCAGTCAGGGGGCTGCAGCATCCCCCGAACCGGCGGCCCCCCACACCTTGAGGGCGTCGGCCGTGGCGGCCACGTCGTGGACGCGGACGATGCGGGCGCCATGGTGCACGCTGGCCAGCGCGGCCGCGAGGCTGGCCGCCACCCGGTCGCCCACCGGGCGGCCCGTCACCTCGCCCAGCGTACGCTTGCGCGACCAGCCCACCAGCAGCGGATACCCCAAGGGCAGCAGTTCCCGCTGGCGGGCAAGCAAGGCGAGGTTGTGGGCCGAGGTCTTGCCGAAGCCGATGCCCGGGTCGAGCGTGATGCGGTCGGCGGCCACGCCCGCGGCGCGCACGGCGGCGGCCCGTTCGTGGAGGAATGCCGCCACCTCCGCCACCACGTCGCCGTAGACGGGTTCGTCCGCCTGCATGGTCTTCGGCTCGCCGCGCATGTGCATCAGGCACACGCCACACGAGGGGTGGGACGCCACCGCCTCGAGCGCCCCGGGCTGGCCGAGCGCCGCGATGTCGTTGACGATGTCGACGCCCAGGTCGAGCGCCGCCCGCATGACCCCGGGCTTGTAGGTGTCGATGGACAGCGGCACCCCGAACGCGGCCGCTTCCCGCAGCACCGGCAGCACGCGCGCCAGCTCGTCCTCGAGCGACACCGGGTCGGCCCCCGGGCGGCTGGACTCGCCGCCGATATCGAGGATGTCGGCGCCCTCCCCGATCAGCTGCTCGCAATGCCGCAGCGCAGCCGCCGTGGAAGCGTGCTGGCCGCCGTCTGAGAAGGAATCGGGCGTGATGTTGACGATGCCCATGACCTGCGGCCGGCGGAGGTCGATGCGAAAGCGGGTGGTCTGCCAGAACATCGGGCGGGAACTCGAAAGGGAAAAAAGACGCCGAAAGCGGCGCCGCAATGACCAACGGGGCCGAAGCCCCGTTGGTGGTCGAGCGATGAAGCCCTGGACGCGTCAGGCCGCGGCCGGCGCGCTGCCCGGATTCACCGGCGGCGTGGGGCCGCTCGGCTTGCTGGAGCTGGAGCCCCAGTCCTTCGGCGGGCGCGGCGGACGGCCGTTCATGATGTCGTCGACCTGCTCGGCGTCGATGGTTTCCCATTCGAGCAGCGCCTTGGCCATGGCGTGCATCTTGTCCTGGTTGTCCTCGATGAGCTTGCGGGCGATGCCGTACTGCTCGTCGATGATGCGGCGGACCTCGAGGTCGACCTTGCGCATGGTCTCTTCGCTGATGTTGGTGGTGCGGGTCACCGAGCGGCCCAGGAACACTTCACCTTCGTTCTCGGCGTACACCATCGGGCCCATGGCATCGGACATGCCGAACCGCATGACCATGTCACGTGCCAGCTGGGTGGCCTTGTTGAAGTCGTCCGAGGCGCCCGTGGTGCGCTGGCCCATGAAGACTTCCTCGGCGATGCGGCCACCGAACAGCATCGAGATCTTGCTCAGCGCCCATTCCTTGTCGTAGCCGTAGCGGTCCTTCTCGGGCAGTGTGAACGTGACGCCCAGGGCGCGGCCACGCGGCACGATGGTGACCTTGTGCAGCGGGTCGGACTTCGGCAGCAGGCGGCCGATCAGCGCGTGGCCGGCTTCGTGGTACGCGGTGTTCTTCAGTTCCTCGGGGTCCATCACCGCCGAGCGGCGTTCCGGGCCCATGAAGATCTTGTCCTTGGCCATTTCGAAGTCACGCATCTCGACGGTGCGCGCGTTGCGGCGCGCGGCCATCAGGGCGGCCTCGTTGACCAGGTTGGCCAGGTCGGCGCCGGACATGCCGGGGGTGCCGCGTGCCAGCACGTTCGCGTTGACGTCGGCGCCCATCGGCACCTTGCGCATGTGCACGGTGAGGATCTGCTCGCGGCCGCGCACGTCGGGCAGCGTCACGTAGACCTGGCGGTCGAAGCGGCCCGGGCGCAGCAGCGCGGGGTCGAGGATGTCCGGGCGGTTCGTGGCCGCCATGACGATCACGCCGAGGTTGGTCTCGAAACCATCCATCTCGACGAGCATCTGGTTCAGCGTCTGCTCGCGTTCGTCGTTGCCGCCGCCCAGGCCGGCGCCACGGTGGCGGCCCACCGCGTCGATTTCGTCGACGAAGATGATGCAGGGGGCGCTCTTCTTGGCCTGTTCGAACATGTCGCGCACACGGGCCGCGCCCACGCCGACGAACATCTCGACGAAGTCGGAACCGGAGATGCTGAAGAACGGCACCTTGGCTTCACCGGCGATGGCCTTGGCGAGCAGGGTCTTGCCGGTGCCCGGGGGGCCGACCAGCAGCACGCCGCGGGGGATGCGGCCGCCGAGCTTCTGGAAGCGCTGCGGGTCCTTCAGGAAGTCGACCAGCTCGCGCACTTCCTCCTTCGCTTCGTCGCAACCGGCGACGTCGGCGAAGGTGGTGGTGTTGTTGGCTTCGTCGAGCATGCGCGCCTTCGATTTGCCGAAGCTGAACGCGCCGCCCTTGCCGCCACCCTGCATCTGGCGCATGAAGTAGATCCAGACGCCGATGAGCAGCATCATGGGACCCCAGTTCAGCAGGATGCTCATCAGCACGGACTGCTCTTCACGGGGCTTCACGTCGAACTTGACGCCGCTGGCGATCAGGTCGCCGACGAGGCCGCGGTCGAGGTACGTGACCGTGCTGCGCAGGCGTTTGTCGTCGGTCGTGATGGCGGTGATGTCGCCACCGACCGGGCCTTCCGGCAGGATCACGGACTTGATGCGCTTGGCGCGCACTTCCTCGAGGAACTCCGAGTAAGCGATCTGCTGGCCCTGTGTTCCGCTCTTGTCGAACTGTTTGAACACGGTGAACAGCACGAGCGCGATCACCAGCCAGACAGCGACTTTAGAGAACCATTGATTGTTCACCGCGTTTCCTTCATGCCATCAATATCTTCGTCGCCGGCACACGATGTGCCACGCATCCACGGCAGATGGGGATCATTCTAGTCCAGTCAAGACCCGGACCTGCCCCGCATGTATCACCTTCCCGCACGGCTATTCCGGCCATTCACCGGAAGTCAGCCGGCCTTCCCTGCCGTTCTTCCACCGGATTTCAGACCGATCCCCACCAGAAAGGTTTCAGCTGATTTGTCGCGGGACGCCTTTGGCTTGATCGCCTTGACCACCCGGAAGGTCTTCTTGAACAGGTCGACCAGCGGGTTGTAACTGGCGCCGTGGAACACCTTGGCCACCAGCGCGCCCTGGGGCGTCAGGCGGTTCTGGGCGAAATCGACGGCCAGTTCGACCAGGTTCTCGATGCGGGCGGCGTCGGCGCTACCGATGCCCGACAGGTTCGGCGCCATGTCGGACACCACCAGGTCGACCGGGCGGCCACCCACGGCGGCATCCAGTTCGGCCAGCACGCTTTCCTCCTGGAAATCACCCTGGATGAACTGCACGCCCTCGATGGGCTCGAACGGCAACAGGTCGAGCGCGATGATGGTGCCGTTGAGCCGGCCCACGGCCGCCCCGCCCGTGCCGGCGTCCTTTGGCGCGAACCGGCGCCGCAGGTACTGGCTCCAGGCGCCGGGGGTGGCGCCCAGGTCGACCACCAGCTGGCCCGGCTTCACGAGGCCCAGCTGTTCGTCGATCTCCTTGAGCTTGTAGGCCGCGCGGGCCCGGAAACCCTCTTTCTGGGCGAGCTTGACGTACGTGTCGTTCACGTGGTCGTGCAGCCACGCCTTGTTGACCTTCTTGCTTTTTGTCTGCGTCTTCATCGAGATTCCCGTACGGCAACGATAATAGCGGCATGCCTGCCATTGAACTCACCCCCGCCCAGCGCAAGGAACAGCGCTCGGCCGCCCATCACCTCGACCCGGTCGTCCTGATCGGCGGCGATGGGCTCACGCCTGCCGTCATCAAGGAAGTCGACCTCGCCCTGAGCTCCCACGGGCTCATCAAGGTGCGTGTCTTCTCCGACGACCGGGCCGCCCGCGAAGGCATGCTCGCCAAGCTCAGCCACGACCTGAACGCCGCCCCCATCCAGCACATCGGCAAGCTCCTGCTGCTGTGGCGCCCGCCGGTGGAAAAGGAAAAGGCCGACCGGGAAGGCCGCATGGCCGGCCCGAAGGTGGTCAAGATCCTGAAATTCTCGAAGAGCGGCAACCACCGCCCGCAGGTCAAGAAGATCACGGTGCTGGGCAACCAGCGCATCGCCGCCGGCGGCCAGGTCAAGCGCGCCCACAAGCGCGTGACCAGCGTGAAGAAGACCCAGACCGACTGAAGAGGAAAAACGGGCCGGGCCCCGAGGGCCCGCCCGATCAGCGCGGCGCCGTGAGGCGCCAGGCCAGGGCCAGCACCAGCAGGCCCTTCAGGCCGAAGAACAGCACGGAGATGCCGTGCAGGGCGCCGAACGACAGCGCGCCCTTCCCCTCCCGGGCCGCGTCCATCGCCGAGCCGATGCCGAAGTGGCCGAACACGGTGCAGAACAGCGCCCCCATCACCAGCAGCACGTTGGCGCTCAGCACCGAACCCTGCTTCAGGCGGGCGGCCGCGCGGGCCTCGGCCCGAACCACCACGAACAGCACCACGCTCATCGCGATGCTGAGGTACGCCTCGCGCGACAGCATGAAGCCGGCGAGCTTGCCGGCCACGTCGCGCGGCACCAGGGCGAAGCCCGCGGGCGTGCCGATGAAGGCCACGGCGAGCACCGCACCGGCCCAGAGGCCGGCGAGCACCGCGGCGACGCGTCGGGTATCGGGGCGCGCCACGGTCAGATGTAGCGGACTTCGATGATCTCGTAGCTCTTGAGGCCGCCCGGGGCGTTGACCTCGGCCACGGCGCCGGCTTCCTTGCCGATCAGCGCGCGCGCGATGGGCGAGTTGATCGAGATGCGGCCTTCCTTCAGGTCGGCTTCGTCCTCGCCCACGATCTGGTACGTGACGGCCTTGCCGGAGTCTTCGTCTTCCAGGTCGACGGTGGCGCCGAACACCACGCGGCCTTCCGCGTTCAGCGCGGCCGGGTCGATGATCTGGGCGGCGGCCAGCTTGCCGTCGATCTCGAGGATGCGGCCCTCGATGAAGCCCTGCTTGTCCTTGGCGGCCTCGTATTCGGCGTTTTCGGAGAGGTCACCCTGCGCGCGCGCTTCGGCGATGGCCTGCACGACGGCGTGGCGTTCGACGGTCTTCAGGCGATGGAGCTCTTCCTTGAGCTTCTCGGCGCCGCGGGTGGTGATGGGAATGGTAGCCATGGTTCAACCCTGGATCACGAAGGTGTGAAGCTGAAAAGAAACCGCCGCCCTCTCCCTCGCGGGAGGCCGGCGGCGGCCGACATGCGAAATGTGTGTCGGATGAGTTTAGTGCAGTTCCGCGTGCAGCTCTTGCAGGGACAACACCACCAGGTCGTCCTGGTGTTTCATGCCCTCCACCGCCGCTTCGCAGCCCGCCATGCTCGTGTAGTACGTGATGCGGTTCGCGAGCGCGGCCTGGCGGATGTGGCGCGAGTCGGCGATGGCCGTGCGCGTTTCATCGACCGTGGTGAACACGAGCTGGATCTCGCCCGCCTTCAGCATGTCGACGATGTGCGGACGGCCGTCCTTCACCTTGTTGACCACGCGCACCGGCACACCCCCCTCGGTGATGGCCGCGGCCGTGCCCTTGGTGGCCACGACCTGGAAGCCGAGCTGGTGCAGCTCGCGGGCCAGCACCACGGCACGGGCCTTGTCGTTGTTCTTCACGGTGATGCAGACCGTGCCCTTCGTGGGCAGGCGCGAGCCGGCGCCGAGCTGGCTCTTGAGCATGGCCTCGCCGAAGGTGCGGCCGGCGCCCATCACTTCACCCGTGGAACGCATCTCGGGGCCGAGGATGGGGTCCACGCCCGGGAACTTGTTGAACGGGAAGACGGCTTCCTTGACCGAGAAGTACGGCGGGATCACCTCGCGCGGCGGCTTGCCGTCGCTCGAACGCTGCTCGGAGAGCTTCTGGCCCACCATGCAGCGGGCGGCGATCTTCGCGAGCGCCTGGCCGGTGGCCTTCGAGACGAACGGCACCGTGCGCGACGCGCGCGGGTTCACCTCGAGCACGTACACGACGGCGTCGGCGCCCTCGCCCTGGATGGCGAACTGCACGTTCATCAGGCCCTTGACGTTCAGGGCCTTGGCCATCAGCACGGTCTGGCGGCGCAGCTCGTCCTGCAGCGACGACGGCAGCGAGTACGGCGGCAGCGAGCAGGCGGAGTCGCCCGAGTGGATGCCGGCCTGCTCCACGTGTTCCATGATGCCGCCGATCATGCAGTCGGCGCCGTCGCTGATGCAGTCGACGTCCACCTCGACGGCGTCGTCGAGGAAGCGGTCGAGCAGCACGGGCGACTTCTCGGAGACCTTCACGGCCTCGCGCATGTAGCGTTCCAGGTCCTTGTCGCCGTGCACGATCTCCATCGCGCGGCCGCCCAGCACGTAGCTCGGGCGCACCACCAGCGGGTAGCCGATCTCGCGGGCGAGCGTCAGCGCCTGCTCTTCGGTGCGGGCCGTGCGGTTCGGCGGCTGCTTGAGGCCCAGCGTGTTCAGCAGGGCCTGGAAGCGTTCGCGGTCCTCGGCGATGTCGATGCTGTCCGGAGTGGTGCCCACGATGGGCACGCCACAGCGCTCGAGGTCGAGCGCGAGCTTCAGCGGCGTCTGGCCGCCGTACTGCACGATCACGCCGACCGGCTTTTCCTTGTCGACGATCTCGAGCACGTCTTCCAGCGTCACCGGCTCGAAGTACAGGCGGTCGGACGTGTCGTAGTCGGTGGAGACCGTCTCGGGGTTGCAGTTGACCATGATGGTCTCGTAGCCGTCCTCGCGCATCGCGAGGGCCGCATGGACGCAGCAGTAGTCGAACTCGATGCCCTGGCCGATGCGGTTCGGGCCACCGCCCAGCACCACGATCTTCTTGTTCGTGGTGGGCGCGGCTTCGCACTCGGCGTCGTACGTCGAGTACATGTAGGCCGTCTGCGTGGCGAACTCGGCCGCGCAGGTGTCCACGCGCTTGTAGACCGGGCGCACGTTCTGGGCCCAGCGGGCTTCACGCACGGCGTGCTGGTTCGTGCCCAGCAGCTTGGCGAGGCGGCGGTCGGAGAAGCCCTTCTGCTTCAGGAAACGCAGCTCGGCGGCCGACAGGCTCTCCAGGGCGCGGCCCTGCAGCGCCGTTTCGGTCTGGATCAGCTGCTCGATCTGGGCGAGGAACCACGGATCGATCGAGGTTTCCTCGTGGATCTCGTCGAGCGTCATGCCGATGCGGAAGGCATCGCCCACGTAGAGGATGCGCTCGGGGCCGGCCTCGCCGATCTCCTCGATGATCTCGTCGCGGTCGGTGCTGCGTTCCGTCAGGCCGTCGATGCCGGTCTCGAGGCCGCGCAGGGCCTTCTGGAAGCTTTCCTGGAAGGTGCGGCCCATGGCCATCACCTCGCCCACCGACTTCATCTGGGTGGTGAGGTGCGAATCGGCGGCCGGGAACTTCTCGAACGCGAAACGCGGGATCTTCGTGACGACGTAGTCGATGCTGGGCTCGAACGACACGGGCGTGGCGCCGCCGGTGATGTCGTTGCGCAGCTCGTCGAGCGTGTAGCCCACGGCCAGCTTCGCCGCGACCTTCGCGATGGGGAAGCCGGTGGCCTTCGACGCGAGGGCCGACGAGCGGCTCACGCGCGGGTTCATCTCGATGACGACCATGCGGCCGTCCTTCGGGTTGATGGAGAACTGGACGTTCGAGCCGCCGGTGTCGACGCCGATCTCGCGCAGGATCGCGATGGACGCGTTGCGCAGCAGCTGGTATTCGCGGTCGGTGAGCGTCTGGGCCGGGGCCACGGTGATGGAGTCACCGGTGTGGATGCCCATGGGGTCCAGGTTCTCGATCGCGCAGACGATGATGCAGTTGTCCTTGCTGTCGCGGACCACTTCCATCTCGTACTCTTTCCACCCGATCAGGCTTTCCTCGATGAGGAGTTCCTTCGTGGGGGACAGGTCGAGGCCGCGCTTGCAGATCTCTTCGAACTCTTCCGGGTTGTAGGCGATGCCGCCGCCGGTGCCGCCGAGCGTGAAGCTCGGGCGGATCACCATCGGGAAGCCCGTGCCGCCGATCTCCTGCATGATGCGCCGCTGCACCGCGAGCGCCTCTTCCATCGAGTGGGCGATGCCCGAGCGCGCGGAGCCGAGGCCGATGCCGGTCATCGCGTCCTTGAACTTCAGGCGGTCTTCCGCCTTCTCGATGGCCTTCTCGTTCGCGCCGATCATCTCGACGTTGTACTTCGCAAGCACGCCGTGCTTGTGCAGGTCGAGGGCGCAGTTCAGCGCCGTCTGGCCGCCCATGGTGGGCAGCACCGCGTCGGGGCGTTCCTTCGCGATGATCTTCTCGACCACCTGCCAGGTGATGGGTTCGATGTAGGTCACATCGGCCATCTCCGGGTCGGTCATGATGGTCGCCGGGTTGCTGTTGACCAGGATGACCTTGTAGCCCTCTTCGCGCAGGGCCTTGCAGGCCTGGGCGCCGGAGTAGTCGAATTCGCAGGCCTGGCCGATGATGATCGGGCCGGCGCCGATGATGAGGATCGATTTGAGGTCGTCGCGCTTAGGCATTCTTCTTCTCCATCAGCGCGGTGAAGCGGTCGAAAAGGTACGCAATGTCATGGGGTCCGGGGGAGGCCTCGGGGTGGCCCTGGAAACAGAAAGCGGGTTTGTCGGTGCGGGCGAGGCCCTGCAGCGTGCCGTCGAACAGGCTGACGTGCGTGGGGCGCAGGTTGGCCGGCAGCGACTTCTCGTCCACCGCGAACCCGTGGTTCTGGCTGGTGATGCTGACCTGGTTGGTATCGAGGTCCTTCACGGGGTGGTTGCCGCCGTGGTGGCCGAACTTCATCTTGAAGGTGCGCGCGCCCGAGGCCAGCGCCATGATCTGGTGGCCGAGGCAGATGCCGAAGGTGGGCACGCCCGTCTCGATGATCTGGCGGGTGGACTCGATGGCGTAGTCGCACGGTTCCGGGTCGCCGGGGCCGTTGCTGAGGAACACGCCGTCCGGCTTCATGGCCAGCACGTCGGCGGCCGGGGTCTTCGCCGGCACCACCGTCACGCGGCAGCCGCGGCTGGCCAGCATGCGCAGGATGTTGCGCTTGACGCCGTAGTCGTACGCGACCACGTGGTACTTCGCATCCTTCACTTCACCGAAACCGGTGCCGAGCGCCCATTCGGTCTCGGTCCACTCGGTGATGCCGCCCTGCGTGACCACCTGGGCCAGGTCGAGGCCGGCCATGCTCGGGGCGGCCTGGGCCAGCTCGATGGCGCGGTCGCGGTCGGCCTGGGTGATGTTCTCGCCGGCGGGCAGCGTCAGGATGCAGCCGTTCTGGGCGCCCTTCGTGCGCAGCAGGCGGGTGAGCTGGCGGGTGTCGATGTTGGCGATGGCGACGGTGCCTTCGCGCTGCAGGTACTGCGACAGCGTCATCGTCTCGCGGAAGTTCGACGCGCGGATCGGCAGGTCCTTGATGATCAGGCCGGCGGCATGGACCTTGCGTGCCTCGACGTCCTCGGCGTTCACGCCGTAGCTGCCGATGTGCGGGTAGGTCAGCGTGACGATCTGGCGGGCGTAGCTCGGGTCGGTCAGGATCTCCTGGTACCCGGTGAGCGACGTGTTGAACACGACTTCACCGACCGTGTGCCCCACTGCGCCGATGGAGATGCCTTGGAAGACTGTTCCGTCCGCGAGAGCGAGAAGAGCCTGTTCTTGTATGGGCAGCAGTGGCGCGGGCACGCGATTCTCCGATTCTGTGCGCGCCCAGCTCCGCTCGTGGAGCGAAGGTCCGGTGGAGAAAACTGGGGGAGTTTTCAGCAGGAAAACCGCGAGGGTTTCGCTGGGCGAGATGGTTGCAGGTAAACCCTCGCATTGTACTCGACATGCGACCCTTTTTTGACAGTCGGAGTGGAGCAAGAACAGTTATCGTTTCTAGAGCCCTGGCATGGCGATCCGGCATCCACCCCGACACCCGCATCGGCGGGACAATGCGCGCCTGAAACCACCATAACAAGGAAAAGCCATGAAGGGCGACCCGAAAGTCATCGAGCATCTGAACGCGCAGCTGAAGAACGAGCTGACCGCGATCAACCAGTACTTCCTGCACTACCGGATGCTCAAGCACTGGGGCTTCGACAAGCTGGCCAAGAAGGAATACGAGGAATCGATCGGCGAGATGAAACACGCCGACATCCTCATGAGCCGCATCTTCACGCTCGACGGCCTGCCGAACCTCCAGGATCTGGGCAAGCTGCTGGTCGGCGAGGACACGGTCGAGATCCTGAACTGCGACCTGAAGTCCGAGCGCGGCGCGCAGGCCACCATCAAGGACGGCATCGCCTACTGCGAAAGCGTGCGCGACTACGTCTCCCGCGACCTGCTCCAGGGCATCCTGGACGACACCGAGGAGCACATCGACTTCCTCGAGACCCAGATCGACCTCGTCGACAAGGTCGGCCTGCAGAACTACCTGCAGTCCCAGATGGGCGACGCCGAGTAACCGGCTTCCGCACCACCCCGAATCGGGGCCGCACCCAAAAATGACACACTTTTGGGGCGGCCCTTTTTTCATGGGGGCTTGAAGTGGGAATCATTCCTATTTATCATGGCGCGAGTGGCCAGCTGAACAGGCCCGGAGCTGTGACGATGATTGTTTGTGTCTGCCGACGCGTTTCCGACCGTGACATCGAGCGCCACGCCAAGGGTGGCTGCGCGAGCTTCGACGAGCTCCAGATGGACACCGGCGTCGCGACCTGCTGTGGCAACTGCGCCGACTGCGCCCGCGAAACCTTCGAATCCGCCCGTGCCGGCGCCGTGCCGGTGCACTTCCTGCCGATCCGCGTCGCCCTCGCCGCCTGATCCCCTCCGCTCCTTCCAGCGAATGCTCGCCGGGCTGGCACGGAACCTGTAACCTTCTGTTGGGTCAGACGCTGCGTTGGCATCTGAATCAGGAGGCTCCATGAACGAAAACCTGCAAACCGCCTACGGCGCGTACGCCACCCCCGGCACCGCCGTGGCCGAACGCAACCGCGTGTTGCGCAACACCTACTGGCTGCTCGCGCTGTCCATGGTGCCCACGGTGCTGGGCGCTTGGGTTGGGGTCGCCACAGGCTTCAGCTTCTTCGCCGCCAACCCGTTCATCGGGTTCATCGCCTTCATGGCGATCGCGTTCGGCTTCTTCTTCGCCATCGAGAAGTTCAAGAACTCCGGCGTGGGCGTGGCCCTGCTGCTCGGCTTCACGTTCTTCATGGGGCTGATGCTGTCGCGCCTGATCGGCGCGGTGCTCGGCAACTACAGCAACGGCAGCCAGCTCATCATGATGGCGTTCGGGGGCACCGCGCTGGTGTTCATCGGCATGGCCTCCCTCGCTTCCACGCTCAAGCGCGACATCTCCGGCCTGGGCAAGTGGCTGATGGTGGGCGTGATCGGCCTGATCGTCGCGAGCGTCGCGAACATCTGGCTGCAGCTGCCCGCGCTGATGCTCACGGTGTCGGTGCTGGCCATCGTGATCTTCTCGGCCTTCATGCTGTACGACATCAAGCGCGTGATCGACGGCGGCGAGACCAACTACATCACCGCCACGCTCGCGATCTACCTCGACGTCTACAACGTGTTCGTCAACCTGCTGAGCATCCTCGGCATCTTCGGTGGCGACTCCGACTGATCGCGCCGCGCCGCATGGAAAACGGGGCCCGCAGGCCCCGTTTTTCATTCCCGCTCGAACACCGCGATGCTCTCGACGTGCGCCGTGTGCGGGAACATGTTCACCGCCCCGGCGGCCGCCGCGCGGTAGCCGCCCTGGTGCACCAGCAGCCCCGCGTCGCGCGCGAGCGTGGCGGGGTTGCAGCTCACGTAGACGATGCGGCGCGGCAGCGTGAAGCCCGGCGCGAGCGACGGGTCCTGGTGCAGGTCGGACACGGCCTTGGCGAGCGCGAACGCGCCCTCGCGCGGCGGGTCCACCAGCCACTTGTCCGCGGCGCCGTACTTCACGAGGTCGACCGGCGCGATCTCGAAGAGGTTGCGGGCCTCGAACGACGTCTTGGCCGCGAGGCCGTTGGCCGCGGCGTTCTCGCGCGAGCGGGCCACCAGCGCCTCGCTGCCTTCGATGCCCAGCACCTCGCGCGCCTGCGTCGCGATGGGCAGCGTGAAGTTGCCGAGGCCGCAGAACCAGTCGATGACCCGCTCGTCGGCCTTCGCCTCGAGCAGCCGCAGCGCACGGCCCACCAGCACGCGGTTGATCTGGTGGTTGACCTGCGTGAAGTCCGTCGGCTTGAACGGCATCGACAGCCCGAACTCGGGCAGCGTGTAGTTCAGCGGCGCGCCGCCTTTGTCGAGGCGGTGCACGGTGTCCGGCCCCTTGGGCTGCAGCCACCACTGCACGTCGCGCTCGGCGGCGAAGTCGCGCAGCTTCGCGAGGTCGCCCTCGCTCAGCGGCTCCAGGTGGCGCAGCACGAGCGCCGTGGTCTCGGCGCCCACCGCCACCTCGATCTGCGGACAGCGGTCGCGCCCGTCCATCGACATCACGAGGTCGGCCAGCGGCTTGAGCATGTCGCTCAGGTTCCGCGGCAGCACCTCGCAGCTGTCCATGTCGGCGACGAACGTGGACTTGCGCTCGTGGAAGCCCACCAGCACCTTGCCCTTCTTCGCGACGTGGCGCACCGACAGGCGCGCGCGGAAGCGGTAGCCCCACGCCGGCCCCTCGATGGGACGCATCAGGCGCTCGGCCTTGACCTTGCCGAGGTGCCACAGCGCGTCTTCCACCGCCCGCTGCTTCGTGGCCACCTGCGCGCCGACGTGGAAGTGCTGCAGCTTGCAGCCCCCGCAGACGCCGAAATGGCGGCACTGCGGCGTCACGCGCTGCGAGCTCTCGCTGCGCAGCGCCGCGATGGTGGCCTGCTCCCAGTTGTTCTTGCGGCGGCCCACGGTGACCTGCACCTCCTCGCCGGGGAGCGCCCCGTCGATGAACACCACCTTGCCTTCTTCGTTGTGGGCCACGCCCTGGCCTTCGAGGTCGAGGGACTCGACCTTGAGCCATTCACTTGCTTGAGTCATCCCGCGATTATCCCGCGACGGCGCAGGGGTTCCCGACCGGCGGACTCGGAATCAGAACAGCGAGTCGCGGTCCACCCCGCTGCGGGCCATGCGCCGGCGCAGCTTCACGAGCGCTTCCTGCTGGATCTGGCGGATGCGCTCGCGGGTGAGGCCCAGCCGTTCGGCCAGCACCTCGAGCGTCTCGGGTTCGCGGTCGCGCAGGCCGTAGCGGCCCGACAGCACCTCGCGCTCGCGGTCGTTGAGTTCCTCGAGCCCGTGCTGCAGCAGCACGTCGACCTCGTGGCTGAGCGTGTGGCTCATCGGGTCGAGCGCGGCCTCGTCGGCCACGCCGTCGAGCATGGAGTCGTTGCTCTCGCGGTCGACGGGGGCGTCGAGCGACGTGGGCAGCTCGGAGAAGCGCAGCAGTTCGCTCACCTCCTCCACCGGCCGCCCGACGTGCGCGGCGATGTCCTCCACCCGCACATGGTTCTCGGCGCCGTCGACGGGCTGCCGCGACTCGAGGGCCCGGCGGGCCTTCAGCACCTGGTTGAGTTCGCGCACGACGTGCACCGGCAGCCGCACGAGGCGGGCCTGGTGCATGATGGCCCGCTCGACGCTCTGGCGGATCCACCACGAAGCGTAGGTGGAGAAGCGGAAGCCCCGCTCGGGCTCGAACTTGCCGATGGCGTGCATCAGCCCCAGGTTGCCTTCCTCGATGAGGTCGGTGAGCGGCAGGCCGCGGCCCAGGTAGTTCTTCGCGATGCTGACGACGAGGCGCAGGTTGCGCTCGATCATCTCCTGCCGCGCGGCGAAGTCGCCATCACGGGCGCGCACCGCCGCCGCATATTCCTCCTCGGGCGTGAAGAGCGGCGCGCGGCGGATCTCGCGGAGGTAGGTCTGCAGCGTGTTGCCCACCTCGCCCTCGCCGGGCGGCAGGCTGGACGACGCGCGCACCACGATGGCGGTGTCGTCGAGGTCGGGCACGTCCGGCGCGCCCTCGGCGGGCGCCGCACCGGACAGCGGCAACCCGGCCGGCTCGGCCGCGTTGCCGTTCAAACCTTCGCCGTGCTTCTTTGCCATGGTGTTGCCTGTGACAGGAAACGAGGCGAGCGCGGCGAGGTGCGCGTCAGCGCGACGGGAGCAGCTTCTCCGGGTCGACCGGCTTGCCTTGTTTGCGGATCTCGAAGTGCAGTTTCACGCGGTCCGAATCGGTGGCGCCCATCTCGGCGATCTTCTGCCCGCGCTTGACGGTCTGCTCCTCCTTCACGAGCAGAGCCTGATTGTGCGCGTATGCGGTCAGGTAGGTGTTGTTGTGCTTGAGGATGACGAGGTTGCCATACCCGCGCAAACCCGAACCCGCGTATACCACGCGCCCGTCGGCCGCGGCCAGCACCGGGTCACCGGCCTTGCCGGCGATGCCGAGGCCCTTGCTGCGCTGGTCGTCGAAGCGGGACACCACCTGGCCGGAGGCCGGCCACAACCAGTTGACGTCGTCGTCGCCGGTGGCCGCGACGGGCGCGGGCGCCGGCGTGGGCGCCACCGGGGGCGTGACCGGTGCCGAGGCGCCGCTGGCCGCGGAGGCGGGCTTCGGCGGGTCCTTCGGCGCGTCGAGCGGCCGCGACTCCACCTTGGCCGACGTGACCGGACGCGTGGCGACGGCCGACGGGTCGACGCCCGGTGCGACCACGCGCAGCACCTGGCCCACTTCGAGCACGTTCGGGTTCTCGAGGTTGTTCCACTTGACCAGGTCCTTCCAGTTCTGCCCCGTCTCGAGGCCCACGCGGATCAGCGTGTCACCGGGTCGCACCGTGAAGTAGCCGGGTTTGCCCGCATTCTCGGCCCCGGGCAGCGGCTTGGGCGCCTCGGCGGGGGTGGAGGCGGCCGTGGACGGGGCCGGCGCGGTGGTGGACTTGCCGACGGTGCGTTCTTCCACCGGGGCACGGGTCGTGCGCGGCGCCGCGCACGCGGCCATCAGGGCCACCAGCGCCATGGCGCCGGCGACGCGGCACCACGAACCCGCACGTTCCAACGAGGAATTTCGGGCGTTCAGCGCCCTGTCGAATGAGGAAACCATCGGTACCAATGCCATCAATCCAATCCTGATTTTAAGGGGACGAAATGCACCGCCTCGTGAACCGAGCGGGTGAATCCGTCGTCTGTCCTGTCGACCACCACGAGCACCTGGCGGGCGCCCGAGGCGTCGTGCACCGGCGCCACGAGGCGCCCGCCCACGGCGAGCTGCGCGAGCCATGCGTCCGGCAGCGCCTCGCCGCCGGCCGCGGAGATGATGCTGTCGTACGGCGCGTTGGGGGGATGCCCCCGCATCCCGTCACCATACACCAGCCGGATGTTCATCTGCCGCAAGGGCGCGAGGTTCTCGCGGGCCTTGTCGTGCAACGGGCGCAGCCGCTCGATGCTCATCACCTGCTTCGACAGCCGCGCGAGCACCGCCGCCTGGTAGCCGCAGCCGGTGCCGATCTCGAGTGCCTGGCCGAGCGAGCGACGCGCCCGCGCGTTCGCGCCCGACATCAGCAGCTCGATCATGCGCGCCACCACCGAGGGTTTCGAGATGGTCTGGCCGAGGCCGATGGGCAGGCTCGTGTCCTCGTAGGCCTGGTTCACGAGCGCGGTGTCCACGAAGACGTGGCGCGGCACCTGCGACATCGCGTCCTTCACCAGCTCGTCGCGCAGGCCGGCCACCGCGAGGCGGTCGACCATGCGCTTCCGGATGCCCGCCGAATCGAGCCCGAGGCCCGACGGTGCGACACGACGCGCCGAATCGAGCGCGGCCTGCTGCAGCGGCTGCTGCGGCCGCAGCACGGGCCGGGGTTCGACACGCGGGATCGCGCCGGCGACCGGCGTGGCCGCGGGCTTCGCCGCGGCGACGGGCGCCGACGTGGGACGCCGCACGGGCCGGTCGAGGCCCTGGAGCTGCAGCGGGAACTTGGGGCGTGGCGGCGGCGACTGCGTCATTTGCCGGCCCCGCGGCCCACCCACTGGCGCCATGCCGGCACGGACTCGTGGTCGGTCAGGTCGACCTGCAGCGGCGTGATGGACACGCGGCCGTTCGCGGTCGCGTGGAAGTCGGTGCCCTCGCCGGCCAGGCGGGCGTCGCCCGGCGGGCCGATCCAGTAGATGGGGTCGCCCTGCGGGTTCGTCTGCCGGATGACCGGTTCGCTCGCATGGCGACGGCCGAGGCGCGTGACCTCGCGCGGGAGCTGGTCGGCGTCGGGCCGGTTCGGGATGTTCACGTTGAGCAGCCACGGACCGGGCGCGGGCGGCGAGGCCAGCACGTGCTCGATGATCGAGCGCGCGGTGCGCGCGGCGGCGTCGAGGTGGGCCCAGCCCTTGGTCACCTGCGAGAACGCAATGGCCGGCACGCCGAAGAGGAAACCTTCCATCGCCGCGGCCACGGTGCCCGAGTACAGGGTGTCGTCACCCATGTTGGCGCCCTGGTTGATGCCGGACACCACGAGGTCGGGCCGCTCGGGCAGCCAGCCCGTGAGGGCCACGTGCACGCAGTCGGACGGCGTGCCGTTCAGGTAGCGGAAGCCGTTGGGGGCGGTGTAGGCCGACAGCGGCCGGTGCAGCGTCAGCGAGTTCGAGGTGCCGCTCGCGTTCTGCTCCGGGGCCACCACGTCGAGTTCGCCGAGCCCTTCGCAGGCCTGGACCAGGGCGGCGAGCCCGGGGGCGAGGTAACCATCGTCGTTGGCGATCAGGATGCGCATCGGGGGATTGTAAGGACTCGTCACCTGGGGGACGCCGACACGCGCCCACCGTGCTTATGATCGTTGACGCCTTCGAATCACGTCATGGAGACACACATGCAAGCCTGGTTGTGCGAAAACCCGATCGGCCCGGAAGCCCTGGTCTGGACCACCCTGCCCACGCCCGAGCCCAAGGAGGGCGAAGTGCGCGTCGCCATCAAGGCGGCGAGCCTGAACTTCCCCGACCTGCTCATCGTGCAGAACAAGTACCAGATGAAGCCGCCCCTGCCCTTCGTCCCCGGCTCCGAATACTCGGGCATCGTCGAGGCCGTCGGTGAAGGTGTCACCAGCTGCAAGCCCGGCGACCGCGTCGCGACGTTCGGCGGCGGTGGCGGCTTCGGCACCCACGTGATCACCAAGGCCTCGCAGCTGATGCCGCTGCCCGAGGGCTTCGCGTTCGACGACGCCGCCGCGTTCCTGTGCACGTACGGCACCACCCACCACGCCCTGATGGACCGCGGCCAGCTCAAGGCCGGTGAAACGGTGCTCGTGCTCGGCGCCGCCGGCGGCGTGGGCACGGCCGCCATCCAGATCGCCAAGGCCGCCGGCGCCAAGGTGATCGCCGCCGCGTCCAGCGACGAGAAGTGCGCGCTATGCAAGGAACTGGGCGCCGACGCCACCATCAACTACAGCACCGGCAACCTGCGCGACGAGATCAAGGCGCTCACCGGCGGCAAGGGCCCCGACGTGGTGTACGACCCCGTGGGCGGCGACCTCGCCGAACCGGTGTTCCGCTCGATCGGCTGGCGCGGCCGCTACCTGGTGATCGGCTTCGCCCAGGGCGGCATCCCCGCCCTGCCCCTGAACCTGGCGCTGCTGAAGGGCGCGTCCATCGTCGGCGTGTTCTGGGGCGAATTCGCCCGCCGCGAGCCGAAGAACAGCGCCGCGGGCCTGGCCGAGTTGGCCGCGTGGTACGCCCAGGGCAAGATCAAGCCGGTGATCGACCAGCGCCTGCCCATGGGTGCCCTGAAGGACGCGTTCGCCCGCATGAGCACCCGCAAGGTGCACGGCAAACTGGTGCTCACCAACGACTGAACCCGGTTCATTAGCAGAAAACCCGCCCTGCATGCACCCACCCGGCGCCCCCCTGTCAACTTTGACAGGGGGGCGTTTCCCTGTCGTTTTCAGGGCCCTGCATGCGATACGATGCAAGCCCTTACGGAACAGCATCCTGGCATGGCCATCAAGGTTCTGATCGTTGAAGACAACCCCGTCGCGCGCAGCTTCCTGTGCCGCGTCGTGCGCGAGAGTTTCAGCGACGCCATCATCATCACCGAAGCCGGCGACCTCGAGAACGCGCGCCGCCAGATCGGCCCCATCGATCCCGAGCACGTCGAACCCACGGCGGACACCTTCAAGCTGATCCTGGTCGACCTCGAGCTCCCGGACGGCAACGGCATGGAGCTGCTCACCGAACTGGTGCGCTACCCGGCCACGAAGATCGTCACCACGCTCTACTCCGACGACGACCACCTGTTCCCCGCGCTGCAATGCGGGGCCGACGGCTACCTGCTCAAGGAAGACCGCTTCGAGGTGCTGGTCGAGGAACTGCAGAAGATCGTGCGCGGCCAGCCACCGCTCTCGCCCGCCATCGCGCGCCGGCTGCTCAGCCACTTCCGCCAGGGTCCCGGCGGCATGGGTGCGCTGGCCGGCCTCGGCGAACCCGCGCTGGCCACCGGCGCCGGTTTCCAGAGCAGCCGCCCGCTGCCGCTCGGCCGCGGCGCGCCGCTCGACCACGAACGCCTCACCCCCCGCGAGAGCGAGGTGCTCACGTACCTGAGCAAGGGCTTCACGATCAAGGAGATCGCGAACCTGATGGGCATCAAGTGGTTCACGGTCAACGACCACATCAAGTCGATCTACAAGAAGCTGAACGTCTCGAGCCGCGCCGAAGCCGCGGTGCTGGCCAGCAAGCACGGGCTGGTCTGATCGACCGCCCGGCTGGCAGGTGGACACCTCTCCGCGCCCGCACGGCGCCTCGGCGGACACCTCCTCCACGCGGCGCCGTCGCGCGCCCTCGCCCGATTCCCTCCTCGACTCGCGCCTGATCGAGCAGACGCTCGGCCGCGTCGAGCACCTCGCGCGCTGGATGGGCTGGCGGCTGCGCCTGCTGGTCGTCGCCGCGCTCGCGGGCTGCCTCGCGGTGCTGCTGTTCTCGCGGTGGATGGCCAGCACGCCCGAGCTGGCCGCCGAATGGCGCAGCAACGCCGTGGGCCAGCTCATCCTCGCCTCCACCACCGATCCGGCGCTGCGCCCGCACGTGGGCCGCGCGCTGGTGTCGCTCGGCCGACCCGGGCGCCACCCGGTGACCGTCGACGAACTCGCCATCGCCCCCTCGGCGCGCTGGATCATCGACGACATCGACCGCGCCCGCCAGCAGCACCAACACGGCCAGATCGACACCCTGCTGAACCAGCCCTCGGTGCGGCTCACCTTCGCGAACGGGGCCGTGGTAGACGCCGAGCCCCACCCGCGCGGCCTGGCGAGCCTCGGCGCGCTGTACTGGCTGCTGATGGGGCTCGCCCTCGTCGTGTACCTCGTGGGCATGGTGGTGGTGCTCGCCAGCCCGTCGATCCGCACGCTGCTCTACACGGTGATGTGTTCCGCCCAGGCGGGCAACCTCGTCTTCATCGCCGCCGAATCCACCATCGTGCTGGGCCTGCCCGGCCAGCTCTCGCAGTTCGAGCTGCCGATGCGGGTCGTGTTCGACCTGCTGACCTGCGGCGCCATCGTCCACGCGGCCGCGCTCCACCCCCGCAAGGTGCCCGGCTACCGCGTCATCGCCGCCTGCGCCTGGGTGGCGATGGCCGTGCTCGGCGTCGCCGCGCTGGCCGGCCACGTGCCCGAGGGCTGGTGGTGGCTGCAGGCGACCGTCGCGCTGATGGGCATCGCCACGGTGGCGCTGCTGGTGTGGTCGTACCGGCTGCTGCGCCACCCGTTCGCCATCGTGATGCGCCGCTTCGGGCTGATGGCCGTCAGCACCTGGATCCTGCTCACCTGCGCGGTGGCCCTCGCGTCGGCCGACCGGGTGCCGTCGGCGCAGCTGCAGGTGGCCGAGATCGGGCCGGTGATCTGGTACGTGTTCCTCGCGTCGCTGCTGCTGCTGATGCCCTTCCTGTCGAAGTCGCAGCAGGTGATGCGCGAGTTCTCGCTGCTGGCGGCCATCAGCACGGTGGCCACGTCGCTCGACCTCTTGTTCGTCGCTGTGTTCTCGTTCGGCCAGTTCGCTTCCGTGACCCTCGCGCTGTTCCTGTCGCTTGGCCTCTACGCGGGCACGCGGCAGTGGATCCTGAACCGCGTGCTCAGCCGCAACATGCTGACCACCGAGCGCATGTTCGAGAAGCTCTACCGCATCGCGCGCGAGGTCGAGGCCCACCCCGACCGCACGTCCACGCTGCTCGTGCAGCTGCTGCAGGAGCTGTTCGAGCCGCTCGAGGCCGTGGTCGTCGAGAAGCGCAGCCCCACGGTGCGCGTGGTCAGCGACGGCTCCACGCTGATGCTGCCCGTGCCCGCGCTCACCGACAAGCAGGCCAGCGCGCCCACGTCCATCGTGCTGCGTTTCGCCAACCGCGGCCAGCGCCTCTTCACGTCCGACGACGCCCGGCTCACCGACCGCATCGTCGAGCAGCTGTGCCGCGCCGTCGCGTTCGACCGCGCCGTCGAGCAGGGCCGCAGCGAGGAGCGCCTGCGCATCGCCCAGGACCTGCACGACGACATCGGCGCGCGCCTGCTGACGCTCATGTACAAGGCCCAGTCGCCCGAGATGGAAGACTACGTGCGCCACACGCTCCAGGACCTGAAGACCCTGACGCGCGGCCTCGCGGCGCCCAACCACCCGCTGTCGCACGCAGAGGGCGAGTGGAAGGCCGACCTGACGCAGCGCCTCACCGCCGCGCAGGTCCAGCTCGGCTGGAACCTCACCTTCGACCGCGACGTCTCGCTCACCGTGGTGCAGTGGTCGGGCCTCACGCGCGTGCTGCGCGAGCTGGTCAGCAACGCCATCGCGCACGCCGGCGCCACCTTCGTCGACATCGAGTTCCACCTCGCCGACGACCGGCTCGACCTCTCGGTCACCGACAACGGCAACGGCAGCAACCCGCGCGCGTGGGCGCACGGCCTCGGCCTCGGCGGCGTTCGCAAGCGGGTCAAGCAGCTGGGGGGCGAAGTGGAATGGCGCGAGGTGACGCCGCGCGGCATCCGCTGCCAGGTGGTCATTCCACGGTTGTCGGAACGTCCCTGACCTCCGCCTTCGGCGCGGACCGCGCCCGCCGTGGCGCCACGCGGGTTACGAACTCGGCGAGGAATTCCCGCTGGCGCCCTTCCGGGAACGCCACGGTCACCGAACCGCCGGCCGTGGTCACCACGGTGCCCGCGCCGTAGCGGCGCACCTTCACCGCGGCCCCCACGTCGAAGGACACCGCGGCGGGCAACGGCGCCACCTCGGCGGCCTGGATGGCTTCATCCGCGGCGCGGGACACGCCGGCCAGGCGAACGCAGTTGTCGCACGTGCCGCATCCCTCGAACGGCGCGGCCTCGCCGAAGTGTTCCAGCAGCGTGCGCCAGCGGCAGCGGCCGGTCAGCGCGTACGCCACCATGCGCTCGAGCGTGTCCTGCGCCTGCTCGCGCTTGCGCACGTACCGCGCCTGCAGGTCCATGAGTTCACCGGCCACGAGATCGGGCCGCACCAGCCGCAGCCGGCCGGCGCGGTCCGAGGCCAGCACCCGGCCCTGCTTGAGCAGGCTCAGCACGGCCTTCACCTTGGTGCGGGGACGGCGCAGGCGGTCGGCGAGCGCTTCCGCGGTCCAGCCGTCCGGCGCGTCCTCGCGCAGCGCCTGGTAGATGGCCTCCAGGTCGGCCGCGGCGGGATACCGTCCGGCCAGGAAGAACTGCTGCACGGACTTGTCGCCGCGCAGGAACAGCAGCGTGCAGTCCGCGGCGTGCCCGTCGCGACCCGCACGGCCCGACTCCTGGTAGTAGGCGTCGAGGCTGCCGGGCATCTGGTAATGCACGACGAAGCGGGTGTCCGGCTTGTCGATGCCCAGGCCGAAGGCGTTCGTGGCCACCACGACGCGCAGCCGGCCGGCCATGTAGGCGTCCTGCACCTCGTGGCGGTCAGCGGCGGCCATCTGCCCGTGGTAGCAGCGGGCGGACTCGCCCGCGAGTTCGAGCGCACGCGCCACGTCCTCGGCCGCCTTGATGGTGGCGGTGTAGACGAGGCCGGAGCCCTCCGACGCGGCGACCAGCGCCAGCACCCGGTCGAGCCGGCCGGCGTCGTCGCCCAGGTGCTCGACGCGGTAGTGCAGGTTCTCGCGCCACGTGCCGCTCGACAGCACGCCGTCCGCGGGAATGCCCAGTTGCTCGCACACCTCCGCCACCGTGTCGGGCGAGGCCGTGGCCGTCAGCGCCAGCACCGTCGGGCGGCCGAGCGACTTGCGGGCGAGGCCGATGTCGAGGAAGGCCGGGCGGAAGTCGTGGCCCCACTGCGCGATGCAGTGCGCCTCGTCCACCACCAGCAGTTCGGTGGGTTGCGACGCGAGCAGGCGGCGAAAATCCGGGTCGGCCAGGCGCTCGGGCGTGACGAACACGAAGGTGGCGGACCCGTCGCCCACCGCCGCGAGCGCGGCGTCCAGCGCGTCGGCCGGCAACGCGGCATGCACGCTGACGGCCGCGAGGCCCAGGGCCGAGAGCTTGTCGCACTGGTCCTTCATCAGCGCGATGAGGGGCGACACGACCACCGTGCGACCGCCGAGCGCGACGGCCGGCAGCTGGTAGCACAGCGACTTGCCGGCGCCCGTGGGCATCACCGCCAGGGTGTTGCGCCCCGCGAGCACCCGCTCGATCACCGCCTGCTGGCCTTCGCGCAGCGACGGGATGCCGAAGGTGTCGCGCAGCAGGCGACGCAGGCGGGGCGACAGCGCCCCTTCCGCTTTCGATGGACCGGCCACGCGGGTTCAGCGCGAGGCGGGTTCGTCGGCGTCTTCCTCGGCCTCGTCGAGCGCGATGTCGCCGAGGTCCTCGATGTCGAGCGTGTCCTCGTCCAGCGCGTCGGCGACGTTGCCTTCGACGCGGTCGGGCAGGATGTCGGCCCCGTCGTCGATGTCGTCGCCCACGGCGGCCGCGCGTTCACCGGTGCCCGAGGCGTCGGTGTCGCTGGCCAGGTCCGCGGGGATCGCGCCGGCGTCGCCGGTCTCGCCCGCGATGTGGGCGCGTTCGCCCTGCACGTCGCTGCCGCTGTCCGAGCTGTCGCTCGGGCCGAGGGCGTCGGCGTCCTTGCCGCGGGCCTGCGCGGGCGCGCGTTGCCCGCCGAGAATGCTGCTTTGTGCCATGAAGGCGCTCCTAGTTGCCCGGCTGCGCGGGTCGTCGCACGGCGTCTTCGTGCGGCAGCATCGTCAGCATGCCGGGCATGGTTTCGTTGGTCTCCGACAGGCGCCCCTTGTCGAGGTCGGCCATCACGGAGTCGAGCCAGGCCGACTCGGTGTCGGTGGCGTACACACGTTCCTCGCCGGTGGACCGCCGGCGCACGATGAGCAGGCCGCCGGCCAGCTTGAAGAGCCCGGCCAGCGGCGAGCTGCGGTCGACCTCGATCTCGAAGTCCTTCGGATCCTGGCCACGGGCGCCGATGGCGCGACGCAGGGCCACGAGCTTGTCCTGGAAGGTGGAACGTCGGGGTTCGAGCGGCATGGAGGTCTCCCTGGCTGACGGACGGGTGATAGGTGATGGTCGCAAAGGCCACCTTCGGTCCTTGTAGGACAGCAGGCGATCCGGAGGTCGGTCGGCTGCGCTAACGGGCCGCTCAGTGGCGTTCGCGATCGGCCTCGTCGTCCTTCGGGATGTCGCGCTCCTGCGCCAGCTCGGGCTCCTCGCGGTCGAGGATGGGCGAGCGGGGCATCGGGCTCTCGAGCGGCACGTCCTTCGCGGGAACGTCGCGGCGCAATGGATCAGGGACGGATTTCGACATGGTGGTCTCCTGGGACATCGGGCGAACGGCGCCCGTCGACCCATTGTGGAAACGATGTCCATCGGTCTCCACCGTCCACCGCGCCGATCGCCTGTCGGACATCTCCGGCCATCGCGTGCACAAGCGCACGGGCACTCCCACACAGCTGATTCATCCCGTCACCACCTGCCCGCCCGTTTGGTGTTTTGTTCTCGGCCGGCCTCGCCCCGTCGCGTGCGGCCCCCAAACTTTCATGGCCGCGCCGCATCATCCCGCCATCGATTCAACCGAGGCCACCGTTCCATGAAGATGCTGTCCGACCACGAATACGAAAACCTGCTCGCCAAGGCGCGCGAGTGCGATCGGCTCCATGCGCTGATCAACACGCCGGAGCTGGTGGCCTTCCCCGAGGCCGTGCACCTCGAAGCCATCCACCAGGAAGAGCGCTGGGGCCGCAAGGACCGTGAGACGAAGGAAGCGATCGACTGGTTCTGGCTCGTGGGCTACCTCGCCGGTCGCGCGCTCGAACACGACAAGGAAGCGGAACGCCTCTCGCGCGACGCCGCCGCCGAGGACAGCGAGGCCGGCCGCGCCTTCTACGCGAAACACATCGCGCTGCACCGCGAGAAGGCCGTGCACCACACCATCACGACCGCCGCCGCGTTGAACCACTGGCACGCCAGCATGTTGCGCAAGGCGCGCCACGAGCCGGCCGAGCGCGCCGCCAACAGCGACATGGCGCCGCTCGCGACGATGCCGATGCAGCTGGCGAATGGTTGAACGTCAGCCCGGCTTCGTGAACCGCAACGTGCCGTCGTCCACGCGGCCGTGCCGCAGCATGAGCCGGTCGAGCAGGTAGTTCTGGTACAGCCGCCACGGCTTGCGCGCCCCCTGGCGCGGCAGGCCCGCCGCGGCGCGCTGCACGTAGCCGGACGTGAACTCGAACAGCGGCTGGGGGTCGACCCCGCCGTCGCTCCGCGGCGTGGCCACCGGGGTGCCATGGCGGTCCATGTACCGCAGCAGTCGGCACAGGAAGGCGGACGTGAGGTCGGCCTTCAGCGTCCACGACGCGTTCGTGTAGCCGAAGGTCAGCATCAGGTTCGGCACCCCGTCGAGCATCATCCCCTTGTAGACGAAGTGCCGCGACAGGTCGAGCGGCTTGCCGTCCACCGACAGGTCCACCCCGTCGAACACCTTCATCTGCAGGCCCGTGGCGGTGACCACGATGTCGGCCTGGAGGTGGGCGCCCGACACGAGGCGGATGCCGTCCGCCGTGAAGGTGTCGATCTCGTCGGTGGCCACGCTGGCGCTGCCCGACTTCAAGGCCTCGAGGAGGTCCCCGTCGGGCACGAGGCACAGGCGCTGGTCCCACGGGTTGTAGCGGGGCGTGAAGTGTTTCGCCACGTCGACGCCCGGGCCGAGGGCCTTCGCCACCTGATCGATCAGCCACCGGCGCACGCCCTCGGGACGCCGGCGCGAGAGGGTGAAGAACAACGCGCCGATCAGGATGTTCTTCGCCCGCACCAGCTGGTACGCGGCCATGGGCGGCAGCCAGCGGCGCAGGCCGTTGGCGATGCGGTCCTGGCCCGGCACGGAGAACACGTAGCTCGGCGACCGCTGCAGCATCGTCACGTGGCCGGCCGTGCGTGCCATCGCCGGCACCAGCGTGACCGCGGTGGCGCCGCTGCCGATCACCACGACCCGCTTGCCGCGGTAGTCGAGGTCGGCCGGCCAGGCCTGGGGATGCACGACCGTCCCGCGGTAGTCCGCCTCGCCGGGCCAGCGGGGCCGGAACCCCGCGTCGTAGCGGTAGTAGCCGCTGCAGAAGTCGAGCACGCCGCAGGTGAAGGTCTGGCGTTCGCCCCGGTGTTCGACGTCGACGCTCCAGAGCCCCCGGGCCGTCGACCAACGCGCGGCCACCACGCGATGGCCGAAGCGGATCAGGGAGTCGATGCCGCGTTCGCGGGCCGTCTCGGCGACGTAGGCGAGGATGGACGGACCGTCGGCGATGGCCTTCGGGTCGGTCCAGGGCTTGAAGGCGTAGCCCAGCGTGTACATGTCCGAATCGGAGCGCACGCCGGGGTAGCGGAACAGGTCCCAGGTGCCGCCGAGCACGTCGCGCGCCTCGAACAGCAGGAAGGTCTTCCCGGGGCAGTGGTCCTGCAGGTGCGCCGCCGCGCCGATGCCGGACAGGCCGGCCCCCACGATGATGACGTCCGCGTGCCGGACCGGTGCCGTCGCCGCCATGCCGTGCCTCCAGAGGTGCTGTTTTCACCCCATTCTGCACACCACGGTCATGAAACCGTCAGCGGGCTTTCACGGCCTTTTCATGACCCGTGCACAGCATGTGCGGGCCCGGTACCATGCCCCGATGCCTCACGCCTCCGTCCGCGACCCGCGCTGCAGCCAGCGCGCGCGTAAGAGTGCGGCCAGTTCGATCGCACCCCACAGCCACGCCTGCAGGTGCAGGCGCTTCGGCGGGTGCCAGGGAGAAGGCGTGGGTGCGGCGGTGCTCATGGGCGCGTCCGGTGGCGGGATGCCACCACGCTAGCGCCGCTGTGTGACGGAACGATGGCAGCACCCGCACCATGCCCCTGATCGAGCCGCCACAACTCGCCGACCTGCAGGACATCGTCGACACCGCCGCCGGCCTCGTGGAGGTGTCGGTGCCCTGCAAGGTGCAGGCCGCCGGCCGTGAATTCCCGGTCTACGCGATCGCGATGGGCAACCCCTCGCCCGACGTGCCCGCGGTGGGCTTCTTCGGCGGGGTGCACGGGCTGGAACGCGTGGGCGCCGACGTGGTGATCGGCTACCTGCGCAACCTCGTGAACCGGCTGCCGTGGGACACGCTGCTGCAGCTGCAGCTCGAAAAGCTGCGACTCGTGTTCATGCCCATCGTGAACCCGGGCGGCCTGTGGCTGGGCACCCGCGCGAACCCGCGTGGCGTCGACCTGATGCGCAACGCCCCGATCGACTCGACCGAACCGCTGCCCAACCTGCTGGCCGGCCAGCGCCTGAGCGCCCGGCTGCCCTGGTACCGCGGCGAAGCCGGGGCGCCCATGGAGCCGGAGAACCAGGCCGTGTGCCGTTTCGTCAAGACCGAGCTGCTGTCCCACCGGTTCAGCCTCAGCGTCGACTGCCATTCCGGCTTCGGCGTGCGCGACCGCATCTGGTTCCCCCACGCCCACACCACCACGCCCATCGAACACATCGGCGAACTGCACGCGATGTCGCGCCTGCTCGACCTCGGCCACCCGCACCACCGCTACGTGTTCGAACCGCAGAGCCACCAGTACCTCGCCAACGGCGACCTGTGGGACCACCTCTACGCCACCACCTTCACCCGGCCGGACGCGCTGTTCCTGCCGCTGACACTGGAGATGGGCTCGTGGCTGTGGGTGCGCAAGAACCCGCGGCAGTTCCTGTCGCGGCACGGGTTCTTCAACCCGCTGATCCAGCACCGGCTGGAGCGCGCTCTGCGCCGGCACATCGCGTGGCTCGATTTCATCGCCCGCCTGGCCTTCAGCCACGCCCGGTGGATGCCCACCGGCGCCGCGCGCGACTGGCACCACCAGCGCGCGATGGCCCGCTGGTACACGCCGCGCCGCTGAACTCAGTGCGACCCGGCGTGCCCGGCGGGTTCCCCGGCCAGCTGGGCGAGGATCGGGCAGTCGGGGCGATCGTCCCCGTGGCAGCAGTGCACCAGCTGCTCGAGCGTGGCCTTCATCGCCACCAGGTCGTCGAGCTTGCGCTGCAGCTCGGCGATGTGCGCCTCGGCCAGCGACTTGACGGTGCGGCTGGACCGGCGGCGATCCTGCCACAGCGCCAGCAGCTCGCCGATCTGCGCGATGGAAAAGCCGAGGTCGCGCGCATGGCGCACGAAGCGAAGCACGTGCACGTCCTTCTCCCCGTACTGCCGGTAGCCCGCCTCGGTGCGGCTCGCGCCGGGCAGCAGGCCCACCGACTCGTAGTGCCGGATCATCTTGGCCGACACGCCCGAGGCCTTCGCCGCGTCGCCGATGTTCATCGCCTTCATGTCCACGCGGTCACTCCTTCCTGACATCGGGTCCGTCGGCCGACGCCCGCCATCGGCGCAGCAGCAGCGCGTTGCCCACCACGCTCACGCTGCTGAGCGCCATGGCACCGCCCGCGATGACCGGGCTCAGCAGCCCGAACGCGGCGAGCGGGATGCCCACCACGTTGTAGACGAAGGCCCAGAACAGGCCGCGCCGGATCGTGGCGTAGGTGCGGCGCGAGACGTCGAGCGCGTCGGCGACCAGCCGCACGTCGCCGCGCATCAGCGTGAGGCCGGCGGTTTCCATCGCCACGTCGGTGCCGGTGGCCATCGCGATGCCCACGTCGGCCGCGGCCAGCGCCGGCGCGTCGTTGATGCCGTCGCCCACCATCGCCACCACCTGACCCTCGGCCCGCAGCGCCCGCACGGCCGCCGCCTTGTCGGCCGGCAGCACCTCGGCGCGCACGGTGTCGATGCCCAGACGACGGGCCACCACCTCGGCGCTGCCGCGGTTGTCGCCCGACAGCATCACCGTGCGGATGCCCAGTGCGTGCAGCCGGCGCACCGCGTCCGCGGCGGACGCCTTCAGCGTGTCCCCGAAGGCCAGCAGCCCCAGCACCGTGGCGGCGCCATCGTCCCGGCGCAGCAGCCACGACACCGTGCGACCCTCGTCCGCCAGCCGGTGCGCCTCGCCCGCGAGCGTCCCGGGCTCGGCGCCCAGCTCCTTCAGCAGGCGGCTGCTGCCCAGCGCGAGCCGCATGCCGTCCACCCGGGCCTCCACTCCGCGGCCCGGCAAGGCGGCCGCGTCGACGGCCTCGGGCACCGGCAGGCCTTCCGCCCGGGCCGTCACGGCCACGGCGAGCGGGTGGCTGCTCGACCGCTGCAGCGCGGCCGACAGCCGGACCACCTCGTCCTCCGACACCCCCGCCGCGGCGAGCACCGCCACGACGGCCGGGCGCCCCTCGGTCAGCGTGCCCGTCTTGTCGAAGGCCACGGTGGTGACGTTGCGGGCCACCTCCAGCGCGTCGGCGTCCTGGATCAGGATGCCGTGGCGCGCCGCGACACCCGTGCCCGCCATGATCGCCGTGGGCGTGGCCAGCCCGAGCGCGCAGGGGCAGGCGATGACCAGCACGGTCACCGCGTTGATGAGCGCCCGTTCCCAGTCGCCCGACGCCACGACCCAGCCCGCGAGCGTGACCAGTGCGATGGCGAGCACGACGGGCACGAACACCGCGCTCACGCGGTCGACCAGCCGCTGGATGGGCGCCTTGCCCGCCTGCGCCGATTCGACGAGGCGGATGATGCGCGCGAGCGTGGTCTCGGCCCCCACCGCCAGCGTGCGCACCGTCAGCACCCCTTCGGCGTTGACCGCGCCGCCGGTGACCCGGTCGCCCTCGCCCTTCGGCACCGGCAGGCTCTCGCCGGTGAGCGCCGATTCGTCGACGTGGCTGCGCCCGGCGATCACCTCGCCGTCCACCGCGATGCGTTCACCAGGACACACCCGCACGAGGTCGCCCACGGCGATCTGGCCGACGGGCAGGTCCACCTCGACCTGGCCGCGCAACACGCGGGCCGTGGCCGGCCGAAGCGCGTTCAGCGCGCGGATGGCCTCGGTGGTGCGGCGCTTCGCCCGGGCCTCCAGCCACTTGCCCAGCAGCACGAGCGTGATCACCGCCGCCGACGCCTCGAAGTAGAGGTGCGGGTGCCCCGGGTGCCGCGCCATCAGGTAGACCGACAGGCCGAACGCCGCGGAGGTGCCCAGCGCGACCAGCAGGTCCATGTTCCCCGCCCCGGCGCGCAGCGCCTTCCAGCCGGCGCGGTAGAAACGCGCGCCGAACAGGAACTGCACGGGCGCGGCCAGCAGCAGCTGCACCCACGCGGGCGGCATCCACGGCTGACCGGCGAGGGCCAGCACCATGGGCGCGACGAGTGGAAGGGTCAGCAGCGCGCTCAGCGCCACGTGCCATCCGGCCGAGCCGTCCGGCTCGGGCGCCGGTTCCTCCACCCCCGTGGCGGTGTAACCCGACTTCTCGATGGCGGCGGTCAGGTCCGACACCGGCAGCCCCGCGCGGGCCTGCACCGTGGCCGTCTCCGTCGCGAGGTTGACCGAGGCCGACGTGACACCGGGCACCTTCATCAGGGCCTTTTCGACACGGGAGACACACGATGCGCAGCTCATGCCGCCGATGCGGAGGCGCACGCCAGGGAGGGTGTTCGAGGAGGTCATGGGGTCAGCTTGAGGCTTCCCATTGTGTCAAGGTCAAGCCCCGCGTGCAGCGGCGCAGGACGATGGGCCTCACAATGTGCTTGACCTTGACACCGTGGCAAGGATCACACTGGTGTCCTCAACCCTGCCTTCCGACCATGATCAACTTCCAAGTCCAGGACATGACCTGCGGCCACTGCGTCGCCACCCTCACCCGCGCCGTCACGGCAGCCGACCCGGGCGCCACCGTCACGGTGGACCTCGCCACGCACCGCGTGGCCATCGAACCCGTCCGCGCCGACGGGCCGGCGCTCGCCCGCGCCATCGAGGATGCCGGCTACACGCCGGTCGCCATCAACGGGTGATGGCGTGATCGCACGCGCCCTCAACCGGCGCGCGCGTTTCGTCGGACAAGCGTCAGACGAGGAACCAGGGCGCCACGGCCGCGGCCGCGAGCACCACACCCACCAGCACGGCGGCCACGCGGCGCTCGCCGCGTTCACCGCACGAAGACATGGGCTCCTGCAGATGCTGCGCATCGCGCAGGGCATCGACCGGCAGGGTCAGGAGAGACATCGGATTCATGGGGCACCTCTGCTGGACGCCGAAGGACGCCACAACGCTGCCAGTGTCCCGCGCCCTTGTTTCATCCGTGCGTCGAAAAGAACCGTTTCCGTGTTTCATTTGCTGCCGCGAACGCCCGGAACCCCGATGAACAGGCGCTTCCCGGCCATCGAGGGGGTCCGGGGACCGGTCCGCGCACACGCGCTTTCGTGAGGAGGCCATCGCGACCGACATGAACTGCCGGTATCGTCGAGCCCTCATGCGCCCGCACCTCTCCCCCACGATCGTCCGCCGCCTGGGCGCCCTGCTGCTGGCCACGTTGGCCGGCTGCAGCGCCACCGCCCCGGTCAACCCGCCCATCGCCCGGGTCTCGCCCGACACCGGCTACCGGGCCGCGCGGCTGTTCACGCCGGGCGCCACCCGCGTCAACGACCCGCACACCCTCGTGATGCTGGCGTTCTCGGGCGGTGGCACGCGGGCGGCGGCGCTGTCGTACGGGGTGCTGGAAGAGCTCCGCCGCACACGCATCACGCTCGACGGCATCGAACACCCCGCCCTCGACCAGGTGGACGTGATCACCGGCGTGTCGGGCGGCAGCTTCACGGCGCTGTCGTTCGCGCTGATGGGCGACCGCCTGTTCACCGAGTTCGAACCCCGCTTCCTCAAGCGCGACGTGCAGGGCGAGCTGCTGGCGCGCACGCTGAGTCCCACGTCGTGGGGCCGCCTCGCGAGCCCGGGCTACGGGCGCTCGGAACTGGCGGCCGACTACTACGACGAGATCCTCTTCGGTGGCGCCACCTACGACGACCTGATGAAGATCGACACGCCCCTGGCCATCGTCACGGGCACCGACCTGTCGACCGGCGCCCGCTTCGAGTTCACCCAGGACCACTTCGACCTGATCTGCTCCGACCTCGGCAAGGTGCGCCTCGCCCGCGCCGCGGCCACGTCGTCGGCGGTGCCCGTCGTGCTGACCCCCGTGACCTACCGCAACTACGGCGGCCGGTGCCAGGCAACCCGCCCCGCGTGGGTCGAGGACGTGGCGCGGCTCGACAAGCCCAGCCGCCCGGCGGGCCGCGCGCTCCTGCGCTACCGCGACATCCAGTCGCTGGAAGACAGCACCAACCGCCCCTACCTGCACATCGTCGACGGCGGCGTGTCGGACAACCTGGGCCTGCGCGGCATGCTCGAGGCCTTCGAGGAGATCGAGGCCAGCCCGCGCTTCCAGGAGGCCATCGACTTCCAGTCGCTGCGCCACATCGTGGTCATCGCCGTGAACTCCCGCTCGGCGCCCGGCACCGACTGGGACCGCAGCCCCACCCCGCCCGGCCTCGTGGCCGAGCTGCTGCAGTCGTCGAGCGTGCCCATCGACCACTTCTCGTACGAGTCGGTCGAGCTGCTGAAGGACATCGCCTACCGCTGGGCCCAGGTGCGCAAGCTGAAGGTGGCCGAGGCGCGGCTCGCGGGAATGTCGAAGGCCGACGCCGAGGCCTCGGTGCAGAACCTCACCTTCGACACCATCGACATCAGCTTCGACGCCCTCACCGACGAAACCGAACGCGACTACTTCATGAACCTGCCCACGTCGTTCCGGTTGCCGGACGAGGCCGTGGACCGGCTGCGCGACCTGGGCGGGCGCCTGCTGCGCGAGTCGCCGAAGGTGAAGGCACTGCTGCGGCAGATCGACCAGGCCCGCAAACCGCGCTGATCACCCGGTGCGGTCGGTGCGCACCGCCAGCACCACCGACGTGGTGGTCTTCGTGACGCCGTCGATCTCGCCGATCTCGTCGAGCACCGCGTCGAGGCGTGCCATCGAGTCGGCCCGCAACTGGGCCATGTAGTCGAACTCGCCGCTCACCGAACTCAGCTGGCGCAGCTCGGGCAGCTTCGACAGCCGCCGCGTGACCTCGCGCGCAGACTTCGGGCTGATGGTGACCCCCACGTACGCCGACACGCCCTGGTCGGTGACGTCCTGCCCCAGCCGCACGGTGTAGCCCACGACCACGCCGTCGCGCTCGAGCCGGGCCAGCCGCGCGAGCACCGTGGTGCGCGCCACGCCGAGCCGGCGCGCGAGGTTGGCCGTGCTCTCGCGGGCGTTGGCCTGCAGCAGGGCCAGCAAGTCGCGGTCGAGCTGGTCCTTCACGAAGGGCATCGCCATGGTGTTCTCCCGAATTCCGACGATTCGCATCGTAGTGCGCTGCATTTCGTCGGGCAAGCCAGCCATCCCGACGAACTCGCGCTATCAATCGTCGGCACCCGTTCCTAGACTGGTCCGCAGGTTCAACCCCTACGGAGAATGGAAATGCGCGTCGTGCTGCTGGGTGCGGGTCACATCGGACAGGTCATCACCCGCCTGCTCGCCGAGAGCGGCGACTACACGGTGACGGTGGCGGACCGGAGCGCGGAGGCGCTGTCGCGGCTGCCCGAGGGCGTGGCGACACGCGTGGTCGACACCTCGGACGCCCGCCAGCTGCCGGGCGTGCTGCGCGGCCACGACGCGGTGGTCAACGCGCTGCCGTACCACCTGGCGACGCTGGCCGCCACGCAGGCCCGCGAGGCCGGCTGCCACTACTTCGACCTGACCGAGGACGTGGCCGCCACGCGAGCCATCCAGCAGCTCGCCGACGGCGCGCCCACCGCCTTCATGCCGCAGTGCGGCCTCGCCCCGGGCTTCGTCGGCATCGTGGCCCACCACCTCGCGCGCCAGTTCGACACGCTGCACGACGTGAAGATGCGCGTGGGCGCCCTGCCCGCCTTCCCCACCAACGCGCTGAAGTACAACCTGACCTGGAGCGTCGACGGGCTGATCAACGAGTACTGCCACCCGTGCGAGGCCATCCGCGACGGCCGTTTGCTCGAGATGCTGCCGCTCGAGGGCCTCGAGCACTTCTCGCTCGACGGCGTCGAGTACGAGGCGTTCAATACGTCGGGCGGCCTCGGCACGCTGTGCGAGACCCTCGACGGCCGCGTGCGCACGCTCGACTACAAGTCGGTGCGCTACCCGGGCCACCGCGACCTGATGAAGCTGCTGCTCGAGGAGCTGCAATTGAAGGACGACCCCGAGACGCTCAAGTCGATGCTGCGCCGCTCGGTGCCCAGCACCATGCAGGACGTGGTGCTGGTGTTCGTGACCGCGAGCGGCATGCGCCACGGCACGCTGGTGCAGGACGTGTTCGCGCGCAAGGTGTTCGCCGACCGCGACGAGGCCCGGCCGCTGTCGGCCATCCAGATCACCACGGCGGCGGGCCTCTGCACCGCGCTGGACCTGTTCCGCGAGGGGCGGCTACCCCAGCGCGGTTTCATCCGCCAGGAACAGGTGGCGTTGCCCGACTTCCTCGCGAACCGCTTCGGGCGCGCGTACCAGCAGTCGCGCCACATCGAATCGATCGGCTGACACCCCACGGAGGCCTCCATGACCCACCCCGCCCACGACCTGCTGACCGCGCTCGGCGTCGCCCTCCCCGCCGGCGGCGACCTGCCCGTGCACTCGCCCATCGACGGCGCCCGCCTGGCCGCGCTGCGCACCGCCACGCCCGACGACATGCGCGCGGCCGTCGCCACGGCGCACCAGGCCTTCCTCGCGTGGCGCGACGTGCCGGCTCCGCGCCGCGGCGAACTGGTGCGCCTGCTCGGCGACGAACTGCGCCGCCACAAGGCCGACCTGGGCCGCCTCGTGTCGATCGAGACCGGCAAGATCCTGAGCGAGGGTGAAGGCGAGGTGCAGGAAATGATCGACATCTGCGACTTCGCGACCGGCCTGTCGCGGCAGCTGCACGGCCTGACCATCGCGTCCGAACGCCCGGGCCACCGCATGATGGAGCAGTGGCATCCGCTCGGCGTGGTCGGCGTGATCAGCGCGTTCAACTTCCCCGTGGCGGTGTGGGCCTGGAACGCCGCGCTGGCCCTCGTGTGTGGCGACCCGGTCGTCTGGAAACCCTCGGAGAAGACCCCGCTCACCGCGCTCGCCACGCAATCGCTGCTGGCCCGGGCCCGCGACCGCTTCGGCGGCGAGGCGCCCGTGGGGCTGTCGCAGGTGCTGGTGGGTGGCGCGGCGCTGGGCGAAGCGCTCGCGGACGACCCGCGCGTGGCCCTCGTCTCGGCCACCGGCAGCACCCGCATGGGCCGCCTCGTGGCGCCCCGGGTGGCAGCCCGCTTCGGTCGTGCGCTGCTGGAGCTGGGAGGCAACAACGCGGTCATCGTCGCGCCCACGGCCGACCTCGACCTCGCCGTGCGCGGCCTCGTCTTCGGCGCCTACGGCACGGCCGGCCAGCGCTGCACCACCACGCGGCGGCTGTTCGTGCACGAGTCGGTGGCCGATGCGCTGCTCGACCGCCTCGAGCGCGCCCGCGCGAGCCTGGTCGTCGGCGACCCGCTCGCCGCCGGCACGCTCGTCGGGCCGCTGGTCGACGAAGCCGCGTTCGGCCGGATGCAGGCGGCGCTGTCGCGCGCCCGTGGCGACGGCGGCGAGGTGACCGGCGGCCGCCGGGTGCTCGCCGAGCGCCATCCGCACGCCTGGTACGCCGAGCCGGCGCTCGTGCGGATGTCCGCGCAGACCGCCGTCGTGCGCGAGGAGACCTTCGCGCCGGTCCTCTACGCGATGCGCTACCGCGGCTTGGACGAAGCCCTCGCGCTGCAGAACGACGTGCCGCAGGGCCTGTCGTCGGCGATCTTCACGAACGACCTGCGCGAGGCCGAGGCCTTCGTGTCGGCGCGCGGGTCCGACTGCGGCATCGCCAACGTCAACATCGGCACCTCGGGCGCCGAGATCGGCGGGGCGTTCGGGGGCGAGAAGGAGACGGGCGGCGGACGCGAGTCGGGTTCGGACGCGTGGCGCAACTACATGCGCCGCGCCACCAACACGGTGAACCACTCCCGCGCGCTGCCGCTCGCGCAGGGCGTGCGCTTCGACGTGTGAAGGTCAGGCGACGGCGTAGAACCCGAGGAACATGTCGACGCTGTCGGCCAGCACCTGCTGCTGGCGCGCGGCGTCGAGCGGCGGCTGGCCCATCGCCAGCTGCGGCCAGAAGGCGAACGACTTGACCAGGCCCTGCAGCTGCTGCGCGGCGTAGAGCGGGTCGACGCCCGCGCGCAGGCGGCCGTCGCGCTGCGCCTCGCGCACCCAGGTGGCGAGGGCCTCCTCCTTCTCGGGCAGGCGCGCGACCATGTCCTGCGCCCGCTCGGGCGTGTGCATCATCTCGGCCATCGCCACGCGCGACAGGTCCATGAAACTCGTGTCGTTGAGCAGGTGCATCTTCTGCCCCAGCAGCTCCAGCAGTTGCCCCCGCAGCGGCAGCCCCGGCGCGTAGGCCACGCCCGCCAGCCCCTGGCTGCGCTCCCACAGCTGCGACAGGATCGCGGCGAACAACTCGTCCTTGCTCGGGAAGTGGTTGTAGACGGTGCGCTTGGAGACCTCCGCCGCCGCGGCCACGCGGTCCATGCTCGTGCCGGCGAAGCCGTGTTCGCGGAACTCGGCGATGGCGGCCACCACGATGGCGTCGCGCTTGCGGTCGGTGAGGCGGGTGGGCACGGGTTGTGACGTCATGCCCGAATTTTACACTGCAGAGTTTACTTTTCCAAAAAAGCGCACTACACTGTGCAGTGTACTTTTCATGAAGGCACGTCCCGATGATTCGCCGCCTGCCCAGGATCGCCCTCTACCTCTTCTTCTTCAGCGCCCTCACCGCCATGACCTGCACCCTCCTCGCCCGAGCCGCCGTCCCGGTGGCGGACAAATCCACGTCGCCGCAGTACGCGGACGGCAAGTTCCACAACGTCGCCCCCCAGGAGAACCCCGGCTTCTTCAAGACGCTGGGCATCTTCTGGAACGTGATGACCGCCAAGCGGACGGACGCCACGCCCAGCCAGCCGATCCCCGTGCTGGCGCTGACCCACGCCGACCTGGTCACCGCCCCGGACCAGAGCCTGTGGCGCCTGGGCCATTCGACGATGCTGCTCAAGCTCGACGGGAAGTTCTGGCTGACCGACCCGGTGTTCTCGGAGCGCGCGTCGCCGATGTCCTTCGCCGGCCCGAAGCGCTTCCACGCGCCGCCGCTGCGCATCGACGACCTGCCCGAGATCGCCGGCGTGATCTTGTCCCACGACCACTACGACCACCTGGACCACGACGCCGTGCTCGCGCTCGCACCGAAGGTCGGGCAGTTCCTGACGCCGCTGGGCGTGGGCGACCGCCTGATCGAATGGGGCGTGCCCGCGGCCAAGGTGCAGCAGTTCGACTGGTGGCAGGGCACGTCCATCGGCGGCGTGCGTTTCGTCGCCACCCCGGCCCAGCACTTCTCCGGCCGCAGCCTGACCGACCGCAACACCACGCTGTGGGCCTCGTGGGTGATGATGACCGACGACACCCGCGTCTTCTTCAGCGGCGACACCGGTTACCACGCCGGCTTCAAGACCATCGGGGAACGCTTCGGCCCCTTCGACCTGACGATGGTGGAAACCGGCGCCTACGACAAGCAGTGGCCCGACGTGCACATGCAGCCCGAGCAGAGCCTGCAGGCCCACCTCGACGTGAAGGGCAAGGTGATGATGCCCATCCACAACGGCACCTTCGACCTCGCGTTCCACCCGTGGGTGGAACCCTTCGAGCGCATCACCGCGCTGGCCGGGACCGCCGGCGTGCCGCTGACGGCGCCGCGGATGGGCGAACGCCTCGACGTGCGCGCCCCCGCGCCGTCCACCCACTGGTGGCGCTGACCGGAAAGGTCAGAACACCACGCCGGCGGACAGGATCACGTTGGCGTACGGCGTGAACTCGCCGGTGCGCACGATGGCCCGGGCCCCGGCCGACCGGGCCTTGAAGGCGGTGTGGTCGACCCGGGCGAGCGGCGTGTCGCCGAGCCGCGCGCGCAGCACGCCGGCCAGCGCGGGCGAACGCGCCTCCATCTCGGTGGCCGCCACGGCGTGTTCCACCTGCAGCTCGGACAGCACCGCGACCAGCACCTGCTCGAATGACGGCACGCCGCGGCTCACCGCGAGGTCGATGCAGCGGGTGCCCGGCGGCACCGGCAGGCCGGCGTCGCCAATCACGAGTTCGTCCCCGTGTCCCATCGCCGCGATCAGTTGCGACAGTTCGGCGTTCAGCAGCGGTGTCTTTTTCATGGATTCCCCACCTCGTGGCGGTACGGCATGCCGCCCACCGCACCCGGCCGCGTCACGCTGAGCGCGGCGGCCTTCTGGGCGAACGCGGCGGCGGCCGCGACGGAGGCGCCCTCGACCCGTGCCGCGGCGAAGGCGCCGATGAACGTGTCGCCGGCGCCGGTGGTGTCGACGACGGGTCCGGTGGCGGGCGCCGGGACACGTTCGAGACGTTCCGGAGTCGCCATCTGCAGCCCGTCGGCCCCCAGCGTGACCAGCACCGTCGACGGGCCGAGCGCGCGCAGGCGCGTGGCGGCGTCGGCCGGATCCAGGTCGGCGCCCACCAGCAGCGCCGCCTCGGTCTCGTTGGGCACCAGCACGTCCACCTCGGCCATCAGCGCCGCGGGCAGCGCCTGCGCGGGCGCCGGGTTGAGCAGCACCGGCACGCCGGCCGCGCGGGCCCGGCCGATCGCGTGACGCACCACCTCGAGCGGCGACTCCAGCTGGCAGACGAACAGGGCCGCGCCGTCGAACAGCGCGGCGGCGGCGTCCACGTGGTCCTTGGTCAGCGCCGCATTGGCCCCGGCCGCGAGCGCGATGCTGTTCTGGCCCGCGTCGTCGACGAGGATCATCGCGACCCCGGTGGCCGTGCCGGGCACGACGTGCAGGTGCGCGGTGTCGATGCCCTCGCCCGCCAGCACGCGCGACGCGGTGTGCCCGAAGTCGTCGTCGCCCACGCAGCCGATGAACGCGACGGACGCGCCCAGCCGCGCCGCGGCGATGGCCTGGTTCGCGCCCTTGCCGCCGGGCAGCGTGCGGAAGTCCCGCCCGTGCACCGTCTCGCCGGGCAGCGGCAAGGCCGCGCAGCGCAGCACCAGGTCGGCGTTCACGCTGCCGAGCACCACGACCCGCCCGCTCACCGCGCGCCCTCCGGCACGGGCCCCGACGACTGGCGCACCAGCAGCGAGGGTTGGAGGATCGTGCGCTGCAGCGCGCGGCTCGGGTCGGCGATGCGTTCGAGCAGCAGCTGCGCCGCGAGCTGGCCCGTCTGGTGTTTCGGCTGCACGACGCTCGTGAGCGGCGGGTTGCTGTGGGCCGCGAGCGCGATGTCGTCGAAGCCCACCACCGACACGTCCTGCGGGATGCGCAGCCCGCGCTGGGCCGCCGCGCAGATCGCGCCGATGGCCATCAGGTCGTTCGACGCGAACACCGCCGTGGGCCGGCGCGCCGAGTCGAGCAGCGAGGTCATCGCGGCCAGGCCCCCGGCGCTCGTGAAGTCGGCGCCGCGGATCAGCCGGTCGTCCACCGTGACCCCGGCCTCGGCGAGCGCACGGCGGTAGCCCTGCACCCGCTCGCGCGCCGACGACAGGCCGAGCGGCCCCGCGATGCAGCCGATGCGGCGGTGCCCCAGCTTGAGCAGGTGCTGCGTGGCGAGGAACCCGCCCGCCTCGTGGTTCACCTCCACCAGGTCGGCCGCCAGGTCGTCGATCTCGCGGTCGACCACCACCTGCGGCATGCGCGCGGCGCGCAGCGTGTCGAGCAGCTCGACGTCGCTGCCGGAGGACATCACGATCAGTCCGTCCACCTGCTTCTCGGTGAGCAGGCGCACGTAGTTGCCCTGCTTGATCGGGTCGTCGTCGGAGTTGCAGAGGATGACGTTGAAGCCGGCCTCGTAGAAGGTGTCCTCGATGCCGCGGATGATCTCGGCGAAGTACGGGTTCGAGCTGTTGGGGATCATCATCCCCACCGTGTGCGTCCGGTTGCTCTTCAGGCTCCGGGCCAGCGCGCTCGGCACGTAGCGCAGCGCCTCGATGGCCTGCTGCACGCGCACGCGCGTCGCCTCGGCCACGAAGCGGGTGTCGTTGATGACGTGCGACACGGTGGCCACCGACACCTGGGCATGCTGGGCCACGTCCTTGATCGTGCTCATCGGGTCGGTGCTCTCGTCGTTCGCGTTCGGGGTGCGGCCATCATCGGTCAGTCGGCGGCCCGGGTCAGGCGCGCGCGGTAGACGTCGAGCACCACCGCCAGAATGATCACGAAACCCGTGACCATCTGCCGCAGGAAGTCGCTCATGCCGATCAGGATCAGCCCGTTGGCCAGCACGCCGATGATGCAGGCCCCGAGCAGCGTGCCCACGATGCTGCCGCGCCCGCCGGAGAGGCTCGTGCCGCCGATGATCACCGCGGCGATGGCGTTGAGCTCGAAGCCGATGCCCGAGATGGGGCTCGCGATGGTCAGGCGCGTCATGTAGATCACCGCGCCCACGCCCACCGCCGCGCCGCAGATCACGAACGCGGCGATCTTCACGGCGCGCACGTTGTGGCCCGCCAGCCGCACCGCCTCCTCGTTGTTGCCGATGGCGTAGACCAGCCGGCCGAACACCGTGCGGTTCAGCACGAACCAGCCCACGGCCACGAGGGCCAGCGCCACGAGGAAGATGGCGGGGAGGCCCAGCACGGTGGCGCTGCCGAAGTCGTTGAAGGCGTCGGGGAATTCGTAGATCGAGCGGGCCTGCGTCCACTGCAGCGCCGCGCCCCGGGCGATGTTGAGCATGCCCAGCGTCACGATGAAGGACGGGATGGCCCAGTACGCCGAGATCGCCCCATTGGCCAGGCCGCACACCGCGCCCACCGCCACGCTCGCGAGCAGCGCGAGCGCGATGGCCGGGCCCGTGGCGAGCCCCTCGAGCTTGAGCACGGTGCCGGCGACCACGGCGCAGAAGGCCATCACCGAGCCCACCGACAGGTCGATGCCGCCGATCAGGATCACGAACGTCATGCCCACCGCGAGGATCACGTTGATCGAGATCTGCGTGAAGATGTTGGTGATGTTCGTCGACGTGAGGAAGATGGGCGACAGCATCGCGAACACGCCGACGAGGGCCACGAGGGCCACGCCGATGCCGGCCTCGCGCAACACGGCGCGGGTGCGGTGGCGCAGCGAGGTGCGGGACGGGGCCGCGAGGGCGTCGGAAGGGTTGCTCATGGTTGAACCGTCGTGGTCTCGCGGGCCGCGGCCCGCGTGTATTCCTGGTACGCCATCGCGAGGATGGCCTCTTCGTCGAACTGCGCGCGTGGCACCTCGCCGGTGATCACGCCCCGGCTCATCACCATCATCCGGTCGCACAGGCCCATCAGCTCGCGCAGGTCGGACGACACCACCAGCACGGCGAGGCCGCGGGCGGCCATGCGTTCAAGCAGGGCGTGGATCTCGGCCTTCGCGCCCACGTCCACGCCGCGCGTGGGTTCGTCGAGCAGCAGCACCTTCGGCTCGCGCAGCAGCCACTTGCCGAGCACCACCTTCTGCTGGTTGCCGCCGGACAGCTCGCGCACCGCCTGGTCGACGGAGGCGAGCCGGATCTGCAGGTCGGCCACCATGCGGCGGGCGGCGTCCGCCTCCGCGCCCGCCTGCATCAGTCCCGAACGGGAGACGGCGGGCAGGTTCGCGAGCGACACGTTCGCCCGGATCGGCATGTCGAGGATCAGGCCCTCGTCCTTGCGGTTCTCGGTGAGCAGGCAGATGCCCTCGGCGAGCGCGTCCGCCGGGCTGTCGATGCGCACGGCACGGCCGTCGCGGAACACCTGGCCGGCCACCGGGCGGTCGGCGCCGAAGAGCGCCCGCACGGTTTCGGTCCGGCCCGAGCCCACGAGCCCCGCCAGGCCCACGATCTCGCCATAGCGGAGGTTGAACGACAGCGGCGTCGCGCCGCGCTGGCCGCGGAAGCGCAGGCCCTCCACGCGCAGCGCCGGCGGGCGGGTGGTGTCGAGCACGGGCGCCTCGCGCGTGGACGGGCCCGCGAGGTCGCGGCCCACCATCAGCCGCACCAGGTCGTCGGTGGTGGTGCCGGCGATGGGCCGGGTGTCGACCTTGCGGCCGTTGCGCAGCACCGTGACCCGGTCGCACACGTCGAAGAGTTCCTGCAGGTGGTGCGAGACGAACACCACCGTGACGCCGCGGTCGCGCAGCTGGCGGATCAGCTGCAGCAGCCGGTCGGTCTCGCGCGGCGTGAGCGTGGCGGTGGGTTCGTCCATGATCACGATGCGGCTGTCGCCCGACAGCGCCTTCGCGATCTCGATCAACTGGCGCTGCGCCATGCCGAGCGTGGCGACGCGGGTGGACGGGTCGAGGTCGTCGAGGCCCACCATCGCGAGCAGTTCGGCCGCCCGGCGGCGCAGCGCGCCGCGGTCGAGCAGGCCCAGGCGGTTGCGCGGCAGCCGTTCGAACAGCAGGTTCTCGGCCACCGACAGCTCGTCGAGCATGTGCAGTTCCTGGTGCACCACGCGGATGCCCGCGCGCATCGCGGCGAGCGGGTTGTGCGGTTCGTACGCCTCGCCGAACAGCACCATGCGGCCGCTGTTCGCGCGGTCGGCGCCGCACAGGATCTTGATGAGGCTCGACTTGCCCGCGCCGTTTTCGCCGGCGAGCGCGTGCACCTCGCCGCGCTGCAGCGTCAGGTCCACGTGGTCGAGCGCGAGCACGCCGGGGTGGCGGCGCGTGATGCCGTGGAGTTCGAGGGCGGGGGTGTCGGCCATGGTGTTGTCCGGCGGGAGGGCGACCCGAGAGTCGCCCTGCCCTCGTCACTTCACGTCTTTCGCGGTCACGAGCTCGATCGGCGTCTTGACCCAGCCCTTCAGCGGCTGCTTGTCCTTGCGCGACTTGATGCCGTAGTCGATGGCGTTGGCGGCCATCTCGGAGCCGAACTGGTCGACCGTCGCGAGCACCTTGCCCTGCTTGATCAGCGGGCGGATGGCCGGGATGTTGTCGAAGCCCACCACCTTGATCTTGCCCGTCTTGCCCGCGGCGTCGATGGCCTTGGCCACGCCGACGGCCATCGAATCGTTGGCCACCATCACGCCCTGCAGGTCGGGGTTGGCGGTCAGGATGTTGGTGAACACCGCGTTGGCTTCCTCGGTCTCCCAGTGGGCCGTCTGCGACGTGACGATCTTGAGCTTGCCGGCCTTGGCCGCGTCCTCGAAGCCGAGCTTGCGCTGCGTGGCGTTGTCGGCGCCCGGGTTGCCTTCGATGATCGCGATCTTGGCGCCCGGGCCGATGGCCTTGGCCAGCTCGTCACCGGCCATCTTGGCGCCGGCGCGGTTGTCGGGGCCCACGAAGGCCAGGTCGAGGCCGGCCTTCTTCAGCGCGGCCGCGTCGAGCGCCACGTCGAAGTTCACGACGGTGATGCCGGCCTTCAGGGCCTTGGCGACCGGGGCCACCATGGCGCGCGAGTCGGCCGGGGCGATCACGATCACGTCGTACTTCTGCGTGATGAAGTTCTCCACGGCGGCGGTCTGCGCGTCGAAGTCGGTCTCGGACTGCATGCCCACGGCCTTCAGCTCGAAGTCACCGCGCTTCTTCTCGTGGGCGATGGCGCCCTCGGTCATGTTCTTGAAGAACTCGTTGGCGAGCGACTTCATCACCAGGCCGACCTTCGGCTTGGCGGCTTGGGCGTGCACTGCGGAAACCCCCAGCGGGCCCGCGAGAATCAGGGCGGCGGCCACCGCAGCGGCGCGGCGGGTGAAACGGATCGTCATGTCGTCTTCTCCTCGTGAGGTGGGTCGTGACCGGACGGCGTTTCGCGATGCTGGCCGGCAGAAGCAAACGTTTGCGTAAACGTTTACGTCGACCGTGATTTCAGTCCATCGGGCGTCGTGCGACCAGGGGGATTACCCGGAGAACCCGCGTCCGGCACGTTGTGTGGAACACTCGGGGCCGCCTCCATCCGCACCGTCCCACCTTGTCCCGCGCCTTCTTCCAGGACCTCTCCGTCTCCGCCGCCGTCGCCGGCCTCGTCGCCGTGCTCGTCGGCTTCACGAGTTCGATCGCGCTCATCTTCGCGGCGGCCCAGGCCCTGTCGGCCACGCCGTCGCAGACCGCGTCGTGGATCTGGGCGCTCGGCATCGGCACCGGCGTCACGAGCCTCGGACTGTCGCTGTGGTACCGCAAGCCGGTTCTGACGGCCTGGTCCACGCCGGGCGCGGCGCTGCTCGCGGCGGTGCACGGCGTGCCGATGGCCGAGGCCGTGGGCGCGTTCATCGTCTGCGCGGTGCTGATCGTCGCGGTGAGCTGCAGCGGGCTCTTCGAACGCGCGATGGACCACATCCCGGTCGCCATCGCGTCCGCACTGCTCGCCGGCGTGCTGGCCCGCTTCGCGCTGGAAGCCGTGCTGGCCAGCCGCGTGCAACCGGTGCTGGTGTTCGGCATGACGGCCGCGTTCCTCGCGGGGCGCCGGTGGTGGCCGCGGTACGCGGTGCCCGTCGTGCTGCTCGCGGGCATCGTGCTCGCCGCGGTGTCCGGGCAGCTGAGGCCCGGCCCGGTCGACTGGAGCTGGGCGCGCCCCGAATGGACCACGCCCGAGTTCTCGGTGCGGGCGATGGTGGGCATCGCACTGCCGCTGTTCCTCGTGACGATGGCCTCGCAGAACCTGCCCGGCGTGGCCGCGCAACGCACCGCGGGCTACGACATCCCGGTGTCGCCCACGGTCGGCGCCACCGGCGTCGCGTCGCTGCTGCTCGCGCCGTTCGGGGGCTACGCGCTCAACCTCGCCGCCATCACCGCGGCCATCTGCCTCGGGCGCGAAGCCCACGAGGATCCGGCGCGGCGCTACACCGCGTCGGTGGTGGCCGGCGTGTTCTACATCGCGGTGGGTCTCGCCGGAGGCGCGGTCGCCGGCCTGCTGGCCACGCTGCCGAAGGAACTCGTGATCGCGGTGGCCGGCCTCGCGCTGCTCAGCACCATCGGCAGCGGCCTCGCGAGCGCCCTGCGCGACGAACACCACCGCGACGCCGCGCTGCTCACCTTCCTCGTGACGTTGTCGGGCGTGAGCTTCCTGGGGATCGGGTCCGCGTTCTGGGGCGTGGTGGCCGGCGCGCTCGCGTCCCTCGCCACGGCACGCCGCCGCGCCTAACCCTTCCCGCCCGCCAGCAACCGCAGGCGCACCTGGCGCAGCCAGTCCTCGCGGGCGGCGTCCCAGGTGTAGAAGCCCTGCCCGCTCGCGCGGCCGCGCTCGCCCTGGGCGGCGTGCGCGGCCAGCACGTCGAGCGCATCCTCGGTCTTCGCGAGTTCGGGCATCAGGTAACGCGAGATCGTCAGGAACGTCTCCAGCCCGCCCACGTCCGCGCCTTCGAGCGGGCCGATGGCCGCGTACCGCTTGCCGATCGACAGCTTCATCACGCGGTCGATGGTCTCGGCGTCGGCCACACCCTCGCGCAGCAGGTGGAGCGCCTCACGCAGCACCGCGAACTGCAGCCGGTTGCCGATGAACCCCGGCACGGCCTTCTTCAGCAGCACCGGCTCGCAACCCGCCTGGCGCAGCAGTGCCTCGAGACCTTCGAGCACCTCGGGCCGCGTGGTGGGCGTGAGCAGCACCTCCACCAGCGGCACGATGTGCGGCGGGTTCCAGAAGTGCGCGACGAGGAAGCGATCGGGCCGGGCGAGGTTGCGCGCCAGCTCGTCGGGCGTGAACCCGCTGGTCGTGCTGGCCAGCGTGGCGTCGGGCGCGAGCAGCGGCTCCAGCTGCCCGTAGAGCGCGTGTTTGTCGGGCAGCACCTCGCGGATGGCTTCGAAGACCGTGCGTGAGTCCGCGAGCGCCGCGAGGTCCCGCGCGACCGCGATGCGGGCGAGCACCTCCCCCACCCGCGCCGCCTCGAGCGCCCCCGCCGCGACCAGCTCGTCGAGGATGGCCGCGCACCGCGCCGGCACCCGCGCCGCCGCGGCCTCGTCCGCCTCGCAGACGCGCACCGCGTGCCCCGCGACCGCCATCTGCGTGGCGATGCCACAACCCATCAGGCCTCCGCCCACCACCCCCGTGCGCACTCGATCCGACATCCGATTCCTCCATCGACGACGACCCACAGCGTAGCGCCGTTTCATCCGCCTTGCGGATGCGCGTCGCGCCGAAGCGCGGCCCACTGGGAACGCTCCCGTCCGACGAACAAGGAACGACCATGCCCAACGCCGCCGACGTGCTGTGGTTCAAGACCCGGTTCAGCGCGCCCATCGACGCCGCCATCGCCGGCACCCCGCTCACCGTCGACTTCCTCACGGCCATCGCGTGCCAGGAGACCGGCCACGTGTGGTCCCTGCTGCGCGACAAGCTGCCGGTGGCGCGGGTGCTGGCACTGTGCGTGGGCGACACGCTCGATGCCGACAAGGGCCGCTCCGCCTTCCCCACGACGAAGAGCGACCTGCTCTCCGCACCCCGTGGCGCCGAGATGTTCGCCATCGCCCGCCAGGCGCTCGTGGACATGGCGGCGCACGTGCCCTCCTTCGCGGCGGTCGCCACCCGGCCCAACAAGTTCTGCCACGGCTTCGGCATCTTCCAGCTCGACCTGCAGTTCTTCCGGAAGGACCCGGCCTACTTCCTCGAACGCCGCTACGAGCAGTTCGATGCCGCCCTCGCCAAGTGCCTCGAGGAACTGCAGCGGGCCTTGCGCAAGCTGGGCCTCCACGCACGCACGTCGCTCTCGGACCTGGAGCTCGCCGCCGTGGGCATCGCGTACAACACCGGGTCGTTCAAACCCGCCAAGGGCCTGAAGCAGGGCCACTTCGACGGCACCCGCTTCTACGGCGAGGCCATCCTCGACTTCATCCGTCTCGCCCACACCGTGGCCACGCCCGGCGGCACGCCGGAGATCGCCGAGCCACCACCGGGGCAGGCCATCGTGGCGCCGCCCACGCCGGTCACGGCCGAAGGCGCGCGCTTCAAGGTGCGCACGAAGGAGAGCCCGCTGCGCGTGCGCAGCGAACCCGCGGTGAGCGACCCGCCCGGTGCCAACGTGCTGGGCCACCTGCCCGACGGCCATTCCGTGCGCGCCGTGAAGTCGCGCGCGGTCAACGGCTTCCTCGAGATCGAGGCCACGCTGAACGGCGCGCTGCTGCACGGCTTCGCGTCGAAGCAGTTCCTCGTGCCCGACGACGCGGCCGCCGACCGTCCGGTCGTCGTGGCCGCCACGGCGCCGCCCACGACGGGCATCGTGGCCGTGACCATGCCGCGCCGCCCGGGCACGGTCACCCGGCGGCGCGACCTCGCCAACGCCCACTCGCTCAACGAAGCCGGCCAACCGGGCCGGACCGGCACCACGCCCGAGGCGCTGCGCGAGGAGATCGCCACCATCGTCGACTGGCTCGCCGTCGACGACACCCGGCACCTGCGCTACCAGCCCCGCGCCGGCCTGACCTTCTGCAACATCTACGCGCACGACGCCTGCGCCCTCGCCGGCGTGTACCTGCCCCGGGTGTGGTGGGGGTCGAAGGCGCTGCTGAAGCTGCAGCGGGGCGAGGCCGTCGACCCGCTCATCGGCGACACGATCTTCGAGGTACGGGCCAACGACCTGTTCCGCTGGCTCGACGACTTCGGCCCCACCTTCGGCTGGCGACGGACCGGCACGCTGACCAAGCTGCAGACCGAGGTGAACCAGGGCGCCATCGGCCTCGTGGTCGCGCGGCGCAAGGAGGACGGCCGCTCGGGTCACGTCGTGCTGGTGATCCCGGAAACGGCCGATGCCACCGCGCGGCGCGATGCCGCGGGCGAGGTCACCTCGCCGCTGCAGAGCCAGGCCGGCGCCACCAACTTCCGCCGGGGCACCGGCCGCGCCGGGTGGTGGCGGGGCGAGGAGTTCGCCGAGTCCGCGTTCTGGCTCCACGCCTGAGAACGCGGTCCCTCGTCAGCGTCGCTCGTACACCGTGATCGTCACCCGGCCCAGTCCGGGCGTGATCGTGCCCACGTAGCTGCCGTTGTTCATCGCCGCGAACGCACCGCCGGTGGGTGCCTCGAAGGTCACCGCGGTCAGGTCCGCCGAGCCGAAGTCGCCGCAGTTGCGCACCACGATGGTCTCGCCGTTGGACGCCTTCAGCGTGTAGCGCGCCTCCACCTGCAGGCCGCCCGACACCGTCAGCTGGTGGTCCGCGCCGCCCGGGTTCACCTGCCCCGAGCCGAACGAGCCGCTGTAGGTGCCGCCGGTGATCGGGATGATGTTGCGGCGTCCGCGCTTGGACGTGCCCACCGCCTGCGAACTGCCGATGTTCACGCGCGCGACCAGCACCTGCGCGCCCTGCGCGGCCGAGGCCGGGGCGAAGGCGCAGTTGGCGGGCTGCTGCTTCAACTGCGCGTCGGCCGGCACGCGCGTCACCGGGTCCGACGGGTTCGGCGTGGCCGACACCGCGTTCACCGACAGCCGGATGCCCGACGACGTCACCTCGCGGCGCCCCACGTACGTGCCGCTGTTGAGCCACTGCCATGCGCTGCTCGACGGCGCCTCGAAGTCGGCCACCACGCGCTGCCCCGCGCCATCGGCCACGCCACACAGGCGCACGTAGATCAAGGTGCCGTCGCTCGCGCGCAGCGTGTAGCGCGATTCGTGCTCCTGCGCGCCGCTGGGCAGCTGCAGGTCGAAGTCGAGCGAGCCGCCCAGCACGGTGCCGCCGAGCGATCCACCCGACAGCGTGCCGCCGGTGGTGCGCGTGACGCGGCGCTGGCCGTACGGCGTGGCGCCCACGACGAGGGGCGCGTCGGCCGCCAGCGTGGTGTTGAAGATCGGCGTGCCGGTGGCGGGATCGGGGATGCCGCCCGGCAGGCCGCAGGTCCACGACGCATCGGGCACGATGGTGCCGGTGCGCGTGGGCGGTTCGGTGGACGTGGGGTCGCCCTCCACGCGCACGCGGGCCACCGTGTACGACTCCAGCAGGCTGCTCGCCGTCACGCCGAACTGCAGCGTCACGCGGCCGGCGTTGTCGCCGAGGTCGAACGTGGCCGCGCCGCTCGCGGTGCGCACGGATTCGAGCGTGCGTGACTGGCCCATTGACCACCGCGACGACGGTGCCGGCCTCGCCGGCGTCGAGCCCGGTCGTGGACCGGTCGATGGTCACCTTCACCTGCCGGTGGCCGGTGGTGTCGATGGGCGCGCTGGTCAGCCGGCCGGGGCTCGAGCCGCCGGCCAGGCGCGCGCCGCCGCTGCCGGTCGACACGCTGCCGGTCGCGCTGTACGCGCCGAGGCCCGATGAAAACACCTGTTCCGCGATCACGGCGGCGAAGGCGGTGGACGTGTGGAAAGCCATCGCGAGCAGGACACCCGCGCTGGCGGTGAAACGTGTGGACATGGAGATTCCTCGAAACAATGGGGAAACGCCCCGGCCGGCGGCCGGGGCGCGATCGGGCGAAGCGGCGACGCGCTACCAGTTCTTCTGCTGCGACACCCACTTGCCGGTGGTGAACGCACCGCCCGGTGTCAGGAAGCTCGCGCGGCGGTCGGTCTCGTCGGCGAGGTGCCAGCGCAGCCAGGCCACGATGCCCGGCAGGGCTTCGCGCGCGGCGTTGATGTGGGTCGCGCCGGTGATCACCGAGAAGAACACCGGCGTGGTGGTGGCCGTGTAGTCGCGGCGGCAGTTCGGCGTCGCGGTGGTGTCCTCCGAACCGCAGAAGTACGCGGCCGGCTTGCGCAGGTTGCGCGAGCCCTGCCCGTCGAACGAGCCGCCGGCCACGTGGACCGTGGTCGCGAGACGCGGGTCGGTCGCGATCGCGAACGTGCCCACCGACCCGCGCGAGTGCCCGCCCGCGGCGATGCGCGTCGTGTCGATCTTCTGGTAATACGGGCTCGCGGGGCGCGCGTTCTCGGCGACCAGCCAGTCGATGGCCGCCTTCATCTCACTGCCGCTGCTGGTGGACACCTCCGAGTACACGATGAACCCGTGCGAGGCGATGCGGCGCAGGTGGAAGTCGTACTCGCCCGGCCCCGTGCCGGCGCCCGGGCCCCAGATGAACACGGGGTGCTTCAGGCCGTTCGCACCGAGCGTGGTCGGGCGCACGACCCAGCCGCTGCGGCCCGGTCCGGTCGACGTGTCGGCGGTGGTGGCGAACGGGCCGTCGGCATCGACGCTGTTCACCGGCGGCAGCGTGCCGCCGCCCGTTGGCGGATCGCCGGCGCGCTGGCCGGAGAGCACGACCTCGTCGACCGTGTAGCTCTCGAGCGCGCTGTTGGCCGACACCGCGAAGCGCAGCCGCACCTGGGCCTGGTTCGACGCACTGTCGGGCAGCGCGACCGACGTGCCGCCCGAGGCGCTGCGCGTGGACTCGAGCGTCGTGAAGGCGCCGCCGTTGACGGACACCGAGGCCACGCCCGCCTCGCCAGTGTCGAGGCCGCTCGTGCTGCGCGTGAAGGTCAGCGTCAGCTTCGAGACGTTGGTGGTGCTGATCGGGCCGGACGTGATCACGCCCTTGCCCGACCCGATCGAGCCGGCGAGGCGGATGCCCGACGTCGACGTGTAGACACTGCCGGTGCCCGAGAACTGGCCGAGGCCATTCGCGAACCGTTCCTCGAACACGACCGTCTGCGCGCCGGCGACGGCCGTCACGAGGGCCACGCCGATGCCGACCAGCAGCCTCCGGATGGATGCGTTTGTCATTCCTGTCTCCTGTGGTGTTGTGGTGGCAGGTTTCGTGGAGGGCACGGCACGCCCGCCTGCCTCGGAGCGCGAGCAGACTCTAGGAACGCGGCCGGGGGCCGTCTTTCAGGATCGTGCGGCGCGGAGCGCAAGAACACCGCCCCCGATTCCCTCCGGCGGATCGCACCATCCCGCCCGGCGGGAACACGGCCGCCGCCGTGTCGTGGGGTGGCTCGCGCATGCGGCAGAATGGGCGCCCCTTCATCGGCAGGCTCCGGACGGAAAGAACCCCATGCGCGACGTGAACATCAAGGCCGTGATCCTCGGCGTGGTCGCCTCCCTGGCCGTGCTGCTGGTGCTCTCCGCCGTGCTGTTCACCGTCTTCGGCGGGCACCTGATCGACACCGGCATGAGCGATGCCGAGTTCGAGGTCGCCGTCAACGAACTGCTGCTCACGCCCGTCGTGATGTTCTGGGTCTTCGTCGCGGGCGTGGCCGCCACCGCCTTCGGCGCGTTCACCACGGCCCGCATCGCGAAGGGCGCGCTGTTCGCGAACACCGCCGCGTACCTCGGCGTGTCGGTGGTGCTGAGCCTCGTGGTGTCCGACTACACCTTCCCGCTGTGGGCCGAGGTGCTCAGCTACGTGCTGATGCCGCCGTCCGCGTACGCGGGCGTGTACCTCGCGAGCCGCCGCTGGAACGCGTCGGCCTGATCCGCCTGCTGGCTCGGCCGGCGTGCGGTCGGGCGGCTGTCCGACAGGCGCGGCGGGCCCGTCGCCCTATGATGGCTTCTTCACCGACGAAGGAGCGAACATGGGCGAACGATTCGAAGGCAAGACCGTCATCGTGACCGGCGCGGCGTCCGGCATCGGCCGCGGCGTGGCGGAACGGTTCTCGCGCGAGGGCGCCAACGTCGTGCTGTGCGACGTCGACGAGGCCAAGCTGGACGCGGTGGCCGGCGCCCTCCCCTCGCAGCGCACGCTGGGCCGACGCTGCGACGTCTCGAAGTACGACGAGGTCGAGGCGCTGGTGGCCACGGCCGTCCAACACTTCGGCGGGCTCGACGTGATGGTCAACAACGCGGGCATCGCGCCGGAGGGTTCGGCGACGGACGTGTCCCTCGCGGACTGGGGCCGGACGCTCGACACCGACCTCAGCGGTGTCTTCCACGGCTGCAAGGCCGCGCTGCCCGAACTGCTCCGGCGCGGCGGATGCATCGTCAACACCGCTTCCGTCTCGGGCCTGGGCGCCGATTGGGCCCTGTGCGCCTACAACGCGGCCAAGGGCGGCGTGGTCAACCTCACGCGCTCCATCGCGCTCGACTTCGGCCCGAAGGGCGTGCGCGCGAACGCCGTGTGCCCGTCGCTCACCCGCACCGGGATGACCGAGGACATGCTGAAGGACAAGGACCTCGTCGCGAAGTTCATGGAGCGGCTGCCGCTGAAGCGCGTGGCCGAGCCCGCGGACATCGCCGGCGTGGTGGCGTTCCTCGCGAGCGACGACGCGCGGTTCGTGAACGGGGTGAACCTGCCGGTGGACGGCGGGGTCACCGCGTCCAACGGGCAACCCGCGATGTGAATCAGGCCGCCGGCTTCGCCAGCGCCGCGTCGATCGCGGCCACGAGGCGCGGATCGTCGGCGGTCACGTCGGGCGCGAACCGCGCCACCACCTCGCCGTCGCGGCCCCACGAGGAACTTCTCGAAGTTCCACAACACCTCCACCGGATCGGTGGACGTGATGCCGTAACCCTTCAGACGCTCGCGGAACGGCCCGTCGCCGATGGCCTTCGGCTGGCGCGCCGTGAGTTCGGCGTAGAGCGGGTGCTTGTCCGCGCCCAGCACCGAGATCTTCGAGAACAGCGGGAAGTCGACCTGGTAGGTGAGCGAGCAGAAGTCCTGGATCTCGGCCTCGGTGCCGGGCTCCTGGCCGCCGAAGTTGTTCGCCGGGAAGCCGAGCACTTCCAGGCCCTGGTCGCGCTTGTCCTTGTAGAGCGCCTCCAGGCCTTCGTATTGCGGGGTCAGGCCGCACTTCGAGGCCACGTTCACGACGAGGAGCACCTTGCCGCGGAACTCGCCCAGGTTGCTGGAAGCGCCGTCGATGCGGGAAAGCGGGATCTGCTGCAGGGTGGTCATGGGGAAGGTCCGTGGAGGAAGAGGTTCGGGGAATGCCGCCCGGGAGTGTGCGGCAGCGCCGATCATGGCGCCGGCGCATGGTCTTGCGCCACCGGGTGGAGCCGCCCACGGGCGAGTCAACGCAACAAGGTCGGATCCGAGGCTTCCGCGAGCGCGATGCTGTTGCCATCGGGGTCGGCGATCATCGCCGTGCGCACGCCGGGCGCGTCCGTCCGGCGCGTGGTGCCCACCTGCAGCGTCGCCAGCCGGGCCACCTCGTCGTCGAGACCCGTCACCGCCAGCGTGCACGAGCCCTGCCCGGCACGATCCGAGGCCACGTACACCTGCAGGCCCCCGCCGCCCTCGAACGACCATTCCACCAGGGTCGGCATCGGCCGGTGCCCGGGCCGGCCGAGGACGGCCTCGTACCAGCGGGCCGACACGTCGAGGTCGCGCACGGCGACGCTCGCGAATGCGTTGCGGATGGTCATGGGGTCACCTCCAGCCCGCCAGCATAGAGGCATGCAGCCAGAAGGGTCGTCGCGGGAAGCCGGATCGCGGGCGGCGACATACTCGCCGTTTTCCCAGTGGAGAAACACGCCATGGACAAGGACGAGACCTACGGCCTCGATGTGTCGCGCGAGGAGGTCGACGTGCTCCGGCGCATCGCCGACAACGGCTGCGGCGGCTACCAGGGCCCCACGCTCGAGCGGCTCGAGCGCCTGGGCTACCTCACGCCCCCCGACCTGACGGGCAACCGCCGGCTCACGACGAAGGGCGAGATGACGATCGCGCTGGTGCGCTGACGTGGCGGGCCACGATTTCGACCGCCCCTACATCGACCACGCCGCGATGCAGCGCCACGAGGCGATCGACGCCACGACGGCCGACGCGTACGGCCGCTTCGTGCTGTCGGCCGCGCTGTCGAACCTCGAGTACGAACTGCGCTTCCAGCGGCTGCACGGCACGCGGACGATGAAGGCGCCGCCGAACGCGAAGCGCGTGCTGCCCGGCCAGCTCGTGGTGAGGCACCCGGGGCAACCGGAGCAGTACGAGACGTGGATGCCCGAGCACGTGTTCGCGGACCTGTACCGGCCGGCGAAGGCCTGACGCGCGGTCCGCCGAGCTCACGTCATCGCTTGTCGCCCCGCCAGCAGGTGATGGCCAGCCAGATCATCCACACGCCGCCGACCACGAACAGGGAGAGCGACACCCAGAAGATCCCGGGGTTCAGGCTGCGATGGGCGACAAAAGAGGCCGCCCGGCTCGCCACGTGGATGTGCCCGGAAAAGAGCGCCTCGACGCCGTGGAAGACCAGGTAGCCGCCCGCCCAGAACACGAACAGCGCCGACACCCTGAACACGAGGAAGAACCAGGTCGGCAGTTTCGGAGTGAGCGACATCGGGTGACATGGCCTGGGCCTGCGGAGCACACGACATCACGTGCGGCGCGCCCACAAACGAAAACAGGCGCCGAAGCGCCTGTTTTCCTAACGTTGGGTGGGGTGGCTGACGGGACTCGAACCCGCGACAACAGGAATCACAATCCTGGACTCTACCAACTGAGCTACAGCCACCGCAGTAAGCCAAGCATTATAGCCTGAGAAATCTCACTTCGACGCGACAGTGTCTGCGGATTTTTCTTCGGCCGTGGGAGCCGGTGCCATGACCTTCACCTTGAAGCGCGACTTGAGCGCTTCGTAGTAGGCGTCGGACTCGGCGGCACCCCACGCCTGCGCGTACTGGGCGCTGGCCTGCTTCGGGTCGGCGACGACCGGGTCGCGGCCCAGCACCTTGGTCACGCGCACCACGGCATAGCCCTGGTCGCCGAGGTCCACGCCCACCACCGCGGGCAGCGTGGCGGACGGGGCCTTCAGCACGGCATCGACCACGTCGCGCGGCAGTTCGCCCGGCTTGGCGCGCGACAGCGTCACGGCCGGCTTGTCGAAGGCCGTGGCCGGCGCGGCCTTGGCGGCGGCGAGGCGGGCCTCGCCTTCCTTGCGGGCGAGCGTGGCGGCCTGCAAAGCCACGAGGCGGGCCTTCACCTGGTCGCGCACTTCGGCGAGCGGGCGCACGGCGGCCGGGCGGTAGGCCACGACACGGGCGGCGGTCAGCTGGTTGGCCTTCGTCTCGACGGCTTCGGTGTTGCGCTTGTTCTGCAGCGACTCGGACGAGAACACGGCCTCGAGCAGCTTGGCCGAGGCCAGCGGGCCTTCCGCACCCTGCGCCGCGGTGCGGAGCACGCCCTTCGCGGTCTTCACCTCGAGCTTGAGCTTGTCGGCGGCGGGCTTCAGGCTATCGGACTGTTCGTAGACGGTGTTGGTGAATTCGTTGGCCGCTTCGGAGTAGCGGGCCTGGGCCAGCTGCTTCTTGACCTCGTCTTCCGCCTCGGCGCGCACGGATTCGAAGCTGCGGACGTCGCCGCCCTTCACGCTCTGCAGCTGCAGGATGTAGAAGCCTTCGGGCGTGGCCACGACCGGGCTGATCTCGTTGGGCTTGAGCGCGAACAGCGCGGTCTCGTAGGCCGGGTCGGTGTCGCCCTTCGCGATGAAGGTATCGAGGTCGCCACCGCGTTCGGCCGTGCCGGCGTCCTGCGAGTTCTTGCGGGCCACGTCGGCGAACGTGCCGGGGGCCTTCACGAGTTCGGCCTGCAGGGCATCGGCCTTCGCGCGGGCGGCGGTGCGCTCGGCTTCGGGCGCGGACGTGCCGGCCTTGATCAGGAGGTGGCGCACCTTGCGTTCCTCGGGCACGGTGTAGCGCTTGACGTTCTCGGTGTAGTACTTCTTCAGGTCGTCTTCCGAGACCGTGATGCCCTTCTTCACCGCGTCGAGGTCGAGCACGACGTACTCGATGTCGGCCTGTTCGGTGGAGCGGAACTCGGCCTGGTGGGCGGCGTCCTTGTAGTACGTGTCGATGTCGGCGTCGGTGGGGTTCACCTTCGTGGCGTAGACCTTGGCGTCGAAGCGCTCGACCTGGGCCTCGCGCTGCTGGAACAGCGCGTCGAGGGCCGTGGACGTGGCGGCGTCGGGTGCGGTCACCGAACCGGTGAGGCCGAGCGTGACCTGGCGCAGCGCCAGCATCTCGCGCATGCGCTGCTCGAGGCCCTTCACCGACATGCCCTGCGCGGCCACGGCCATCTCGAGGCGGGCGCGGTCGATGGTGCCGTCCGGGCCGCGGAACGGCGCGAACTGCGGGTCGTTGCGGTAGAAGGCCAGCAGGCGTTCGTCGCTCGTGTTGTAGCCGCCCTTCTCGGCCGCGGCGCGCATGACGCGCTCGCGCACCAGCTCGTCGAGGGCCTGGCGCTTCATCTCGGGCGTCTCCAGCATGCGCAGGTCGACGTTCGGGGCCTGCGCGCGGAACTGGTCGAGCTGCTGGCGGAACCAGGCGTCCCACTCGCTCTGCTTGATGTCGTGGCCGTCGACCTTCGCCACCGCGTGGTTCGCGCCGTCGCGAAGATTGAAGTAGCTGTCGACACCGACCAGGACGAACGAGCCGATGATCAGCGGCACGAGCACGTACATCAGCACGCGTGAATAGGAACGGATGGTTTCGAACATCAAGACCTCAACGGTGGGCGTCATGTCGAAGGGGGCGGCCCCTTCTGTTGTTGTTGGCGCGGCGTCTGTCCAAATGCGACAAAGGCGAACCGAGGTTCGCCCGAGTTCGCCTTCTTGGCAAAATTACGCAGGGTGCGGCAAGGAAAACTTTTTGATTTTAGTCTACTGGCGAAGGCCGCCTGGCAGAAACCGGGTGTTGACCCGAGTGGTGGGTGCTGAGGGGCTCGAACCCCCGACCTACGCCTTGTAAGGGCGCCGCTCTACCAACTGAGCTAAGCACCCCGGAGAACAACAACATCAAACCGGACCGCACAGCGAAGGGGACGACCCCCCGTGCGGAAAATTCAGAAAGATCAGTTCAGCGCGTCCTTGAGGGCCTTGCCCGGACGGAACTTCGGCACCTTGGCGGCCTTGATCTTGATGGCGGCACCCGTGCGCGGGTTGCGGCCGGCGCGCGCGGCGCGCTTCGTGACGCTGAAGGTTCCGAAACCCACCAGCGAGACGCTGTTGTTTTTCTTGAGTGTTGATTTCACACCACCGATCAGGGCTTCCAGCGCGCGCGTTGCAGCAGCTTTAGAGATGTCGGCCTGCTTGGCAATGTGCTCAATCAATTCGGATTTGTTCACGTAGGTACCTCGTCTTTAAAGGTGTCTCACAACAAGTCGGGCGGGTCTCGCGGGCCTCACGGGGCCTGAACTTCATGTGCGCGCCATCGGGGCGGCTCGAATGATTACAGCTTCCGGCAAACCCAGTGTCAAGCACGGAAGGGGCATTCTATGCGTAATCATCTGCATCGGAGGGGCCCTCGCGGCACGCGCTTTCACGCTTGACAACGGGGTTCACGCCGAGGTGCCGGCCGGTCTCGAAGGCGTCCGCACCACCAGCGCCACGGCCACCGCGATCAGCACCATGCCGCACCCCATCACGGCCGTCAGGGGTTCCCCGAACAGCACCCACGCCATCAGCGCGGTGCACGGCGGCACGAGGTACAGCAGGCTCGTCACCTGCGTCGCGGCGCCGCGCTGGATCAGCATGTACAGCAGCGAACTGCCCCCGAGCGTGAGGCCCACCACCGACCACGCCATCGCACCGAGGAGGTGCGGATGCAGGTCGACGGACCCGGCCTCGAAGGGCACGAACGGCAGCGTGACGGCCAGCGCCGCGCACAGCTGCACCGCGTTCGCGGTGCGCACGTCGCACGGCGCGACGAACCGCTTCTGGTACAGCGTGCCCGCGGTGATGCACAGCAACGCGAACAGCGCGAGCCCGAGGTTCCACGAGGTCACCTCCCCCGCGCCGAGCTTGTGCCACACCACGAGCAGCAGGCCCACGAGCCCGAGCACGAGGCCGGCCCACTGCCGACCCGATACCTGGTGCGTTTCACCTTGCCGGCTCAGCCACACCGCGGTGAGCACCGGCTGCAGCCCGACGAGCAGCGCGATGGTGCCCGCCCCCATGCCGGCCTTCACCGCCGCCCACACGCCGCCGAGGTAGCCCGCGTGCATCAGCACGCCGGTGACGGCGAGGTGACCCCACTGCGCGCGGTCGCGCGGCCAGGCCGGACGGACCCAGGCGATCCACACGAGGAAGCAGAGCACCGACAGCGCGTAGCGCACCGACAGGAACGCGAGCGGCGGCGCGTGCGGCATGCCGTAGCGCGCGACGATGAACCCGGTGCTCCACACCGGGATGAACACCGCGGGCATCGCGCGGACGAACCAGGACCCGGGTGAGGAGGACGGCATCGCGGCCGGCTCAGCGCGCCTTGTCGCGGATCTCGGGCAGCGCCTTCTGCAGGTAGTACACCATCGACCAGATGGTCAGCACCGCGGAGATCCAGATCAGCACCGAGCCCCACAGCTGCGTGTCGACCACGCCGAACAGCGTGCCGTGGTACAGCAGGAACGGGATGGCGGTCATCTGCACCGCGGTCTTGAGCTTGCCCACCATGTGCACGGCGACGCTGCGCGACGCGCCGATCTGGGCCATCCACTCGCGCAGCGCCGAGATGGCGATCTCGCGGCCGATGATGATCAGCGCGACGAGCGCGTGCACCCGCCCCAGGTGCACCAGCACCAGCAACGCAGCGCACACGAGGAACTTGTCCGCGACCGGATCGAGGAACGCGCCGAACGACGACGTGAGCTTCATCCGCCGGGCCAGGTAGCCGTCGGCCCAGTCGGTCAGCGCGAACACGATGAACAGCACCGTGGCGGTGATGTTGCGGACCGGTTCCGACAACATCTCCAGGTAGAACACCCCGACGATCAGCGGAATGGCGACGATGCGCGCCCAGGTCAACAGGGTGGGGAGATTGAAAAACATGAGGGCATTGTGCCGACTTTCGCCGGCACGGGTTCACGGAGCGTCAGTGATCGAGGGTGCGCGGCTTGAAACGGTGGTCGTCCCGGTAGAGGAACACCTCGACGAACTTCCACGGTTTCGGCAGGTGGCTCACGTCGCCGAACGGCGCCGCGCGGTGCACCGCGTCGATGGCCATCTGCGTGGTCTCGGGCGCCTGCCCCGGATAGCGCATCACCTCGATGCGCCGCACGGAGCCGTTGGCGTTGAGTTCCACCTCGAGCACGGGGATGGCGAGCAGCACGTCGGGCGGCGTGTCCTCATAGGTGCCGTTCGGGTTGGCCTCGACCAACCGCATCGCGGCCTGCACCTGCACCTCCTTCATGGACCGCGGCCGCAGGGGCGCGGGCAGCCGCACGGCCGGTTCGGCGATCAGGGGCGGCTTGCCCGACGGGGCGCCCACGGGCCGGGACGCGCAGGCGGCCAGCACGACGGCCCCCGCGACGACGCCCCATTTAATGCAATGCACGGTAGATCTCCTCAGCCAAATCCCTCGAAATGCCGTCGACGGTGAGCAGGTCCTCGACGCTCGCGTCGCCCACGCCCTTCACGCCGCCGAACCGCTGCAGCAGCTTGGCCCGCTTCTTCGGGCCCACGCCGGCGATGTCCTCCAGCCGGCTGCCGCTCGTGCGCACACTCGCGCGCCGCGCCCGCATGCCGGTGATGGCGAAGCGGTGCGCCTCGTCGCGGATCTGCGCCACGAGCATCAGCGCGGCCGAGTCGTGGCCCAGGTACACCTTCTCGCGCCCGTCGGCGAACACCAGTTCCTCCAGGCCCACCTTGCGGCCCTCGCCCTTCTCGACGCCCACGATCAGGCGCAGGTCGACGCCCAGCTCGGCGAACACCTCGCGCGCCATGCTGACCTGCCCCTTGCCGCCGTCGACCAGCACCAGGTCGGGCATCCGGCCGGTGCCGGCCTCCACGGCCGCCACCATCTTGCTGTAGCGGCGCGTGAGCACCTGGCGCATCGCGGCGTAGTCGTCGCCGCCGGTGATGCCCTCGATGTTGTAGCGGCGGTACTGGGCGCTCTGCATCTTGTGGCCCTCGAACACCACGCACGAGGCCTGCGTCGCCTCGCCGGCGGTGTGGCTGATGTCGAAACACTCGATGCGGAAGGTGTCGAGGTTCTCGGGCTCGAGGTCGAGCGCGTCCACCAGCGCCCGCGTGCGCGCCTGCTGCGAGCCTTCCTCCGACAGCAGCCGGGTGAGTTTCAGGTCGGCGCCCTTGATGCACATGTCGAGCCACGCGCGGCGCGGTTCGCGCGGCATGGTCTGCGCGGTGACCTTGATGCCGCTCTGGTCCGACAGCGCCTCGATCAGCGCCTTGTCGACGCCGTGGCTCAGCACCAGCAGCGGCGGCACCGAGCTGTCCAGGTAGTGCTGCGCGATGAACGCCTCGAGCACCTGCACCTCCGGCGCCGGCTGGCTCTCGCGGCCGGCCATGTCCTCGGCCGACATCGCGGTCGCGTCCTCCACGTGCGTGGGGAAGTACGGGCGGTCGCCCAGGTGGCGGCCGCCGCGCACCATCGCGAGGTTCACGCAGGCGCGCCCGCCCTGCACCTTCACCGCGAGGATGTCGGCGTCCTTCGTGTCGCCGCCGCGGTTGTCCTCGACCGACTGCTGGTGCAGCACGAGCGACAGCGCCGCGAGCTGGTCGCGGATCTCGGCGGCCTTCTCGTAGGCCATGGCCTCGGCGTGGACCATCATCTGCGACTGCAGCTGCTCCATCACCTCGGCCTGGTCGCCCAGCAGGAAACGCTCGGCGTTCGCCACGTCGCGCGCGTAGTCCTCCTTCGAGATGAAGTCGACGCACGGGCCGGTGCAGCGCTTGATCTGGTACAGCAGGCACGGGCGCGTGCGGTTGTTGAAGACCGTGTCCTCGCACGTGCGCAGGCGGAACACCTTCTGCAGAAGCTGGATGGACTCCTTCACCGCCCACGCGCTCGGGTACGGGCCGAAGTAGCGGTGGCGGCGGTCCACCGACCCGCGGTAGTACGCCATGCGGGGGAAGTCGTGCGACGCGATCTTCAGGTACGGGTAGCTCTTGTCGTCGCGGAACAGGATGTTGTACCGCGGGTTGAGCGTCTTGATCAGGTTGTTCTCGAGCAGCAGCGCTTCCGCCTCGGAACGCACGACCGTCGTCTCCATGCGCACGATCTTGCTCACCATGTGGCCGATGCGCGTGCCGCCATGGTTCTTCTGGAAGTAGCTCGAGACCCGCTTCTTCAGGTCGCGCGCCTTGCCCACGTACAGCACGTGGTCCTGCGCGTCGAAGTAGCGGTAGACGCCGGGCAGGCCCGGCAGCGCGGCCACGTCGCCCAGCAGCTGGCGGCGTGCCGGATCGTCGGTGGCCGGAAGGTCGGTCGGTTCGGTCATGAGCCCTCCATTCTGCCGCCCTCCGATAATCCGGGCATGGGCCTGCATTGGGATGTGTTCTGCCGCGTCATCGACAACCACGGAGACATCGGCGTCTGCTGGCGGCTGGCCGCCGACCTCGCGTCCCGCGGCGACACCGTGCGACTGTGGACCGACGACGCGTCGGCCCTCGCGTGGATGGCCCCGGGCGGCGTCTCCGGCGTTTCCGTGCACGCCTGGCCCGCGGACACGGACGAGGCCGATCCCGGCGATGTGGTGGTCGAGGCGTTCGGCTGCGAGTTGCCCGACGGGTTCGTCGCGGCGATGGCCGGCCGCGCCAGGCCGGCCGTCTGGATCAACCTCGAATACCTGAGCGCCGAGGACTACGTGGAGCGGTCGCACCGCCTGCAGTCGCCCCGGATGCGCGAGCCGGGCCGCGGCCTCGTCAAGTGGTTCTACTACCCCGGATTCACCGCGGCCACCGGCGGGCTGCTGCGCGAACCCTCGCTCGCCGCGGAGCGGGCCCGTTTCGACCGGGATGGATGGCTCGCGTCGCTGGGGATCACCCCCCTGCCCGGCGAACGCCTGGCGAGCGTGTTCTGCTACCCGAACCCTGCGCTGGCCGACCTGCCCGCCCGGCTGGCCGACCACCCGACGCTGCTGCTGCTCACGCCCGGGATCCGCCTCGACGCCCCGCTGCCAGCGACGGTGCGCACGGCCGCCCTGCCCTGGCTGACCCAGCCCGGCTACGATCGGCTGCTGTGGTCGTGCGACCTGAACTTCGTGCGCGGCGAGGATTCCTTCGTGCGGGCCCAGTGGGCCGGCAAGCCTTTCGTCTGGCACATCTACCCGCAGGACGACGGCGCCCACGTCGACAAGCTCGAGGCCTTCCTCGCCCGGTTCCTCGCGGGCGCCGACGCGACGACGGCGGCGTCCGTGCGCGCCTGGTGGTCCGGCTGGAACGGCCTGGGCCCGCTGCCGGCCTCGCTTCCCCCCATGGACGACTGGACCGCGCAGTGCCAGAGTTGGCGGCTCGGCCTGGAGGGCCGCGACGACCTCGCCACGGGTTTGCGCCAATTCGCCCTCGAATCGGGCTAAAATCCAAGGCTTTGCGCGATCCGAGACATCCGGGCGCGCACAAAAACGCGTCAAGACCGCCAGGCATCGTGCCTGCACCCGACGCTCCCGAACACGGAAATCGCCATGAAGATCGCACAGGAAATTCGCGCCGGCAACGTCATCATGCACGGCAAGGACCCCATGGTCGTGCTGAAGACGGAATACAGCCGCGGTGGCCGCAACGCCGCCACGGTGCGCATGAAACTCAAGAGCCTGCTGAACAACTCCGGGACCGAAGTCGTCTTCAAGGCCGACGACAAGATGGACCAGATCATCCTCGAGAAGAAGGAGTGCACCTACTCCTACTTCGCCGACCCGATGTACGCGTTCATGGACGCCGAGTACAACCAGTTCGAGGTCGAGTCCGAGAACATGGGCGACGCCATCCAGTACCTCGAAGACCAGATGCCGGTCGAAGTGGTGTTCTACGACGGCAAGGCCATCTCGGTCGAACTGCCCACCAGCCTCGTGCGCGAAATCACCTACACCGAACCCGCCGTCAAGGGCGACACGTCGGGCAAGGTGCTCAAGCCCGCCAAGCTGGCCACCGGCTTCGAGATCTCGGTGCCGCTGTTCGTGGAAACCGGCGACAAGATCGAAATCGACACCCGCACGCACGAGTACCGCAAGCGCGTCTGAGCCCCGGCTCCGATGCCCGCGAACGGCACGTCTGAAAAGGGCACCTCGGTGCCCTTTTTCTTTTTCAGTTGATGTCCCCCGAGTTCCTCATCGACCTGCCCCGCCGCTGGGCCGGCCGCGACCGTTTCACCGTGCTGCTCGACACGTTCGGCCAGGGTGACGGCGTCGCCGCGCTGCGGGCGGCGTGGCGTGCCGATCCCGCGCGCTGCGGGACGCTGCACGTGCTCGCGCTGGCGCAGGGCCCGGTCGACCCCGCCACGTGCGCGGCGCACGGGCTGAACCTTCCCGGCGGCGAGCCGTGGCCGCCCGCCACGCCCGACTTCCACACGCTCGTGCTGGACGACGGCCGCGTCCGGCTGCTGCTGGCCCTCGGCGATCCGCGCCGCTTCTGGCGCGAACTCGTCGCGCGGGTCGATGCCTTCCACCTCGACGCGACCGACCTCGACCCCGTCGGCCTGCCGAAGGCGCTGGTGCGGCTGTCGGCGCCCGAGGCCACGGTCAGTGCTCCCGGTGCGACCCCGGCGTTCCGTGCGGCACTGCGGTCACGCGGCTTCATGCTGTCCGACGACCCCGCGGCGATCGAGACCGCCCGCTACCGCCCGGCCTTCACGCCCAGCCGCGCGCCGGTGCGCCTGGTGGCGGCGGCCTCCGACACCCGGCACGCGCTGATCGTCGGCGCGGGCCTGGCCGGCGCCGCCACGGCCGTCGCGCTCGCGAAGCAGGGCTGGCGCTCCACCGTGGTCGACCGTCACCCCGACCCGGCGGGCGACGCCTCGGGCAACCCGGCCGGGCTGTTCCACGGCATCGTCACCGCCGACGACGGTCCCCACGCGCGGTTCAACCGCGCCGCGTCGTTCGAGGCGCACCGCGCCGTGGGCCATGCCGCGACGCTCGACGCCACCATCGGCGACACTCGCGGCCTGCTCCGGCTTGAAGACGCCGAGACACCCGTCACGGCGATGCGCGCCCTCCTCGCCCGCCTCGGGCTGGGCCCCGGCTACGTGCAGGCGCTCGACGCGGAGGCGGCCAGCGCCGCGTGCGGCCTGCGGCTGCACCAACCCGCGTGGTTCTACCCGCAGGGCGGCTGGGTGCGCCCGGCGCGCCTCGTGCGGTCGATGTTGGCCGAGGCAGGTGACCGCTGCGAATTCCGTGGGGGCGTGACAGTGGGGCGCATCGAACGGGTCGACGGCCGCTGGCGGGCGATCGACGCCACCGGTGCGGTCGTTGCCGAATCGGCCGTGCTGGTGGTGGCCAGCGCCATCGACACGCTGCGCCTGTTGGGCGGGCCGGCGTGGCCGCTGCAGCCCGTGCGCGGGCAGATCAGCACCGCCCCGGCGGCCGACGTGGGCCCGCTGCCCACGCTGCCCATCGCGGGCGGGGGCTACGTGATGCCGCCCGTGGACGGGCGGGCGGTGTTCGGCGCCACGGCGCAGGCCGGCGACCCCGACCCGTCCCTGCGCACCGAGGACCACGCCCACAACCTCGCCCAGCTCACGCGACTGCTGGGCCGGGCCGTGCCCGTGGCACCTGAAGCGCTCGACGGCCGCACCGCGTGGCGCTGCGTGAGCGACGACCGGCTGCCGCTGATTGGCGAGGTGCCGGACGTGGACGAAGGTGCGCCCACCGCGCGTCATCCCGGCGAAAGCCGGGAGCAAGTGCGCTTCGTGCCCCGTCGCCAGGGCCTGTTCGTGTTCACGGGGTTGGGGTCGCGCGGCATCACGTGGAGCACGCTCGGCGGCGAGGTGCTCGCGGCCGCCATCGCGGGGGCCCCTTCGCCGCTGCCGTCCAGCCTGCTCGACGCGGTGGATCCGGCGCGGTTCTTCACCCGGGCCGCGCGTCGCGCGGGGGCACCGGGTCCAGGCGGTCAGTTGGCGGACTGACCCTCGGCCGACGGGGCGGCGGGTTCGCCACCGTCGGCGGAAGCGTCCACGCCCTCGTCGTCGCCGCCCGGTGCGTCACCATGCTGCTTGCGATCGGCCTTTTCCTTCAGCTTCTCTTCTTTCTTCTTTTTCTTGGCCAGCTCGCGCTGGCGCTTCTCGAACGAATAGTTGGGTTTGGCCATAGGGGCACATCCTTCCAGCAGGTTGCAAAAGTGGCAACGACAACGCGAGGGTACGCGCTTTTCGCCCGCGTTGCCCGATACCGCGACTAGAAAGTCAGCGTCTTGACACCCTGCGACGTGCCGAGCAGGCACACGCTGGCGCGGTTGCGCGCGAAGATGCCCACGGTGACCACGCCCGGCCACTGGTTGATGTCGCGTTCCATCGCGGCGGGGTCGGTGATGCGCAGGCCGCGCACGTCGAGGATGTGGCAACCGTTGTCGGTGACCACGCCCGCGCGCAGCGTGGGCTGGCCGCCCAGGGCCTCGAGCCGGCGCGCCACCTGGGCGGCGGCCATGGGGATCACCTCGACCGGCAGCGGGAAGGCGCCTAGCACGTCGACCAGCTTGGATTCGTCGGCGATGCACACGAAACGCTCGGCCGTGTCGGCCACGATCTTCTCGCGCGTGAGCGCGGCGCCACCGCCCTTGACCATGTGCCCCCGGTGGTCGATCTCGTCGGCGCCGTCGATGTAGACGGGGATGCTGGGCACGGTGTTGCTGTCGAGCACGGTGATGCCGTGGGCGCGCAGGCGTTCGGTGCTCTTCTCGCTGCTGGAGACGGCGCCGGCGATGCGGTCCTTCATCGTGGCGAGGGCATCGATGAAGCAGTTGACGGTGGAGCCGGTGCCGACCCCCACCACGGTGCCGGGCACCACGTAGGCCAACGCGGCCTCGCCAACCAGCTTCTTCAGTTCGTCTTGGGTCATGGGGTCCACTCGGGTTTGAGACAATGCCGTCATTATCCAAGACCCTCGCCCGCATGGCCCTCGTTCCCTACGCACTTACCCGCCCGGTTCTCTTCGGACTCGACCCTGAACACGCGCACGAGGTCACGCTCGGCACCCTGGCCCGCATCCAGCACACGCCGCTGATGTGCGCGGTGGCGCAGCGCCGCATCGACAACCCCGTCACCGTCGCCGGCCTGACGTTCCCGAACCGCGTCGGCATGGCCGCCGGCGTCGACAAGAACGGCCGCTGCATCGACGGCTTCGGGGCGCTGGGCTTCGGCTTCATCGAGGTGGGCACCGTCACGCCGAAGGGCCAGCCCGGCAACCCGAAGCCGCGCATCTTCCGCCTGCCCGAGGTCAACGGCCTGATCAACCGGCTCGGCTTCAACAACGACGGCCTCGACGTGTTCGTCGCCAACGTGCGCCGCAGCCGCACGTTCCGCCAGAAGGGCGGCATCCTCGGCCTGAACATCGGCAAGAACGCCGCCACGCCCATCGAGAACGCGCTCGACGACTACCTGATCTGCCTCGACGGCGTGTACCCGCACGCCGACTACGTCACCGTCAACATCTCGTCGCCCAACACGAAGAACCTGCGGGCGCTGCAGTCCGACGAGGCGCTCGAGGCGCTGCTGACTGCCATCGAGGCCCGCGCCCGCGTGCTGGCGCAGCAGCACGGCCGCCGCGTGCCCCTGTTCGTGAAGATCGCCCCCGACCTCGACGAGACCCAGGTGCAGGTGATCGCCCGCACGCTGAAGAAGACCGGCATGGACGGCGTGATCGCCACCAACACCACCATCTCGCGCGACGCGGTGAAACACCTGCCGCACGGCGAGGAGACGGGCGGCCTGTCGGGCAGCCCGGTGTTCGAGGCCAGCAACCGCGTGATCGCCCAGCTGCGCGCCGAACTCGGCGCCGGATTCCCCATCATCGGCGCGGGTGGCGTGATGAGCGGCGCGGATGCGAAGGCCAAGCTCGCGGCCGGCGCCGACCTCGTGCAGATCTACACCGGCTTCATCTACAAGGGCCCGGAGCTCGTCTCCGAGATTGCCCGGGCAACGGCCGGTCGCTGATTCTGCGAGACTCCAGGGGTGCGTCGGCGGGGTCCGGCGCCTGGAGTACGCCTTCATGTCCCTGTCCCGCTGGCTGGCGCTCGGCCAACTGCTGCTGCTCGGCGCGTGCAACACGCTGCCCACCATCGTCCCCGACCTGGCCCGCAAGCCGCCCACCGTGCAGGTGGAAGGCGCCGCGGGGCCGCTGACCAAGGCCCAGAGCCAGGCGGTGCTGGACCGGCTCAAGGCGAGCGGCAAGCCCACCAGCATCTTCGACCGCCACCTGGCCTTCGAGGAGGCCGTCACCGGCACCCCGCTGGTCACGGGCAACAAGGTGACGCTGCTCGTCGACGGGCCCAACACCTACAAGGCGATGTTCGCGGCCATCAAGGCCGCGCGCGACCACATCAACCTCGAGACCTACATCCTCGAGGACGACGACGTGGGCCAGCAGTTCGCCGACGCGCTGATCGCGAAGCAGCGCGCCGGGGTGCAGGTCAACGTGATGTACGACAGCGTCGGCACGCTCGGCACGAAGAAGGAGTTCTTCCAGCAGCTGCGCGACGCCGGCATCCGCACGCTCGAATACAACCCGGTCAACCCGCTGACCGCGAAGGCGGGCTGGGACGTCAACGAACGCGACCATCGCAAGCTGCTGGTCGTCGACGGCCGCACCGCCTTCCTGGGCGGCATCAACATCAGCAGCGTCTACGAGGGCGGCTCGTTCAGCAAGCGGTCGGGGCGCAGCAGCCGCGGTTCGGGCGGCTCCGCGGGCGAAGGCAAGGACGGCAAGGACGACGCCCTGCCCTGGCGCGACACCCACCTCCAGATCGACGGCCCGGTGGTCGCCGACCTGCAACGTCTCTACATGGACACGTGGGCCCAGCAGAAGGGAGAGCCGCTTCCCCCCCGGAAGTACTTCCCCGACCTCCCGAAGATGGGGGACGACGTGGTGCGCGCGATCGGCAGTTCGCCGAAGGACCCCTACAGCCTGATCTACGCGACGCTGATCTCGGCCATCGAGAGCGCCGAGTCGGAGATCCTCATCACCAACGCCTACTTCGTGCCCGATCCGCAGCTGATGGGCGCGCTGAAGGCCGCCGTGGCCCGGGGCGTGAAGGTGTCGCTGGTGCTCCCCAGCAAGACCGATTCGAGCCTCGTCTTCCATGCCGGGCGGGCGTCCTACACCGAGCTGCTCGAGGCGGGCGTGCGCCTGTACGAGCGCAAGGGCGCGCTGCTGCATTCGAAGACGGCGCTGATCGACGGCGTGTGGTCCACCATCGGCTCCACCAACCTCGACTGGCGCAGCTTCCTGCACAACCTGGAAGTCAACGCCGTGGTGCTCGGCCCGGCCTTCGGGCAGCAGCTGAAGGTGCTCTTCGACCGCGACCTGGCGGAGTCGTCCGAGATCACGCTGGAGGCCTGGAAACACCGCGGCATCGGGCCCCGCGTCAGAGAAACGCTCAGCAAGGCGTGGGAATACTGGCTCTGATACAAGCGACGGGGAACCCGCACCCCACGCGGCACTCTCCTCAAGACTGGATCTGCCGGAACCCCGCCGATGAAACCTTCGCTGCCCATCCGCTCCCTCGCCGTCCTGTCGGCCGCGCTGCTCGCCACGGGCCTGTCCTTCGCCCAGGGCAACCCCGCCGCGTTGAAGGCCCGCCACGCCGCGCTGCAGCCGGCGCTGGCACAGAACGCCTACGGGCGGCCGCTGCACATCGAATCGTTCGAGAGCGGCGACACGCTGCGCGGCGAGGTGCACGCCGTCGTGGACCATCCGTTCCCGGAAGTGCTCGACATGCTGAAGTCGCGCGACAACTGGTGCGACATCCTGATCCTGCCGTTCAACGTGAAGCAGTGCCTCGCGCCGAGGGATTCGTCCACGATCTCGCTGCGCGTGGGCCGCAAGTCGGACCAGCCCGTGGAGGACGCCCACCTCGTCGCGTTCACGTACAAGCTGGCGGCCAGCAGCGCGAGCCACCTGCAGGTGCAGCTGAGCGCCGAGGAAGGCCCGCTCGGCACCCACGACTACCGCATCGTGGTCGAGGCCATCCCCATCGATGCGAAGCGGTCGTTCATCCACCTGTCCTACTCGTACGGCTACGGCCTCGCCGCCAAGGTGGCGATGAAGGCCTACCTCGCCACCACCGGCAGCGACAAGGTAGGCTTCAGCGTGGCCGAACGCGACGCGAAGGGCGCGCCGGTGTACGTGAAGGGGGTGCGCGGCGTGGTGGAACGCAACGCGATGCGCTACTTCCTCGCGGTGGACGCCTACCTGGGCGCGCCGGAACAGACCGACCGCCGCCTGCGCGACTGGTTCAAGGCGAGCGAGCAATACGCCCTGCAGCTCCACGAGATGGACCAGCCCGAGTACGTCACGATGAAGACGCGCGAGATCAACCGCCAGGCGAAGGCGGGGTCGTGACCCCGCGGCGGGTCAGGCGCCCTTGCGCGGCCCGCCCAGCGCGGTGAAGAGCCCGAGGCCGAAGTACACGCCGGCCGAGGTGTAGCGCCCCAACTTTTTCGCGCCCTGGTGGCGCGACAGCATCGGCGCCGCCACCGAGGCGGCCAGCACCCACAGCGTGTCGGTGGTGCCGGCCACGGCCACGAAGAGCGCGCCGAACAGCACGCTCTGGCCGAGGGCCGAATGCGCGGGGTCGATGAACTGGGGCAGGAAGGCGGCGAAGAAGATGGCCGTCTTCGGGTTCAGCAGCGCCACGAGGAAACCGTCGCGGAAGATGCGCCGCACCGCGTCGCGCGGCACGTCGGCCACGTCCGTCCCGGGCCGCGACCGCAGCGCCTGGATGCCCAGCCACACGAGGTACGCGGCGCCCGCGAACTTCAGCACCGTGAAGGCGACCGCCGACACCGCCAGCAGCGCGGCCAGCCCGAGCGAGGCGCCGATGGCGTTGCCGAGGTTGCCGAGCGCCACCCCGCCCACCGAGGCGAGCCCGGCGGGCCGCCCCTGCGTGACGGTGCGGGTCAGGATGTAGACCACCGCCGGGCCGGGCGTGATGGCCAGCACGAGGCTCGCCAGCACGAAGGTGGCGAAGGTGGTCCCGGAGATCGTCAGGTCGAAGGGCATGGCGGCGTTCCTCCGCGGAAGGAGCCGCCATTCTGCGCCGGGATCAGACCAGCGGCACGCCCGTCTTGGCCTGCAGCTCCTCGCGGGTCACGCCCGGGGCGATCTCGACCACCTTGAGGCCCTGCGGGGTCACGTCGAGCACGGCGAGGTCGGTGATGATGCGGTCGACCACGCCCACGCCGGTCAGCGGCAGCGTGCACGTCGGGATGATCTTCAGGTCCTCGGTGCCGTCCTTCTTCTTCGCGACGTGTTCCATCAGCACCAGCACGCGGCCGACGCCGGCCACGAGGTCCATCGCGCCGCCCATGCCCTTGACCATCTTGCCGGGGATCATCCAGTTGGCGAGGTCGCCCTGGGCGCTCACCTGCATGGCCCCGAGGATGCTCAGGTTGATCTTGCCGCCGCGGATCATCGCGAAGCTGTCGTGCGACCCGAAGATCGACGAACCGGGCAAGGTGGTGACGGTCTGCTTGCCGGCGTTGATCAGGTCGGCGTCGACTTCGTCTTCGGTGGGGAACGGGCCGATGCCCAGCATGCCGTTTTCGCTCTGCAGCCACACCTCGACGTCCGAGGGGACGTGGTTGGCCACCAGCGTGGGCAGGCCGATGCCGAGGTTGACGTAGAAGCCGTCCTGCAGCTCGCTCGCGGCGCGCGCCGCCATCTGGTCGTGGGTCCAGGCCATGTCAGGCTCCTGCCTTTGCGGTGGTTTCGCGGAGGGTGCGCTTCTCGATGCGCTTCTCGGGGGTGGCGTTCAGCACGATGCGGTGCACGTAGATGCCCGGCAGGTGCACGTCGTCCGGATCGATGGACCCGGTGGGCACGATCTCCTCGACTTCCACGATGGTGACCTTGCCCGCCATGGCCACGGCCGGGTTGAAGTTGCGCGCGGTGCGGCGGAACACGAGGTTGCCGCTGCGGTCTGCCTTGTGGGCCTTCACGAGGCTCACCTCGGGCAGCAGCGCGCGCTCCATCACGTAGACCTGGCCGTCGAACTCGCGGGTTTCCTTGCCTTCGGCGACGAGCGTGCCCACACCGGTCTTCGTGAAGAAGGCCGGGATGCCGGCGCCGCCGGCGCGCAGCTTCTCGGCGAGCGTGCCCTGGGGCGTGAACTCGAGTTCCAGTTCGCCGGCGAGGTACTGGCGCTCGAACTCCTTGTTCTCGCCCACGTAGCTCGAGATCATCTTCTTGATCTGCCGGGTCGCGAGCAGCTGGCCGAGGCCGAAGCCGTCGACGCCCGCGTTGTTCGAGATCACGGACAGGTTCTTGCGGCCCGTGTCCCGGAGCGCCGCGATGAGCGCCTCGGGAATGCCGCACAGGCCGAAGCCTCCCACCGCGAGCAGTTGCCCGTCGCGCACGACACCGTCGAGTGCCGCTGCCGCGCTGGGGTAGACCTTGTTCATCGCCGCCTCCTGGAACGAAAAAACCAAAAAAAATCGGATGGCGGAGCGTACTACGTAACGGATTAAGTAATCAGTACGTAGAATTCAGTAAGCACATGCCCACCATCGACCTCGATTACCGCACCGCGTTCGACCTGGCCCCCGTGGGGCTGGTGATCTCGCGCAACCGGCTCATGATCGACTGCAACCAGCAGCTGCTGGCCATGTTCGGGGCGGCACGCGACCAGCTGGTGGGCCAGAGCTTCGAGCTGCTGTACCCCACCCACGCCGAGTTCGAACGCACCGGTGAACGCATCACCGCCAGCCTCGACGCGCATGGATGGTATGCCGACGAACGTGTCATGAAACGGGTGGACGGGCCGCAACGAGGGGAATTGTTCTGGTGCCACGTGTCCGGCCGGGCCATCGACCCGGGCGAACCGCACGCCGCCGGCATCTGGTCCTTCGAGGACCTCTCGGCCCAGCGCCAGCTCAAGGCCGACCTGACCCCCCGCGAACGCGAGATCGCCGCGCTGCTGATCGACGGCCTCACCAGCAAGCTGATCGGCAAGCGGCTGAACATCAGCCCGCGCACGGTGGACGTGTACCGGGCGCGGCTGATGCGCAAGTACGCGGCCGTCACCACCCACGAACTGGTGCACAAACTGCTCAGCGCGTGACGTGACGCACGCGCGGGAGCACCCGCGGCGTGACATACTTTCGAACGCCATGGAACCGATCCCAAAACGCGCCGCCGCGGCGCCCCGTCCCGCCCTTTTCTCCCTCACATGGCCGCTGTTCGCCGAGTTCGGCCTGGGGATGCTCGTGGCCGTCGTGGGCCTGTGGCTCGCGTCCCGTTCGTCCGACGCCTCGGCCGCCGCGTTTTCGGTCGCCAACCACGTGCAGGCCACCTTCTTCCTGCTGTTCCGCGTCATCAGCCTGGGCCTGAGCGTCGTCATCACGCAGAACCTCGGCGCCGGCAACCGCAAGGACGCCGACGAAACCGCCCGCGCCGCGCTCGGCGCCAGCGCGTGGATGGGGCTGATCACCGCCGTGCTGGTGGTGGCGCTCGCCGGCACGCTGCTCGGCCTGCTCAACGCCCCGGCGGAAGTGATGCCCGAGGCCCTGCCCTACCTGCGCATCCTCGCGCTCGCGCTGGCGCTCGACGCCTGCAACGCCAGCATGGCGGCCGTGATGCGCGCCCACATGCACACGCGCGACGCGCTCTACAACATGCTCGCGATGCACACCGTGCACCTCGTGGTGTGCTGGCCGCTGATGAACGGCTTCGGCCCCATCCCCGCGATGGGCCTGCCCGGCTTCGCGCTGGCGATGGTCGCCAGCCGCGCCTTCGGCATCGCCTTCCACCTGATGCTGTGGCGCAACCGCCTGGACCTCGTGCCCCGCAAGTCCGACTGGTGGACCATGCGCTGGAAGCGCCTCGCCCCCGTGCTGCACATCGGCCTGCCCGGCGCGGCCGAGAACATCGCGTACCGCCTGGCGCTCGTCTTCACCGTCGCGATGGTCGCGAAGATGGGCACCACGGCGCTGGCCACCCACACCTACACGATGCAGGTGATGTACCTCGTGCTGCTGGCGGGCCTGGCCGTCGGGTTCGCGAGCGAGATCCTCGTGGGCCACATGGTGGGCGCGGGCCACCTGCACGACGCGCACCAGCTCGTGCGCAAGAGCCTGCGCTGGGGCCTCGCCACGTCGTTCTGCTTCGCGCTGGTGGCCGCGCTGTGTGCACCCTGGGTGCTGACCTTCTTCACGCACGACCCCGTGGTGATCTCCACGGCCAGCACGCTGCTGTGGATCACCGTGCTGCTCGAACCCGGGCGCACGTTCAACCTCGTCGTCATCAACTCGCTGCGCGCCACGGGCGACGCCCGGTTCCCCGTCATGGCGGGCATCGTGTCGATGGTGGTGGTGATGGCCGGCGGCGCCTGGTTCCTGGGCGTGCACCTCGGCATGGGCCTCGTGGGCGTGTGGATCGCCTACGCGGCCGACGAATGGATCCGCGGCCTGACCATGGCCGCCCGCTGGTACCGCCGCGGCTGGGTGCCACACGCCCGGCGCACGCACCGCCGGGTCACGGCGCAGCGGCGGCTCGCCTGATCAGCGGGTGGCTCGGGCACGTCGTTTGCCGGAAGATGTCACCATGACGATGACCACCACCTACGCCGCGAGCGAGCCGTCCCGGGCCGACGTCGACGCCTTGCCGGGCGCCTCTCTCGTCGAGTTCGGCGCCCCCTGGTGCGGCTTCTGCCAGGCGGCCCAGCCCGCGCTCGCCGCGGCCCTCACCCAGCACCCCGGCATCCGCCACCTCAAGATCGAGGACGGCCGGGGCCGCCCCCTCGGACGCTCCTACGGCATCAAGCTGTGGCCCACCCTGGTGGTGCTGCGCGACGGCCGCGAGGTGGCCCGGGTGGTGCGGCCCTCGGCCCAGCGCGAGATCGCGGACGCCCTGGCTCAGGCCGCGGGCTGAATCGGCACCGTGCGGCTCGCGGGCACGTCGTGCCGCGCCCGCAGCTGTCCGCACCCGCCGTCGACCTCCTGCCCGGCCGACTGGCGCAGCCGCGCCAGCACCCCGCGCCGGTTGAGGTAGTTCGACATCGCCGCCGCGCGTTCGCCCGGCGGCCGGGCGTAGCCCGTGCCCTCGGTCGTGTTGTACGGAATCATGTTCATGATCGCGTACTTGCCCGACAGCAGGCGCACCATCCCCTCGAGTTCCTCGTCGGTGTCGTTGACCCCTTCCAGCAGCGTCCACTGGTACTGGATGGGGTAGCCCGTGGCGCGCGCATACCGCTCGCCCGCCTCCACCAGGTCGGCCGGATCGAACCGCGGCGCGCGCGGCAGCAGGTGCGCGCGCAGGTCGGCGCGTGTGGTGTGCAACGACAGCGCCAGCGCCGGCTTCACGGCGCCCAGCGGCAGCCGCTCGAAAACGCGGGGGTCGCCCACCGTCGAGAAGACGAGCTGCTTGTGGCCGATGCCGCCGGCCGTGCCCAGCAGGTCGATGGCCTCGAGCACGTTGTCGAGGTTGTGCGCCGGCTCGCCCATGCCCATGAACACCACCTTGCGCACCGGACGCCGCCGGCGCGCGAGCACCACCTGCGCGACGATCTCGGCGCTGCCCACCTGGCGCAGCAGGCCGTCGCGGCCGGTCATGCAGAACAGGCAGCCCACGGCACACCCCACCTGCGTGGAGACACACACGCCGTCGCGCGGCAGCAGCACGCTCTCGACCGTGTGGCCGCCCGCCAGTTCGACCAGCAGCCGGGCCGAACCGTCCTCCGCCGGATGTTCGGACCGCACGCGGGCGAGGCCCTCGAACTCGGCCATCAGGTCCGGCAGCAGCGCACGCACCGAGGCGGGCAGGAAGTCCTCCGGCTTGCGCCGCCCGCTCGCCTGGTCCTGCGCCGTGGACCACAGCCGCAGCACGCGGTGCTCATGGCAGGGCTTCGCGCCGTGCGCGCGCAGGCGGTCGCGGAACTGCGCGATGCGCATGGGGCGTCAGGCGGCCGGGGCCAGGAAGGCGTCGAGCTTCGCGAACGTGGCCGTCCAGCCGCGCTCGTGGCCGTCGCGGGCGGCCTGGTCGTAGAAGCGGTCCTGCAGGAACACGAGGTCGGTGCCGCCGCCCACGGGCAGCAGTTCGATGGACACCCGCGACACCCGCTCCGGCGTGCTCTTCCACGCCCAGCTGAACACGAGCCGGCGCGGCGGGTCCACCGTGTCGTACCGGCCAGAGACGTCGTGCTGTTCGCCGTCCTGCGTGGTGAAGCCGATGTGGTACCGGCCACCCACGCGCAGGTCGATGTCGGCCACCACCACCGAGTTCACCTCACCCGGGCCGAACCAGTGGCTCAGCGCTTTCGGGTCGGTCCACGCCCGCCAGACTTTTTCGGGGCCGACGGGGTAGTGCCGCCGGAGCTGGAGCTGGAGGTTCGGCGCGCCGGCATCGACGGGGGACTGGGGCTGCTGGGGGGGCATGGATTCGTTTCCTCCTGGTGGTACAGGTAGCGCCCGAGCGCATCGAGGCGGTCGTTCCAGAACGCCTCGTAGCGCGTGAGCCAGCCGGCCGCGTCGCGCATGGGCGCGGCCGTCAGTTCGCACCGTACCACGCGGCCTTCCTTGACCCGGGAGATCAGGCCGGCCGTCTCGAGCACCGCCAGGTGTTTCATGAAACCCGGCAGGGACATGTCGTGCGGCTCGGCCAGTTCGCCGACGCTGCGCGCCCCGGCGCCGAGCGTGTTCAGCACCTCGCGCCGCGTGGGGTCGGCCAGCGCGGCGAACACCAGGTCGAGGTCGTTTCGTTTAACCATGGAGTTAAGTCTGATCCCCTGAAAGAAGGCTGTCAACTGCCTGGAGCCGGCCGTCAGGCCGTGGCGAGCGACGCGGCGCCGTCCGCCGCGGGTTCGGGCACCAGCGGCACCGACACCGTGAAGCGCGCGCCGGCGGGCAGGCATTCCGCGTCGATCCGGCCGCCCATCGCGTCGACGATCTGGCGCGAGATCGCGAGGCCCAGCCCCGCGCCCTGGCGCAGCCGCTGGCCCGCGTGGCCCTGGGCGTAGGGCTGGAACAGCGTCGCGAGGTCGTCGGTGGTCAGGCCCGGCCCGGTGTCGTCCACCACCAGTTCGAACCGCGGATGCGCCTTCGGGCCCGTCACCCGGCCGGTGACCGAGACCTGCCCCTGGCGCGTGAACTTGACGGCGTTGCCCACGAGGTTGTTGACCACCTGGCGCAGCCGCGACGCATCGAGCGAGATCCGCGGCAGGTCGTCGGCGCCGTGCAGCGCCGAGACGAGCACCAGGCCCTTCGCCCGCGCGCTGAGCTCGAACGGCGCGAGCATCTGCGTCCACTGCGCGGCGAGGTCGACCGACGACGGCTGCAGCACCAGCGGCCGCTCGATCTGCTGCTCGTACTGCAGCGTCGTCTCGAGCAGGCTCTGGAACCCTTCGGCCGACGCCTGGATGGCGCCCAGCAGCCGCTCGCGCTGCGGCGCCTCGGGTTCGGCCTTCACCATCGCCGCGCCCGACGCGATGGCGCCGAGCGTGCCGCGCAATTCGTGCGACAGGTAGCCGAGGAAACGCCCGCGCGACGCGGTGGTGGCCTCGGCGAGCCGGCGCGCCTCGAGTTCGATCTGTCGGGCCGCGCGCAGGCGGCGGTTGCCGCGGTGCAGCAGGTAGGCCCACGTGCCGAGCCACAGCAGCACGGCGGAGCCGACCCCGACGATGCGCAGCACCTGCAGCACCGCGACACCCGACTCCGGCTGGACCACGAGCCAGCGCCGCTCGATCTCGCGCGCCTCCTCGTCGCTCACCGCGTCGAGGCCCTTGCGCAGCAGCCGCGTGAGTTCGGGGCGGTCGCGGCGCACCGCGAAGTACAGCTCGCTGTCGGCGTCGGGCACCGTGCCGGTCACCCTCACGCGCCCGGTGTAGCGGTCGTTGATCAGCTGGTTGACGACCTTCAGGTTGCCGATGGCGGCGTCCGCCCGCCCATCGGCCACGGCCTCGAGCACGGCTTCCTGCGTCGGGAAGGTCACGAGCTGCAGCGACGGGTAGCGCGTGCGCAGCTGCGGGATGAGGAAGTGCGCGTCGAGCAGCGCGAGCCGGCGCCGGCCGAGTTCGTCGAGCCGCGTGGCGAGCAGGCCGTTGTCGGTGGCGGTGACGATGCCGGTGGGCACCCGCAGGAACGGCCCGACGAAGTCGTAGTGCGAGCGGCGGCTGCTCGTGCGGGCCGCGCCCACCAGCACGTCGAGTTCGCCGTCGAGGCCCTTCTGGTAGATCTCCGCGAACGACCCGCCCGTCTCGCGCTCGATGACGAGGCCCACCTTGCCGGCGGCGAGCCGCATGAAGTCGGCGCCGAGACCGCGCATCTCGGTCATGTCGGTCTGCAGCGTGATGGGCGCGAAGGCCGTGTCGTAGCCCACGCGGATGCGGCCGTGGTTGTCGACCCAGTCGCGTTCGGCGGGGATCAAGGAGGCCTTCGGGCGTTCGTCGAAGTCGATGTCCGGCGGCAGCCAGCGCGCGGCGAGGTAGGCGCGTTCGCGCTGGGTGATGCGCGCGAGCGCCTTGTCGAGCACCGCCTGCAGCATCGGCTCGTCGCGGGACACCGCGGGCCCGAGCGCCGACAGGCCGGGGCCCAGCGTGCCGCGAACCTGCACGTTGGCCATCAGCAGCGATTCGATGTAGTGCACCGCGACGTGGCGCAGGCCGATGAAGAGCTCGGCGTCGCCCGAGGCCACCGCGCGCAGCGCGAGCTCCGGCGTGTCGTGGCGCACCACCTTCGCGTTCGGGAAGCGGCGGCGCAGCAACTGGTCGGCGACCGAGCCGCTGGAGACCGCCACGCGGTAGCCGCCGAAGTTGTTGGCGGGCGAGATGTCGGGGATGTCGCGCCGCACCGCGAGCACCATGTTCGCGCCGATCATCGGCCGCGTGGCCAGCAGGTCGGCGGGGTCCTTGTCGACGGGCGACGCGACGAAGGCCACGCCGTTCACCTCGCCACGGCGCACGGCGTCGTACACCGCGGGCAGGTTCGGGTAGCGGCGGTGGTTCACGTGCAGGCCGGCGCGCTCGGCCGCCTGCGCCAGCATCTCGGGCGCGAAGCCCTGCGGGTCGGGCGACCCGGCGTCGAAGGTGAAGTACGGCGGCAGGCCGGCGGTCCACCCGAACGTGACGACCGGGTGCGCGGCCACCCACGCCAGTTCCTCGGGGGTGAAGGTGGTGTCCTCGGCCAGCGCGGGGGCCGCCATGCCCACCAGGGCCAGGCCCGCGAGCACGCCGGCGCGCAGCCTGCGGGCGGCCTGCCTCATCGCGTTCCCCAACCACCCTGCCCCAAGCTGCATGTCAGCCTCTCGTTGTGCGGGGCACTTTAGCGCAAGGTGGCGGTTCAGGACTCCTTCGAGACGCCCAGTTCGGCGTAGAGGCGTTCGACCAGCGCCTGAAGCGTCTGGATTTCACGCTGCATCGCCGCTTGCTGCGCCTTCATCGCGGCCAGTTCGCTCGCCGCGACGAAGTCGGCCGACTCGGCGGCCACCGGCAGCGCGCTGACGTCGACCTCGCCCGACAGCAGGTGCGTCCAGCGGGCCTCGCGCGCGCCGGGCGCCCGCGGCAGCTTGACCACCAGCGGCCCGCCCTTCTCGGCCGAGCGTTCGGCCAGTTCCTCGAGGAAGGCCTCGACGGAGCCCGTGTCGGCGAACTTGTGCAGCCGTTCGCTGTTCGCACGGAGTTCGGACGAGGTCTGCGGCCCGCGCAGCATCAGCACGGCCAGCAGCGCGACGGACGCGGACGGCAGGTTCATCGCCCGCCCGAGGTTGTGCTCGTAGCGGGACACCCGCGAGCCGCTGGCCTCGAACACGAGGTGCAGCACCTTCAGCGCGTCGACCGTGGCCTGGATGTCGGACTCCGCGGCGTTGAGCACCGGGTCGCGCGCCGTCTTCTGGTTGCAGCCGCCCACGAGCGCGTTGAGCGACAGCGGGTAGCTGTCGGGCACCGTGTGCGCCTTCTCGATCAGGACCCCGAGCACGCGGGTCTCGAGGAGGGAGAGTGGCCGCATCAGATGGCGAACCCGTCGTCGGCCTGGATCACCGCGCCGTTGATGAAGTGGCTCTCGTTGGAGCACAGCAGCATCAGCACCGCGTCGAGGTCCTTCGGCTGGCCGATGCGCTTGCGCGGCATCATCGCGATCAGCTTCTGGCCCTGCTCGGTGCCCCAGTGGTGGTGGTTGATCTCGGTGTCGATGTAGCCCGGGCAGATGGCGTTGACGTTGATGCCGAAGCGGCCCCATTCGAGCGCCATCGCGCGGGTCATGTGCACCACGGCGGCCTTGCTCATCGCGTACACGCCGATCTGGCTCAGGGGCTTGAGGCCCGCCATCGACGCGATGTTGACGATGCGCCCGCCCGTGAAGGTGCCCGGCGCCGCGCCGCGGGCGCGGGCCAGCATGCGCTTGCCCACCTCCTGGGCCACGAAGAAGGCGCCCTTCGTGTTGGTGTCCATCACGTAGTCGTAGTCCTCCTCGGACACGTCGACCAGCTTCTGCGTGGTGCTGACGCCCGAGTTGTTCACGAGGATGTCGATCGTGCCCATCTCGGTCTCGGCGTGGGCGACGGCGGCCTTGATGCTGTCGTGGTCGGTGACGTCGAGCGTCACGACGTGGGCGTCGCCGCCCGAGGCCTCGATTTCGGCACGCAGGGCCTTCAGCCGCTCGACGCGACGGCCCGCGAGCACCACGGCGGCGCCGGCGCCGGCCAGCGTCTTCGCGAATTGGGTGCCCAGCCCGCTCGACGCGCCGGTGACCAGCGCGACGCGCCCGGACAGATCGATGCTGTAGCTCATTCGGTTCTCCTGTTTCATCGACTTCGTGTGAACGATGAAGATAGCACGCGCCCTCGTGAACAAGGGCCGTGGTATGGATCGAACGACCGTTCGTTTTCACGCGCTGCAACATTTAGAATGCGCGACAAAGCGAATTCGAGCCCGATTCAAGGAGACTGCATGACCCCCTCGGAAATTCTTGCCCAGTACGGCCCACGCGAGGCCATGGAATACGACGTCGTGATCGTCGGCGGCGGCCCCGGTGGCCTCGCCACGGCCATCAAGCTGAAGCAGCTCGCCGCCGCCCAGGAGAAGGAAATCTCCGTGGTCGTGCTCGAGAAGGGCTCGGAGCCCGGCGCGCACATCCTGAGCGGCGCGGTGATGGACCCGCGCGCCCTCACCGAACTGATCCCCGACTGGAAGGAACAGGGCGCCCCGCTGAACCAGCCCGTCACCGACGACAAGGTCATGTGGCTCACGAAGACCGGCGCGATCGACTTCCCGAAGTTCCTGATCCCCGACAACTTCCACAACGAAGGCAACTACGCCATCAGCCTCGGCAACGTGGTGCGCTGGCTGGCGCAGCAGGCCGAGAACCTGGGCGTCGAGATCTTCCCCGGCTTCCCCGCGGCCGAAGTGCTCTTCAACGAAGACGGCAGCGTCAAGGGTGTCGCCACCGGCAACCTCGGCATCGGCAAGGACGGCCAGCCGAACGAGAACTTCCAGCTGGGCATGGAACTGCACGGCAAGTACACCGTGTTCGCCGAAGGCGCCCGCGGCCACCTCGGCAAGCAGGTCATCGGCAAGTTCAAGCTCGACGAGGGCAAGGATCCGCAGGCCTACGCCATCGGCGTGAAGGAACTGTGGGAGATCGACCCGGCCAAGCACAAGGCCGGCCTCGTGATCCACACCGCCGGTTTCCCGATGGACGACAGCACCTACGGTGGCGGCTTCATGTACCACCTCGAGGACAACAAGGTCACGCTCGGCCTCGTCACCGGCCTCGACTACGCCAACCCGTGGATCAGCCCGTTCGAGGAAATGCAGCGCTGGAAGACCCACCCGGCCATCCTCAAGTACCTCGAGGGCGGCAAGCGCCTGAGCTACGGCGCGCGCGCCATCACCACCGGCGGCCTGCTGAGCCTGCCGAAGGTCGTGTTCCCGGGCGGCTGCCTCGTGGGCTGCGACGCCGGTTTCCTGAACGGCGCCCGCATCAAGGGCAGCCACGCCGCGATCAAGAGCGGCATGCTCGCCGCCGACGCGCTGTTCGCCGCCGTCACCGGTGGCCGCCAGCACGACGAACTCTCGGCCTTCCCGGAAGCCTTCGAGAAGAGCTGGCTGCGCGACGAACTGCACCAGTCGCGCAACTTCAAGGCCTGGTTCAAGCTGGGCAACATGGTGGGCGGCCTGATGAACGGCATCGAGTACTGGCTGCTGCCGAAGCTCGGCTTCAAGACCCCGCCCTGGACGAAGCGCCGCACGATCCCCGACCACGCCATGCTGCGCCCGGCGTCGGAGTTCCCGCAGATCGTGTACCCGAAGCCCGACGGCAAGATCACCTTCGACCGCCTGAGCAGCGTGTTCGTGAGCAACACGAACCACGAGGAGCACCAGCCGGCGCACCTGACGCTGAAGGACAACTCGGTGCCCGTGAAGGTCAACCTCGCGAAGTACGCCGGCCCCGAGTCGCGCTACTGCCCGGCCGGCGTGTACGAGTTCGTCAAGAACGAGGACAACACCGATCGCCTGCAGATCAACGCGCAGAACTGCGTGCACTGCAAGACCTGCGACATCAAGGACCCCACGCAGAACATCGTGTGGGTGACGCCGGAAGGCGGCGGCGGCCCGAACTACTCGGGGATGTAAAAGGAAAACGGCCCCGCGGGGCCGTTTTTCATGGACATCAGTTCTTGCGGTAGGCGCGGATCCAGTCGATGTGCAGCGCCTGCGGGAAGGCCGTGTCGTCGATGCCGTTGCGACCCGCCCACGCCCCGCCGATGCCGAGGTTCATCAGGATGTGCGCCGGGCCGCCGAGCGTGCCGTCGTCGTAGGTCCACGTCGCGGCGCGGGTGTAGATCTTCTTGCCGTCGATGTACATCGTGAGCGTCGTGGGCGTCCATTCGGCCCCCACCACGTGGTAGCCGTCGGTGAAGTTGAACGGGGCCCGCCAGAACGTGTACTGCAGGTTGAACGCCGGGTCGGCGTACGAGACCGCGGACGGCTGGCGGTCGCGCGTCACGAGGTTCGAGTGCAGCATGTTCGGCAGGTCTTCCACGCCGTTGTTCACGAACTCGAAGATGTCGATCTCGGGCGGCCACGACAGGCGACCGGTCTCGGAGACGTCGGAGTTGAGCCAGAACGCGGGCCACACGCCCTTGCCCGGCGGCATCTTCACGCGGGCCTCGAAGTAGCCGTAGCGCGTGGTCCAGTCCGAGCGGATCATGCCCGACTCGTAGTTGATGCCGTTGGCGTCCGTGGTCGACACCTTGCGCGCGACGAGGCTCAGCACGCCGTTGGCCACCTGGTGGTTGTCGTTGTCGCGGTACCGCTGCTTCTCGTCGTGCATGCGGTCGGTGGTGCCGTTGTTGTAGATCATGCGCGTATGCCACTTCGCGCGGTTCAGCGTGGTGCCGTTGAACTCGTCGTTGAAGGCGAGCGTGTAGCCGGCGGGCACGAACGAGTTCGACGGCGACGTGATGGCTTCGGTGGTGGGAATGCGCGTGCGCATCTTCATCGAGACGGTGTCGACCACCGCGCGCGAGCCGTTGGCCAGCACGCTCAGCTCGCCCTTCGTGTACGCGGGCGCGGTGAACTCGAACGTGTAGTCGGTCCAGGCCGTGCCCTTCACCTGCGTCTGGTACGTGCGGAAATTCTCGTTGTACGGCGGGATCTGGAACTTCATCGCGACGGTGGTGGTGCCGGTCGCGTTCTCGTTGCGGGCGCGGAACTTCACCGTGTACGAGGCGCCGGCCACCAGCTGGCCCGGCGCGAACGTCTGCAGCGCGCGCCAGCCCACGTTGAGGGCCTTGCCACCCGGACGCTGCGAGCTGTTGACGAGCACGGCGTCACCCACGGTCCAGTTGTTGAGGCCGTCGGTGAACAGGTTGTTGACCACCTTCTCGTCGGGCAGCACGGTGTACGAGGCCTCCTCGCCGGCGTCGCCTTCCTCGCCGCCTTCGTCGGCGGTGGCGATGACCTTGGTGTCGGTGGCGGGCGCCACGGCGGTGTCGGCGGAGGTGGTGGACGTGACGGCGGTCTCGTCGGCGCCACCGCCGCAGGCGGCGAGCAGGCAGGCGAGCGCGAGGGCGGAGAGCAGGGGCGCCGGGGTGGGCGCGCGAAGCGATTTCATGAGCGGTTCCCGAGTCGTTTGACAAGCTGGCCGCCTGTCCCTCGTGAGGTGTCGAAGCGGCCTGTACTTCAGGTTTCGGCAGGCCACCTCACGTCAACACCGGAAATCCGTAAGCGAATGCGACGACACGAAACGGTCCGCGGTCACGTGACGGATGCCACGCTCTCGTCGCGGAGGTACACTACAGAACGTCAGGAGAGAGTGCCCGCGAGGGCGCCGCCGAAGGCGAGCCGAGGGGCGGGGCGCAAGCACCGTCGCGAAGCAGAAACGCTCAGGCAAAAGGACTGGCACACGCTTCGGTAACGGGGCGTTCCTCACTGGAGAGAGACGGGTGACCCGCACGCGGGTGGGCCGGTCCACCGAAGGGGCAAGCGGCAGGTGTCGGCACGAACCCCCGCCAATCTCTCAGGTAAAGCGGACAGCGAGGGCATCCCCACCGAACATGGTGGTTGCACGATTGCCCTGCCGGAGAACCGCATGTCACTGCCCGCCGCTCTGCTCAAGACGCCGCTCCACGCGCTGCACCTCGAACTGGGGGCCAAGATGGTCCCCTTCGCCGGCTACGAGATGCCGGTGAACTACCCCGGCGGCATCATCGCCGAGCACAAGCACTGCCGCGAGTCCGCGGCCCTCTTCGACGTCTCCCACATGGGCCAGGTGCGCCTCGTCGGCGACGACGCCGCCAAGGCGCTCGAGTCGCTCGTGCCGGTGGACGTGGTGGGCCTCGGCGTGGGCAAGCAGCGCTACGGCTTCTTCACGAACCCGTCCGGCGGCATCCTCGACGACCTGATGATCACGCGCCGCGAACACGACCTGCTGCTGGTCGTGAACGCCGCGTGCAAGAAGGCCGACATCGCGCACCTCGTCACCCACATCGGCCACCGCTGCACCGTGCAGCCGCTGCCCGACCGCGCGCTGCTCGCCCTGCAGGGCCCGAAGGCGGTCGACGCGCTGCGCCGGCTCGACCCCGAGGTCGCCACGCTCGTCTTCATGACCGGCAAGGCCTTCTCGCTGGCCGGCGCCGACTGCTACGTCACCCGCTCCGGCTACACGGGCGAGGACGGCTTCGAGATCTCGGTGGACAACGCCGACGTCGAGTCCCTCGCCCGCGCGCTGCTGGCCATGCCCGAGGTGCGCCCCGTGGGCCTCGGCGCCCGCGACACGCTGCGCCTCGAGGCCGGCCTGTGCCTCTACGGCCACGACATCGACGAGAAGACCACGCCGGTCGAGGCCGGCCTCACGTGGGCCATCCAGAAGGTGCGCCGCGCGGGCGGCGCGCGCCACGGCGGCTACCCCGGCGCCGCGGCCATCGACGCCCAGCTCGCCAACGGACCCACCAACAAGCGCGTGGGCCTGCTGGGCCTCGAACGCGTGCCGGTGCGCGAAGGCGCCACCATCGTCGACGCGCGGGGCCACAAGCTCGGCCACGTCACGAGCGGCACGCTCGCCCCGTCGGTGAACCAGGCCATCGCCATGGCCTACCTCGCCAGCAACCACGCCCTGCCCCACCACGAGCTCTTCGCCGAGGTGCGGGGCAAGCGCCAGCCCATGCGGGTGGCGCCCACCCCGTTCGTGCCGCACCGCTACGTGCGCGGCTGAACGCGGTCCCGTTTTTCCCCTTTCCCGTTTTTCCCACAGAACCCGCCCGCCGCATCCCGCGGCCGGGCCACCCAGGAGTTGACCGATGACGACCCTCTACACGGCCGAACACGAGTGGATCACCACCGACACGCCCGCTTCCGCCACCGTTGGCATCACCGTGCACGCGCAGGACGCCCTCGGTGACGTCGTGTTCGTCGACCTGCCCGCCGTGGGCGCCACGTTCAACCAGGGCGACGTCGCCGGCGTCGTCGAATCCGTGAAGGCCGCGGCCGACCTCTACATGCCGGTCACCGGCGAGATCGTCGAGGTCAACGAGGCGCTGCGCGCCGACCCGTCGCTCGCCAACACCGACCCGCTGAACACCGGCTGGTTCTTCAAGGTGAAGGTGGCCGACGCCAGCCAGCTCTCCAAGCTGCTCGACGCCACGGCGTACGACGAGCTCGTCAAGAACAGCTGATCCCGCCTCCTCCCCGCTCCACCCTCTTCCAGGATCCGTCCGCCATGCTGATGTCCGCCCTCAAGCCGCTCGGAGAGCTCGAGAACGCCGCCGAATTCGTCGCCCGCCACATCGGCATCGAAGACGGCGACGAACGGCACATGCTGTCGGTCATCGGGGCGGCCTCGCGCCGCGCCCTGATCGACGCCATCGTGCCGCGCGCCATCGCCCGGCCGACGCCCATGGCGCTGCCCGCGCCGCTCACCGAGGCCCGGGCGCTGGCGGACCTGAAACGCATCGCCGGCAAGAACCGGGTGCTGAAGAGTTTCATCGGGCAGGGGTACCACGGCACCATCACCCCGGGCGTCATCCTGCGCAACATCCTCGAGAATCCCGCGTGGTACACGGCCTACACGCCGTACCAGGCCGAGATCTCGCAGGGCCGCATGGAGGCGCTCGTCAACTTCCAGACGATGGTGTGCGACCTCACGGGCCTCGCCATCGCCGGGTCGTCCATGCTCGACGAGGCCACGGCCGCCGCCGAGGCCATGACGCTCGCGATGCGCGTGGGCAAGAGCAGGAGCACCGTGTTCTTCGTCGCCGACGACGTGCTGCCGCAGACGCTCGAGGTGGTGCAGACGCGCGCCCGTCCGCTCGACATCACGGTGGTCACGGGCCCTGCCGAGCAGGCCGGCGCGGCCGGCGCGTTCGGCGCCCTCTTCCAGTACCCCGGCGTGGGCGGCGCGGTGCGCGACCTCGGACCGCTGATCGACGCGGTGCACGCGGCCGGCGGCCTCGCCATCGTCGCGGCCGACCTGCTGGCCCTCACGCTGCTCAAGTCGCCCGGCGAGATGGGCGCCGACATCGCGGTGGGCAACACCCAGCGCTTCGGCATGCCCATGGGCAACGGCGGCCCGCACGCCGCGTACATGGCCACGAAGGACGAGCACAAGCGCTCGATGCCCGGCCGCCTCGTGGGCGTCAGCGTCGACAGCCACGGCAACCCGGCCTACCGCCTCGCGCTGCAGACGCGCGAGCAGCACATCCGCCGCGAGAAGGCCACGTCGAACATCTGCACGGCCCAGGTGCTGCCGGCCGTGGTGGCCAGCATGTACGCCGTGTACCACGGACCCGCGGGCCTGCAGCGCATCGCGCGCCGCGTGGCCAGCTACACGGCCATCCTCGCGGAAGGCCTGAAGGCCCTCGGCGCCCAGGTGGTGAACGCGCACGCGTTCGACACGCTCGAGGTGCGCACCGCCGACACCACCGAGCAGGTACTGGCCGCCGCGCGCGCCGCGGGCCTCAACCTGCGCCGCGCATCGGCCGCGTCGGTGGGCATCACGCTCGACGAGACCTCGTCGCGCGGCTGCCTGAACGCGCTGTGGACGCTCTTCGCGCACGGCCGCCCGCTGCCGTCGTTCGATGCGTTCGAGAAGGGCATCGCGTCGCTGGTGCCCGAGGCGTTGGCGCGCACCAGCGCGTACCTCACGCACCCGGTGTTCAACATGCACCACTCCGAGACCGAGATGCTGCGCTACATCCGCAGCCTCTCCGACAAGGACCTGGCGCTCGACCGCAGCATGATCCCGCTGGGCTCGTGCACGATGAAGCTCAACGCCACGAGCGAGATGATCCCCATCACGTGGCCCGAGTTCGCGAACCTGCACCCGTTCGCGCCGGCCGACCAGCTGGCCGGCTACGCCGAACTCGACGAGCAGCTGCGCGAGTGGCTGTGCCAGGCCACCGGCTACGCCGGCATCAGCCTGCAGCCCAACGCGGGCTCGCAGGGCGAGTACGCCGGCCTGCTCGCCATCAAGGCGTTCCACGAGTCGCGCGGCGAGGGCCGGCGCGACATCTGCCTGATTCCCGAATCGGCCCACGGCACCAACCCCGCCAGCGCCCAGATGGCGGGGCTGAAGGTGGTGGTCACCAAGTGCGACGCCGACGGCAACGTCGACATCGACGACCTGAAGGCCAAGTGCGAGTTGCACTCGGCGAACCTGTCGTGCGTGATGATCACGTACCCGTCCACCTACGGCGTGTTCGAGACGCGCGTCAAGGAACTGTGCGCCCTCGTGCACCAGCACGGCGGCCGGGTCTACGTCGACGGCGCCAACATGAACGCGCTGGTGGGCGTGGCCGCACCCGGCGAGTTCGGCGGCGACGTGAGCCACCTGAACCTCCACAAGACCTTCTGCATCCCGCACGGCGGCGGCGGCCCGGGCGTGGGCCCGGTGTGCGTGGTGGAAGACCTCGTGCCCTTCCTGCCCGCCCATCGCGCGGCCGGCATCGGCATCGACACCCCGCGCGTGGGCGCCGTCTCGGCCGCGCCGCTCGGCAACGCCGCGGTGCTGCCCATCAGCTGGATGTACGTGCGCATGATGGGCGCCGACGGCCTGAAGGCCGCCACCGAAACCGCGATCCTGAGCGCCAACTACGTGGCGGCCCGCCTGGCCGACCACTACGACATCCACTACAGCGGCAACGTCGCCGGGGTCAAGGGCGGTGGCGTGGCCCACGAGTGCATCCTCGACCTGCGCCCGCTGAAGGACTCGTCGGGCATCACCGCGGAAGACGTGGCCAAGCGCCTGATCGACTACGGCTTCCACGCGCCCACGCTGAGCTTCCCCGTGGCCGGCACGCTGATGGTGGAACCCACCGAAAGCGAACCGCTGAAGGAACTGGACCGCTTCTGCGACGCGATGATCGCCATCCGCGGCGAGATCGCGAAGGTGGAGTCGGGCGCCTGGCCGCGCGAGGACAACCCGCTGAAGGCCGCGCCCCACACCACCGAGGCGCTGCTGAAGGCGGACTGGCCGCACCCGTACACCCGCGAGGAAGCGGCCTTCCCGGTGAAGAGCCTGCGCCAGCAGAAGTACTGGTCGCCCGTGGGCCGGGTCGACAACGTCTACGGCGACCGCAACCTGTTCTGCAGCTGCGTTCCCGTGTCCGAGTACGAGGACTGAGCGCTTGAAGCCACCGCACCTTCGCACACGCCGCGGGTCGGGCGTGGCGAGGGCCATGGGGGTGGCGTGCGCGTGCGTGCTGCTGCTCTCCGGCTGCGTGCGCGCCCTCTTCTTCCACCCGAACCAGCGCGAGTACTCCGAACCCGAGAAGCTCGGCCTCGTCTCGCAGGACATCGAGTTCCGGTCGGAGGAGCGCTGGCCGCTGGACGGCTGGTGGCTGCCGGCCGACCCGAAGGCCGGACCGCCGGTCTGCACCGTGGTGCACGCCCACGGCAACGCGGCCAACATCACCCGCCACCTCGAGGCCGTCGCGTGGCTGCCCCCGCTCGGCGTCAACGTGCTGATGTTCGACTACCGGGGCTTCGGGCTGTCGCTCGGCAAGCCGTCGCTGGACGGCGTGGTGGCCGACACCGAGGCCGCCGTGCACGCCGCGCTGCAGATGCCCGGCGCCACGCCGGGCCGGGTCTTCGTGCTGGGCCAGAGCCTGGGCGGCGCAACGGCCGTGCGGGCCGTGGCCGAACTCCCGCCCGGCCTCGTGCAGGGCCTGATCGTCGACTCCGGCTTCGCCCGCTACCGCGACGTCGCCCACCACGTCGCGAACGAGATCAAGGTGCTCAAGCTCTTCGCCCCCATCGTGCGCAAGACCTTGCCCGGCAGCGAGGACGACCCGGTCACCGTGATCCCGAACGTCGGCGTGCCCGTGTGGATCATCCAGGGCGACGCCGACCGCACCGTGCCGTTCTTCCAGGGCGTGGACCTCTTCGAGGCCGCACGGGAGCCCAAGACCTGGGTGCGGGTGCCGGGGGGCGAACACCTCGAGGCGATGAAGCGGCCCGAGGTGCGCGCCATCGTCTGGAAGGCGCTGCGCGAGGTGTGTGGCACGGCGCCGGTGGCGGCGTCGGCAACGACCGGCGCGCGCCCGTGAGGCCCGCAGCCGTGTTCCGCTTCAACCACGCCTTCGACCGGGTGTTCACGCCCGGGCGCCTGACGCTCGGACTGATGACGCCGTTCGGTGGCACGTCCGCGTCGATGGCCGACCTCGGCGAGGCGGCGCGGCTCGCGGCCCTGGCCGACGACGTCGGATTCGCGGCCCTGTGGACCCGCGACGTGCCGCTGATGGTGCCGCAGGGCCCCGATCACACCGCCACCGCGCTCGACGACCCGTTCCTGTGGCTGCTGGCCCTCGCCGGCGCCACGCGGCGCATCGCCCTCGGGGCCGCCGCGATCGTGCTGCCGCTGCGACATCCGCTGCACGTGGCCAAGGCCGCGCTGAGCCTCGACCGGCTGAGCGGCGGGCGCTTCATTCTCGGCGCCGGGTCGGGCGACCGTCCGTCCGAGTTCGCGTCCTTCGGCGCCGACCTCGAGGCGCGCGCCGACACCTTCCGCCAGCACTGGCTTCTCGTTCGGTCCGCGCTCTCGTCCAGCCCCGAGGCCCGCCGGCACCTGCTCGAGCACACCGGCGGCCACGACCTGATGGCCGTGCCGGAGGCCGACATCCCGATGCTGGTGGTGGGTTCGGCCCGCCAGTCGCTGCAGTGGATTGCGTCGAACGCGGACGGCTGGGCCACGTACCACCGGGAAGAGGCTCGCCAGGAGGGCCGCATCCAGCTGTGGCGCCAGGCGCTGGCGCAGAAGGTGGCCGGCCAGCCGAAGCCGTTCGTGCAGTCGGTGCAGCTGGACCTGCTGGACGACCCCGCTGCGCCGGCGTCACCGCTGGACCTGGGCCTGCGCACCGGGCGGGAGGCGCTGCTCGCCTACCTTCGTCACATGCACGAGCTGGGCGTGGCCCACGTGCTGTTCAACCTGACGCGGGGCACCAGGCCGACGGACGAGGTGATCCGCGAACTCGGCGAGCACGTGCTGCCACGGCTGTAGCCGACCGGTCGCCCGTCAGTCCCCGTGCGGCAACCCGCCTGCCCGGCGCAACAACTGCTTGCAGCGCTCGGACAGGTGCACCACCCGCAGGTGCTTGCCCGCCTTCGTGTAGCGCTCGCGCAGGGTCTTGAGCGCCTCGATGGCGGAGTAGTCGACGAAGCTCAGGTGCCGGCAGTCGAGGGTCACCACCGACGGGTCGCCCTGGGGGTCGAACTGACCGAGGAACGGCTTCACCGACGCGAAGAACAGCGTGCCGTGCACGGTGTAGAGCTTGCTGCCGTCGGGCTCGGTGTGCGGCTCGGCGTACAGGTCGCGGGCGTGGTGCCACGCGAAGTTCAGCGCGGCGATCACGATGCCGCACAGCACGGCCGTGGCCAGGTCCGTCAGCACGGTGATCACGGTCACGGCCGCGATGACGATCACGTCGCTGCGCGGCACCTTGTTCACCACGCGCAGCGAACCCCACGAGAAGGTCTCCTGCGCCACCACGAACATCACGCCCACCAGCGCCGCGAGCGGGATGCGCTCGATGAGCGGCGACAGGAACAGCACGAACATCAGGATCAGCACGCCGGCCACCACGCCCGACACACGTCCGCGGCCGCCGGAGTTGAGGTTGATCACCGTCTGGCCGATCATCGCGCAGCCGCCCATGCCGCCCGCCAGGCCCGAGGCCACGTTCGCCACGCCGAGCGCCACGCACTCGCGGTTCGTGCGCCCGCGCGTCTGCGTGATCTCGTCGGTGAGGTTCAGCGTCAGCAGCGTCTCGAGCAGACCCACCAGGGCCATCAGGATCGCGTACGGCGCGACGATGCGCAGCGTCTCCAGCGTCCACGGCACGTCCGGCAGCGACAGCGACGGCAGGCCGCCCGCGATGTGCGCCATGTCGCCGAGCGTGCGCGTGGGCAGGCCGAGCGCGTTGGTCAGCACGCCCACGCCCAGGATCGCCACCAGCGCCGGCGGCACCGCGCGCGTGAGCTTCGGCAGCACGTACACGATGGCCATCGTCAGCACGACCAGGCCCACCATCAGCCACAGCGCCTGGCCCTCGAGCCAGGCGTGCCCGTCCTTGAAGTGCTCCAGCTGCGCCATCGCGATGATGATGGCCAGGCCGTTGACGAAGCCGAGCATCACCGGATGCGGCACCATGCGCACGAGCTTGCCCAGGCGCAACACGCCGAACAGCACCATCAGCACCCCGCCCAGCAGCACCGTGGCCAGCAGGTAGCCCACGCCGTGCTGCACCACCAGCGCCACGATCACCACGGCCATCGAGCCCGCGGCGCCCGAGATCATCCCGGGGCGTCCGCCGAACAGGGCCGTCATCGTGCAGATGATGAAGGCGCCGTACAGGCCCATCAGCGGGTTGAGGTGGGCGACCAGGGCGAACGCGATGCATTCGGGCACGAGGGCGAATGACGTGGTGAGTCCGGCCAGGACATCGGCGCGGTAGCGGGAGAAGGACATGCGGAACGGGAGTAGCGGCCAGCGAAGCTGCGTATTGTTCTATGGCTGGCGCGTCTTTCCCATGTCACGGGAGAGAAATCCCCTGCGATCGCTGCCTAGAATCCCCGCTTTCCGGACCGCGGCATCTCGCGACCACCACAACGACGGGGAGCGTTCGTGTCAGCCACCTTGCAGATCCTCCTGGGCCTGGCCGCCCTCGTCACGGGCCTGTGCGTTCTCGCGTACTTGACCCGCCCGGCCCACGTCCGTGTGCGCTTCACGAAGGTGCCGCCGGTGCTCGCGCGCATCAACACGCCGTCGGCCGACGCCACCGACCGCATGCGCGTGGTGAACCTGCCCACCGGCGACAACTACACCATCCCGGCCCGCTCGCGCGGACAGTTCCTCACCGTCTTCGACTGGACCGTGCCCGTCGAACTCGACGACACCCCGATCCGCCTCACGGTGCCCAAGCTCTGCAGCACCGACTTCGCGAGCATCCCCCGCCCGCTGCACTCGCTGATCTCGCCGCTCACGAACACCATCTACGGCGCCATCCTGCACGACTACCTCTACCGCGCGCCGGCCGACCCGGTGGCCCACGCCGTCTCGCGCGCCGACGCCGACCGCATCTTCTACTGGGCGATGCGCATGCGCGGCGTGCGCCGCACCACCGCCGGGCTCATGTACCTGGGCGTGCGGCTGGGCGGACGCGGCAGCTACCGGCGCGGCGCGCTGCCCGACGCCGGGGTGGGGTCGGCGTCGGCGCCCGGGCCGGGTCACTAGAATCCGGGGTTTGGGTCCGTGCCCCGGTGGCACGGACGCGGTCACTCAAGGAATTCGACATCATGGGCGCTCAGTGGAAAGCCAAGCACAAGGACGCCGCCGCGAACGCGCGAGGCCGGCTCTTCGGCAAACTCTCGAAGGACATCATGATCGCCGCGCGCGGCGGCCCCGACCCGGCGGCCAACGCGAAGCTGCGCCTCGTGCTGGAGCAGGCTCGCAAGGTGTCGATGCCGAAGGACACGCTCGACCGCGCCATCAAGAAGGGCGCCGGCCTCACGGGTGAGACCGTGAACTTCGACTATGTGCTCTACGAAGGCTTCGCGCCGCACCGCGTCCCGGTGATGGTCGAGTGCCTGACCGACAACGTCAACCGCGCCGCCTCCGAGATGCGCGTGCTGTTCCGCAAGGGCCAGCTCGGCACGTCCGGCTCCGTCGCGTGGGACTTCGACCACCTCGGGATGATCGAAGCCGAACCCGCCGCGGCCGGCAACGACCCCGAACTCGCCGCCATCGAGGCCGGCGCGCAGGACTTCGAGCCGGCCGACGAGGAAACCGGCACCACCGTGTTCCTCACCGACCCCACCGACCTCGACGTGGTCAGCCGCGCGCTGCCGGCGCAGGGCTTCACGGTGCTGTCGGCCAAGCTCGGCTACAAGGCGAAGAACCCCGTCTCGGCATCCAGCCTCACGGCCGAGCAGCTGGAAGAGGTCGAGACCTTCCTCGCGGGGCTCGACGACAACGAGGACGTGCAGAACGTGTTCGCGGGGTTGCAGGGCTGAACGGCTGAACGGTCGCCGCCCGCCCGCGGGTGTCAGTGGCCGGCGCTCTTCGAGAACAGGTTGATCACGAGCACGCCGGCCAGGATGAGCGCCATGCCCACCAGGGCGGCGCCATCCAGGCGCTGCCGGAACAGCACGAAACCCAGCACCGAGATCAACACGATGCCCACGCCCGACCAGATGGCGTAGGCGATGCCCGTCGGCACGCTCTGGAGCGTCCGGGACAGGCAGAAGAAGGACACGGCATAGCCCAGGACCGTGAGCGCCGCGGGCACGAGACGGGTGAAGCCGTCCGAGTACTTCATGCACGTGGTCGCGAACACTTCGAAGACGATGGCGACCGCCAGGAACAGATAAGGCTTGCTCATGCGGGCATTCTGACGCCGGGCGAGGCCGACACGGCAAAGGCCGGGGCCCTGTCGAGGGCCTTCGGTTGCCATCAGGGGCATCCTGCGCGCACGCGTCGCGGGGCGCTACCCTGTCGCCCTCGACCGCACGACCTGGAGGAACAACAGCCGTGGCCACCCTCGAACACGAAGTCTGGATCGACGCGCCCAGACACGCCGTCTACCGCTGGCTCGCCAGCGCCGAGGCCATCGGCGCCTGGTGGGACCCGCAGACCGAAGTGCAGACCGCCGAGGGCCTGGTCTGGGAACACTCGCCGGGACCGGCGCACGGCACCGTGCGCATGCTGGTGACGGAACGCACGCCCGACACGCGCCTGCGGTGGAAATGCATCAGCCACCACGCCCCCGACACCCCGGCGTCGTCCTGGACCGGCACGGTCATCACCTTCGAGCTCGGTGACCGGGCGTCGTCCGCCGCTGCCAGCGCATCCTGGGCAACAGCGCTGCCGGTGCAATCGGTGCTGCACTTCCGCCACGAAGGTTGGCCGGACGATTCGCCCTACCTCGGCTTCTGCAACACCGCGTGGGCGGAGGTGCTGCAGCAACTCGCCAGGAAAGCCGTGGCGGGATGACCGACAGCGACCGGGGGGCGCCGACCCGGGCGTTTCAGGCGCCCGCCGCACGCCTCAAGGCAGGATGACGATGGCGCCGGCCTGCGCGCGGGCCTCGGCCGCGCGGTGGGCGTCCGCCACCTGGCCCAGCCGGAAGCGCGCGCCGATCGCGGCGCGCACCGCGCCCGAGGCCATCGCGTCGAACACGTCCTTCGCGTTCGCCCGGAACGTGGCCGTGTCCACGTTGTGCGGGAACACCGACGGCCGCGTCAGGAACAGGCAGCCCTTCTTGTTCAGGATCTCGGGCTCGATCGCCGGCGCCGGGCCCGAGGCCGCGCCGAACAGCACCACCATGCCGAACGGCGCGGTGCAGTCGAGCGAACCGAGGAAGGTGTCCTTCGCCACCGAGTCGTACACCACGCGCGCCTTGCGCCCGCCCGTGGCGGCGATCACCTGGTCCACCCAGTCGGCCTGCGTGTAGTCGATGGCCACGTCGCAGCCGGCCGCGCGCGCGGCCTCGCACTTCGCGGCCGACCCGGCCGTGCCGATCACCGTGGCGCCCAGCGCCTTCGCCCAGCGCGACAGGATCTGCCCCACACCGCCGGCCGCGGCATGCACGAGCACGATGTCGCCCGGCTGCACCGCGTACGTCTTGCGCACGAGGAACTGCGCGGTCATCGCCTTGAAGAACACCGCGGCGGCGTCCTCGTCGGAGATGCCCGCGGGAATCACCACCACCCTGTCGGCCGGCACGTTGCGCCGGTCGGCGTACGCGCCCACGCCACCGGCGTTCATGTAGACCACGCGGTCGCCCGGCTTCAGGTCGGCGACCCCCGCGCCCACGGCCTCCACCACGCCGGCCGCCTCGAAGCCGAGGCCCGTGGGCGACGGCAACGGGTAGCGCCCCAAACGCTGGTACACGTCGATGTAGTTGAAGCCGATGGCCGTCTGGCGCAGCTGCACCTCGCCGGCCGCGGGCGGCGGCACGTCGACGGTTTCCAGGCGCAGGACGTCGGTGGAGCCGAATTCGGTGAGGCGGATGGCGCGGGCGGTGGTCATGGCGGCAGAGGGTGCGGGCGGACCCGGGGTCCGGAACGGGAGACTGTACAGGGGTCATGGCGGGCGCGCTGGCGACACCACCGCCCACCCCACGTGTCAATCGGCTCGGGCACAGCGCACCACCACCGACACCGCCGCGAGGGCGAGCAGCCAGCCCACCGATCGCTGGACACGCATCGGTCGACCGAGCAGCGTCACGAGGCCTTCGAGCAAGGCATGCCGGCGGCGCAGCACCGCCACCCGTTCCTCGATGGCCTCGAGCCCCGACCGCAATGCGTCCTCGTCGACCCGGCCCCGAGCAAACCCCTGGACGAGGTGGCGAGACCGCACGAAATGGCCCAGCACCTCCACGACATCGCCCCACAGCCCCGTGCTCATGGCGACCCCGGCTTGGGACGGTTCACCGGCCGGGTGCCCGGCTTGGGACGGAAGGGCTGATGCGTCGGCTTGGCTGCCGTGGTGGCACCGACCGACGATCCGGACGCAGGGGTGGCCGAGGGCGATCCCGCGGCAGGTGACTGTGGAAAGGCTTTCGGGGAGCCACGCTGGACCGCGCGCGCCGCGGCGCTGGCCGCCGCGCCCGCCGCCATGCCCGCGCCCCGGCCGAGCGCGCCGGCCAGGCCCGGGGTGCGTCGGGACGCCGACGATGCCGACGAGGTCCCTGCCGGACCGCCGCTGCCGTTGCCACTCCCGGGCATGCCCGAACCCGCAGCGGCACCTGCACGCCTGCCGAGGCGCCCGAACCCTTCCACCGCCCCGCGGCCGAACTTGTAGGCCTCGTTCATCACGGTGCCCGCACCCGCCCCCATCGCCGACAGGCCCGCCCCCGCGCCCTGACCCACCGCCGACCACCGGTCGAGGCTGAGCGAGGCGCCGCCCACCAGGCCACTGGCCAGGCTCGGCACCTTCATGAACAGGAAGCCCACCGTGATCGCCATCAGCAGCAGCACGCAGCAGGTCACGAACGACATGCCGTCGGACGGCCCCATGGCGCGCGCGACCAGCACCACCCTGTCGATCGCCTGCACCGACATCGAGGCCACCGCCGCGGCCATCACCCCCTGCATGGCGCCGGTCACGAGGAAGCCGAGCCACGCGTTGAACAGGAAGGCGGACGGCGGCCACATGGCCCAGGGAATCATCACCGGGGCGAACAGGATGGCCAGCGAGGTCTGCACCTTGGCCATCAGCATGACCCCGGCGGCCACCCCGCCGGACAGCAGCAGCACGCACGCCGCCGCCAGCCGGTACAACCGCCCCAGCGTGTGGTTCGCCACCGCGCTGAAGACGTTGCTCCACTCGCCGGCCGGCCCCGACGGTTCCGCCGTGACGACGTCGAATGCGGCAACGGCCATGCGGTCGATGATGTCCAGCTCGGTGGGTGCCCCACCGCGCAGGTCGAGCGTGGACGCGAACACCTGCCCCAGCGCGCCGACCGAATCCTTGATGGAGGGGCCGAGGTGGTCCACCGCCCAGAAGGCCAACCCGAGGATCACGACGGGCTGCAGGAACTCGGGCAGCAGCTGGGCCATGCCCTTGCCCAGGATCCACGACTTGACGATGCCCCACACCAGCAGCACGCCGAACAACGTGACGGCCGTGCGCCGGCCGATGGCGACCAGCGACGCGTTGCCGGCGCCGAAGGTGTCGATGGACCCGGTGATCTCGGCGAAGAGTTCGCGCAGCTGGCCCACGGCCAGCACCGGGTCGCCCGGCGTGGGCGCGGGTGCGGGCGGCGCCGACTGCGCGTGGGCCAGGCCGGCCACGAGGCAAAGCAATGCACCGGCCACGAGGACCACGGCACGGCGGCTCATGGCCGGCGTCCCCGGGTCCAGGCCTCGACGGCCTGGCGGTCGGCGCGCCGGGCGGCTTCGGCGGCGACCCGGTAGGCGTCTTCCTGCGCCCGGGCCCGCGCCGCGTCTTCCGCTTCCTGCATCTCGCGCTCGGCCGTGGCCCGGCCCATCGCGGTGGAGAACTGGCGCAGCAGCTCGGCGTTCTGCTGGATCACGCGGTTCATCTGCACGTTCATCTGCTGCACCGCCTCGTGCGTGCCCGAGCTCTGCGCGATCTTCCCGGCCTGCTCACGGGCGAAGGCGTAGTCGGCCTCGATGCGTTTCATCGCGTGGGCCTCGGCCTGCACCCTCGCCAGCGCCGACTCTTCCTTGCGGGCGATGCGGTTGTGCTCCCAGGCCACGTACTCCCGCCACGTGAGCTTCATCAGCTTCGCGGTATCGAGCCGTTCGTCGAAGCCCCGGCGAATGGTGTTGAGCGAGCCGATCAGGTCGCGGTTGGCGGCCAGCGCGCGTTCGAGCTGCAGCAGTTCCTCGCGCCCGGTGATGTCGCCGAGCACACCCGCGATCTGGGACGGGTCCATCGACTTGAGCTGACGGGCCATCGACTGCGCCTGATGCCACTGCGCCTGCAGCTGCTCGTAGGTCAGGCCCACCTGCTCCACGGCCTCCAGCGCGCTGATGAAGTTCTGGATCAGGTTGACCGGATCGATGAACGTGACGCCCCTCGCCGGGGGCAAGCCCAGGCCGAGCACCAGCACCAGCGCGGCCACCACCGCGCGTTTCAGTTCAACCATGGATCACCTCCTGCATGTACCGCGCGAGCCAGTGGTCCCCACCGCGGGCCAGCTCGCGCTGGAAGATGGCCTTCGCGCGCGCGTCGGACCGCGTGAGGGCGAGGATCTCGGGAGGCAGCTGCACGTCGACGAGGCGCCGGCGCGTGTCCTGCACGACGTAGTAGTCGCGCTTCTGCCGCGCGCCGCGGATGATCTCGATCTCGGCGTCGTGCAGGCCCAGCATGTCGCGGTACACGTCGCGGCTGTCGAAGGCCTGCAGGTTCGGCAGGAAGATGCGCGTCTTGATGTTGTCGTTGAGCGTGGCGCTGATGGGGCTGTCGCGCACGTCCTTCAGCGACTGCGTGGCGATGCCCACGCTCGCGTTGCGCTTGCGCATGGTCTTGATCCAGTCCTCGAACATGTGGCGGAACACCGGGTTCTGCAGCAGGTACCAGGCTTCCTCGAGGTAGATCAGCGTGGGGCGCGACGCGTCGTCGACCTTCTCCTCCACCACCTCGAACAGGTAGGCCAGCATGGGGGCCGCGAGGTTCGTGTCGGCCAGCAGGCCACCCACCTCGACGCCGGTGATGTCGGACAGCACGAAACCGTCGTCCGGGTTGTCGAAGAACACGCCGTAACGGTCCGAGGCGCGGGTCCAGGCGTGCAGCCGGCTGGCCAGCGCCTTGTCCTGGCCGGCGATCAGCATGTAGAGCTTCGACAGGGTGTGGGCCCCGCCCTGCCCGGCCGCCAGCTGGATGGCCTTGTCGAGCACCTGCACGTTGTCGGGCGTCAGGGGCTGGGGGTCGAACGCCCGCAGCGCCAGTTCCACCCAGCGGCGGAACTTGGGCACCGTCTCGGGCCGGGCGATCCAGCGGGCCGGGTTCATCGCCGCGTCGACCCGGCCGTCGTGCCCATCCCCGAGGCTGATGTATTCGCCCCCGAGCGCCTTCAGCGTGATGTAGTTGGAGTAGCCCTTGTCCACCACGATCACCCGGCACGGCGCGTACCGCTGCCAGTGCGTGATCAGGAAGTTCATCAGCGTGGTCTTGCCGGCGCCCGCCGGGCCCACCACCATGAAGTGGCCCACGTCGCCGACGTGCAGCGAAAAGCGTTCAGGGACATCGGTGCGCGTGGGCAGCAGCACCAGCGGTTCGGTGGGCACCCCGCGCTGTTCGGTGAGGTGCGGGTTGTCGACCGGGCCGCTGTCGAGCGTGCGCACGATGGTCAGGTCGGAGAGGTTGCGGGTGCTGACGAGGCTCGTGCGCAGCACCGCGTCGGCCGCGCCCGGCAACGTGGCGGCGAAGGCCGACAGCACGTTCACGTTTTCCTTCACGAGCCCGTAGCCCGCGTTCGCGAGGATCGCGTGGATGTGCTGGCAGCTCTGCTGGTTGTCGTCCCGGGTGTCGGCGATGACCTGGATGGCCATGGTGTGGTACCCGTAGCCCACCGCGTCGCGGGTGAGGTCCACGAGCGCGGCCTGCGCGTCGTCGGCCAGCGCGGCCATGCCGAGGTTCACCCGCTCGGACGTGATGCCCGTGAGCTTCTCGATGGCCTGGACCAGCGGCCCCTTCACGTTCGAGCGGTAGTGCTGCTCCTGGTCCTGGATGAGCTTGCGCGCCCGGTCGGTGTCGACGAAGCGGAACATGCTGACGAGCGTGAAGTCGCTCGCCACGCCGAGCAGCTGCTCGATGGGCGCGTTGTCGGCCTCGCCGGGATAGGCCTTGACGCTGTGCATCGACACGTGCCGCGACCCCGACGGGGATTCGAACCGCAGGCCCCCGCCCGCCTCGCGGTACAGCGTGTCGGTGGGCAGCAGCGTGTTGAGGAAGTACAGGTCGTCGGGTGGCACGCCGACGGCCGAACGGGGCGAGGCGATGTTCACCCGGTTCGACAGCTCGGCACGCAGCTCGTCACGCAGCAGCCGCTTGAGGGAGAGGTGCGCCGACAGGGTGTTGAAGAACTGCGTCAGCTGCGCCTCGAACGCCTCGACGGTGGCCAGCAGCCGCCCTTCGAGGCGTTCGACCTGGGTCTTTCGCGACAGCCGCTGGCGGGCGATGCCGGCCACGGCCGACGCGAAGGACTGGCGCCGCGACACCACGCGGTCGCCCACCTCGTCGAAGAACCCGGCGCTGCCACCGAACGGCTGGTACGCGATGCACAGCACGTGCCGCACCGCGCCGAGCTGGCCGTTGTCGATGCGGGCGCGCCACGTGTCGTCGACGAAGCGGGCCACCGGGTTCGCGATGGGGCTCGTGCCGCCGTACTGCCGGCGGCGCTTGTCCATGAAGGTCCAGACCGTGTTGTGGTCGTCGAAGGCCCGCCAGGCGATGTCGACCGCGTCGAGGCACGCGCTGCGTGCGTCGTCGTTCGAGCTTTCGACGTCGTGCCCCTGGTACTCGAACACGGCCAGCAGGCTGCCGTCGAGGTTCAGCACGAGGCCCGGCGTGGCGTCCTTGAACCAGGGCAGCAGCTCGGCGTAGCTGCGGGTGCGGTCGTTGTAGGCGGACGCGAGGTGGCGGAGGTTCAGCAAAACAGCCCCCTTCCGAACCCTTCGGGTCGTTTGGCGAGCACGGGCGAGCGCACCCACGGGTCGTACAGGTCGGCCTGTTTCAGGTAGGCCAGGAAGGCCTTCAGCAGCACGGGGTCCTTGCGGTACACCCAGCGAAGGAAGAGGAACAGGGGCGGCACCGCCAGCGCGATGGGCATGCTGCGCAGGTTCAGCGCGAGAACGCCCAGCACCACCAGCAACCCGAAGGCCTCCGAACCGACCCCCGCGACGAGCCGCGGCCGGTTGAGGCTCATGTGGAAGGTGGAGCCGCCGCGGTTCATGATGCGATGCAGCTGGCGGCCACGCCGGTGTACGACGCGAGGGCCGAGCCCGCGCCGAGGACGATGCCCAGGCCCAGGCCGACGTACAGCATGGTGCTCCACATCTTGCCGCTGCCGAGCCAGTGGCCCACCACCGAGAACACGAGCACGATGCCCGCGATCATCGGGGCGAGCTTGGTGCGGCTGTACGCGAAGAAGCCGCATAACACGTCGTCGACCAGCGGGAAGCCGTTGAAGACGGAGGCCGCGTGCGCGTGCACGGGCCACGCGGCCAGCAGCACGAACGTGGCGGCCAGCAGCCAGGGCAGCGCGTCGGCGAAGGGTCGCCCGTGCGGCGGCGGCGACAGGCGGTGGCGGGGATTCGAGGGTGCGGTCATGCGGGCTCCTGGGTGAAGACGGATCGGGTGCGGTAGCGCTGGGTGGCGAGGTCGTAGGACTGCAGCTGGAGCACTTCGCCCAGGCCCCTCACCCACCGACCGTCGACCCGGCGGCGTTCCATGTGGACGATGAGGTGGAAGGTCTGGGCGATGCGCGACTTGATGGCCGCGAGCGGCATCGCGGGCCGGCCTTCGAGCACGAGGTTCTCGAGCCGGTCGATGGCCTCGAGCGCGGAGTTGGCGTGCACGGTGCCCATGGCGCCGGGGTGCCCCGTGTTGGCCGCATCCATGAAGTCGAAGGCTTCGCCACCGCGCACCTCGCCCACGAGGATGCGGTCGGGCCGGCTGCGCAGCGCGGACTTCAGCAGGCGGTGCACGGGATAGCCCTGCTCGTCGTCGGCTTCCAGCCGCACCACGTTGCGGTGGGGCACGACGAGCTCGGGGATGGTCTCGATGAGCACCAGGCGCTCGTCGCGGTCGATCTCGTGGATGAGCGCGTTCAGGAAGGTGGTCTTGCCGGTGCTGGTGCCGCCCGCCACGAGCAGGGTGCGGTGCGAACGGACGGCCTGCCGGAGGAACGCGGCGTGCGACGCCAGCAGGTGCCCGGTCTCGACGTGGTGGTCGAGCGTGAACGCATGGGCGTTGTGGCGGCGGATGGAGACGTAGGGGCCATCGACCGCGACAGGCGAGAGCTGCGCCTCGATGCGGAAGCCCGGCAGGCGCGCGGACACGATGGCGAGCTTGCCGCCGTCGTGCAGGTCGACCTCGCGGCGGGAGATGTTCGCGAGGTTCACGATGATGCCGGCCAGCTGGTTGGGTTCGAGCCGCAAGTCGGTGAGTTCGGGCGAGTGGCCCAGGCGCTCCACCCACACGTCGCGGGCGTTGATGGAGATCTCGATGACCCGCGGGTCGTGCATCAGCGGGCGCAGGGGTTCGACGGACATCAACGCGAAGGACAGGCCGGGGTGTTCCATGGGAAGAATTCTTGCGGTGCGCCCGTGCGCATCGCCTGTGCGCGGGGCCCGTTATGCCCCCGTCCCCGCGCCTTCCGGCGGGCGACACCCCGCGGTTCAACGGGTGAAGACGGGCTGCATGTGGGCGAGCGTGATCCGCAGGGGCAGCAGCACCGCCAGCAGCCAGGCCGGGGTGAGCCACGCCGGCGGACTCACCGGAGCCACCAGCGCCAGCACCGGGAGCATCGCGCCGGCGATCAGGGCATGCCCCGCGAGCGAAAACGCGGCGGGGCTCTGGGATCCGAAGGTGTCGGCCTTGATCGCGCGTTCGGCGAAGCCATCGAGGGCGGCCGCCAGCACCAGCGGCGACAGGAGCACCCACCACGCCAGCAGCGTGACCGCCCGGAGCGCGGCGCCGTGGACCTGGACGCGGATGGCCGCCAGGTGCCGGTCGGCCTGGCCCGTCACCCGGTCCGCCAGCGCGGAACGGGAAGGTGCGACCGGGGGTGCCCCGGCCGACAGGAGGTCGCCGAGGCCGGCATGGCCGAACCCGCGCTGCGACACGTCCGCCCAGCGGGCCAGGGACGTCGCGATGCGGGGGCCGAACACCTCGTGCAGGGTCGCGAGGTCGTGGCCGGCCCGTTCGACGAGGCGTTCCGGCCCGCACCACAGCGGCCAGACGAACAGGCTCACCAGCCACAGCAGCAGCCAGGCCGCGAGGTGCGAGCGGCGGGTCATCGGACCGAGGGAGGATCGAGGTCCAGCACCGGGATGCGGCCCTTGAAGACCTGCGCCCGGTTGACGATGGCCACGTAGTGCAGGTCGGGCAGGCCGGCGAGCACCTGCGGCGGCACGAGCGCCAGCGCCTGCTCCGTGACACTGGCCTGCCGGGTGGCCGCGTACTCGAGCCCGGCGTCCTCGGTCTTCTGCCCGGCGCCCTGCGACACGGTGGTGCGACGCACCACCGTGTCGCCGAGCTTGCGGGTGACGTAGTCGAGCGTGTCGGTGTCGGACGTGGCGCCCACGACGAGGTTGTTCATGTTCCCCAACACCCGTTTGGCGCGGGCCTCGTCGCCCAGCTTGACCACGAGGTCGGACACGGTCTGGCCGAACAGGTACAGCACGATGCCCGCGCCGCGCCCCTTGTTCGCCAGCTGGACCACGGGCTCGCAGACGAGGTCGCCCCACTCGTCGCACAGCACGTGCACACGCCGCGGCCCGGCGCCGTCGGCGGGGCCGTGGTTGTAGAGGTCGCCGGCGGTGGCCGCGAGGTCGGACAGGAACAGCGCGGCGAGGCCCTCGGCCACCGAGGTGTCGGACAGGGCGTCGAGCCCGAAGTACACCACCCGCCGCCCCTCGATCAGCTGGCGCGTGGTGTGGACCGGACGCGGGTCGGTGACATCGGCATGGTCGGGCGACAGCAGCGGTCCGAGGTCGCCCGCGGTGAGGCGCATCAGGACCGGCGTGAGGCCCACGACCATCTTCGCGAACCAGCCGCGGTCGGCTTCGAGCGCCGCGAGCAGGCTCGTGATGTCGGGCGGCCTTTGCGCGGGCGGCACCTCGTGGCGGAACCGGTGCGCCCAGTGGGCGAGCCGCGGGTTGACGAACGGCCCGCCACGCGACGACGGCGGCTTGCGATCGGCGGCCACGACCGCCTGGACGCGGCCGGCGTCGAACGGCTCGAACCAGGCCTGCAGCACCGCTTCGGCGAGCGACTCGGCGGCATCCTGCGAGCGGACCGTGTCGAGCAGCGACTGCAAGGTGACCCGCCGGCCGAGCCGCTTCATCGCCCGCACGATGTCGGTGACGGTGGCCCAGACGAACGCGTTGAACGGGTCGTCGGGCGCTCCGCCCATCAGCAGGCGGATGCGCGACGCCACCTGGGTCTCGCGGTCCCAGTTCGCCAACGCGTCGAAGCGGAAGCTGCCCGACGGGAACGCCGCATGGAAACGGGCGAAGCGCGACGGGTCGCCCAGGCGCGCCGCGACGTCGCGGCACACCTGCTCCAGCCCCTTGTCGCCCTTCGGGTCCAGCACGAACACCGCATCGCCGCGGCTGGCGAGCTGGTACACGAGCAGCCGCGCCAGCACCGTCTTGAGGGCCCCGGTGACGGCCAGCACGGCGGTGTGGCCCTCCAGCGCCGCCATGGGCACGACGACGTCCCGCTCCGGCGCCAGTCCGTGGACCCAGCCGAGCCCCTTGGCCCGGTGCGGATCGTGGTGCCGGCCGGACAGGCGCAGCATCCAGCGCGGCGGCACCACCTCGTGCAACGAACGCTTCAGCAGGTCGTGGCACAGCTGGGTGTGTTCGGGCTGCCAGCGGAAGCCCCAGCCGAGCCAGACCTTGCCGTCGAGCGAGGGGCGGACGCGGTCAAAGCGGTCGCACGGCAGCACCACGGGCACGCTGCCCGCCAGCCCGACCTTGAACCGCCACAGGGCCCGCGCCTGGCCACCCCGCCACAGCGCCAGCGCGGCCGCGCCCCCGGCGATCGATGCGGCCAGGCGACCGTCGATGCCCAGCACCACCGCGAGCGCCACGGCATGGCAGGCGGCCAGCAGCCACGCCAAGGCGGCGCGTGCCTCGTGCGCCGGCCGGAACGCGTTGAAGATGCGCCGGGGGGTCACGCGGCCCGGGGCGCCAGGCCCAGCTGCACGACGCCGGCGTCGTTGAGCACCACGCCGGGCTTGACCGCATCGTCGAACATCAGCATGCCCGCTCGCGCCGAGGGCGACGGCCAGTCGCCCCGCCCCAGCCACCGGTGCCGCTCGAGCAGGGCCGCGACCGCCGCGAGGTCGTGGCCCGAGAGGGACACCAGGTCCTGCGACAGCGCGAGCCGGCGGCCGGGCAGCCACGCGATGAGGTCGGTGCGCCCGCCTTCGAGGCACTGTCGCCAGGTGTCGACGAGGCCGGCTTCGGCCGGGCTGAGGCCGACCGGTGGTGCGCCGCACGCGACGGCGGCAGGGTCGGGCATTGCACCTGCGGGTCGCTCGGGCCCGGTGGCCGAACAGGCGAGCAGGCGGTCGGTTCGCGGGACGTCGGCGTGCCCGAGGAGGGCGCGGGGCTCGGCCAGCTTGAGGGCGGTCCGCGGCGGGTCGCCCTCGCCCACCGGATGGATGCGCCAGAGCCACTGGCCCGACGGATGGCCCCGGTCGTTGGCCTCGAGAAACCCCGCGCGCCCGAGCACCTCGGCCAGCGTGAAGGCGCTCAGGGGCACGCCGCGCACCCCGTTGCGGATCACGTCGTGCCGCACGGTGTCGGCGGCGGCGGGCCATTCGAGGAACAGGCCGTCGAGGCCGAACCACAGCGGCGCCTGGCCGCACACCCACTGGCCAGAGGCCACGCGGTGGCGCATGGCGTCGACGAGGTGCAGTTCGAGGTGATGGCCGATGCGCAGGTGTCCGTACCGGCTGCGCCGCGTGACCGACTCCACCGCGAGCACGCTGGCGCGGGTGACCTGGACGACACGGCCCAGTTCGTCGGCGGGCGGCAGGGACTGGCCGAGCGCGGCGCGGAACATCGACGGCACCACGGACGGCGCGCCGTCGTTCAGCCACGCGAGCGTGGCCTTCGGGACGATGTCGGCGAGCACGCCGGCGGCCTCGGCGCCACCCGGCGCCTGCGCGGCCCCGTCGAGCCAGACGACGTGGTACCGATCGGCCTGCACACGCTCGAGCCAGGCGTCGAGACCCCCCAGGCACGCGGGCCACACGCGCCCGGCCTCGTCGGTGACGGTGAGCGACGACAGGGAACGGGGCAGTTCGCCCAGCAGGCCCGCCAGCAGGCAGGCGTGCCGCCAGCGGGGTTCGGCCGCGCGGCGCACCTCGGCGGACGCCATGGGCTCGACCACGCGGGACTGCGCGGCCTGCCGGCAGAACAGCGCCATCTCGAGGCAGAGGCGGAAGAGCCCGCCGGGGCCCGCGAAGTGATCGTGCGACGACGCGGGCAGCAGGTGGATGTAGCGCGCGACGGCCTCGATGGGCGCGAGGACGTGGGAGGCGAACCCCGCGTCGTCGAACCCGCACGCGTCGCGAAGGCGCAGGACGAGTTCGCGCTGCGACGCCAGCACGGCGATCGCGGGCACCGCCGGCAGGCCGGGGTCGGCCGGCGGGTAGCGGGGGACGTCGAGGTGCGCGGGCGCCGCGGCGAGCAAGGCTTCGAGGGGCCCGCCGGCATGGGCCCCGCCCGCCACGCCACGGCCTGGATGGCCCACGGCCCGTTTGAGGAATTTCAGCATGGCGGCATCTTCCGGTCGACCCGGGACCGCACCGCCTGCCCACCTCACGCCATAAGGGCCTCGCCCGAACGGGAGCGCGGCGCGCTGCCCCAGCTGCCGGTGCGAAACGCCGACGGACGGCCGAGCTTGTTGAACTTCGCCAGCGCGCACACCGGGCACTCGATGCCGTTGTGGTGGCCGTCGTGGGACAGGTGCATCGTCTGGCATTCGGCGCAATGACCAAGGTGCACCAGGCCGTCCTGCAGCGGCGTGAAGACGGCACTGATGAGGCGCGACAGCGACAGCGGGTTCGCCGGGTCGCGGTGGTGCATGGCGTAGAACTCGTAGGCCTCGACGAAGGCGGCGTGTGGCGGGAGGCCCAGCGACACGAGCACGCGCTGGTGCGCGAAGATCGACGTCACCAGCAGGCGCCGCACCGCGCTGCCCCACACGGCGGCGTTGCTGTCGTGGGTGCGCGGCAGCGCCGGGTCGACCGGTTCGTCGTCCGGCCCGTCGGACCGCAGGCCCTCGTTCTCCTCGTTCGACTTGCGCAGCCGGCGCACCTGCGCCGAGTTGACCTCCGAGCGCGTGAACTGGAGGATCGCCTTGGTGCTGACACCATGGGCGATCAGCTGCCGGATGGTGTCGGCCTCGCCCGGCGGCAGGAACACCGCGGTGGGCCGGCCGATCTTCGTGACACGCACCGGCCGCGGTTCGGCGAGTTCACGGTCGAGGGTGTCGCTGATGGCCACACACTCGTCCCAGCTGCACAGCGTGCGGGCGACCAGCGAACGCATCGTGGGGTCGACCGGCAGGCCGCTCAAGGTGGAGAACACGCGGTCGAGGTACACCTCGTGCAGCGTGAGCGACACCAGCGGGTGCGCGAGGTGGCCGGCCGACTGGACCAGCGTGCTGCACCCGGCCGACGACATGGCTTCCATCACCTCGCGGCTGCCGAGGCCGCTCATCAGCGCCGCGAGCCGGGGCTGCGTGGCGTACCGCAGCAGCATCAGCACGACCTGCTCGTTGAGGCCCTTCAGCAGCGGCCGGTAGCGCTCGAGGTGAGGCGGCATCGCGGCGGCGCGGCCGCGCTGCATCTGCGTCACGTCGTCGAGGGTCATGCGCACGCGCCACAGCGCCGTGGGCGTGGTGGCGAGGTCGGCCAACGGGTCGACCTCGCTGCGGCGGTCCTCGCCCTGGAGTGCCATCGCGGCGAAGCGCTGCGCGAGGCGCACCGTGATGCCGAACAGTTCGGCGCAGTCGTGGATGCTCTGGCGGGCGACGGCCGCCACGGCGCCGACGACGGTTTCGTTGAGGTCCTTCTGGTCGACGACGCAGGCGGCATGCAGGCTGTTCTGAAGGGATTCCATGGGTTCTCCGGGATGACGACGGTGGAACGACAAGGGACAAATCAGAACTGCAATTCGCCCGTTCGATGCGATTCTGATGCGCACGCAATCGTTTCGCAATCAAATCCGTGCGCCAGATACAAAACGCAACCATTTGGCCGATCGCGGACGCTTTTTGCATTTCTTTTGCAATCATTCATAATCCCGCGGTCCCGTTTCCACGCGCCCTCACCATGAACGACGACTCCGATTTCGCCGGAACGACGACCGACGCGGCCCCTTTCGACGAAGGCCCCTACGCAGCGCTGAAGGCGTTCCTGCTGTCGCGCGGGGTGCCCCGGCACAAGCAGACGGCCGAGGTGGCCGGCCTGTTGGGGCTCGCGAAGACCAGCGTGTTCCGCAAGTTCAAGGGCGAGTCGTCGTTCTCGCTGCCCGAGTTGAAGGTGATCGCCGACCACTTCGCCACCGACGTCGACACGCTGCGCGGCCTCTCCGCCGGGCAGGTCGACCGCAGCGCGGGCGGGCCGGCCACCGAACCCGCGCGGCTGCACCTGCCCGGGCTGCCGACCCACGGACAGCTCTCGCCCGGCCCCACGCTGGCGGACGACGACGTCTGCGACCTCGTGGCGGTGCGGGTCGGCGAGCAGTGGCACGTGCACGCCGGCAACGCGCCGGAGGTGCGCGGCCAGGTGCGCCACGGCATCGCGTCGTTGCGCATCGCGAGCGCGCCGCGTCCGCGCGTCGCCCTGCTCGAGGACGACGACAACGCCGCCGCCGTGGTGGCCATGGCGCTCGAAGGCGAAGGCATGGTGGTGCAGGCGCACAAGACCCCCGCGGACCTGGCGGCGTCGCTCACGCGTCGACCGTTCCAGGCCTACGTGATCGACTGGCTGCTGGGCGCCGGCACGGCCGAGGCCGCCATCCGGCAGATCCGCGCGCGACAACCCGCGGTGCCCATCGCCATCACCACGGGCGCGCTGCACACGGGCGCCGAAACCGAAGGGTCGCTGATCCCGTTCGCGGAACAGTTTTCCGTGGGCATCTTCGAGAAACCGTTCCGCCAGGCCGTGCTCGCGAGCTACCTGCGCCGGGGCATGACGGAGCCCGCCGCGCGCTGACGCGCGGCGACCGCGTCGGTCAGCCGGGCCCCACGGCGGCCGTGGCCGCCCCGAGCTGCAACGCGGCCCTCAGCTGCGGGCCGGACACCGGCTTGTCGGCCCGGGCGTCGAACCAGCGGTCATCGGCGGCATCCGACGCGGCGGCAGCCGACACCTTCACCAGGCGCGCGCGCTGGTTCGGCCCCTGCCCTTCGCGGATGCGCCGGGCCAGTTCGCCACCGGACAGGTCGGGCAGGTCGATGTCGAGCAGCACCGCGGCGAAGGGGCGTTCGCCGAGCAGGCGCAGGGCCTCGCGGGCCGTGCCCGCTTCCGTGGGCACGCAGCCCAGGCCGCGCAACACCTCGGCCAGGGCGGCACGGGCGTCGTGGGCGTCGTCCACCACCAGCACCGCCGGGGCGGCGTCCGCGGCGGGCGCGGCCGTGTCGGACGTCGACGCGCCACCGGTGCCGAGCGGCAGTGTCACCGCGATGCGCGTGCCCACGCCCGGCGTGGACTCGACGAGGATGTCGCCGTGCAGCAGGTCGACCAGGCTGCGAACCACGGCCAGCCCGAGGCCGCTGCCGTCGGCCATGGCGGCCGAACTGCTGACCCGGTAGAACGGATCGAAGATGCGAGCCTGAACGCCGGGGTCGATGCCGATGCCGGTGTCGCGCACCTCGAGGTGGAGCTGCCCTGCTTCCGGCGAGACCGTGGCCTGCACCGTCACGCCACCGCGCTCGGTGTACTTGATGGCGTTGGAGACGAGGTTGTCGAGGATCTGGCGCACGCGGCGGGGGTCGGTCACGACGGCCTGCCGGACGTCGGGGCCGGGTTCCCAGTGGATGTCGAGGTCTTTCCGGAGCACCGCTTCTTCGTGGTCGGCGATGACCTCCTCGACGAGCCGGTCGAGCCGGAAGCGGCGCGGGCTCACCGCGAGGCTGCCCGCGGACATCTTCGCGAAATCGACGAGGTCGCTCAGGCGGGCGCGCAGCGCGCGGGTGCCGTCGCGCAGGCGCAGGAACAACGGTTCGCCGGCGTCGACGCGGCCGCGCGACTCGATGATGTCCATGCTGCTGATGATGGACTGCAGCGGCGTGAGCAGCTCGTGGCTCAGCATGCCGAGGAAGCGGCTCTTGTCGCGGCTGGCGGCCTGGGCGCGTTCACCCGCGTCGACGGCGTCGCGGCGCGCGGCGTCGGCATCGCGCCGCGTGTGGCGTTCGCGCAGCGCGGTGAGCAGGCCATAGGTGGCCACCGCGGCCGTGAACGTGAAGAGCAGGCACATCACGTACGTGAGCGCGACCGTGCGCGACCGCAGGCGGATCATCGCGGCCTGCTGGGCGAGGCGGTCGGCGTCGTCGTTGACCCGCAGGGCGCGGCCCAGGCGGGCGAGGCGTTCCGCCGCGTCGATGGCGTCGCGCGACGTGGCGGGCCCCGGGACGACGGTGTCGCCGGGGAAGGCGTGGAGCGCGGGCAGCGTGTCGCGGTACGCGGGGCCGGCCGCGACGGCCGGCACGGCGGACAGGCGCTGGTCGAGCCGGTCGACGTGCTGGCGGAACACGGCGGCCTGCCGGTCGAGGTCGGCCGACGGCGCGTCGGCCTGCTGCAGCAGGCGGGACAGCACGAGCAGCGCGTCGGTGGTGGCCTCGTGTTCGGCGGAAAGGGCCTGCTGGCGTTCGAGCAGGCGCGACACGTCGCCGATCTCGCCGAGCAGGTCGTGGTGGAGGAACCGGGACAGGGTCAGCCACAGCGCCAGGGCCAGCGCGCCGGCCCACAGGGCGGCACCCAGGGGATGTTCGCGGAGGCGATCGCGCCAGGAGGTGTGCATGGCCGCCATTCTGCGGCACGTCTCGACGCGACCCCGTGCATTTCGAGCGCGTTTCGAAGGGGGTGCGAACGGGCCCGTCCCGTACCGTGGCGGCTCCTTCAGGAGATCGCCATGACCGCCCCCTCCCGCCTCAGCGACCCGCCTCTCGTGCACGTGCCCGTCCCCGTAGCCGTGCCCGCGCCGTCCGCCGAGGCCGCACCCCGTCCTGCTCCCGCGCGGCCGGCGCGCGTGGCCCGTGTCTTCCGCCGCGGCGTGGTCACCGTCGCGTGCGAGCTGCGCACGCCCCGCGTGGTGCAGTTCTACCGCCGCGACTTCACCGCCATCAGCCACTGGCTCGACGCCCTCGACCGCGCACGCGACTTCACCCACGTCGACACCCGCGCGGCCCGCGAGGCCGAACACGTCATCTCGGCCCACCTGCAGGTGCTGCAGGCACTCTTCGACGACGCGGTGCGGCGGGCCGAATCGCTGCTGGCCGCCCAGGGGCTGGCCGGCGTGCCCATCCGGTACGCCGCGCCGGTCACGGTGTCCGCGCCCATCGTGCACCCGGTGGCCCATGCGTACCTGCGGGTGCTGTCCATCGCCGACGACGCGTTCTCGGGCATCGAACGGGCGTGGCTGCTGGGACTGGTCGACACCCGGTTCCGCCGCCGGGAGGAGGCGCGTTTCCGCAAGGCCCTCCGCAGCATCACCACGCTCGTGCGCGAGCAGTACGGCGCCATGGCACGGGTGCTGCGCGAGGCCCGCGAGGCGCGCGCGCCGGAGGACGTTCCGGCGGATCCGCCCGATGGCGTTTCCGATGCGGGCCCGGGTCCCGCCGGCGAGAACCCGCCCTGGTGGCAGGCCTCCGGCGAGCCGGACGTCAACGCCGCCCGTTGATTTGCAGTGCCATTGCGATGGCTTGGTGGCCCGGTGCGCCGGGCCACCTCTTTTCCTGGGCCGCCCGTCGGACGCCATGCCATCACCCGGGCGTCTCCCCCAGGTGGCACAATGCCTGCCCCGCTCCCGGCCTTCGGGAGACAGCCTCCCGCCGTTCCATGACCGACCCACGCCACGCCCTCCCCCGCACGCCGTCCGACGAACACCCGCACCGCACGATCCGCAGCTTCGTCGTGCGCGCCGGCCGCATGGGCACGGGGCAGATGAAGGCGCTGGAGACGCTGGCGCCGAAGTTCGTGGTGCCCTACGCGCAGGCGCCGCTGGACACGACGGCCCTGTTCGGCCGCACGGCGCCGGTGGTGTTCGAGATCGGCTTCGGCATGGGCGACGCCACGGCCACCATCGCGCAGACGCTGCCCGACACCGACTTCATCGGCGTCGAGGTGCACACGCCGGGCGTGGGTGCGCTGCTCAAGCACATCGACGAGCGCGGCATCGGCAACATCCGCATCCTTCAGCACGATGCGGTGGAGGTGCTGGAGCACATGATCCCGCCGGGTTCGCTCGCGGGCGTGCACATCTTCTTCCCCGACCCGTGGCACAAGAAGAAGCACAACAAGCGCCGGCTGATCCAGGCGCCGTTCGTGAACAAGCTCATCACGCACCTGGCCCCGGGCGGCTACCTGCATTGCGCCACCGACTGGCAACCGTATGCCGAGCAGATGCTCGAGGTGCTGTCGGCCGAACCCGGGCTCGTGAACACGGCGGACGGCTATGCGCCGAAGCCGGACTACCGGCCCCTGACCAAGTTCGAGAACCGCGGCCTCAAACTCGGCCACGGCGTGTGGGACCTGGTGTTCCGCAAGCGCTGAAGCGAGCGGCGGCCACGCACCGGAGTGTCACCCCCGGCGCAGGCCGGGGCCTCTGACACTCGCCCAAGGTCCCGGCCTGCGCCGGGACGGCAGCCTGGGCGCGGGTGGGTTTCGACTCAAGCCGACCAGTTCACCGCGCCCGTGTAGGCGGTGCCGAGCACGATCAACCCGAACACGATGCGATACCACGCGAACAGCGTGAAGTCGTGCGAGGACACGTAGCGGATCAGCCAGCGGATGCAGATGAGCGCGCTGACGAACGCGAACGCGGTGCCGATCAGGAAGATCGGGACGTCGGACCATTGAAGCAGGTCGCGCGACTTCCACACCGAATAGGCGCCCGCGGCCGTCAGCGTGGGGATGCCCAGGAAGAAGCTGAACTCGGTGGCCGCCTTGCGCGAGAAGCCGAGCACCAGCGAGCCGATGATGGTGGCGCCCGAGCGGCTCGTGCCGGGGATCAGCGCCAGGCACTGCAGCAGGCCGACCTTCAGCGCGTCCATCGGCGTCATGTCGTCGACGGTCTCCACCCGCGCCACGCGTGCCCCTTCGAGGTCGCGGTCGCCGTAGAGGCGTTTGTGGCGGCGTTCCACCCACAGGATGATGATGCCGCCGACGATGAAGGCCACGGCCACCGGCACGGGGTGGAACAGGTGCGCCTTGATCGCCTTGTTGAACAGGAAGCCGAAGATGGCGGCCGGGATGAAGGCCACGACCACGTTGAGCGCGAAACGCTGCGCCACCGGTTCGGTGCGGATGCCCGCGAAGGTGCTCATCAGTCGCGCGCGGTACTCCCAGACCACGGCGATCATCGCGCCGGTCTGGATCGCGATCTCGAACACCTTGACGGTGTCCCCGGTGAAGTTCAGCAACGACCCGGTGAGGATGAGGTGACCGGTACTGGAGATGGGCAGAAATTCCGTCAGACCCTCGACGATCCCCATGATCGCCGCCTTGACCCACAAAACGATGTCCAAACCCAGCTCCTGTGCAAACTAATCGACGCTGGATGATACCGACGTGGGTCGCAGGTTCCGTGACCGGGTGATACTGCACGCCCGTTCACCGTTCTTTACGGGGCAGCCATGGGCCTGTCGCGGGTGACAGGCAGCCTTGACCCCTTCCCGCTCCGGACGCTACATTACTGACCGTTCAGTCAGTATGCCCATGCCCGCGAAATCCACCCTCTCCACGCCCGTCCGGCAACGCCGCAAGGAAGCCCGCCCCCAGGAACTCCTGGACGCGGCCCTTTCGCTGTTCGTCGAGAAGGGTTTCGCGGCGACGCGATCGGAGGAAGTGGCGCTGCGGGCCGGGGTGTCGAAGGGCACGCTCTATCTCTATTACCCGAGCAAGGAAGAACTGCTGAAGGCGGTGATCCGACAGAACCTGTCGCAGATCCTCGCCGACGGTGCGGGAGTCGCTGAAGGTTTCGAAGGTCCGACGTCGGAACTGCTGGCGATCCTGCTGCGCGCCTGGTGGGAACAGGTGGGCGAAACCCCGGCCGGGGGCATCCACAAGATCATCATGGCCGAGGCTCGCAATTTCCCGGAAATCGCGGAGTTCTACAACCAGGAGGTCATCGTGCCGGCCCACGACCTGATCTCGAAGATGGTGAAACGTGGCGTGGACAGCGGCGAGTTCCGCGCGGTCCCCACCCACGAGGTCACCCACGTGCTGATCGCGCCCCTGATCTTCCTCGCCCTTCACAAACACGCTTTCGGCCCCTGCCCCGTGGGCATGGACGAGATCGATGCCGGCCGGATGATCGAGACGCAGATCGACATCATGTTGCGCGGCCTCCTCGCGCGCGACGTCCCCCTTCGATCCGATCCCTCGAAAGCCTGACTGAATGAAACGCCGCATCAAGTGGTTGATCGCCATCGTGTTGATCCTCGTGCTCGGCCTGGCGCTGCTGCGCACGCTGCACGCGCGCAAGCTCGCCCGCCTCGCCTCGGCCCCGGCCCCCGCCGCCTCGGCCGCGCTGGAACTGGCCCGCAGCGACGTGGTCACCGCCCGCACGATCGACCTGACCCGCACGCTGAACCTCTCCGGCGGCCTGAAGGCCGTCAACACCGCCGTCGTGAAAGCCAAGGTGGCGGCCGAACTGAAGACCCTCACCGTGCGTGAAGGCGACACGGTCAAGGCCGGCCAGGTGATCGGCCAGATCGACACCACCGAGGCCGACCTGCGCGTGCGGCAGGCCGCGCAGACCGCCGAGTCGTCGCGCGCGCAGCTCGGCATCGCCCAGCGGGCGCTCGAGAACAACCGCGCGCTCGTCGCCCAGGGTTTCATCTCGGCCACCGGCCTCGAGACCTCGGTGTCGAACCAGGCCGCGGCCCAGGCCTCGTATGAAGCGGCCGTCGCCGCCGTGGGCCTGGCCCGCAAGTCGGTGGCCGACGCCCGCCTCGTCGCCCCCATCGCCGGGATGATCTCGCAGCGCCTCGTGCAGCCGGGCGAACGCGTGCCCATCGACGGGCGCATCGTCGAGATCGTGGACCTGTCCCGCATCGAACTCGAGGCCGCGGTGGCGCCCGAAGACGTGGCCGCCGTGCAGGTGGGCCAGGTGGCGCGCCTGCGCGTGGACGGCTTCACCGAACCCGTCGAGGCCACCGTCGCCCGCATCAACCCGAGCACCCAGGCCGGCACCCGCTCGGTGATGGTCTACCTCGCGCTCAAGCCCCAGCCGGGCCTGCGCCAGGGCCTCTTCGCCAAGGGCGCGGTGGAACTGCAGCGCAAGCCGGCGCTGGCCGTGCCGGTCAGCACCGTGCGCGTCGACCAGCCGCGGCCGTACGTGTTCGTGGTCGACAACGGCCGCATCGCGCAGCGCCTCGTCACGCTCGGCGTGCGCGGCGACGCCGTCATCGACGGGCAGCGCGAAGCCGCCGTCGAGATCACCGACGGGCTGGCCGACGGCGCCGTGGTGCTGCGTGGCACCGTGGGCGCCGTGCGTGCCGATACCGCGGTGAACGTGGCCGCGGCCACCACCGCGTCCGCGCCGGCCGTCGCGCCTTCCGCGGCCTCGGCCGCGCGCTGACCCGGGACCGACACCATGTGGTTCACCCGCGTCTCCATCGGCAACCCGGTCATGGCCACCATGGTCATGCTGGCGTTCGTCGTGCTGGGGCTGTTCAGCTACCAGCGCCTGGCCATCGACCAGTTCCCCAACATCGACTTCCCCACCGTCGTGATCGCGATGGACTATCCGGGCGCCTCGCCCGAGATCGTCGAGAGCGAGGTCACGAAGAAGGTCGAGGAGGCGGTCAACACCGTCGCCGGCATCAACTCGCTGTACTCGCGCTCGTACGAGGGCACCTCGGTCGTGATCGTCGAGTTCAACCTCGACGTGGACGGCCGCAAGGCGGCCGACGACGTGCGCGAGAAGGTCTCGCTGATCCGCCCGCTGCTGCGCGACGAGGTCAAGGAACCCCGCATCTCGCGCTTCGACCCGCAGAGCGTGCCCATCTTCAACGTGGCGCTGCTGTCCACCGACACCAGCAAGAGCGCGCAGGAGCTGACCAACTGGGGCACGCAGGTGCTGCAGAAGCGCCTGGAGAACGTGCGCGGCGTGGGGTCGGTCACCGTGGTGGGCGGCACCGCCCGCCAGATCAACCTGTACCTGCGCCCGCCCGCGATGGAAGCCCTCGGCATCACCGCCGAGCAGGTGCTGGCCGCCGTGCGCAGCGAGAACCAGGAACTGCCGATGGGTTCCATCCGCTCGCTGGAGCAGGAGCGCGTGGTGCAGATCAACGCCCGCATGAAGCGGCCGGAGGACTTCCGCGACATCGTCGTGGCCCGCCGCGCCGGCAACCCCATCCGGCTGCAGCAGGTGGCCGACGTGGTCGACGGCCCGCAGGAGATCGAGAGCCTCGCGCTCTACAACGGCCAGCGCACCGTGCTGCTGTCGGTGCAGAAGTCGCAGGGTGAAAACACCATCGCGGTGGTCGACGGCCTGATGAAGGCGCTCGACGGCGCGAAGGACGTGACGCCGCCCGGCATCCGCACCGAGGTGATCCGCGACAACTCGCGCGCCATCCGCGTGTCGGTGGCCAACGTGAAGCGCACGCTGATCGAGGGCGCCATCCTCACCGTGCTCATCGTGTTCCTGTTCCTGAACTCGTGGCGGTCCACGGTCATCACCGGGCTCACGCTGCCCATCGCGCTGATCGGCACGTTCCTGTTCATGTACGCCTTCGGCTTCACCATCAACACCATCACGATGATGGCGCTGAGCCTGTGCGTGGGCCTGCTGATCGACGACGCCATCGTGGTGCGCGAGAACATCGTGCGCCACGTGCAGATGGGCAAGAGCGCGCACCAGGCCGCCATGGACGGCACGAACGAGATCGGACTCGCGGTGCTCGCCACCACCATGTCCATCGTCGCGGTGTTCCTGCCCATCGGCTTCATGGGCGGCATCGTGGGCAAGTTCTTCCACGAGTTCGGCATCACCATCGTGGCGGCCGTGCTCATCTCGATGTTCGTGAGCTTCACGCTCGACCCGATGCTGTCGAGCGTGTGGCACGACCCGCAGGCCCATGGCGTGCACCGCGGCCCGCCGGTCACGCTGTACGACCGCACCATCGGCCGCGTGACGGGCGTGTTCGACCGCTTCACCGAGTGGCTCGCCGACCTGTACCAGCACATCCTCGGCTGGTCGCTCAAGCACAAGCTGGCCACGCTGCTGATCGCGCTGGCCACGTTCATCGGCAGCTTCTTCATCATCCCGGTGCTGGGCGCCGAGTTCGTGCCGAAGGCCGACTTCTCCGAGACGCAGATCAACTTCTACACGCCGGTGGGCTCCGCCCTCGAGGTCACCGAGACACGGGCGAAGCAGATCGACGACGCGCTGCGCAAGATGCCGGAGGTGCGCTTCACCGTCACCACCATCAACAGCGGCCAGGCGGCGGGCAAGATCTACGGCGTGGTGTACGTGCGGCTCGTGGACCGCGACAAGCGTTCCCGCGACCTCGCCGCGCTCAGCGTGCCGCTGCGCGACGCGATGAACCACATTCCCGGCATCACCGTCACCAACATCGGCCCCACCGATCTCGGCGGCGGCAAGAGCCTGCAGTTCTCCATCCAGGGCAGCGACCTGGGCGAACTCGAAGCGTTGTCGAACGAGCTGCTGCCGAAGCTGCGCGCCATCCCCGGCCTCGTGGACCTCGATACCACGCTCAAGCCGAACAAGCCCACGGTGGCCATCGACGTGCGCCGCGACGCCGCGTCCGACGTGGGCCTGAACGTCAACGCCCTGGCCAGCAGCCTGCGCACCCTCGTGGCCGGCACCACCGTGGGCAACTGGCGCGCCCCCGACGGCGAGAACTACGACGTCAACGTGCGACTGACGCCCGACAGCCGCGTCTCCATCGACGACCTGCAGCGCCTGCCCATCAACGTGGCCGCGGCCGCCGACGGCTCGCCCCGCTCCGTGCGCCTGTCGCAGGTGGCCGACGTGCGGGCGTCCACCGGCCCGAACCAGATCAACCGACGCGACATGAACCGCGAGATCAACATGGACGCCAACGCGTTCGGCCGCAGCGCGGGCGACGTGTCGGCCGACATCCGCAAGGTGCTCGACTCGGTGGCCTGGCCGCCGGGCTACCGCTACACCTTCGGCGGCTCGACGAAGAACATGAACGAGTCGTTCACGTACGCCGTGGGCGCCCTGGCGCTGGCCATCGTGTTCATCTACATGATCCTCGCGAGCCAGTTCCGCAGCTTCCTGCAGCCGCTCGCGCTGATGAGCTCGCTGCCGCTCACGCTGATCGGCGTGGTGCTCACGCTGCTGCTGTTCCGGTCCACGCTGAACATGTTCAGCATCATCGGCATCGTGATGCTGATGGGCCTCGTGACCAAGAACGCCATCCTGCTGATCGACTTCGCGATCCGCGCCCGCCAGGGCGACCACGGCGACGACCCGCTCCCGCGCGAGCAGGCGCTGCTGATGGCGGCCAAGGTGCGGCTGCGCCCGATCCTGATGACCACGCTCGCGATGATCTTCGGCATGGTGCCGCTCGCCTTCGCGCTGTCGGAAGGTTCCGAGCAGCGCGCGCCCATGGGCCAGGCGGTGATCGGCGGCGTGATCACGTCGTCGCTGCTGACCCTGGTGGTCGTGCCCGTCATCTACTGCTACCTCGACGACCTCGCGGCCTGGACCGCGCGGAAGTTCCGCGGCAAGTCCACCCCGGTGGACGCCGTCCCGGCCAAATAAAATGATCGATTCTTCCCGCCCGAATTTTTTCCGAGGATCCACCCCATGAGCATCGAACAAGCCCGCTTCAACATGATCGAACAGCAGATCCGGCCGTGGGACGTGCTGGACCAGGGTGTCCTGTCGCTGCTCGCCGTCGTCAAGCGCGAGGACTTCGTGCCCGCCGAGCATCGCGCCAAGGCCTTCTTCGACACCGAGGTTCCCCTGGGCCACGGCCAGTTCATGCTGGCCCCGCGCGTGGAAGCCCGCTTCCTGCAGGAACTCGACGTGCGCAAGCACGAGCGCGTGCTCGAGATCGGCACCGGCTCCGGCTACCAGGCCGCCCTGCTCGCCCACAAGGCGCGCGAGGTGGTGTCGGTCGAGATCCAGCCCGAGCTGGCCAAGGCCGCCATCGCGAACCTGCGCCGTGCCGCCATCACCAACGCCGTCGTGCTCGAGGGCGACGCGTCGAAGGGCCTGCCCACGCAGGGTCCGTTCGACGTGATCGTGCTGTCGGGCTCGGTCGCCTCGGTGCCCAAGGCGCTGCTGGCCGAGCTGAAGGTCGGCGGCCGCCTGATCGCCATCGTGGGCCAGGAGCCGGTGATGCGCGCCACCATCGTCACGCGCGTCGGCGACAACGAGTTCCGCAACGTCGAGGTGTTCGACACCGTCGCCCCGCGCCTGAGCGGCTTCGACGAACCGTCGCGCTTCACGTTCTGAGCACGGCCATGCAACAGGTCCGCGTCACCGACCTGCCGGCGCTCCTCGTGTCGTTCGGCACGCAGGCGCGCCCCGTCGTGCTCGACGTGCGCGAGCCGTGGGAGGTGCAGACGGCCTCGCTCGCGCTCGACGGCGCGCCCACCGTCTGCATCCCGATGAACGAGGTCCCGGCGCGCCTGGCCGAGCTGGATCCCGCCCAGCCCGTGCTGAGCCTGTGCCACCACGGCATGCGCAGCCTGCAGGTCGCCGTGTTCCTCGAGCGCCAGGGTTTCGATCAGGTCTTCAACATCGCAGGCGGCATCGACGCCTGGTCGCGCGAGGTGGATGCCTCGGTGCCGCTCTACTGATTCCCGTCCCCAAGGAACTTCCATGTCCCTCCTCTCCCCGACCCGCCTCGCGCTGGCCTGCGCCCTGGCCGTGTCCGCCGCCGCGCCCGCCCATGCGGAAAGCCTCTCCGAGGTGTACGACATCGCGCGCGGCTACGACGCGACGTACCTCGCGGCGCGGGCGCTCGCCGATTCGGCGCAGTACCGGCTGGAGCAGGCGCGGGCCGGGTTGCGGCCCTCGGTCGGTCTGACCGCGGACTACAAGCGGACGGAGCAGGAGACGATCACGAAGAGCGAGACCCGCGGCCCGTCGGCGCTCGTCTCCGGCACCCAGCCGCTCTTCAACCGCACCACCAACGTGACGGTCGAGCAGGCCGAACGCAGCGTGGATGTTTCGATGGCCGACCTGCAGACCGCCGAACAGGAGCTGATCGTCCGGGTGGCGCAGACCTACTTCGACGTGCTGGCGGCGCAGGACACCCTCACCACGGCCCGGGCCAACAAGGCGGCCATCGCCGAGCAGCTCGCGTCGGCCAAGCGCAATTTCGAGGTGGGCACGGCCACCATCACCGACACGCGTGAAGCACAGGCCCGCTACGACCTGAGCACCGCGCAGGAGATCGCCGCCGAGAACGACCTGCGCATCAAGCGGCTGGCGCTCGACCAGCTCGTCGGCCGCACCGGGGTCGATCCCCGGCCGCTCGCGACGCCGGTCGTGCTGCCCCCGGTCACGCCGGCGGACGTGGACACCTGGGTCGGCCAGTCCGAATCGGCGCCGTCGGTGCGCAAGGCCACGCTGGGCTACGACATCGCCAGGCTGGAAACCGAGAAGGCACGCGCCGGCCACCTGCCCACGTTCGCGCTGCAGGCCGCCTACGGCCGCGGCCGCACCGACCTGTCGCAGACCTCGCCGTCGGCCGCCGGCCCCGCCACGGTGAACTACAACGGCTCGACGATGCAGTCGAGTGTCGGCGTCACGATGAACCTCCCGCTGTTCGCCGGCTTCGCCGTGCAGAACAGGGTGAAGGAAACGCTGGCGCTCGAGGAACAATCGCGCAACACGCTGGACGCCACGCGCCGCACCGTGGCCCAGGCCACCCGCACGGCCTACTTCGGCGTGCAGTCCGGCGAGGCCCAGGTCAAGGCGCTGGAAGCCGCCGAGTCGTCGAGCCAGCTGGCCGTCGAGTCGACCCAGCTCGGCTACAAGGTGGGCGTGCGCGTGAACATCGATGTGCTGAACGCGCAGACCCAGCTCTACCAGACCCGGCGAGACCTCGCGAAGGCGCGCTACGACGTGATCGTCAACGGCCTGCGCCTGCGCCAGGCGGCCGGCCAGTTGCAACCGGGCGCCATCAGCGCGGCCAATCAGCTGCTCGCGCGCTGATCCGTGAGCGGGGCGATGCGCCCCGCCATGCGGCGGGCGGCCCCCTGGTGCGCCGCCGCGAACGCCAGCGCCTTCGCCGCGATGGGCCCGCGCCAGCCCGGCGCCATCAGGCCCACCGCCTGCGCCACGCCGTCGACGATGTCGGTCGCGCGCTGCGAGGCTCCGGCCGCCAGTGACAGCTCGGCGGCCTCGGCGAAGTTGAACGTGTGCGGCCCCATCACCACCGGGCAGCCGCAGGCGGCCGCCTCGATCAGGTTCTGGCCGCCGAGCGGTGCGAAGCTGCCGCCCAGCAGGGCCACGTCGGCGAGGCCGTAGTACAGGGGCATCTCGCGCATCGAGTCGCCCAGCCACACGTCGGCCTTCAGCGCGTCCTCCGGCGGGGTGTCGCCCCAGGAGGAGCGGCGCGCGAGTGTCAATCCGGCGGCCAGCACCAGCTGAGCCACCTCGTCGAAACGTTGCGGATGGCGCGGCACGATCAGCAGCAGGCCGCGCTTGTCGGCCGGCTGCGCCTTCCATGCGTCGATCAGGCCGCCCTCCTCGCCTTCGCGCGTGGACGTGCCGAGCATCACCGGCCGGCCGAGCGCCTCGCGCCACGCCTGGCCGCGCTGCAGCAGCGCCGGATCGATGCGCATGTCGAACTTGAGGTTGCCGCACACGAGCGCATCGCGCACGCCGGCCGTGCGCAGGCGGGCGGCGTCGGCCTCGGTCTGCGCGAGCGCCTCGCGCAGCGAGGCCATCGCGGGGCCCAGCACGGCGCCGAAGCGCTGGCCCTGGCGCAGGCTCTTCTCGCTCAGGCGGGCGTTCGCGAGCACCACCGGCACGCCGGCCCCGCGCGCGGCCTCGAGCACGTTGGGCCAGATCTCGGTTTCCATCAGCACGCCCGCGCTCGGGCGGAAGTGGCGGAAGAAGCGGCGCGTGGCGCCGGGCGTGTCGAACGGCAGCCACGTCTGCACGTCGCCGTCGCGCAGCATCGCGTGGCCGGCCTCGTGGCCCGTGGCGGTGCCGTTGGTGAGGACCAGGCGCAGGCCGGGGCGTTCGGCGCGGAGCGCGTCGACGAGCGCCTGGGCCGCGCGGGTCTCGCCGAGCGACACGGCGTGGAGCCACAGGGCGCCGGGCTCGACCGGCTTGCCGTAGAAGCCGAAGCGTTCGCCGAGCGCATGCCGGTACGGCGGCTCGACGCGGCTGCGCCACAGCAGCTTGCCGAGGTAGGCCGGCGAGCCGAGGCGCAGGGCCAGCGAGTACGCGCCCCGGGCGACGCGTGAACCCCAGCCGCCACTCATGAACGCGCGGCCCGCCGCACCACCTGCCAGGCCGCCCACACGAGGTCGACCTCGGGCGTGGGGTCGCGTTCGAGCGACGCCTGGTGGCGGTGCCCGTGCGACGCCTGCGGGCCGGTGCGCCAGGCCGTGGGGAAGTTGTAGAGCTGCACGTGTGGCAGGTCGAGGGCCACGGCGATGTGGCTCAGGCCGCTGTCGACGCCGATCACGCCCTGCGTGCCGCCCATGCGGTCCACGAGCGCGTCGAGCGACATCGGCGGCCACACGGTCGCCTGCGGCCCGATGGCCGTGGCGATGCGTGTCGCGCGTTCGCGTTCGACTTCGCCCGCCTGCGGCAGCACGATGGAAAAGCCGGACGACACGCAGCGCCGGCCGAACTCGATCCAGTTCGCCTCGGGCCACAGCTTGTCGTCGCGCGACGTGCCGTGCACGAAGACGAGCGTGGGCACGTCGCAGCGCGGGCCGTGCCACTGCAGGCCGAACACGGGCGGGCCGGAGACGGTGTAGCCGAGCGCCTTCGCCGCCAGCTCGCGCGAGCGGTCGAGGGCGTGGATGTGCGGGGTGATGGGAATGGCCTCGTCGACGAACCAGCGGGCCGGGGCTTCGTAGCCGGACCCTTCGGTGCGGTTGGCGAGGCCGTAGCGCCGGCCGCGCGCCTGGCGGGCGACCAGCACCGACTTGGTCAGGCCCTGCAGGTCGATCACCGCATCGTATGCGTGCGCCCGCAGCGCCTCACGGAACGCGCGGCGTTCCGCGCGCACGGCCGAGGTCCACCACGCCTTGCGCCAGCGGCGCTGCGCGCATTCGAACACGGTGCCGATGCCCGCGACGCGGCGCACCAGCGGCGCGAAACCCGGTTCGACCACCCAGTCCACCACCGCCCCGGGGTGGGCGGCCTGGATGTCGTGGACGACCGGCATCGCGTGAACGACGTCCCCCAGCGAGGAAAGTTTGACGAGGAGGACGCGCAAGATGGTCAGTGAGCCGCGGCAGCGACCTGGGCGTCGGGTTTGACCTTGCGCAACGCGTCCATGAACTGCCCTTCGATGCGGTGAAGGGCTTCCTCGGTGTGGCCTTCGAAGCGCAACACCAGCACCGGCGTCGTGTTCGACGACCGGATCAGCCCGAAACCATCATCGTACTCCGCGCGCAGGCCGTCGATGGTGATGATCTCCTTCGCGCCCGGAAACTCGCCCGTCTCCAGCAACTTCTGCACGATCTGGCGTGCTTCGCCCTCGGCGCACGGCACGTTCAGCTCGGGCGTGCTGTAGCTCGTGGGCAACGCGTTCAGCTCGGCGCTCGGGTTGTCGGTGCGCGAGAGGATCTCGAGCAGGCGGGCCGCGGTGTACGTGGCGTCGTCGAAGCCGTACCAGCGTTCGCTGAAGAAGATGTGGCCGCTCATCTCGCCGGCGAGCGGCGCCTTCGTTTCCTTGAGCTTGGCCTTCACGAGCGAGTGGCCCGTCATGTACATCAGCGGTTTGCCGCCGGCCTCGCGGATCACCGGGGCCAGGCGCTGCGTGCACTTGACGTCGTAGATGATCGTGGCGCCCTTGTTGCGGCGGAGGATGTCGGTGGCGAAGAGCATCAGCTGCCGGTCGGGATAGATGATGTTGCCGTCCTTCGTGACCACGCCCAGGCGGTCGCCGTCGCCGTCGAACGCGAGGCCGATCTCGGCGTCGCCTTCCTTCACGGCGCGGATCAGGTCGGCGAGGTTCTCGGGCTTGCTCGGGTCCGGGTGGTGGTTCGGGAAGTCGCCGTCCACCTCGGAGTACAGCTCGGTCACGTCGCAGCCCAGGGCGCGCAGGATGGCCGGGGCCGAGGCGCCGGGGATGCCGTTGCCCGAGTCGACGACGATCTTCATGCGGCGGGCCAGGCGCGCGTCGCTCGTGATGCGGTGGCTGTACTCGGGGACGATGTCCATCGTGGCGGAACGGCCCTCGCCCTTCACGTAGTTCTCGTCCTCGATGCGCTGGCGCAGGGCCTGGATCTCGTCGCCGTAGATGGCGCGGCCGGCCAGCACCATCTTGAAGCCGTTGTAGTCCTTGGGGTTGTGGCTGCCGGTGACCTGGATGCCGCTGTTGCAGCCGTGTTTGCCGCGCGTGGCGGCCACGTAGTACAGCATCGGGGTGGTGACGGCGCCCAGGTCGACCACGTCGAGGCCGGTGGACGCGAGGCCGCGCACCAGGGCGGCCACGAGCGACGGGCCCGACAGGCGGCCATCGCGGCCCACGGCCACGGCCTTCTCGCCAGCCTCGATGGCGGCGCTGCCGAAGGCGCGCCCCAGGTGTTCAGCGAACGCTTCGTCGATGGTCTTGCCGACGATGCCCCGGATGTCGTAGGCCTTGAAGTTGGACGCGGTGACTTGCATGTTCTGGTGCTCTCCGTGAAGGTTGCGGGATTGTAGGGACGTCGGAAGTCCCTTTTTTGATGATCCGGGACGTGTCCGGAAACGGCGAGTTCGATGCAATCGCCATGCCGATAATGGCGCCATGGAACTCGATGACGATGCCGCCTACGAGGTGATCAAGGCCCGCGACGCCCGGTACGACGGGCAGTTGTTCGTGGGGGTCACCTCGACCGGCATCTATTGCCGCCCCGTTTGCCGGGTGCGTTTGCCGAAGCGCGAAAACTGCCGGTTCTTCGGCACGCCGGCCCAGGCCGAGGCCTCGGCGTTCCGGCCCTGCCTGAAGTGCCGGCCCGAGGTGGCGCCGGGGCCCGGGCATGCGTGGTCCACGATGGACGCGTCCCGCACGCTCGCCCGCCAGGCGGCCCACTGGCTCGACGGGCGCGTGGGCGACGGCGGCGCGCCGTCCATCGCGGCGCTGGCCGAACGCCTCGGCGTGAGCGACCGGCACCTGCGGCGCATCTTCCTCGCCGAACACGGCGTGACCCCGCTGCAGTACCTGCAGACCCGCCGGCTGCTGCTTTCCAAGCAGCTGCTGACCGACACCCAGCTGCCCGTGACGGCCGTGGCGCTCGCCAGCGGCTTCATGAGCGTGCGCCGCTTCAACGCGGCCTTCGCCGAAAGCTACCGCATGAGCCCGTCGGCGCTGCGGCGCGAGACCGACGCCGACGCGCCGGCCACCGAGGCCGTCGTCGTGCACCTCGGGCTGCGCCCGCCCTACGACCATGCGGCGCTGCTGAAATTCCTGGCCGCGCGCGCCGTGCCCGGGGTCGAGGCCGTCGCGGGTTCGTGCATCCGGCGCAGCGTGCGCGCCGGCGTCCTCGGTGACATGGCCGGCTGGCTCGAGGCCGAGTTCCTCGCCGACCGCCCGCTCGTGCGCCTGCGCTTCGCCCCTGAGCTGTCGCCCGTGAGCGGCCGGCTGCTCGCCACCGTGCGCCGCTGGCTCGACCTCGACGCCGACCCGGCCACCATCGACCTCGCGCTCGCCGACCTGCCCGGCGCGCCCGGCCAGCGCCTGCCCGGCAGCGTGGACGCGTTCGAGATGGCGGTGCGGGCCGTGCTGGGCCAGCAGGTCACCGTCGCCGCGGCGCGCACGCTCGCGCGCCGGCTGGTGGACCGTTTCGGCGAACCGGCCCCGAGCCCGTGGCCCGAGATCGACCGCACCTTCCCGTCGCCGGAGTTGCTGGCCTCGACGCCCATCGACGCCATCGCCGAGCTGGGCATCATCCGCGCGCGGGCCGGCGCCATCACGGCGCTGGCCGAGGCGTGGCCCCGCCTCTCGGCGCGCATGCGCACCGAACGTTCGCCCGAACCGTTGATCGCCGACCTGTGCGAACTCCCCGGCATCGGCCCGTGGACCGCGCACTACATCGCGATGCGCGCCACCGGCTGGCCCGACGCCTTCCCGCCGAAGGACGTGGCCGTGCTCAACGCGATGAAGGCGCTCTTCGGCGCCACCACGCCGAAGGAGGCCGAACGCCTCGCCGAACGCTGGCAGCCCTGGCGCGCCTACGCCGTGCTGCGCCTCTGGAACAGCCTCGCCACCTCGCCATGATCACGCCGACACCCCGTTCCCTCCACGACCTGTGCACCGTGCAGGCCCGCCTGCCCTCGCCCCTCGGCTCCGTGCTGTGGGCGCGCACCGAACGCGGGCTCTCGGGCATGTGGTTCGACGCGCAGAAGTGGTTCCCCGACCGCTTCGACGCGCCCGAGGACCCCGACGACCCGCTGATCCGCGAGGCCGCCCGCCAACTCGACGCGTACTTCGCCGGCGACCTCACCACCTTCGACCTGCCGCTCGACCTGCACGGCACGCCGTTCCAGCGCGCCGTGTGGGAGGCGCTGCTCGCCATCGCGCAGGGCGACACGCGCACCTACGGCGACATCGCCCGTTCGGTGGGTTCGCCCCAGGCCGTGCGCGCCGTGGGCGCGGCGGTGGGGCGCAACCCGGTCAGCATCATCGTGCCCTGCCACCGCGTGATCGGACGCGACGGCACCCTCACCGGCTATGCTGGCGGACTCGACCGGAAGCAGGCGCTCCTGCGCCTCGAAGGTGTCCTCCAGCCCCGACAGGAGCTCCTGCTCTGAACACACTCCAATTCGCCGAGTTGCTCGGCCTCGCCGCCATCTGGGGCGCCTCGTTCCTCTTCATGCGCGCCGGCGCCGGCGAGTTCGGCCCCGTGGCCCTCGCCGCCGTGCGCGTGAGTGGCTCCCTGCTCTTCCTCGTCCCGCTGATGTTGTGGCGTGGCGAGGGCCGCGTCGCGCTGCGCCACTGGCGGGCGCTCTTCGTCGTGGGGCTCGCCAACTCGGTGATCCCGTTCCTGTGCTTCAGCTTCGCGGCGCTGTCGATCCCCGCCGCCGTGCTGTCGATCTTCAACGCCGCGACGCCGCTGATGGGCGCGCTCATCGCGTGGCTGTGGCTGAAGGACAAGATGACCGCGCCGCGCGCGATCGGCCTGGCAGTGGGCTTCGGCGGCGTGGTGTGGCTCGTGTGGAGCCGCTCGGGCGCGGCACTCGCCGCCGGCATGGACCTGAACGCCGTGGCGCCGCTGCTCGCCTGCGTGGCCGCCACGCTCGGCTACGGCTTCTCGGCCAGCTTCACCAAACGGTTCCTGACGGGCGTGCCGCCGGTGGCGTCGGCCGCGGGCAGCCAGATCGTCGCCACGCTGTGCCTCGCCGGCCCGGCCTTCGCCATGTGGCCCGCCGTGACCCCGTCCGGCCGCGCCTGGACGGCTGCGCTGCTGCTGGCCATCGTGTGCACGGGCATCGCCTACGTGATGTTCTTCCGCCTCATCGCGAACATCGGCCCGGCGCGCGCGATCTCGGTCACGTTCCTGATCCCGCTGTTCGCCGCGCTGTGGGGCTTCCTGTTCCTGAACGAACACGTGAGCGGCGACATGGTGCTCGGCTGCGCCACGATCCTGTTCGGCACCGCGCTGACGACGGGCGTGTTGCGCTGGCCCTCGGGGAAGGCCGGCGGCGTACCGAGCGGGCGCTGAACCAGGGCGGCAGCACCAACGAAAACGGCCGGTCTTCCGACCGGCCGTGCTGACGAAACGAACGGTTTCCCGTCCGTCAGGTTGGCATCAGAAGTTGTGGCGCACGCCCAGGGCGAGCGACGACTTGAAGGGGCCGTAGAAGTTCGCGTCGTCCTGGTCCAGCTTCGTGTAGAAGGCGTAGACGCGGGTGCGCTTGCTCAGGTTGTAGCCGTAGGCGACGGTCCATTGACGGGCGCCGCTTTCCGCGATGTTGTCGTAGTCGTCGGCCCAGCCGTAGTTCAGGTGGAACTCGTTGGCGCCCATGGCGTACATGCCCGACAGGCGGAAGGTGTTGCGCTTGCCCGAGTCGAAGCCCACCGAACCGAAGCCGTTGTCGTCGTTCTGGTAGTAGCCACCGAACGTGAACGCGCCGAGCGTGTACAGGCCGCGGATGGCGAACTGGCGCGAGGCGCCCAGCTTCTGGTAGCCGAGGCCGGCGGCCAGGGCGCCCAGGTTGTAGTTCACGGCGACGTCGTAACCCTTTTCGGTTTCGAAGCCGGCGTTGGGCTGACCTTCGCTCACCGCGACTTCAGCGGTCAGGCCGCCGAACTCGGGCGTGCGGTACGCGACCTTGTTGGTGTCGTTGGGCAGGTAAGCGTACAGGCGGTCGGCCGAGTTGCCGGTGTCGTGGTTGTGCAGGCTGACGTAGTCGGCCGTGGCGTAGTACGCCTCGCTCGTGAAGTTGCCGAGACGGATCGTGCCGACGCTGTTGCTGCTCAGGTAGACCTCGCTGCCACGACCCCAGAAGCGGGAGGCAGCCTGGCCGGTCGTCGGGTCGAAGCCGTGTTCGAGGGCGAAGCCGGCCTTCAGGCCGCCGCCGAGGTCCTCCACGCCGCGGAAGCCGAGACGGGAGGCGTTGTTCTCGAGGCGACGGTCCTTGACGCCGCCGAGTTCCTTGTAGTCCTCGGCGGAAACGTTCAGGCGACCCCAGACCGTGACGCTGCTTTGAGCGAACGCGGAGCCGGCTGCGGCGAGAGAGAGGGATGCAATGAGAAGGGTGCGCTTCATGTGGGTTGTCCTTGTTGGGTCGGAAGTTGCAACGCGGGGCGGTACTGCAAGGTGTGTGCCGGCTCTGAAATCGTGTTCCATTCGGCGGTTGGACGAAAAGAATCCAGCCTCCCTTTCGGAGGTCATCGCAGTTTCACAATCGGGGCAGAGCGTGGAAAGGTTAACGCCAGAACGGTGCGGACGTGCGCTTTGTCGGGGCGAATGAGGCGCTGACGTTGCGCGGAGGCAACCCTCACGCAACGCCAGCGCCGAAGCGCGTCACTTGCCGCGCGTGTGCGCGGGCGCCTCGAGCCGCTTGGCCAGCAGGCTCAGAAGCATGGTGAGGATCAGGTACATCACCGAAATCAACAGGTACGGCTCCCAGTAGCGGGAATACGCACCGGCCACGGTCCGCGCGGCGAGGGCCAGCTCGGCGAGGCCGATGGCCGAGACGAGCGACGAGTCCTTGATCAGCGTCACGGCCTCGTTGACCAGCGCCGGCAGCATGCGCCGGAACGCCTGCGGCAGCACGATGAAGCGCATGGTCTGCGCATGCGTGAAGCCGAGGCTGTAGCCCGCCTGGGTCTGGCCGGTGTGGATGCTCTGGATGCCCGCCCGGAAGATCTCGGAGATGTACGCGCCGGCGTTCAGCGTCAGCGCGAGCGCCCCCGAGAAGAAGGCGCCGTAGTTCTGGCGGAACTCGCGGGCGCCCTCACCCGAATAGAGCAGGCCGTGGTCCGCATGGATCAGCGTGGGCATCAGCGCGAAGTGCACGAGCAGGATCTGCACGAACAGCGGTGTGCCGCGGAAGAAGGTCACGTAGGCCGTCGTGACCGCGCGCAGGGCCCGCAGGCCCCACCCGAGCGGCACCGATCGCGGCGGCGGTGCGTCGCGCGAGCTGCTCACGAGCCCGAGCAGCACGCCGAGCACCATGCCGCAGGTGATCGACACGAAGGTCAGCTTGACCGTCATCCACAGGCCTTCCACGAACAGGGGTCCGTAGCCGGCCAGAATCTCCCAACGCAAGTCCATTCAGCGGGCGGTGCCTGTGCTCAGTTCGAGGCGGCCGAAGCCGGAGCGGCCGCGGCGGCGGCCGGCGCTTCGCCGAAGTACTTCTTGTAGATCGAGTCGTACGTGCCGTCGGCCTTGATGTCGGCCAGGCCCTTGTTGAACTTCTCGACCAGTTCGGTGTTGCCCTTCTTGAAGGCGATGCCGTACTGCTCCGGCGCGAACTCCTTGTCGGTCACGGTCTTGAACTGGTTGTTCGAGTTGTTGGCGACGTAGTTGACGATCACGCCGTTGTCGGCCACCACGGCGTCCACGCCGCCGGCTTCCAGTTCCTTGAGCGCGAGCGGGGTCGACTCGAAGCGCTTGACGTTGGCGCTCGACTTGCCCTGCAGCTTCGTCACGACCTCGTCGCCCGTGGTGCCGTTCTGCACGCCCACCTTGAGCTTCTTCAGGTCGGAGAACTTGGTGATCTTCGAGTTCGTCTTCACGGCGATCAGCTGGTACGCATCGAAGTACGGCGAGCTGAAGTCCATCGTGCCCTTGCGCTCTTCGGTGATGGTCACGGCGGACACCACCAGGTCGCGGTCGCCCTGGGTCAGCGTGTTGAAGATGCCTTCCCACGGGGTGTTGATGAACTTGACCTCGAAGCCGCCCTTCTGCGCGATGGCCGACACGACGTCGATGTCGAAGCCCACGATCTCGCCCTTGTCGTTCTGCGATTCGAACGGCGAGTAGGCGGCATCGGTGCCGACGACATAGACCTTGGCCGGCGGCGGCGCGGCGGCCACCGAGGCGGCGGCGGACGCGGGTTCGGGCGCGGGCGCCGGGGCGTCGGCCTTCTTGCCGCAGGCGGCCAGGATGAAGCCGGCCAGGACCAGACCGGAGGTCTGCAGGAATCGTCGGGTGCTGAGTTGGGTCATGAGTTCCTCGGTGAAGACAACGGGCCCGTCCGGGCCCGGGGCGGGGATAGCAGTTTGTGTGCCCGAGAAGGCGAAGAGACCGCCCGACAGCATGGACCAGCCGGTCAGGCAAGCGCTCAGGGTTTGCCCGAGGGGCGGGATTGTCTCCGATTTCAGCAGGGTTCAGCACACGGCCACGATGAAAAGCCGCGGGAACGCGAAGAGTCGTCGGCCGTCGGCACGGGGCGGATAGGCCGCGTCGACACCCCGGCGGTACGCCTCGAGGAAGGCCGGGCGCTCGGCCGCGTCCAGCGCGTCGAGGTACGGTCGCAGCCCCGTGCCCTTGACCCATTCGACGATCGCGTCGGCGTCCGCCATCACGTGCTGGTACGTCGTCTCCCAGAGGTCGAGGCGGCTCACGCTCGGCGCCAGCCAGTCGTGGTACTGCGCCACCGGCGAGACCCGCGGCGTGGCGCGCACTTGGCGCAGCCGCTCGGCCCAGGGCCCGGGCGTCTCGCGCATCAGGCGGTGGCTGGGCTCGTCGAAGTTGTGGGGCATCTGGATGGCCAGCACGCCGCCCGGGCGCAGGTGCGACACGAGCGACGGCAGCAGCGTGCCGTGGTCGGGCAGCCACTGCGCCACGGCGTTGCCGTACAGCAGGTCGACCGGCGCGGCGGGTCGCCACGTGCCGATGTCGGCCTCGATCCAGTCGACGGCCGGCAGGTCGGCGCGGGCGCGCGACAGCATGTCGGGCGAGCTGTCGACGCCGGTCACCCGCGCCGCGGGCCAGCGTTCGACCAGCAGCGCGGTGCTGTTGCCGGGGCCGCAGCCGAGGTCGACGACGTCGGTGGCGGTGTCGAGCGGCACGCGGGCCAGCAGGTCTCGGGCGGGCCGGGTGCGTTCGTCGGCGAACTTGAGGTATTGGGCGTGGTCCCAGGCGGTCATGTCGGTGCGGTCCTTGAATCGAGGGCCACAGCGTGCCGCACCGTGCGTTCCTGCGCAACCGCGCGGGGACGGCGCCCCCTACACTGGCGGCATGCTCGCCCTGCCCGCCGCCACCGCCGTCTCCGGGATGAATGCCGCCCAGGCGGGCCTGCGCACGAGTGCGCACAACATCGCCAACCTCGGCACCGAGGGCTTCCGCCGCCAGCAGATGGTGGCCGCCGAAGGTGCGAACGGCGGCGTGACCACCACGGTCACCCGCGCCGAGGACGTCGGCGCCTCGCCCGAGACCGACATGGTCGGCCTGCTGCAATCGAAAAACGCGTTCCTCGCGAACCTCGCGGTGTTCCGCACGAGCGACCGCATGGCCGGCTCGCTGCTCGACACCGTCGCCTGACCGGCCCCCTCAGGCCACCGGCCTGCCCGCCCAGAACACCCTGAAGCGGCCGCGCGGGTCGTCGCGCAGCACCGTGCCGGCGCTGTCGCCCTCGAACACCATCGTGGACCGCGACACCGCGGTGTACGGCGCCCACGTGGGCAGGTGCGGGTTCGACGGTTCGCCGGTGGCGGCGAACGCGACCCAGGCCGACGCCATCTGGTCGGCGAGGCGCAGCTGCTCGGTGGCCGGACCGTTGAGCCCGTGGCGGATGTCGTGAAGGCTCGGCCCGATGTCCACGCCGTGGCACGCGCCGTAGCGCCCGCCCCAGGCCGGGCTGGGCACGCGCCACAGGTACGAGAACACCGGCGCCTTCGCCGCGGCGGCCTTGCGCTCGGCCTGCACGAGGGCGCCGCGGCGGAAGGTCATGTCGGTGTCGATGCGGGCCTTCAGCAGGAACGGGGTGGCGCCGGGGTCCTCGTCGCGGTACATCGCCACCACGTCGGCCGCGTCGGGCCCCACGCGTTTCGCGGCCCAGGCGCGCAGGCCGGCCTCGTCGACGTCGAAGTCGGTCATGCGGTACGCGCGTTCGTCGAGCGTGGTGCCCACGAGCAGCGGCACGTCGGCGGATTCGGCCGGCGCGTCGGGGTCGAACGGCTGCCGCGGGATCGCCGCGCCGTCCACCACGGGGGCGAAGACACGGGGCGCCTCGCCCAGCCGGCGGTCGGCCATCTCGAGCGCGACCTGCGCGGCGAGCAGCTGGTGGTACGGCAGTTCGTGGAGCCGCTGCAGGCCGCCGCGTTCGACACCCAGGTGGTCGAGGAAGGCTTCCGCCGTGCGCGCCGCGACGTCGGCGGGCATCACGCGCAGCGTGGAGCCGCTCATCACGCCCGCGCGGTGGAACAGGCCGCGCGCCGACGGCATCGCCATCAGCACGCTGGTCTTCGCGCCCCCGCCCGACTGGCCGAACACCAGCACGCGCCGCGGGTCGCCGCCGAAGGCCGCGATGTTCTCGCGCACCCAGCGCAGCGCCGCGACGACGTCGAGCATGCCCACCGCGCCCGACGACGCGTACCGTTCGCCGCCGAGTTCGGCGAGGTTCAGGAAACCGAAGGCCCCGAGGCGATGGTTCACCGTGACGACCACCGCGTCGCCGAAGCGGGCCAGCATCTCGCCGTCGAACTGCGGCGAGTTGCCCGACCCGGCGTAGAAGCCGCCGCCGTGCAGGTGCACCAGCACGGGCTTGCGCGCGAGGTCGGACACGCTCGGCGTCCACACGTTGAGCACGAGGCAGTCCTCGCCCATGCCGCCCGGCTGCTGGTCGTACAGGATCAGGTCGGCGTACGCGTGCAGCCGGCTGGCGGGCATCTGCGGGGCATGCTGCCCGTAGCCCGTGGCGTCGCGCACGCCGGCCCACGGCAGCACGGGGTGCGGCGGCATGAAGCGGTTGCGGCCCGAGGTGTCGGCGCCGTAGCGCAGGCCCTTGAACGCGTGGATGCCGCTGGTGCGCAGCCCGCGCACGCGGCCCTGGGTGGTCTCGACGACGGGGAAGAGATCGGATTCGGTCATGGGGAGGATTGTGAGCACGGCCGTGCAGAAATTCCTCGTGGAATACGATATGAACGACAATGTATTCATTATTGGATACTCCGCATCCACCCTGGACCCTGCCATGACTGCCCCGGAAGCCACCTCCCCCCTCGTGTCCGTCGACGGCCCCGTGGCCACCGTGCGGCTGAACCGTCCCGCCGTGCACAACCGACTCGAACCCGCCGACGTGGTGTTCCTGCGGCGCACGCTCGCCGAACTGAACGACGATCCGGCCGTGCACGTCATCGTGTTGACCGGCACCGGCAAGAGCTTCTGCTCGGGCTTCGACCTGAACGCCTTCGACGGCGGCCCGCGCGACCCGCTCGTGGATTTCCAGGCGCTCGCCGACGAGGTCGAGACCGCCCGCCCCGTCACCATCGCGCGGCTGAACGGCCCCGTGTACGGCGGCGCCACCGACCTGGCGCTTGCCTGCGACTTCCGCCTCGGCGTCGACACCGCCCGCATGTTCATGCCCGCCGCGAAGTTCGGCCTGCAGTACTACCCGCACGGCCTGCGCCGCTGGGTGACGCGGCTCGGGCTCGCCGCGTCGAAGACGCTGTTCCTCACCGGCCGCACCATCGAGGCGGCGGAGATGCAACGCATCGGCTTCCTCGACGAGGTGGTGCCGGCCGACGCGCTCGACGGCGCCGTGGCCGCGCTCGTCGCCCAGCTCGCCGCGATGGCGCCGCGGGTGCTCGAGGGCACGAAGCGCGTGCTGAACGACGTGGCCCGCCAGCAGTTCGACGAGGCCGTCGCCCGCACGCTGCACCGGCAGAGCCTCGCCTCGCGCGACATGCGCGAGGCGCTGGCCGCGCGCGCCGAGGGTCGCGCGCCCGTGTTCACCGGGGAATGACATGGACGATCCCGTGCTGCCGCTCACCGGCGTGAAGGTGCTCGAGCTGTCGCAGATCCTCGCCGGCCCCACGTGCGGCCAGATGCTCGGCGACCTGGGCGCCGACGTGATCAAGATCGAGAAATTCCCCGCGGGTGACGACGCCCGGGGCTACCGGCGCCAGGGCGACTCGGGCCTCGCGCCGTCGTTCCTGATGGTCAACCGCGGCAAGCGGTCCCTCGCGCTCGACATCCGCACGCCGCGCGGCAACGCGCTCCTGCGCCGCCTCGCGCGCGGCGCCGACGTGGTGACCGAGAACTTCCGCCTCGGCACGATGGACCGGCTCGGGCTCGGCTACGAGGCCCTCGCCGCCGAGAACCCCGCGCTCGTGTACTGCAGCATCACCGGCTACGGCCGCACCGGGCCGCTCGCGCACCAGGGCGGCTTCGACCTGATCCTGCAGGCCTTCTCGGGGCTGCTGAGCGTCACCGGCGAACCGGGTGGCCGCCCGGTCAAGCCCGGCAACTCGGTGGCCGACATCAACGCGGGCCTGCTCGCCGCGTTCGGCGTGCTCGCCGGCTACGTGCAGCGCCTGAAGACGGGGCGCGGCACGCGCGTCGACACCTCGCTGCTGCACGCGTCGATGCAGCAGATGTACTGGTTCGCCGCCGCGTACTTCTCGCAGGGCACCGTCGCGAAACCCGCCGGCACCGCCCACCCGCTCACGGCCCCGTACGAGACCTTCGACTGCGCCGACGGCGCACTGGCCATCGGCGGCGCCAACCCCGCGAACTGGGAGCGCATCGCCCAGTTGCTCGGCCACCCCGAATGGCTCGCCGACCCGCGGTTCGCCACGTCGCCCGCGCGCCTCGCGAACCGCGCGGCGCTCGCCGAGGTGATGACCGTCGAACTGCGCCGACACACCACGGCCCACTGGCTCGCGAAGTTCGACGAGGCCGGCGTGCCCGCCGGCCCCGTGCACGACGTGGCGCAGGCGATGGAACACCCGCAGTCTCGCGCGGCGGGCATGGTGATCGACGTGGCGCACCCGAAGGGCGGGACCACGCGCGGCCTCGGCTCGCCGGTGCAGATCGGGGGCCGTCCGCACGCGAACACCGGCCCCGCGCCCCGACTCGGGCAACATTCGGCCTCGGTGCTGCGCGAGTTCGGCCTGTCGGACGACGAGGTGCAGGGCCTGATCGACGACGGCACCGTGTTCCAGGCGCCCGCCCTTTCCGGAGAATCCCATGACCTCGACCCCTCGCGTCAACCTCAGTGACAAGATCCGCGCCACGCTGGAGGCCGAGATCGGCTCGGGCCGGCTGCCCGCGGGGTCGCGCCTCGACGAGCAGGCACTGATGGAGCGCTTCGAGGTGTCGCGCACGCCGGCCCGCGAGGCCCTGCTGCAGCTCACCTCGGCCGGGCTCGTCACGTCGGTGCCGCGGCACGGGGCCGTGGTGACGGGCGTGTCCCTGCCCGACTACGTCGCGATGCTCGAGATCCTCGTCGAGCTGGAGGGCCTCGCCGCCCGACTGTCGGCGCGCCGCATGCCGGCCGACCAGCGCGACGTGCTGCGCGACGCGGCCCAGGCCTGCGAGGCCGCGGCGCAGGCCGAGGACGCCGTCGCCTACGGCGAGGCCAACCGCCGTTTCCACGAGGCGCTGTACGACGGCAGCCGCAACGAGGTGCTCGCGAAGCAGCTGCGCTCGATGCGATCGCGCATGGGCCACCCGCGCAACAGCGTCTTCGACCGGCCGGGACGCGTGCGCCAGTCCGTCGCCGAACACCGCGCCGTGCTCGTCGCGGTGCTCGAGGGCGACGAGGACGCGGCCCACCTCGCGATGACCCGCCACATCTCGAGCGGCGGCAACGTCTACGCCGACACCATCGCCAGCATGACCCAGCCGGCGCCCGCCCCCGCCCCACGCCGACGCGCCTCCGCGACGAAGACATGACCACCCGCTCCGCGACGATCCACCTCCACCGCCATGGCGGCCCCGAGGTGCTGGAACCCGCCACCGTGGACGTCGCCGAACCCGGCCCCGGCCAGGTGCGCCTGCGCCAGACCGCCATCGGCCTGAACTACGCCGACATCTACGAACGCGAGGGCCGTCACGGCCCGCACACCGCCAAGCCGTTCCCCATCACTCTCGGGTCGCTCGGGGCCGGGGTCGTGACCGCGGTGGGGCCGGGTGTCACAGGCCTCGCCGTGGGCCAGTCCATCGCGAGCCTGCAACCCGGCGCCTACCAGGTCGAGCGGCTCGTCGCGGCCTCGCACGTCGTGCCGCTGCCGGCGGACGTCGCCGAGGACGTGGCCGCGGCCACGCTGCTGCGCGGCCTCACGGCCGAGTACCTGCTGCACCGCCTCTGCACCGTGCGGCCGGGCGACACGGTGCTCGTGCACGCGGCCGCCGGCGGCATGGGCACGCTGCTGAGCCAGTGGGCGCGCGCGCTCGGCGCCACCGTGATCGGCACCGTCGGGTCGGCCGCGAAGATGGACGTGGCGCGCGCGCACGGCTGCCACCACGTGATCGACTACCGCGCGGAGGACTTCGTAACGCGCACGCGCGAACTCACCGAGGGACGCGGCGTGGGCGTGGTGTACGACGCGGTGGGCAAGGCCGTGTTCGAGGGGTCGCTCGACTGCCTGCGCCCGATGGGCCTGCTGGTCAGCTACGGCACCGCGTCGGGCGACGTGGGCATGTTCGACCTGCAGCGGCTGCACGCGAAATCGCTCAGCGTCTGCCGGCCCACGCTGCGCACGTTCATCACCGACCCGGCCGACCTGCGGCGCGGGGCCGAACGGCTCTTCGCCGCGGCGCGGGCGGGCGACGTGCGGCTGGCGGTCGACCGGCGCTACGCGCTGTCGGACGTGCGCCGGGCCCACGAGGACCTCGAAGGCCGCAAGACCACGGGCGCCGCGGTGCTCGTGCCCTAGTCGGCGTTTTTCGCGAGCCGCGCCACCAGCTTCATCAGCGTCGGCACGCGCTTGCGGCCATGCATCGCGCGCACCCGCGCCTTCGCCGCGCCGAGGTCGACGCCCACGCTGGTGATCACGAGCGGCGGGGTTTCCTCCTCGCGCGCCACCTCGTACTGCGCCGACAGCCCGGGCAGGCTCTTCTTCGAGATGCCGATGACCGGGACATGCCCGCCCAGCCCGTCGTGCAGGTGCCGGCCGGGGCCGGGCGTCTCCTGCGCATCGAGGAACACGAAACCGTCGAACAGGATGACCTCGGGCTTCAGGCCGTGTTCGCCCAGCAGCTGCAGCAGGCACGGCACCTCGCGCAGGTCGGGTTCGCCGCGCACGGCCTTGGGCGCCTGGGCGATGCGGGTGGTCCAGGTCTTCGAGGCTTCCGGCGCGTCCCACGCGTCGAAGGCCACGGCCGCCACCACGGCGCCTTCGCCCTCGAAGTGAACGTGCATCGCGAGTTTCATCGGACTCTCCTGGCCGCCCGACGGCCGGGCCCGGGCATTGTCCATGCTTCCGCGCTGGCACACTGCCCACCATGCCCATGCCCTCTCCCACCGACCCCGGCATCCAGGTCCACACGCCGTTCGAGGACGCCCAGGCGATCTTCACCGGCACGCTGTTCGTCTCGCTCGCGCTGATCCTCTACGGGCAGGTGGGGCTGATGACCGGCGGCACCGCGGGCGCGGCCTTCGTGCTGCACTACGCCACGGGCGTGAGCCTCGGCAAGCTCTTCTTCCTGATCAACCTGCCGTTCTACTGGTTCGCGTGGCGGCGCATGGGCCGCGAGTTCACGCTGAAGACCTTCGTCGCGATCAGCCTGCTGTCGGGGTTCGCGGAATGGTCGCCGCAACTGTTCGCGATCGAGCGACTGCATCCCGCGTACGCGGCGGTGCTGGGCGGGCTGCTGCTCGGCTCGGGCTGCCTGTTCCTCGCGCGGCACCGCGCGAGCCTCGGCGGCGCGACGGTGGTGTCGCTCTACCTGCAGCAGGAACGGGGCTGGCGCGCCGGCAAGGTGCAGATGGTGATCGACTGCAGCATCCTCGCCCTCTCGCTCTTCGTCATCCCGGCGGACCGGGTCGCGTACTCGGTGCTGGGCGCCGTCGTGATGAACCTGTTCATCGCGGTGAACCACCGGCCCGGCCGGTACGCGGTGCTCTGAGTCAGATGCCTTCCGCCTCGGGCGGCATGTAGCCCGACTCGACGGCATCGGTCCGGCGGCGTTCCCGCGCCGACAGCCACGTGCCCGCCGCGCCGCACAGGCAGATCGCGAGGATGCCCAGCAGCGCCCACTGGTCGGGCACGTGGGCGAACACGAGCCAGCCGCCGAGCGTGGCGAACACCACCTGCAGGTACAGGTACGGGGTGAGCGTGGCGACCGGGGCGCGGGCGTAGCCGAGGATCAGCATCATGTGCCCGATGCTGCCGAAGACACCCATCAGCAGCAGCAGGAGCCAGATGTTCGGCGGCAGCGTCGTCCACACGAACGGCAGCGCCGCGGTCCCGAGGGCCGCGCCCACGAGGCCGGTGTAGAAGTGCGTGGTGCCCGGGTCCTCGATGCGCGCCATCTTGCCGGTGAGGGCCTGGAACGAGCCGAGCACGGCCACCAGCAGCAGCGGCAGCAGGCCCGACCAGTCGAACATCTCGCGGCCGGGCCGGATCACCACCAGCGCGCCGCAGAACCCGCCGAACACCAGCAGCCAGCGCAGCGGCGAGACCTTCTCGCCGAGCGACGTGGCCGCGAGCACCGTCACGACGAGCGGCGTCAGCATGATGATGGCCGTGAACTCGCCCACCGGCGTGAAGCGCAGCGCCACGAAGGACAGCATGCTCGACACGAACAGCAGCACCCCGCGCAGCAGCTGCAGCCACGGGTGCCGCGCGCGCAGCAGCGACATGCCACGCCGCGGCAGCATCACCCCCGCCGTCACCACCGCCTGGAAGGCGTAGCGGAACCACACCGCCATCAACAGCGGCGCGGCGGTGCTGACGACCTTGGTGGTGGTGTCGAGCGCGGCGAAACAGGCGACGGCGGTGGCCACGAACAGCACGCCTTGCAGCGCCCGGTCGACAGCGGTGGGGGTGGTCATGGGGGGTCTCGATCGGAGGGGATGGAACTCAGCGCGCGCTGCCGCGCGCCACGAAGAAGGAAGAGCCGCTGCTGGCGAAACCCAGTTCCCGGGCGGCGGCCAGCAGCGCCGGCGCCACCACCGGCAGGCGGGCCTCGGTGAGCCGCAGGCTCGGGCCGGCCACGCTCACCGTGCCGATCACGGCACCGGTGGACGGGTGCAGCACGGCGACGGCCAGCGCCGCGAGGCCCGGCGCGGAACTGTCGACGACCCAGGCGTAGCCGCGGGCCCGCGCCTTCTGCACGAGCGCCATCACGTCCTGCAGCGTCTTCGGCGCCAACGGCCCGAGGCCGTCGTGCGACGCGATGCCTTCGCGGGCAAGGAGCGCCAGCGCGTCGTCGCCGGGCAGCGCGGCCAGCCAGGCGTGGCCCGACGCGGTGGACGACAGCGCGGCGCCGCGGCCCATGTCCGGGTCGTAGCGCATGCCGCTGCGGGCGCCCTGGGACTTGGTGACCCACACCTGCCGGTCGCCGTCGATCACGCCCAGGCGCACGAGTTCGCCGCTCACTTCGGCGAGGCGGTCGAGGATGGGCTGGGCGACGTCGTTCAGGCCGCTCTGCCCCAGGAATCCGAAGGCGAGCGACAGCAGGCGCGTGGTCAGCAGGTAGCGGGCGGTGTCGGGGTCCTGCCGCACGTGGCCGAGGGCGGCCAGGTCCGCGAGCGTGCGGTGCGCGGCGCTCTTGGGCATGTCGAGCGCATCGGCGACCGCCTGCAGCGGCAGGCCGGCGGGATGGGCGCAGAGCAATTCGAGGGCGCCGAGGGCGCGCGTGATCTGTTGGGTGGCCACGGGAACGATCCGAACAACGTTAACATTGGAACACAGTTCCAGATTCCCGTGTCGGGCTGTGTGCGAAAGCTCACAAAATGGGCCGCAGTTCCACGACCACGTCCCTCAACGCGGGCAGCAGTTTTTCCAGCATCGACTCCTGCGTGTACGACTGGGACTGCAGCGTCATGCCGATGCTGCCCCGGCATTCCCCCTTGCGGTCCTTGACCGGCACGGCGATGCCGCGCAGCGCCGGGTCGAGCTGCTGCTCGGTCATCCAGAAGCCCAGCGTGCGGGCGGCCATCACGTGCTCGCGGAAGCGGCTGGCCTCCACCACCGTCTGGGCGGTGAACCCGAAGAACTCGTGCGTGGCGATCCACTGGTCGATGGCCTCGTCGGTCCACGTCGACATGATGGCCACGCCCGGCGTCACCACGTGCGCCGGCACCCGGATGCCCACCTGGTAGCCGATGGAGACGTAGCGCGGCGGGCTGCTGCGGGCGAGGTAGACGATCTCGTGGCCGTCGAGCACGCTGAAGTTGACGGTCTCGCCGGTGCGCATGGACACCCGCTGGATGAACGGCTGCACGAGCCGCGGCAGCCGCGCCGCCGCGAGGTAGCTCTGCCCCAGGCGCAGCACGCGCGGCAGCAGCCAGAAGCGCTTGCCGTCGCCCGCCGCGTACCCGAAGTGCACGAGGCTCAGCAGGTAGCGCCGCGCCGCGGTGCGTGTCATGCCCGCGCGGGCCGCGACCTCGGAGGCGGTGAGGTGGGGATGGTCGTCGTCGAAGGCCTCGATGACCCGCAGCCCCTTCCCGAGGCCGTCCACCAGGTCCTTTTTTTCGATCTCCAGGGGAATGGCATCCATGGTCGAAGGCCCCGAGTTAACCCGCAAAATGAGCGCTGAGCGCGCTGTGTGCGCGATTATCGCTCAAAACGACGGGTTTGGCCTTGTGGGTTCCACGAGGTGTGCCTAAGGTAGAACCGTCGCACACTTTGATCCCTGTCATGAAGATTTCCGGTACCACTCGCGTTTTCCTGATCGTCGGCGATCCTGTCGCCCAGGTGCGCGCGCCCGAAGCCTTCAACCACCTGTTCCAGCAGCACGGGGTGGACGCCGTGCTGGTCCCGGCGCAGATCCCCGCGGCCGAGCTCGAAGGGTTCGTGCGCCACGTGTTCAAGGCAGGCAACATCGACGGCCTCTGGGTCGCCATCCCCCACAAGACCGGCATCACCGCCGTGCTCGACAAGTGCGACCCGCTCGGCCGTGCCGCGGGCGCCGTGAACGCCGTGCGCCGCAACGCCGACGGCACCATCGAGGGCGCCCTCTTCGACGGCGTCGGCTTCACGAAGGCGCTCGGCACCTTCGGCGTGCCGGTCAAGGGCCGCAACGTGCTGGTGGTGGGCGTGGGCGGCGGCGGTGTCGCCATCGCCGCGTCGCTCGCCCAGCAGGGCGCGGGCCGTGTCGCGCTGTTCGACAACACGCCGGGCCGCACCGACGAGGTCGCCGCCCGCCTGCGCGCCGAGTTCGGCGTCGACGTGGTGTCCGCGAAGACCGCCGACCCCGCCGGCTTCGACCTGGTGGCCCACGCGACGCCGCTCGGCCTGAAGATCGGCGACCCGCTGCCGTTCGACGTGTCCCGCGTGGACGCCGACGCCACCGTCGTCGACATCCTGATGAAGAACCAGCCCACCCCGCTCGTGCGCGCCTGCCAGGCCCGCGGCGTCGACGCCCACCCGGGCTTCGAGATGATGGTGCAGCAGGTTCCCGAGTACCTTTCCTTTTTCGGCTTCGACCACATCGCGAAGACGGTGCAAGCCGACCCCGCCGACGTCCGTGCCCTGTTCACGCAGGCCTGATGCCGTTCTCCCCCCAGCCCACTGAGCAGAAGACCATCATGAAAAAGATCCACCTGGCCGCCCTCACCGCCTGCGCACTCGCCGCCGGCGCCGCACACGCACAGATCAAGATCGCCGTCATCCAGGAGTTGTCGGGCGCAGGCGCCACCGCCGGCACCAACTTCAAGAACGGACTGGACCTCGCGGTCAAGGAAATCAACGCGGCGGGCGGCATCCTGGGCCAGAAGATCCAGGCCTCGGTGAACGACACCCAGTCGAACCCGGGCGTGGCCAAGGGCCTCGCCACCAAGGCGGTGGACGACGGCGCCTTCGCCGTGTTCGGCCCCACCTTCTCGGGCTCGATGATCGTCAGCATGGCCGAGACGAAGCGCGCCGAAGTGCCGAACTTCACCGGCGCCGAAGCCGCCTCGATCACCCAGCAGGGCAACCCGTACGTCTTCCGCACCAGCTTCACGCAGACCACGTCGATGCCGAAGCTGGCCCGCTACCTGGGCACGAACCTGAAGGCCAAGACCGTGGCCGTCGTGTTCGTCAACAACGACTTCGGCAAGGGCGGCCGCGACGCCTTCAACACCGCCGCCGCCGCCGCCGGCCTGAAGGTCGTCGCCGACATCTCCACCGATTCGGGCCAGGTCGACTTCTCGGCCCCGGTGCTCAAGGCCAAGCAGAGCAACGCCGACGCCATCTTCGTCTACACGAACGAAGAGGAATCGGCCCGCGCGCTGCGCGAGCTGCGCAAGCAGGGCTGGACCAAGCCGATCATCGGCGAGACCACCCTCACGGGCCAGAAGGTCATCGACCTCGCCGGTGACGCCGCCAACGGCGCCCTCGCCCACGTCGGCCTGACCGTCGACGCGCCGATCCCGACCATGCGCGCCTTCCGCGCCAAGTTCGAGAAGGCCTACAACTACGTGTCGGACCACAACGGCATCAAGGGCTACACCAGCGTCTACATGCTGAAAGCCGGCATCGAGAAGGCCGGCAAGGCCGACCGCGTCGCCGTCGCCAAGGCCCTGCACGGCCTGCACATCAGCGCCGCGAAGGAACCCGGCGTGATCATGGACGTGACCATCGACAACAACGGCGACCTCGACCGCGAAAGCTTCATCGTCGAAGTCAAGGGCGGCAAGCAAGAGGTCAAGGAAACGCTGCCTCCGCTGTCCAAGAAGTAATCCGCCCTCCCAGGCGGCGTTCCGGTCCTGTTCCCCCGCGGCACTCGCGTGCCGCGGTGGGCGGACTCATCCCTACGCGAGTGCAAGATGACCGACTTCCTCCAACTCTTTCTTTCAGGCATGGCCACGGGCAGCATCTACGCCCTGGCCGCGCTCGGCTTCACGTTGCTTTGGCAGGCGTCGGGCACCATCAACTTCGCCCAGGGCGAGTTCGTGATGCTGCCGGCCTTCATGATGCTGGCGTTCTCCGCGATGGGCGCGCCGCTGATCCTGAGCTTCCTCTTCACCTGTGCCGTCGCCGTGCTCGTGCTCGGCTGGGGCTTCAAGCGCGGCATCGCCGACCCGCTGCTCAAGTTCGGCATGATGCCGATCGTGGTGGCCACCATCGGCCTGGCCATCGCGATGCGCAACGGCATCCGCGCCGGCTACAGCGCCGAGGCCCATCCGTTCCCGAGCCTCTTCGCCGACAAGCTCTTCAACATCGCCGGCGTCACCGTCACGCTGGCCGACGTGGGCACGCTCGCCCTCGCGCTGGTGCTCGTGCTCGGCACGCAGGCCTTCCTCGCGAAGACGGTCACCGGCCGCGCGATGCAGGCCGTGGCGCAGAACACCGACAGCGCGACCGTGCTCGGCATCAACGTGCCGCGCATGATCTTCTACACCTTCGCCATCAACGCGATGCTGGCCTGCGCGGCCGCGCTGCTGGTCACGCCGACCTACCTCGCCAAGTTCGACATGGGCGAGTCGCTCGGCAACAAGGCCTTCTTCGCCGCGATCATCGGCGGCTTCAACAACAGCCGCGGGGCCCTGCTCGGCGGACTGATCGTGGGCGTCTGCGAGAACCTGGCCGCGGCCTACATCTCGCCCGCCTACAAGGACGCCGTGGCGCTCGTGATCTTCATGCTCGTGATCCTGTTCAAGCCGCAGGGTCTGCTGGGCAAGTCGGTCGAACGCAAGGTCTGACCCCATTCCGCGAGACACACCCATGAACCGCTCCACCCTCCTCGGCATCGCCGGCCTCGTGCTGCTGCTCGCCGTGCCGCCGTTCCTCAAGAACTACGGCATCTACCTCGTCAGCTACTGGCTCGTGTTCGTCATCGCGACGATGGGCCTGAACCTGACCGTCGGCTACGCCGGCCAGAAGTCCCTCGGCCACGCCGCGTTCTTCGGCATCGGCGCCTACACCGTCGCCATCCTCGCGAAGGCCGGCATCAGCTTCTGGCTGGGCCTGCCCATCGCGGCGGTCGGCTGCTTCATCATCGGCATCGGCCTCGGCTTCCCGGCCCTGCGCGTGCAGACCATCTACCTCGCCTTCGCGACCCTCGGCTTCAACACCGCCGTGTGGCTCGTGATGCGCAATGAAGAGTGGCTCACCGGCGGCACGTTCGGCATGGACATCAGCGCCTACGGCCGCCCCTCGCTGTTCGGCCTGAGCCTCGAGAAGAACCTGTCGTTCTACTACTTCATCCTCGGCATGACGCTGCTGCTGGCCGGCCTCCTGTGGGGCCTGATGCGCTCGCCGTGGGGCAAGGCCTTCACCGCGCTGCGCGACAACCCGATCCGCGCGGAGAGCCTCGGCATCAACGTGCAGTCGTACACGCTGCTGTCGTTCGCCATCGGCGCCACCTACGCCGGCATCGCGGGCGCGCTGTTCGCGCACCTCGTGCAGTTCATCGAACCCGCGCCGTTCTCGGTCGGCACGTCGATCATGATGTACCTGATGGTGGTGGTGGGCGGCCCCGGCTACTTCCTCGGCCCGGTGCTCGGCGCCGCCGTGGGCGTGCTGCTGCCCGAGTGGCTGCGCTTCGCGCAGGCCTGGTACCTGTTCGTGTTCGGCGCCATGGTCGTGGTGCTGATGCTGTGGCTGCCGGACGGCCTGCTGAGCATCCCCGACCGCATCAAGGCGCGCCGCCTGGCGCGCGAAGCCTCCGCGGCCCGCCAGTCGGCCGCCCGTGCCGTGGGAGTCCAATCGTGAGCGCACCGCTTCTCAAAGTCACCGGCCTGAAGAAGGCGTACGGGGCCATCCAGGCCGTGGGCGGGGTCTCCTTCGAGGTCATGCCCGGCGAGATCTTCGGCGTCATCGGGCCCAACGGCTCGGGCAAGACGACGATGTTCAACAGCGTGCTCGGGCAGATCACGCCCAACGAGGGCGCGATCGAGCTCAACGGCCAGAACATCACCGGGCTGTCCCCGCTCGAGCTGAACCGGCGCGGCGTGGGCCGCACGTTCCAGACGCTGCAGGTGTTCGGCAAGATGACCGTGCGCGACAACCTGCTCGTCGCCGCCCAGGAGCACCAGGGCTCGATGTTCAGCCGCATGTTCGCCCCCGGCGACTCGGGCCTTGGCGCCAAGGCCGACGCGCTGATCGACCAGTTCCGCATCCGCCACGTGGCCCACAAGAAGGCCGGCGAGCTGAGCTACGGCCAGCAGAAGCTGGTCGACATCGCGATGGCCTTCATGAGCGAGCCGGCCCTCGTGCTGCTCGACGAGCCGTGCGCGGGCGTGAACCCGAGCCTCGTGGGCGGCATCAGCACGCTGCTCAAGGAGCTCAACCAGACCCGTTCGGGCAGCTTCATCGTGATCGAGCACAACATGGACTTCGTGATGGACCTGTGCCACCGCATCATGGTGATGGTGGAAGGCAAGGTCATGGCCATCGGCACGCCGGCCGAGATCCGCGCGAACAAGCAGGTGCTCGACGCCTACCTGGGGAACTGAAATGAGCGACACCTGCATCGAATTCGACGACGTGGTCGCCGGCTACGGCGAATTCATGATCCTCAACAACCTGAGCTTCAAGGCCAAGCGCGGCAAGATCACGCTGCTGCTGGGACCGAACGGCGCCGGCAAGTCCACCGTGCTGAAGACGCTCTTCGGCATGCTGAAGGTGCGCAACGGCTCCATCAAGCTCGACGGGCAGAACATCACCGGCGCCAGCGCGAAGAGCCTGCTCGTGGAACACGGCGTGGCCTTCGTGCCGCAGGGCCGCAACCTGTTCGGCCAGCTGTCCGTGATGGAGAACCTGGAGCTCGGCGGCATCACGCTCGGCATGAAGACCTGCCGCGAGCGCATCCCCGAGGTGCTCGACCTGTTCCCCCGCGTGAAGGAGCGGCTGCACAGCGCGGCCGCGTCCCTCTCGGGCGGCGAGCAGAAGCAGCTCGAGGTGGGCCGCGCGCTGCTGCTGCGCCCGAAGGTCATCCTGATCGACGAACCGTCCATCGGCCTGAGCCCGATGGTGGTGCAGGACGTGTTCAAGCTGCTGCGCAAGCTCGCCGAACAGGGCACCACGGTGCTGATGGTCGAGCAGAACGTCAAGAGCGCGCTGAAGATGGCCGACGAGGCCATCGCGCTCGAATCGGGCCGGCTGGTGCTGCACCGCGCCGCCGACGAACTCCTCAACGACCCCAACATCGAGCGGCTGTTCCTCGGGGGCGCCCACGCGGCGCCCGCCCCGGCCGCCGCCTGACCCACCACCCATCCGACCCACCCAGTCGACATCCCGCCGCGGGCGGGCCGGGCAGCGCCTTGCCCGGTCGCCATGAAAGTGAGAGAGATTCCATGGACACCGTCCGACCCTTGCGTCTCGCCATCGCCGGCGCCGGCCTGATCGGCCGCGCGCACGCGCAGCGCATCGCCCTGCTCCACGGCTGCGACCTCGCCGCCGTGGCCGACCCGTCGCCCACCGCCGCGGCCTTCGCGGCCGAACACGGCGTGCCGCTGTACGCGGACCTCGCCGCGCTGCTGGCCGCCGAGAAGCCGGACGGGGTGATCCTCGCCACGCCCAACGCGCTGCACGTGCCGGGCGCCCTGCTCTGCCTCGAGGCCGGCGTGCCGGTGCTCGTCGAGAAACCCGTCGCCGACACGGTGGACGAGGCCCAGCGCCTCGTCGAGGCGGCCGCGCGCGCGCAGGTGCCGGTGCTGGTGGGCCACCACCGCCGCCACAGCGCGATCCTCGAGCGCGCGGTGGAGACGGTGCAGAGCGGCGTGCTGGGCCGCATCGTGTCGGTCAACGCGAGCGCCACGTTCGTCAAGCCCGACCAGTACTTCCTCGACGGGCCGTGGCGCACGCAGCCGGGCGGCGGCCCGATCCTGATCAACCTGGTGCACGAGATCGACAACCTGCGCGCCCTCGTCGGCGACATCGTCGAGGTGCAGGCCTTCGCGTCGCGCGCGATCCGCGGCTTCCCCGTCGAGGACACGGTCGCCATCAACCTGCGCTTCGCCAACGGCGCGCTGGGCACGTTCATCCTGTCCGACTGCGCGGCCAGCCCCCGCAGCTGGGAACAGACCGCCGGCGAGAACAAGAGCTACGACCACCACGCCGACGAGGACTGCTACGTGATCGCCGGCACCAACGGCTCGCTCGAGGTGCCCACGATGCGGCTGCGCCACTACGCGGGCGAACGCTCGTGGTGGGCGCCGCTCACCACGAAGACGCTGCCGCTGCCCGACGTGGACCCGCTCGCCAACCAGCTCGCCCACTTCTGCCAGGTGATCCGCGGCGAGGCCACGCCGCGCGTGACCGCGGCCGACGCCCGAAAGACACTGCAGGTGACGCTGGCCGTTGCCGAGGCGGCGCGCACGGAACGCGCCGTCGTCGTACGCTGACACCCGAACCCGTTGTTGCTGCCCTCCAAGGAGAACCACCGATGCGCAAGATCCTCGTCCTGAACGGACCCAACCTGAACCTGCTGGGCCAGCGCGAGCCGGGTGTGTACGGCGCCGCCACGCTCGCCGACGTCGAGACGCTGTGCCGCGACACCGCCGGCAAGCTCGGCTTCGAGATCGACTTCCGCCAGAGCAACCACGAAGGCGTGCTGATCGACGCCATCCAGGAAGCCGGCCGCGGCGTGAAGGCCGGCGAGGTGCTGGGCGTGGTGTTCAACCCCGGCGCCTACACGCACACGTCGGTCGCGCTGCACGATGCCATCAAGGGCGCCGAGGTGCCGGTGATCGAGACCCACATCTCGAACGTGCACGCCCGCGAGTCGTTCCGCCACCATTCGTACATCTCGCCGGCGGCCGCCGGCATCGTGGTGGGTTTCGGCGTCGACGGCTATGCCATCGCCATCGAAGGCCTGGCCCGCAAGTTCGGGAGGCCCGCATGAGCAGCACCCGCGAAGCCCTCGTCGATTCGCCCAACCCGCTGCAGCTCGACGGCATCGAGTTCGTCGAGTACGCCACCAGCAAGCCGCAGGCCCTCGGCCAGGTGCTCGAGGTCATGGGCTTCCGCCCCGTGGCCCGCCACCGCTCGCGCGAGGTGCTGCTGTACCGCCAGGGCGACATGAACGTGATCGTCAACGCCCACGAGCCGCCCGGCGAGACGCCCTGCATCTCGGCCATCGCGCTGCGCGTGCGCGACGCGGCCAGCGCGTACCAGAAGGTCATCGCCAAGGGCGGCTGGGCCGTGCCCACCAAGGTCGAGGTGATGGAGCTCAACATCCCCGCCATCCACGGCGTGGGCAGCAGCCGCATCTACTTCGTCGACCGCTACACCGAGTTCTCGATCTACGACGTCGATTTCGTGCCCATCCCCACCGTCGACCAGAAGCCTCCCGCCCTTGCCGGCATGCACTGGTTCGGCGTGGTGCAGTACGTGGGCCTCGACCGCATCAACGACTGGATCGAGTTCTACGGCGAGCTCTTCGGCTTCGAGGTGACCCCGTCGGAAACCCACTTCGGCGTGCTGCACGCCGGGCGCATCCTGCGCAGCCCGTGCGGCAAGTTCTTCGTGCAGCTGATCGAGCCGCTGCCCGACCTGCCGGACGACGAATCGCCCGAACGTTTCGAACGCGTGGGCATCGGCGCCGCCGACATCCCCGCCGCGATGGCGGAGCTGCGCCAGCGCGGCGTCACCTTCGTGGAGTCGCACGGCACCGGGGCGGACGCGCGGGGCGCGATCACCGAGACGTGGCTCGGCGGCGTGTGGTTCGAGCTCGTGCACGACGAACGCTGATCCGGAGCACGCCATGACCCAACCCCCGATCGACGTGTCCGACTTCGGCATGGACACCATCTCGATGTCCGGCAGCCTCGCGACGAAGCTGCAGGCCATCCGCGAAGGCGGCTTCTCGCAGGTGATGCTGTCGGCCCGCGACGTGGCCGGCCACGACGGCGGGCTCGAGGCCGCCGCGAAGCTCGTGCGCGACAGCGGCCTGCGCGTGAGCGGCTTCCAGGTGCTGCGAGACTTCGAGGGCCTCTCGGGCCACCTGCACGACTACAAGATCGACGTCGCCAAGTCGATGCTCGAGATGTGCAAGGCCGTGGGCTCGAAGCTGCTGCTCGTGTGTTCGTCCACCTCCACGCACGCCACCACCGACCTCGACGCGATGGCCCGCGACCTGCGCAAGCTCGCGATGCTCGCGCTGCCGCTCGGCATCAAGGTGGCGTTCGAAGGGCTGTCGTGGGGCCGCACCGTCAACGAATTCCCGCAGGCGTGGGACCTGGTGTGCCGCGCCGATGCGCCCAACCTGGGCCTCGCGCTCGACTCCTTCCACGCCTTCGCCACGAAGACGCCGCTGGAGGAACTGGAAGACCTGGACCCCGAGCGCATCTTCTTCGTGCAGCTGGCCGACTTCATGTGGCAGGAGATCCGTTCGGTGGAGGAGCGCATCACCACCGCGCGCCACTTCCGCGTGTTCCCGGGCGAAGGGGTGCACAGCGAGCAGCTCGCCCACTTCGTGACGGCGCTGGACCGCCTCGGCTACCGCGGCGACTACAGCTTCGAGGTGTTCAACGACGACTACCAGCAGATGCAGCCCATCACCGTCGCGCAACGCGCGTGGCGATCGGCCGTGTGGCTGCAGGACGGCGTGTTGCGCCGTTCGGTGCCGCTGCCGGGGCAGATGCGGTTGAAGTCGCGGGCCTGAGTCAGAAGGCCGGCACGGTGCGGGCCACGCGGCCCGCATCCGCCGCATCCGCGTCGGCGAACAGCCGCCACGTGCCGCCCGCCCCTTCCGACAGCCGCGGGCTCTCCCAACGTTCGGTCGGGCCCGGCATCTCCAGGCGCGATCGCCCCGTGCGGGCGTCCGCGATCAGCAGGCCGTACTGGCGGCCCGAGAAGTCGCGGGACCAGTCCGCCAGCGGGTGGTCGCGCGGCGCGACCTCGATGGCGTAGACGTGGTCGGTGACCCAGGCGCCGGATTCCTCGGTGCGCGGCTCGCCGTCGTCCGGGTCGCGGGGCACGTCGATCTCCCGGCCATCGAGCCACACGACCGAACCACCGTGGCCCCACCGTGCCCACAGCACGGCCCGCAAGTCGGCCGGGGTGCGCTGGATCGACAGCATCCCCGACGGCAGGCTCAGCAGCAGCAACGGCTCGCTGTCGCGGCGCATGGGCCAACCCGCGCTCCGGATGTCCGCCATGGACGCCCGGGACAGCCATGGCACCAGCTGCGCGAGCAGCGTGGCCTGTGTGGGAACGTCGGCCGTGCGCAGCGCATCGATCAGCGTGCGGGCGCTTTCGGAGGTCAGGGGCGTCGTGGGCATGGTGCGGCCATCATCGCCCGGATCCGCGGCGCCCGGCCCGATTCCCGCACGGGTCAGAACCAGCCCTTGACCCCGTCGACCCAGCCGGCGACCTTGTTCGCCACCGCATCGCGCATGCCGGAGGTGTTCGCGCTGTAGGCCGCGTACACCCCGACGCCCAGGCCGACCGCCGCGCCGACGATGGTGCCGGCCACCGGCACCACGCTGCCCGCGGCGGCGCCCGTGGCCACCGCCGCCACCACGCCGCTGACCGCGGCGCCCGCAGCCATGCCGGCGGCGATGGACCCGACGGCGACCCCGGTGTCGGCGGCCACGTTGCCGATGGCCTTCGAGTCGCCCTTCGCGAGCCCGGCCCGGTTCTCGTAGGCGGACACACCCGCGCCGAGGGCCGCGCCGACCACCGTGGCGCCGCCCATGCGGGTCGCCAGCGTTCGGGTGCCGGCGCCGATGGCGGCGGCCTTCTCGGGAATCGCCGTCACCGCCCGTTCCGCCACCGACCGGGCTGCACGCTCCACGCCGGGGCCGATGGCACGGTCCAGCCGGGGCGTCAACACCCGCTCGCCCGCGGCGGCGGCGGCGCCGGTGGCCGCGCCCAGCGCCGTGTGGCCCGCCACGTCCTTCGCCGCGTCGAAGGCCGGCTTGCCGTCGTTCGCCAGGCGCACCACGGCGACGACCGCTCCGCCGACGGCGCCATGCGCTCCGCCCTGGCGCACCGTCGGCAGCTCGATGCGCGGCAGCGGCGTGAGCGGGCGGAGGGGCTCGCCGTAGACACCCCCGAAGTTCTTCGCCGCGAGTTCCGGCGTGGCCGCGTGCGTCGCGTAATAGGCCCCGAAGGCCTTGCGCGCATCGAACGTGTCCGGCGCCCCGCCCGACGCCGCGTGCTGGCGGCGCAGGGCCTCGACGTGGACCTGCGCCCGGGCCGTTCCGTCGGCCTGCATGCGCCGGAAGTCCTGGACCGAGTAGGCGCGGTCACCGACGATGAAGCGCCGGGACGTTTCGTCCCCGCCCGCCAGCCGGGCCAGGTGGTCGACGTTGTTCCCGGCGAGCAGCTTGTCGAAGTGCGGGCCCGGTTCGACCATGTGATAGGCCAGCACCCGAGGTTCGGCCGCGGTGCCACCGGCCTGCCATTGCTGCTGGCGAGCCAGTTGCGTGAGCGTGCCGGAACCGGCCTTGTCCTGATGCGCCACTTCCCGCGCCAACGCGCTGGGGTTCTGCTTGACGTTGTGAAGGTGCAGGCCGCCGTCCTTCGTGCGGTAGTAGACGTCGGCATCGAGCTGGGCCACGTCGGGCGACGGCAGGCCCGTGCGGCCCATTCCGTTGTCCTTCACCGGGTCATAGGCGACCCGTGTGCCCTTGGCGAGCGGTGCGCGGTCGAGCACGTCCGCCGTGGCCTTGAGCTGCGCCAGCGCACCGGCGATCTCGGACTTGTCGCCGCTGGTGGCGAGCGTGTAGAGGTGCTGACGGAACGTGTCGTTCACGTGCGGGTCGATGCGGCGATCGAGCACCGCGTTGCCGAGTCGTTCCACCACGGTGCGCACCTGCCGCGCCTGTTCGGGCGGCAGGTCGGTGCGGTCCATCGCGGTCCGTGCGCTGGCGCCGACGCGGGCCACCGCCTGCGCGGCCGGCCCGGCGCCGGGTGGCAGCGTCCTTTCGGCGAATTCCCAGCCCAGCTCGGCACGGCGGACGGGGTCGCGCACACCCTGCGCGGCATCGCGCGCAGCCTGCGCGGCGGCGGCCGCGGCCGCCGTCGTGCTCGTGTTCTGGTCCGGCGCTGCGGGGCGCGTAGCCGCGCGGTCGATGGTTTCGCTCATGGTGCACAAGGAGGTTCGTGTCACACGAGCGTAAGCATTCGGGGAAACGTTCGACAGATGTCGCCCGCCCCAGGTGGGGCCGACCCCAGGTCAGGAACGGGCGCGTCGGCGCACCCGCAGCAGCAGGAACACCGCGATCGACAGGTTCAGCGCGTTCCACAGGATGCCGTTGACGAAGGCCGCCTGGTACGAGCCGGTGAGGTCGAACACCTTGCCGGACATCCACCCGCCGAGCGCCATGCCGAACAGCGTGCACATCAGCACCGTGCCGAACCGCCCGCCCGCCTCGGCCGCGGGGAAGTGTTCGCGCACGATGATGGCGTACATCGGCACGATGCCGCCCTGGAACAGGCCGAACAGCGCGGAGATGACGTAGAGCGACACGAGGCTGTCGAAGGGCAGGAACAGCAGCAGCGCCACGCCCTGCAGCACCGAACCGAGCAGCAGCGTGCGCAGGCCGCCGATGCGGTCGCAGATGGCGCCGGACGCCACGCGGCTGATGATGCCGCAGGCGAGCATCAGCGACAGCATCTCGGCGCCACGCGCGGCGCCGTAGCCGAGGTCGCCGCAGTAGGCCACGATGTGCACTTGGGGCATGGCCATCGCGACGCAGCACGCGACCCCCGCCACGCACAGCAGCGCCTGGGCCGCACCCATCGACAGACCGAAGGGCCGCGTGGAGCCCTCCGTTCCGGACGCGCCCTGCCCCGTGGCCACGACGGCGGGCGGGCGGGCGCGCAGCAGCAGCGCGAGCGGCGGCATCGTCACGGCGCAGAAGATGCCGAGGCCCATGTAGGTCTGGCGCCAGCCTTCGGTCTGGATGAAGTGCTGCACCACCGGGGGCCAGATGGCCCCGGCGAAGTAGTTGCCGCTGGCGCACAGGGCCACCGCGATGCCGCGACGGCGCACGAACCAGAGCGAGGCGTCAGCCACGAGCGGGCCGAACGTGGCCGAACTGCCCAGCATGCCGAGCAGCAGGCCGTGGGCGAGGCCGAACGCCCAGATGTCACCCGTGTGCGCGGCGACGAAGAAACCGATGCCGAGGCCGGCGGAGCCGACCAGCGCGGGCACCATCACGCCGAAGCGGTCGGCGAGGCGCCCCATCAGCATGCCGCCGAACCCGAAGCCGATCATCATCAGCGTGTAGGGCATCGACGCGTCGGCGCGCGCCACGCCGAACTCGGCCTGCACCGACGGCAGCACCACCGCGATCACGTACATGGACCCGCTGCCGATGGTCATCAGCAGCAGCGTGACCATCAGGCGGAACCAGGCGTAGCGGGAGTCGACGGCGTGGGAAATCATCCGTCGATTGTGGCCGTGGAACGCCCGCCCGGATCACCAGGGCGGGTGTTCACTGATCGGACAACGATCAGGCGTCGTTGCGCGGGCGGCCGGTCTTCAGCGGCTCGAGGCGGCCGAGGGCGGCCTGCAGCTGGGCATCGGTCAGCGCGGCCAGGGCCTGCAGGCCGGCACGCAGCAGCTCGCTCTTTTTCGTGGGGCGGCGGAAGCCGAGCGCACGCTCCTTCAGGCTGTCGATCAGCGCGAAGTCGGACGACGGCATGGTGAAGCTGTCACGCACCAGCTTCTGCTTGGCGGCCTTGGGCGCCTTCTCGGCGGCGGGCGCGGCAGCGGGCTTCTTCGCCTCGACGGCCTTCTTCGCGGCCGCCGGCCTAGTGGCCGCGGCCTTGCGGGCCGGTGCGACCGGCTTGACGGCGGGTGCCTTCACGGCAGGCGTCTTCGCGGCGGCGGTCTTGCGGGCGGGGGAAGCGGTCTTGGCAGCGGGCATCGAAAAACTCCGGGCGTGGTTGAAACGTATAAACAGTTTATACCGTTTATACGTTTTTCAACACCCGCATGCTTTCCCGCCCGTGAAGGGCGTCCCGCGGAACGGGAGGATCAGGCCGTGGCCAGGTTCCGGCCGGTGCGGCGGCGGGCGACGGCGCCCACCAGGCCGAGGCCCGCGAACATCAGCGCCCACGTTTCCGGTTCGGGCACCGGCGGGGACACCGGAACGGTGACGGTCAGGGCCGAGTCGTACGCGGCCGACACACCACCGCTCGCCTGCACGACGTAGCCGTAGCGCGTGTAGTCGCACGGACCTTCGCTGCAGTCGAGGCTGCCGAGCGAGATCGAGCCGGCGCTGTCGGTCGCGCGGACGAAGAAGTTCGTGATGTTGCCGCTCGAGAGCGGCGAGTCGAAGTAGATCGCGGCGGAGTGGCCGGCGGCGATGGTCGACGTCAGCAGCTCGGTGAAGGTATGGTCACCGAACGTGGCCGCGAAGCCGGAGATGGCGTCGGCGGAGTAGCCGTAGAACGTGCTGCTGCCCGAGACCAGCGTGTCGACCGGGTTGGCGGTGGACTCGATGAAGAACGTGGTCGTGAAGTCGTAGTTCAGCGTGGTGCCGAAGACCGGACGCTCCACGGTGTTGAAGGTGCCGGAGAAGGTCAGCGCCAGCGGGGCCGCCGAAGCCGCTGCCGACGACAGGGCCAGAACACATCCGGCCAGGAGGCCGGCAACACGTGTGGATGATTTCATGGTTCTTGTAGATATCCGAAAGGCGTCGATCTTGCCGCAGCCCTGGATCGTGACCTATCCCGCATTCGCGGGTATCGCGATGTAACCGGGGAACACCCCGATATTCGGTGGATCGCCTCGGCATACTCGTGCCCGCCCTTTCGCAAACCCGCGAGAAGCCGAGCGGCAAAAACGAAAAAGCCCTGCAAGCTTTCGCTTGCAGGGCTTCCGTGTTGGCGGAGTGGACGGGGCTCGAACCCGCGACCCCCGGCGTGACAGGCCGGTATTCTAACCAACTGAACTACCACTCCATGATGGCTTCCAGATTTCTCTGCAAGCGCCATCAAACTTGGCGTCCCCTAGGGGATTCGAACCCCTGTAGCCACCGTGAAAGGGTGGTGTCCTAGGCCTCTAGACGAAGGGGACTAATCCTTCTTCTCTTGAACAGCGCCACCGCTCACCCGAAGGTAGTTGGTGGAGGTAAGCGGGATCGAACCGCTGACCTCTTGCATGCCATGCAAGCGCTCTCCCAGCTGAGCTATACCCCCGTAAACTCTGCTTCTGATCTTTCGATCTGTCTGCTTCGTTTTGCTGTTCAAGCGAGAATACGATTATAGAACGACTTTCAGAAAGCACGCAAGCGTTTCATTGCACTTTCTTTGTCGAACAGTTCGAGCACTGCATCGAGCGACGGCGTCTGCGCGCGACCGCACACGAGAACACGGGCGGCGTGGGCCAGCACCGGCATCTTCAGCGAGTGCGCCGCGAGCGTTTCCTTGATCACCGCGGCGATGGCGGCCTTGCTCCACTCCACCGTCGCGAGCTTGTCGGAGAGCGTGGACAGCGCGGGCTTCACCGCGTCGGTGACGTGCGCGGCGAGGTCCTCGGCCGACGGGCTCACGTCGGCGAAGTACATCGCGGCCCAGTCGGCGAGTTCCACCGTGGTGGCGCAGCGGTCCTTGAAGAGACCGCACACGCGCGCGAGGTGGTCGTCAGCCTTCGCCGTGATGCCGCGACGCGCAAGCTGAGCGGACAGCAGCGGCGCGAGTTCCGCATCGGGCGTGGCCTTGATGTACTGGCCGTTGACCCAGTTGAGCTTGGCCGCGTCCCACTGCGCCGGGCTCTTCGCGAGGTGCGTGCCATCGAACCACGACACGAGCTGCTCGCGCGAGTACACCTCGTCGTCGCCGTGGCTCCAGCCCAGGCGCGAGAGGTAGTTGATCATCGCGGCGGGCAGGTAGCCGCCCTCCTCGTACTGCAGCACGCTCACCGCGCCGTGGCGCTTCGACAGCTTCTCGCCATCGGGGCCGAGGATCATCGGCGTGTGGCCGTACACGGGCAGCTCGGCGCCGAGCGCGCGCAGGATGTTGATCTGGCGCGGCGTGTTGTTGACGTGGTCGTCGCCACGGATCACGTGGGTGATCTCCATGTCGAGGTCGTCCACCACCACGCAGAAGTTGTACGTGGGCGTGCCCACCTGGCCCGGCACGTTCGACGGGCGCGCGATCACGAGGTCGTCGAGTTCGCGGTTGCTGATGGTGATGGGGCCCTTGACCAGGTCGTCCCACGTGACGTCGCCGTCGATCGGGTTGCGGAAGCGGATCACCGGCGGCACGCCTTCGGGCACGGCGGGCAGCACCTTGCCCGGCTCGGGACGCCAGCGGCCGTCGTAGCGCGGCTTCTCGCCGCGGGCGCGTTGCGCCTCGCGCATCTCGTCGAGTTCGGCGGGCGTGCAGTAGCAGTGGTACGCGGTGCCGGCGGCGAGCATCGACGCGATCACCTCGCGGTACCGGTCGAGGCGCTGCATCTGATAGAAGGGCCCTTCGTCGTAGCCGAGGTCGAGCCACTTCATCGCGGCGATGATCTGGTCGACGGCTTCCTGCGTGGAGCGGGCCTCGTCGGTGTCCTCGATGCGCAGGATGAAGTCGCCGCCGAAGTGGCGGGCGAAGGCCCACGAGAACAGCGCGGTGCGCGCGGTGCCCAGGTGCAGGAAACCCGTGGGCGACGGGGCGATGCGGGTGCGGATCTTTCGGGTCATGGTGTCAGGGTGTCGAGGCCGCGTTGCAGGTCGGCCTTCAGGTCGCGCACGTCTTCGAGGCCCACCGCGACGCGGATCAGGCCCTGCACGATGCCGGCGGCCTGCCGCTGGTCCTCGGTCAGGCGGCCGTGGGACGTGCTGGCCGGGTGGGTGATGGTGGTCTTGGTGTCGCCGAGGTTCGCGGTGATGGAACACACGCGGGTGCTGTCGATCACGTGGAACGCGTTCTTGCGCGCGGCGGGCGCGCCGCCGTCGGCCGCGCCGCGCACGACGAACGACACGACGGCGCCGCCGGATCCGTTCTGCTGCGCCATCGCGAGTTCGTGCTGCGGGTGCGACGCGAGGCCCGGGTAGTACACGCGCTCGACGTTCGACTGCGACTCGAGCCACGTGGCGAGTTCGAGCGCGCGGCGGCCCTGCGCCTCCATGCGGATCGACAGCGTTTCGAGGCCCTTGAGCACCACCCACGCGTTGAACGGCGACAGCGAGATGCCGGCGCTGCGCATCACGGGCACGAACTTCTCGTTGATCAGCGCCTCGGAGCCGCACACCGCGCCGGCGAGCACGCGGCCCTGCCCGTCGAGGTACTTGGTGCCCGAGTGCACGATCAGGTCGGCGCCGAATTCCTTCGGGCGCTGCAGCGCGGGCGAGCAGAAGCAGTTGTCCACGGCGAGCAGCGCGCCGGCGGCATGGGCGATGTCGGCCAGCGTCCGGATGTCGCAGATCTCGGTGAGCGGGTTCGTGGGCGACTCGGCGAACAGCAGCTTCGTGTTGGGCTTGACCGCGGCCCGCCACGCGGCGGCGTCGGTCTGCGGCACGAAGGTCACCTCGACGCCGAACTTCGCGAACTCGCGGCCGAACAGCACGAGGGTGGAGCCGAACACGCTCTGCGAGCAGACGACGTGGTCACCGGCCTTCAGCAGCGCGAGGCCAAGCAGCAGGATGGCGCTCATGCCGCTGGCCGTGGCGATGGCCGCCTCGGTGCCCTCGAGCGCGGCGAGCCGGCGCTCGAACATCATCACCGTGGGATTGGTGAAGCGCGAGTACGTGAACGCCTCTTCCTCGTTGGCGAACCGCGCCGCGGCCGTCGCCGCGTCGGGCTGCACGAAGCTGCTCGTGAGGAACAGCGCTTCCGAGTTCTCGCCCCACGGCGTGCGCGGCAGGCCCTCGCGCACCGCGAGCGTGTCGGGGAACACCCCCTCGGGCAGGTCGACGCGCGGGATGCGTTTCATCGTCAGCCGCGCTCCGTGCCGCCCTGCAGCGCGAGGCGCGTGCGGTCCGCGGCTTCTTCCTCGTCACCGCCCTGCGCCTTGCGCTGGGCGGCGAGCTTGGTGAAGTCTTCCACCGAGACGTCGCCGGTGACGTAGCGGCCGTCGAAGCACGAGGCCTCGAAACCGTCGAGGCCGGGGCGCAGCGCGGCGACCACCGTCTTCATCGCGTCGACGTCCTGGTAGATCAACGCGTCGGCGCCGATGAACTCGCGGATCTCCTCGTTGCTGCGGTTGTGCGCAATGAGTTCCTCGCTCGTGGGCATGTCGATGCCGTACACGTTGGGGTAACGCACCGGCGGCGCGGCCGAGGCCATGTAGACCTTGCGGGCGCCGGCGTCGCGGGCCATCTGCACGATCTCCTTCGAGGTGGTGCCCCGCACGATGGAGTCGTCGACCAGCAGCACGTTGCGGCCCTTGAACTCGACGCCGATGGCGTTGAGCTTCTGGCGCACGGACTTCTTGCGCACGCCCTGCCCCGGCATGATGAAGGTGCGGCCCACGTAGCGGTTCTTGACGAACCCCTCGCGGTACGGCTTGCCGAGCTTCTGCGCGAGCTGCATGGCGGACGGGCGGCTCGACTCGGGGATCGGGATCACCACGTCGATGTCCTTCGGCGGCACGGTGGAGATCACGCGCTTGGCGAGCGTCTCGCCCATGTTCAGGCGGGCCTGGTACACCGAGATGCCGTCCATCACCGAGTCCGGGCGCGCGAGGTACACGTACTCGAACATGCAGGGGTTGAGCGTCGGGTTGTCGGCGCACTGGCGGGCGTGTACCACGCCGTCCATGTCGATGAAGATGGCCTCGCCCGGCGCCACGTCGCGCGTGACGTTGTGGCTCGTGCCCTCGACGGCCACCGACTCGCTGGCGACCACCACCTCGCGTTCGCCGTCGGCCGAGACCGACTCGCCGAAGCACAGCGGGCGGATGCCGAACGGATCGCGGAACGCCAGCAGGCCGTGGCCGGCGATCAGCGCCACCACGGCGTACGAGCCCTTCAGGCGGCGGTGCACGGCACTCACGGCGTCGAACACGATCTCGGGCGTGAGCTGCTTGTCGCGGGCGGCGGCGCCCAGTTCATGCGCGACGACGTTGATCAGCACCTCGGTGTCGCTGGTGGTGTTGATGTGGCGGCGGTCGATGTCGACCAGCTCCTGCTTCAGCGAATGGGCGTTCGTCAGGTTGCCGTTGTGCACGAGCACGATGCCGAACGGCGCGTTCACGTAGAACGGCTGCGCCTCTTCCTCGCTGTAGGCGTTGCCCGCGGTGGGATAGCGCACCTGACCGAGGCCCACGTTGCCGGGCAGCGCCCGCATGTTGCGGGTGCGGAAGACGTCGCGCACCATGCCGCGCGCCTTGTGCATGTAGCACTTGCTGTCCTGCATGGTGACGATGCCGGCGGCATCCTGCCCGCGGTGCTGCAGCAGCAGCAGCGCGTCGTAGATCAACTGATTGACCGGCGCTTTGGAGATGACGCCGAAGATGCCGCACATAAACCGATTCCTTGCTTGTGAATCAACGCGCCGGATTCACGCCGGCAGAAACTTGGAGATGGGGGCCGGCAACATCGGCTTCAAGCCGGTGACGGCCGCCTGCAACCAGGGCACCCCGGCCGACTCGCGCCATTCGGGTGACTGGGCCACGGGTGTCATCGAGACCAGGGTGACGAGCACGAGCAGCACCACCACGCCCCGCACGCCCCCGAACACCGCGCCCAGGCCCCGGTCGACGAGGCTCAGCGGCGTGGCATGGATGATCAGGCGCACGATGCGCGAGCCGACGGCCCACACGAGCAGCGCCACGACGAAGGTCACGCCGAAGGCCGAGGCGATGTTCGCGCGCGAGCCCGGCTCGCCGATGGGCAGGTGCGGCGCCACGTCGGCCGCCAGCCAGTGCGCGGCGAAGTACGCCACCACCCAACCGACGAGCGACATCAGCTCGAACACGAGCCCGCGCGCCACGCCGATCGCGACGGACACGAGGAGCACCGCGAGCAATGCCATGTCGACCCAGACCATGCCGCGACGTCACAGCGTGTAGACGGCCGACCCGAGTCCGGCGGACTTGATCTTGCCGGCGGCCTTGTCGGCCTCGGCGCGGTTCGCGAACGGGCCCACGCGCACGCGGATGCGGTTGCCGGACGAGGTCTCGACCACCTGCGTGTACGTCTTGAGGCCGAGCTTCTCGACCTTCTGGCGGGCGTCGCGCGCCGCGTTCATTTCCGAGAACGCGCCCACCTGCACGATGAAGCGGCCCGAGGCTTCCTCGGCGGGCTTCTCGTTGCGCTTCGGCGCCGTGTCCTGCCCGTTGAGCAGGGCCTGGGCGCGGTTCGCGTCGGCGGCGGGCTTGCGCTCGGCCGGCTTGTCGGCGGGCTTGCGTTCGGCGGGCTTCTCGGCCGGCTTTTCCGCAGGTTTCTCCGCGGGTTTTTCGGCCGGCTTCGGGGCGGGCTTCGGAGGCTCGGGTTTCGGTTCCGGCTTCGGCGCGGGTTCGGGCTTCGGCTCCGGAGCGGGCGCCTGCTCGGCGGGCACGGGTTCGGGCGGGGTCACGTCGCGCCCGGCATCGGCGGGCGACTCGTTGACCACGGCGCCCTGCGAACCCGACGGCGCGGGCGTGCGGTCGGACGAGGCCACGGTGACGGCGGCGTCGCGGCGGGCGATGTCGATGGGGGTGTCGACCGGCAGCGGGCGCGGCTGCGTGGCGAAGATCATCGGGAACCCGATCACGCCGGCGACCACGAGCACGGCCGCGCCGATGAGGCGCTGGCGGGCGCGCGTGCGGGCCTGCTGGACCGCGTCGACGGGGTCCTTCGACGCGGGTGCCTTCGAAGGGCTGGCCTTCGATGCGTCGCCGGAGGGGCGCTTCAAGAATGACAACAAACCCATGCGCTGTTGGTTCCGCGGTTGATCCCGGGTGGGTGAAATGGCCGCTGAAAGGCGGAAAAGGAGACAGAAGCAGCGCGACACGCCGGTCGCGGACCGCCTTTCAGGCCAGATGTTTGGCGTTCAGGCGGGGCAGCCCGTCCTTCAGCACGCCACCCACCGTGTAGAACGATCCGAAGACCACGATTCTATCAGCCGGGTCCGATGCCGACAGTGCGGCGACGAGCGCGGCGCGGGGGTCGGAATGACGGAACACCGAAACCGGACCCGGGCCTTTCAGCGCGAGCGCGGCGTGCTGCGCCTCGAGCTCCTCGGCGGTCGCCGCACGGGGCACCGGGAGGTCACAGAAGTACCAGGCGTCGACCACCGGCGCCATGCGCGTGAGGATGCTGGCGATGTCCTTGTCCTTCATCGCCCCGAACACCACGCGGGTGCGCGGGTGGAACGGCATGTTGTCGAGGTTGTTCACCAGCGTGGCCACGGCGTGCGGGTTGTGCGCCACGTCGAGCACGACGGTGGGCTGCCCCGGCACGATCTGGAAGCGGCCCGGCAGCTCGACGATGGCCAGGCCATTGCGGATGGCCTGGGCCGTGACGGGCAGCCGGTCGCGCAGCGCCTCGAAGACGGCGATCATGCCGGACGCGTTCAGCAGCTGGTTGGCGCCGCGCAGCGCCGGGTAGGCCAGCGCGTTGAAGCGCTTGTGCCGGCCCGCCCAGCCCCACTGCTGCTTGTCGCCCGCGTAGTTGAAGTCGCGGCCGATCAGCCACAGGTCGGCGCCGATGGCCTCGGCATGGGCGGCCAGGCTCGCGGGCGGCACCGGGTCGCTCACGATGGCGGGCTTGCCCGGGCGCATGATCTGGGCCTTCTCGCGGCCGATGGACTCGCGGTCGGGGCCGAGGTAGTCCATGTGGTCGAGGTCGATGCTCGTGATCACGGCGCAGTCGGCGTCGATCACGTTGACCGCGTCCAGGCGGCCGCCGAGGCCCACCTCGAGGATCACGAAGTCGACGTCGGCCTGCGACAGCAGCCGCATGATGGCGAGCGTGGTGAACTCGAAATATGTGAGGGCGATGTCCCCCCTCGCCTGCTCCACCGCCTCGAAGTGCGGCACCAGGTCGGCCGCGGACACCATCGCGCCGTTGACGCGGCAGCGCTCCTCGAAGTGCACGAAGTGCGGCTTGATGTAGAGCCCCACGCGGTAACCCGCCTGCAGGCCCACGGCCTCGAGCATCGCGCAGGTGGACCCCTTGCCGTTGGTGCCGGCCACGGTGACCACGGGCACCTTGAACGCGAGGCCCAGGCGCGCCTTCAGCTCGGTCATGCGCGACAGCGTCATGTCGATGGTGCTGGGGTGCAGGCGCTCGCAGTGGGCGAGCCATTCGTCGAGGGTGGACGGCAACGGCATGGAAGTCGACTCGGAAACAGGACTCTGAAACACAAGGGCGGCCGAAGCCGCCCTTGGGATGGAACGGTGCGGAAGGTCTCAGGCGACGGCGTCGGCGCTCTGGCGCTGCAGCATTGCGAGGGCCCGCGCGATCGTGGAGCGCAGCTCGCGGCGGTCGACGATCATGTCGACGGCGCCCTTCTGCACGAGGAACTCGGCGCGCTGGAAGCCCTCGGGCAGCTTCTCGCGCACGGTGTCCTGGATCACGCGCGGACCGGCGAAGCCGATCAGGGCCTTCGGTTCGGCGATGACCATGTCACCCATGAACGCGAAGCTCGCCGACACACCGCCCATGGTGGGGTCGGTCAGCACGCTGATGTACGGCAGTTTCGCCTTGGCCAGGCGCGTCAGCGACGCGTTGGTCTTGGCCATCTGCATCAGGCTCAGCAGGCCCTCCTGCATGCGCGCGCCACCGGTGGCGGTGAAGCTGATGAAGGGCACCTTCTGCTCGACGGCCGTCTCGACGCCGCGCACGAAACGCTCGCCCACCACGGAGCCCATCGAGCCGCCCATGAAGTCGAACTCGAAGCACGCCGCCACCACGGGGATGGTGTGGATGGCGCCGCCCATCACGACGAGCGCATCGGTCTCGCCGGTGGCTTCCATCGCGGACTTGAGACGCTCGGGGTACTTCTTGCTGTCCTTGAACTTCAGCGCGTCGACCGGCACCACTTCCTGGCCCAGCTCGTAGCGGCCTTCGCCGTCGAGGAAGGCGTTCAGGCGCGCGCGCGCGCCGATGCGGTGGTGGTGGCCGCACTTCGGGCAGACGTTGACGTTCTGCTCGAGGTCGTTCTTGTAGAGCACCGTCTCGCAGGACGGGCACTTGATCCAGAGGCCTTCGGGAACCGTGCGGCGTTCGCTCGGGTCGGTCTGCTGCATCTTCGGCGGCAGCAGTTTTTCAAGCCAACTCATCGGTGGACTCCTTTCAGGGTGTCGAGGGCGGAGCGGATTTCAGCGATGAACTTCGCCGCCTCGGAAACGACATTGTCGCGCGTTTGGACTTCCAGGATCTGGATCAGCCGGGACCCGATCACGACCGCATCGGACACCTCGCCCACGGCCTTGGCCGTTTCGGCGTCACGGATGCCGAAACCGACCCCGACCGGCACGCCCACGTGGGCCTTGATGCGGGGCACCATGGTGGCCACGGCATCGGTGTCGAGGTTGCCGGCCCCGGTCACGCCCTTCAGCGAGACATAGTACACATAGCCGCGGGCGATGCGGCCCACGTCCTTCATGCGCTGCTCGGTGGAGGTGGGGGCCAGCAGGAAGATGGGGTCGAGCTGGTGCGCGGCCATCCGGGCGGCGAAGGCTTCGCACTCCTCCGGCGGGTAGTCGACCACCAGCACGCCGTCCACGCCAGCCTCGGCCGCGTCGCGCACGAAGGCGTCGGCGCCCAGGCGCTGGTCGTAGCGTTCGATCGGGTTGGCGTACCCCATCAGCACGATGGGCGTGGTGTTGTTCTTCTCGCGGAAGGCGCGCACGTAGGCGAGCACCTGCGGGGTGCCGATGCCGTGCGACAGCGCGCGCTCGGCGGCCCGCTGGATCACGGGGCCGTCGGCCATGGGGTCGGAGAACGGGACGCCCAGCTCGATCACGTCGGCGCCGGCCTCGGCCATCGCGAGCATCAGCTCGACGGTGGCGTCGGGGAACGGGTCACCGGCCGCGATGTAGGGGATCAGCGCCTTGCGGCCTTTGGCCTTGAGGGCGTCGAAACAGGCTGCGATGCGGCTCATGCGCGGCCTTTCGCGAGCGCGTCGGCGCCCTTCACGGTGCGGCCGGCTTCGGAAGGCCGGTTGTAGAACGAGGCGCCGGACAGGTCGGCGACGGTGCCGATGTCCTTGTCGCCGCGGCCGGACAGGTTCACGAGCAGGCTCTGGTCGGGGCGCATGGTGGGGGCGATCTTGAGGGCGTGCGCGAAGGCGTGCGACGACTCGAGCGCGGGGATGATGCCCTCGGTGCGGCACAGGTGGTGGAAGGCGCTCAGCGCCTCGGCATCGGTGATGCCGACGTACTCGGCGCGGCCGATGTCCTTCAGGTACGCGTGTTCGGGGCCCACGCCGGGGTAGTCGAGGCCGGCGGAGATCGAGTGCGTCTCGGTGATCTGGCCGTTGTCGTCCTGCAGCAGGTAGGTGCGGTTGCCGTGCAGCACGCCCGGCGAGCCGGCGATCAGCGTGGCCGAGTGCTTGCCGCTGTCGAGGCCCTCCCCCGCCGCCTCGACGCCGATCAGGCGCGTGCCGGCAACGTCGATGTACGGGTAGAAGATGCCCATGGCGTTGCTGCCGCCGCCCACGCACGCGATGACCGCGTCGGGCTGCTTGCCGCCGCCCAGCATGGCCGGCATCTGCACGAGGCATTCGTCGCCGATCACGCGCTGGAAGTCGCGCACCATCGCCGGGTACGGGTGCGGGCCCGCCACCGTGCCGATGATGTAGAACGTGCTCTCGATGTTGGTGACCCAGTCGCGCATGGCTTCGTTCAGCGCGTCCTTCAGGGTCTTGGAGCCGCTCTCCACGGGCACCACGGTGGCGCCCAGCAGGTTCATGCGGTACACGTTGGGCGACTGGCGCTTGACGTCCTCGCTGCCCATGTAGACCACGCACTCCATGCCGTAGCGGGCGCAGATGGTGGCCGTGGCCACGCCGTGCTGGCCGGCGCCGGTCTCGGCGATCACGCGCTTCTTGCCCATGCGGCGCGCGAGCAGCGCCTGGCCGATGGTGTTGTTCACCTTGTGCGCGCCGGTGTGGTTCAGGTCCTCGCGCTTGAGGTAGATCTGGGCGCCGCCCAGCTCGCGGCTGGTGCGCGCGGCGTGGTAGATCGGGCTCGGGCGGCCCACGAAGTGGGCCAGCTCGTGGCGGTACTCGGCGAGGAAATCGGGATCCTTCTGGGCCGCGTCCCACGCGGCCTTGAGCTCGTCGAGGGCGTGGATCAGCGTTTCCGCCACGAAGGTGCCGCCGTAGGGGCCGAAATGCCCCCGGGCGTCGGGTTGCTGGTAAGTCATGGAAATCCTTGGAATCTTCAGGAGGTGGCGGCGGCCAGCCGGGCATCGGCTTCGCGCACCGCATCGCAGAACCGGCGGATGGCGTGGGCATCCTTGATGCCTTTCGCCGACTCCACGCCGGAGCTCACGTCAACGGCCCATGGCCGGACCCTGAGGATGCCTTCGATCACATTTTCGGCATGCAACCCACCAGACAAAACGACCGGACGGGACACGCCGTGAGGAATGAGAGACCAATCAAATGCCTTTCCGCCACCACCGTAGCCCTCGACATGGGCGTCGAGCAGCACGGCCTGGGCGTCGGGATACTGGAGGGCGAAGTTTAGCAAATCGAAGCCGGGGGCCATGCGGGCGGCGCGGAGGTAGGGACGGCCGGCGTGCCAGCACTGCTCGGGGCGCTCGTCACCGTGGAACTGCAGCACCACGTTCGGGATGGCCGTGGTCACTGCCTCGATCAGGGCCGCACCCGCGTTGACGAACAGGGCGACCGGCGTCACGAACGGGGGCAGACGGTTCGCCAGCTGGGCCGCGCGTTCGACACTCACGTGCCGCGGGCTGCGCTCGTAGAAGTTGAGGCCGATCGAATCGGCACCCGCCGCCACGGCGGCGTCGACGTCGGTTTCGCGGGTCAGGCCGCAGATCTTGATTCGGGTGCGTCGGGTCATGGCACGGGGCGCCGGCAGGCGCGGAGAAAAACCATCGGTCGGAAAGCCGGGCGGCCGGGAAATCAGCGGGGAAGCCAGTCCATCGCCGCGGTGTGCGTCGGCAGGTCCAGGGCGGGATCGTAGTACGGACCGGCGAAGTACAGCCCCGCCGGGGAGAACGTGGGCGCGGCATGCAGGCGCAGGCGGGCCGCCAGCACCTCCGCCATCCAGGCCGGTGACCGGCGTCCGGCGCCCACGGCGATCAGGCAGCCCATGATATTGCGGATCATGTGGTGCAGGAAGGCGTTGCCGTCGAAGTCGAAGCGCCAGTAGGCGCCGCAGCGGCGGATGTCGATGGCGCGCAGCGTGCGCACCGGCGAGTTCGCCTGGCATTCGGACGAACGGAAGGCGCTGAAGTCGTGTTCGCCGATCAGCACGGCCGCGGCCTCGCGCATGCGGTCGCCGTCGAGCGGCGTGAACACCCAGCCGGCGGAGTTCGCCTCGAGGGCCGGGCGCACCGCCGATTCCAGCAGCACGTAGGTGTAGCGCCGCCCGAGGGCGCTGTAGCGGGCGTGGAAGTCGGGGCCGACCTCGCGGCACCAGAGCACCGCGACGTCGGGGGGCAGGTAGCGGTTGGTGCCGCGCACCCAGGAGTTGAGCTCGCGCGTCACCGGCGGGTCGATGTGCACGACCTGGTTGAGGCCGTGCACGCCGGTGTCGGTGCGGCCGGCGCACATCGTGTCGACCGGTTTCGCGGCGAACTCGGACAGGGCCGACTCGAGCCGGCCCTGCACGGTGGGCTCGACCGGCTGGCGTTGCCAGCCGCGGTAGGCCTCGCCGCGGTACGCGATGCCCAGCGCGAGGCGCGGGGCGGAAAAAGACACGCCCTCGGAGGTCACGCGGTCACCTCATCGACGACGAGGCCGACGACAGAATGCACATGACACCGAGGGCGCCGGAGGCACCGGATCAAGGAACGCAGGCTCAGCCCAGTTCGTCCAGCATGGCCTGGGCACGCAGCTTCACGGAACCGGTGGCCTTGGCCACCACTTCCTGCAGCAGGTCGCGAGCACCTTCCATGTCGCCGATCTGGCGGAATTCCTCGGCCAGCTCGAGCTTGCGGGCGATCGGGTCGGCGTCGTCGCCGGCGGTTTCACCCAGGTCGATGTCGGTGAAGTCGGCGGCCGGCGGCGCCACCGGGGTGGCCGGACGGGTGACTTCGTCGTTCGGCGCGCCCAGGTCGAGGGAGATCGACGACAGGTCGAACTCCATCGGCCCCGAGTTGGACACCGGCGGTTCGGCCGGACGCGCGGGCGGCGGGTTCACCGGGGTGGCCGGGAGCGTGGGCGCGTCGAGGTCGAAACGCATGTTGTCCAGGTCGTCCTGCGAGGCGGCCGGGAACGGCTGGGTTTGCTCGGTCAGGCGGGCAGGCGGCGGCTCGTTGGCCGGGGCATCGTCGAAGCCCAGGTCGAGGTCGAGGTCGACGCCCGAACCCGTGCTGTCGAAGCCGCTGGACGTGCCCGTGCTGGCGCCGAACTCGGACGGCGACGGAAGAACCGACTGCGGCATGGTGCTGGCACCCAGCAGCTCGGCCGACGGACGGCCGTCGCCTTCGACCTGCGCGGGCACGCCGCCCGGCTGGTACAGCGGGTTCTCGGGTTCGATCTGGAGACCGAGTTCCTGGGCCTTGGCCCAGTCCTCGCCCTGGCCGCCGGTCAGGCCGAACAGCTGGGTGGCCAGCAGTTCAAAGCCCTTCGTGTCGCGGCGCTTGGCGTACACCTCGAGCAGCTTGGTACGGATGGCCAGGCGCTCCGGGCTGGCGCGCATGGCTTCCTTGAGGATTTCCTCGGCCTGCAGGTCGCGGCCATAGGCCAGGTACACGTCGGCCTCGGCGACCGGGTCCACGTCGCCGATGGCGTCGAGCTGGCTCAGCGAGTAGCTCATCGACGACGAGGCGCCACTGGCGTCGCGGGTGTCGATGCGCTGGCCGCCGCTGGCGCCGAAGAACGAGTCGGGCTGCAGGCGGCTCTCGAGGAACGAGGTCTCGCCGCTGTCCTTCTTCTTGCGGTTGCGCAGCGTATAGGCGCCGTAGCCGATCAGCAGGATCACCAGCAGCGCGCCGAGGGCCAGCACGAGCGGGTTGTCCTCGAAGATGGACGGTTCTTCCATCGGCACCGGGGCCGGGACCGGGCGACGCACGGCGGACGCGGCCGGCTTCGGCGGGGTCACCTCGGCGGCGCTGGCGCCCGCATCGGGGGCGGATGCAGCGGCCGGGACGGACGCGGGTTCCGGCGCCACCGCGACGGCGGAGGCCGGCGCGGGGGCCGGTTCGGGCGCGGGCGCGGGGACAGGTGCAGGCGCCGGTGCCGGCACGGGGGCCGGAGCGGGAGCGGGTTCAGGCGCCGGCGCGGGCTTCGGCGCCGGGGTGGGCACGGTCGGCGTCACGGCGGGCGTCTGGACAGCGACACCCGGCTTGCTGGCGGCGGCGGCCGGCGCACCGGCCTTGCCCTGCTGGGCGGCCGACAGCTTCTTCAGGTCCTCGACGTTCTTGGCGAGTTCGGCGACGCGGGCGGCGGCTTCCTTCTGTTCGCGTTCCTTCGAGAGGCGCGACTCGGGGGCCGAGGCCTTGGGGCTGGCGCCCTTGCTCAGCACGAGCTTGTCGGGTGCGGGCGCGGCGGCCTGCTTGCGGTCGTCGACCTCGGCCTTGACCTGGCCGCTGGCCTGGCGCGACGAGCCTTCGGCCTTGGTTTCGCGCACGCCCCCGGCGAGGCGCTGGCGGTAGGCGCCGAAGTCGGCGCTCTGGGCCTGGATCAGCGAACGGGCTTCGGCCGGCGTGACGGCGCGGGCGGCGTCGGCCGACGGCACGGCCAGCACGGCACCGGACTTGAGCCGGTTCATGTTGTTGCCGGCGAAGGCATCGGGGTTCGCCTGGAACAGCGACACCAGCATCTGGTCGAGCGAGACGCCCTGGCGCTGCGTGCGGTTGGCGATGCGCGAGAGCGTGTCGCCCGGGCGCACGATGTATTCATCACCGGAGGCCGAATCGACCGAAGGGGCGCGCGGCGCGGGGGCCGGCGCCGGCGTGGCGGCGGGACGGCGCGGCTCGGCGGGTTCGGCGGCCGGCGCACGCGGCGTGGCCGGGCGGCGCTCGGCGCGCGGGGCGGCGGCCGCATCAGGGCGGGCCGGCGTGATGGCGGGCGACGTGGACGGCGCGGGCGCCGGGGCCGCGGCGGTGCGCGACGACGGCGGGTCGAACAGCATGGTGTATTCGCGCACCAGGCGGCCGGTGGACCACGAGATCTCGAGGATCACGTCGACGAAGGGTTCCTGGACGGAACGGTCGCTGGAGACGCGCAGGTACGGACGGCCGTCGGCACGACGCTCGAGCGTGACGCGCGTGCCGGTGAGGACGGCGTTGTAGTCGACCCCGGCCGAACGGTACGCCTCGGGCGTGGCCACCTTGACCTGGAGGTTCGACGCTTCATCGGCCGTGAGGCTGGTGACGTCGATCTCGGCGCGCAGGGTTTCACCCAGGCCGGACTGGACGTTGAGACGCCCGAGCCCGAGGGCCATGGCATCGACGGAGGCCAGCAACATGGTGGCGAAGGCCACCCCGGTCAGAGCGAAGCGCCCTGCAAACAGCGAGTTCATTTTCAAGGCGTCTCCCAATTGGACGGGGGTGGAACCGAGCGAGCCCCACTGCTTTCGGTTTGTTGTGGGCATGCCTTCGCGTGTGCGTCGGCGTGCGTCTGTCTGCGCTGCAGGGGCTCAGCCATGCGGTTCCCAGGGCTTTACACTGGAAAATACAATAACATCAACCACATAGGAACACAAGCTCATGCAATGGCTGACATTCAGCCGAACCCGCACCAACCAGGGGTTTGTGCGGGTTCTTCAGCATGAGCTTGTTGTGACCCCACAACGAGGTCACCGGGTCCAGGCCCCGTTTCAGGCGTCCAGCAGGATGCGCAGCATGCGGCGCAGCGGTTCGGCCGCGCCCCACAGCAGCTGGTCACCGATGGTGAACGCGCCCACGTACTCCGGGCCCATCGCCAGCTTGCGCACACGACCCACCGGGATCGTCATGGTGCCGGTCACCGCCACCGGGGTCAGGTCGCGGATCGTGGCCTCACGGGTGTTGGGCACGAACTTGACCCACTCGTTGTCGTTCGCGATCAACGACTCGATGTCGGCCAGCGGCACGTCCTTCTTGAGCTTGAACATCAGCGCCTGGCTGTGGCAGCGCATGGCGCCCACGCGCACGCAGAAGCCGTCCACCGGGGTGGCCGGGGTGCCGAAACCTTCGCCCTGCCCCAGGATCTTGTTGGTCTCGGCGCCACCCTTCCACTCTTCCTTGCTCATGCCGTTGCCCAGATCCTTGTCGATCCAGGGGATCAGGCTGCCACCCAGCGGCACGCCGAAGTTGGCCGTCTCGGCTTCGGTCAGGCTGCGCTGCTTGCCGATGACCTGGCGGTCGATCTCGAGGATGGCGCTCTTCGGGTCGTCGAGCAGCGACTTGACGGTGCCGTTCAGCGTGCCGAACTGCGTCAGCAGCTCGCGCATGTGCTGGGCGCCACCGCCGGACGCAGCCTGGTAGGTCTGCGTGGCCATCCACTCGACGAGGCCCGCCTTGTAGAGCGCGCCCACGCCCATCAGCATGCAGCTGACCGTGCAGTTGCCGCCGATCCAGTTGCGGCCGCCGTTGGCGAGCGCGTTCTTGATGACCGGCATGTTCACCGGGTCGAGGATGATGACGGCATCGTCCTTCATGCGCAGCGTGGAGGCGGCGTCGATCCAGTGGCCGTTCCAGCCCGCGGCGCGCAGCTTCGGGTACACCTCGGTGGTGTAGTCGCCGCCCTGCGCCGTGATGATGATCTCGCAGCGCTTGAGCGCGTCGATGTCGTAGCCGTCCTTCAGCGTGGTTTCGTTTTTCGCGAACGACGGGGCCTTGCCACCGACGTTGCTGGTGCTGAAGAACACCGGCTCGATCAGCGCAAAGTCGTTTTCCTGGGCCATGCGGTCCATCAGGACCGAACCCACCATACCCCGCCAGCCCACCAGGCCGACCAATTTCGTAGCCATGTCGAAAGTCCCGTCGTCGAAAAAAAAGTTGCAGCCTTCGTTGTTTCGGCGGCTGCAGGGCCGAATTTAACCCTGGGCGCGGAGGGCGGCCACCACGGCGTCGCCCATCTCGCGCGTGCCCACCTTGCGCGTGCCTTCGCTGTGGATGTCGCCGGTGCGCAGGCCCTGGGCCAGCACCGCCTTCACGGCAGCCTCGATGCGCTGGGCGGCGGCTTCCTGGTTCAGGCTGAAGCGCAGCATCATGGCGGCCGACAGGATGGTGGCCAGCGGATTGGCCACGCCCTTGCCGGCGATGTCGGGGGCCGAGCCGTGGCTCGGCTCGTACAGGCCCTGGTTCTTCGCGTTCAGCGAGGCCGACGGCAGCATGCCGATGGAGCCCGTGAGCATGGCGGCCTCGTCGCTCAGGATGTCGCCGAACATGTTGCCGGTGACGATCACGTCGAGGCGCTTCGGGTCCTTCACGAGCTGCATGGCCGCGTTGTCGACGTACATGTGCTCCAGCGCCACGTCGGGGTACTGGGCGTGCACCTCGGTGACCACGTCGCGCCAGAACTGGAAGGTTTCCAGCACGTTGGCCTTGTCGACGCTCAGCACCTTCTTGTTGCGCTTGCGGGCGGCCTGGAAGGCCACGTGGGCGATGCGCTCGATCTCCGGGCGCGAGTAGCGCATGGTGTCGAAGGCCTCGTCGGCGCCGGCGAAGGCGCCGTCCGGCGAGGCACGGCGACCGCGCGGCTGGCCGAAGTAGATGTCACCGGTCAGCTCGCGGATGATCAGCAGGTCGAGGCCCGCGACGATCTCGGGCTTCAGCGTGGAGGCGTGCGTGAGTTCCTCGTAGCAGATGGCCGGGCGGAAGTTCGCGAAGAGTTCGAGGTTCTTGCGCAGGCCCAGGATGGCCTGCTCGGGACGCAGCGGGCGGTCGAGCTTGTCGTACTTCCAGTCGCCCACGGCGCCGAAGAGCACGGCGTCGGCCGCCTTCGCGAGCGCGAGCGTGGCCGGGGGCAGCGGGTGGCCGTGGGCCTCGTAGGCGGCGCCGCCCACCTTCGCTTCTTCCAGCTCGAAGCGCAGGTCGAGGCAGCCCAGCACCTTCACGGCCTCGGCCATGATCTCGGTTCCGATGCCGTCGCCCGGCAGGATCGCAATCTTCACGAATCTGTTCCTTCAGTTCACTGTCAGGGAATCACACGCGGGGACTCACCCCGCGAGGTCAAACGGTGTGGGCGAGCCACGGCTTCTTGAGCAGGCGCTCGGTCTCGAACGCCTTGATCTTGTCCGCGTGGCGCAGCGTGAGGCCGATGTCGTCGAAGCCGTTGACGAGGCAGTACTTGCGGAAGGCCTCGATCTCGAACGGCAGCTCGCCGCCGTCGGGCTTGACGACCACCTGGCGCTCGAGGTCGACCGTGAGCTCGTAGCCCACGAACGCGTTGACCTCGTCGAACAGGCGCGCCACCTCGTGCTCGGGCAGCACGATGGGCAGCAGGCCGTTCTTGAAGCTGTTGTTGAAGAAGATGTCGGCGTAGCTGGGCGCGATGATGGCCCGGAAGCCGTACTGGTCGAGCGCCCACGGGGCGTGCTCACGCGACGAACCGCAACCGAAGTTCTGGCGCGTGAGCAGCACCGAAGCCCCCTTGTAGCGGGGCTGGTTCAGCACGAAATCAGGGTTCACCTTGCGCGTGGCGGGGTCCTGGCCGGGCTCGCCGTGGTCGAGGTAGCGCCATTCGTCGAACAGGTTCGGGCCGAAGCCCGTGCGCTTGATCGACTTCAGGAACTGCTTCGGAATGATGGCGTCGGTGTCGACGTTCTCGCGGTCGAGCGGAGCGACCAGGCCCTTGTGGATGCGAAAGGCTTGCATGATTTCCTTGGAATTACGCTTTCGGTCTTACTTCTTCTTCTCCGCCGTGTCCTCGACCTTCTGGCCGGCCTTCTGGACGTCCTGGCCGAACCCGCTGACGGTGTTGCAGCCCACGAGGGACAGATAGACGGTGACGAACAGGAGCGCAGTGAGTTTCTTCATGACAACTTCCTTTCGGGGTGAGAAAAACGGATGGAGGAGACCCCAGTGTGTCAGGCCAGGCGACGCACGTCGACGAAATGGCCTTCGATGGCAGCGGCCGCCGCCATGGCGGGGCTCACGAGGTGGGTGCGGCCACCCGCGCCCTGGCGCCCCTCGAAGTTGCGGTTCGACGTGGACGCGCAACGCTCGCCCGGCTCCAGCCGGTCGGCGTTCATGGCCAGGCACATGGAGCAGCCCGGCTCGCGCCACTCGAAACCGGCGTCGGTGAACACCTTGTCGAGGCCCTCGCGCTCGGCCTGCTCCTTCACGAGCCCGGACCCCGGCACCACGAGCGCCAGCTTCACGTTCTTCGCGAGCTTGCGGCCCAGGCGGCGCACGACGGCGGCCGCCTCGCGCATGTCCTCGATGCGGGAGTTGGTGCACGAACCGATGAACACCTTGTCGATCAGGATGTCCGCGATGGGCTTGTTCGGCTCGAGGTTCATGTACGTCAGCGCGCGTTCCATCGCGCCGCGCTTGTTCGCGTCCTTCTCGCGGTCGGGGTCCGGCACGCGGTCCTCGATGGAGAGCACCATCTCGGGCGACGTGCCCCAGGTGACCTGCGGGCGGATCTGCGTGGCGTCGAGCTCGACGACGGTGTCGAACTTGGCGTCGGCATCGGAATGCAGCGTGCGCCAGTACGTGATGGCCTGCTGCAGTTCGAGCCCGGTGGGCGAGAACGGGCGGTTCTGCACGTATTGGATGGTGGTGTCGTCCACCGCGACCATGCCGGCGCGGGCGCCCGCCTCGATGGCCATGTTGCAGACCGTCATGCGGCCTTCCATGCTCAGCGCGCGGATGGCCGAGCCGGCGAACTCGATGGTGTAGCCGTTGCCGCCGGCGGTGCCGATGCGGCCGATGATGGCGAGCACGATGTCCTTCGCGCCGCAGCCGAAGGGCAGCTGGCCCTCGACCTTCACCAGCATGTTCTTCGCCTTGCGGGCGAGCAGCGTCTGCGTGGCGAGCACGTGCTCGACCTCGCTGGTGCCGATGCCGTGCGCGAGCGCGCCGAACGCGCCGTGCGTGGACGTGTGCGAGTCGCCGCAGACCACGGTCATGCCGGGCAGCGTGGCGCCCTGCTCCGGGCCGATGACGTGCACGATGCCCTGCCGCTTGTCGTTCATCTTGAACTGCGTGATGCCCAGGCGGTCGCAGTTGGCGTCGAGCGTGTCGACTTGGAGGCGCGAGACCGGGTCGGCGATGCCGTGCGACCGGTCGGTGGTGGGCACGTTGTGGTCGCTGACCGCGAGGTTCGCGGACAGGCGCCACACCTTGCGGTGCGCCTGCTCCAGGCCCTCGAAGGCCTGCGGGCTGGTGACTTCGTGCACCAGGTGGCGGTCGATGTAGAGGACGGCGGTGCCGTCTTCCTCGGTGTGGACGACGTGTTCGTCCCAGATCTTGTCGTACAGCGTGCGGCCCATGGCTTGCGTTTTCCGTGGCTCTGGCAGGGGAAAGGACTGATTTTAGGCGTTTTGCAACAAAAACCCCGGCTCGAGGCCGGGGTTTCTGTGTGTTTTCGGGGGGACGGCCTTTCGGACCGGCCTCCGAAACGGCGAATCAGCGCTGCGCGATCGGTTTGACGTCGCGTGCAACCGAGCCGTTGAATAGCTGGCGCGGACGGCCGATCTTGTACTCCGGGTCGCCGATCATCTCGTTGAGCTGGGCGATCCAGCCCACCGTGCGCGCGAGCGCGAAGATGGCCGTGAACAGGCTCACCGGGATGCCGATGGCGCGCTGCACGATGCCCGAGTAGAAGTCGACGTTCGGGTACAGCTTGCGCGACACGAAGTAGTCGTCTTCCAGGGCGATCTTTTCCAGGGCCATGGCCAGCTTGAACAGCGGGTCGTTCTGCAGGCCCAGGGCGTTGAGCACCTCGTGGCAGGTCTCGCGCATCAGCTTGGCGCGCGGGTCGTAGTTCTTGTAGACGCGGTGACCGAAGCCCATCAGCTTGATGCCGGAGTTCTTGTCCTTCACCTGCTTGATGAAGTCGCCGATCTTCTCGACGCCGCCGGCGCGCTGGATGTCTTCCAGCATGTTCAGCGCGGCTTCGTTGGCGCCACCGTGCGCGGGGCCCCACAGGCAGGCGACACCGGCGGCGATGGCCGCGAACGGGTTCGTGCCCGACGAGCCGCACAGGCGGACCGTGGAGGTGGAGGCGTTCTGCTCGTGGTCGGCGTGCAGGATGAAGATGCGGTCGAGGGCGCGCACGACGACGTCGTTCGGCGTGTAGTCCTCGCACGGCGTGGCGAACATCATGCGCGTGAAGTTCGCGGCGTACGACAGGTCGTTCTTCGGGTAGATGTACGGCTGGCCGATGCCGTACTTGTAGGCCATGGCGACCAGCGTGGGCATCTTCGCGATCAGGCGGATGGCCGAGATCTCGCGGTGCTCCGGATTGTTGATGTCCGTGCTGTCGTGATAGAAGGCCGACAGGCCGCCCACCAGGCCCGTCATGACGGCCATCGGGTGCGCGTCGCGGCGGAAGCCGCGCAGGAAGAACTGCATCTGCTCGTTGACCATCGTGTGGTTGGTCACGAGGCCCGTGAACTCGCTCTTCTGCGTCGCGTTCGGCAGTTCGCCGTTCAGCAGCAGGTAGCAGGTCTCGAGGTAGTCGCAGTTGGTGGCCAGCTGCTCGATGGGGTAGCCGCGGTACAGCAGTTCGCCCTTGTCGCCGTCGATGTAGGTGATGGCCGACTGGCACGATGCCGTGGACAGGAAGCCGGGGTCATAGGTGAACTTGCCGGTCTGCGCGTACAGCTTGCGGATGTCGATGACATCGGGGCCGACGCTGCCTTTGTAAACCGGCAGGTCCATCGCGGGGCTGCCGTCCGAGAACGACAGGGTGGCTTTCACGTCAGACGGGGTCATGGGCATTCCTTAAAAAACGAAAATTGCGGGAAAGACACTCTTCATCGGCTGCTTCGGCGAACCTCAGCGGGGCAGCGCGGGCGCACGAAGCTGGTGCAGGACGACCCGCACCTCTTCGTTCGCGAGATCGCCCTCGGGTTCCTTGCGGGCGAGCAACAAGTCGAGCAGGTCGTTGTCGGAAAGGTCCATCAACGCCAGCAAAGCCTGGGCCTGATTCTCCGTCAAGGTGGCTTCGTGGCGTGCGAAGAAGCGCTCGACGAACAGATCATTCTCCAGCAAGCCGCGGCGGCAACGCCACTTCAGCTTGCTGAGGGCGCGGGCATCGATCAGTTGCTCCGTCATGGCATTAGACCGCGCGGCGCACCATCAGCTCTTTGATCTTGCCAATGGCCTTGGTGGGGTTGAGGCCCTTCGGGCACACGTCCACGCAATTCATGATCGTGTGGCACCGGAACAGGCGGTACGGGTCCTCGAGGTTGTCGAGGCGCGCCGCCGTGTCCTGGTCTCGGCTGTCGGCGATGAAACGGTAGGCTTGCAGCAGGCCGGCGGGGCCGACGAACTTGTCGGGGTTCCACCAGAAGCTCGGGCAACTCGTGGAGCAGCTCGCGCACAGGATGCACTCGTACAGGCCGTTGAGCTCCTCGCGCTCTTCCGGCGACTGCAGGCGCTCCTTCTCGGGCGGCAGCACGTCGTTCACGAGGTACGGCTTGATCGAGTTGTACTGCGTGAAGAACTGCGTCATGTCGACGATCAGGTCGCGGATGACGGGCAGGCCCGGCAGCGGCTTCAGCACGATCGGGTCCTTCAGCTGACGCATGTTCGTCAGGCAGGCCAGGCCGTTCTTGCCGTTGATGTTCATCGCGTCGGAACCGCACACGCCTTCGCGGCACGAGCGGCGGAACGACAGCGTCGGGTCGATCTTCTTCAGCTTCATCAACGCGTCGAGCAGCATGCGCTCGCTGCCGTCCAGCTCGACCTCGATGGTCTGCATGCGCGGCTTCGTGTCGGCATCGGGGTCGTAGCGGTAGATCTGGAATACACGCTTGGTCATGACTTCTTTCCTGGTGCGCTAAGGGAGGTCCGGCCGTTCAGAACGAACGCACCTTCGGCGGGATCGACGCGGTGGTGAGCGGCGTGAGGTTCACCGGCTTGTACTCGAGGCGCAGGTCGGACGAGTACCACAGCGTGTGCTTCATCCATTCCTTGTCGTTGCGGCCGTTCGGGAACTCCGGCGTGTCGCCGTAGTCGTCGACGGTGTGCGCACCACGGCTCTCGTGGCGGGCGGCGGCCGAGATCATCGTGGCCAGGGCCACCTCGATGAGGTTCTCGACTTCCAGCGCCTCGATGCGGGCCGTGTTGAACACCTTGGACTTGTCGGCCAGGTGGATGTTCTTCACGCGCGCGGCGACTTCCTTGATCTGCTTCACACCCTCGTCCATGACGGCCTGGGTGCGGAACACCGCGGCGTGGGCCTGCATGGTGGAGCGGATGTCGTTGGCCACGTCCTGGGCGTATTCGCCCGACGTGCTCGACTCGTACTTCGCGAGGCGCGACAGCGTGAAGTCGGCGGCCGTGGCCGGCAGGTCCTTGTGGCCCTTGGCCTTCAGGTTCGCGTCGACGATGTGGTTGCCGGCCGCGCGGCCGAACACCAGCAGGTCGAGCAGCGAGTTGGTGCCCAGGCGGTTGGCGCCGTGCACGCTGACGCAGGCGCATTCGCCCACGGCGTAGAGGCCGTTGATGATCTCGTTCTTGCCGTCCTTCGGCACGACCACCTGGCCGTGGATGTTCGTCGGGATGCCACCCATCTGGTAGTGGATGGTGGGCACCACGGGGATCGGCTCCTTCGTGATGTCGACGTTCGCGAAGTTGTGGCCGATCTCGAACACGGACGGCAGGCGCTTCATGATGGTCTCGGCGCCCAGGTGGGTCATGTCGAGGACCACGTAGTCCTTGTTGGGACCGCAGCCACGGCCTTCCTTGATCTCCTGGTCCATGCAGCGGGACACGAAGTCGCGCGGAGCCAGGTCCTTCAGCGTGGGCGCGTAGCGCTCCATGAAGCGTTCGCCGTTGCTGTTGCGCAGGATAGCGCCTTCGCCACGGCAGCCTTCGGTCAGCAGCACGCCCGCGCCGGCCACGCCGGTGGGGTGGAACTGCCAGAACTCCATGTCCTGCAGCGGGATGCCGGCGCGGGCGGCCATGCCGAGGCCGTCGCCGGTGTTGATGAACGCGTTCGTGGAGGCCGCGAAGATGCGCCCTGCCCCGCCGGTGGCGAGCAGCACGGTCTTGGCTTCGAGGATGTGCACGTCGCCCGTTTCCATCTCGAGGGCGGTGACACCGACGACGTCGCCGCTGTCGTCACGGATCAGGTCGAGGGCCATCCACTCGACGAAGAAGTTCGTGCGGGCCTTGACGTTCTGCTGGTACAGCGTGTGCAACATCGCGTGGCCGGTGCGGTCGGCCGCGGCGCAGGCGCGCTGCACGGGCTTCTCGCCGTAGTTGGCGGTGTGGCCGCCGAACGGGCGCTGGTAGATGGTGCCGTCGGGGTTGCGGTCGAACGGCATGCCGAAGTGCTCGAGCTCGTACACGACCTTCGGCGCTTCACGGCACATGAACTCGATGGCGTCCTGGTCGCCGAGCCAGTCGGAACCCTTCACCGTGTCGAAGAAGTGGTAGTGCCAGTTGTCCTCGGACATGTTGCCGAGCGAGGCGCCGATGCCACCCTGGGCGGCGACGGTGTGCGAGCGGGTCGGGAAGACCTTCGACAGCACGGCCACGTTCAGGCCGGCCTGGGCGAGTTGCAGCGAGGCGCGCATGCCGGAGCCGCCGGCCCCGACGATCACGACGTCGAACTTGCGCTTGGTCACAGAAGTAGTTGCGCTCACGTTTACAGTCTCCACAGCACTTGGACGGCCCAGCCGCCACAACCCACCAGCCACACGATCACGGCCACCTGAAGCGCGAGCTTCACGCCTACGGCCTGGACGTAGTCCATCAGCACGTCGCGCATGCCCACCCACACGTGGTACAGCAGCGCCACGATGGTCACGAACGTCAGCAGCTTCATCCACTGCGACGAGAAGATGCCGTTCCACTTCGCGTAGCCCATCTCGGCGCCGAAGAGGATCTGCACGATGAGGGCGACGGTGAACAGCGCCATCAGCACGGCGGTGACGCGCTGCGCGAGCCAGTCGCGCAGGCCGTAGTGCGCGCCGACGACGACGCGCTTGGAACCGTAGTTCGGAGTTGTCATGTTCGGAGGTTCCGGATCAGAAGAAGAGCTTGAAGCCCAGGGCGGCGGTCAGCAGCAGGCTGATGGCCAGCGTGGCGACGGCCGAGGTGCGGCCGAATTCCTTGGTCACCGAGTGGGTCGCGTCCATGTAGAGGTGGCGCACGCCGGCGGTGAAGTGGTGCAGGTAGGCCCAGATCAGCGCGAGCACGGTGAGCTTGAAGAACCAGCCCGGCACGAAGCCGAGGCCACCGACGAACACGTCGGCGATGTACTGGTACGTGATGTCGGAGTTGAGGCTGTTGTCGAGCAGCCAGATGATGAACGGCAACAGCACGAACATGATGATCCCGCTCACGCGGTGCAGGATCGAGACCCAGCCGGCCGGAGGCAGGCGGTACTGGGTCGCGTCGATGAGACGCATCGTGCCCGGTCGCTGTTTGATGGTGTCTGACATAAAACCTCGTTGCTCTGACAAAGAAGGGTGGGACCGTGAGGCCCCTTCGACCCGCGGACCATAGCCACAGGAAACTTGTGGATTTTATTGCAACGCAGCACGTTGCGCTCGCGCAATGTCACTCGGCGGCTCGAACCGCGCACAAACACCACACGCGGTTAACTCAGTTCGTTGCGGTAGTAGTGCGCCTCGGTGTTGTAAAGGCCGCGCCGCAGCTCGACCGGCTTGTCGTCATAGGTGCGCGACAGGCGCTCCACGCTCAGCAGCGGCGCCCCCTGCGCCACCTGCAGCAGTTCCGAGGCCGTCGCGTCGGCGGCCACGGCCCGCAGTTGTTCCTCGGCGCGGATCATGCGCACGCCGAACTCGGTCTCGAACATGCCGTACATGGGGCCGCGGTACTCGGCCAGCCGCTCGCCCGTCAGGCCCTTGAAGAGGTTGCCCGGCAACCAGATGTCGTCCAGCACGACGGGCACGCCCCGGAAATGCATCACGCGCCGCACCTCGACGACGGGGTCGCCCGCCTTCAGCTCGAGGGCCCGGCTCACGTCGGCCGGCGCGCGCAGCCGGCGGCAATCGATCACGCGCCGGGTCACGTTACCCGTCTCGCCGTCGTCCGACATCAGCCGGAGGAAACGGAACTGGATCTTCTGTTCGGAATGGGTGGCGACGAACGTGCCCTTGCCCTGGCGGCGCACGACGAGGTTCTCGTCGGCCAGCGCGTCGATGGCCTTGCGCACCGTGCCCTGGCTCACCTTGTAGCGGGCGGCGAGCTCGACCTCGCTCGGGATCAGCTCGCCCGGCCGCCACTCGCCGGCCTGCAGGCTGCGCGTGATCAGCGTCTTGATCTGCTGGTACAGGGGGCTGAATGCCGGCCCGTCCGACGCGGGGTCGGTGGTGGACGGGGCGGGGGACGAAACCATGGGCGGGATTGCAGCACAAGCCCCTCCTCGCGTCCATGAATCCCGACCGCCTGTCTTATATAAGACATAAGAGCATTGACGGGCTTCGGGTTGCCCCCTAGACTCGCCTACACTTCCGGTCTGGCCCCGACGCGCTGCCGCTGCGCTGCGACTCTCATCGCCGCCTCCGCCAGCGCCGCCACCGTCGAATCCTCACCACTTCCAAGCGGAGTCCTCCCATGAGCAAGAAACCCGTTCGCGTTGCTGTCACCGGTGCCGCCGGTCAGATCGGTTACGCCCTGCTGTTCCGTATCGCCTCCGGCGAAATGCTGGGCAAGGACCAGCCGGTGATCCTGCAGCTGCTGGAAATCCCCGACGAAAAGGCCCAGAACGCGCTCAAGGGCGTGATCATGGAACTGGAAGACTGCGCGTTCCCGCTGCTCGCCGGCATCGAAGCCCACAGCGACGCCGAAACCGCCTTCAAGGACACCGACTACGCCATCCTCGTGGGCGCCCGCCCCCGCGGCCCCGGCATGGAGCGCAAGGACCTGCTGAGCGCCAACGCCCAGATCTTCACGGTGCAGGGCAAGGCCCTGAACAAGGTCGCCTCGCGCAACGTCAAGGTGCTGGTGGTCGGCAACCCCGCCAACACCAACGCCTACATCGCGATGAAGAGCGCGCCGGACCTGCCGCGCGAGAACTTCACCGCCATGCTGCGCCTCGACCACAACCGCGCGGCCTCGCAGATCGCCGCGAAGACCGGCGGCACCGTCGGCGGCATCGAGAAGCTGACCGTCTGGGGCAACCACTCGCCCACGATGTACGCCGACTACCGCTTCGCCACCATCGACGGCAAGAACGTCAAGGAAACGATCAACGACGACGCCTGGAACCGTGACACGTTCCTGCCCACCGTGGGCAAGCGCGGCGCCGCCATCATCGCCGCCCGCGGCCTGAGCTCGGCCGCCTCGGCCGCCAACGCCGCCATCGACCACATGCGCGACTGGGCCCTGGGCTCCAACGGCAAGTGGGTCACGATGGGCATCCCATCGAACGGCGAATACGGCATCCCGAAGGACGTGATCTTCGGCTTCCCGGTCACCACCGAGAACGGCAAGTACAAGATCGTCGAAGGCCTGGCCATCGACGCGTTCAGCCAGGAACGCATCGACCTGACGCTCAAGGAACTCACCGAAGAGCAGGACGGCGTCAAGCACCTCCTCTGAGCGTGTTTCGACCCCCGCGGCGCCCCGGCGCCGCGCCCCAGAAAGGCCAGCGATCCCGCTGGCCTTTTGCATTCCGGCCAAGTAGGCTGACGAGATGAAGACCGAGACCACCCATCCGCGCACCGCGCTGTTCGAATCGCACGAACGCGCCCCCGCCCTGCCCGTCTGCGACCACTACGCCGGCGTGCCGGCCCGCATGGCCAAGAGCCTGCAGATGCAGGGCGAGCTGGGCCCGGTCTTCGACGTCACCCTCGACTGCGAGGACGGCGCGCCCGTCGGCGGCGAAGCCGAACACGCCCTCCACGTGGCCGAGCTGCTCGTGTCGCCGGCCAACCAGTTCGACCGCGTGGGCGCCCGCGTGCACCCGGCCGACCACCCGTCGTTCGAGCAGGACGTCGAGACCCTCGTGAAGGCCGCCGGCCACCGCCTGGCCTACCTGATGGTGCCCAAGGTGTCGGGCCTCGCGCAGACCGCCCGCGCCGTCGAGGCCATCGACACCGCCACCCGCCGCCACGGCATCGGGCGCGAGATCCCGGTGCACGCATTGATCGAGATCCACGGCGGCCTGCGCGAGGTGTTCGACATCGCCGCCCTGCCCCGCGTCGAATCGCTGTCGTTCGGGCTGATGGACTTCGTCTCCGCGCACCGCGGCGCCATCCCGCAGGCCGGCATGAGCGCGCTCGGGCAGTTCGAGCACCCGCTCGTGCTGCGCGCCAAGCTCGAGATCGCCGCGGCCTGCCACGCGGCCGGCAAGACCCCGTCGCACTGCGTGGTCACGGAGTTCCGCCGCGCCAGCCTGCTGCAGGAAGCCGCCACGAAGGCGTGCCGGCAGCTCGGCTACCTGCGGATGTGGAGCATCCACCCCGACCAGATCCGCCCCATCGTCGAGGCCTTCGCGCCCACCGCCGCCGAGACCGACCTGGCCACCGAGATCCTGATGGCCGCACGCGCAGCCCGGTGGGCGCCCATCAGCCACCGCGACACCCTGCACGACCGCGCCAGCTACCGCTACTTCTGGCACGTGCTCGAACGGGCGCACCGCACCGGACAACCCCTGCCGGCCGAAGTCCGCGAGGCGTTTTTCGAGGACACGCCGGCCTGAAAGTGTCGCAATACCGTCACAGCCGCCAAACAATTGTTTCCAGCCTCCGCCGCCCCGGCCGCAACCCCGCTAGCACGAGCCGCCAAGCCCGTGCGCCGGCCGGCACCGATCGCGGCGTGAAATCGCGCACGGCCGCCGCGACCGGCATGCGCCTTGCCCCGCACGGACCGCACCGCGGGCACGGCGACTCCCCCACGAGCCCCTTCGCGGCCGGGCGCAAATTGTTTCAATCGGGAGCGATCCCGGCTGCCTGCCGCGGGGCGGCCACCCCACAATCGCGCCCACCTTCACAAACATCCCTGGAGTTTCCCGATGATCCGCATTGCCGCTCTTGCAGCCGCTCTCGCCCTCACGAGCGTTTCCGCGCTGGCCCAGCAGCCCGCCCCGGCCGAGAAGAAGAAGCCCGTCGCCGCGAAGAAGGCCCCCGCGAAGAAGGCCGCAGCGCCGGCCGCCAAGGCCCTGGCCCCTGCCACCCAGGAACAGCTGATGGCCGCCGAACGCACCTACTTCGGTGACTACGAGTGCGATTTCAAGCAGACCATCCAGATCGCCATGAACCCGAAGGCCCCGGGTTACGTCGACGTCGCCTTCAAGAAGGCCGTCTACACGATGAAGCCCGTGCTCTCGTCCACCGGCGCCCTGCGCCTGGAAGACGTGACCGGCCGCACCCTGCTGATCCAGATCGCCAACAAGTCCATGCTGATGGACGTGAAGGTGGGCCAGCGCCTCGTGGACGACTGCGTGCACGAGAAGCAGCGTGAAACGTCGATGGCCATCAAGCAGCAGCAGGCCTCGCAACCCGTGCAGTGATGCCCGACTTGTCCGAGCGGTCTGCTCGGACGACAACACTCCGAATCGATTGGTATGTACAATTCGTACGTACTGATCCATTCGGAGTCTGCCCATGGAAGCCACCGTCGCGGAACGCGGCCAGATCACACTGCCCAAGGCGGTGCGTGATGCACTCGGCCTGACCAAGGGCACCACGCTCAAGATCGAACTCGACGGCGGCCGCATCATCCTCCGCAAGGATGTCAGCAAGGCCCTGCGCGAAGCGCGCGGCAAGTTCAAGCTCGTCGACGGCTACACCAGCACCGACGACGCCATGCGCGCCATCCGCGGCCGCGCCCCCAACGACCCCCTCGACCAATGATCGCGGTCGACTCCTCCGTGCTGTTCGACGTGCTGATCGGCGATCCGCAGTTCGCGGGCGCCTCGGAGACCTGCATCGGCGACGCCCTCGCCCGCGACGACGTGGTCGTCTGCGAGGCCGTGGTGGCCGAGGTGCAGTCCATGCTCGACACCTCCGTCAACCTGATGGACACGCTCGGGCAGCTGGGCATCCGCTACGACCCCGTCGGTGAAGCCGCCGCCATGCGCGCCGGCCACATGAACAAGCGCTTCCGTGCCCGTGGCGGCAAGCGCGAACGGGTCGTGGCCGACTTCCTGGTCGGGGCCCACGCCTTGCTTCAATGCGACGCCCTGATCACCCGGGACGCCGCCTTCTTCCGCGACTTTTTCAAAGGTCTCAAGGTCATCCAGCCCACGGCCCCATGAGGGACGGCGGCTCCCATTCCCGCTTTTTCAGAGAGAGAGAAACCACCATGCTCCAAGCCTATCGCCAACATGTCGCCGAACGCGCCGCGCTCGGCATCCCGCCGCTGCCGCTGTCGGCCCAGCAGACCGCCGAGGTCATCGAGCTGCTGAAGGCACCGCCCGCGGGCGAGGGCCCCGAGCTGGTGCAACTCCTCACCCACCGCGTGCCGGCCGGCGTGGACGACGCCGCGAAGGTCAAGGCCTCGTACCTCGCCGCCGTGGCCCACGGCACCGAAGTCTGCCCGCTGATCTCGCGTGAACACGCGACGGACCTGCTGGGCACGATGCTCGGCGGCTACAACATCAGCCCGCTGATCGACCTGCTCGACGACAAGACCGTGGCCGCCAACGCCGCCAAGGCGCTCAAGCACACGCTGCTGATGTTCGACCAGTTCCACGACGTCAAGGAAAAGGCCGACAAGGGCAACGCCTTCGCGAAGGAAGTGCTGCAGAGCTGGGCCGAGGCCGAGTGGTTCACCACCCGCCCCGAAGTGCCGGCCAGCATCACCGTCAGCATCTTCAAGGTGACCGGCGAGACCAACACCGACGACCTGTCGCCCGCCCCCGACGCCTGGAGCCGCCCGGACATCCCGCTGCACGCGCTGGCCATGCTGAAGAACGCCCGCGACGGCATCACGCCGGAAGAAGACGGCAAGCGCGGCCCCATCAAGTTCATCCAGGACCTGGCCAGCAAGGGCCACCTGGTCGCCTACGTCGGCGACGTGGTCGGCACGGGTTCCAGCCGCAAGTCGGCCACCAACTCGGTGCTGTGGTTCACGGGCGAGGACATCCCCTTCGTGCCGAACAAGCGTTTCGGCGGCGTGTGCCTCGGCAACAAGATCGCCCCGATCTTCTACAACACGATGGAAGACGCCGGCGCGCTGCCGATCGAACTCGACGTGGCCCAGATGAACATGGGCGACGTGGTCGAGCTGCGCCCGTACGACGGCAAGGCCCTGAAGGACGGCAAGGTCATCGCCGAGTTCACGGTCAAGAGCGACGTGCTGTTCGACGAAGTGCGCGCCGGTGGCCGCATCCCCCTGATCATCGGCCGCGGCCTGACCGCCAAGGCGCGCGAGGCCCTGGGCCTGCCCGCCAGCACGCTGTTCCGCCTGCCCCAGGCCCCGGTGGACACCAAGAAGGGCTTCTCGCTCGCGCAGAAGATGGTCGGCCGCGCCTGCGGCCTGCCCGAAGGCCAGGGCGTGCGCCCGGGCACGTACTGCGAGCCGCGCATGACCTCGGTGGGTTCGCAGGACACGACGGGCCCGATGACCCGCGACGAACTGAAGGACCTGGCCTGCCTCGGCTTCAGCGCCGACCTCGTGATGCAGAGCTTCTGCCACACGGCCGCCTACCCGAAGCCCGTGGACGTGAAGACGCACCACGAACTGCCCGAGTTCATCAGCACCCGTGGCGGCATCGCGCTGCGCCCGGGCGACGGCGTGATCCACAGCTGGCTCAACCGCTTCCTGCTGCCCGACACCGTCGGCACCGGCGGCGACAGCCACACCCGCTTCCCGATCGGCATCAGCTTCCCCGCCGGCTCCGGCCTGGTGGCCTTCGCCGCCGCCACGGGCGTGATGCCGCTCGACATGCCGGAGAGCGTGCTCGTGCGCTTCAAGGGCAAGATGCAGCCGGGCGTCACGCTGCGTGACCTGGTCAACGCGATCCCGCTGTATGCCATCCGCCAGGGCATGCTGACGGTCGAGAAGAAGGGCAAGAAGAACATCTTCTCGGGCCGCATCCTCGAGATCGAGGGCCTGCCCGACCTGAAGGTGGAGCAAGCCTTCGAGCTGAGCGACGCCTCGGCCGAACGTTCGGCCGCCGGCTGCACGGTGCACCTGAACAAGGAACCGATCATCGAGTACGTCAACAGCAACATCACGCTGATGAAGTGGATGATCGCCGAAGGCTACGCCGACGCCCGCACGCTGGCCCGCCGCATCGCCGCCCAGGAAGCCTGGCTGAAGAACCCGCAGCTGCTCAAGGGCGACGACGACGCCGAGTACGCCGCCGTCATCGAGATCGACCTCGCCGACATCCACGAACCCATCGTGGCCTGCCCGAACGACCCGGACGACGTGAAGACGCTCGCCGAAGTCGCCGGCGCGAAGATCGACGAAGTGTTCATCGGCTCGTGCATGACCAACATCGGTCACTTCCGCGCGGCGTCCAAGCTGCTCGAGAACAAGCGCGACATCCCGGTGAAGCTGTGGGTGGCCCCGCCCACCAAGATGGATGCCAAGAAGCTGTCCGACGAAGGCCACTACGGCGTGCTCGGCACGGCCGGCGCCCGCATGGAAATGCCGGGCTGCAGCCTGTGCATGGGCAACCAGGCCCAGGTGAAGGAAGGCGCGACGGTGTTCTCCACCAGCACCCGCAACTTCCCGAACCGCCTCGGCAAGAACAGCAACGTCTACCTCGGTTCCGCCGAGCTGGCCGCCATCTGCTCGAAGCTCGGCCGCATCCCCACGAAGGAAGAGTACCTGGCCGACATGGGCGTGCTGACCGCCGCCAGCGACAAGGTCTACCAGTACCTGAACTTCGACCGCATCGGCGAGTTCACCGCCGCCGCGGACAAGGTCTCGGCTTGATCCTCGCCTCCCGGTGAGACCCGAAGGGCCCGCGCAAGCGGGCCCTTTGCATTGGGGCGCGGGCGCAGCGCGCTTTGCACTTCTTTACGGAAGTTCCCTCGAACCCGGGAAAGCCCTTCCCAGGGACAACCCGCGCGACAGCGACTGCGTTCAAGTCGCCCGCGTTCCGTCCTCCGCAGAATCCATTCCGTCCCAGGCCACGACGCCGCGGATGAAGTCACAAAAATTCTGACGGAGACAACCTTGAAGACATCCCTCCAGCGCCTGGCCCTCGCGGCCACCCTCTGCCTGCCGCTCGCCGCCTGGTCGGGCACCTTCACCGACACGTACTCGGGCTCGGGCGGCACCTCCAGCTGTCTGACGAGCTACAAGCTCCGCGGGAACGAACCGTCGAGCGGCAAGCATCCGGTGTTCCTCTACATGGTGGGCACCACCGAGACCTACGAGAACGGCCAGGCCATGGCCGCGGTCAACGAGATGGCCGCCAAGGGCTTCGTGGCCGCCGCCGTCGAATACAACAGCGGCTCGTTCGGCACCTGCTCCCAGATCGGCCAGAAGGCCGCCTGCATCTTCAAGCCGAGCAGCTCGGCCAGCGCCGTGAGCAAGCTGTGCGCACGCGCCACCGCCGACTGCAGCAAGGGCGTGGTCGTCGCCGGCTTCAGCCAGGGTTCGGTGATCGCCACCACCGCGAAGAACTACGACAGCCGCGTGCGCGCCGCCTACGGCATGGGCGCCCACACCACCTACTCCGTCTACAGCCTCTCCTCGTGCATGACGGCGGGGACCTACACGCTGCCCACCACGAACCTGCGCATCGTCAACGGCGAGACCGACACCTTCCCCGGCGGCACGCCGAGCACCGTGCGCGCGTCCTCGCAGAACGTCACCGGCAAGAACTGCGGCAGCAGCGCCTACAACTGCCAGAACAGCAACGGCAGCGGCTGGATCATGGTGCGCGGCTCGCAGGTGGGCGACCTCTCGGCCGACCACTGCTACCAGCGCGCGAGCGGCGATTGCCTGGGCCTGCAGGACGTGCTCGACAACGGCTGGCGCAACGGCAACGACCCGTGGCAACTCAAGGCCAACCTGACCTGGCTGGCCGGCTTCGCCACGCCCTGACGATCGCGCGGAACGATCACTGAAGAACCCTTGTCTGGGGTGTTTGGGGGCCCCCGGTGCGATCCTGACCGGGTGCCCCGTTTTGCCTGACGCAACGGCCCTCAGGTTCGCACCGAGGCCCGAAACCACGCCACGGGACTATCGTCGACCATGTCCTTCCGCCACGACACACGCGGCACGCCGAACCAGATGTACCTCTTCGACGACGGGTTCGTGTTCACCTGTCGCGAGGTGCGTTCGGAGACCGCCCGGTTCAACGCCGCCCTGCTGCTGTCGCTCGACGGCGGGAAGTTCGACCTCGGCGCCGGCGACAGCCGCCACCGCCTCGCCGCCGCCGCGGTGCGCCCGCTGCTCACGCGGCGCCTGCACGCCGAAGGCCACCGCTTCGTCAGCATCGGCCTCAGCCCCAACCACGTGGACTTCCGCCCGTTCGGCGTGCTGGGCGCACCCGGCTACCTGGGCCTCGACGCGGCCCCGTTCGCGCGGTGGGCCGAACCGCTGGGCGCGCTGCACGCGGGGGACCTGTCGCCCACCGACGCGCGCGACCTCTCCGACCAGCTCGTGCGCGAGGCCGTGGCGCAGCTGCCCGTGCCCCGCCCGCTCGACCCGCGCGTGGCCTTCGCCATCGAACGCCTCGACCAGGACCCGCAGCTCCCGCTGGAGGACCTGGCCGACGAGACCGGCCTGTCGTACGACCGCATGTCGCACCTGTTCTCGGAGTCGATGGGGCTGCCGCTGCGCAGCTACACGCTCTCGCTGAAGATCCACAGCGCGGCCCGGCTCGTGGGCACCGGCCTCAACATGACCGACATCGCCCACGCCGCCGGCTTCTCCGACTCGTCGCACTTCTCGCGCGTGTGGCTGCGCGCGTACGGCGGCACGCCGTCGTACTTCTACGCGAGCGACCACGTGCGGCTGCAGCGGCTGCTGGGCGAACACCCGAACCGCCGCGACCAGCCGGCGGCTCAGCGGTCGGGCGCGATCTCGGTGGCGTAGTCGACCAGCGCGCCCAGGATGTCCTGGCCTCGCTCGTCGGCCTCGGGCTCCAGCGTCTCCACCCGCTCGAAGAAGGCCTCGAGCGTGAACGCCCCGCCCGCGCCGTCGTGCAGGCGCGCCGCGCGGTGCGCCGACCACTGCGCCTGCTCGGCCTCGTTCAGCGTGTCGGGGAAGTTGCGGGCGCGGTAGCGGAACAGCAGTTCCTCGAGCCGCGGGTCGGCGAAGCCGGGGCGCTTGTCCGCGAGCTGCGACGGCGAGAGCCCGCGCAGGCGCGTGAGGTTGCGCCGGTCCTCGTTGCCCACGAAACCGCCGTACAGGTCCTCGTCGACGTCGACCGGCGACGACGGCGCGGCCCGCTCGAACACCAGCGGCCACATGCCGGCCAGCCGGTGCCCTTCGCGCGCGGCGATCTCGGCATGGCGCATCGCGACGTCACGCTGCAGGTTCCAGCGCGCGGCCGTCTCGTCGCTCACGGTCTTCAGGTTGCCCACGACGATGGGCGACTTGTTCAGGTGGATGGTCTTCACGGGCAGGCGCGTCACGCCTTCGGGCAGCGCGTCGGCCTTGCTGAACATGCGCAGGCGCAGCGTCTCGACGTCGAGGTCGAGCAGTTCGGTGGGGTCGGACGCGAGGTCCCACACGATGACCTCGTTCTTGTTCGTGGGGTGTGGCGCCAGCGGCCACACGAGGGCCATGCCGCCCCGTTCGGTGCCGTACATGCCCGAGATGTGCAGGAAGGGCTTGCCCACGCCCATCTCTCGGATCACCTCGTCCTTGCGGCGCAGCTTCACGCAGAAGTCCCACAGGCGCGGCTGCTTCGACTTGATCAGGCGGGCGAGCGCGATGGTGGCGCGCACGTCGGAGAGCGCGTCGTGCGCCGCCTCGTGCACGAGGCCGTTGGCCTTCGTGAGGTGCTCGAGCTTGAACGACGGACGGCCGTCATCGTGCTTCGGCCACGTGATGCCGTCGGGCCGCAGCGCGTAGGTGGCGCGCACGACGTCGAGGATGTCCCAGCGGCCGCACTGGTTCTGCCACTCGCGCGCGTACGGGTCGATCAGGTTGCGCCAGAACAGGTGGCGCGTGACCTCGTCGTCGAAGCGGATCGAGTTGTAGCCCACGCCCACCGTGCCCGGCAGCGCCAGTTCGGCCTCGATGATGTCGGCGAAGCGGTGCTCGGGCACGCCCTCGGCGAGGCAGGTCTGCGGCAGGATGCCCGTGAGCAGGCACGATTCGGGGTCGGGCAGGTAGTCGGGCGCGGGCTGGCAATAGACCATGACCGGCTCGCCGATCTCGTTCAGGTCGGCGTCGGTGCGCACGCCGGCGAACTGCGCGGGGCGGTCGCGCCGCGGCACGCGGCCGAAGGTTTCGTAGTCGTGCCAATAGAAGGTGTGGGCGTCGCTCATGGTCGTGCGCTCACCGGGCCAGCACGTCGAGCAGCCAGCGGTTGAGGTCGGCCACCTCCTCCAGGCACACCGAGTGCGGCATGGCGTAGTCGTGCCACTCGATGTCGTAGCCCAGCGCCAGCAGCGCGTCGCGCGAGGCGACCGCGCGCGCGAGCGGGATCACCGGGTCCTGGCGGCCGTGCACGAGGAAGATGGGCACGTCGCGGTTGGCGGGGCTCAGCTCGGCCTCGGTCTTGTCGGCGAGCGGCAGGTAGCCCGACAGGCCGGCCAGGCCCGCGAGGCGCTCCTCGTGGCGCAGGCCTGCCATCAGCGTCATGGCGCAGCCCTGCGAGAAGCCCGACAGCACGATGCGACGTGACGGAATGCCGCGTTCGCGCTCGCGCCGGATGAGCGCGTCGACCAGCGTGCGCGACTGGCGCAGCCCACCCTCGTCCTCGCGCCGGGCGAGGTCGGTGCCGAGGATGTCGTACCAGGCGCGCATCACGTAGCCCCCGTTCACCGTGACCGGGATCTGCGGCGCGTTGGGGAACAGGAAGCGCACGGGGCCGACGGCATCGAGCTTGAGCTCGTCGACGAACGATTCGAAGTCGCGGCCGTCGGCGCCGAGGCCGTGCATCACGATGATCGTGGCGACCGGATTCGGGCCGGTTTCGTATTCGAGGATTTCCAGGGAGGACATGGTGAAAGCGTCGACAGGCGTCGGAAAAGCGGGATCGACGCAATTTACCCGAAACCCCCGCCCCGCCCTTTTCGCGAAGGTTCCCCGAAAAGCGTGACTTCCGTCCGCACCCGCCAAGCGCACGCGACCGAATTCACGAATATGTCCGGTTGGACACCGCATTTCCGCCTTAAGGCCAAGAGTGTCTGCACCGATATTCCGACGGAATGAAAGCGGCTTCGCATGCGCTTTCGATCGAACACAACCAAATCGACGCGGCCCGGGGCCGGGTCGGAACCACCGTCGGAACAAGGACCATCCATGGCCTCCATCATCTCGAATCTGTCGACCACCGCGATCGCCGGACTGACCACACGGGCCATCGCCAACCTGTCCACGGATGACTGGGCCGCGTTCTCGTCCGACCAGTTCGTGGCCCTGACCACGCTGCAGATGGGCGCGATTTCCTCGTCGGCCATCAGCGCGATCCCGACGGCGGCCTTCACCGGCATCCAGACCCAGGACCTCCGCGCCCTGACCCCGAACGTCGTGCGAAACCTCACGAGCGACCAGCTGGGCTCGCTCGGCAGCGACCAGGTCGGCGCCTTCACGACGGGCCAGATCGGTTCGCTGACCACCACGCAGATCGCCAACCTGTCGACCGACGGCGTCGTCGCGCTGACGAGCTCGCAGTTCGCCTCGATGACGTCCGCGCAGATCGGCGCGTTCACGAGCGACCAGATCGCCAAGATCCAGACCGGTGACCTCCAGGCCATCAGCGTCAACGGCCTGCGGTCCTTCGGTTCCGACGACATCGCCGCGCTGAGCACCGCCCAGGTCGCCGCGCTGACCTCGACCCAGGTCGCCTCGCTGACGAGCACGCAGCTCGCCGGCCTGTCGTCCGACCAGGTCGGTGCGATCGAGACCACCGACCTCCGCGCGCTGACCAGCAACGCGCTGCGCAGCCTCACTTCCGACCAGCTCGCCGGCCTCGGCTCCGACCAGATCGGCGCGCTGACGAACGTCCAGGTGGGCCAGCTCACCACCGCGCAACTCGCCGGGCTGTCCACCGACAACCTGAACGCGCTGTCCAGCGGCCAGTTCGCCACGCTGTCGGCCACGCAGGCCGCCGCGCTGACGAGCGACCAGATCGGCCACCTGCAGACTGCCGACCTCGCCGCGCTCTCCAGCGGCGCCATCCGCAGCCTGTCGAGCGACGCGCTCGCCGCGCTGACGACCGACCAGGTCGTCGCCCTCGGTTCCGCCCAGGTCGCCGCCCTCACGAGCGGCCAGGTCGCCGGCCTCACGTCCGACCAGATCGGCGCCCTGCAGACCGTGGACCTCCGCGCGATGAGCACCGCCGTGCTGCGCGCGCTGACCACCGACCAGCTCGGCGGCCTCGGCTCCGACCAGATCGCCTCGCTGTCGAACGGCCAGGTGGCCGCGCTGTCGACCACGCAGATCGCCGGCCTGTCCACCGACGACCTGAACGCGCTGACCTCGGCCCAGTTCGGCCAGCTGTCCGTCGCGCAAGTGGGCGCGCTGACCACCGACCAGATCTCGCACCTGCAATCCGCCGACCTGCGTTCGCTGTCGACCGGCGCGCTGCGCGCCCTCGGCTCCGACCAGATCAACGCGCTGACGACCGACCAGGTCGGCCAGCTGACGAACGCCCAGGTGGGCGCCCTCGGCACCGCGCAGCTGCAGAACCTCACCACCGACAACGTCCATGCGCTGAACAGCGCCCAGGTCGCGACGCTGTCGTCGGCCCAGGTCGCCGCCCTCGGCTCCGACCAGATCGCCGCGCTCGACTCCGGTGACATCGCCGCGCTGAGCGCCGGCGCCATCCGCGCCCTCGACTCGTCCGACTTCGCCGCGATGTCGACCGACCAGATCGTCGCGCTGACCACCGCCCAGGTGTCCGGCCTCACGTCGGCCCAGCTGGCCGGCCTGTCGACCGACCAGGTCGCCGCCATCCAGACCGCCGACCTGCGCGCCCTGTCCTCCGGCGCGATGGCCGGCCTGTCGTCCGACCAGTTCGGCGCGCTGACCTCGAACCAGGTCGCCTCGCTGTCGAACGCCCAGGTCGCCGCCATCACCACCGGCCAGATCGCCGCGCTGGCCACGGACGCCCTCAACGCGCTGTCCACCGCCCAGTTCGCCGTGCTGACCTCGGCCCAGGTCAACGCCCTCACCAGCGACCAGATCGCCCACCTGCAGACCGCCGACCTCGCCGCGCTGTCCGTCGGCGCCGTGCGCGCGTTCGCCTCGGACGACATCGCCGCGATGACGACCGACCAGATCGCCGGCCTGACCACCGCCCAGTTCGCCTCGCTGACCAGCACGCAGCTGCAGGGCTTGACGACCGACCAGATCTCGAAGATCGAGACCGCCGACCTCCGCGCGATGTCGACCGCCGTGTTGCGTTCGCTGTCGTCCGACCAGTTCGAGGCCTTCACCTCGTCGCAGCTGGCCGCGATGAGCACCGCCCAGATCGGCGCCATCTCCACCAGCCCGAACCAGCTGTCCGGCCTGTCCACCGCCGAGATCGCCGGCCTGAGCTCGGCCCAGGTGGCCGCGCTGGGCAGCGCGCAGATCGGTTCGCTGTCGACCGACCAGGTGGCCGCCATCGACACGGGTGACCTCCGCGCCATCAGCGCGGGCGCCCTGCGCGGCTTCACGAGCGACCAGCTCGCCGCGCTGACGTCCGACCAGATGGCCGCGTTCACGACCGGCCAGGTCAACGCGCTGTCGACGACCCAGCTCGCCGAGCTGACCACCGACAACCTCAACGCGCTGACGAGCACCCAGTTCGCCGCGCTGACCTCGGCCCAGGTCGCCGCGCTGACGACCGACCAGGTCGCCCACCTGCAGACCGCCGACGTCGCCGCCCTGAGCGTGGCCGCCGTGCGCGCCCTCGGTTCCGATGACCTCGGCGCGATGAGCAGCGCCCAGATCGTCGCGCTGACCACCGCGCAGGTCGCCGCGCTGAGCACCACGCAGCTCGCGGGCCTCTCATCCGACCAGATCGGCGCCATCGAGACCGCCGACCTGCGCGCGCTCACCAGCAGCGCGCTGCGCTCGCTGACGTCCGACCAGCTCGCCGGCCTCGGCTCCGACCAGATCCGTTCGCTGTCGAACGAACAGGTCGGCCAGCTGACCACCGCCCAGCTCTCCGGCCTCGCCACCGACAGCCTCAACGCGCTGACCACCGGTCAGTTCGCCGCGATGTCGTCCGCCCAGGTCGCCGGCCTCACCACCGACCAGATCGGCCACCTGCAGACCGCCGACCTCGCCGCGCTGTCCGTCGGCGCCGTGCGCGCCCTCGACTCGGCCGACTTCGCCGCGCTGGGCACCGACCAGATCGTCGCGCTGACGACCGGCCAGGTCGCCTCGCTGACCTCCGCGCAGCTCGCCGGCCTGTCGTCCGACCAGATCGGCGCCATCGAGACCAACGACCTGCGCGCGCTCACCAGCAGCGCGCTGCGTTCGCTGACGTCCGACCAGCTGGCCGGCCTGAACTCCGACCAGATCCGTTCGCTGTCGAACGCCCAGGTCGAGCAGCTGACGACCGCCCAGCTGTCGGGCCTCGCCACCGACAGCCTGAACGCACTGACCACCGGCCAGTTCGCCGCGCTGTCGTCCGCCCAGGTCGCCGGCCTGACCAGCGACCAGATCTCGCACCTGCAGACCGCCGACCTCGCCGCGCTGTCCACCTCGGCCATCCGCTCCTTCGGCAGCGAAGACCTCGCCGCGCTGGGCACCGACCAGATCGTCGCGCTGAGCACCGGCCAGTTCGCCTCGCTGACGTCCGCGCAAGTGGCGGGCCTGAGCAGCGACCAGATCGCCGCCATCCAGACCGCGGACCTCCGCGCGATGACCAGCGGCGCCCTCGCCTCGCTGTCGTCCGACCAGTTCGGCGCCCTCACCTCGGTGCAGACCGCCGCGCTGTCGAACGCCCAGGTCGGCAACATCACCACCGCGCAGATCGCCGCGCTGGCCACGGACGCCCTCAATGCGCTGTCCACCGCCCAGTTCGCCGAACTGTCGTCGGCCCAGGTCAATGCCCTGACGAGCGACCAGATCGCCCACCTGCAGACGGCCGACCTGGCCGCCCTGACGGTCGGCGCCGTGCGCGCCTTCGCCTCGGACGACATCGCCGCGATGACGACCGACCAGATCGCCGGCCTGACCACCGCCCAGTTCGCCTCGCTCACCAGCGCGCAGGTGGAAGGCCTGACGACCGACCAGATCGCCAAGATCGAGACGGCCGACCTCCGCGCGATGACCACCGCCGCGCTGCGTTCGCTGACCTCCGACCAGGTCGAGGCGCTCACGTCCTCCCAACTGGGTGCCCTGACCACGTCGCAGATCGCGGCGCTGGCCACGAACCCGAACCAGATGGCCGGCCTGTCCACCGCCGACATCGCCGCGCTGACCACGGCCCAGGTGGCCGCGCTGAGCAGCGCGCAGATCGGCCTGCTGTCGACCGACCAGGTCCACGCGATCGAGACCGTCGACATCCGCGCACTGACCACCGCCGCGCTGCGCGGCCTCTCCAGCGACCAGTTCGGCGCGCTGTCGAGTGACCAGATCGGTGCCTTCACCACCGGCCAGGTCGTCTCGCTGAGCACCTCGCAGCTGGCCGAACTGTCGACCGACAGCCTCAACGCGCTGACCACCGGCCAGTTCGCCGCGCTGACCTCGGCCCAGGCCGCCGCGCTGACGAGCGACCAGATCGGCCACCTGCAGACGGCCGACGTCGCCGCGCTGAGCGTCGCCTCGCTGCGCACCTTCGGTTCGGACGACATCGCCGCGATGTCGACCGACCAGATCGTCGCGCTGACCACCACGCAATTCGCCGCGCTGAGCACCACGCAGATCGCCGGCCTGTCGTCCGACCAGGTGGGCGCGATCCAGACCGCCGACCTCCGCGCGCTGTCCAGCGCCGCGCTGCGCGCGCTGACCTCCGACCAGCTGGCCGGCCTGGACTCCGACCAGATCGGCTCGCTGTCGAACGCCCAGATCGACCTGCTGACCACCGCCCAGCTCTCGACGCTGGCCACCGACAGCCTCAACGCGCTGACCTCCGGCCAGTTCGCCTCGCTGTCGTCGGCCCAGGTCGCCTCGCTGACCACCGACCAGGTCGCCCACCTGCAGACGGCCGACCTCGCCGCGCTGTCGACGGCCGCCGTCCGCGCGCTGTCGAGCGACGCGCTCGCCGCGATGACGACCGACGAGATCGTCGCGATGACGACCTCGCAGTTCGCCACGCTGGTGAGCAGCCAGGTCGCCGGCCTGACGTCCGACCAGATCGGCGCCCTGCAGACCGCGGACCTCCGCTCGCTCGGCACCGCCGTGCTGCGCGCGCTGAGCACCGACCAGCTCGGCGGCCTCGGCTCCGACCAGATCGCCTCGCTGACCAACGTGCAGGTGCAGGCCCTCTCCACCACGCAGATCGCCGGTCTCTCGACCGATGACCTGAACGCGCTGACCTCGGCCCAGTTCGGCCTGCTGTCCTCGGCCCAGGCCGTGGCGCTGACCACCGACCAGATCTCGCACCTGCAGTCGTCCGACCTGCGTTCGCTGACCACCGGCGCGCTGCGCGCCCTGGGCTCCGACCAGATCAACGCGCTGGGCACCGACCAGATCGGCCAGCTGACGACCGCGCAAGTGGGCGCGCTCGGCACCTCGCAGCTGCAGAACCTGACCACCGACAACGTCCACGCGCTGAGCAGCGCCCAGGTCGCGACGCTGTCGTCGGCCCAGGTCGCCGCCCTGTCGTCCGACCAGCTCGCCTCGCTCGACAGCGCCGACATCGCCGCGCTGAACGTGGCCTCGATCCGCACGTTCGACTCGGCCGACCTCGCCGCGCTGAACACCGACCAGATCGTCGCGCTGACCACGGCGCAGGTCGCCACGCTGACGTCGGCGCAGGTCGCCGGCCTGAGCACCGACCAGCTCGCCGCGATGCAGACCGCCGACCTCCGTGCGCTGTCGTCGTCCGCGATGCGCGCCCTGACCTCCGACCAGTTCGCCGGCCTGACCTCCGACCAGGTGGGCTCGCTGTCGAACGCCCAGGTCGCCGACATCACGACGTCGCAGCTCGCCGCCCTGGCCACCGACACGCTCAACGCGCTGTCGACCGGCCAGTTCGCCTCGCTGAACAGCGCCCAAGTCGCGTCGCTGACGACCGACCAGGTCGCCCACCTGCAGACCGCCGACCTCGCGGCGCTGACCACGGGCGCCATCCGCGGCCTGGGCAGTGACGCGATCAGCGCGCTGAGCACCTCCGAGATCGTCGCGCTGACGGCCGCCCAGTCGGGTGTGCTGACCAGCTCGCAGATCGCCGGCCTGTCGTCCGACCAGCTCGGCGCGTTCCAGACCACGGACCTCCGTGCGCTGAGCACCGCCGTGATCAAGGCGCTGACGACCGACCAGATCGACGGCTTCACCACCGACCAGATGTCGGCCCTGACCGAAGGCCAGCTCGCCGCCTTCAGCTCGGTCCAGCTGGGCGCGCTGTCCACCGGTGACCTGAACGCGCTGACCTCGAGCCAGTTCGCCACGCTGACCTCGGCCCAAGTCGCCGGCCTGACCACCGACCAGGTGCACGGCCTGCAGTCCGCCGACGTGCGCGCCCTGAGCGCCGCGGTGGTCCGCTCGCTGAGCTCCGACCAGCTCGGCGCGATGACGTCCGACAACATGGGCGCCCTGTCCACCACGCAGGTGCAGGCGCTGACCACCGCGCAGCTCGAGGGGATGTCCACCGACAACCTCAACGCGCTGTCGACGGCCCACTTCGCCGCCCTGTCGACCGCCCAGGTGGCCGCGCTGACGAGTGACCAGATCGGTCACCTGCAGACCGCCGACCTGGCCGCGCTGAGCGTCGCCGCCGTGCGCACGTTCGGCTCCGACGACATCGCCGCGCTGTCCACCGGCCAGGTCGTCGCGCTGACGACGGCCCAGGCCGCCGCGCTGACCTCGAGCCAGGTCGCCGGTCTCTCGTCCGACCAGGTCCACGCCCTGGAGACGACCGACCTGCGCGCCCTGTCGAGCAGCACGCTGCGCGCCCTCACCTCCGACCAGCTCGGCGGCCTCGGTTCCGACCAGATCGCCTCGCTGACCACCGGCCAGGTGGCGACGCTGACGACCGGCCAGCTGGCCGGCCTGACGACCGACAGCCTCAACGCGCTGACGACCGTGCAGTTCGCTGCCCTGTCGTCCGCCCAGGTCGCCGGCCTGACGACCGACCAGGTCGCCCACCTGCAGACCGCCGACGTCGCCGCGCTGAACGTCGACGCCGTCCGTGCGCTGTCGAGCGACGCCATCGGCGCGCTCAGCACCGCCTCGGTGGTGGCCCTCGGCACGGCCCACTTCGCCGCGCTGACGAGCACGCAGGTCGCCGGCCTGACGAGCGACCAGATCGCGAAGATCGAAACCGCGGACCTCCGTGCCCTGACCACCACCACGCTGCGCGCCCTCACGAGCGACCAGCTGGTGGGCCTCGAATCGAACCAGATCGCCGCGCTGAACAACGGCCAGGTCCAGGCGCTCACGACGAGCCAGATCGCCGGACTGACCACCGAAGACCTGAACGCGTTCACGACGACGCAGTTCAACGTGCTGACGTCCGCCCAGGTGATGGCGATCACGACGGACCAGATCGCCGCGCTGGAGACGGCGGACATCCGCGCGATGCACAACTTCGGTGTGCGCGCCCTGACCAGCGACCAGCTGGCGGCCTTCAGCTCCGACCAGATCGCCGCCTTCTCGACGACGCAGATCGTCGCGCTGACGACGACGCAGATCTCGACGATGACGACGGACGACGTCCACGCCCTCACCAGCTCGCAAGTCGCGGCGCTGACGGTGGCGCAGGTCGGCGCGCTGACCTCCGACCAGGTCGCCGCGCTCGACTCCGGTGACGTCGCGGTCCTGAGCACCGCCGCGATCCGCGCGCTGCAACCGGAAGACATCGCCGCGATGTCGTCCGACCAGCTCGTCGCGATGACCACGACGCAGTACGCCGCGCTGACGACCGCCCAGGCGGCCGCCATCGGCACCGACGACATCGGTCACCTGCAGACGGCCGACCTCGGCGCGCTGACGTCCTCCGCGTTCCGTTCGCTGACGTCCGACCAGTTCGGTGCGCTGACGACCGACCAGGTCGCCGCGTTCAGCACCGCACAGGTGGCCAACCTGACGACCGAACAAGTCGTGTCGCTGGGCACCGATGACCTGCACGCCTTCAGCTCGGCCCACATCGCCGCGCTGACGACGGCGAGCATCGCGGCCCTGACCACGGACCAGTTCGTGTCGCTGTCGTCCGCCGACATCCACACGCTGAACTCGGCCCAGGTGTATGCGCTGACGACCGACCAGATCCACGCGCTGACGACCGACCAGATCGCCGGCCTGGACGCGGCGGACATCCAGGGGCTGTCGGAGAACCACCTGCAGGCGTTCACCCAGGACGTGAAGGAACTCTTCACGGGTGAGCAGGGCAGCGCGTACATCACGGCGAACGGTGTCACCCCGATCGTGCTCGACCTCGACGGCAACGGTGTCCGCACCCTGTCGGCCGCCAACGGCGTCAACTTCGACCTGACCGGCACCGGCGAGACCCACAAGTACGGCTGGGCCTCCGCGACGGACGGCATGCTGGTGATGGACCGCAACCACGACGGCATCATCAACGACGGCACCGAGCTGTTCGGCTCCGGCACGCGCGACGCCAACGGCAACCGCGTCGCCGACGGCTACGCCGCGATGCGCCTCGAGGACACGAACCACGACCTGAAGCTGGACATCAACGATGCCCACTTCAAGGACCTGCGTGTCTGGGTCGACGCCAACCAGGACGGCAAGACCGATGCGGGCGAGCTGAAGACGCTGGATGAACTGGGCATCGTGTCGCTCGACCTGAGCGCGATGGCCGGCACCCACGTGGACAACGGCAACCTGCTGGGCCTGGTGTCGAGCTACACGACGAAGGACGGCGCCACGCACGACATGGCCGACGTCTGGTTCGCGAAGGGCGCGGAGAACGTGAAGCTGGACGACATCCTCGCCGCCCCGGCCGCCGAACTGGCGAACGGCCTGACGAGCGCGGCGGTGGTCCACACCGCCACGAACGTCGCGAACGCCGACACCGGTGCGGTCGTCAACCGCTCGCTGCTGGACGACGACACCAACAAGCCGCTGCCGCTGATCTAAGTCTTTTCAGTTGGGTCCACAGCCTGGACGGCCGCGCAAGCGGTCGCCAGGCTGTTTTTTTGGAGGCAGTGGTTCCCGGCGTTCGCCGGGATGACGGCAAGGGCAAGGTCATCCCGGCGAACGCCGGGACCCACCGCCTCGCCGAAGCCGGGGACCGATCAGAACGCCCCGACCATCCACTCCGGCACCGGATGCGCATGCGCCGACGTCACGAGCGACCGGAACGTCTCCCGCATCTGCCCCTCGTCCTGCCGGCGGTGCGTGTGGTCGACACGCACCTCGTCGGTCGCCGACCGCGCGGTGGCGCGCCACTTGCGATTGCGCTCGAGGCACAGCGCGAGGTCGGCCTTGGCGAGGTGCACCATCCACAGCCGCGGGTCCTCGACCACGTCGAAGGCCTCCACCGCGTAGTGGAAGCCCGGCCCCCAGGTGGTGGGCCGCGAGACGAGCGCCGGCTTGCGGTACTCCGCGTTCGGGACCATGTGGCGGCGCTGCCGGGTGATGTCCCGCGACAGGTCGACGGGCGTTTCCTGGTCCGGGTGCATGACGAGGTCCACCGCCCTGCCCGGCTCCACGATGCGCGGCGGGCCTTCGTCCGCCCGCAGCCGCGCCAGCAGGCCGGCGGGGCCGTCCTCCGGCACCAGCAGTTCGTCCACGTCCACATGGATCACCCAGCGGTACTGCGTCAGCAGAAAGCGCTGGTAGTGGCTGCAGAACGAGGCGATGTTGGCCTGGTCCGCCGCGCCGCGCGGCAGCCGCACGCACTGCGTCCGCGGCAGCAGGCCGTCACGCGCGGGCACGTCCGAGCCGTGGTCCAGCACGAAGAGGTCCACCTCCGGCCCGAAGGCCGCGTAGTGGCGCTCCCACACGCCCAGCATCGTGCGGTCGTTGTAGACGTGGGTGAACGCCGCGAGCAGCGCGGGCTTCGGGTACGCCGCGACGCTGAACCCGGGCAGCGGCACCGCCGTGAAATCGACCAGCGGCGCGAAGAAGGAATGGTGGAAGACGAGCGGCAGGGTCGCGAAGTGCTCGCGCCGGCCGAGGTCGGAGACGACGACCGCCAGCGGGTCGGCCGCATGGTCGACGATCACCCGGTCCAGGCTGAACGACAGGTTCACCAGGCGCAGCCAGCCCTGGGGGCTGACGCCGTCGACGTCGATGCGGTAGGCCCGGTCCCCGGCGCGCAGGGTCAGGCGGTGGCGGTCCGGGTCGAACCCCGGCCAGTCGAGCTGGAGGACGATGGGATGGTCGCGTCCGACGCGGTAGGCGGTGGCCATGCTGGGGGCTCCGAAGATGCCCCCCGATTGTGCCGCGCTCCGGCGGCCGGGTTCAGACCGGGCGGAGCTTGAACACGTACTGGAACGGGAGCGCGTCGGCGACGGCCTGTTCCGGGCTGAAGCCGCCGGCGACCGCCAGGCCGCGCAGCGCCTCGAGGATGCCCGCCTGCTGCGGCACCGGCGGGAGGTTGCGGGTCATGCCCTGCTCGATGCTCCAGCCGGTCTGCTGGAACATCTCGATCAGCGTGATGCGGGTGAACCAGCGGATGTGCGTGCGGTCGAGCAGGCCCGAATCTTCGTAGCGGAAGTTGCCCGAGGCCAGGCGCCACTGCACGCTCCAGTGCTGGGCGTTCGGCACGCACACGAGCAGCGTGCCGTCGGCGTCGATCGCGCCGCGGATCCTGCGCAGCAGCGCCCACGGGTCGCGCAGGTGTTCCAGGCAGTCGCCGAAGATCCAGCAGTCGCTCGGGAACAGGCCGTCCCAGCGGGCCGGGTCGATCTTCTCGATGTCGCAGGCGAAGGCCTCGGTGCAGAAGGCCTCGGCGACCTTCGCGTAGTCGGGGTCGATGTCGATGCCCACGTACTGGACCGCCGGCGCGCGTTCGCGCACCACGCGGGCGAGCGCGCCCTGCATGCAGCCCACCTCGACGATGCGCTTCGCGTTCGCGGGCACGAGCGACAGCAGCTCGGCGTTGACGACGTCGTGGGCGGGGGTCTGTTTCATGGCGGGGGTCTCGTGGGGTTCAGGCGGCGCGGGCGCCGGCGGAGAAGCGGCTGCGGATCTCGCCGAACGCGCTCATGTATTCGGGGAAACCGGTGGCGAGGTACGCGGACTTCAGCGCGTCGCTCATCACCGCCTCGTGCGGGTGCTGGCGGAAGCGGGTCATCGACCAGCCGAAGCCGAACGGGTTCGCCGCCTTCGCGCGCCAGCGCGGCTGCGTCGTCAGCAGGAACGACGCGAGGCGCTCCTGGATGAACACCTTGCGCTCGGCGGCCTTCTCGTACGTGGTGGCCACCGTGCAGCGGGCCTTGAGCACCGAGTCCGGTCCTTCGCACAGCGCGAAGAACGATTCGGTCAGGCGCAGCCACTCGCGCCAGAAGGCGGGCCGGGCGACGAAGTAGTTCGAGAACACCGTGCGCGACGAGTCCATCACCATCGAGCGAAGGTCCGTCGCGCGGCCGATCGATTTCAGGAAACCGTCCACCGCCTCGATGAAACCGGCGTCGAACGCCTCGGCCTGTTCGAAGACGTTGAGGAAAAACGCACCCATGTCGGGCTGCGGCGAGAAGAGCACCACGTCGTGGTCCGCCGCGGCGGCCTGCACGATCCCGGTGACCTGGGCGTGGGTGAGCTGCGTCTTGGCGCCGAACTTCGGCGAGAAGAAGCCGTAGAACGCCTGCTCGTCCAGGGTCTCGTTCAGCAGGAAGCGGCGGATCGGCCAATACTCGTACCAGTCGGGCCGCAGGTTGTCGAGGTTGTCCAGCATGCGGTAGCCCGGCTCCAGCGCGTCGCGCGTGGCCTCGGAGTACGCGATCTGGTACAGGTGCACGTCGGGCGCGGCCTGGCGTTCCTCCTGGTGCCGCAGGTGGAACCGGGCGATCGTGGAGACGCGGGACGCCGTGCGGTACAGCGCGGTCATGCCCTCGGCGGGGATCACCGGGTTCTCGAGGTACCAGGGCAGGTGTTTCGCGGTGAAGCGGCCGGCCACGCGCAGCTGGACCTGCGGGTTGCCGCGTTTGTTGAAGACGTGGAAGGTGGTGTCCACCTCGGCACGGTACACCTCGAGCGACTCGCCCTGGAGCCGGTGCAGCCAGAACTTGCCCTCCCACTGCGCGATGCTCTGCCCCAGGTGGTAGTCCGGGTACTGGAACATGCGGTCGGCGTCCGACAGGTCGAGCGCGAAGCCCACCTTCATCGCGCCGTGGCGCTCCGACAGCTCGCACAGCGTCGCGAGGAAGTCGGCGGGCAGGTCCGGGTGGAACTGCAGGTCGGGGTCGGTCACGCAGAAGCGGTCGGGCAGCGTGTCGTAGATCTCGGGGCGGGTCCAGCACAGGTGGCCGAAGTTGCCCTCGTTGCGCACGACGCGGCAGCGGAGCGTGTCGAGCCAGGCCCGTGTCTCTTCCCGGTCGCTCGCGTTGTCGAGCACGACGATGTCGTCGATGCCCAGCCGTTCGAGCTGCGCGACGGTGTTCGCCGCGAACTCGTGGTTGTTGTACGAGATGATCAGGACGGGGATCGACATGGAGGCGTTCGATCGGATCACTGCAGGCGCGACAGCACGCCGAGGCCCAGCGACCACATCATCGCGGTGGCCTGCTGGCCATCGTACAGCGCGTTGACGTAGGAGATGCGCAGGTTGTAGTGCTCGCCCTCGGACGACATCACGTCGAACAGCGAGCGGCGGCCGAGCTGCTGCCACTGCTGCAGCGTGAAGTTGCGCACCTTGTCGCTGTCGCGCACGATGTTCACGGTGCGGCGGGCGCGGTCGAACGAGGCGGACGCCTGTTCGTACACCTCGGCCATGCGGAACTTGCGGGCCTCGAGCGCCTCGGCGCGCTGCAGGCGGGCGGCCTCCGCGCGCTTGCGGGCGGCGCTCGCGCTGGAGTCGTTGCCGGCGTTGTAGAGCGGGATGTTCACGGTCAGGCCCGCGAAGTAGTTCGACTGGTTGTCCTGCCCCTTCACCTTCGAGCCGGTGATGGACGCGCTGATCTGCGGCCGCTGTCCGGCCACCACGGCCTTCGCGTAGCGGTCGCTCGCCTCGGCCTGGGCCGACAGCTGGGCGATCTCGCTGGACCGTTCGGCTTCGTCGAGCAGCTGGGACAGGTCCGGCAGGCCCAGCAGGCCGTTCGGGATGGCGTCGTCGGTGGGCAGCGCGTCGCCCACGAAGCGGCGCAGGCGCACCTCGATCTGCCTCACGGCGGATTCGGTCTGCACGCGCGAGAGTTCGGCCTGCTGCTCGGTCTTGCGGGCCTGGACCAGTTCGCTCGCGCGGCCCTTGTCGGCCGCGACGATGGTCTCGAGGGCCTGCACGAGGCAGCTCATCTTGCGGCCGTACTGCTGGTACACCTGGGCCTGCACGCGGTAGCGGCCGCGTTCGAGCACGAGGGACACGGTCTGCAGCCCGATCTGTTCTTCCGCGCTCAGTTCGCCGAGGCGCGCGGCCTCCGCGAGCTGCGTGCGCCATTCGTGGAGGCGGTTGATGCGGCCGCCGTCGTACAGGGGCATGGTCACGCTCAGCGAGCCGCGGCCCTGGTTGCCGGTCTGGTCGGGGTAGTTCGGGATCATCGTGCCGACGCGGCCCACGGTGCCGCCCAGGTTGACGAGCGGGTAGCCGGCCACGCGGGCCTCCTCCGCGTCGTCGGCGGCGGCTTCGGCGAGCAGCTTGGCCGCGCCGATGGCGTGGCTGCGGCGCACCGCCTCCTTCACCAGGCCCTGGATGTTCATGCGGGGGCCCTGCGCGGTGGTGGGCACCGCTTCCTTGCCCGTGCCGATGCGCGCCTCCAGCACCACCTCGTCGTCGAGGCAACGGGCCATCGCGGGAAGGGAGAAACAGGCGGCCGCCAGCACGGCGCACAGGCGCGTCAGGCGGGGCATGGGTCGGTTCATGGGGTCACTCCGGGCAGATCGTCGCCGCACGTGCGGCTGCCCTCTAGTACATCGCAGCCTTGAGGCCTGTGATGCCCGGAATCCCGGGGGAAAAACGCGCCAGTTCCGGAACGGAACGGGAGATCAGCGCTCCTTGAACGCTTCGCGGGACTTCATCATCGGGCGGAGCATGAAGTCCAGCACGGACCGCTCCCCGGTGCGCACCTCGACGGTGGCCGTCATGCCCGGCAGCACCGGCAGCGGCTTGCTGCCCTGCTTCAGCGTCGTGCGCTCGCCGCGCACCAGCACCCGGTAGTAGGTCTGGTCGGGGCCGGTGTTCTTCTCGGTCTCGCCCAGCACGTCGGGGCTGATGTACTCGATCTTGCCCTTCACGCCGCCGTAGGTCGTGTAGTCGTAGGCGGCCAGCTTGACCTCGGCCGTCTGGCCCACCCGCACGAAACCGATGTCCTTCGGCTTGATGCGGGCCTCGATCAGCATGCGCGAGCTGAGCGGCACGATCTCCATGATGGGGGCGCCGGGGCTCACCACGCCGCCGATGGTCACGGTGCGGATGTTCTTCACGAGGCCGCGCACCGGCGAGGTCAGCACGGTGCGGCGCAGCACGTCGGCGCGGCCGGCCATCTGCTCGTCGATCTGGGCGAGTTCGGTCTGCACGCGAACCAGTTCCGTGCTGGCGTCCTGGCGGAAGCGGTTGATGCGTTCCTGGCTCTGCAGCTGCAGGTCGTTCACCTGGCGGCGCAGGCGCATCACCTCGACGTCGGACATCAGGCCCTTGTTGGCCATGGCCTCCGAGACACCCAGCTCCTTCATCAGCAGCGCCACGCTGCGCTGGTTGGCCGACACGGCGGCGTCCAGCGCGTACTTGCGGGCGTTGTAGGCCTCGGTCTCGGCGGTGACGACGGCGGCCGATTCGATCACCTCGGGCGGGAACTTCAGCGGCCGGCCGACGGCCTCGGCCGACAGGCGCGCCACGGTGCCCTTGAGCGCCATGCGCTTGGCCTGGCCTTCGTTCTGCTGCGACTCGAATCGCGTGGGGTCGAGCTGCACCAGCTCCTGGCCTTCCTGCACCTGCATGCCCTCGCGCACGTACAGCTCGCGCAGCAGGCCGCCTTCCAGGCTGGCGATGACCTGCTCGCGGCCGTCGGGCACCACGCGGCCGTCGGCCCGGGTCACCTCGTCGACGCGGGCGATGGCCGCCCAGACGATCGCCGTGACGACGATGGTCAGCATCAGGTACAGCGCCCACGTGATGCGGGGCGTGTCCTCCACGATCTGGGCCGCGCGCAGCTGCGACAGGAAGCGCGTGTCGCCTTCCTTCAGCGCCGGATCGGCCGATTTTTTCCCGAAGCCCAGCATCAGACGGACGCCTCGCGCTGGACCGGCTGGGTCGACGGGTGCATGTGCACGTTCTGCGGCGCCTCAGCCGGGGCCGAGCTGGCCGCGGGCTTCTGGCCCGACAGCGCGGCGAGCACGGCGTTCTTGCCGCCGTCCATCACCACCTTGCCGCTGTCGACCACCACGATGCGGTTGACGAGTTCGAGCACCGCCGGACGGTGCGTGACGACGATGAGCGTGCGGTTGCCCGCCGCTTCCTTGAGCTGGCGCAGGAACAGGATCTCGGACTGGGCGTCCATCGAGCTGGTGGGTTCGTCCATCAGCAGGATCTGCGGCTGCGTGACGAGGCAGCGCGCGAGCGCCACCAGCTGCCGCTGCCCCCCCGACAGCAGCGAGCCCATCTCGCCCACCGGCAGCTCCCAGCCCTGCGGGTGGGTGGACACCATGCGGTCGAGGCCGGTGACCTTCGCCACCTCGGTCAGGCGCGCGGCGTCGATGTTGGGCCGGCCCATCGTGACGTTCTCGCGCAGCGTGCCGTTGAAGAGGCGCGGCTCCTGGGAGACGAAACCCACGCGCCGGCGGAAGTCGGCGGGGTCGATCTGGCGCAGGTCGATGCCGTTGGCCTCGACCATGCCCTCGGTGGGCTGGTACAGCCCGCCCAGCATGCGCAGGATGGTCGACTTGCCGCTGCCGATGCGCCCGAGGATCGCCGCGCGTTCGCCCGGTTCGAACTTGAGGGTGACGCCCTTGAGCACCTTCGGCGCCGGCTCCTCGCCCACCTGCGGGTACGAGAAGCCCACTTCCTGCAGGCCCAGGCGGCCGTTGATCTCGTGGTTCGCGACGTAGGTGCGGCCAACTTCGCGTTCGGTGGGCTGCGCCATCAGGTGGTCCAGCGACACCATCGCGGCGCGGGCGCCCTGGTAGCGGGTGGCCAGGCCCACGACGCTGCTGAGCGGGCCGATGGCCCGGCCCGCGAGCATCACGGAACCGATGAGCGCGCCGCCGCTGATCTCGCCGGCGTGGATCAGGTAGACGCCCCAGACGAGCATCACGATGGTCACGCCCTGCTGGGCCGCCATCGACAGGTTGTTGGTCCAGCTCGACATGGCCCGCGACTTCAGCGCGGACTCGGCCGCGGCGGCGTTGGCCTGCTCGTAGCGTTCGAGGAAGCGGCCCTGCGCGCCCATCGCCTTCAGGTCCTCGAGGCCCTCGACGGCCTCCACCAGCACGCCCTGCAGGTCGGCCTGGTGGGCCATGTTCGCGCGCATCGAGCGGCGCAGCGACGACTGGATCAGCACGGCCACGCCGAGGATCAGCGGGATGGCCAGCACCAGCACCCACCCGAGCGGGCCGCCGACGATGAAGGTCATGCCGACGAACAGCACGATGAACGGCAGGTCGCTCAGCGCGGACAGCGTGGCGCCCGCGAAGAATTCCCGCACCACCTCGATCTGCGCGAGCTGGTGGGCGTAGGCGCCGGCCGAGGTCGGGCGGTGCTCCATGCGGATGTCGAGGCTCTGGCGGAACAGCAGCGAGCCGATGATGTTGTCGCTCTTCTTGCCCGCCGTGTCGATCAAATGGCTGCGCAGCTGCTTCGACAGCATGTCGAACACCATCGCGAGCGTGGCCGCGGTGGCCAGCGCCCAGAGCGTCACGAACGCCTGGTGCGGGATCACCTTGTCGAACACCACCGACGTGACGAGCCCCGTCACCATCATCAGCAGGTTGCTCAGCAGCGCGGCGAGCAGCGCCGAGCGGTAGTACGGCAGGAAGCGGCGCATCGTGCCCCAGAGCCAGTGGGCGCCCGGGTCGTGCAGGATCTCGTCGCGGCGGCGCTGTTCCACCACCTGGGGCGACGCGACGAACGCGACACCCGTGTATTCGTTCTGCAGCTCGGACTCGGCCGCCTCGCAGGCGTGGAACTCCGCGCCGGGCATCACCACGTCGTAGCGCGTGCCGCCCTCGCCCGCCGGCAGGCGGCGCACGACGATGCAGGCGTCGCCGTTGCGCAGCAGCAGCACGCACGGCATCAGCAGCGCGTGGATGTCGGGCAGCTTGCGCTGGATCATGCCGGCGGTGAAGCCGGCCTCGCGCATCACGCGGATGGCCTGGTCCGGCCCCAGGGCGCCGGACATCGGCAGGCCCGACAGCAGCGACGCGCCCGACCGCTCGCGTCCGTGGTGCCGCGTCAGCCAGACGAGCGACTGCAGCAGCGGATCGTCACCGCCCACGGCATCCGCCACCGGCGCGAGCGCCGGGTCGTCGGTCAGAAAGGGTTCCTGGCGGGCCGACATGGTCTAGGGAATGGATCGCCCCCGGCTCACGCGCCGCGGTGCTCGAGCGCCAGGCGCTCGAACGCGTTCTCGAGGTCGCGCACCAGCGCGGGCACGTCGAAGAGGCGCGACTGGCGGCCATGTTCGGCGAGGTAGCGCTTGTGGGAGGCCACGCGCATCGGGTTGTTGCCCAGCTGCACCGCGAGGCGCTCGTAGCTCTCGACGTCGAACGTCACGAGGTCGGGCAGGCCCACGTTGGTCAGCAGGCTGCCGGCCATGCGCGAGATGTACGCGCGGCCCGACATCGTCAGGATCGGCAGGCCCATCCACAGCGCATCGCTCGCGGTGGTGCCCCCGTTGTACGGGAAGGTGTCGAGGAACAGGTCGGCGAGCTGGAAGCGGGCCAGGTAGTCCGGCGGCGCGACGCGCGGCGCGAAGATCAGGCGGTCGCGGGCGATGCCGTGGGCGTCGGCCTCGCGCAGCAGGTTCTCGCGGCACCATTCGTTGTCGGCCAGCAGCCACAGCACGCTGTCCTCCACCTGCGACAGGATGCGCATCCACGTGCGGAACAGCGTGTCGGTGAACTTGAAGTTGTTGTTGAACGAGCAGAAGACGAACTTGCCCTCGGGCAGGTCGTAGTCGGCGCGTGTCGGGGTGGCGCCCACCTCGCGCTGGCGGTCGCTCACCTGGTAGCAGTGCGGCACGTACAGCGGCTTTTCGGTGCAGTACGGCAGCAGCTCGGGCGGCATCACGAACGGGTCGGCGACGATCCAGTCCACCCCCGGCAGGCCGGACGTGCCCGGGAAGCCGAGGTAGCTGACCTGCACCGGCGCGGCGCGCTTGCCCAGGATGGCCGGGCGGGCGCCGTTGGTCAGGCCCTGCAGGTCGACCAGGATGTCGATGCCGCAGTCGGCGATGCGGCGGGCGGCGGTGTCGTCGTCCAGGCCGCCGAGCGGCACGTAGTGGTCCATGGCCGCGCGCAGGCGGGCGCGCAGCGGCGTGCCGTCCTCGCGGCTCCAGCAGAAGGCGAACACCTCGAAGCGGCTGCGGTCGTGCAGCTCGAACAGCTCGGCGGTCAGCAGGCCCACGGCGTGCATGCACAGGTCGCCCGACAGGTAGCCGATGCGGATGCGGCCGGTGCGGGCCGGCTTGCCCTGGTGGTACGGCACGTCGGCGGGCTTCGGCACGCGCTCGTGCACGAACCGCTGGGCGGCCATCAGCTGCAGCGCGGGGTCGTCGGAGGCGCTCAGCATCGCGAGCGGCGACGTGCCCACCACGAGCTGGTTCATCGTGACCTCGCCCACCGGCTGGTACCGGGGCCACTTGCACTGCTTCTGGCGCAGGTGCACGTAGTGCTGGATCACGTCGGACTGGTCGGGCTTGATGCGCAGGCTCTTGCGCAGGAATTCCTCGGACTCGTCGTAGCGCCGCTGCGTCTCGAGCAGGCGGGCGGAATTGTTGATGGCGTGCAGGCGCAGTTCCGGGCTGCCCGGCAGCGCCGGCTTGCCGGATTCGGTCTCGGCGATGGCCAGCGCCCACTCGGCCAGGGCTTCGTCCACCCGGCCCTGCTGTTCCAGCTGGTGGCCGAGGTTCACCCGGGCCTGCAGGAACTCGGGCTTGAAGTCGAGCGCCTGGCGGTAGGCGCGTTCAGCCTCCTGCGGACGGCGCAGCGCCCCGAGCACGGTGCCCCAGTTGAAGCAGGCGATGTGGCGGTGCGGGGAGTCGGTGGAGGCGATCCATTCGGCGTACAGCTGGGCCGACCCTTCGACGAGGCCCCGGCGGTTGAGCTGTTCGGCCCGTTCCAGCAGGTCGCCCAGGCCCATGCCTCCGGACTTGGCCAGGGCGATTTCTCGCTCGAGGTCGGTCGGGGACGTCGCGGCGGCGCTGCCCGCGGCGGGCGGACGGGGGGCGGTGGAGTCGGTCATGGGCCACGGTAAGGAATGAGGCCCCCCGATTGTGGGCAGGCCGTCGGCCTTCCGGTCCGGTCAATAAGGGGGCGATTCGCGCACTATTCCGCGCGTCCGGACCGGGCGTCAACCCGTCCGCCCCCCTCCTGCGGCCGAGGCGAGCCTCCATCCCGACGGGCGTGCAGGTTCTCCCCGTGCGTGGCAGGATGTCCGGTGCATCGCGTGACGCCTGTCACACCCCGCGCGGGGTGCGGGGGCACAATCCGCGCACCCCCAGGTCGAATTCCCCCAGGAGAGCATTGATGGCCACAAAGAAATCCGGTTCCCACGCGTTCGACTCCACCGTGAAGAGCTTCAAGACCGCGTCGGGCAAGACCGGCAAGTTCTTCTCCCTCCCCGAGCTGGCCAAGGTCTACCCGAACGTCGCCAAGCTCCCGATCTCGATCCGCATCGTGCTGGAATCGGTGTTGCGCAACTGCGACGGCCGCAAGATCACCCCGGAACACGTCGAGCAGCTGGCGAACTGGAACCCCACCGGCGACCGGGTGGACGAGATCCCGTTCGTGGTCGCCCGCGTGGTGCTCCAGGACTTCACCGGCGTGCCGCTGCTGGCCGACCTCGCCTCGATGCGCAACGTGGCCGTCGAGCAGGGCAAGAACCCGAAGCGCATCGAGCCGCTGGTGCCCGTCGACCTGGTCGTCGACCACTCGGTCATGGTGGACCACTACGGCACCAAGGACGCCCTCGACCTGAACATGAAGCTCGAGTTCAAGCGCAACAACGAGCGCTACGAGTTCATGAAGTGGGGCATGCAGGCCTTCGACACCTTCGGCGTCGTGCCCCCGGGCTTCGGCATCGTCCACCAGGTGAACCTCGAGTACCTGGCCCGCGGCGTGCACGAACATGCCGACGGCACCTACTACCCCGACTCGCTGGTGGGCACCGACAGCCACACCACGATGATCAACGGCATCGGCGTCGTGGGCTGGGGCGTGGGCGGCATCGAGGCCGAGGCCGGGATGCTGGGCCAGCCGGTGTACTTCCTGACCCCCGACGTGGTGGGCTTCGAGCTCACCGGCCAGCTGCGCCCGGGCGTCACCGCCACCGACCTCGTGCTCACCGTCACCGAACTGCTCCGCAAGGAGAAGGTGGTGGGCAAGTTCGTCGAGTTCTTCGGCGAGGGCACGAGCACCCTCTCCCTCCCCGACCGCGCCACCATCGGCAACATGGCCCCGGAATACGGCGCCACCATGGGCTTCTTCCCGGTCGACGAGAAGACCATCGAGTACTTCGAGGGCACCGGCCGCACGAAGAAGGAGATCGAGGCCTTCGAGGCCTACTTCCGTGCGCAGAAGATGTTCGGCGTGCCGCGCTCGGGCGAGATCCACTTCTCCAAGGAAGTGTCGCTCGACCTGTCCACCGTGACCCCGTCCCTCGCCGGCCCGAAGCGTCCGCAGGACCGCATCGAGCTCCGCAAGATGCGCAAGGAGTTCACCGAGCTGTTCTCGAAGCCCACGTCGGCCAACGGCTTCAACCAGCCGGCCGAGAAGCTGCACCAGACCTACAAGACCACCGACGGCATCGACATCAAGAACGGCGACATCCTGATCGCCGCCATCACGTCGTGCACGAACACGTCGAACCCGGCCGTGCTGCTGGCCGCGGGCCTGCTGGCGAAGAAGGCCGTCGAGCACGGCCTGACGGTCAAGCCGCACATCAAGACGTCCATCGCCCCGGGCTCGCGCATCGTCACGGAGTACCTCGACAAGACGGGCCTGAGCCAGTACCTCGACAAGCTGGGCTTCACGCTCGCCGGCTACGGCTGCACCACCTGCATCGGCAACGCGGGCGACCTCGCCGCGCCGCTCAGCCAGGCCATCGTCGACAACGACATGATCTGCGCGGCCGTGCTGTCGGGCAACCGCAACTTCGAGGCGCGCATCCACCCGCTGATCAAGGCCAACTTCCTCGCGTCGCCGCCGCTGGTGGTCGCCTACGCCATCGCCGGCAACGCCAACATCGACCTGATGACCGAGCCGGTGGGCAAGAACAAGGCCGGCAAGGACGTCTGGCTCGGGGACATCTGGCCCTCGACGGAAGAGATCCAGAAGCTGATGAAGTTCGCGATGAACGCGAAGGCCTACCGCGCGAACTACGCCCAGGTGGCCGACAAGCCGGGCAAGCTGTGGGAGAAGATCGACGGCGTGAAGGGCGAGGTGTACTCCTGGCCGCAGAGCACGTACATCGCCAAGCCCCCGTTCTTCGACGACTTCCACATGGCCCCGGGCCACTCGAAGCTCGGCGTGCAGGGTGCGCGGGCCATGGCTCTCTTCGGTGACTCCATCACCACCGACCACATCTCGCCGGCCGGCTCCATCAAGGAGCAGTCGCCCGCCGGGCAGTGGCTGAAGGAGAACGGCGTCCAGAAGGCCGACTTCAACAGCTATGGCTCGCGCCGCGGCAACCACGACGTGATGGTGCGCGGCACCTTCGCCAACGTGCGCATCAAGAACCTGATGATCCCGCCGGCCGCCGACGGCAGCCGCGAGGAAGGCGGCGTCACGCTGTACCAGCCGGGCGGCCAGAAGATGTTCATCTACGACGCCGCGATGAAGTACATGGCCGCCAACGTGCCCACCATCGTCTTCGCGGGCGAGGAGTACGGCACGGGGTCGTCACGCGACTGGGCCGCCAAGGGCACCCAGCTGCTGGGCATCAAGGCCGTGGTGGCGCGCAGCTACGAGCGCATCCACCGCTCCAACCTCGTGGGCATGGGCGTGCTGCCGCTGCAGTTCAAGGGCACCGACTCGTGGGAATCGCTGGGCATCCAGGGCAACGAGACCTTCGACATCCGCCTGGGCACCGAACTGACGCCGCAGCAGGAAGCCACGCTCGTGATCACGCACCCGGACGGCACCACCCGCGACGTGAGCCTCACGCTGCGGATCGACACGCCGATCGAGGTGGACTACTACAAGCACGGCGGGATCCTGCCGTTCGTGCTGCGCCAGCTGCTGGCGGCCTGATCCACCACGTGTCGTCCCGGCGAACGCCGGGACCCACCGCACCCAGGCGCGCCGTCGGTCAGTGGGCCCCGGCGTCCGCCGGGGTGACCGGGTCCTGCGGGGTGGGCAGGTACTTGTCCGAGGTGATCCCCATCGACACGTAGATGCTGGTCACCCCTTCGACCCCGATGTCCGCCGGCGTCACCCACTCCTGCGGCACGTACAGCAACCCGCCCCCCACCGGCACCGGCGCCGTGGGCACCAGCACCGCCAGGTACGGCAGCCCGTTGACCATCACCGGCGCCTTCGTCGACAGCAGCCCCAGCACGGCGGCGCCGCCGGCGCCGCCGAAGTGCAGCCACACCGCGCTCATCGACTTGGTGCCGTCGGCCTCCTTCTGCGCGAGCAGGTCCACGAACTTCTTCACGAGGTCGTAGACGGTGCGCACGACCGGGATGCGCTGCAGCACGTTGTTGACGGCCGTCGCCAGCACGCCGCGCGCCCGGCTGCGCACCACCACGCCCAGCCCGTACACCGCGGCGATCACGATGCCGATGCCGATCAGGTAGCCGGCCATCACGGACCCGGCCGCCCCGATGCCGATGGCCACCAGCAGGCGGCCGATGAAACTCCCGGGGCCGAGCCACTGCACGAGCAGCTGCACGACCCAGACGAAGATCAGCACCGTGGCCGCGAGCGGCAGCGCGGCGAGCAGGCCGGCGAGGAAGGTGCGGGACAGGTGGCGGACGGCGAAATTCATGGCGCCGAGTCTCTCACGCCACGGTGTCAGGGCAATCCGAACAGCTCCGAGACCGCTTCCCGGTAGGCCGCCTGCCCCACGGCGTTGGTGCTGTGGTGCGAGCCGCCCTCCACCAGCACGAAACGCTTGTTCGGCCCGGGTGCACGGTCGTACAGCGCACGGCCCAGTTCGGGTTTGATGAGGCGGTCCTCGCTGCCGTGCACCACCAGCACCGGCGCCTTGACCCGCGCGATGCGCTCCGCGGAGTCGAAACGCTGGGTGATGAACGGGCCCACCGGCAGCCAGCCCCACTCCATCGTGCGGAACACGTCGGGCACCGACGTGAACGTGCCCTCGAGCATCAGCCCCGACAGGCCGTCGGCGTCCGCCGCCAGCTGCACCGCGATGGCCCCGCCGAGCGAATGGCCGAAGATGAAGCGTTTCGCCTCGGGCGTCCGGGCGCCGAGCCAGTCCCACGCGGCACGGGCGTCCTCGACGGAGCGGACCTCGGACGGCAGCTCGGCCGTGCTTTCACCGAAGCCGCGGTAGTCGATGGCCAGCACCGCGAAACCGAGTTCGTGCATGCGCCGGATGCGGCCCGAGCTGCTGCGCACGTCCCAGCGGGCGCCGTGCAGGTACAGCAGGCGGGGCGCGGCGGGATCGTCCTGCGGCACCCACAGGCCGTGCAGGCGCACCGGCGTGCCCTCGGCGCGCGACGTGAACTCGATCCACACGTCCTGCATGCCGTCGGCCTCGGACGCGCCGCGGGCCCACGTGCGCTGGCCCGGCTGGAACACCCAGCGCCGCTGCTGCTCGTCGAACGCGCCACAGCCGGAGACGAGGCCGGACACGGCCAGCAGCCCCGCAAGGACCCATCGCGCGGTTCGCCCCACCCGCATGGGACTCAGCCCTTGGCGTGCGACGCGAACGCCGCCTCGTCGAAGCCGACCGTGACCCGGCCGTCCGCCCATTCGACCACCGGCCGCTTGATGACACTCGCCTGCTCGGCCATCAGCCGCGCGGCGGACGCCTCGTCGACCACCGCGGCCTTCGTCGCGTCGTCGAGCTTGCGCCACGTGGTGCCCTGGCGGTTGACCAGGCGCTCCCAGCCCACGGCCTTCATCCACGCGGGCAGCTTCGCCACCGGCACGCCAGCCTTCTTGAAGTCGTGGAACGTGGCGTCGACACCGTGGTCGGCCAGCCAGGTGCGGGCCTTCTTGACGGTGTCGCAGTTGGGGATGCCGTAGAGCGTGATCGGGTTCATCGGGAATGACGCGTTGGAAACGGAAAAGGCGCCGCAAAGCGACGCCTCCCGAGTTTACGCAAGCCCGCCCCGTGGGGGTATTCAGCCGCGCATGTGCGCCGGGGCTTCGCCCACGGCCGAGTTGAACATCTTGAGGTTGTCCTTCGCCGACAGCTTGAACACCCCCACGGCCTCGGCCACGCGGTTGGCCTGCACGGCGAGGCTTTCGGCCGACGCCGTGCTCTCCTCCACCAGCGCCGAGTTCTGCTGGGTCATGTGGTCCAGCTGGGTCACGGCGGTGTTGATCTGGCCGATGCCCGAGCTCTGCTCCAGCGACGCGTTGGCGATGGTGCCGACCAGTTCGGTCACGCGGCGCACCTGGGTCACGATGTTCTCGATCGACGAGCCGGCGGAGTCCACCAGCTTCGCGCCGGCCTCCACGCGGTTCACGCTGTCGGCGATCAGCGAACGGATCTCCTTGGCCGACTGGGCGCTGCGCTGGGCGAGGCTGCGCACCTCGCTCGCCACCACCGCGAAGCCGCGGCCCTGCTCGCCGGCGCGGGCGGCTTCCACCGCGGCGTTCAGGGCGAGGATGTTCGTCTGGAACGCGATGCTGTCGATCACGCCGATGATCTCGGCGATCTGCTTGCTCGACTTGGTGATGCCCTCCATCGTGGCGATCACCTCGCCCACCACCTTGCCGCCGGTCTCGGCGGCCTCGCTCGCCGACGCCGCCACCTGGGTGGCCTGGCGCGCGGTCTCGGAGTTGCTGCGCACGGTGGTGTTGATCTCCTCCATCGACGCGGCCGTCTCCTGCAGGTTGCTCGCCTGGTTCTCGGTGCGCGAGGACAGGTCGAGCGTGCCGGCGGCGATCTCGGACGTGGCGCGCTGCATCTGCGACAGGCCGTCGCGCACGTCCAGCACGGTCGCGCGCATGTTCACGTTCATCTGCGTCAGCGCGCGCATCAGGCCGCCGATCTCGTCGGCCCGGCTGCTGGTCATCTGCGAACCCAGGTCACCGGCGGCGATCAGGTTGGCGAAACGCATCGCGCGGCGCAGCGGCTCGACGATGGACGTGGCGAGGTAGTAGCCGCCACCCACGAACGAACCGATCTGCAGGGCGAGCGCGGCCCAGTACGACCACGACGACGTCGAGCTGGTCAGCGCCCAGAAGAAGCTGGCGACGCCGACCAGCGCCATGCCGGCCATCGTGCCCCAGATGTGGCCCTTGAGGCCGAACGACTGCCACTTGATGCGGGCCTTGTTCCACGGGTTCAGGCGCATCGGCTTGCCGTGGCGCAGCACGAGCTTCTTGTCCTGGCCGCTGGTCATCTGCCGGTACACCGGCTCCATCTCGGCGATCTCGGCGGCCGACGGCTTGCTGTGCACCATCAGGCTGCCGGCGAACTGGCCATTCGCGTAGAGCGGGGAGATGTTCAGGCGCAGCCAGTACGGCTCGCCGTTCTTGCGCTGGTTCTTGATCAGGCCGGTCCACGGCTGGCGGCCCGCGCGGATGGTCACGACCATGTCGGTCAGCACGGCCATCGGCGTGTCCTTGTGGATCACGCGGGCGGCGGGCGTCCCCTTCAGCTCGTCCCAGGTGTAGCCGCTCGCCTTCAGGTACGACGGGTTCGCGTAGGCGAAGTTGCTGTTCTTGTCGCCGAGCAACACCAGCAGTTCGCTGTCATCGGTGGTGTGGTCGTTCTGGACGGTCATGAAGTCGCTCCGGTGTTTCTTGTTGAACTGGTACGGCCCCGTTCCCGTGCGGCCGCAAGCACTCCAGGCTTTTTTCGGCGGCCGTGCAGCAATCCTTGAGCGGAACCTCATCCGTAGTAACCAGAAGTTCACACGAACGGCCGGTCGGGCGATGGCCGAACGGCTCAAGTCCGCCGGAATCCGTTCAGCGCCGTGACGCGGGCGACCACCGGCATCTCGGCGCGCGGGACGGAGGGATGATCGTGTCGCGGCCCGACGTGCCCTCGATCGCCTTCACCAGGTCGATGCCGATCACGACCGGGTCGTGGTCCGACGAACGGAAGGCGTTCGGCTGGTACAGGTCCTGCGGCTTGAACTCGAGGTTGTAGTCGATGACGAACGGCTCGTCGGCGTTGACGTGCCACTCGGCCGCGCCCACCACCTTCGCGTTCAGCGACGGCGTGGCCAGCGCGTTGTCGAGGCGGCCGGCGCCCCCGTCGAACACGTACGAGTACGCCTGCGGGTCGAAGCGGCCCACCACGTCGACGTAACCCCCCTCGGTCACGAGGTGGTGGATCGGGTCTTCCTGGGCGTAGGCGTTGAAGTCACCGATCAGCAGCACGTTCGGCGTGGGCAGGCCGGCGGCGAAGCTGCGCAGCGCCTGGGCCTGCGACACGCGGCGGGCGTTGAAGCAGCCCTGCAGGTCGCCCTGGTCGGCGTCGGCACCCGACGCGCCCGTGCAGCCCTTCGACTTGAAGTGGTTCACGACCACGGCGAAACGCTCGCCGTTGGCGGCCTCGAACACCTGCGCGAACGGCGGGCGGTTGTGGATGGCCGACGGATCGCTGATCGACGGCACCGGACGCGACAGGCGCGCCGGCTTGTAGATCATCGCGACCTTGATGGCGTCGGTGCCGGTGCCCGTGGACGGGTCCGGCACGGCGGCGTACTGCACCGAGCCGAGGCGGGCGTTCAGCGCGGCGACGAGGTTGTTCACCGCGGTGAGGCCGTTGTTCTGGATCTCCATCAGGCCCACGACGTCGGCGTCGATGGCGGCGAGGCTCTCGACGATCTTCGTGCGCTGGCGGTTGAACTCGTCGGTGCTGTTGGCGCCGCGGCAGTCGTCGGCCGAGTTGCTCGGGGGGCACACGTTGCTGCCGTTGTTCAGCGTGGTGAAGTAGTTCAGCACGTTCGCGCCGGCCACCTTCACGTTGCCGCCGACCACCGGCGAGGTGAGCGGACGCGGGTGCGTGCGCTCGATCACCGGGGCGACCGTCGGGTGGATCTTGTAGTCGCCGAAGCCGGTGGTGTTGTTCGTGGCCAGGCCGTAGTCGATCACGCCCGTGACGCCGTCCACCGTGTCGCCCGCGCGCACGGTGCCGTCCACGCCGATGTAGGGGATCGGGTTCGGGTTCTGCAGCGAGCTGCCGTCGTCGAGCAGGATGCGGCGGCGCGCGTTGTCGGCGTCCACCGCCTGCGCGGCGGCGCCCGGGCGGGCGACGTTCGTGGGCGTCGGCAGGCGGCCGCCGGCCGACAGCGTCAGCTGGCCGTAGCGGCCCAGGAAGTGGTTCTGCGAGACGGTCAGCGGGCCGGGGATCGTGACCAGCATGCCTTCGTGGCGCTCGAGGTCGTCGTTCCGGATCTCGGGCAGCGTGACCAACACCGGCACGATCGTGGCACCCGTGCCCAGCACGGTGATGCCGGACACGTTGGTGAGTTCGGTGACGGTGTGCGACGCCGTGTCGGCGTTGCCGGCCGCGCCGGTGTCGTACTCGGTCACGGTGCCCGTCAGGCGCACGCTCTGGCCGGCCAAGACCGTGGGCGTGGTGCTCGTGAAGACGAGGATGCCGTCGGAGGTCAGCGGGTCGTTGTCACCCACCGGGTCCTGCAGGAAGAAGCCGTTGTTCATCACCTTCGTCACGACGCCTTCGGTCGTCACGGTCGTGCCCACGCGCGGGCTGGTGGCGCCCGAACCCTGGATGGCGGGGATGGCGGTGATGCCGCCCACGTCGACGAACAGAAGGAGAAGGCCGGCGACCCATGCCGCAATGGATTCGAGTTTCATGCCGTTCCGGGAAAGTGGAGAGAGCCGCCCCCAGTCTTGCTGTTTCCCATCCCGGATCAGGACGTCCGCGTCCGACATATGACCACCGAACCATGCCGGCACGGGAGCAACCCGATCGCCGCCGCTGCCGGGGCTGCCGCTCGCGATGTGCCTCAAGCACCTGCGCGGGCGGCGCTGAGGGTCACTGGTAGTCGGCGGCCGGCCGCTGCCGGTTGCATTCCGGGTGTTCTCGGAAGCGGGACTGCAGGCAGGCCCGCGCCTCGCACACCGCCTTGACGACGGCGCGCTTGCCGGCGCACGACGACGACGGGCTCTCGGTCACGGCCACCTCGCGGCGTGGTGCGTTCGCGGGCGCGGCGGGCGGCGGGTTGGCCGCGTGAAGGCGCGGCGACTGGCCGAGCGGCATCTCCGCGGCCGGGCCGGGCGGCCCGAGCTTCACCTCGGGCAGGTCGGGCAACGCGACGCTCTTCTCGGGCGCCACGCGGGCCGTGTGCCACGTGCCCCCGACGATCAGCGCCACCGCCAGCGCCGCCGCCGCCCAGGGCAGGACACGCCGCGCGCGCGACGGGCCGGCAGGCGCTGGTGGCGACGGCACCTGCACGGTGGGCTGCCACTCGCCGGACACCGGCGCGGGTGGCGGGTCCACCGCCAGCACGCGCGGGGTGGACGGCGGCGGCACCACGATGCCGTCGAGCGCGTCGCGCAGTTCCTTCACGCTCTGCGGCCGCTGGTCGGGCACGACGGCGAGCATCCAGTCGATGGCCGCGCGGGTGCCTCGGTCGAGCAGCGGCCACGACGACGCGGGCGCCTCGGCCAGCACGGGCATCGCATCGCGCACCGCGCGCACGGCCGCGGGCGGCGGCATCAGCCCGGTCACGAGGTGGTGGGCCACGGCGCCCAGCGCGTACAGGTCGGTCCACGGCCCCTGGCGCATGCCGGGCACGTCGCCGTACTGCTCCACCGGGGCGAAGCTGGGCTTGAGCACGGCGGTCAGGGTCTGGGTGCGGTCGCCGATGACGCGGCGCGCCGCGCCGAAGTCGAGCAGCACGGGCCGGCCGCCGGGCAGCAGCAGGATGTTGTCGGGCGAGATGTCGCGGTGGTACACGTCGGCCCGGTGCAGTTGCTCGATCGCGTCGAGCAGCGGGTCGAGGAAGGCGCGCAGGCGCGTGTCGTCGACCGGGCCGTCCGCGGTGAAGCGCCGGTGGCTGGCCACCTGGCCGTCGTAGTACGGCATCGCCATGTAGGCGGTGCCGTTCGTTTCCCAGAAGCGGTGCACCTTGACGAGCGACGGGTGGTCGAACCGCGCGAGCAGCTGCGCCTCGTTGACGAAGGAGCGCAGGCCCGCGTCGAAGGTGTCGCGGTGCGACGGCGAGCGCAGCGTGACCCGGCCGTCGGCCCCGCGGCCCGCCAGCACCGTGGGCAGGTATTCCTTCACCGCGACCTGGCGCAGCAGCACCTGGTCCACCGCGAGGTAGACGATGCCGAAGCCGCCCACGCCGAGCACCCGCTCGACGATGAACTCGCCGATGCGTGCGCCCGGTTTCAGGGCGTCGAGGCTGTCGGGAGAAGGGGGCGCACCGGGCGCGTCGGAACGGGACATGGAGGGCGGGAGGCGACCCGCGGGGGCGGGCGCACCAGTATCGGGCCGAACGCCCCGCTTCCCGCGGACAGCCCCACTGCCGTCAGGCGCGGGCGTGACTTGCTGCGCACCGTCGGCGGGTCATGGCCCCGGTGCGGGCACGCTCACGAGCACCGAGGCGGTGGCGACCACCGCGCCGTTGGCATCCTCGCCCTGCGCGACGACGCGGTACAGGCCGGCCGGCACCACCGGCGGTGCGAGTTCCGCCGAGAAGCCGGGCGCCGCCGCGAGCACCTCGACGGCCCCGCCGCCCAGCGCGCCGCGCAGCAGGAAACGCACGCGCCGGATCGGCGAGTCGGGGTCGACGTCGGCCACCACCGGCAGCCGCAGCCCGCGGCCGCGCCGGGCCTCCGCCAGGTTCCAGGACGGTCCCGGTTCCACGATGCGCAGCGGCTGGGCCGTGGTCGCGGGCGCCACGGCGATGCGCCAGCCGCCGAGGGCCCCGCGGTCCTTCGCCTCCGGCCGCACCCATTCGAGCGGCACCGTGACGCCGTGGGTGGTGTCCGCGGGCAGGGTCACCTCCACGCGCGCCCGCACCGGCACGCCCGGCGCCAGCACCAGGCCCTCGGTGCCGCGCGCACGGAGGCCGTCGACCGCGCCGGCCACCAGGTCGTACCGGGCGGGGCCCGTCTCGCCGCACCCCGGCGGCGCGGGTTGCAGCATTAGTTCGAGCTGCGCCACGAGCCGCCGCGCGCGGCCGGCGGGCACCGGCGCGGGGTCGCTGCGCAGCAGCGCGGCCAGGCGCGGGGCATCGGGACACGCGAGGGGCGAGACCCGCACCTCGCCGTCGTCGACGCCGGCGAGCGGCACGCGGTACGTGCCGTCGCCCGGCCCCGCGCCGGTGAGCGTGGCTACCGCCGTCCACGGCGCCGCGGCCGACGCGCGGTGCAGCACCGGGTAGCGCCGGCCCGACCGCAGCGCGCGGGTGGACAGCACCGCGCCCTCCCCCTCGGCGGTCCACTTCGGCCGGTCGGCGAAGGGACGGGCCAGCGGCTCGCCCACGAAGAGCCCCTGCCCGGGGTGCTGCACCGACTTCCAGTACGCCTCGATCAGCGTCGCGCCGCGCAGGTACTGGTCGACCAGGACGGACACCTTCGGGAACTTGTCGGCCACGGCGAACGGTTCCTCGACCGTGCCGTAGCTCGCGGTGAGGCCCGCCTTCAGCCACTCGATCACGGTGGTCTGCTGCGTGCCGCCGATCACGCCGCCCGACGAGGTCAGGCTGTCCCCCACCGCGCCGGGGCGGTACGTGTTGTTGGCGAGGTCGGGCGTGCGCGACAGGCCCGTGAAGTAGAAGAGCACGCCGGTGTGGCCGGTGAGCGCGTCGCCACCACCCTTGCGGTGGTCGACCAGTTCGAAGTGGACTCCCGGGATGGCCGCCGCCTTGATGAAATCGGGCCAGCGGAGGCTGCGCACCTTGTCGCTGGTGTTCATCAGGTAGCCGTCGCCCGCGGGCCGCGTGCCGTCGGCGCGCACGCCGCGGTCGATGAGCACGCGGGCCTCGTCGAGCGTGGCCGCGCCGAGCATCATCGACGGGCGGATGCCCAGGTCGTCCCACGGGCGCGTGCTGTCGCTGTCGAAGTACGGCGACACCAGCGGGCCGGCACGGTCGCCCAGGCTGCAGCGGCGGTCGTCGTAGCCGAGCGCGAAGGCGCTGGTGATGGACATCGCGCAGCCACCGGCCACGCGCGACGGGGTCACCCACGTCAGCAGCGTGGCCTGCACGCGCGCGGGCAGCTGTTCGTCGAGGCGGGCCTTCAGCGCGGTGAAGGCGGCCGCGGGGATCGTGTTTCCCTGCGCGGGCGCGGGCACCGGCAGGCGCACGACGTTGGCGGCGGGGATGCCGCGCGCCTTGCGGTAGTGCTCGGCGATGGCCTCGGACACCGGGTCGCCCTCGCGCACCACGATGCCCAGTTCGTCGGGCTGCAGCGACGTGCGCGGGGGCTGCAGCACGGGCGCCGCCCCGGCCCAGCCGGTCGCCGCGAGCAGACCGAGCGCGGTGAGGAGGCGCATCACGCGTCGGCCACCACGACCTCGAGGCCGCGACGGCGCCAGCCGGCCAGCACCGCCTTCGGCGCCGCCGCCGACACGACCACGGTCGACGCCTCGCCGAGCGGCGCCACCACGTGCGGCGACGCCACGCCGATCTTCTCGGACGACGCGAGCACCACCGTCTCGGCGGCCGCGCCCATCATGGCCCGCTTGATCGCCGCCTCTTCCGCGTCGCCGGTGGACAGGCCCGCCTTCTCGTGCACGCCGGTGACGCCGAGGAAGAAGGTGTCGGCATGCACCCGCCCGATGCCCTCCATCGCGATGGCGCCCACGTTGACGACGGAGTGGCGGAAGAGCCGCCCGCCGATCATCACGACCTCGATGCCGGGGAATGCCACCAGCTCGACGGCCACCGACGGGCTGTGCGTGACGACCGTGGCGCGCAGCGTGGGCGACAGCGCCCGCGCGAGCTGCACGGCCGTGGTGCCGCCGTCGATCAGCACGACCTGCCCCGGCAGCACGAGCTTCGCGGCGGCACGGCCGATGGCGACCTTCTCGTCGGTGGCGACCGACTGCCGGCCCGCGTAGTCGGCGAGCGCGGCCGACACGGGCAGCGCGCCGCCGTGCACGCGCTGCAGCAGGCCGTCGGCGGCGAGCTCGCGCAGGTCGCGCCGGATGGTGTCCTCGGACAGGCCGAGCAGATCGCTCTGGTCCTTCGCGACGATGCGGCCGTCGCGCGCGAGCACGGTCAGCAGGTGGTCCTTGCGTTGGCGGGTCAGCATGGGGCGAGCTTATCAGGCCGCCCAGCGCGATTGCACGATTAATCTTGTTTTTGCACGACTTTGCACGCACACTGCCGACTTCGTGCAACCCCCTCCCCAGGAGCTCCGATGAAAGACGACAACCTGATGATCCTCGTGGCCGGCCCGTACCGCGGCGGCACCGGCGACGACCCCGTGCTGATGGCCCGCAACCTCGAACGCCTGGAGGCCGTCACGCTCGCGCTGTTCCGCGCCGGCCACCTCCCGGTGATCGGCGAGTGGGTCGCCCTCCCGCTGCTGCGCCAGGCGGGCTCGAAACGCCCGGGCGACGCGGCGTACGAGGAAATCAGCTACCCGGTGGCCCACCGCCTGCTGTCGCGCTGCGACGCCGTGCTGCGGCTGCCCGGCGAATCGAAGGGCGCCGACGCGGACGTGCGCATCGCCCGCGAACGCGGCCTGCCCGTGTACACCGCGCTGGCGGACGTCCCCGGGGTCGCGGGCTGTTGACCCCCCTGGCGCCGTGTCACACTCGGCGCCCATGAAGACCCTCTTCGAAGCCGCCAGCGCCGTCGAAGCCCACATGGTGCGCGACCTGCTGCGCCGGGAAGGCATCGCCGCGCACATCCACGGCGAGCACCTGCAGGGCGCCTTGGGCGAACTGCCCGCCGCCGGACTGGTGCGCCTCGTGGTCGACGAGATCGACTACCCGCGCGGCCGCGCCGTGATCGACGCGTGGGAGGCCGAGCAGCCGAAGGACATCGCCCCGCGCGCGCCCGCGTCCCGGCCCCGGGTGCTGCTGGGTTTCCTCGCCGGCATCGCGGTGGGCGCCGCGGTCACGTGGACCTTCTTCCGCTCCGCCGTGTCCGCCGAGGGCATCGACGCCGACCGCGACGGCGTGGTGGAGACCCGCTGGATCCACAGCGCGAGCGGCTCGCCGCTGCGCAGCGAGCTCGACCGCAACCGCGACGGCAAGGTGGACCACGTCACGCACTTCGACGGCCACGGCGTGCCCGACGTCGCCGAGTCCGACGACGACTTCGACGGTGTCTTCGAGGTGCGCTGGTTCTACCGCCACGGCCAGGTGGCGTCTGCCGAGATGGACAGCGACGGCGACGGGTACTTCGACCTGCGCACGCGTTCGGAGAACGGCGTGGCGGTGTCCACCGAGTACCTCGACCCCGCCACGGGCCTGCCGCTGCGCGTCGAGCACTACCGCAAGGGCAAGATCGTGCGCGCCGAGGTCGACACCGACCGCGACGGGCGCCTCGACCAGGAGCAGGAGTACGGCGCCCTGGGCGACGTGCGCGCGACGCGGCGCCTGCCGGCGCCCTGACCCGCATCGACGCGGACCGACTAAGCAACGACGGATTGTTTTCTTCCCCGCCGCGACGGGGCCCGACAAGATGCCCGGATTCCTCCAAACCGAAGAGTCCAGGCCATGACCCACAGCACCCCGCGCCGCACGGCGCTGAAGCAGATCGCCTCGTTCGCCGCGCTGGGCCTTGGCGTCTCGGCCTGCTCGAAGCCGGCCGATCCCGCGGCACCGAAGGCGGCCGCGCCCTCGGGCATCGTCGAGTTCCTCTACCCGGACAACCCGTCGTTCGACCTGATCTACCTCGCCGAGAAGCTCGGCTATTTCGAGGGCACCTCCACCCGGCCGAAGTACGTGGGCAAGGTGGCCGCGCCGCAGATCATCCCGCTCGTGGGCACCGGCGAGATCCACTTCGGCGCGCGCATGGTGCCCCTCGTGATCTCGGCCATCGCGAGCGGCGCCGACATCCAGGTGGTGGCCTCCGGCGGCAAGACGCTGCAGGAGGCGCCGCACATGAAGTACTTCGTGCGCAAGGACTCCGGCATCCGCACGCCGAAGGACCTCGAGGGCAAGACCATCGGCATCAACAGTTTCGGCGCGTGCGCCGAGTTCGTCACGAAGAAGTACCTGCGTCAACAGGGCGTGGACGTGGCGAAGATCAATTTCCTCGTGGTGCCCGACAACCAGAACGAACAGGCGGTGTCCACGAAGAACGTGGACCTCGCGATCATCCACCCGCCCCACTCCGGCGGCGCCGAGGCCAACGGCGACCTGCTGCGCCTGTGGAGCGACTACGACCTGGACCACGGCCTCGGCGGCATGGCCCCGTACAGCGTGAACGGCAAGTTCGCGCGCGAGAACCCGCAGGCGGTGCGCGACGTGGTGACCGCGCTGGCGAAGGCGGCGGACTGGGTCAACGCCAACCCCGACGAGTCGCGGCGGTACACGGCCGAACGCATCGGCATGAAGCTCGAGCACGTCGAGCGCTACGCGTACGTCGAGGACCAGATCGTCACCGAACCGCCCATCCAGTACTACATCGACATCCTCGAGGCCGAGGGCAAGATCCCGCCGGGCAAGGTGAAGGTGTCGCAGGTCTACACCAACGCGTTCAACACCCGCGCGAAGGCCTGACCACGATGGGGCTGCCGGTGAAGATCGCCGCGCGCGGCGTGCGCATGGACTTCGACACGCGCGACGAGGACGGGCGCGCCGAATCGGTGGGCGTGCTCGACGGGTTCGACATCGACGTGCGCGAGGGCGAGTTCCTGTCGATCCTCGGGCCCTCGGGCTGCGGCAAGTCGACGTTCCTCAACATCCTCGCGGGCCTCGCGCGCAAGACCGGCGGCAGCGTGACGATCGACGGCGCGCCGGCCGAGGGCATCAACCGCCAACAGGGCGTGGTGTTCCAGGGCTACGCGCTGTTCCCGTGGCGAACGGTGTCGCAGAACATCGAGGTGGGCCTCGAGATCCGGGGCGTGCCGAAGGCCGAGCGACGGCGCGTGGCGGCCGAGTACATCGAACTCGTCGGGCTGCAGGGGTTCGCGTCGCGCTACCCGCACGAGCTGTCGGGTGGCATGCGCCAGCGGGTCGCGATCGCGCGGTCGCTCGCGTACAGCCCCGACCTGCTGCTGATGGACGAGCCGTTCGCGGCGCTCGATGCGCAGACGCGCGAGATCCTGCAGGGCGAGCTGCTCCGCATCTGGGACACGCACAAGAAGACCATCGTGTTCATCACGCACAGCCTCGACGAGGCCATCTACCTGTCCGACCGCATCGCGGTGATGACCCACCGGCCGGGCCGCGTGAAGGAGATCCTCGACGTGCCGCTGCCGCGGCCGCGCGCGCCGGAGGTGCGTCACTCGGACGCGTTCGTGCGCCTGCGCCAGCGGGCGTGGGAGGTGCTGCGCGAGGAGGTTCAGTTCGCCTCGTCGCACGGGCACGTCGCGGTGGCGCCGGCGGTGCAGGCGGCCAGTCCGCTCGCGCGCCCGGCCCTGTCGGGGTTCGCGGTATGACGGCGCCCACCCTTCGCCGGCACGCGCGCCAGGTCGTGCGGCGCAGCGCGTGCATCTTGCTGCTCTTCGTGGTGTGGGAACTGCTGCCACGCCTCGGCCTCGTGAACCCGGCCTTCCTCAGCCCGCCGTCGGCCGTGGGCGCCACCATCGTGTCGTGGTTCGTCGACGGCACCGTCTGGAAACACCTCGCGGCGAGCCTGCAGCGTTCGTTCATCGGCCTGCTGCTCGCGGTGGCCACCGGCGTGACCACCGGCCTGCTGATGGGCTGGTTCTCGCGCTTCGAGGCCTTCGTGGACCCGGTGCTGCAGTTGATGCGCCAGACCTCGGCCTTCGCGCTGTTCCCGGTGTTCCTGCTGTTCCTCGGCATCGGGGAGGCGTCGAAGGTGGCCATCATCTTCTGGGCGTCGTTCTGGCCCGTGCTGCTCAACACCATCAGCGGCGTGAAGCAGGTGGACCGACTGCTGATCCTGTCGGCGCGGTCGATGGGGGCCTCGCAGGCGTTCATCTTCGCGAAGGTGGTGCTGCCGGCGGCGCTGCCGGCGATCTTCACCGGCGTGCGGCTCGCCGGCGCCTACTCGATCACGGCGCTGGTGGCCGCGGAGATGATCGGCGCCCACGCGGGCCTCGGCTTCCTGACGCTGAACTCTCAGGAGACCTTCCAGATCCCGAGCATGTACGCGGGCATCCTGCTGCTGGCGGTGCTGGGGCTCGCGCTGAACACGCTGCTCGCGCGGCTGGAGGCACGGCTGACCGGCTGGCGCAAGAGCCTGCAGCACGATGCGTGAGGCCCTTCGGCACCGCAACGCCTTCGCGGTCGCGGGGCTCGTCACGGGCCTGGCCGCCGCCGCGATGGCGGTGGCCTCGCTGTCACCGGTCGCGCCCGACGCCCGCGATCCCGTGGGACCGGTGCTCGACGCGGCCCGGTCGCGGGGCGTGCTGCGGGTGGGCGTGCGGGCCTATCCCCGCCCCTCCCCGCCCGGGCATCCGCTGCCCGCGGAACCCGACGGGTTCGACGCCGACCTCGCCACCACGCTCGGCGAGCGGCTTGGGCTGCGGGTGGAACTCGTGGGCCTCGCGCCGGACGTGCGCGACGTCGCGCTGCACGAAGGGCGGGTGGACCTGCTCGTGGCGGGAGCCTTCGCCGAGGCGCCGGCACGCGCCGCCGTGATGCGCGCCGGTCCGGTGTCCCGGTGGGACGACCTGCGCGAGCGCCAGGTATGTGTCGCCGACGGCAGCCCGTACGCCGCGGCGCTGTCGGACCGGTACGGCGCCCGGCCGCGCACCTACCCCTCGGCCGTGCACGCGGCCTACGGGTTCATGGCGGGCGAGTGCGCGGCGTTCGTCGAGGACGGCGCGGTGATCGACCGCCTGCTGGGGCAGGCCGCGTGGCGCTTCTACACCGCGCTCGACGGCACGCTGCCGCCGCCCGACACCGCACCCGCGCACCTGGCCGCATCCGACGCACCGTCGTCCCGGTTCATCGAGGCCACGCGCCGCTGGTGGCGGGCTTCCGGTGGCGAGGCCGAGGCGCGGCAGCGTCGCACCGGCAGCATCAACTTCGAAGTGGCCTTGCTGGAGGATGGCAACATCTGCCACTGACGGCCCACGAGGACGAGTCACGTACTGGCAGAAGCAGACGAGGCGGCGCTGACGGCGCCGCGGCTGACGCTGTCCCCGTCGCCCGGCCGCAGGGCCCAGAACGACAGCGACGACACGAGCGTCACGCCGGCGAGGGTCAGGAACGCGTGGTGCAGCGCGTTCATCACGGCCGCGGGATCGGTCTGCGGCAGGCCGGCGAGGTACCAGCCTGCGACGAGCGACCCGCAGGCGAGGCCGAAGCTCATCGACATCTGCTGCAGCGTGCTGGCGAAGGTGCTGGCCATGGCGGCATCCTTCTCCTCGATGTCGGCGTAGGCCATCGTGTTCATGCTCGAGAACTGCAGCGAGTTGAACAGCCCCATCGCGAGGCCCAGCGCCACGATGGCGACGATCGGCGTGCCCGGGCCCACGAGCGCGTAGCCGCCGATGGTGCAGGCGATCAGCAGGGTGTTGACCACGAGCACCTGCCGGTAGCCGAAGCGCCGCAGCAACGGCGCGGAGATGACCTTCATGCCCATCGCCGCGGCGGCGGCCGGCATCATCAGCAGGCCCGACTGCCAGGCCGGCAGGCCGAGGCCCAGCTGGTACAGCAACGGCAGCAGGAACGGCATGCCGCCGATCCCCAGGCGCGTGACGAACCCGCCGAGCACCGACACCCGGAACGTGCGCACCTTCAGCAGCGTGAGCCGCAGCAGCGGGAACGGCACGCCGCGCGCATGCCAGGCGTAGCCGGCGAGCAGCAGCAGCGACGTGGCGAGCAGCGCGCCGCCGGCGCCCAGGCCCAGGCTGTGTTCGCCGAACACCTCCAGCAGCCACGACAGCAGCGCGGCGCCGCTGCCGAACAGCAGGAAGCCGCGCACGTCGAGCGGCTGCGGGGCGGCGCTGCGGTAGTCGGGCATGTGGCGGTGCGCGAACCACATCGCGACGAGGCCCACCGGCACGTTGACGAAGAAGATCTCGCGCCACGACAGCCAGTGCACGATCAGCCCGCCGACCGTGGGGCCGAGCAGCGGCCCGAGCAGCGCGGGGATGATCACGAAGTTCATCGCGCGCAGCAGCTCCGCCTTCGGGAACGTGCGCACGATGGCGATGCGGCCCACCGGCATCATCATCGCGGCGGCGATGCCCTGCGGCACCCGCGCCGCGATCAGCATCGTGGAATTGACGGCCAGGCCGCACAGCACCGACGACACGGTGAACAGGCCGACGGCGAACATGAAGATCCTGCGCGTGCCGTAACGCTCGGCGAGCCAGCCGCTGACCGGGATGCAGACGGCGAGGCTCAGAATGTAGCTGGTGACCACCGCCTTGAGGCTCAGCGGCGACACCTCGAGGCTCGCGGCCATCGCCGGGATGCCGGTGTTGACGATCGTCGAGTCGAGCTGCTCCATGAAGAGCGCGGTGGCGACGACCCAGGGCAGGTATCGCTTGGTGGCTGCGGTGTCCATCGGAGGCGGCGGGCGGGATCGGTGAAGGGGCACCGTACCAGAATGACGCCATCCCCTGTGCATACTCGGCTTCGTGGCCCGCGCGTGGCCGAGCGGGTCGCACAAAGCAAAAAGCCTCCGTCGTTTCCGACGGAGGCTTCGCTTCTTAAGTTTGGTGGGCCCTGAGTGACTCGAACACTCGACCTACGGATTAAGAGTCCGCTGCTCTACCAACTGAGCTAAGAGCCCGAAAATCTTTTGCCTGACCTTTTCAGCAGCACCGGTGAAGGTGGTGGGTTGTGCGGGGCTCGAACCCACGACCTACGGATTAAAAGTCCGCTGCTCTACCAACTGAGCTAACAACCCGCAAGCCCACGATTATAAGCTGGAAACTTCGCGTTGATCAAGCCTTGTCGGCAAGCCCGCATTGTAGCGCTTCTGCGGCAGAAACCAAGCCAAATGTTGCGGTGACTGTCACGACCGATCCATAACCATGGCAGTTGAGGTTCGCGTCGACGTCCTGGCCCTCGATCACGCAGGCCTCGGGCAACGTCACGGGCTCGCGCGAGAACACGCAGCGCACACCGATCTTCCCCGTGCGCGCGGCCCCGTGCTGCTTGCGCAGCCGCTGGCGCATCGACGCGAGCAGCGGGTCGTGCGTGGTGGCGGACAGGTCCTCCACCTCCACCGACTGCGGCTTGCGCTTGCCACCGGCCGCCCCCACCGTCACGAACGGCGTGCGCGTGGCGATCGCCCAGCCGGCCATCGCCACCTTCGCGTGCACCTGGTCGCAGGCGTCGATCAGCACGTCGACGTCGTGCGTGAGCAGCGCGGGCCAGTTGTCGGGCGACACGAAGTCGTCGACGAGGTGGATGCGGCAGCCGGGGTGGATGTCGGCGAAGCGCTCCTGCAGCGCGAGGCCCTTGGCCTGCCCCACGGACGCGCCGGTCGCCTGCACCTGGCGGTTGATGTTGGACTCCGCCACGTGGTCCATGTCGATCAGCGTGAGTTCGGCGACGCCGCTGCGCGCGAGTGCCTCGGCGGCCCACGACCCCACGCCGCCGAGCCCCACCACGGCCACGCGCAGCCGTCGCAGCCGTTCGTAGCCAGCGTCGCCGTAGAGGCGACGCAGGCCGCCGAAGCGGCGCTCGAGGTCGGCCTCGAGCGGCGGGAGCGCGAGCACGGGATCGTTCAACGCAGCGTCGCCAGGCGTTCCTTGGCCGCGACCGCGGCTTCGGACTTCGGGTAGGTCTTCAGCAGTTCGTTCAGGGTCGCGCGCGCGCCCTTCACGTCCTTCAGGTCGGCCTGCGAGCTGGCCACCGACAGCAGCGCCTCGGGGGCACGCGGATGGTCCGGCGCCTTCGAGACGAGCGAGCGGAACGACGAGATCGCTTCCTTGTAGTCGCGCTTGCCGTACTGCGCGTTGCCGAGCCAGAACAGCGCCGACGGCGCATAGCCGCTAGCCGGGTACCGGCGCTGGAACGAGGCCAGCTGGTTGGCGGCCTCGATGAAGTCGCCCTTGCGCAGCACGCCCATGGCGTCCTCGAACAGACGGGTCTCCTCGGGGTCGGCCTGGAACTCGCGGCCGTCCACGGACACCGTCTGCGGCTCGAGCTTGCGGATGCGCTCGTCGACACCCTGGCGGATGTCCTTCTGCGCACGCTGCAGGTCGGCCACGTCGCGGGCCAGCTGTTCGCCCTGGCCGCGCAGGCGCGCGGTTTCGGCGCGCGACTCGTCGAGCTGGCGGTTCAGGTCGAGCAGGCTGCGCTGCAGCTGCTCGATGCGTTCGTTCGACGACTTGATCTCACCCTGCAGCTGGTCCTTCAGCTGCGTGACCTGCGTGCGCAGGTCGATGATGGCCTTGCGGGCCTCGGTGTCGTCGAACAGTGCCGCGCGGGCCGGGCCCGCGAGCAGCACGCCGAAGGAAAGGGCCGCGGCCACGGCCCCTTGTCGGAAGAGAGAGGACATGGCCCAGTCTTTCATCCGGTTCCCTGGATCAGCGGCTCACCAGCTCGGCGCGGCGGTTCTTCGCGTAGGCGGCTTCGTCGTGGCCCGTGTCGGCCGGACGCTCCTTGCCGAAGCTGACGGCCTCGAGCTGGGCATCGGCGGCGCCGAGCAGCGTCAGCGACTTCAGCACGGCCTGCGCACGCTTCTGGCCGAGGGCGAGGTTGTACTCGCTGCCGCCGCGTTCGTCGGTGTGGCCTTCGATCACGAGCTTCTTGGCCTTGTTGGCGGTCAGGGTCTTGGCCTGCGACTCGAGCACGCTGCGGTACTCGTCCTTCACGACGTAGCTGTCGTAGTCAAAGTAGACGACGCGGCCGGCGGCGCTGGTGGCGCCATCCTTGGTCAGGTCGACGCTGGCGACGGGCGAGTCGGTCACGCCCTTGCCCGCGTTGCCGGTGCCGGCCGTGACGGGGTTGCGCGTCTCGACCGTGGCGGCCTTGTCATCGAGCTTGACGTCCGACGCGCAGCCGGCGACGAAGAGGGAGGCAATGGCGACAAGAGCGGCAAGTTTCGAATTCATCATGATGTTGGTATCTCCAGGGACAGGGAAAGAAGGAGGCGGGTCAACGTCCGAACGGGCCCCACACCGGCTCGCGCACGTCGGCGGTGGTGGAGACCAGCTTGGACTTGACCTTGCCGTCCAGGGTGGTGGTCATGAGCACGTCGCGCCCTTGGGCGCGGCTCGCGTACATGATCAAACGCCCATTCGGTGCGAAGCTCGGACTTTCGTCGTCGCTCGAATCGGTGAGCGCGCGGGCCGGTGTGCCGCCGGTGAGGTCGGCCAGGTACACGCGGAACGCGCCGCCTTGCCTCGAGATGTAGGCAAGGTAGCGGCCATCGGGGCTGATGGCCGGACTGATGTTGTAGCCGCCGGTGAAACTCACCCGTTCGGCGCCACCGCCGGAGACCGGCGTGCGGTAGATCTGGGGGCCGCCCCCGCGGTCGCTGACGAACAGCAGGCTCTTGCCGTCGGGGGTGAAGACGGCCTCGGTGTCGATCGACGCGCTGTTGGTCACCCGGCGCGGGCTCTCGCCGTTGCGTCCCACGATGTAGACCTGCGAGGCGCCGTCGCGCGTCAAGGTCACCGCCAGCGACTGGCCGTCCGGCGCCCAGGCAGGCGCGCTGTTGGAGCCCCGGAACGCCGCGATCTCGCGCCGGGCGCCGGTCGAGATCGTCTGTGCCCAGACCACCGCCTTCTGCCGCTCGTGGAACGACACGTAGGCGATCTCCTGCCCGTTCGGCGACCAGGCGGGCGAGATGATCGGGTCCATGCTCGTGATCACGACCTGGCCGTTCTCGCCGTCGGAGTCGGCGACCCGCAGCGAGTGGCTGCGGCCCGACTTGGTCACGTAGGCGATGCGGGTGGCGAAGATGCCCTTCTCGCCGGTGATGGTCTCGTAGACGAAGTCGGCGACGCGGTGCGCGCCCTGGCGAAGGTCGCCCGGGGCCACGACGAACGACTGCCCGCCGAGGTCCTTGTTGCGGACCACGTCCCAGAGCTTGGCGCGCACGTCGAACCGCCCGTCGGCCAGCCGCATCACCGACCCGCCCAGCAGCAGGTCCGCCGTCTTCGCCTTCCACTCGGCCATGTCCGGCCGCGCGGTCTCGTCGAGGATCGCCACCGTGTCGATCCCCCGGAACACCCCGATGCGCTCCAGGTCGGCACGGATGATCTCCGACACCGGGTGCGGCACCTTGGTTTCATCCCGGAACTTGGGGATCGCGATGGGAATCTGGGTGGCGCCTACGCCGGAGATTTCCACGCGGAACTGGGCGTGGGCGCTGCCCCCGACGCCGATGGCGGCCAATGCGGTGAAAGTACGTCGATTAATAAGCATGCAACTCAAGATCCCGATGATTTTGGTTGGTTCACGGATTGTCCCAAGGCGCCAGACAAAATGGCCATTTTGAGATATCGATAGTAGGTGCCTTCCGCGATGTACACCGCGAGCACGAATCCGAGCCGCCCGTCCAGGAAACCGCGCCGGATGACGTAGCTGCGGAAGAACGCCCATGCACCATGGAGCATCGCCGCGGACAGGCTGCCGGTTCGACCCGCCTGGACCTTGTCGGCGGCGCGCCCGGTACTGTATCGGTTCATCTTCGACAAGGCGTCGTCGAGGCTCGGCATCGTCTCATGCAGCAGGTGCCCGGCCAAGCGCTCGACCTTGCCGTCGACCACGAGCCGCTCGTGCACGAGGTCGTTGGTGAACCGCCCCTGCCCTCGCGGGAAGAGCCGGGTCACGCGGTCAGGGTACCAGTCCCCGTGATGCATCCATTGACCACAGAAGCGTGACAGCCTTTCGATCTCGTACGCGGTCCCGGTCGTTCCCGCGGACATCGCGGCCAGCAGGCTGGCCTTGAGTTCGGGCGTGACCCGTTCGTCGGCATCGATGCTGAGCACCCATTCCCCCGTCGCGAGAGCGAGGGCCCGATTCTTCTGCACGCCGAAGCCGGGCCAATCGGGAAACTGCACGACGGTGGCGCCAAGGCCCCGCGCGATCTCGGGGGTTCCGTCCGTGCTGCCGGAGTCGACCACGATCCACTCGTCCGCGAATCCCACGCTTTCCAGGCATGCTGCGACGTTGGCGCTTTCATTGTGGGTGATGAGCACGACCGAAAGGGAAACCACGCGCATGCTTTGTGAAAGATCGGGAGGAGTCAGTCCATAATTGTAGGCACACCAACGGAGGGATAATCGGGCACGCATGAGTTTTCCCGCACTCACCCCCCCATACCGAATCGCCCGCCTCCCATCCCTCGACGAGGCGACCCCATGACCGCGACCATCAGCGGCTTCACCTTCCTGCGCAACGGCGTGAAACTCGGTTTCCCGTTCGAGGCGTCGATCCGTTCGTTGCTTCCCCTGGTGGACGAGTTCGTCATCGCCGTCGGCGCGGGGGAGGACAGCACGCGGGAGCGCCTGCTCGCCATCGGGGATCCGAAGATCCGCCTGATCGACACGCTCTGGAACGAGCGCATGGCCGAACGGGGCTTCGTCTATGCGCAGCAGAAGATGATCGCGCAATACGCCTGCACCGGCGACTGGGCGTTCTACCTCGAGGGTGATGAGGTGCTGCACGAGAAGGAGCTGCCCGCCATCCGCGAGTCGGTCGACCGCCACCACGGCGACCCCGAGGTCGAGGCGCTCGTGTTCGACTACCTCCACTTCTACGGTTCGCCGCACTGGCTCGCCGTGAGCCCTGCGTGGTATCGCCGCGAGTGCCGGCTGATCCGCAACACCATCCGCAGCTATGCGCCCGACGGCCAGTTCTGGGTCGTGATGGACCGGCACCGCCGGGGCCGGCACCCGAAGGCCGCCCTTGCCCGCGCCCACATCTACCACTACGGCCACGTTCGGCGCACCGAGTACATGCAGGCCAAGCTCGACCAGGTCAGCAAGTACTGGACGACCGGCGCGCCGAAGGTCCACTACGGCAACATCGACGCCCAGGCGTTGAAGGCCTTCGACGGCACCCACCCCGCCCTCATGCAGGCGTGGCTCGACAGCGAGGCCGAGCAGCATTTCGCCCCCGACCCCGACCACGTGCTGACGCGCCGCGAGCGCAAGCACCGGTGGTCGATGAAGCTCGAACGCGCCTTCGGTCTCGAACTGAGCCACAAGCACTACCGACTGGTCCGCCCCGACTGACATGACCACCTACACCGTCGTGATCCCCGTCCTCAACCAGCTGAAGTTCACGCGCCAGTGCGTGGAGAGCCTGCTGGCCGGAGGCACCCCCGCCGCCAGCGTGCTGGTGATCGACAACGCCAGCACCGACGACACCGCGGCCTGGCTCGCCAACGAAGCCGGCGTGCCGTCCATCACCAACCGCGTCAACCTCGGCTGCGGCGGCGCGTGGGCGCAGGGCTCGTTCCACAGCCAGGCCGACTGGGTCGTGCTGCTCAACAACGACGTGATCGTGCCGCCGAACGGCATGGCCGACCTGCTCGCCGCCGCGGAACGCGAGGGCTTCGACGTCGTCAGCCCCGCACTGCTCGAGGGCGCCCTCGACTACGACTTCACCGCGTACGCACCCGAGTACGTCCGCGAGATGAAGGGTGTCACGCGCACCGGCTGGTTCCACGGGGTCTGCTTCGCCATCAAGCGCTCCGTGTTCGAGACCGCGGGCTACCCCGACACCGACCGCCTGCTCGGCGGCCACGAGGACAAGGAGTACCTCGTGCGCTGCCTGCGCCACGGCGTGCGCGTGGGCACCGTGGGCGCCACGGTGCTGCACCACTTCGGCTCCATCACCCAGAAGGCGATGAAAAAGGAAAGCGGCGTGAAGTCGCTGGGGGACCGCCACCATGCGTACCAGCGCATGGGCATGGGCTGGTGGGCGCGCAAGCGCTTCAAGGCGTTGCAGCGCAGGCAGACCGAGGACTGGTCGCGCGCCGAATCCGCCGCCCACGGCCGGACCCTGCACATGCTGCGCGAGAACGGCGCGTGGCGTTTCGTCTGAGCCCGCGCCGATGACCGCTTCGTTCCGCGACTGGCGCCGCTCGCTGAAGGACCGCCTGCCCTTCGTGCGCCGGCGCGTGCACGCGGGCGCGGTGCGCAAGTACGCGCTGCTGACCGAGGCTGTCGGCCTCGGTGTCCCGCTCGCCGACGAGGTGCCCGTCACCGCGTTGCGCGACGTCGAGCCTGGCACGTGCGACGAGCTGTGCCTGTTCGTCAGCTACCAGCCGGACCCGGCGCCCAAGCCGCACGTCGTGGCCCACGTCACGGCCCTGCTCGACCGCGGCATCCGCGTCGTGCTCGTGCTCAACACGCCGCGCCGCGCCGACGAGGTCCGCATCGACCCCGCCTTCGCCGCGCGCCTGTCCGGCCTCTTCGTGCGGGCCAACGCCGGCTACGACTTCGCCGCCTGGGCCCACGCGCACGCGCTCGTGGCCCCGCGGCTGCAGGCCCGGCGGCTATACCTCACCAACGACAGCCTCGTGGGTCCGCTCGACGGTGCCGCGTTCGACACGCTGCTGCAGCGCATCCGCGCCAGCCGCGCCGACGTCACGGGCCTCGTCGAGGCGCCCTCGCCCCGCCCGCACCTGCAGAGCTACTTCCTCGCCTTCAACGAACGGGCGGTCGCCACGGGCCTCGCGCCGTTCTTCCGGCGGGTGCAGTGTTTCGCCGACAAGGGCACGGTCGTCGACGTCTACGAGACCTGGCTCACGCAGCGCCTGCGCCAGGCCGGGCTGACGTGCGAGGCGCTGTTCCCCGCGGTCGATCCGTACGGCGGCTGGCGCGACCTGATCGACGCAGGGTTCCCGTTCCTGAAGACCCGGGCGCTCGCCGAACACCGCCACGACCCGGCCCTCGCGCGCCTCGTGCCCGCGCACCTGCTCGGCGACTGACGAGGCCCGCACCGCCATGGACGGTTCGTCGATCGACCGCATCGTGATCTGGGGCGCGGGTGGCCACGCGAAGGTCGTGGCGGCCTCGGTCCGCCGCGCCGGCCGCTGGCGGGTCGCCGGGTTCATCGACGACACGAACCCCGGCCGCGCCGGCGAAACGTTCGCGGGCGCCACCGTGCTCGGTGGCCGCGATGCCCTGCCTCCGGCCGGCACCGTGGCCGTGCACCTCGCCTTCGGCCATGCCGGGGCGCGCCACCGGCTCGGCGCCGAACTGGCCGCGCTCGGGCACGTGTGCCCCACGCTCGTCGACCCCTCCGCGCTCGTCGCGGACGGCGCGGTGCTGGGCGACGGCTGCTTCATCGGCCCGAACGCCGTGGTCAACGCCGACGCGCGCCTCGGCCGCCACGTCATCGTCAACACCGCGGCCATCGTCGAACACGACAACGTCATCGGCGACGCCGTGCACCTGGCGCCCCGCGTGGTGCTGGCGGGCCACGTGCACGTCGGCGACCTCACCTTCGTCGGCGCCGGCAGCGCCGTGCGCGACACCGTCCGCATCGGACGGCGCTGCCTCGTCGGCCTCGGCAGCGTCGTCGTGCGCGACCTGCCCGACGACGTCGTCGCCTACGGCTGCCCGGCGTCCATCCAGGAAACCCCATGAAAAAGACCCAGCTCGACCAACTCGCCCTGTTCGGCGGCGCGCCCCAGTTCGGCGCGAAGCTGCACGTGGGCCAGCCCAACATCGGCGACCGCGCCCACTTCCTCGAACGGGTCAACCGCATCTTCGATTCGCGCTGGCTCACGAACAACGGCGAGTCCGTCCAGGAGCTCGAGCGCAGGCTCGGCGAGTTCCTCGGCGTCAAGCACGTGATCGCCGTCTGCAACGCCACCGTGGGCCTCGAGATCGCCATCCGCGCCATGCCAATGGAGGGCGAGGTGATCGTGCCGTCGCTCACCTTCGTGGCCACGGCGCACGCGTTGCAGTGGCAGCAGATCACCCCCGTCTTCTGCGACGTGGACCCGGCGACGCACACGCTCGACCCGGCCGAGGTGCGCCGGCGCATCACGCCGCGCACAACGGGCATCCTCGGCGTGCACCTGTGGGGCCGCCCCTGCGACGTCGAGGCGCTGCAGGCCATCGCCGACGAACACCGGCTCCACCTGATGTTCGACGCCGCGCACGCCTTCGGCTGCTCGCACGGCGGCCGCATGGTGGGCAACTTCGGCCGCGCGGAGGTATTCAGCTTCCATGCGACCAAGTTCTTCAACACGTTCGAAGGCGGCGCCATCACCACCAACGACGACGCGCTCGCCGCCAAGATCCGGCTGATGACGAACTTCGGGTTCGCCGGCTACGACAACGTGGTGCACGTCGGCACGAACGGCAAGATGAACGAGGTCTGCGCGGCCATGGGGCTCACGTCGCTGCAGTCGCTCGACGCGTTCATCGCGACGAACCGCCGCAACGCCGCTGTCTACGCCGAGCGCCTCGCGGGCATCCCCGGCATGGCGCTGTGCCGCTACGACGAGACCGAGCGCAACAACTTCCAGTACGTCGTTGTCGAATACACGCCGGCGCCCGGCGGCCCGTCGCGCGACCAGTTGATCCAGATGCTGTGGGCCGAAAACGTGATGGCCCGCAAGTACTTCTGGCCGGGCTGCCACCGCATGGAGCCCTACCGCACCCTGTTCCCGGACGCGGGCCGGCACCTGCCCCACACCGAGGCCGTGTCCGAACGCCTGCTGATCCTGCCGACCGGCACCGGCATCGACGAGGGACGGATCCACGAACTGTGCGACCTGCTGCAGCTCGCCGTCTCGCAGGGCCCGGCGTTCGCGGCCCGCATCGAGGCCGCCGGACGCTAGAACACTAGCGCCGTCGCCCGCCGCCCACGGCGGCGCGCACCAGCCCCGCCACCGCGGCGGCCGCCAGCGTCAGCACGTGGGACAGCGCGACCCACGGCCGCAGCGTCCAGCCCGGCGCGGTGCGCGCGCCGAGGGCGACGAGGCGCCCCGTCCCCGCGAAACGGCCCTGCCGCATCAGGCGGCGCGCGGCCGAGAAACCCCGCTTCGCGGCGTCGATGCGGGCGGCCGACAACGCGGCCCGGCACTGCGCGCAGCCCGGGTGGGCCCGCAGGGCGTTGTACGCCAGCGTCGCGAGGTGTTCGTGGATGCCCCGCAGCAGGCTGCCGCCTTCCATCTGCTGGATGTAGCTCGCGCCGTGCACGCGGTAGTCGGCGACGTGCGCGTCCACGACCCCGGCCTGGGTGTGCCGGGCGAGCCCGAGCCACAACGCCCAGTCGGCGAACCCGCAGGACTCGTGCGGCAGCCCGGCCACCGACAGCAGGCGCCGCTGGAAGATGCCCGCCGCGGCGTGGTACCGGTTGCGCTCGAGGAGCGCGTGGAACACGTCGCCGCGGGGCAGCTCGCCCGCCTGCCGCCCGGTCTCCCGCCCGTTTTCATCGATGGTCCGCACCGGGCAGAACACCATGCCGATGCGCGGATCCGCCGCGGCCAGCGCCAGCTGGCGCTCGAGCTTGTCCGGCGCCCAGAGGTCGTCCTGGTCCAGCAACGCGACCCACTCGCCGGTGGCGCGCAGCATCGCGGCGTTGCGGGCGCCGATGCCGCGGGTGCGGTCGTTGTCCTGCCGGACGTACACCACGCGCGGGTCGGCCGCGCGCAGCGCCTCGCAGACCTCCCGCGTGGTGTCGGTGGACCCGTCGTCCACCACGATCACCTCGAGGTCGCGGTGCGTCTGCGCCAGAGCGCTCCGGATCGCCTCGTCCAGATACGCCGCCTGGTTGAACGCGGGGATGACGACCGAGACTTTCACGAAGGCATTTCCTGGGAATCGAACGGAACGGGGAACGGGACACGGGACGACGGCGTCCCGGAGGGCACGGCCATCACATCAGCACGATGTCGTAGGCCTCCGGCGACCCGGTGGCCTCGGCCTGCAGCGAGATCGGCTTGCCGATGAAGTCGCTCAGGCCGGCGAGGTGCTGGCTTTCCTCGTCGAGCAGCATCTCCACCACGGTGGCCGACGCGATGACCCGGAATTCCTTCGGGTTGAACTGCCGCGCCTCGCGCAGGATCTCGCGGAGGATGTCGTAGCAGACGCTGCGCGCCGTCTTCACCTGGCCCTTGCCGGTGCACACCGGGCACGGCTCGCACAGCATGTGCGCGAGCGACTCGCGCGTGCGCTTGCGCGTCATCTCGACGAGCCCCAGCTGCGTGAACCCGCTCACCGTGATCTTCGTGCGGTCGCGCGCCAGCTGCTTGCGCAGCTCGGAGAGCACCGCGTTCTGGTGTTCCTCGCGCGCCATGTCGATGAAGTCGATGATGATGATGCCGCCGAGGTTGCGCAGGCGAAGCTGCCGCGCGATGGCCTGCGTGGCCTCGAGGTTCGTCTTGAAGATGGTGTCGTCGAAGTTGCGGGCGCCCACGTAGCCGCCCGTGTTGACGTCCACCGTGGTCAGCGCCTCGGTCTGGTCGATGATCAGGTAGCCGCCCGACTTCAGGTCCACGCGCCGCGCCAGCGCCCGCGCCACCTCGTCGTCGATGTTGTAGAGGTCGAAGATGGGCCGCTCGCCCTTGTAGTGCGCGAGCTTGCTGACCGACGTGGGCGTGAAGGCCTGGCCGAATGCGACGAGCTGGTCGTACTGCATGCGCGAGTCGATGCGGATGCTCTGCGTGCTGTCGCTCGCGAGGTCGCGCAGGACGCGCTGCACGAGGCTCAGGTCCTGGTGCAGCAGCTCGCCCGGCGGGGTCTTGAAGCTCTTTTCGCGGATCAGGCCCCAGGTCTTGCGCAGGTAGGCGATGTCGTCGGCGAGTTCGGCGTCGGTGGCGTCCTCCGCGTTCGTGCGCAGGATGAAGCCACCGCCGTTGTACGGCGTGGTCTCTCCCTCGGCGGGTTTGCCGGCGAGCGTGTTCATGCGCGTGCGCAGCTGCTCGCGCAGCTCGTGCGAGCCGATCTTCTGCGAGATGCCGATGTGGTCGTCCTGCGGGAGGAACACGAGCAGGCGGCCGGCGATGCTGATCTGCGTGGACAGCCGCGCGCCCTTCGTGCCGATGGGGTCCTTGATGACCTGCACCGTGAGCGTCTGGCCCTCGAACACGAGCCGTTCGATGGGCGGGGGCGGCGCGGCGCCCGGGCCGTGTTCGGCGCGCGGGGACCCGGTGACGTGCACGTCGGCCACGTGCAGGAAGGCCGCGCGCTCGAGGCCGATGTCGATGAAGGCGGACTGCATGCCGGGCAGCACGCGCGCGACGCGGCCCGCATAGATGTTGCCGACGAGGCCGCGCTCCAGCGTGCGCTCGACGTGGAGTTCCTGGACGGCGCCGTTCTCGACGATGCCGACGCGTGTTTCCTGGGGCGACCAGTTGATCAGGATGTCTTGCATGGAGGACGGATCTCTCTCTTTCGGAGGTTCTCGGGACCGCGCTCAGGGGAAGCGGTAGCCTGCCTGTCGAAGCAGTTCGGCCGTCTCGTACAAAGGCAAACCCATGATAGCGGAGTAGCTGCCCTCGATGCGCGAGATCCAGGTGGCCGCGGCGCTCTGGATCGCGTAGGCCCCGGCCTTGCCGAACGGCTCGCCGCTGTCGACGTACGCGGCGATGCGCGCGGCATCCACCGGCGCCATGCGCACCGTCGAGACGCTGACCGCGACGGCCTCGAACGCCCCGAGCCCCACCGCCACGGCGGTGAGCACGCGGTGCGTGCGACCGGCGAGCATCGTCAGCGTGCGCGTGGCGTCCGCCGCATCGGCGGGTTTGCCGAGGATGCGGCGGCCGAGCGCCACCGTGGTGTCGGAACAGAGGATGGGCGCGGGCGGGAGCCCGCGTGCCGCCCAGCGCGCGCGGGCGGCCGTGAGCTTGGCCCGCGTGACCCGCTCGACGTAGTGGATGGGCAGTTCACCCGCCTGCTCGGCCTCGAGCGCCTCGGCATCCTCGTCGGGACCGGCCAGCAGCAGTTCGTGCCGCACGCCGATCTGTTCGAGCAGCTGCCGGCGGCGGGGGCTCTGGGACGCGAGGTAGATGAAGTCGGTCATCGCAAACGCGCCCGGGGCGCCGTCACTCTCGGTGGTAGGGATGGTTCACGAGCACGGTCCAGGCGCGGTACAGCGCCTCCGCGAGCAGCACGCGCACGAAGGCGTGCGGCAGCGTCAGGTCGGACAGCCTCAGGGTTTCGTCGGCGGTGGCCTTGAGCCCGGGATCGAGCCCGTCGGGGCCGCCGATCAGCAACGCCACGTCGCGACCGTCGTGCTGCCAGGCCTCCATGCGGGCGGCCAGCTGCACGGTGGTGAGGCGCGTGCCGCGTTCATCGAGGATGACGCGGCGCACGCCCTTGGGCAGGGCCGCCTCCAGCCGGGTGGCCTCGGCGGCCATCAGCTGCTCGGCGGTCTTCGAGCCCCGGGTCTCGGCCTTGACGGCCTTGAGCTCGAGCCGCATCTCGGGCGGGAAGCGTTTGGCGAAGTCGTCGTAGGCGGTCTCCGCCCACGACGGCTGCCGCTGCCCCACCGCGGCGAGGAACAGCTTCACGCGCGGCCGGCCGTCTTTTTGGCAGACACTTTCTTGGCGGGTGCAGCCTTGGCCGGCGCCTTCTTCGCGGCGGCGGACTTCACGCCCACCGTGCGGGTGACACCGGCCTTCGGCGCCGCGGCCTTCTTCGCGGGCGCCTTGGCGGCCACCTTCTTCGCAGCCGTCTTCTTGACCGGCTCGTTGACCTTCAGCGTGCGCACCGGGGCGGCCGTGGCGGCCTTCTTCGCCGCGACTTTCTTGGCGGCGACCTTCTTCGCGGGCGCCACCTTCTCGGCGGGAGCCTTCTTGGCCGCGACCTTCTTCGCCGCCGGTTCGGCCTTGGCCGCCGTCTTCTTGGCGGCAGCCTTCTTCGCCGGGGCCTTCTGGGCGGCGGGCGCCGGTTCCTCGGCCTTCACGAGCTTGGTGCTGCGTTCGGACTTGAGCTTGACCGGCTTGTCGCCCCAGATCTCCTCGAGGTGGTAGTACTCGCGGATGGTGGGCTGCATCACGTGGACGACGGCGGAGCCGCAGTCGACGATGATCCACTCGCCATTGACCTCGCCCTCGGTGCGGGGCACCGGGAAGCCCTCGGTCTTGACCGCATCGCGCACGCTGGCGGCGAGCGCCTTGGTTTGCCGGTTCGAGGTGCCCGAAGCGATGATCACCCGCTCGAAGAGCGGCGAGAGGTGTTCGGTGTCAAAGACGGCGATGTCCTGGGCCTTGACGTCTTCAAGGCCGTCGACGATGGCGCGCTGCAGTTTTCGGATGTCCATTCAGCTCCCGTGGGTTCCTCGATAGAGGTGGTGTTGGTCAATATAGCGCGCCACGGCGGCAGGCACCAGCGTGTCGATGCGCTGGCCCGCCGCCACGCGGGCGCGGATGTCGGTGGACGAGATGTCCATCATGGGAAGGGCCACGGCCTCGTGGTCCACCTGGGCGACCTCGGGGCTGGCCTCGAGCGACGCCCCGGGGCGGTTGGCCACCGCCAGGGTCACGCGCTCCAGCAGCTTCTGCCAGCCCAGCCACGTGTGGAGGCCGGCGTACTGGTCCTGCCCGATGATCAGCGTCCATTGTGCCCCGGGCTCGGCCGCCTGCAGCTCGCGCACGGTGTCGTACGTGTAGCTGGCGCCGCTGCGGTCGATCTCGCAGCGGTCAACGGCGAACCGGGGTTCGCCTTCGATCGCCAGCTCGACCATGGCGGCGCGGTGCACGGCCGGCGTGAGCGCGCGGGTCTTCTGCCACTGGCGGCCGGCCGGGATCCAGCGCACCTCGTCGAGGTGCAGCTGGTCGAGCGCGGTGCGGGCCAGCGCCACGTGGGCAAGGTGCACCGGGTCGAACGAACCGCCGAAGATGCCGATGCGCTTCAAGCGCTGCCCTCGCCGGCCCAGTCGCGGGGGCGCAGGAAATCGGAATACAGGCGCGCCTCGGGCGTTCCCGCCTCGGGCGCCCAGTCGTAGCGCCACGTCACGACGGGCGGCATCGACATCAGGATCGACTCGGTGCGCCCGCCCGACTGCAGGCCGAACAGCGTGCCGCGGTCGAACACGAGGTTGAACTCGACGTAGCGGCCGCGGCGGTAGGTCTGGAAGTCGCGCTCGCGCTCGCCGTGCGGCAGGGCCTTGCGGCGCTGCACGATGGGCAGGTAGGCGTTCAGGAAGGCGTCGCCCACGGCGCGGGTCAGCGCGAAGCCGTTGTCGAAGCCGCCGTCGGTGAAGTCGTCGTAGAAGACGCCGCCGATGCCGCGTGGCTCGTTGCGGTGTTTCAGGAAGAAGTACTCGTCGCACCACGCCTTGAACTTCGGAAACAGCGCCGGGCCGAACGGGGCCAGCGCGTCGCGGTTCACGCGGTGGAAGTGCGCGGCGTCGTCCTCGAAGCCGTAGTACGGCGTGAGGTCCATGCCGCCGCCGAACCACACGACGGGGTCGCGGCCCGCCGGCAGCGCCGCGAACATGCGCACGTTCATGTGCACCGTGGGCACGTACGGGTTGCGCGGGTGGAACACCAGCGACACGCCCATGGCCTCGAACGGCGCGCCAGACAGTTCCGGGCGGTGGGCCGTGGCCGACGGCGGCATGGTGAGGCCGCGCACGTGCGAGAAGTTGCAGCCGCCCCGCTCCAGCAGCGCCCCGCCCTCCACGAGGCGCGAGCGGCCGTCGCCTTCCAGCGGGCCGCCCGGGTCGCGGGACCAGGCATCGGTGAGGAAGATGTCGCCCCCCTCGGCCTCGAGCGACGCGACGATGCGGTCCTGGAGGCCGAGCAGGTACTGCCGGACGGGGGTGAAGTCCATGCGGCGGATCAGCGGGGCTTGATGGCGCGGTAGCCGATGTCGCGGCGGTACTGCGCGCCGTCGAACCGGATGCCGTTCAGCACCTCGTAGGCGCGCTGCTGGGCCATCTTGACCGAGTCGCCGAGGGCCGTCACGCACAGCACGCGGCCGCCGGAGGACACCGTGTCCTTGCCCTGTGGCGTGGTGCCGGCATGGAACACCATGGCATCGGGCGCCTCGGGCGGCAGGCCGGTGATGGCGTCGCCCTTGCGCGGCGTGAGCGGGTAGCCGTGGGCGGCCATCACGACGCCGAGGGCGACGCGGCGGTCCCACTGCAGTTCCACCTCGTCGAGCGTGCCCTCGGTGGCGTGCATGAACACGTCCACCAGGTCGCTCTTCAGGCGCATCATGATCGGCTGCGTCTCGGGGTCGCCCATGCGGGTGTTGAACTCGAGCGTCTTGGGCACGCCCTCGTCGTCGATCATCAGGCCGGCGTACAGGAAGCCGGTGAACGGGATGCCGTCGCGGGCCATGCCGGCGATGGTGGGCAGGATGATGTCCTGCATCGCGCGGGCGTGCACGTTGGGCGTGACCACCGGGGCGGGCGAGTAGGCGCCCATGCCGCCCGTGTTCGGGCCTTCGTCGGCGTCGAGCAGGCGCTTGTGGTCCTGGCTGGTGGCCAGCGGGAGCACGTTCTTGCCGTCGCACAGCACGATGAAGCTGGCTTCCTCGCCGCGCAGGAACTCCTCGATCACCACCCGGGCGCCGCCGGCGTTGTGCTGCACGCCGAGCTTGTTGTCGTCGCCCGCCAGCATCCAGTCGACCGCCTCGTGGGCCTCGGCCAGCGTCATCGCGACGACCACGCCCTTGCCCGCCGCCAGGCCGTCGGCCTTGATGACGATGGGCGCGCCGATGCGGTCCACGTACGCGTGTGCCGCGGCCACGTCGGTGAACGTGTCGTAGGCCGCGGTGGGGATCGCGTGGCGTTTCATGAAGTCCTTCGCGAACGCCTTCGAGCTTTCCAGCTGGGCGGCGGCGCGCGTGGGGCCGAAGATGCGCAGGCCGCGGGCGCGGAACTCGTCGACGACACCGGCGGCCAGGGGCGCCTCGGGGCCCACGACCGTCAGACCGATCTTCTCGGCCTCGGCGTAGTCGGCCAGGGCCTTCACGTCGGTGATGGCGATGTTCTTCAGGTTGGGGTCGAGGGCCGTGCCGCCGTTGCCGGGGGCGACGTGGACCGCCTGCACGCGCGGGGACTGCGCGAGCTTCCAGGCCAGCGCATGTTCGCGGCCTCCCGAGCCGATCACGAGAATTTTCATGGGGTTACCAGTTGGTGGAGCGGCCGTGCTCACGAGAGCACGGCGTTGTGGAACACGTTCTGCGTGTCGTCGAGGTCCTCGATCATGTCGAGCAGCTTCTGCATGCGCGCGGCATCGTCGCCTTCCAGCGTGACGGTGTTCTCGGCCCGCATGGTCACTTCGGCCATGTCGGGCACCAGGCCGGCGGCCTCGAGCGCCGCCTTCACCGCCTCGAACCCGGCCGGCGGCGTCAGCACCTCGATGGCGCCGTCGTCGTCGGTGATCACGTCGTCGGCGCCGGCTTCCAGCGCCACTTCCATGACCTTGTCTTCATCGGTGCCCGGGGCGAACACCAGCTGGCCCACGTGCTTGAACTGGAACGCCACCGACCCTTCGGTGCCCATGTTGCCGCCGTACTTGCTGAACATGTGGCGCACCTCCGCGACGGTACGGACCCGATTGTCCGTCATGCTGTCGATGATGATCGCCGCGCCGCCGATGCCGTAGCCCTCGTAGCGCACTTCCTCGTAGGAGGAGCCTTCCAGGTTGCCGGTGGCCTTGTCGATGTTCTTCTTGACCGTCTCGAGCGGCAGGTTCACCGCCTTGGCCTTCTCGATCGCCAGGCGCAGCCGCGGGTTCTCCTTGGGGTCGCCGCCGCCATGGCGGGCGGCCACGATGATCTCGCGGATCACGCGAGTCCACAGCTTGCCGCGTTTTTCATCCTGCCGCCCCTTGCGGTGCTGGATGTTGGCCCATTTGGAATGTCCGGCCATGAAGGCTCCTCGTGCGGCGGCCAGGCGGCGGGGATCTCCCGCCGGTGGCCGCTCAGGTGTTCTGAAAATTGGGGGGTCTTGCGAATAGACTGCGATTTTACTTGCCGCAGCCCCACTTCTCCGGAGCACCCCATGGCCGACCCCCTCCTGATCGCGAAACACGGCTCCACCGAGTGCCACCTGCTCCCCGCCCTGGCCAACCGCCACGGGCTGATCACCGGGGCCACCGGCACGGGCAAGACCATCACGCTGCAGACCCTGGCCGAGCAGCTGAGCGGCATCGGCGTGCCGGTCTTCATGGCCGACATCAAGGGCGACCTGACCGGCATCAGCCAGACCGGCAAGGTGGGCGAGAAGCTGGCCGCCGTGCTGAAGGACCGCGGCATCGACGCCCCCGCGCCGCTCGCCTGCCCCACCACGCTGTGGGACGTCTTCGGTGAACAGGGCCACCCGGCGCGCGCCACCATCAGCGACATGGGCCCGCTGCTGCTCGCCCGCATGCTCGCGCTGAACGAGACCCAGGCCGGCGTGCTGAACCTCGTGTTCAAGATCGCCGACGACAACGGCCTGCTGCTGCTCGACCTGAAGGACCTGCGCGCGATGCTGCAGCACGTGGGCGAAAACGCCAGCGCCTTCACCACCGAATACGGCAACGTCAGCGCGGCGAGCGTGGGCGCCATCCAGCGCGGCCTGCTGCAGATCGAGGAACAGGGGGGCGACAGGTTCTTCGGCGAACCCATGCTCAACATCGCCGACTTCATGCAGACGGTAAACGGCAAGGGCGTGGTCAACGTGCTCGCGGCCGACAAGCTGATGAACGCCCCGCGCCTGTACGCCACCTTCCTGCTGTGGATGCTGTCCGAACTCTTCGAGCAGCTCCCGGAAGTGGGCGACCTGGACCAGCCGAAGCTCGTGTTCTTCTTCGACGAGGCCCACCTGCTGTTCAAGGACGCGCCGGCCGCGCTCGTCGAACGCATCGAACTCGTCGTGCGCCTCGTGCGCAGCAAGGGCGTGGGCGTCTACTTCGTGACGCAGAACCCGCTCGACATCCCGGACACCGTCCTCGCCCAGCTCGGCAACCGCGTGCAGCACGCACTGCGGGCGTTCACCCCGCGCGACCAGAAGGCCGTGAAGTCGGCCGCCAGCACCATGCGCGCGAAACCCGGCCTCGACATCGAGGCGGCCATCACCGAGCTGGCCGTGGGCGAGGCGCTCGTCAGCTTCCTCGACGAGAAGGGCCGCCCGAGCATCACCGAACGCGTGTTCGTGCTGCCCCCGGGCAGCCAGATCGGCCCCATCACGCCGGAGCAGCGCAAGGCGCTGCTGGCGCGGTCGCTGGTGGCGGGGGTCTACGAGAAGTCGGTGGACCGCGAATCGGCCTACGAGAAGCTCAAGGGCCGCGCGGCCGACGGGACGGACGCCGCCGACCAGGCCGTCAAGCAGGGGCTCCCCGGCAAGGCGGCGCCGGCCGAGGCGGACGGCGGCGGACTGATGGGCGGGCTGAACGACCTGCTGTTCGGCCACACCGGCCCGCGGGGCGCGAAACACGATGGCCTGGCGCAGACGATGGCCAAGTCGGCCATCCGCACGATGGGCACGAGCGTGGGCCGCGAGATCGTGCGCGGCGTGCTGGGCAGCCTGTTCGGCGGCGGCACCACGAAACGCAAGCGCTGACCTGAAACGAAAACGCCCCGGCCGAAGCCGGGGCGTTGGTTCACGTCAGCACGTCGTCAGTCGCGGTCGCGCTTGGTGGTGCCCGAACGGGCCACGCCGAATCGCGTGCCGTTGCCGGGCGGCGCGCAGGTGAAGGTCAGCGCGGCGTTGTCGGCCGCGGCGGCGGCCAGCAGTTCCGACAGCGTCGACACCCCTTCCGTCGTCTTGTTCGGCACGAAGCGGTCGGTGCCGCGGTTGTGCACCCAGCCCTTGGCCACGCCACCGACCACGCCCTTGACCACCACCTCGCACTCGACGCGCGGGCTGGTGATCTTGCCGCGCGACACGATCAGGTTCAGGCGGGCGCTGACGTCGGCCTGGGAGGCGTTCGCCGGCGTCACCGTGACCTGCTGGCCCACGATCGGGTTCATCTCGGAGTTCATCGCGAGGACGAACTGCTCGACCTGGCCGCGCTGCGTGGCGTTCAGCGTGAACACCGCGGCGCTCAGGAACTGCGCCACCGTGCCCGACGCACCGGAGTTGTCGTAGCCGAAGCCGCGGATCTGGTCGCCGATGCTGGGCGTGTTGGCGATCTGCGTGTTCTCCGTGAACATGCCCACCTTCTGGTACATGTTGCGCAGGTGCGGGATCTTCATGTCCTCGTCCACGCCGCCGCCCTCGATGGCGAGCGTGCCGTCGGTGCCGAAGCGGTTGGCCACCGCGTTGACCACGTGGCAGCCGTTGCAAGTGGTCAGCGTGTCGGACGTCACCGTGTTGTAGATGTTCTGCCCCTGGGCCTGCGCCGTGGTGAGCGACAGGTCGAGGTTCAGGATGGGGCTCGGCGGGTACGTCAGCTGCAGCGCGTAGTTCGTGAACGTGGCCATGTCGGCATCCGACAGCTGCGTGGCGTTGCCCAGCAGGCCGGTGAACGCGACGTTGAAGTCCTGGAACGCCTGCTGCTCGAGCGTCTCGCCCGTGCTGCGCGACGCGCCGGTGCGGTCGCCGCGCCAGTGCATCGGGCCGTTGCCCTTCAGGCCGCGCAGGCTCTGCGTGGTCATCGGGCCCTTCATCGGGTGCAGGTTGGTGTTGCGGCCCAGGCGCGGGATGTTCACGTTGTAGGCGCCCGGGTTCTGCACGCGGCGTTCGTCGGGGTTGCCCAGGTCCCAGGCGAGCTGGTCGAGGTCGCCGAAGACGTGGCAGCCCGAGCACGACGAATCGCCGCGGCTCGAGGTGAGCGACGCGTCGAAGAGGAACTTGCGGCCGTTGACCACCGAGGTGGGTTCCGGGTTGTTCATCTTCACGTGCGCCTGTTCCGTGAACGTGGACGTGTTGACGACGGACACGCCGTTGTCGCCCCGCGTGGTGACGAACGCCAGGTTGCGCGCCGCGTCCAGCACAACGCCGGTGGGCAGCCCGCCGGTGAGCGTGACGTGGCTGCTGGCCGATGGCGTGAAGGTGTTGCCTTCGAGCGCCGACGTGCTGAAGCGGCCCAGCTTGTTCGAGCCCATCGCGGCCACGTACAGCGTGGCACCGTCGGGCGACACGGCCATCTCGAGCGGCGTGGCGAGCGACGCGGCCTTCTCGGCGGCGGTGCCGGTGGCCGCCGCGTAGCTCGTGATGTGCTTGTTCAGGTGGCGCGGCGACGCGGTGGTGCCGTCGACCACCGTGATGCGGCTTTCGACGAAGTGGCCGCGCACGGTGGACGAGCGGGTGCCCGGGCCCTCGAAGCGCGTGAGGTTGAGCGCCTCCTGGTTGCTCACGTACAGCTTGCCGGACGACGGGTTCACCGCGATGTTGAACAGCGTGGTGCCCACGCCGGTCACGCGCGTGGACGTGACGGTGGGCGTGGTGCCGCTGGTGTCGATGGTGAACACGTCGTAGTCGGGCAGGTTCAGCTTGACGCGGCTGTTCCAGGTGCGCGCGGCGGTGTTCGTCTTCGGATCCCCGCTGTCCACCCAGTTGCCCGCGGCGTTCTTCTGCACGATGAGACCGGTCTGCGGCTGCGTGGTGCCGTCGGCGGCCGTGGTGGGCGGCGCCTTGGTGATGCCGCCCTCCCCGATGTCGTCGGTGAGCACCGTGGACTTGTTGCCCGAGTTGAACACCGCGGCGTACACGCGGGTGCCCGCGGCGTTCTTCGCCAGCGCGCGCAGCGTGTCGCCGAACATGTTCAGCACGGTGACCGGCGTGCCGCCGAGCGCGGTGCCCTGGGACGCGGTGTTGTAGACCCACACGTCGGCGCGGCCCACGCCCGCGGTGGTCAGCTGCGGGTCGAACTTGACGTTCTGGCCGCGGTGGGCCGCCGTGATGAACGCCCACTTGTTGCCGGTGCCGGCGAACACGATGTCGCGCGGCTCGTCACCGACCAGCAGCGTGTTGACCACACGCGCCGGGCTCACCGAGACGTCGACGACGCTGACGCTGTCGGACAGGTGGTTGACGACCCACAGCTGGTTGTCGTTCGCGAGCGCGACGGACACCGGCTCCAGGCCCACGGGGATGGACTCGGTCAGCACCGGCGTGCCCGACGCGGTGTTGTAGACCTCGACGCGGTTGTCCGGCGTGTTGACGACGAACAGGCGCAGCCCGTTGCTGGAGAGCGCCATGGGCCGCACGTGCCCGCTCTCGAAGGTGACGAACTCGCCGATGGTGGGCGGCGTGCCGGGCGTGCCCGGGGTGCCGGGATCGCCGCCGCCACCGCTGGTGCCGTCGACGGACAGGTTGTTGACCGTGTACGACTCGGTGGCGCTGTTGGCGTTCACGCGGAATCGCAGCCGCACGTTGGCCTGGCCCCAGGCGGTGTTGGGCAGCGCGAAAGTGACGCGGGCGCTGGCCGTGTCACGGGTGGATTCGAGCTGGCTGTAGGACCCGCCGTTCACCGAGAACTCGGCGATGCCGCCCTCGGTGGACTCGAGGCCCACGGTCACGCGGTCGTACGACACGGTGACGCCGGTGTAGTTGACGGTGCTGATGGCCGCCGACGTGATGGCGCCGTCGGTGCTCAGCAGCGCCGCCGTCATCTTCGCGCCGGCGCTGCTCGTGGCCACCGTGCCGGCGGACGTGAACGTGCCGAGGCCGCTCGCGAAACTCTGTTGGTAGATGGTGGCGGCGTGGGCCGGCGCGACCAGGGCGCAGAGGCCCGATCCGGCGCACGCGACCGTGCCGACGAACCGCCGCAAGGCGGTTCCTCTGGGGAACTTCATGGTTTGTCTCCTCGTTGTCCAGCAACGTGTGTTTTGTGTGATCGTCCGAAGACGACCGCCATGCGTTGCTGGCTCTGACACGAGGGCAAACCCCGCAATCGCTGGCGCGTCAATGCTGCACCAGCGTTCATTTCCGCGGATTGGCGCTTATCCCTAGTGGCCCCACCTACCCAAGGACACGGCCGTGTGCTACTGCGTTCGTGACGCAGTTCACAGCTGGCGGTCGATGACCAGCCGGATGCCGGTGGTGCCCGGCGGCACGGGTGCGGTGGCTTCACTGGTGAGGTCCCCCGGCTGCGACACGGGCTGCCCCGACCGCGAGATGCGGGCGACGAGGATCACGCCCTTGGCCTTCGAGATGGTGCGCTCCGGCATCATCGCGAGCGAATCGTCGAGCGTGAACTGCAGCGGCAGGTCGCCCGCGCGCTTGCGCAGCACGGCCACCGGCGCGCGCGAACCGTCGTCCGGGCGGGCGATCACGAACAGCACGTCGTCGGGCTTCAGCTGGGCGGCCAGCGCGGGCGACACCGTCACCTCGCCGCGCACGGCGCCATCGGCCGCCTGCACCGGCGCGGGCGGCGGCGGGGCGTTCTTCGCCGCCGGCGCGGCGCTGGCCGAGGCGGACAGCCCGCCCTCCTGGCGCGCCTGGTCGATGTTGGCCTGCACCTGCTGCGCCTCGGGCGAACCTTCCGGCAGCACGGTCATCAGCACCTGCCACTGGCCGACGGCGCCCGCGAAGTCGCCCTGGCGGTACGCCGACATGCCCATCAGCATCAGGCTCATCGGGTGTTTCGGTTCGAGCGCCAGCGCCTTGTGCACGAGTTCCATCGGGCGGCCCTCGATGTTGTCGCCCGACGCCGCGGCCAGCGTGTCGGCCTGCTCCACCAGCAGGTCGGGGTCCTGCTCCACCAGCGCCTTCGCGTGGTCGTACGCCTCGGCCGATTCGCCGAAACGCTCCATCTTCCGGTACGACCGGGCGAGCAGCAGCCAGCCCTGCGGGTTGTCGGGGTTCTTGCGCAGCGCCTCGGCGAGGTTGGCCACGGCGGCCAGCACGTTCTCGGGCGCGGCGGGACGCGTGGCCGCGTCGATGGCGGCGGCGTTGCCCACGCGCGTGTAGAGCCCGGCGGCGCCCAGCGGCACCAGCACGGCCAGCAGCACGGCGGTAAAGCGGCCCGCGGGCGCGGCGGCCGCGGGCTTGTCGGCGCCGGGCGCCACGTCCTGCAGCAGGCGGCGCTGCAGTTCGTCGCGGGCCTCGCCGTAGGTCGCCTCGGTCAGCTGGCCGCGGGCGAGGTCGCGCTCGAGTTCCTGCAGCTGGTCGCGGTAGACCTTCGAGTTGAGCTGCGAGACGGTCAGCGTGTCGCGCCGCGTGCCGCGCCACAGCGGCCACAGCAGGCGGACCACGACGAGCAGGGTCAGGACGGCGGCGAGTGACAGGAAGGCGGTCATCGGTTAGTTTTCCGTGGCATCGAGCAAGGCTTTCGCCCGGCGGCGTTCTTCGTCGGAGAGCGGTGTCTCGGCCACCGCGGCGTGGGCCTGCTGGCGTTGCCGCAGGAAGCGGATCAGGAACACCACCCCGCCCAGCAGCAGCAGGAACGGCCCGAACCACAGCACCCAGGTCAGCGGCTTGACCGGCGGGCGGTACAGCACGAAGTCGCCGTAGCGGCTGACGAGGAAGTCGGTGATCTCGGCGTCGGTCTTGCCTTCGTGGATCAGCTTGCGGATCTCGCGGCGCAGGTCGTTCGCGAGGTCGGCGCGCGAGCCGGCGAGCGATTCGTTCTGGCACACGAGGCAGCGGATGTCCTCGGAGATGCGGATCAGGCGCTGCTCGACGACCGGGTCCTCGGCCAGCGGCTTCGCCTCGTTGGCCGACGCGACACCGCAGGCGAGCGCGAACGCCAGCGCCATCACGAACCGCCTCATCATCGCTGCAGCTCCTGCACCAGCGGGCGGATGGTCTTGTCGAGCACCTCGCGCGTGACCGGGCCGATCTGCTTGAAACGGATCACGCCGGCCTTGTCGACGATGTAGGTCTCGGGCACGCCGTACACGCCGTAGTCGATGCCCACGCGGCCGTCGGCGTCCACCGCGGACAGGCCGTACGGGTTGCCATGGCGCTGCAGCCACAGCGCGGCGTCGGCGGGCTGGTCCTTGTAGTTCAGGCCCACGATGGGCAGCAGCTTCTCGCGCGCGAGCGCCACCAGCACCGGGTGCTCCTCGCGGCAGGCCACGCACCACGAGGCCCACACGTTGAACATCCACACCTGGCCCAGCATGTCCTTCGGGGCGAAGCGCTGGTCGCCCTCGAGGCGCGGCAACTCGAAGGCCGGGGCCGGCTTGCCGACGAGCGGCGACGGCACCATGCTCGGGTCGCGCTTGAGGCCCACCGCGAGGAACCCCACGAGCACGAGGAAGAGGCCCAGCGGCCAGAGGAAGCGCTTTTTCATGCGGGGGCTCCGTGGACCACCGCGGCGCTCGCGCGGGCCTTGCCGAGGCGGTAGCGGCGGTCGGCCGCCGCCAGCACCCCGCCCAGGCCCATCAGCAGGCAGCCGCCCCAGATCCAGTCGACGAACGGTTTGCTGTAGACGCGCAGGCTCCACGCCGCGCCGCCGTCGAGGGCCTCGCCCAGCGCGACGTAGCGGTCACCGGTGAGGCCGGCGTCGATCGCGGCCTCGGTCATGGGCATCGACGACGAGAAGTACTTGCGCTTTTCGGGGTGCAGCGAACGCAGCACCTTCCCGTCGCGCGAGAGTTCGACGTCGCCGCGCTGCGCGACGTAGTTGGGCCCCTGCACTTCGCTCACGCCCACGAGGCGGAAGGTGTAGCCGCCCACCGAGACGGTGTCGCCCGGGCCCATGCGCACGTCGCGTTCGGTCTGGTAGCTGGAGACGAGCGTGGCCCCCACGACGAACACCGCGATGCCGCAGTGCGCGAGGTGCATGCCCCAGAACGAGATGGGCGCCTTGACCGTGCCGCGGCGCGTCTGGTGGGCGATGTGCAGTGCCGAGCTGACGACGATCCAGGTGGCGAGGAACGCGCCCAGCGCGGCCAGCCACGACCAGTCGCCCATCAGCAGCGGCACGGCGACGAAGGCCACCAGCGCCAGCACGAAGGCCGGCGACACCTTGGCCATCACCTCGCGCCAGTCGGCCGCCTTCCAGCGGGCGAGCGGGCCGAGCGGCATCAGCATCAGCAGCGGGATCATCAGCGGGCCGAACACGCTGTTGAAGTACGGCGGGCCCACCGAGATCTTGCCGAGGTTCAGCGCGTCGATGATCAGCGGGTACAGCGTGCCCAGCAGCACGCTGGCGGCCGCGGCCATCAGCAGCACGTTGTTGAGCAGCAGCAGCGCCTCGCGCGAGACCACCGCGAAGTGCCCGCCGGTGGTGACCGCGCCCGCCCGCCACGCGAACAGGCCGAGCGAGCCGCCCACCACCACGCACAGGAAGACCAGGATGAACACGCCGCGCGTGGGGTCGGTGGCGAAGGCGTGCACCGAGGTCAGCACACCCGAGCGCACGAGGAACGTGCCCAGCAGCGACAGCGAGAACGCGCTGATGGCGAGGATGATGGTCCAGTTCTTGAACGTGCCGCGTTTCTCGGTCACGGCCAGCGAGTGGATCAGCGCGGTGCCCACGAGCCACGGCATGAACGAGGCGTTCTCGACCGGGTCCCAGAACCACCAGCCGCCCCAGCCCAGTTCGTAGTACGCCCACCAGGAGCCGAGCGCGATGCCGAAGGTGAGGAAGATCCACGCGGCCGTGGTCCACGGGCGCGACCAGCGCGCCCAGGCGGCGTCCAGGCGGCCGGACAGCAGCGCCGAGATGGCGAAGGCGAAGGCCACCGAGAAGCCCACGTAGCCCATGTAGAGCATGGGCGGGTGGAACACGAGGCCCGGGTCCTGCAGCAGCGGGTTCAGGTCGCGGCCGTCGGCCGCGGCGGGCACGAGGCGCGTGAACGGGTTGGACGTGGCGAGGATGAACAGCAGGAAGCCGATGGCGAGCAGCCCCAGCACGCCCAGCACGCGGGCGACCATGTCGTCGGGCAGCTGGCGCGAGAAGGTGGCCACGCCGAGGCCCCAGATGGAGCTCATCAGCACCCACAGCAGCAGCGAGCCCTCGTGGCCGCCCCACACGGCGGCGAAGCGGTAGATGTCGGGCAGCTTCGAGTTCGAGTGCTGGGCCACGTACAGCACCGAGTAGTCGTTCGCCATGAACGACCACGCGAGGCAGCCGAACGAGACCGCGGACAGCACGAACACCAGCTGCGCCGACGGCCGCGCGAGCGCGACCCAGTCGGCCCGCTGGCGGTGGGCGCCGATGAGCGGGAACGTGCCCTGCACGATGGAGACGAGCAGCGCCAGGATCAGCGCGAAGTGACCGAGTTCTGGGATCATGGCTTCAGCGTCTTCGCGGCCTTCTGGGCCTGGTCCACCGCATGCTGCGCTTCCGGCGGCATGTAGTTCTCGTCGTGCTTGGCGAGCACCTCGTTGGCCACGAACAGGCCTTCGGCGTTCAGCCGGCCCTGCGCCACGACACCCTTGGCCTCGCGGAACAGGTCGGGGAGGATGCCGGTGTAGGTGACCGGCGTCTCGCGCACGGTGTCGGTGACGACGAAGTTCACCGTCAGGTCCTTCCGCTGCACGCTGCCGGCCTTGACCATGCCGCCGATGCGGAAGGTGCGGTCCTTCGGCGCCTCGCCGGCGGCGATCTGCGACGGCGTGAAGAAGAACACGAGGTTGCTCTGGAAGGCGTTGAGCACCAGGGCGGTGGCGATGCCGAGGCTGGCGACGCCGCCCACGATGATCGCGAGGCGTTTCTGGCGCGGCGTCATGGCATCAGGTCCTGCGGCATGGCGGCCACCCGCAGCGCCTTGCGGCGGCGGGCGCGCAGCAGCACGACCTCCGCCAGGAGGGCCACCAGGGTCGCGCCGAAGCTGCCCCACACGTAGACGGCGTAGCCGCCCATCGCGAAAAACTCACCGAGACTGTGCCACTGCATCTTTCACCCAATCCGCGTGTCGTTCCCGTTCGAGGATGATGGAACGCACCCTCGACATCGCGGCGGCCGCCGCGTACATCCAGCACGCCATCACCATCAGCAGCATGCCCCAGAGCATCAGGCTGGCCATTGACGGAGATCGTGTCACTGATACAGAGGCGCCCTGGTGCAATGTGTTCCACCATTTCACCGAAAAATAGATGATGGGAACGTTCACGACACCCACCAGCGCGATCACGGCGCCGGCGCGGTCGGCCCGGCGGGGGTCGTCGATGGCGGCCTGCAGCGCGAGGAAACCCAGGTACAGGAAGAACAGGATCAGCGTGGACGTGAGCCGCGCGTCCCACACCCACCAGGCGCCCCACATCGGCTTGCCCCAGAGGGCGCCGGTCCAGAGGGCCAGCAGCGCGAACAGCGCGCCGGTGGGCGCGATGGCCGAGGCCAGCATGCTCGCGAGGCGCACGTTGAACACGAGCCCCACCGCGGACCAGAACGCCATCACGACGTACAGGAACATCGCCATCCAGGCCGCGGGCACGTGGATGAAGATGATGCGGTAGCCCTCGCCCTGCTGGGCGTCGGTGGGGGCCACGAAAAAGGAGATCCAGAGGCCCACCGCGGCGAAGCCGACGGCCAGCACGGTGAACAGGGTCCACAGCTGTCCGGCCAGCGGGTAGAAGGCCGGGGGGGACGCGAACCGGAACCAGTTGATCTTGGTGGCGGAAGACATTCGGCTGCCTGAGAACGGTCGTTCGGAAAAATCAGCCTCGGAATGTACTGTGGGAGCGCACAACGCGAGGAGCCGATTCGTCGGGGTTTCAACTTATAACAGTTGACCCCGCGCAAGCGTGATCGTCTATTCCAACGAGATGCGCAGCGCGGCCGTGGTGGCCCACGGGGCGAAAAAGCCGCCCAGCGCGAGCATCGCGCCCAGCAGCATCAGGTGGGCCGACGGGTCGATCCCGGCCGCGTCCGCCTCCACCGCCCCGGCGCCGAAGATCAGCACCGGCACGTACAGCGGCAGGATCAGCAGCGCCAGCAGCACCCCGCCGCCGCGCACGCCGAGGGTCAGCGCCGCCCCCACCGATCCCACCAGGCTCAGCACCGGCGTGCCCACCAGCAGCGACAGGGTCAGCAGGCCCAGCGACCGGGCGTCGAGGTCGAACTGCAGGCCCAGCACCGGGGCCACCAGCACCAGCGGCAGGCCGGCGAGCAGCCAGTGCGCCAGCGTCTTGGCCAGCGCCGCCACCACGAGCGGCGTGGGCGACAGCGCCATCTGCTCCAGGCTGCCGTCGGCGTGGTCGCTCGCGAACATGCGCTGCAGCGACAGCACCGCGGCCAGCAGCGCCCCCACCCACAGGACACCGGGCGCGATGCGCCGCAGCAGCGCCGTTTCCGGGCCGATGGCCAGCGGGAACAGGCTGGCCACCATCACGAAGAACACCAGCGACATCAGCACGTCGCTCTTCTGCCGCATCGCGATCCGCAGGTCGCGGCGCAGGATGGCGAAGAAGACCCCCAGGTCGCCGCTCACCGGGTCAGCTCCAGCACGCGGCCCGGGTGGGCGTCGACCTGCACCGGCTGGTGGCTCGTCAGCACGGCCAGCCCGCCGCGGTCCAGGTGGCCCGCGATCAGGGACGACAGCAGCTTGAGCGCGTCGCCATCGATCGCGACGAAGGGTTCGTCGAGCACCCACACCGGCGCGGCGCTGAACACGAGCCGGGCGAGCGCGACGCGGCGCTTCTGGCCCTGCGACAGGAAACGGGTGGGGAGTTCGGCGCGGGCGGCGAGGCCCAGCTGGCCGAGGGCGTCGGCCAGTTGCGTGTCGGAGGGGTGGAAGCCGGCCAGCTGCGACAGCATCCGGAGATTCTCCCGGGCGCTGAGCATGCCCTGCAGGCCACTGTCGTGGCCGATGTAGAGGAGCTGGCGACGCCAGGCGTCGCCGAGCGTGCGGATCGGGGCGCCGTCCCAGCGGATCTCGCCGGTGGCGGGCGGCGACAGGCCGCACAGCAGGCGCAGCAGGCTCGTCTTGCCGATGCCGTTGGCGCCGGCCACGTGGAGCCACGCGCCGCGTTCGAGCGTGCAGTGCACACCCTTGAAGAGAAGGCGTTCGCCCTTGGCGCAGGCGAGGTCGTGGAAGGTCAGCATGGCGGCCTGGATTCTGCCCCAGGCCACGGCGAGGGTTTCCCCTCGCCGTCAGGAAACGGAAATCAGAGGTCGGACTCGGGTTCGGCGTCGATCGCGTGGTCGTAGTCGTCGAAGGCGGCCGGCACGTGGGCGATCAGCGGCTTGTCGAGCGGGCGGCAGACGCGACGCTGCAGGCGGTCCAGGCGGTCCGAGCGTTCCATGGCCTGGATCACTTCGGCCGGGTTCAGCATCAGGGCAAACGGGTTCGCGACGAGGTCTTGGGTCTGCATGTGAATTCTCCGGTGAAATGGGGAAGTCGATGCATGAACTGTAGGGACCGGGGCCGTTTCCGATAAGTCGTCCGCGCGCCAAAGCCCGTGTCAGAAGTTCGCTGACAAGGGTGTCTTCCTACTCAGGCGGCCAGGGTGTCGTGCAGGCCGTCCAGCCGGGCCTGCCGGGCGGGGGTCAGCCCCCCGTCCGCGTGCCCTTCCCGGCACACCGCGGCCAGCGCCTGGTGGACGGGGTTTCCCGGGTCCCATGCCGGGATGTGGATGTCCTCGATGACGTGCACGGACACCTGGGTGCCCACGATGCGGCGCTCGACGTCCCGGCGCACGGCGCCCGTGCTCAGGAAGGCGCAGACGTAGAACGCCTCGGCCTCGTCGTCGAAGGCGATCGAGATCAGCTTCTCCTGGAGCACCGTGGACTTCAGCGCGCCACCGAGGCGGGAGGGGCCCACCACGGCGCAGCAGAAGGTGCTCGAGATGTACTTCCAGGCCACCTTGTACGGGGCGAAGGTGTAGTCGCCCACCCGCAGCAGGGCGTAGAACCCCTCGGTGACGTTCGCCTTGTCCATGCCCGTCAAGCTCGGGCGCACGCGCAGCAGGCCCTCGTGCCGGGCGAGCCAGCCGAGCGTGCGGGGGGCCATCGCCCCGAGGGTGTCCGGCGGCACCGGCCGCATCCGGGTCGCGGCCGTGTGCGGCACGACGATCGCCTGGCCGGGCGGGCGGTCGACGGTCCACGGGCCCAGGTCGCGGCCCTTGGCGAACGGGTACACCCACTCCGGCTCCAGCAGGGCCTCCACCCGGTCGACCTTCACCTTGGCCCGGTCGGTGTCGTTCTCGACGCGCAGCAGGCCGCCCTCCTCGCCCAGCACCCGCAGGTAGAACACCGCGTTGGCGCCGCCGGTGAAAACGCCGGTGCGGGCGCGGTACACCCGGTGGGCCACGGCGGCCGGGGCGGCGGTCTCGGCCTCGCCGTACAGCGCCCAGTTGGAGGCGGGATCGTCAGGCGACGACGGCAGCGCGCGGAGCACCTCGAAAGCGCCCTCGGCCACCGCCGCGTGGCGACCGCCCGGCACGAACCGCCGGTAGCGCACGGGGTACGTCGCGGGCTCGCCGCCCAGCGTGCAGAAGAACGCCGCGGTGCGGTTCTTCGCGTCGCCGAAGGCGGCGTAGTCGGAGAAGTCCGTCACCTCGTCGACCGCGAGGTGGATGCCGCTGTCGCCCAGCCGGAAGCGGCGGAAGCCCCTGGCGTTCCGGCGCGACTGGAACAGGCCCTGCGGCAGCAGCAGCCCCACCCGCGTGCCGGCGCGGCCGAAGCGCAGGCACGCGGCGTACGTGGCCAGCACGCTCAGGTCCTCCTTGCTGAACGCCCGGTCGCGCCCGACCGCGGCGAAAAGGCCCAGCGGCGGCCACGACGGCAGGATCAGCGCCTTGTAGGCCGGGTCCAGGTTCTCCCAGTTCACCCACGGCGGATTGCCGACGATGAACTCGAAGCCGCCCATCGATTCGAGCCGGGCGGCGCCGTCGAGGGCATCGCGCAGCACGCCCTGCGTCAGCGGCGGCTGGTCCGCCAGCCAGGCTCGCAGCGGGCGGTCCACCGGCTGCCACGACGTGCCGTCGAAGGCCTCGAGCACCTCGCCGGTCTCGGCGAGCGCGGCCGGGGTCACGCGGTCGGCCGGCAGGGCGATCTTCAGAAAACCCGGCACCAGCAGGCGACCGCCCGGCGGCTGGTCGGTGCCGAGCGCGGCGGCGATGGCCGCCTCGTCGACGAACACGGAGTCGGCCCAGACGACGTTGTGCGGCGCGGGGTCACCGCCGAGTTCCCCGACGATGGCCGCGTGCAGCGCGCGGGCGACCGCCCACGAGCCCAGGTTCTTCTCGACACCGAACACCTGGCGGGCGAACGTCTGCCCGAGGTGCGCGCGCGGCAGCCCCCGCGCCAGCAGCGCCGAGAAGAAGGCCCCGAGCCCGCAGTTGGGTTCGACCAGGCGCAGGCACGGCGTGTCGAGGAGCCGGTCCACCGCCACGCCGTCGAGCACGTGCGCGCAGAGGTCCGGCGGGCTGAGGTAGGCGCCGAGCGTGTGCCGGATCGCCTTCGGGAGCAGCGCGTGGTACAGCGTGCGAAACGGGTCGCCGGCGAGCAGCGCGAGGCGTTCGCCCGGCGTCAACGCCGCGACGTGGCGCGACAGTCCGGCGGCGGCCTCGGTCGTGTCGGCGGACGGCGCCTCGCGCCATCCGTCGAACAGCCCGGCCGCCGCGCTCGGCGCCAGCCGGCCGCCACAGGCCGCGGCCAGTTCGTGCGCGACGGCTACCAGCGCGTTCTCCACGCCGAACAGGTACAGGTAGGGATCCGGGAGGCCGTCGAGCACGATGGCCTTCTTGCGGCCGAGCGGCCCGTTGGCGGCGATCCAGAGCGTGCGCCACAGCACGAAGGCGGGCGACGGCCCCGCGGCTTCCTGGCGCGTCAGCGCCGCGGCGAGCCGGGTCAGGTCGTCGAACACCGTCAGGTGCGCTCGCGCACCGGGAACAGCCGTTCGAAGTTCTCACTGGTGGCCTGGGCGATGGTGTCCACCGGCACGCCCTTCAGTTCGGCGATCTGCTTCGCCACGAACGGCACGTACGACGGGTTATTCGTCTTGCCGCGGTACGGCACCGGGGCGAGGTACGGGCTGTCGGTCTCGATCAGGCAGCGGTCGAGCGGCACGAACGCGGCCACCTCGCGCAGGTCGGCGGCGTTCTTGAAGGTCAGGATGCCGGAGAACGAGATCATGAAACCGAGGTCGAGCGCGGCGCGGGCCACGTCCATCGTTTCGGTGAAGCAGTGGAAGACGCCGCTTTCGGCGCCCTCCTCCTTCAGCAGCCGCACGGTGTCGTCGGAGCTGCTGCGGGTGTGGATCACGAGCGGCAGCTTGGTCTGCCTCGACGCGCGGATGTGCACGCGGAAGCGCTCGCGCTGCCATTCCATGTCGGCCACGCTGCGGCCGTTCAGGCGGTAGTAGTCGAGGCCGGTCTCGCCGATGGCCACCACGCGCGGGCGCGCGGCCAGTTCGACGAGCGTGGCCACGTCGGGCTCGCGCACGTCCTCGTTGTCGGGGTGCACGCCCACCGACGACCAGAAGTTGTCGTGTTCGACGGCCAGGCCGTGCACCTCGTCGAATTCCTCGAGCGTGGTGCAGATGCACAGCGCCCGGTCGACGGACGCCTCGGCCATGGCGGCGCGGATCTCGGGCAGCTTCGCCTTCAGTTCCGGGAAGGCGAGGTGGCAGTGGGAGTCGACGAACATGGGCGGAAACACGTACGGGAAAGAGCGGGCGCGATGGCGCCCCGGCTCAGATGGTCTGGGTGGGCTTCGACGAGGCGATGGACGTGCCGAGCACTTCCTCGATCTTGGCGCGCAGCAGGCGCGTCTTCTCGTCGCTCGGGAAACGCACGCCCACGCCCTGGGTGCGGCCGCCGGACGCGTTGGCCGGCGTGATCCAGGCGACCTTGCCGGCCACCGGGTAGCGCTGCGGGTCGTCGGGGAGGGACAGCAGCAGGTAGATGTCCTCGCCGAGCTTGTACTCGCGCGTGGTGGGCACGAAGAGACCGCCGTCGGTGAAGACGGGGATGTACGCGGCGTACAGCGCGCCCTTCTCGCGGAAGACCAGCTGGATGACGCTCGGCCGGGGCGCGTTGGCCGCGGCAAGCGTGCTGCCCAGTGGGCGGGGGGTGGCGGTGGGTTCGCTCATGACCGGGAGTGTAGCGAAGGCGCGGCCGGCTTGCTCCCGGCCAAACCCGCCACTAAGTCGCGCGCGGCGCGAGGGCCTTGCGGGCCTGCAACACCAGCGACTCGACCATCAGCGGCCCGCTCCACGGGTGTTCGGCGTGGCGCAGCGTCGTGCCGAGTTCCTTCGACCACGCGTTCAGCGCGGCCAGGGCGGCGGGCTTCTGCGGCAGCGCGGCGGGCGGGAAGTACCGCGGCGGCGCACCGCAGGCCACGCACAGCGCGTCGTGGCAGAGCTTGTGCAGCGCGTCGAGCAGGCGCGGCAGCGGCCACGTGGCGAGGTTGCCTGCGTCCCCCGCGGCCACCTGGCGCGGCAGGCGCGTCCAGGTGACGGCGTCGAGGCCGTCCTTCGCCCACGCGAGCGCCTCCAGCGGCTGGCCGCCGGCCGCGGCCAGCAGCACGTCGGGCTGGGCCACCTGGTGGTCGGCGAGCCAGCGGCGGGCCACATCGGGGTCGGGCAGCGCGAGCGGCACGGCCTGGCAGCGGCTGCGGATGGTGGGCAGCAGGTCCTGCGGGGCCCCGCAGCTGAGGATGAAGCGCGCCTCGCCCGGGGGCTCCTCGAGCGTCTTCAGCAGCGTGTTGCCCGAGATCATGTTCATGCGCTCGGCCGGGTGCACGAGCACGACCTTGCCCCGGCCGCGGGCCGAGGTGGTCTGCGCGAACAGCACGGCCGCGCGGATGGCCTCGACCTTCAGTTCCTTGCTGGGCTTGGCCTTGGACGCCTTGTCGGACGTGGTGTCCTCGTTGGTCCAGCCGAGCTGCTCGGCCAGCGCCTCGGGCAGCAGCACCAGCAGGTCGGGGTGCGAGCGCGCCTGCACGAGGTGGCAACTGGCGCAGCGGCCGCAGGCGTGGCCGCCCGTCAGGTCCTCGCAGAGCCAGCTCTGGGCGAGCGACAGCGCCAGCTCGAACTGGCCGATGCCCTGCGGGCCGTGCACGAGCAGGGCGTGGCCCTTCTGCGTGCGCAGCGCCTCGGCGAGCGGCCCGGCGAGCCAGGGCAGCGGCAGGTGGCCTTCGGCGTCTACCATCCGCGCGCCTCCAGGCCGGTGACCAGTCGGGCCCAGACGGCCTCGCGGGTGAGGGAGGCGTCGAGCTGGAGGAACCGGTCCGGGTCCTGCGCGCGGCGGGCTTCGTAGCCGGCGCGCACGCGCTCGAAGAAATGGAGGTCCTGGCTCTCGAAGCGGTCGGGCGAACGCGCGGCGGCCCGGCGTTCCGCGGCGACCGCGGCCGGCAGGTCGAACCAGACGGTCAGCGCGGGCTGCAGGCCCTCCTGCACCCAGCCTTCCAGCGTGGCGAGCACGTGCGGGTCGAAGCCGCGGCCGCCGCCCTGGTAGGCGAAGGTGGCGTCGGTGAAGCGGTCGCACAGCACCACGTGGCCGGCGTCGAGCGCGGGGCGGATGACCTGGCGCAGGTGGTCGCGCCGGGCGGCGAACACGAGCAGCGCCTCGGTGAGCGCGTCCATGCCCGTGTGCAGCACCTGCTCGCGCAGGCGTTCGGCGAGGTCCGTGCCGCCGGGCTCGCGCGTCAGCACGACCTCGTGGCCGGCGGCGCGCCAGCGCGCGGCGAGCGCGTCGATGTGCGTGGACTTGCCCGCGCCGTCGATGCCCTCGAAGCTGATGAATCGTCCGCCCACGTGCTCTCCTTCAGCGCTGGTACTGGTTGACCGCGCGGTTGTGGTCGGCGAGGTTGTCGCTGAAATGGCTCGCGCCATTGCCCTTCGCGACGAAGTAGAGCGCCTTGGTGGCGTCGGGCCGCACCGCCGCCAGCAGCGACGCCTTGCCCGGCATCGAGATGGGCGTGGGGGGCAGGCCGGCGCGCTGGTAGGTGTTGTAAGGGCCGTCGGCCAGCAGGTCGCGCTTGCGCAGGTTGCCGTCGAAGGCCTCGCCCAGGCCGTAGATCACGGTGGGGTCGGTCTGCAGCGGCATGCCGATGCGCAGGCGGTTGACGAACACGCCGGCCACCAGCCCCCGGTCGGCGGCCGCGCCCGTTTCCTTCTCGACGATGGAGGCGAGCGTGAGCGCCTCGTCGATCGAGCGGAGCGGCGTGCCGGCCGCGCGTTCGGCCCAGGCGGCCTCGAGCTGCCGCTGCATCGCGCGGTGCGCGCGCTTGAGCACGGCGACGTCGCTCGCCCCCTTGCTGAACGCGTAGGTGTCGGGATAGAAGCGCCCTTCCGCGCGCTGGCCGGGCGGCGCGCCGATGGCGGCCATCAGGTCGGCCTCGGCCATGCCGGCGGTGGTCTGCTTCAGGTCGGGCGCTTTCGCGAGTTCGGCGCGGAACTGGCGGAAGGTCCAGCCGTCGATCAGGCGCACGGTGGCGAGCACCTCGTCGCCCCGCACCATCTTGTCGAGCAGCGAGCGCGGCGTGGCGCCCTGCCCGATCTGGTAGCTGCCCGCGCGGATCTTGCGCGCCTGGCCCGACCAGCGGAACCATTCGTACAGCAGGAAGCTGTTCGAGCGCACGCCGGCCTGCGCCCACAGGTTGGCCACCTCGCGCGGCGAGGTGCCGGGTTCGATGGACACCTCGATGGAATCGGCCGCGAGCGACAGCGGCGCCTGCAGCCACCACACGGCCGCGCCCCCGGCCGCGAGGGCGGCGAACACGATCAGCAGGAGGCAGCGGCGCAGGAACTTCACGGTCGGGAACGAGTGGGAGACCCCAGTCGCGAGACGAGGTCGGGGCCGTGATCATAATCGCCACATGACCAGCCATTTCACCCTCGACGGCGCGGCGCCCCTCGCCCACCTCGGCCTGATCCGCGCCGCCGGCGCCGACGCGGCCAGCTTCCTGCACGGCCAGCTCACGAACGACGTCGCCCTGCTCGACACCACCCGCGCGCGCCTCGCGGGCTACTGCTCGGCCAAGGGCCGCCTGCTCGCGAGTTTCGTCGCCTGGAAGACGTCGCCCGAGGAAGTGCAGTTGCTGTGCAGCGCCGACGTGCTGCCGGCCACGCTGAAGCGCCTCTCGATGTTCGTGCTGCGGGCGAAGTGCAAGCTCACCGACGCCTCCGCCGAACTGCAGCGCGTGGGCCTGGCCGGCCCGTCGGCCACCGCGTGGCTCGGCGACGCCGCCCCGGCGGCCGCGTGGGGCCGCACCGAACGCGACCGCGCCAGCATCGTGCGCCTGCCCGACGTGGCCGGCGCGGCGCGTTACCTGTGGGTCGCGCCGGTCGGCGCCGAGCCCCCCGCCCTGCCCGCCCTCGACCTCGCCGCCTGGCGCTGGGGCGAGGTGCAGAGCGGCATCGCGTCCATCGAGGTGCCCACGGTCGACCAGTTCGTGCCACAGATGCTGAACTACGAACTGCTCGGGGGCGTCGACTTCAAGAAGGGCTGCTACCCCGGCCAGGAGATCGTCGCGCGCAGCCAGTACCGCGGCACGATCAAGCGGCGCACCTACCTGTTCGCGGGCGCCGAGGCGGCGACGCCGGGCCAGGAGATCTTCCACAGCGCCGACCCCGGCCAGCCCGCCGGCATGGTGGTCAACGCGGCCACGCTGCCCGGCGAAGGCGGTGGCGCCAGCGTGCTCGCCGAGATCAAGCTCGCGGCCATGAACGACGGCACCCTGCACCTCGGCCGCGCCGACGGGCCGCTGCTGGCCGCCACGCCGATGCCGTACACGGTCACCACCGAAGCGGCCGACTGAACGCCATGTCCAAGGCCGTCAAGCCACAAGGGCCGCGACAGGCGATCGATTCCCTGAGCGACGCCGAACTGAACGGAGCGGTGGCGCAGGTGCTGAACGCCACCTGGAGGCTCGACGAGGTCGACGGCCTCGCCGTCTGCCGATCACCGGCCGATGGTGGCCCGGTGTTCGCGCCCACGCACGACTGGTCCACCGCCGGCCCGCTGATCGAGGCGCAGCGCATCTCGGTCATCCCGCACCCCACGGTCTGGGAGGCACGGCGCCGCGGCGGCCGCAGCGCCGGCACGATGAACGGGCCCACGGCGCTGGTGGCCGCGATGCGCGCGCTCGTGAAATCCGAAGTGGGCGAATGGATCGTGCTGGCCCCGACCGAGGGTTGACCCTTGCCCCCGAGCGGGACGGGGCGTGAATAGTTCACGAAAGCCGGAAATCGTTGCCCCCGATCCCCGCGAACGCGTGAATGCCCCTTCGGGCAGGGTTGGGCACACTGCGGCGACTTTGTAGACCGCCTTGGAGCTGCCCCGTGAGTGCACGAATGACCTGTTTCGCGGACGATGTCCGACCCGACCTGTTCGACCGCGCACCGTTCATGTTCAAGCACCGGCTGATGGGCCATCCGGCCCTCGAGATGTCGAACCTCGCCCGGATGATCCCCACGCTGCCCGACTGGCAGGTGCACTACTCGAGCGGCAAGCTCAAGCGGGACGACGACTTCGAGAACGCCGCGGTCGAGCATGCGAACGGCATGTCGATCGAGGAGACCATCGACACGATGAAGACGTCGAACTCGTACATCATGATCCGCGAGCCGGACCGTGATGGTTCGTTCCACCCGCTGTACGTCGAACTGATGAAGGACGTGCGCGGCGTGCTCGAGGCCTCCGGCACGAAGGGCCTGCCGAACGACCCGAAGATGTACCTGTTCATCTCGTCGCCCGACAGCGTCACGCCGTTCCACATCGACCGCTACACCAACTTCCTGATGCAGATGCAGGGGAGCAAGCAGATCTCGGTGTTCCCGCAGTGGGACCCGGCCGTGATGAGCGCGGAAGCCCGGGAAGGCCTCGTGGCCTACTCCGGCAAGCGGCCCATGTGGCGCCCGGAGATGGACGCGCTCGCCACCACGTACGATTTCCAGCCGGGCGACGCGCTGCACATCCCGTTCGTCGCGGGACACCACGTGCGCAACGGCCCGAGCGAAGTCTCGATCTCGCTGTCGTTCTTCTTCAAGACCGACCAGAACCTGCGGATGACCGACGCCATGGTGCTCAACGACCACCTGCGCCGGCTGAAGCTGAACCCGACCGGCGTGGGCGAGAAGCGCTGGCTCGACAACGCCAAGTCCGGCGCGTGGCGCGCGGGCCGGCAGATCAACGCCCACAAGCGCAAGATCGGCGCCATCGGGGCCCTCGGCGCGATCGGGGCGCTCGCGCTGATGGACTGACGCTCCCGGCAGGGGCTTGCCGGGCGTCCGTGACACGCTGCACACCTCGCGGCGAGAATGCGGTCGACCCCTGAGCAAGGGGCGCATCCGCGTCGACAAGTTCACACCCCCTGCCCTCCTCCATGGCCGCCGCCCGCGAGTTGTTCATCTACTATCGAGCGAGGACTGCGGACGCCGAGGCGCTGCAGGCCGAGGTGCTGGCGCTCCAGCAACGGCTGAAGACCCTGGAACCGGGGCTCGAGGCCCGTCTGCTGCGCCGACCTGAACCGGCAGATGGATGGCATACCTGGATGGAAACGTACGCATTGCCCGGGCACCCCGACGGGGTTTCCGAGGCGCTTGAACACACGATCGAACGGCTCGCGGCCGATGCGCTGTCGCGGTGGTGCGCCGCGCGCCATGTGGAGGTGTTCGTCGCATGTGCCTGCTGACCGTCGCCATCGACCAGTCGCGCCGCTTCCCCCTCGTGGTGGCCGGCAACCGCGATGAATTCTTCAACCGCCCCGCCGCGCGTTTGGCGTGGTGGTCGCCGGGCGACGGCTTGCCCGACATCCTCGGCGGCCGCGACCTCGAGGCCGGTGGCACCTGGCTCGGCCTGACCGCCCAGGGCCGCCTCGCGGTGGTGACCAACGTGCGCGCCGCCTCGGCGCCGCGCGACCCGAAGGCGCCGTCCCGTGGCGAGATCGTGCAGCGCTGGCTCGCCGGCGACGCGTCCACCGATCGCTTCTGGATGCGCACCGCGCTCAGCGGCTACAACGGCTTCAACCTGATCGCCGCCGATTTCCAGCGCGGCGACTGCTTCTACGCATCGAACCAGCGCCCGAACCCCGAACGCCTCGAACGCGGCCTGTACGGCCTGTCGAACGGCACGCTCGATTCCCCGTGGCCGAAGGTGGAGGCCCTCAAGGAGGCCACCCGCGAGGCGCTCGAGTCGTGCGACACCGTCGACGCGCTGGCCGCCCGCCTCTTCGACGCGCTGGCCGACCGCACGCAGGCCGAGGACGACGAACTGCCGAGCACCGGCGTGTCGCGCGAATGGGAGAAGCTGCTGTCGTCGGCGTTCATCCGCACGGCAGACGGCACCTACGGCACGCGCTGCTCCACGCTCGTGATCACCGAACGCGTGAACAAGCGCCTCGTCACCCACGTGCTGGAACGCACCTTCAGCGCCACCGGGGGCATGGCGCTGCTGCGCCGTTCCACGGTGAAGGACTGGCCGCCCCGCTACACCGAGGCGCCGCCGCCCGAGGTGAGCCAGCAGGAGGTGGTGCTCGAGAGCACCGAGACGCAGGCGCCGAACCATCCGGTGCGGCGCACCCGCGTGCGCACGCTGCTCAAGCCGGAACCGTCGCGGCGCAAGCGCGCCGCCTGATCCGGGTCTTCCGGACCGTCAGAGCACGCAGACCATCTCGACGTGGGGGATGCCCACCTCCTCGAACACCGAACCGCGCGGCACGAAACCCGAGCGCACGTAGAACGGCGAGGCCGAGACTTGCGCGTGCAGCACCGCCTCACGGTAGCCGCGCTCGCGGGCGGTCTTCATCAGTGCGTCGAGCACGGCCTTGCCCACGCGGCTGCCGCGCATCGACTGCGAGACGGCCATGCGGCCGATCTTCGCGACACCCGGCACATGCTCGAGCAGACGGCCCGTGGCGAGCGGCGCGCCGAAGTGGTTGTACGCCACGGCGTGCACGCAGCCGGCATCCGCCTCGTCCCACTCCATGTCGGCGGGGATGCCCTGCTCGTCGATGAACACGGTGGTGCGGATGCGGTGGGCGTCCTCGCCCAGCTCGTCCCACGAGCCCACGCGCACGGTGGTCATGGGCTTGCCGGCCTCGAAGTTCTGCAGCAGCTCGCGCAGCTCCTGCGGCACCGGCTTCGGCTCGCGGGTCTCGGCGTCGGTGAAGACGTAGACCAGCTCGGCGCTGACGAGCGCCTCGTCCTGGCGGAACACCACGCCGTTGAACACCATCGACGAGTTGCCGACACGGCCGCAGCGCACGCCCACGTCGAGCACGTCGTCGTAGCGGGCCGAGCCGTGGTACTCGAGGGTGGACTTGCGCACGAAGAGGTCGCCGCCGAGGTACTTCAGCGTGTCCTCGTACGGCGCGGCCATCGCACGCCAGTAGCCGGAGACCGCCGTGTCGAGGTACATCAGGTAGTGACCGTTGAACACGATCTTCTGCATGTCGACCTCGGCCCAGCGCACGCGCAGGCGTTCGGTGAATCGGTATTCGTTTCGTTTCATGGGGCCTCGAAAGCAGTCTGGAGCGCGCGGGCCGCGACGGCCTGCGCCACGAGGGCCTCGCGCAGCGCGCGGCCCATCTTGATGAAATCGTGTGTCATTCCGCGGTGGATGTCGAGTTCGACCGGCACCCCGGCGGCTCGCAGTCTATCGGCGTACGCGACACCTTCGTCGACCAGCGGATCGCATTCCGCCAGCACGAGGCAGGCCGGTGCGACACCCTCGACATCATCGGCGTTCAGCGGGGCGAAACGCCAGTCGGCGCGGTCGGCGGCCGTGATGTAGTGGTCGAAGAACCAGTCGATGGTGCGCGCGTCGAGCAGGAAGCCCTCGGCGTAGGCGGTGCGCGACGGCATCGCGCCCGGCCCCTCGGCCGTGCCCGGGGTGATCAGCAGCTGCAGCCGCAGCGGGATGCCCTGGTCGCGCGCCCACAGCGCGGTGACGGCCGCGAGCGTGCCGCCCGCGCTGTCGCCGCCCACGGCCAGCCGCGTGCGGTCGAGGCCGAGCGTGTCGGCGCCCAGATCGTGCAGCCAGCGCAGCGCGGCCCAGGTGTCGTCCACCGCCACCGGGAAGCGGTGCCGCGGCGCGAGGCGGTAGTCGAGCGACAGCACGGCCGCGCCGCTGCGCAGCGCGAACTGGCGGCACAGGCTGTCGTGGGTCTCGAGGCCGCCGATGGTGAAGCCGCCGCCGTGCATGTAGAGCATCACCGGCAGGCGGTCGGACGACGGCGCGTACAGGCGCGCGGGCAGCGGCGTGCCGTCGCCGGCGGGGAGGGTCAGGTCCTCGACCCGGGCCAGCGGCGCGCGCGGCAGGTCGAGCACCTCGGCGCCGCGCGCATAGAGCGCGCGCGCCTCGTCGGCGGTCAGCGTGTGGAACGGCGGCGGGGCCGCGCGGCGGATGCGGTCGAGGAGGCCGCGCATCGCGGGGCTCGGGGGAGACGGAGTCACGGAGGGGTCAGTCGGAAGTTCGAGGCCAGAGCATACTCAGGGTTCGATTGTCAGCCCTCCTCTCCTGCCATGGCCACCATCCTCTACCTGACCCAGGTCCAGCTCGATTTCGGCGCGGTGAAGCTGCTGCCCGAGGAGTGCGAGCGCGCCGGCATCCGCAAGCCGCTCGTGGTGACCGACCCCGGCGTGCGCCAGGCGGGCGTGCTCGACCGCGCGCTCGTCGCGCTGGCCGACCGGCCGCACGCGATCTTCGACCAGACCCCGTTCAACCCCACCGAGGCCGCCGTGCGCGCGGCCGTCGAGGTGTACCGCGCCGAGGGCTGCGACGGCTTGGTCGCGGTGGGCGGCGGCTCCAGCATGGACCTCGCCAAGGGCGTGGCCATCGCCGCCACGCACCCGGGCCCGATGAAGACGTACGCGACCATCGAAGGCGGCAGCCCGAAGATCACCGCGGCCGTGGCGCCGGTGATCGCCGTGCCCACCACCGCCGGCACCGGCAGCGAGGTGGCGCGCGGCGCCATCGTGATCGTCGACGATGGCCGCAAGCTCGGCTTCCACAACTGGCTGCTGATGCCCAAGGCCGCCATCTGCGACCCCGAACTCACGCTGGGCCTGCCGCCCGGCCTGACCGCGGCCACCGGCATGGACGCCATCGCCCACTGCCTGGAAACCTTCATGGCGCACGCGGTGAACCCGCCCGCCGACGGCATCGCGCTCGACGGGCTGGAACGCGGCTGGCACCACATCGAACGCGCCACGCGCGACGGCAGCGACCGCGAGGCGCGCTGGAACATGATGAGTGCCAGCATGCAGGGCGCGATGGCCTTCCAGAAGGGCCTCGGCTGCGTGCATTCGCTGAGCCACAGCCTGGGTGGCGTGAATTGGAAGCTTCATCACGGCACCCTCAACGCGGTGTTCCTGCCCGCGGTGGTGCGCTTCAACGCGTCCGCCGAGTCGATGGTGAAGGACCGCCGCCTGCAGCGCATCGCCCACGCCATCGGCCTGCCGTCGTGCGACGCCGCCGGCACCGAGGTCGCCGAGGCGATCCGCGAACTCAACGCACGCCTCGGGTTGCCCGCGGGCCTGGCCGCGATGGGGGTCACGCGCGACCTGTTCGAACGCATCATCGACGGCGCGATGGTGGACCACTGCCACAAGACCAACCCGCGGCTGGCCACGCGCGACGACTACCGGGAGATGCTCGAAGCGTCGATGTGACGAGCCGGCCCTGAACGAAAAAGCCCGGCGAACCTGCGTTCGCCGGGCTTTCCTTCTGTCTCCTCCAGCACGCGGCGTGATGTCCGCCGCGTGGTCCCCCTGCGAGATCAGTGCTTGTCGTCGAAGAACTGTTCGTCTTCGGTCGAACCCTTCAGGGCGGCCGTGGACGCGTCGCGTTCGATCGTCGTGGTGATGGCGTCGAAGTAACCCGTGCCCACTTCGCGCTGGTGCTTCACGGCGGTGAAGCCCTTCTCGGCGGCGGCGAATTCCTTCTCCTGCAGTTCCACGAACGCGCTCATGTTGTTGCGGGCGTAGCCGTAGGCCAGGTCGAACATCGAGTAGTTCAGGCTGTGGAAGCCGGCCAGCGTGATGAACTGGTACTTGTAGCCCATCGCGCCCAGCTCGCGCTGGAACTTGGCGATGGTGGCGTCGTCGAGGTTCTTCTTCCAGTTGAACGACGGCGAGCAGTTGTACGACAGCAGCTTGCCCGGGAACTTGGCGTGGATGGCGTCGGCGAAGGCCTTGGCGAAGGCCAGGTCCGGCTTGCCGGTTTCGCACCAGATCAGGTCGGCGTACGGAGCGTAGGCCAGGCCGCGGCTGATGGCTTGTTCCAGGCCGTTGCGGGTGCGGAAGAAACCTTCCACGGTGCGTTCGCCGGTCAGGAACGGCTTGTCGTTGTCGTCGACGTCGTTGGTCACGAGGTCGCCGGCTTCGGCGTCCGTGCGGGCCAGCAGCACGGTCGGGACACCCGACACGTCGGCGGCCAGGCGGGCGGCCACGAGCTTGGCGACGGCTTCACGGGTGGTGACGAGCACCTTGCCGCCCATGTGGCCGCACTTCTTCGCGGAGGCCAGCTGGTCTTCGAAGTGGACGCCGGCGGCGCCCGCGTCGATCATGGCCTTCATCAGTTCGAAGGCGTTCAGCACGCCGCCGAAACCGGCTTCCGCGTCGGCGACGATGGGAGCGAAGTAGTCGATGTCGTTCTTGCCTTCCGACCACTGGATCTGGTCAGCGCGGGCGAACGTGGCGTTGATGCGCTTGACGACCTTGGGCACCGAGTCCACCGAGTACAGCGACTGGTCGGGGTACATCTCGCCGTTGCTGTTGGCGTCGCCGGCGACTTGCCAGCCGGACAGGTAGATGGCCTTCAGGCCGGCCTTGACCTGCTGCATGGCCTGGTTGCCGGTCAGGGCGCCGAGCGAGTTGATGAACGGCTCGGTGTTGATCAGGTTCCACAGCTTTTCGGCGCCGCGCTTGGCCAGGGTGTGCTCGACTTGCAGCGAGCCACGCAGACGCACCACGTCGGCGGCGGTGTAGCCGCGCTTGATGCCCTTCCAACGGGGATTTTCGGCCCAGTCTTTTTCGAGGGCGGCGATTTGCTGTTCGCGGGTCAGGTTCGTCATGAAGACCTCCAAGGGGTGAGAGACAGATGAGAAAACTTGCAATCCTGTGCCTCAAGCATAGAGCGGATGCCGAAGCGCGGGAAGACTTATGTCTTATATAAGACCGAAGTACAACACCAATCAAATCAACAACTTGCGACTCGCATTTCCGGATGTGAAATCTGATTTCTCCATCAGGCAAAAAATGTGGCGCTGCAACACGGCATGATTTCACTTCGTGAAAGACCCATTTCTGAATGTGGAAAGATCGTCGACAAGTGTCCGTCCGACACCGCGAACGCCCGAGTCGGCCTAGACTGGAGCCGTTCCCAGCCACCCCGGAGCCGTCGATGTCCTCTCCATTGACCCAGGCGTCGCTCGATGCGTACTGGATGCCGTTCACCGCGAACCGGCAGTTCAAGCAGGCGCCCCGCCTCCTGGCCCGCGCCGACCGGATGCACTTCTGGACCCCCGAGGGCCGCCCCGTGCTGGACGGCATCGCCGGCCTCTGGTGCGTGAACGCGGGCCATGCGCGGCCGCGCATCGTGCAGGCCATCCAGGCCCAGGCCGCCGAACTCGACTTCGCCCCGCCCTTCAACATGGGCCATCCCATCGCCTTCGAGCTGGCCAACCGGCTGGTGGAGATCGCGCCGAAGGGGCTCGAGAAGGTCTTCTATACCAACTCGGGTTCCGAATCGGTGGAGACGGCCCTCAAGATGGCCATCGCCTACCACCGCGCGCGCGGCGACGGCCAGCGCACCCGCCTGATCGGCCGCGAGCGCGGCTACCACGGCGTCAACTTCGGCGGCATCTCGGTGGGCGGCATGGTGGCCAACCGCAAGATGTTCGGCACGCTGCTCGCGGGCGTCGACCACCTGCGCCACACCCACGACCCGCGCAACCTGTTCTCGCGGGAGCAACCGGAACACGGGGCCGAGCTGGCCGACGACCTCGAACGGCTCGTGGCGCTGCACGACGCGTCCACCATCGCCGCCGTGATCGTCGAGCCCGTCGCCGGCTCCACCGGCGTGCTGCTGCCGCCCAAGGGCTACCTCGAACGCCTGCGCGCGCTGTGCGACAAACACGGCATCCTGCTGATCTTCGACGAGGTCATCACCGGCTTCGGCCGCCTGGGCGCGCCGTTCGCCGCCACGCGCTTCGGTGTCACCCCCGACCTGATGACCACGGCCAAGGGCCTGACCAACGGCACCGTGCCCATGGGTGCGGTGTTCACCACCCGCAAGATCCACGACACGTTCATGACCGGCCCGGAGCACGTGATCGAGTTCTTCCACGGCTACACGTACTCGGGCCACCCCCTCGCCTGCGCCGCGGCCATCGCCACGCTCGACACCTACGCCGAGGAAGGCCTGCTCACCCGCGCCGCCACGATGGCCGAGCCTTTCGGCGCGGCCGTCCGCGCGCTGCGCGAGCTGCCGAACGTGGTGGACGTGCGCACGATGGGCCTCGTGGCGGGCATCGAACTCGCCCCGATCGACGGCCAGCCCGGCGCGCGCGCGTTCAAGGTGTTCCTCGACTGCTGGGAGCGTGGCGTGCTGGTGCGCACCACGGGCGACACGGTCGCCCTGTCGCCCCCGCTCATCGTCGAACCCGAGCACATCGAGCAGATCTTCAAGACCCTGACGGAGGCGATCCGATCCGCAGCCTGATTTGACTTATGACTCCCGCTGGGCACACTGATTGCTCGAACAGGTGACCAGCACGCCCAACGTGCCGCGGCCAATAACCGGGGCACAGCAAGCCGAATGAAAGCCCCTCTGCCCTCCACCGGCCCGTCGTTCCTCAGGACCCAACGCAAACCCCTGATGCTGATTCCCGCGTGCAGCCGCATGCTGGGCTATCACCCGTTTTTCGTGGCCGGCCAGAAATACGTCGAGGCGTCGCGCCTCGCCGGCACCATCCCGCTGGTGGTGCCCTCGATCCCCGTGGAGGAGATCGACACCCTGCTCGACATGGCCGACGGCATCCTGCTGACCGGCTCCCCGTCGAACGTGCACCCGAGCCACTTCGGCGAGACCGTGCACGACGAGACCCTGCCGCTCGACCCGGTGCGCGACGGCTGGACCCTCCCCCTCATCCCCCGCGCCCTGTCGCGCGGCATCCCGCTGTTCGCCATCTGCCGCGGCTTCCAGGAGGCCAACGTCGCGCTCGGCGGCAGCCTGCACCAGGCGGTGCAGGAAGTGCCCGGCCAGAACGACCACCGCGGCCGCACCGACGGCACCGCCGAGATCCAGTACGACTTCGCCCACGAGGTCGAGGTGATCCCCGGCGGCACGCTCGACCGCATCCTCGACCAGCGGGTCTTCCGCGTGAATTCGGTGCACGGCCAGGGCGTGAACCGCCTCGCGCCGGGGCTGCGCGTGGAGGCCCGCGCGCCGGACGGACTCATCGAGGCCTTCTCGATGCCCGGCGACACGTTCAACCTGTGCGTGCAATGGCACCCCGAGTGGCAGGCCGCGCAGAACCCCATCTCGTCCAAGCTCTTCCAGGCCTTCGGCGCCGCGTGCCAGGCCTACCACGACCGCCGCCGCCAGCCCGCACCAGACCGTTAGTTGCCACCCGGTTCGACCCGCCGCACGCCGGGGCGTCTCCCGGTCCACGTCCGACAACAGGTGAACCATGGTGGCCCACGACAACAACTTTTCCTTCGCCGACCTCGAGCAGTGGCTCAATGACCACCGCGTGACCGAGATCGAGTGCCTCGTGCCCGACCTCACCGGCGTGGCGCGCGGCAAGATCCTCCCGCGGGAAAAGTTCACCGAGGACCGTGGCATGCGCCTGCCCGAGGCCATCGTCGCCATCGGGGTGACCGGCGAGTTCCCGTCGGAGGGCCCGTACTACGACGTGATCCACGCGACCGACCGCGACATGCACCTGCGGCCAGACCCCAGCACCGTGCGCATCGTGCCGTGGGCCACCGACCCCACGGCGCAGGTGATCCACGACTGCTTCGACCGCCACGGCACGATGATCCCGTACGCCCCGCGCTCGGTGCTGCGCCACGTGTGCGACCTGTACGCGGCGGAGGGCTGGGCGCCGGTGGTGGCGCCCGAGCTCGAGTTCTACCTCATCGAGCGCAGCACCGACCCCAACCAGCCGCTGCGCCCGCCGCGGGGCCGCAGCGGGCGCGCGGAGACGTCCCGCCAGGCGTATTCGATCGACGCCGTGAACGAGTTCGACCCGCTCTTCGAGGACATCTACGACTACTGCCAGAAGATGGAACTCAACGTGGACACGCTGATCCACGAGGTGGGCGCCGGCCAGATGGAGATCAACTTCTTCCACGACCACCCGCTCGGCCTGGCGGACGAGGTGTTCTTCTTCAAGCGCACCATCCGCGAGGCCGCGCTGCGGCACGAGATGTACGCCACGTTCATGGCCAAGCCCATGGCGCACGAGCCCGGCAGCGCGATGCACGTGCACCAGAGCATCACCGACACGGTCAACGGCCGCAACCTGTTCAGCAACGAGGACGGCTCCCCGTCGAAGGAGTTCCACTGGTACATCGGCGGCCTGCAGAAGTACACGCCGGCGGCCATGGCCCTGTTCGCGCCGTACGTCAATTCATACCGCCGCCTCGCGCGGTCCACGGCCGCGCCCATCAACATCCAGTGGGGCACCGACAACCGCACCGTCGGCATCCGCTCGCCGGTGGCCACGCCCGCGGCGCGGCGCATCGAGAACCGCGTGATCGGCGCCGACGCCAACCCGTACGTGGCGCTGGCCGCCACGCTCGCATGCGGCTACCTCGGCATCAAGAACCGCATCGAACCGTCGCCCGAATGCAAGGGCGACGCCTACCTCTCCGAGTACCAGCTGCCCCGGTCGCTCAGCGAGGCGCTGGGCTGGCTGGCCGACGAGACCGAGCTGCACTCCGTGCTGGGCAAGGACTTCATCACCGTGTACTCGGAGATCAAGGACATCGAGCACAGCGAATTCATGCAGGTGATCTCGCCATGGGAACGCGAGCACCTGCTGCTGCACGTCTGAACGAGGAGACGCCATGACCCGCACCACCGCCCAGTGGCAGGCCGCCGACGCCGCCCACCACCTGCACCCGTTCACCGACTTCAAGTCCCTCTCGGCCAAGGGCTCGCGCGTGATCGAACGCGGCGACAACATCTACGTGTGGGACAGCGAGGGCCACCGGCTGCTCGACGCCATGTCGGGCCTCTGGTGCGTGAACGTGGGCTACGGCCGCCGCGAGCTGATCGACGCGGCCACGAAGCAGCTCGAGACCCTGCCCTTCTACAACTCGTTCTTCCAGACCACCACGCCCCCGGCCATCGAGCTGGCGGAGCTGCTCGCCGAGATCACGCCGCCGCAGTTCAAGCATGTCTTCTTCGGCGGGTCGGGCTCCGAGGGCAACGACACGGTGGTGCGCCTCGTGCGCCGCTACTGGGACCTGATGGGCCAACCGAAGCGCGACGTGATCATCAGCCGCCACAACGCGTACCACGGCTCCACGATGGCCGGCGCCTCGCTCGGCGGCATGAGCGGCATGCACCAGCAGGGCGGGTTGCCCATCCCCGGCATCGAACACATCCAGCAGCCGTTCTGGTTCGAGCAGGGGCGCGGCCACACGCGCGACGAGTTCGGCCTGATCGCCGCGCGCTGGCTGGAGGAGAAGATCCGCGAGGTGGGCCCGGACCGCGTGGCCGCGTTCATCGGCGAACCCGTGCAGGGCGCGGGCGGCGTGATCGTGCCGCCCGACACCTACTGGCCCGAGGTGCAGCGCATCTGCGACCAGTACGGCATCCTGCTCGTCTCCGACGAGGTCATCTGCGGCTTCGGGCGCACCGGCCAGTGGTTCGGCTGCGAGACCTTCGGCTTCCGCCCCGACCTGATGACCTTCGCGAAGGGGGTCACGTCGGGCTACATCCCGCTCGGTGGCGTGATGGTGGGCGAACGTCTCGCCCGCGTGCTGATCGACGAGGGCGGCGAGTTCAACCACGGCTACACGTACTCCGGCCACCCGGTGGCCTGCGCCGTGGCGCTCGCGAACATCCGGCTGCTTCAGCGAGAGGGCATCGTCGAGCGCGTGCGCGAGGAACTGGCGCCCCACCTCGCCTGGCACTTCGAGCAGCTGGCCGACCACCCGCTGGTGGGCGAGGTGCAGACCTGCGGGATGATGGCCGCGCTGCAACTCGTCAAGGACAAGTCCACGAACGAGGTGTTCGATCCCACGCTCGAGGTGGGCATGGTGTGCCGGGGCCACTGCTTCGGCAACGGCCTCGTGATGCGGGCCGTGGGCGACCGCATGATCGTCGCGCCCCCGCTCGTGATGTCCATCGCGCAGCTCGACGAGATGGGCGACCTGATCCGCCACTGCCTCGACCTCACCCTGGCCGACCTGCGTTCGCGCGGCTGGGCCTGATCCACCGGAGGGTTCCATGGACATCGACTGGCACGCGCGCGCCGCGCAACAGGGCTACGACGGCCGCGCCGTCATCGGCGGGCGCCGCGTGGCCGCCGCCGACGGCGCCACGTTCGACTGCGTCTCGCCGCTCAACGGCCGCGTGCTCACGTCGGTGGCGCGCTGCCGAGAGGCCGACGTGGACGCCGCGGTGACCTCGGCGCGCCAGGCCTTCGACGACGGCCGCTGGGCGCACCAGCCGCCCGCCGCGCGCAAGCGGGTGCTGTTGCGGTTCGCCGAGAAGATCCTGGCCGAGCGCGACGAACTCGCGCTCGTCGAGACGATGGACATGGGCAAGCCCGTGCGCTACAGCGCGAGCGTGGACGTGCCCGCCGCCGCGCGCTGCATCGCGTGGTACGCCGAGGCGGTCGACAAGGTGTACGACGAGGTCGCACCCACGCCCCGGTCGGGGCTCGCGCTGATCACGCGCGAACCCATGGGTGTCATCGGCGCCATCGTGCCGTGGAACTACCCGATGATCATGTCGGCCTGGAAGCTCGGGCCCGCGCTGGCCGCGGGCAACAGCGTGGTGCTCAAGCCCAGCGAGAAATCGCCGCTCACCGCCATGCGCCTGGCCGAACTCGCGCTCGAAGCCGGCCTGCCCGAGGGCGTCTTCAACGTGGTGCCGGGCCACGGCGGCGAGGCCGGCGAGGCGCTCGCGCTGCACATGGGGGTGGACGCCATCGGCTTCACCGGTTCCACGCGCACGGGCCGCAGGATGCTCGAGTACGCGGGCCGCAGCAACCTCAAGCGCGTCTACAACGAGCTGGGCGGCAAGTCCGCCTTCCTCGTGTTCCCCGACTTCGACGACATCCCCCGCGCCGCGCGCACCGTGGCGGGCTCGATGTTCTTCAACCAGGGCGAGTCGTGCAACGCGCCCTCGCGCGTGTTCGTGCACGAGGACGTGGCCGACGACTTCCTCGCCGAGGTAGTGAAGGAGGCCCCGAAGTACCGGCCCGACGACCCGCTCGCGCCCGGCACCGAGATGGGCGCCCTCGTCGACGAGACCCAGCTGCGCGCCGTGCTCGGCTACATCGCCTCGGGCGAGGCAGAAGGCGCCCGGCTGCTCGCCGGCGGCCGGCAGGTGCGGACCGACAGCGGCGGCTGGTTCGTCGAGCCCACCGTGTTCGGCGACGTGACGAACGGCATGCGCATCGCCCGCGAGGAGATCTTCGGCCCGGTGCTGAGCGTGATCCGCTTCAAGACCGAGGACGAGGCCGTGCGCCTCGCCAACGACAGCCCCTACGGCCTGCAGGCGAGCGTGTGGAGCAGCCACCTCGACCGCGCCCACCGCGTGGCCCGCGCGCTGCGCGCCGGCACCGTGCACGTGAACCAGTACGACGAGGACGACATCACCGTGCCTTTCGGCGGCTTCAAGCAGAGCGGCAACGGCCGCGACAAATCACTCCACGCCTTCGACAAGTACACCGAGCTGAAGACCACCTGGATCCGCGTGAACGGTTGACGCGCCCCGCGCGAGTTGGGCGACGCCGCGCGGACCGGCGGCGCGGTGTTTCGGCTCCGACCACACCTGGCGACGCTTGCGCGCGCCCGGCAGCCCGTTCCACAGGCCCAGCATGTGGCGCGACACGTGCTGCCACGGCTCGCCGGTGGCGGCCACGCGTTCCATGTAGTCGACCATCTCGGCCTCGATGGATTCGCGCGTGTGCGCGGACGGCGCCTCGCCGTAGAAGCGCTCGTCCCAGTCGGCCATCAGCCACGGGTTGTGGTACGCCTCGCGGCCGAGCATCACGCCGTCGACGTGCGCGAGGTGCGCCTCGATCTGGTCGTTGGTGGTGACCCCGCCGTTGAGCACGATGGTGAGGTGCGGGAAGTCGCGCTTGAGCTGGTAGGCGAACTCGTAGCGCAGCGGCGGCACCTCGCGGTTCTCCTTCGGGCTCAGGCCCTTGAGCCACGCGTTGCGCGCGTGCACGAGGAACACCTCGCAGCCGGCATCGGCGACCGTGCCCACGAAGTCGCGGACGAAGCCGTAGTCTTCCGTCTTGTCGATGCCGATGCGGTGCTTCACGGTGACGGGGATGTCGACCACGTCGCGCATCGCCTTCACGCAGTCGGCCACCAGCGGCGCCTCGTTCATCAGGCACGCGCCGAAGGCCCCGCGCTGGACGCGTTCGCTCGGGCAACCGCAGTTGAGGTTGACCTCGTCGTAGCCCCAGTCGACCGCCAGCTTCGCGCACGTGGCGAGGTCGGCCGGCTCGCTGCCGCCCAGCTGCAGCGCCACGGGGTGCTCCTCGCCGTTGAAGTCGAGGTGGCGCGGCCGGTCGCCGTGGATCAGCGCGCCGGTGGTCACCATCTCGGAGTACAGGAGCGTGTGGCGGGTGAGCAGGCGGTGGAAGTACCGGCAATGGCGGTCGGTCCAGTCCATCATGGGGGCGACCGACATGCGCCAGGGGCTGGGTTTGCTGACTTCTTCGCTCATGCTTGGGGTACCGCTGCGCGCGCGGGGCGCGACGTGTCAAACCCTGGATTGTCGCCGAGATGCGGAAAGACCCGCCAGGACACCCCGTCAGACCGGCGGCTCCGCATCGACGATCCGCTGGCGCGGGCCCGTGGAGCCCGGCAGGATGGCCGCATCGGTCGCCACCAGCACGCTGCCCGGCTGCAGCAGCGGCGTCACCTTCGCCACGAAGGCGGGCGGGATCTCCACGTTGTCGATGGCCTCGCGGTCCAGCGCCCGGCCGGCGTCGCTTTCGTGGCCGGGCACGCCGACCGCGATCCACCGCGGCTCGGCGCCGTCCGCGGCGGCCGCCTCCATCATGAACGCATGGGTGCCGGTCCACGTTCCCGGCTGGCGCAGGCGGAACCGGGCGCGGCCGATCTCGACCCCGCCCCGCAGCGCCACCACGCGTTCGTCGAAGCTGCTGAGCACCAGCGAGACGGGGCCTTCGGGCGCCACCTCGGGGGTCCAGCGGCTGGTCTCGTCGGGCGTCAGGCGCGGTGGCGTGCCCGAAGCGCCGGTGGCGGCCACCGGCGACAGCATCGTCGGGTGCACCACCGACTCCGGCGACACCCCGTCCTTCCCGATCACGACGGTCATGCCGAGCCGGGTCGTCTCGAACAGGCGCCGGGCGAACTCGGTGGGCAGGTGCACGCAACCGTGCGACTCGGGGTACCCCGGCAGGCCGCCCGCGTGCAGCGCGATGCCGTCCCAGGTCAGCCGCTCCTGGTACGGCATGGGCGCGTCGTTGTAGAGGCTCGAGCGGTGGTTCCGGTCCTTCTGCAAGATGGTGAACACCCCGGTGGGCGTCGCGTGACCGCGCTTGCCGGTGCTGACGGTGCTGACCGCCTCGAGCAGGCCGTTGCGGTAGACGTAGGCGCGCTGCTCGTTCAGGCTCACCACCATCACCATCGGCGAGGCCGGGCCGCTGTCCCCCGCCCAGATCCACTGGCCCGGCTCCAGGTCGGCGAACGGCAAGTCCACCGGGCTCGAGCGTGGCGCGCCCCACACCGGCACGGCGCGGGACAGGCCGGGCAGCAGCGTGGCGGCGCCCGCCGCGATCACCCGGCGGCGGCGGGACGAGAAGGTCTTCGGGTTCGGCATGCGGTTCCTGCGGGTGCGGCTTTTCCGGCCATTGTGGCCGCAGCGGCGGCCGCGGAACAGGCCGCCTCGCGTGCCGCTTTTCCGCGCTTGGCGGGAGACACGCTGTGCGCAAAATCCGTACAACGCCGTGCCGTCCGGGCGCCGCGTGTTCCCCTTCCCGCGAAACCCCTCCCCCATGATGTTCTTCCACACCTTGTCCGTCCGGGCCAAGCTCACCTGCGCGTTCGCGTGTGTGCTCGTCACGATGCTCGCGCTCGCCGCCTTTTCCGGCTGGCAACTCTCGAAGGTGTACGAGCGGACCGACGAGATCGTGAAGTACCGGCTCACCGGCATCCGCGACAGCGGCCACATGCTCGAATGGGTGCCCCGCCTGCGCACGCGCGAGATGGCGCTCGCCACGGCCGCGCCCGACAAGGTCGACGCCATCGCCGAGCGGGTCAAGGCCTCGCAGGACGAGTTCGCCAAATACAGCAAGGTCTACGAGGGCGCGATCGCCACGTCCGAGGAACGTGCCCTGTTCGACGCCGCGCAGTCCGCGTGGCAGGCCTACATCGCCATCGATGCACCGCTCATCGCCGCCGCCCGCGCGGGCCGGCTCGACGAGGCGAAGCAGATCGTCGACGGCAGCGGCAAGGCCTTCGAGACCGCGCTGAACGCGGTGCGTGCGCTCGGCGAATACAACGACCGGCTGTCCGCCGAGGACGCCGCCGCCGCGAAGGCCGCCTACCGCGGCAGCCTGCAGGGCATGGCCGTGCTGATCGTCGTCGCCGCCGCCATCGCCACGGCGCTCGGCGTGCTGCTGACCCGCGCCATCGCGCACCCGCTGCGCGACGCCGTCGACCTCGCGAAGGCCGTGGCCGACGGGGACCTGAGCCGCTCGGCCTCCGCCGTGGCGGCCGCGGGCCACGACGAGGTGGGCCAGCTGTCGGTCGCGCTGGGCCAGATGGTGGGCCAGCTGCGCGCCGTCGTCGGCGACGTGCGCAAGGGCGTGGACGCCGTCTCGCACGCTTCCTCCGAGATCGCCACCGGCAACCTCGACCTGAGCCAGCGAACGGAGGAACAGGCGTCGAACCTGCAGCAGACCGCCGCGTCGATGGAACAGCTGACCGCCACCGTGCGCCACAACGCCGACAACGCACGCGCCGCGTCCCAGTTCGCGGAGCAAGCCACCGCCGTGGCCGCCAAGGGTGGCGACGTGGTGGCGGGCGTGGTGAGCACGATGAACGGCATCACCGAGTCGTCGCGCCGCATCGCCGACATCGTGGGCACGATCGACGGCATCGCCTTCCAGACGAACATCCTCGCGTTGAACGCGGCCGTTGAAGCGGCGCGCGCGGGCGAACAGGGCCGCGGCTTCGCGGTGGTGGCCGGCGAGGTGCGCACCCTCGCCCAGCGCAGCGCGCAGTCGGCGAAGGAGATCAAGGCGCTGATCGAGAGCAGCGTGTCGAGCGTCGCCGAAGGCTCGCGCCAGGTCGAGGACGCCGGCGCCACGATGCAGGAGATCATCCAGCAGGTGCGCCGCGTGGGCGACCTGGTGTCGGAGATCACGGCGGCCACGGTCGAGCAGTCGCAGGGCATCGACCAGGTGGGCCAGGCGGTGTCCCAGCTCGACCAGGTCACGCAGCAGAACGCCGCGCTGGTCGAGGAATCGGCCGCCGCGGCCGAGAGCCTCAAGCACCAGGCGCTGTCGCTGTCGCAGGCGATGGCGGTGTTCCGCCTCGCCTCCTGAAACCCTTCAGGCCTCGGCCCTCCGGGCCTTCAGGCCTTGGGCAGGCCGTACGCGGTGATCACGTAGTCGGATAGGTCGTAGCCGAGTTCGGTGACGATCTCCTTCAGGCGCTTCTCGACCGCGGGGTCGAAGAACTCCTTGACCTCGCCGGTGCGCGTGCACACGAGGTGGCCGTGGTGGCGCTCGCCGTCGTTGAGCTCGTAGACGGCCTTGCTGTTGCCGAGCTGGCTCTTCTTCAGCAGGCCCGCTTCCTCGAACTGGTGCAGCACGCGGTAGACGGTGGCGAGGCCCAGGTCGGCGTCTTCCGCCAGCACGAGGCGGTAGACGTCTTCGGCCGACAGGTGGCGGCGGTCACTCGCCTGGAAGAGTTCGAGGATCTTGACCCGGGGCGCGGTGGCCTTGAGTCCGTTCTGCTTCAGGTCGAAGGGGTGGTTGTCCATGGCCTGGTGGTGTTCCGGAGGGAAATCGCGTGTCCTCCAGTATAGCCGCCAATGCGAATAATTTTCATTTGCGCAATTCAACCCGGGGTCATCGGACGCACGCGCCACTGCACCGACAGCGTCAGGCTGTCACCCATCCGCAGCGATTCCAGACCGGGCCGACCGGGCAGGTGGAACGCGTCGATCGGGTGGGTCACCGGCTCGAAGCAGAACGAGTCGCCGTGCGGCGGCCGGTACAGCAGGCAGTGGCCTTCGGCGCAGTAGCGCTGCAGCGAGGTCACCGCCATCGTCATCTCGAGCCCGCGTTCGGGCCACTGCATCAGCGCCTCGCCGGGCCAGCCGCTGTAGGCGTTGTCGATCAGCGTGCCGTTCACGTCGGCGGCCGCGCGCAGGTCCCACGTCGCGGGGAAGTCCTCGGTGTGGCGGGTGGGGATCGGGTCGTCGCCGCTCAGCCAGACGCCCCGCACCGGCGCGGTCAGGCGCGTGCCCGGCGTGCGCGGGAACCACGGGTGCAGGCCGAGGCCGTACGGCAGCGGCTGACGGCCCATGTGCGTGACCTGCACCGTCTGGTCGAGGCCGCCGTCCACCAGCGAGAACGTCTGCACCGCGTGGTAGTCGTACGGGTTGCCGCCGTGGCCGTGCGATTCGAGCGACATCTCGATCGTGTCGCAGCGCCGCTGGGTGAAGGTCCACGGCTGGAGCCAGCCGTCCCCATGGATCGGGTACGGCTCGCCCTCGCGGTTGGGTGCCATGGGGTGGAACTTGCCGTTGTGCTCGAAGCCGCCCGCGCTGATGCGGTTGGACCACGGCACCATCGCGAACGACGCGAGCGTGTAGCGGTCCTCGGTGCGGCCGTCCCACGGCCGCCAGAGGTCCAGCAGGCCCTCGGGGCGTTCGAGCTGCCACGCGGCCACGCCGCCGCCCAGGCTGGGCACGAGGCCCAGGCGCTGCCCGGCGTGGTGGAGCCAGACCGTCTCGTGGCGGGACGCGGCGGTGTCGGGCGCCGCTTCGTGACGCGGTGCGGTGGTGGCGAACATGGCGGAGGGCCTCCCCGCGGGATCAACCCGCGAAACGATGGGGCGCCTGCCCCGGGCTGTCGATGTCGATGGCGAACAGGGATCCCGCGAGCGGCTGCTCGGCGAGTTGCGCCTCGGTCAGCTCGTACCGGGCGCTGGTGATGAACAGGGTGCGAAAATCGGACCCGCCGAAAGCGACGTTGGTGATGTGCGCGGTGGGCAGGTCCACGCGGGCGAGCTCCTCCGCGGTGACCGGATCATGGCACGTCACGCGCGAACCGCCCCAGTGGCAGATCCACAGGCGGCCGGCCGCGTCCGTCGTCATGCCGTCGGGATACCCTTCCCCCGGGCCGAACTTCAGCCACGGCCGCTTGTTCGACACCGCGCCCGTCGCCGGATCGAGGTCGAACGCGTTGACCTGCTGGTGGACCGTGTCGTTGAAGTACATCGTGCGGCCGTCGGCCGACCACGTGGGGCCGTTCGACACCGCGTAGCCGTCGTCGAGCCGCGTGCACGAGCCGTCGGCCTCGAAGCGGTACATCGCGCCCGTGGGACGCGACGCGCCGAAGTCCATGGTGCCCGCCCAGAAGCGGCCCTGGGCGTCGCACTTGCCGTCGTTGAAGCGGTTGCCCTCGCGGTCCGGTTCCGGGTTGTGCAGCTTCGTCAGCCGTTCGGTGGCCGGGTCGAAGAAGGCGAAGCCGCTGCGCAGCGTCACGATCAGGCCCGGCGCGTCGCGGCGTTCGGCCAGCGCCGAGATCTCCTCCTCGAACTTCCAGCTCGCGCGCCCGCCGGTGGCCGGGTGGTACCGGTACAGCGTGCGCTCGAGGATGTCGACCCAGTAGAGCGACTGCTCGGTGGGCGACCACATCGTGCCCTCGCCGAGCGTCGCGCCGGCGGGCCACAGGCACCGCACGGCGCCGATGAGTTTCGGGGAGGAGAAAGTCGTGTTCAATGGGATTCCCTGGGAACGCCGGCCCCGCTGCCGCCGACCAGGAAATCGAGGTCGGCGCCCAGATGGGCCTGCTGGACGTGTTCGACGTAGAGCTTGTACCACCCGCGCTTGGGCACCTCGGGGGCGACCCACTCGGCGCGCCGACGCGCGAATTCCTCGTCGGTGACCTCGACGTGCAGGCGGCGCGCCGCCACGTCGAGTTCCACCATGTCGCCGTCGCGCACGAGCGCGAGCGGTCCGCCCGCGGCGGCCTCGGGCGACGTGTGCAGCACCACGGTGCCGTAAGCCGTGCCGCTCATGCGGGCGTCGGAGATGCGGACCATGTCGGTGATGCCCTTCTGCAGCACCTTCGGCGGCAGCGGCATGTTGCCCACCTCGGCCATGCCGGGGTAGCCCTTCGGGCCGCAGTTCTTCAGCACCAGCACGCAGTGTTCGTCGACGTCGAGGTCCGGGTCGTCGATGCGGGCGTGGAAGTCCTCCGCGTTCTCGAACACCACGGCGCGGCCGCGGTGCTTGAGCAGGTGGGCCGACGCGGCCGACGGCTTGATCACCGCGCCATCCGGCGCGAGGTTGCCGCGCAGCACCGCGATGCCGGCGGCCGGCATGAACGGCGACTCGGGCGACTGGATCACCTCGCGGTTGTAGTTCGGCGCGTCCTTGATGTTCTCGCCGATCGTGTGGCCGTTGACCGTGAGCGCCTCGGTGTGCAGCAGCGGCGTGATGTCGCGCAGCACCGCGGGCAGGCCGCCCGCGTAGTAGAAGTCTTCCATCAGGTACTTGCCCGACGGCTGCAGGTTCAGCAGGCACGGCACCTCGGCGCCGAGTCGGTCGAAGTCGTCGAGCGAAAGCTTCACGCCGATGCGGCCGGCGATGGCCAGCAGGTGGATCACCGCATTGGTGGAGCCGCCGATGGCCGCGTTGGTGCGGATGGCGTTCTCGAAGGCCTGGCGCGTCAGGATCTGCGACATCTTGAGGTCTTCGTTGACCATCTCCACGATTCTGCGACCCGTGAGTTGCGCCAGTCGGTTGCGCCGGGTGTCGGCGGCCGGGATGGCGGCGTTTTCCGGCAACGACATCCCGAGCGCCTCCACCATGCTGGCCATGGTGGAAGCGGTTCCCATTGTCATGCAAGTTCCGGTCGATCGATGCATGCAGGACTCGGCGGCGGTGAATTCGTCCATCGTCATCTCGCCGGCCCGGACCATTTCCGACATCTGCCAGACGCCCGTGCCCGAGCCAATGTCCTTGCCGCGGAACTTGCCGTTGAGCATCGGACCGCCCGACAGCCCGATGGTGGGCAGGTCGCAGCTCGCCGCGCCCATCATCAGCGACGGCGTGGTCTTGTCGCAGCCCATCAGCAGCACGACGCCGTCGATCGGGTTGCCGCGGATGGATTCCTCGACGTCCATGCTCGCGAGGTTGCGGAACAGCATCGCGGTGGGGCGCAGCTGCGTCTCGCCCAGCGACATCACCGGGAACTCGAGCGGGAAACCGCCGGCCTCGTAGACGCCGCGCTTGACGAACTCGGCGAGCTGGCGGAAGTGCCCGTTGCAGGGCGTCAGTTCGCTCCAGGTGTTGCAGATGCCGATGACCGGGCGGCCGTCGAACTCGTCGTGCGGGTAGCCCTGGTTCTTGATCCAGCTGCGGTGCATGAACCCGTCTCGGTCCTGCTTGCCGAACCAGGCCTGGCTGCGGCGGAACGGGTACTTGGGCTTGGGCTTCTGGGAATCCATTGCGTGCGTGTCCTTCGGATCGGTGGGCGGCGGCTCACATTCACAAGCCCCTTGACGCGGCGGATCCTAGCAAGGCACATTGATGATAGAAAAATAAGAAATTAACACCCTGACATACCTACTTTGCAATAGCTACAGGATTTCATGGCCTCGAACCCCACTTCTTCCCTCGCGACGTACCCCAGCCTGCGGGGTCGCCGCGTGTTCATCACCGGTGGTGGCACCGGCATCGGAGCGGCCATCGTGTCCGCCTTCGCCGAGCAGGGCGCCCTCGTCGCGTTCGTCGACATCGCCGAGGCGGCCAGCCGCGACCTCGCGGCATCCCTCGCCGCCGCGGGACATGCCGCGCCCTGGTGGCGGACGTGCGACGTGCGCGACGTGGGCGCGCTGCAGCAGGCGGTGGCCGATGGCGCGGCGGCGCTCGGCGGCGACTTCGCGGCCCTGGTGAACAACGTCGCGAGCGACGACCGCCATACGCTGGAGTCGGTCACGCCCGCGTACTACGACGAGCGCGTCGCCATCAACGAACGCCCGGCCTTCTTCGCGATCCAGGCGGCGGCGCCCGGCATGCGCCGGCTGGGTGGCGGCTCGGTGATCAACCTCGGCTCCACCGGCTGGCAGACCAAGAGCGGCGGCTACCCCTGCTACGCGATCGCGAAGTCGTCGGTGAACGGGCTCACGCGCGGCCTGGCCGAAAGCCTCGGCGCCGACCGCATCCGCATCAACACCGTGTCGCCCGGCTGGGTCATGACGGAGCGCCAGGTCAAGCTGTGGCTCGACGCCGAGGGCGAGGCCGCGCTCGCGCGCAACCAGTGCCTGCCCGACAAGCTGCAGCCGTCGGACGTGGCCCGCATGGTGCTGTTCCTCGCGTCGGACGACGCGGCGATGTGCACCGCGCAGGAGTTCAAGGTGGACGCGGGCTGGAGCTGAGCCGCGCCGTCAGCGCGGACGCCGGTCAGTCGACCGACAGCGGATCGAACCGGCTGCCGTACACGCTCGTCGCGGTGGTCTTCAGCGCCTTGAGCATCACCTTCGCCGCCGGCGACAACAGCTTGTCGGTGCGGGTGATGATGCCGAAGGTGTCCATGTGGCACGGCAGCTCCATCGGGAGGATGGAGACGATGCCGTGCGCCTGGTAGTAGCGCGCCACGTCGGTGGCCACCACGCCGATCATGTCACTCTGCTGCAGCATCTTCGTGGTGAACAGCAGCGCCGACGTCTCGATCACGTTGATGGGCGGCTCGAGGCCCACCTCCTGGAACATCAGCTCGAACCGGTGGCGCAGGATGCTGCCCACCGGCGGCACGATCCAGCCCGAGCTCAACGCGTCGCGCAGCGTGAGGTTCGCGACCCCCAGCAGCGGGTGGCCCGGCCGGGTGATGGCGCTCACGGGCTCCTCGGTCAGCACCTCGTAGCGCAGGTCGCTCTTGTCGTGCTGGGCGAAGAGGCGCGACACCAGCATGTCGAGCTTGCCGTGCACCAGCCGCTCCATCAGCACGTCGCTCGTCTCGATCTGCAGCGACACCCGCAGGCTCGGATGCTCCTGCTTGACCAGCGCCACCGCCGGCGGCAGCAGCACGAGCCCCGGCGCGGTGATGGACCCCACGCTCACCTGCCCGAACCGCCCCGCCTTCAGCGCCTCGACCTCGTCGTGCGCCTGGTTCAGGCTGGCGAGCGCCACCCGCGCGTGGCGGATCATGGTTTCCCCGTACCAGGTGGGCCGCATGCCGCGGGGCAGCCGCTCGAAAAGCGACACCTCGAGCACGTCCTCCAGGTCTTTCAGCAGCTTGGACGCCGCCGGCTGGGTCATGTTCAGCACCTGGGCGGCGCGGTGGATGTTGCCCTCCTCGGCGAGCGCCACGAGCAGCAGCAACTGGCGGGTCTTGAGCCGCGCGCGGATGAACCAGTGGGTGTAGTTCGTCATAAGGGTTTACGTCGATTCAAGATCGTATATCGGAACCTGGCAAATATCTATTAGAAAGATATCCCAGCGGTTCGTACGATGCGCCACCTTGTTCTGATGGCTTTCCCGAACCCATGCGATTGATCCAGTTCATCGACGACGACGGCGCCCCGAACCTCGGCCAGGTGGACACCTCCGGCCGCTCCGTGCGGCGGGTCGCGCACCGCCGCTCCACCTACGACCTGGCCATGGCGGCACTCGCCCGTGCGACCACGCTCGAGGCCGTGACGGAAACCGCCGGCGGCGACCTGCCCTACGCCCGACTGCTGGCCGACGGCCGCGTGCTGTCGCCGCTGACCCACCGCGACCCGGCCCACTGCCTCGTCACCGGCACCGGCCTCACCCACCTCGGCAGCGCCGCCACCCGCGACGCGATGCACCACAAGCTGAACACCGACGAGACGGCGCTGTCGGATTCGATGCGCATGTTCAAGTGGGGCCTGGACGGCGGCAAGCCGAAGGGCGGCGAACCCGGTGTGCAGCCCGAGTGGTTCTACAAGGGCGACGGCCAGATCGTCGCCGCCCCCGGCGCCGCGCTCGCGAGCCCGTCGTTCGCGCTCGATGGCGGCGAGGAGCCCGAGCTGGTGGGCCTGTACGTGATCGGCGCCGACGGCACGCCCCACCGCCTCGGCTTCGCGATCGGCAACGAGTTCTCCGACCACGTCACCGAACGCCAGAACTACCTGTTCCTCGCGCATTCGAAGCTGCGCGCCTGCGCCGTGGGCCCGGAACTGCGCACCGGCGCCCTGCCCGACCACCTGGCCGGCACGAGCCGCGTGCGCCGCGGTGACACCGTGGTGTGGGAAAAGGCCTTCCTGACCGGCGAGGCGAACATGAGCCACACGATCGCCAACCTGGAGTACCACCACTTCAAGTACGCGGCCCACCGCCGTCCCGGCGACGTGCACCTGCACTTCTTCGGCACGTCCACGCTCAGCTTCGCCGACGGCGTCAAGGTCGAACCGGGCGACCGCTTCGAGATCGACCTGCCCGACCTCGGCGCCCCGCTCGTGAACCCGCTGGCGGTCGCCGACGCGGGGTTCGGCATCGGTGGCGTGAAAACCCTCTGAGCGCGACGACCATGGCCACCCTCGTCTGCAAGAACTACTTCAACGGCCGCTGGGAGACCGGAGTCACCACCGGCATCAGTTCGAATCCGTCGGACCTGGACGAGGTGGTGGCCGAGTACGCGCGGGCCGACCGCAACCAGACCGACAACGCGATCCGCGCCGCGGCCGACGCGGGCGCCTCGTGGGCGCTCAGCACGCCGCAGCGCCGCGCCGACGCGCTGGACCAGATCGGCAGCGAGCTGCTCGCGCGCCGCGCCGAACTCGGCGAACTGCTGGCCCGCGAGGAAGGCAAGACGCTGGCCGAAGGCATCGGCGAGGTGGCCCGCGCCGGCAACATCTTCAAGTTCTTCGCCGGCGAGGCGCTGCGCCTCGGGGGCGAGCGGCTGCCGTCGGTGCGGCCCGGCGTCGACGTGGAAGTGACCCGCGAACCCGTGGGCGTGGTGGGCATCATCGCCCCGTGGAACTTCCCGTTCGCGATCCCCGCGTGGAAGATCGCCCCGGCGCTCGCCTTCGGCAACAGCGTGATCTTCAAGCCGGCCGAACTGGTGCCCGCCTGCGGCTGGGCCCTGGCCGAGATCATCAGCCGCGCATCGCTGCCGGCCGGCGTGTTCAACCTCGTGATGGGCAGCGGCCGCCAGGTGGGCCAGGCGCTCGTCGACAGCCCGCTGGTCGACGCCATCAGCTTCACCGGCTCCGTGGGCACGGGTCGCCAGATCCTCAAGGGCACCGCCGAACGCGGCGCCAAGGTGCAGCTGGAGATGGGTGGCAAGAACCCGCTCGTGGTGCTGGCCGACGCCGACCTCGAGCAGGCGGTGGACTGCGCGCTGCAGGGCGCCTTCTTCTCCACCGGCCAGCGCTGCACGGCATCGAGCCGCCTGATCGTCGACGCCCCCATCCACGACCGTTTCGTCTCCCGGCTGCGCGAGCGCACCGCCGCGCTCAAGGTGGGCCACGCGCTGCACCGCGACACCCAGATCGGCCCCGTCGCCGACGAATCGCAATTGCAGCAGAACCTGAGCTACCTCGACATCGCCCGGGAGGAAGGCGCCGAGCACCTGGTGGGCGGCGACACGCTGCAGCGCCAGACCCGCGGCCACTTCATGAGCCCCGCCCTCTTCCTCGCCCAGCCGCAGCACCGGGTGGCGCGCGAGGAGATCTTCGGCCCCGTGGCCTGCTTGATCCGCGCCGACGGCTACGAGCACGCGCTGGCCCTCGCCAACGACACGCCGTTCGGCCTGTGCGCGGGCATCTGCACCACGTCGCTCAAACACGCGACGCATTTCAAGCGCCATGCGCAAGTGGGGATGACCATGGTCAACCTCCCCACCGCGGGCGTCGACCATCACGTGCCCTTCGGCGGACGCAAGGAGTCCAGCCACGGGTCGCGCGAGCAGGGCCGCTACGCGGCCGAGTTCTACACCACCGTGAAGACGGCCTACACCCTGGCCTGACCCGCGACCCGATCCCCGACCACGAAGGAGAGAGCCCACCCCCACCCGTTCGACACTGCGGCAACAGACCGCAGGCCATTCAAAACCCTTGCGAGGACTTCCATGAAATTCCAAAGACGCACCCTGTTTGCAGCGATGGCCGCTGCTTCGTTGACCACCGCGTGGCCCCTGACTGGCTTCGCGCAGAAGAAGATCGTGCTTGGTTTCAGTCAGATCGGCGCCGAGAGCGAATGGCGCACCGCCAACACCGAATCGGTGAAGTCGGCTGCCAAGGAGGCCGGCATCGAGCTGAAGTTCTCCGACGCGCAGCAGAAGCAGGAGAACCAGATCAAGGCGATCCGCTCGTTCATCGCGCAGAAGGTCGACGTGATCGCCTTCTCGCCGGTGGTGGAGTCGGGCTGGGACACGGTGCTGCGCGAGGCCAAGGCCGCGAAGATCCCGGTGATCCTCACCGACCGCGCGGTCGACAGCAAGGACACGTCGCTGTACGTGACCTTCATGGGTTCGGACTTCATCGAGGAAGGTCGCAAGGCCGGCCGCTGGCTCGTCGAGAAGGTCAAGGGCAAGACCGGTGACGTGAACGTCGTCGAACTGCAGGGCACCGTGGGCTCCGCCCCCGCCATCGACCGCAAGAAGGGCTTCGAGGAAGCCATCAAGGCCGACCCGCGCATCAAGATCATCCGCTCGCAGACCGGTGACTTCACCCGCGCCAAGGGCAAGGAAGTCATGGAAGCCTTCCTGAAGGCCGAGGGCAAGAAGATCAACGTGCTCTACGCGCACAACGACGACATGGCGATCGGGGCCATCCAGGCCATCGAGGAAGCCGGCATGAAGCCGTCGAAGGACATCACCATCATCTCGATCGACGCCGTCAAGGGCGCCTTCGAAGCCATGATGGCCGGCAAGCTCGACGTCACCGTCGAGTGCAGCCCGCTGCTGGGCCCGCAGCTGATGAGCGCCACGAAGGACCTGGTCGCAGGCAAGACCCTGCCCAAGCGCATCGTGACCGAGGAGACCATCTTCCCGATGGAAGTGGCCGCCCGCGAGTTCCCGAAGCGCAAATACTGAGCATTCGAGGAGAGAGACCATCATGAAGAAGTTTCAGCGCCGCACCGCGCTGGCCGCGCTCGTGCTCGCCTTCGGCGCCGCGAGCCTGCCGGCCGCGGCCCAGGACAAGGGCACGATCGGCGTGTCCATGCCCACCAAGTCGTCCGCCCGCTGGATCGCCGACGGCGACAGCATGGTCAAGGCCCTGAAGGACAAGGGCTACAAGGCCGACCTGCAGTACGCCGACGACGACATCCCGAACCAGCTCGCCCAGGTGGAGAACATGATCACCAAGGGCGTGAAGGTCCTGGTGATCGCCGCCATCGACGGCACCACGCTGTCGGACGCGCTGCAGAAGGCGGCCGACCGCGGCATCAAGGTCGTCTCGTACGACCGGCTCATCAAGGGGTCGAAGAACGTGGACTACTACGCCACGTTCGACAACTTCCAGGTGGGCGTGCTGCAGGCGGGCTACATCGAGCAGGCGCTCGACCTGAAGAACAAGAAGGGTCCGTTCAACATCGAGCTGTTCGGTGGCTCGCCGGACGACAACAACGCCTTCTTCTTCTACGACGGCGCGATGTCGGTGCTGAAACCCTACATCGACAGCGGCAAGCTCGTCGTCGGCAGCAAGCAGGTCGGCATGCAGAAGGTGTCGACGCTGCGCTGGGACGGCGCGGTGGCGCAGGCGCGCATGGACAACATCCTGAGCGCCTTCTACACCAAGGGCCGCGTGGACGCCGTGCTGTCGCCGTACGACGGCCTGAGCATCGGCATCCTGTCGTCGCTCAAGGGCGTGGGCTACGGCACGCCGCAGCAGCCCTTCCCGGTCGTGACCGGGCAGGACGCGGAGATCGCCTCGGTGAAGTCGATGCTCCGCGGTGAACAGCGGGCCACGGTGTTCAAGGACACCCGCGAGCTCGCGAAGGTGGCGGCGCAGATGGTGGACGCCATGCTGACCGGCAAGACGGTGCCCATCAACGACACGAAGACCTACAACAACGGGGTCAAGGTCGTGCCGTCGTACCTGCTCAAACCCGTGAGCGTGGACGTCGCCAACTACAAGCAGGTGCTGGTGGGAAGCGGCTACTACACGGAAAGCCAACTGAAGTAATCGCATCCCTCGTGCCCGCTCCGCGCCCCCGCGCGGGCGGGCTTTTTTCCAGATGCGGACAGACCAAGGAACCCGAGGCGAGATGACCGAAGCTTTGCTCGAGATGCGCGACATCCGCAAGACCTTCCCCGGCGTCAAGGCGCTGGACGGGGTGGACCTGCGCGTGCGGCCCGGCGAGATCCACGCCGTGGTCGGTGAAAACGGCGCGGGCAAGTCGACGCTGATGAAGGTGCTCAGCGGCGTGTACCCCAGCGGCAGCTTCAGCGGCGAGATCCGCTTCGACGGCCAGGACCGCCATTTCAAGGACATCGCCGGGAGCGAAGCGCTCGGCATCATCATCATCCACCAGGAGCTGGCGCTCGTGCCGCTCCTGTCGATCGCCGAGAACCTCTTCCTCGGCAACGAACGGCAGCGGTTCGGCGTGATCGACGCCGAGGACACGTTCGCCCGCACCCGCGAGCTGCTGCGCAAGGTGGGCCTGGCCGAGTCGCCCGCCACGCCGGTCACGCAGCTCGGCGTGGGCAAGCAGCAGCTGGTCGAGATCGCCAAGGCCCTGTCGAAGGACGTGCGCCTGCTGATCCTCGACGAACCCACCGCGAGCCTGAACGAAAGCGACAGCGACGCGCTGCTCGCGCTGCTGCTGGGGCTGAAGGCCCAGGGCATCGCCTGCATCCTGATCTCGCACAAGCTCAACGAGATCGCGAAGGTGGCCGACTCGATCACCGTGCTGCGCGACGGCCGCACGGTGGACGCCATCGACTGCCGCGAGGCCCCCGCGAGCGAGGACCACGTGATCCGCAGCATGGTGGGCCGCGAGATGGCCGACCGCTACCCGAAGCGCACGCCGGACGTCGGCGAGGTCGTGTTCGAGGTCAGGGACTGGCGCGTGTTCCACGAGGTGCACGCCGACCGCGAGGTCATCCGGGGCGTCGACTTCCACGCCCGCCGCGGCGAGATCGTCGGCATCGCCGGCCTGATGGGCGCGGGCCGCACCGAGTTCGCGATGAGCGTTTTCGGGCAGTCCTACGGCCAGCGCATCTCGGGCGAGGTGCGGCTCGGCGGCCAGGCCATCGACGTCTCCACCGTCCGCAAGGCGATCCAGCACGGCATCGCCTACGTGACCGAGGACCGCAAGGGCCTCGGCCTCGTGCTCGAGGAACCCATCCGCGAGAACATCAGCCTCGCCAACCTCGCCGGTGTGTCGCGCCACGGCGTGGTGGACGCGGCCCGCGAGTTCGGCGTGGCCCAGGACTTCAAGCGCAGCCTGCGCATCCGCTGCGCGAGCGTGATGCAGAAGGTGGTGAACCTGTCGGGCGGCAACCAGCAGAAGGTGGTGCTCGGCAAGTGGCTGTTCACCACGCCGGAGGTGCTCATCCTCGACGAGCCCACGCGCGGCATCGACGTGGGCGCCAAGTACGAGATCTACTCCCTCGTGGCCGAGCTGGCCGCGGCGGGCAAATGCATCGTGATGATCTCGTCGGAGATGCCCGAGCTGCTCGGCATGTGCGACCGGATCTGCGTGATGAACGAAGGCCGGTTCGTGGGCGAGTTCCCCGCGGCCGAGGCCACCCAGGAAAAGATCATGCGCGCGATCGTCACCTCGAGTCACTGACACCATGGACAACGCCCTCCCCACCTCCCCGCCCGCGGCACCGGCCGCGCGCTCCTACGCCGGCTTCCTGAAGAACAACTTCCGCGAGTACGGCATGCTCGCGTCGCTGATCGTCATCATGGGCTTCTTCCAGTTCATGACCGACGGCACGCTGATGCGGCCGCTGAACCTCACGAACCTGATCCTGCAGAACAGCTACATCGTGATCATGGCGCTCGGGATGCTGCTCGTGATCGTGGCCGGCCACATCGACCTGTCGGTGGGTTCGGTGGTCGGCTTCGTCGGCGCGCTCGCGGCGGTGCTGATGGTCGAGTACCACGTGAACTTCCTCGTCACCATCGTGCTGAGCCTGTTGGCCGGCGCGCTGATCGGTGGCGCGCAGGGGGCCTTCGTCGCGTACTTCCGCATCCCGTCGTTCATCGTGACGCTCGCGGGCATGCTGGTCTTCAAGGGGCTCACGCTCGCGCTGCTGCAGGGCCAGTCGGTGGGCCCGTTCCCCGAAGGCTTCCAGCGCATCAGCTCGGGCTTCCTGCCCGACCCGTTCGGCGGCGAGTCGGTGCGGCTGCTGTCGCTCGCGATCGGCGTGCTGGCCGCGCTGGCCTGGGTGGCCGCGAAGGTGCGCAGCCGCGCCCGCCAGAACAAGCACGGCATGGAAGAGGAGCCCTACTTCTTCTTCCTCGGCCGCACGCTGGTGTTCGCGGCGCTGATCGTGCTGATCAGCTGGATCCTGTCCTCGTACCGCGGACTGCCCAACGTGCTGATCGTGATGGCGGTGCTGATGCTCGCGTACGACTTCGTCACGAGCCGCACGACGGTCGGCCGGCGCATCTACGCGCTGGGCGGCAACGAGAAGGCCGCGCGCCTGTCGGGCATCGACACGAAACGCCTGTCCTTCCTCACCTTCGTCAACATGGGCGTGCTGGCGGCGCTGGCCGGTCTCGTGTTCGCCGCGCGGCTCAACACCGCCACGCCGAAGGCGGGCGTGGGCTTCGAGCTCGACGTGATCGCGGCCTGCTTCATCGGCGGCGCGTCGGCCTCGGGCGGCGTCGGCAAGGTGATGGGCGCGGTGATCGGCGCCTTCGTCATGGGCGTGATGAACAACGGCATGTCCATCCTCGGCATCGGCATCGACTACCAGCAGGTGATCAAGGGGTTGGTCCTGCTGGCCGCGGTGTTCGTCGACGTGTACAACAAGAACAAATGACCACCACCACCTCCCCCGTGCTGCTGGAACTCTCCGGCATCGACAAGCAGTTCTTCGGCGTGCCGGTGCTGAAGCAGGCCGGCCTGTGCCTGCGCGCGGGCGAGGTGCACGCGCTGATGGGCCAGAACGGCGCCGGCAAGTCCACCCTCATCAAGGTGCTGACCGGCGTGTACGCGGCCGACGCCGGCGCCATGACCCTCGCCGGCCAGCCGGTGGGCCCGGGCTCGCCGGAGCAGGCCCAGGCGCTCGGCATCAGCACGGTGTACCAGGAGGTCAACCTCTGCCCCAACCTGTCGGTGGCCGAGAACATCTTCGCGGGCCGGTACCCCCGCCTCGGCGCGATGGGCGCCTGGCGCATCGACTGGGCCGGCATGAACCGCCGCGCGCGTGAACTGCTGGGCCGCCTGAACCTCGACATCGACGTCACCCGCACGCTGTCCAGCTTCCCCGTGGCCGTGCAGCAGATGGTGGCCATCGCCCGCGCGCTCAGCGTCGAGTCGCGCGTGCTGATCCTCGACGAACCCACGTCCAGCCTCGACACCGGCGAGGTGCAGCAGCTGTTCGACGTGCTGCGCCGGCTGCGCGAGGAAGGCCTCGCCATCCTCTTCGTCACCCACTTCCTCGACCAGGTCTACGCCATCTCCGACCGCATCACGGTGCTGCGCAACGGCTGCCTCGTGGGCGAGTACCGGGTGGAGGACCTGGGCCCCAAGGCGCTCATCTCCGCGATGGTGGGCCGCGAGCTGGCGGAGGCCGCCTCCGCCGACGCCGGCCAGGTGCCGGCGCAGGGCGGAGAACCCGTGCTGGAAGCCCGCGGCCTCGGTCAGCGCGGCCAGCTGAAGCCCCTCGACCTGACGCTGCGCGCGGGCGAGGTGGTGGGGCTCGGCGGCCTGCTCGGCTCCGGCCGAACCGAACTCGCCCGGCTGCTGTTCGGCCTGGCCACGCCAGACGCCGGCGAGTTGCGCATGCGCGGCAAGGCCGTCAAGCTGGACTCGCCGGCCGACGCCGTGGCCAACGGCCTCGCGCTCTGCCCGGAGGACCGCAAGACCGACGGCATCGTCGCCGAACTCTCCGTGCGCGAGAACATCGTGCTCGCGCTGCAGGCCCGCACCGGCCTCAAACGCTGCCTGTCCGCCGGACAGGAACGCGCGCTCGCCGAGAAGTACGTGAAGGCGCTGGGCATCAAGACCGCCGACGTCGACACCCCCATCGGGCTGCTGTCCGGCGGCAACCAGCAGAAGGCGCTGCTCGCGCGGTGGCTGGCCACCGGGCCGTCGGTGCTGATCCTCGACGAACCCACCCGGGGCATCGACGTCGCCGCCAAGCAGGAGATCATGGACGAGATCCTGCGCCTCGCCCAGGAGGGCATGGCGGTGCTGTTCATCTCGTCCGAGATGGCCGAGGTGGTGCGGGTGTCCCACCGCATCGCCGTGCTGCGCGACCGCGCCAAGGTGGGCGAACTGCCCGCCGGCAGCGGCGAACAAGCCGTGTACCACCTGATCGCCGAAGAGACGCCATGAACTCGCTGATGAAACACCGCCTCGTGTGGCCCGTGGTCACGCTCGTGCTGCTGCTGGCCATCAACGCCACCTTCAACCCGCAGTTCCTGAACCTGTCGTGGCGCGACGGCCACCTCTACGGCAGCCTGATCGACATCCTCAACCGCGCCGCGCCGCTCGTGCTGGTGTCGCTCGGCATGACGCTCGTGATCGCCACGCGCGGCATCGACATCTCGGTGGGCGCCGTGGTCGCCATCTCGGCCGCGCTGGCCGCGTGGATGATCGGCGGCACCCTCGTCGTGAACGACGGCGTGGCCACCCACGTGAGCCGCTTCCCCATGCCCGTGGCCATCGCCGCGGCCCTGGGCGTCGCGCTCGTGTGCGGGCTGTGGAACGGGTTCCTCGTGGCGAAGGTGGGCATGCAGCCCATCATCGCGACGCTGATCCTGATGGTGGCCGGGCGCGGCATCGCGCAACTGGTGACCAACGGCCAGATCATCACCATCTACTACGCACCGTACTTCTTCATCGGCAGCGGCTACCTGCTCGGGCTGCCGTTCTCGGTGTTCATCGTCGCGGCGGTCTACGCGCTGGTGTCGCTCGCGATGTCGCGCACGGCGCTCGGCCTCTTCATCCAGTCGGTGGGCATCAACCCGGCCGCCGCGCGCGTGGCCGGGGTCAAGGCGCGCAGCATCACGGTGTGGGTCTACGCCTTCTGCGGCGTGTGCGCCGGGGTGGCCGGGCTGCTGATCAGCTCGAACGTCAAGAGCGCCGACGGCAACAACGCCGGCCAGCTGCTCGAGCTCGACGCCATCCTCGCCGTCACGCTCGGCGGCACGCTGCTCACCGGCGGGCGCTTCAGCCTCGCCGGCAGCGTGATCGGCGCGCTGATCATCCAGACCCTCACCTACGCGATCTACTCGCTGGGCGTGCCGCCCGAGGTGAACCTCGTCGTCAAGGCCGCGGTGGTGTTCGCGGTGATGCTGCTGCAGTCCGCCGAATTCCGCGCGAGCGTGCGGCAGCTCGTCCAGCGTCCGCCGGTGGGAGGAATGTCCGCATGAACACGGCCGCCACCCCCATGAGCCTCACCGCCACCGCCCCCCTGCCCGTGAAGACCTCCGCCTGGCGCCTGGATCGCAAGTACCTGCCGCTCGCCGTCACCATCTCTCTGTTCGTCGCGATGGCGACGATGGGGTCGGTCTCGTACACCGGCTTCTTCTCGCTGCAGGTGTTCCTGAACCTGCTGATCGACAACGCCTTCCTGTGCATCGTCGCGGTGGGCATGACCTTCGTGATCCTGTCGGGCGGCATCGACCTGTCGGTCGGGTCCGTGATCGCGCTCACCACGATGATCCTCGCGTGGGCCATCGAACGGCACCAGTGGAGCCCGTGGGTCGCCATCCCGCTCGTGCTGCTGATGGGCACGTCCTTCGGCGCGCTGATGGGGTTCCTGATCCAGCGTTTCCGCCTGCAGCCGTTCATCGTGACGCTGGCCGGCATGTTCCTGGCCCGCGGCCTGTGCTACCTGATCAGCATCGACTCCATCAGCATCACCGAGCCGGGCTACTCGGAACTCGCGCAGCTGCGCATCCCGGTGTGGGGCGACGCGTCGGTGTCCATCGGCGCGGTGATCGCGCTGGTGGTGGTGGCCGTGGGCATCTACGTCGCCCACTGCACGCAGTTCGGCCGCACGGTATACGCCGTGGGCGGCAGCGAACACTCCGCGGTGCTGATGGGCCTGCCGGTGCGGGGCACCGTGATCGGCGTCTACACGCTCAGCGGCTTCTGCTCGGCGCTCGCGGGCGTGGTGCTGACCTTCTACATGCTGTCCGGCTACGGCCTGCACGCCGTGGGGCTGGAACTCGACGCCATCGCCGCGGTGGTGATCGGCGGCACGCTGCTGACCGGTGGCGTGGGCTACCTCGCGGGCACGCTGTTCGGGGTGCTGATCCTCGGCGTGATCCAGACGCTCATCATGTTCGACGGCACGCTGAGTTCGTGGTGGACCAAGATCGTGATCGGCGCCCTGCTCTTCGCCTTCTGCGTGCTGCAGCGGGTCTTCGAATCGCGGAAAAGTTGACATCCCGGGTCGCCTGCCCGACAGGATTGGGCAGGGTGCGACCCGCATGGTCGGTCGACGCGGCCGATGCTTGAAACACCAGGGAAACGCCCGTGCGGCACAGTGCGCGTTTCACGTGCCCGCCCCCCTGGAGAGACGATGACCCTCACCGCCCGGATCGACGCCGCCGTCCACGTCCAGGCCCGGCTGGCGGCGTACCACCGCCAGATCGATGTCGACTGGCTCGCCCGCAACGCCGAGTACGCGCGCGAAGTGCGCCAGTTGTGCCTGTCCGTGCCCGACGGTTCGATGGAGATGTGCCTGCGCCTGATCGACGCGCTGGTGGACGCCATCTCGCTCGCCGAGCTGCCGCCGGCCGACAACGGCGTGAGGCTCTCCGACTACCACCCCGCGTTCGCGGACACGCTCTCCGATCCGGGCTGAGATGATCCGACTGGTCCACGAGATGTTCCAGGCCTACCGGGCCGACCTCGAGTCCGCGGCGATGCAGTGGCACCGGGCGCTGGCGGGCAAGCGCAGCGGCTCGAACTCGCTGCAGCGCGCGAGCGAGGTGATCCGCACGCAGCAGCTGCTCGAGCAAGCCCATCCGTTCCTGCCCTCGGTGTTCCTGAAACGCCTGCAGGAGCGGATCACGCACCGCCAGTTCCAGGTGCCCCAACCGGGCGAGGAGACCATCAGCCCGGCCGAGATGTCGCGCCTCGTGGGTGACCTGCTCGCCGAGGCCGAATGGTCGAGCCGCCAGATGGACGACGCGCTGCGCCTGGCGCGGGAGCAGACGCCCCCCTGATCAGCCGCGGGTGGTGGCGTCGAGCGGCAGCGTTTCGGCGAAGGCGAGTTGCCCCGTGCCGTCGAGCTCGAGCGGCCCGAAGGTGCTGGCCCCGGCCTCGGGCCGCCAGCGGCGGTCGTCCAGCGCGAGGGCCGCGTCCACGCGGGCGCGGTGGTGCTGCAGGCGGCGTTCCAGCTGCAGCCGCAGCACGTGCAGGCCGTGGTGCTGGTCCACCACCGGCTCCAGTTGGCGGATCGCGATCTCGAGCGTGCGCGGCGGCACGTGCGCCAGCGGGTCGCCGGGGGACAGCCGGCACGAGGTCTCGATGAGCGCGAGGTGTTTCAGGCGGTGGCGCGCGGCCGGGTGCTGGTCGAGCAGCCGCGTCAGGGCCAGCACCGGCAGCGGCACGGAGCGGCCGCTGGGCACCGTGGGCAGGAACCCGAACCCCGGCTCCGCCGCGTCGTCGCCGCGCCGGACGAACGGCGCGCGGGCGAGCCGGACCGTGGCGAGCGCCAGCCGGCCGAGGGCGGTGAACGGTGTCGGTTTGGTCACGGGCATGCGCTGCGGACGGCCGGGTGGGGCCATCGTTTCAAGTGGGCGGATTGTTCGGGCCCGGCGTTACCCGACCGTTACAGAACCCGGCCGCAGGAGTGCCAACAAGTGACGGATTTGGACATCTCGGAGGGAGCCGGGCGTTTCCGGGAAACCCCCTCGTAACGGTCTTGAGGCACAGTCCCCCCTTTTCGTTGCCGGCGCACCTGCCCGGCCAAGACCTAGAGAGTCGGACCGATTTGCATGGATGACGGGAAGTTCCTGAGCCACCTGTTCGACACCCACCGGGCCGAACTCGAGGACGCCGCCGAGCGGTGGCGCCAGGAAACCATCGCGGAACTCGACGCCGCCCAGACCGCGGCCGACAGCCTGCAGTCGGCCAGCCGGCTCTTCCACGCCCAGCGCGCCCTCGACCGCGCCCAGCCGTTCCTGCGCCGGCGCCTCGTGCAACTGCTCGAGTTCAGCATGATCGAGCGGGCCGGCGGCGCCCCGCCGGTGCGCCGCCGCCGCGCCACGCCGGACGAGATGGCGCTGGTGGACGACGACGTGGTCAACGAGTCGATCGAGGTCTCGCGCATCGTGGCCCGCATCCAGCTCGACGCCGAATGGGAGATCCGCGCGGCCGAGGACGCGCTGTCCCGCCAGCTCGGCCAGACGCTGAACGGCGAACGGTCCAGCCCCTTCCACCCGGAAGCCTTCGCGCGCGCCGTGTGGCGCCTCACCGAGGACATCCTGCTCAACCCCGAGGAACGGGCCGCCTGCCTGCGCGCCGGCCTGTCGTCCATCGCCGAGTTCGCCCGCACCACCTATGCCTGCGCCACGCGCTGGAGCGGCGGCCTCGGGGCGTCGTCGTCGTTCGTCATCAAGCGCAGCCAGGCGATGGCCTCGAACGCCATCCCGGTCGACGTGTCGCTCGATACCTCGTCCGACACCGTCCCCGCCGCCCTCTTCCAGCCGACCACCCCGTCCACCCTCTCCGGCCTGTCGTCGGAGCCGCCGGCGCTGCAGGCCCGCGACCACGTGTTCCAGGGCGTGATCGCCAACATCGAGCGGGTACTGAGCGACCCGCGCCTGACGCCCGAGCTCAAGCGCGTGCTGAGCGGCCTGCAGATGGCGACGATGCGCTTCGCGCTCGGTTCGCCCGAAATCCTCTACGCCCCGGACCACCCGATCTGGTCCGTCGTGCGCACGCTGGCCGAGTACGCGCTGAACCACTGCGTGCGCGACCGGCTCGCCCACGACGACTTCGTGCTGTTCGCCGACGACAAGATCCGCACGCTGATGCAGCTCGACGAGAAGGCGGTGTGGGACCTGCGCCCGCACCTCGAGTCCTTCGACCGTTTCACGCAGACGCGCTCCGAGCAGCTGATCGAGAACGAGCACACCGCGATGCAGCACTTCGCGCGGCTGGAGAACAGCCGCCGCAAGATCCTGGGCGTCGCGCTGAACCGGCACCGCGAGCGCATCAGCGAGGCCATCGGCGGCACCGACATGCCGTTCCGCCTGCGCCAGTTCCTGCTGGCCGACTGGGCCGAGGTGCTGGCGCGCACCGAACTCGCGGAAGGCCCCGATTCGGGCGCCTACGCCGAGTACCTGCACGCGGCCCGCCGCGTGATCGACCGCATGCGCAGCGGTGGTGAACCCGGTGGGCGCGGCCCCGCCACGCCCGAGGACGTGCAACCGCTGCTCGCCGTGCTGGAACGGGGCATGGCGAGCGTCGCGATGCCCAGCGTCGAGAAACACGAGCTCGCCTCCGCGCTGCAGCGCCCCGCCGTACGCGACTGGGCCGACAGCGAACTGCACGTGCCCGCCGTGGCCGGCGACACGCGCGCGAAATCGCGCCGCGCCTACTGGAGCGTGCGGGGCGAGGCCCACGAGCCGTCGGACGCGGGGCCGTCCACCACCGGCCTGACATCGGCGATCCCGGCCGGCGACGCCCAGCACTGGATCGACGCGCTGCGGGTCGGCACGGTCGTCGAGCTGTTCCTGCTCGGCGCCTGGTTCGAGGCCCGGGTGACGTCGATCGACACCGCCAGCAGCCTCTTCACGTTCGAGGACGACGCCGGCGGCCGGTCGCACTCCCTCACCCGGCGCGCGCTGCTGCGCCTCGTGCGCGAAGGCCTCGCGAGTTCCCCATGACGACGGACCCGACCGACCTGCCCGCCGAGGCGCTCGACATCCGCCTGCTCGGCACGCCCGGCTGGGCCGTGGACGGCGCGTTCGCGCCCATCGCCGACCCGCGGGCCGCGGTGCTCGTCGCGATGATCGTGCTGGACGGCCCGCTGCCCCGCACCCGCGCCGCCGAGATCTTCTGGCCCCGCTCGGAGGGCAAGGCCCGCACGAACCTGCGCGTGCTGCTGCACCGCGTGCAGCAGGCGATGGGCGCGCGGCTCTTCGCGCCGGGCGACCGGCTCACGCTGCTGCCGCACGTGGCCGTCGACCTGGCCGGCACCGACGACGAACTCGTCGACCGCTGCCTGGACCTGGGGCCGTCGAACGCCGTGCTGCTCGGCGGCGTCGACATGGCCGACCTGCCCGAGGCCAGCCGCTGGCTGTCGGACGCCCGCCGCCAGCTCGAACAGCGTGTCGTGCGCTGCCACGTCGCGTGGCTCGACGCCCACCGCGGCGCCGAACACCTGACCCGCGCCGCCGCGGTGGCCGAATCGCTCGTGTCGATCGACCCGCTGGGCGAGATCGGCTACCGCGAGCAGATGCGCATCCACGTCGAACGCGGCGACCGCGCGGGCGCCCTCGCCGCCTTCGAACGGTGCCGCCGGGAGCTGAAGGAACACCTGGGCACCGCGCCCGACCCGCAGACCACCGCCCTGCACCGCTCGATCCTGCGCGTGCGCGACGACACCGGGGCGCCGGCCGACAACCCGGCGCCACGCCCCCTGCTGCAGCGCGAACGCGAGCTGGGCGACATGGACAAGGCGCTGTCCGCGCGCCGCGTCGTGATCCTCGAGGGGCCGAGCGGCGCGGGCAAGTCGGCGCTGCTGCGCGAGTTCGCGCGCCGGCAGCCCGCGTTCTACTGGGCCGTCGAACCGGCGGACGGGGCCGCGCCCCTCGCGGGCATCGCCCGGCTCGCCGCGCGCGTGGCCCAGATGAGCGCGCCGTCGACGCACAAGGCCGCGATGGGCCGCGCCGTGGAGTTCCTCAAGGGGCTGCAGCGGCAGGACCCCGACGAGATCACCGCCAACCACCTGCAGGCGCTGGCCCTCGGGGCCACGCGCACGGCCGGCGTGCTGCAGCAGGCCGGCTACCGCGCCGTGATCCTCGACGACGTGCACCTGCTCGACGACCCGAGCCTCGACGTGCTCGCCCACGTGCTGCAGGCGAGCCGCGAGCTGATGCCGTGGTGCGACTTCGTGTTGGCCTACCGCCCGATGCGCGGCCGCCGCAAGCTGCGTGCGCTGTGCGAGAAGCTCGCCCTCGACGGTCGGCTGCACCTGATCCACCCGGGCGCGCTGCGGCGCGACGCGGTGCTCGCGCTGATGGGCCACGAGCCCGACGCCGTGCCCGCGGTACAGGCCGCCGCGGACCGCCTCGTCGCGATGAGCGGCGGCACGCCGGGCGTGCTCGTCGAGATGATCTCGCTGCAGACGCACGCCACGCGCGAGCCCGACCCGGCCTCGCTGCCGCCGCAGATTCGCTCCATCCTCCTCGAGCGGCTGCGGTCGTGCAGTTCCACCGCCGAGGGGCTCGCGCAACTGGCGAGCGTGGCCGGCGCGAGCTTCAGTGTCGGGCTCGCCGCGCGCATCGCGGGGCTGTCGTCGTGGAAGGTGGCCGAGAAGTGGAACGAGCTGCTGCTGGCCGGCGTGTTCGACGCCCGCGGGTTCGCGTTCCCGATGATCGAGGTCGCCGTGCGCGACTCGGTGCCGGACGCCGTCCGGCAGTTCATGCACGGCGAGGTGGCCAAGGGGCTGGAGCACGAAGGCGCGCCACCCGAGCGCCTCGCGTTCCACTGGCAGGAGGCCGGCGACACGGCCCGCGCCGCGCAGTTCGCGCGCGCGGCCGCCGCCGCCTGCCTGCGTCGGGAGGACCTCGACGGCGCGATCACGATCCTGGAGAAGACCGTGTTCGGACCGGGCGGCTCCTGCGCCGAGGGCGAACCGCTCGCGCTGCTGCAACTGGCCGCGCTGTACCTGCAGGCGCGCCGGCTGGACCGCATCACCGAAGTGCTGGAGGCCGCGGCGCGGTCACCGGCAGGACCGCTGGAACGGGGCGCGCGCACCGCGCTCGGCGGGCGAACGCTGCTGGCGATGCGGGAACACGCGTCGGCCAGCGCCGCGCTGGCGAGCGCGCTGCCGCTGCTGGAGGAAGACCCGCGCCTGCAGCGCGCGGTGGCCGGCTGGGCGGCACGCGCCGCGCTGCTGGCCGGCACGGAGCCGCCCGAAGGGCTGGCGGCGCTGGCCGGTCTGGCCGTGGAACTCGGCTGGGATCCGGACGGGCTGCCCGTGCACACCCCGGCCGACGGCCGGGCGTGCCTGGCCGACCTGCAGGCCGCGGCCGCCTAGGGCCTAGACATCGAGGGTGTAGACCTCGGCCGCCTGGCGGTCGCGCTGGCTGCTGCCCGCGAGCGCCCGGTCCCACTCCGCGCCGTTGGCGGACATCGTCGGGCGCAGGCCCTTGACCATCACCGCCACTTCTTCCGAGGACGCGTCGAACTCGCCCGCGTCGTCGCGCGATTCGGTGAACAGCAGGGCCGTGCGGGCGCCATCGGCGTCGATCAGCACGAGGTAGCGGGCTGGCGGGCGAAGCATCGGGATCTCCTTTCGGTGGATGGGGACAGTCTGCCACCTTCCTGTTGTCCTATGCCGGTCATAGCCAAATGCGACGCAAATAAGAATAATTCTTAAATAGAATGAGGTCATCCCGTCGCCAGGATTGACCCATGACCTCGAAGACCTCCGCCCTCGCCTCGCCCCGCCGCATCGCCGGTCTCGCGCTGGTGCTCGCCGGCGCGGTGCTGATCGGGCTGCAGGTGTGGCAGCACGTGTCGGTCGGGCTGACCGACGAGGCCGTCCGCGCGCTCCAGGGCGGCCTGATCTGCGCGCTGGCCACGGCGCTCGGCGCGTTCCCCGTGCTCATCACCCGCAGCATCCCGGTGCGCATCGCCGACGGCATGCTCGGCTTCGGCGCCGGCGTGATGCTCGCGGCCACGGCCTTCTCGCTGATCGTCCCGGGCCTGGCCGCCGCCGGCGACCTGGGTTACTCCAAGTGGGGCGCGGGCGCGATCGTCAGCACCGGTGTGATCCTCGGCGTGCTCGCGATGCTGTGGCTCGACCACGCCTGGCCCCACGCCCACTTCGACACCGAAGGCCAGACCACCCGCGGCCAGGTGCCGGCGCGGGTGATGCTGTTCGTCATCGCGATCGTGCTGCACAACATCCCCGAGGGCATGGCCGTGGGGGTCGCGGCCGGTGCGGGCGCCCCGGGCGCCAGCGGCCTCGCGATGGGCATCGCGATCCAGGACGTGCCCGAGGGCCTCGTGGTGGCGCTCGCCCTGGTGGGCGCCGGCATGGGCCGCACGAAGGCCGCCCTCGTGGGCATGGCCTCCGGCCTCGTCGAACCGGTGTTCGCGCTGCTCGCCGCCATCGCCGTCGGCACCTTCGGCACCCTGCTGCCCTGGGGCCTGGCCGCCGCCGCCGGCGCCATGCTGTTCGCCGTCAGCCACGAGGTGATCCCCGAGTCGCACCGCAACGGCCACGAGACCGCGGCGACCCTGGGCCTCGCCCTCGGCTTCTGCCTGATGATGGTGATGGACACCGCCCTCGGCTGAAGCAGCCTCAGGCCGGGCGCAGCGGCAGCACGCCCGGGTTGATGGGCGTCGGCGGCCGGCCGGCGTCGGGGCCGAAGCCCAGCCCGGCGATCAGGTTGTCGGCCGCGAGGTTCGCCATCGCGCGCCGCGTGGCGATCGTCGCGCTCGCGATGTGCGGCGTGAGCACCACGTTCGGCACCTCGAGCAGCGCCGGATGCACCTGGGGCTCCCCTTCGAACACGTCGAGCCCGGCCGCGGCCAGGCGGCCGGCCTTGAGCGCCTCGGCCAGCGCCGCGTCGTCCACGATGCCGCCGCGGGCGATGTTGGTGAGCGTGGCCGTGGGCCGCATCCGCGCCAGTTCGGCCGCGCCGATCGCGTGGTGCGACGAGGCCGAGTACGGCAGCACCAGCACCAGGTGGTCGGACTCGCGCAGCAGCGTGTCCTTGTCGACGTAGCGGGCGTTCAGCGCCGCCTCGATGTCGGGCGCGAGGCGCGAGCGGTTGTGGTACAGCACCTTCATGCCGAAGCCGAGCGCGCCCCGCCGGGCGATGGCCTGGCCGATGCGGCCCATGCCCAGGATGCCGAGCGTGGCGCCGTGCACGTCGCTGCCCGCGAACATCGTCAGCGACCAGCGCTGCCATTCGCCGCGGCGCAGGAAGTGCTCGGACTCGGCCACGCGCCGGGCCGTCGCCATCATCAGCGCGAAGCCGAAGTCGGCGGTGGTCTCGGTCAGCACGTCGGGCGTGTTGGTGGCCAGCACGCCGCGGGCGTCGAAGGCCGGCACGTCGAAGTTGTTGTAGCCCACGGCGATGTTGCTCACCACGCGCAACTGCGGGTTGGCGGCCAGCACCTCGTCGTCGATGCGTTCGCTGCCGGTGGTCAGCGCGCCCTGCTTGCCCTTCAGGCGGGCGATCAACTCGGCCTTCGGGAAGACGCCGTCGCCCGGGTTCGTCTCGACCTCGAAATGGACCCGCAGGCGGTCGACGACGTCGTCGAACACCGCTCGGGCCACCAGCACGGAAGGTTTCGTCATGGGTTCACCAGGGCGTCGAGCGCCCGGACCAGTTCGGGTGGAAGGGGCGCCGGCCGGCGGGTCTCGCGGTCGACGTACACGTGGATGAAATGCCCGCGGGCGGCCGTGAGCGGCTGGCCGGCGGCGAAGAGGCCGATCTCGTAGCGCACGCTGGAGCTGCCCCGGTGGGCCACCCGGATGCCGGCGTCCACCGACTGCGGGAACTCGATCGAGGCGAAATAGTTGCAGTGCGTCTCGACCACGAGGCCGATCACCGGGCTGCGCTGGATGTCCAGCGCCCCGGCCTCGATCAGGTAGCGGTTCACCGCCGTGTCGAAGAGGCTGTAGTAGACGACGTTGTTCAGGTGGCCGTACGCGTCGTTGTCCATCCACCGGGTGGTGAGGGACGTGAAATGCCGGTAGGCGTCGCGGGGCTCGGGTTCGGGTCGGGCGGCGGAAGGGCTCATGTGACCATTGTTCCATCGCCGAGGGCTTTTAGAAGTCCATCCCTAATATGCTGCGTTGCAGCAATTAGGGGTTGAAATGGTGTCCCGCCTGCGCAATACTTCGTCTCATGGTGCAGCGCAACAAAGGCTGTATCAGCTTCCTGAACGATACACATTGGAGAACTGATCATGCTGACCGCAGAACAACTGGTTGCCGCTCACAAGGCCAACATCGACACCCTCTTCGGCCTGACCAGCAAGGCTTTCGAAGGCGTCGAGAAGCTCGTCGAGCTGAACCTGCAAGTGGCGAAGGCCGCCCTGGGTGAAGTGGCCCAGACCACGCAAGCCGCGCTGAACGCCAAGGACGCGCAAGAGCTGCTGGCCCTGCAAGCCGGCCTGCTGCAACCGGCCGCCGAAAAGGCCGCCGCCTACAGCCGCCACGTCTACGACATCGCCGCCGCCACGAACGCCGACCTCGGCAAGGCCGCTGAAGCCCAGGCTTCGGAAGCCCAGAAGAAGTTCCTGTCGGTCGTCGACAACGCCGTCAAGAACGCCCCGGCCGGCACCGAAAACGCCGTCGCCCTGGTGAAGTCGGCCGTCGCCGCCGCCAACAACGCCTACGAAAGCGTGCACAAGGCCGCCAAGCAGGCCGCTGAAGTCGCCGAAGCCAACTTCCAGGCCGTGACCACCAGCGCCGTCAAGGCCACGCAGACCGCCACGTCCAAGGCCAAGCGCGCTGCCTGATTCCCGCGGCACCGAGAAGCCCGGAACTTTTTTCCGGGCAGCCTCTCAGACAGGTTCCGCAAGTGACTCCTTGCGGGTGTTTTGAAGGTTGTCTTCTCGGTACCAACCGGTATCTTGACCCCATGAACGCAAGTTCATGGGGTTTTCTTTTTTGGGCCCCACACGCCGTCATCCCGGCGAACGCCGGGATGACGGCATGGGGTGTCAGCGCGTCTTCGCGGCGATCCGGTTGCGCAGGTCGGCCAGGGCCTCGGTCGCCGCGGCCCGCCCCGCCTGGATCGACTTGGCGCGCGACGTGAAATCGGCGCCCGACACCCCGTTCAGCTTCGGCCGCAGCACCAGGTCGGCCTCGCGCAGCTCGAAGGTGTTGATGCTGCGCCCCATGATCGCGAAGGTCTGCAGCAGCATGCGCATCGGGTCGCCGGTGGCGGCGCCGTCGGGCACGGCGGAGATGTCCACCGCGATGATCAGGTCGGCGCCCATCTGGCGGGCGAAACGCACGGGCACCGGCGACACCAGGCCGCCGTCCACGTACTCCCGCGTGCCGATGCGCACCGGCTGGAACACGGCCGGCACGGCGCTCGACGCCCGCACCGCGATGCCCGGGTCACCCCGCTGGAAGAGGATGGGGGCGCCGTTGTCGAGGTCGGTGGCCACGATGCCCAGCGGCACCCGCATCGACTCGATCGTCTTGCCGCCGGTCTGCTCGCGCACGAACCGGGCGAGCGCCTCGCCGCGGATCATGCCGCGGCCGGGGAAGGCCCAGTCGGTGAACATCGACTCGTCCATGTTCTGCGCGGTGGCGGCCAGCGCCGCGCCGTCCTTGCCCGAGGCGTAGAGCGCGGCCACCAGGCTGCCGGCCGACGTGCCGACCACCAGGTCCGGCTTGATGCCGTTCTCTTCCAGCACCTGGATGATCCCGATGTGGGCGAACCCGCGGGCGGCGCCCCCGCCCAGGGCCAGCCCGATGCGGGGCGGCTTGGGCACCTTGGGAACGGCCACCGGGTCGGGCGTGGTCACCAGCGGCGGCGTGGTGGGCGGAGGGGCGACCGGGGCGGTCTGGCAGGCCACGAGGGCCGCGGCGAGCAGCGCCGCGGTGGCGCCGCGGGAAAGGGACAGGAATCGCATGCGGAAATTGTAGAAGGACGCCGTGACGCCCCTTCTTTATCAAGCTATCGAATAAACAATCAACAAAAATGTTCTTCGCATATATATAGATGCTGTTTACATTTTCCCCTCTGGTCGGTTCATGGGCTCTTCACGCCGTGGCGAGGCACCGCAATGAACAACGTGGCACATGGATCCAATAGCAATCTTGAGCGGGTTTGGCGTCGGCGCCATCGTCGGCATGACGGGCGTCGGGGGCGGCTCGCTCATGACGCCGCTGCTGCTCACCTTCTTCAAGCTGAACCCGGCCGTGGCCATCGGCACGGACCTCTGGTTCGCGGCCATCACGAAGACGTCGGGCGCGATCGCGCACCAGCGCCACGGCCACGTCGACTACCGCATCACGGGCCTGCTGCTCGCGGGCAGCATCCCGGCGTCGCTGGCGACGCTCGCGCTGATGCACTTCACCGGCATCACGAAGGGCTGGGCCAGCACGCTGACCTTCGCGCTGGGCATCGCGCTGCTGCTGACGGCGGTGACGGTCGCCTTCAAGGGCGTCTGGCACGGCGTGGGCCTGAAGCTCGAGCGCTGGATCCCCGAATCGCGCAAGCCGGCGTTCACCGTGGCTTCCGGGCTGATCCTCGGCGTGCTGGTGACGCTGAGCTCCATCGGGGCCGGCGCCGTGGGCGCCACGCTCATCCTTCTGCTGTATCCGCGCATGGAGGCCAGGCGCCTCGTGGGCACCGACATCGCACACGCCGTGCCGCTCACGCTGGTGGCCGGCATCGGACACGCGACAATGGGGCATGTGAACTGGGGTCTGCTGGCCGCGTTGCTGGTGGGATCCCTCCCCGGCATCTGGCTCGGGGCCCAGCTCACGAAAAAAATGCCTGATGGCCTGGTCCGCGCGCTGCTCTGCATCTCGCTCGTGACCGCCGGCCTCAAGGTCATCCACTGACTACCAACGACATTCCTCACGATGTACCAGTACACCTCCTTCGACCGCCAGTTCGTCAAGCAGCGTGCCGCCCAGTACCGGGACCAGCTGGAGCGCAACATCGCCGGCACCCTCGGCGACGACGAGTTCCGCCCGCTGCGGCTGCAGAACGGCTGGTACGTGCAACGCCACGCGCCCATGCTGCGCGTCGCCGTGCCGTACGGTGACCTGACGTCGCGCCAGATCCGCGCGCTCGCCCGCATCGCGCGCGAGTACGACCGCGGCTACGCCCACCTGACCACGCGCCAGAACGTCCAGTACAACTGGATCCCGCTCGACAAGAGCGCCGACGTGATGGACGCGCTGGCCGACGTCGACATGCACGGCATCCAGACCAGCGGCAACTGCATCCGCAACACCACGACGGACTGCTTCGCCGGCATCGCCCCCGACGAGATCCTCGACCCGCGCCCGTACTGCGAAGTGCTGCGCCAGTGGAGCACGCTGCACCCCGAGTTCGCGTTCCTGCCGCGCAAGTTCAAGATCGCCGTGACCGGCGCCACGGAAGACCGCGCCGCCACGGCCTGGCACGACATCGGCCTGCACCTGCTGAAGAACGAGGCGGGCGAGATCGGCTTCCGCGTGCTGGTGGGCGGTGGCATGGGCCGCACGCCGGTCGTCGGCACCGTGATCCGCGAGTTCCTGCCCTGGCAGCAGATCCTCGTGTTCATCGAGGCCATCGTGCGCGTCTACAACCGCCACGGCCGCCGCGACAACATGTACAAGGCGCGCATCAAGATCCTCGTGAAGGCCGAGGGCCAGAAGTTCATCGACGACGTCGAGGCCGAGTACCAGAACATCCTCGCGAACGACGTCGACGGCGCGGCCCACGTGATCCCGCAGGCCGAACTCGACCGCGTCGCGCAGAGCTTCGTGCTGCCCGAAGGCGTGAAGCCGTACGCTTCGAACTTCCAGGTCGCCGACGACGCCCCCGTCGCCTACAAGCGCTGGCTCGAACGCAACGTGCACGGCCACAAGCTCTCCGGCTACCGCGCCGTGACGCTGTCGCTCAAGCGCGCGGGCCAGGCGCCGGGCGACGCGACGGACAGCCAGTTCGACCAGGCGGCCGACCTCGCCGACCGCTTCAGCCAGGGCGAGATCCGCGTGTCGCACGACCAGAACTTCGTGCTGCCGTGGGTGCGCGAGGACGAGCTGTTCGCGCTGTGGGAAGCCGCCAAGGCCGCGTCCTTCGCGTCTCCCAACATCGGCCTGCTGACCGACATGATCAACTGCCCGGGCGGTGACTTCTGCGCGCTGGCCAACGCCCGCTCGATCCCCATCGCGGCCGACATCACCGCCCGCTTCGCCGACCTCGACGAGCTGTACGACATCGGCGACATCGACCTGCACATGAGCGGCTGCATCAACTCGTGCGGCCACCACCACAGCGGCCACATCGGCATCCTCGGCGTCGACAAGGACGGCAAGGAGTGGTACCAGGTCTCGCTCGGCGGCTCGGACGGTTCCCGCATCAGCGGCGACGCAGTGGCCGGCCGCGTGATCGGCCCGTCGTTCGCCGCCGAGGAAGTGGCCGACGTGATCGAAGCCGTCATCGAGACCTACCGCCACCAGCGCGCCGCGAACGAGCTGTTCATCGACACCGTCAAGCGCGTCGGTCTCGACTCCTTCAAGGCCGCGGCCAACGCCGCCCGCCGTGCCACCGCCAAGGCAGCCTGACCCACCATGAAGTTCATCGACACCCACCACGACCAATGGCACACCATCACGGGCGAGGACGGCCCCATGGTGACCCTGACCCCGGCGCCGTACAGCCTGCTGACCTACATGCAGTGGCACGCCGTGCGCGCCCACTGGCCGAAGGACATGCCCGTCGGCGTCTCGTTCGACAACGCCGAGGAAATCGAATCGCTGAAGGACGACCTGCCGCAGCTGTCGCTCGTGGCCCTGCACTTCCCGAAGTGGGTCGACGGCCGCGCCTACAGCCAGGCCCGCATCCTGCGCTCGCGCTACCGCTTCGCCGGCGAGATCCGCGCCACGGGTGAAGTGCTCGTCGACATGATGCCGCTGCTCAAGCGCACCGGCTTCGACGCCGTCGTGCTGCGCGGCGACCAGATCAAGGAACACGCCGAACGCGCGCTGCACTTCTTCGACAACGCCGGCCACTACCAGGGCGACGTCGAGGACAACCACCCGGTGTTCGCAAGGACCTGACATGACCGCCATCGCCCTCTACGACCGCGCCACCCCAGGCTTCGACGACCGCGTGGCCCACGCCGTCTCGGTGCTCCAGGCAGCCGCCCGCGACCACGCGGGGACGGTTGTGCAGGCCACGAGCCTCGGCGCGGAAGACATGGTCGTCACCGACCTGATCGCCCGCTTCAAGATCGCCATCGCCCTCGGCACGCTCGAGACCGGCAAGCTGCATGCGCAGACCGCCGCGCTCATCCCGCGCATCGAGGAGACGTACAAGCTGCCGGTGGAGGTGTACCGTCCCGAGGCGGACGCCGTGATCCACTTCGTCAAGTCGTACGGAGAGAAGGCGATGTACGAGAGCCTCGACCTGCGCAAGGGCTGCTGCGGCATCCGCAAGCTCGAACCGCTGTCGCGCATGTTGAACGGCCGCACGGCGTGGGTCACCGGCCTGCGTCGCGAGCAGTCGAACAACCGCGGCGACGTGCCCTTCGTCGAACCCGACGACAAGGGCCGCACCAAGTACAACCCGCTGGCCGACTGGACGTGGAACGACGTCTGGCACTACATCGCGTTGAACAACGTCCCCTACAACCCGCTGCACGACGAGTTCATGCCGAGCATCGGCTGCGAGCCCTGCACGCGCGCCATCGCCGTCGGCGAAGACTTCCGCGCCGGCCGCTGGTGGTGGGAGGACGAGAAAGCCAAGGAGTGCGGTTTGCACGTCCACGACGACGCGGCCGAGGAGCCCGTCGTTTCTTCCCTGATTGGAGACCGTCCATGAACGCCCCGCTGACCGTGGAGCAATTGCTGCCCGAGCTCGACCACACCCACCTCGACTGGCTCGAGGAAGAGGCCATCTTCATCCTGCGCGAGACCGTCGCCGCGTTCGAGCGCCCCGCGCTGCTGTTCTCGGGCGGCAAGGACTCCTGCGTGGTGCTGCGCCTGGCCGAGAAGGCCTTCAAGACGCGCGGCGCCGACGGCGAGTTCAAGGGCCGCCTGCCCTTCCCGCTGCTGCACGTGGACACCGGCCACAACTTCCCCGAGGTGATCGAGTTCCGCGACCGCCGCGTGGCCGAGATGGGCGAACGCCTCGTGGTGGGTCACCTCGAGGACTCCATCAAGCGCGGCACCGTGCGCCTGTCGCACCCGCTCGAATCGCGCAACGGCCACCAGACCGTCGCGCTGCTGGAAGCCATCGAGGAACACCGCTTCGACGTGCTGCTGGGCGGCGCCCGCCGCGACGAGGAGAAGGCCCGCGCGAAGGAGCGCATCTTCTCGCACCGCGACAGCTTCGGCCAATGGCAGCCGAAGGAGCAGCGCCCCGAGCTGTGGACGCTGTTCAACACCCGCATCAAGCCGGGCGAGCACATGCGCGCGTTCCCCATCAGCAACTGGACCGAGCTCGACGTGTGGCTGTACCTCGCCCGCGAGAACATCCCGCTGCCGAGCCTGTACTTCGCGCACCAGCGCCAGGTCATCCGCCGCAAGGGCCTGCTCGTGCCGCTCACCGACGTGACGCCGCCCGAAGCCGGTGAAACGGTGGAAACCGCCGAGGTGCGCTTCCGCACCGTGGGCGACATGACCTGCACCTGCCCGGTCGAGAGCCCGGCCGCCAACGCCACCGACATCGTCGCCGAGACGCTGAAGGTCACGGTCAGCGAACGCGGGGCCACCCGCATGGACGACCGCACCTCCGACGCCTCGATGGAACGCCGCAAGAAAGAAGGGTACTTCTGATGACCGCCCCCCACGCCGCTGCCCCCGCGGTGAAAGACCACCGCGCCCTGCGCTTCCTGACGGCCGGCAGTGTCGACGACGGCAAGAGCACGCTGATCGGCCGCCTGCTGTTCGACAGCCGCGCCATCCTGGCCGACCAGCTCGACACGCTCGAGAAGCGCGCCGCCGGCGCCCCGATCGACCTGTCGCTGCTCACCGACGGCCTCGAGGCCGAACGCGAACAGGGCATCACGATCGACGTGGCCTACCGCTACTTCGCCACGAAGCAGCGCAAGTTCATCATCGCCGACGCCCCCGGCCATGAGCAGTACACGCGCAACATGGTCACGGCCGCGGCCGGCAGCGATGCCGCCGTGGTGCTCGTCGACATCACGAAGATCGACGTGACGGCCAAACCGGTGGTGCTGCTGCCGCAGACCCGCCGCCACGCCCTGCTCGCGCACCTGCTGCGCGTGCCCAGCATCGTGTTCGCGGTGAACAAGCTCGACGCGGTGGAAGACCCCGCGCTCGCGTTCAACACCACGCGCGACGCGCTGCTGGCCTTCGCCGAACACGCGGGCATCGAGGTCGCGGGCGTGATCCCCGTCTCGGCGCTGCGCGGCGACAACGTCACGCAACCGCTCGATGCCGACTGGTACGACGGCCCGTCGCTGCTGCAGGTGCTGGAAAGCCTGCCCGCGCTGCAGGAACGCAAGGACGGCGACCTGCTGATCCCCGTGCAGTACGTGGCCCGCGAAGGCGAAGGCACCGGCAACCAGCCGCGCACGCTGTGGGGCCGCATCGCCCACGGCCAGGTGAAGGCCGGCGACAAGGTCCAGCTGTTCCCGAGCGGCCAGGAAGCCGTCGTGGCCGAGGTGCGCCTCGCCGGTTCGGTGGTCGACGTGGTCACCGCCGGCCAGTCGGCCGGCGTGGTGCTCGACCGCCAGCTCGACGTGTCCCGCGGCGACTGGATCGGCACGCCCGGCTCGGTCAAGGAGACGCAGCGCTTCAGCGCCACGCTCGCCTGGCTCGACACCGAACCCGCCGTCGTCGGCCGCAAGTACTGGGTGCGCCACGGCAACCGCTGGGTGCAGGCCCGCATCGCCAGCATCGAGAACCGCGTGGACATCCACACGCTCGACAAGATCGACGCGCACGAGCTCGCGGTGAACGAGATCGGCCAGGTCACCATCGAGACGCAGCAGGCCCTGCCGGTCGAGGCCTACGGCCAGAACCGCGTGGGCGGCTCGCTGATCATCGTGGACCCCGCCAGCAACCGCACGAGCGGCGCGCTGCTCGTGAAGGGCGCGGCGTAAGGCCATCATGGGAAGTGTCGTCTTCATCGGCGCGGGCCCCGGCGCGGCCGACCTCATCACGGTGCGCGGCGCGCAGCGGCTCGCCGCCGCCGACGTGGTGCTGTACGACGCGCTGACCGACCCCGCCTTGCAGGACCTCGCCCCGAAGGCCACGTGGTTTCACGTGGGCAAGCGGGGCTTCCGCCCCGACAGCATGGACCAGGCCGAGATCAACGACCTGCTCGTGCGGTACGCCCGGGAGCACACGCTCGTCGTGCGGCTCAAGGGCGGCGACCCCAGCATCTTCGGCCGGCTGGAAGAGGAACTCGAGGCGCTGGCCCAGGCCGGCATCCCGTGCGAAGTGGTGCCCGGCGTGACCTCGGCGCTGGCCGCCGCCGCCGCCGCCGCCCGCCCGCTCACCCGCCGGGGCGCGGGCCGCAGCCTGAGCCTCACCACCGCGATGACCCGCACGGGCGACATGAACGCCACCCGCACGGCCGACACCGAGGTGTTCTACATGGCCGGCAGGCAGCTCGCCGCGCTGTCGGCCCGGCTGTTGGAAGCCGGCTGGCCCGCCGACGCCCCCGTCAGCATCGTCTCGAAGGCCGGCTGGCCCGACAGCCGCCACAGCGAACACACCGTGGCCACGCTGGGCGAAGCCGGCCCGGTGCACGAGGATCGACCGGCCGTCGTGGTGGTGGGCGCGGGTGCCGCACCGCTCGACCCTGCACCCATCGTCCCCGGGGGCCCAAACCCCTCGGTGAGGGGCTAAAATCAACGGTTTCGCCGCGCGCGAAGTCTCTTTCGAAGTTCAAACCAGCATCCAGCCATGACCCACGTCGTCACCGAAGCCTGCATCCAGTGCAAATACACCGACTGTGTGGACGTGTGCCCCGTCGATTGTTTCCGTGAGGGTCCCAACTTCCTCGCGATCGATCCCGACGAGTGCATCGACTGCGCGGTGTGCATCCCCGAGTGCCCCGCCAACGCGATCATGCCGGAGGAGGATGTGCCGGGCGACCAGCAGCACATGATCAAGATCAACGCCGACCTCGCCAAGGGTTGGCCGAGCATCACGAAGCGCAAGCCGGCGCTGCCCGACGCGGACGACTGGAAGGATCGCACGGGCAAGCTGTCCGAGCTGATCAAGTAAGACACCCGCGTCACCCCGGCGAAAGCCGGGGCCCATTGCCCCAGTGGATCCCGGCGTTCGCCGGGATGACAACGAGATGATGATGAGCCCCATCGAAACCGACACCCTCGTCATCGGCGCCGGCCCCGCCGGCCTGTTCCAGGTGTTCGAACTGGGCCTGCTCGAGATCGGCGCCCACGTCGTCGATTCGCTGCACGTTCCCGGCGGCCAGCTCATCGAGCTGTACCCCGACAAACCCATCTACGACATCCCCGGCATCCCCGCCTGCTCGGCCCGGGAGCTGGTCGACAACCTGCTGAAGCAGGTCGAACCCTTCAAGCCGCAGCTGCACCTCGGGCAGGAAGTCTCCTCGCTCGAACGCCAGGCCGACGGCCGTCTGCTCGTGGGCACGTCCGCCGGCACGCAGTTCCTCGTGAAGGCGGTGGTGATCGCCGGCGGCGTGGGCTCGTTCCAGCCGCGCCGGCTGCCCCTGCCCGGCCTCGAACGCCACTTCGACACCCAGGTGGTCCACGGGCTGCGTTCGGTCGAACCGTTCGCCGGGCACGACGTGGTGGTCGCCGGTGGTGTCGACGCCGCGCTGGAAGCCGCCCTGGCCCTCACCGAACCCGGCCCGCACCGCGCCCGCAGCGTCACGCTGCTGCACCGCCGCGACGTGTTCCAGGCCGAGGCCGCCACCGTCGAGCGCGTGAAGGCGCGCATCGCGTCGGGCGACCTCGCCTTCGTCGCGGGCCAGCCCACGGGCATCGAGGAATCGGACGACGGCCGGCTGGCCGCGCTGCAGGTCACCCATGGCGACGCGCAGACGCTGCGGCTGCCGCTCGAGCGGCTGGTCGTGGGCCTGGGCCTGAGCCCGAAGCTGGGCCCGCTGGCCGAGTGGGGCGTGGCGCTCGAGAAGAAGCAGGTGCTGGTGGACACCGGCACCTTCCAGACCAACGTGCCCGGCGTGTTCGCCGTAGGCGACGTGATCACCTACACGGGCAAGAAGCGGCTGATCCTGTCGGGCTTCCACGAGGCGGCCCTCGCCTCGTTCGGCATCGCCGCGTTGGTCTACCCCGACCAGCGCATCCAGTTGCAGTACACCACCACCAGCACCCGCCTGCACGAACTGCTGGGCGTGCCCTCGCCCTGATCAGCCCACCGGCCGGTACGCGTTCGCGTTGTCCGCGAGCCAGCGTTCGGCCAGGTCGCTGTGCAGGTCGTTCGGGTGGAAGCCTTCGCGGAAGTACGCCCGCCACGGCTGGAACGACTCGCGCAGCAGCCCGCCGCGCGACAGCAGGTGCCGCGCCGCGCTGCGCCACGTGGACCAGCGCCACAGCGTGCCGTCCCGCCGCAGGTTCTTCACTGTCTGGATCACCGTGTCGGTCAGGAAGATGACCGTCACGCGGCGGAACCAGGTGCGGCGCCAGCCCTCGTCACCGCCCAGCGCGCGGTACACGTCGAGCGCGGTGCTCTTGTGCTCCGACTCCTCCGCCGCGTGCCACAGCCACATCGTGCGCAGCCGCGGCTCGGCGTCGCCGAACACCTCGGGGTGGGCCAGCAGCCAGTCGGCGAAGATGGCCGTGAAGTGTTCGTTGGCCGCGGTGATGGCCACCGGGTGGCGCACGTCGAAGCCCTCCAGCAGCTTCATGCGTTCCAGCGCCTTCGGGCCCCACTCGTTGACGAAGCCCTGGCGTTCGAGCTGGCCGTTGAACAGCGCGTGGATGCGGCGGTGCGTGGCCTCCTGGCCCACGAACCCCTGCACCTCGTCCTTCAGCGCGGCGTGGCGGTCGGCGGGCAGCGCCTTGTGGCCGTTGCGCACCGAGTCGATGAAGAACTGCTCGCCCACGGGAAAGCTCATCGACAGCGCGTTGAACCACGCGGACAGGAAGGCGTCGCCCCCGCACCAGTGGCGGTCGAACGGGGCTTCCAGGTCGATGAGCAGGCGGCGGACCACCAGATCGGTCATGATTCGGCTCCTGATGTGGATGGCGCTTGGTACGGGCTCGTACCAATGTTGCCGATGATGTGACCGAACCGTGGTACTGTCAAGTACCAATGCCCGACATGCCTGCCCGAGCCCCCGAATCCGAACCCCTGGAACACCGCCACCGCCTGCTGGAAGGCATGGCCCACGCGGTGGCCGCGAAGGGGTACGCCGACACCACCATCGCCGACATCGTCCGCGAGGCCACCGTGTCGCGACGCACCTTCTACGAACACTTCGCGACCAAGGCCGACTGCCTGATCGCCCTCTACGACGCGGCGAGCCGCGAGGCGCTGAAGGTGCTGCAGGGCGCGATCGACCCCGCGCACTCGTGGCAGGGCCAGCTGGAAGGCGCGATGCGCGCGTACCTCGGCGCGCTCGCGCTGAACCCGGTGCTGCTGCGCACGCTGTTCATCGACATCATCGCGCTGGGTGCGCCGGGCCTCGCGGCGCGGCGGCGCGTCAGCGAGGAGATCGCCGCGTTCATCGTGCAGGTGGCCGAACGGCCCAGCTCCGGCGCGCACGGCGTGTTCACGCCCGCGCTGGCGATGGCCGTGGTGGGTGGCATCCACGAACTGGTGCTGCAGGCGATCGAACAGGGCCGCGACGGCCTGGACGACCTCGTGGCGCCGTCGTGCGACCTGGTGCGCGCGGTGGCGTTGCGTCCAGGCGCCTAGCCGAGGCCCAGCAGCGACGCGAGGCTGGGTTCCGGTGCCGCGGGCCGCACGGCCACGTGGCGTTCCAGTTCACCGAGGTGCTGGTCCATGAGCGCGACCGCCGTGTCGCCGTCGCCCCGCTCGATGGCGTCGACGATGCGCTCGTGCTCGTCGTGCTCGCACGACGCGTTGCCGGGCGGCTGGTACAGCGCGACGATCAGCGAGCAGCGCGAGATCATCTCGGCCAGGTAGCGCAGCAGGATCGGGTTGCCCGACAGCTCGCCCAGCTTCAGGTGGAACGAACTGGCGAGCCGTGCCCACGCGGGCTGGTCGGCGCGGTGCATGGCTTCGTGTTCGGCGTGCAGGCGGCGGCGCAGGTCGGCCACGTCGGCCTTCGTCGCGCGCGCGGCGGCCAGGCGCACGATGACCGCCTCGAGCCCGCGGCGCGCCTCGAAGATCTGGCGCGTCTCCTCGATCGACGGCATCGCGACGATGGCGCCGCGGTTGGGCCGCAGCTGCACGATGTGGTCGTGCGCCAGCCGCTGCAGCACCTTGCGCACCACCGAGCGGTTCACGCCGAACAGCTCGCACAGCGAACTCTCGGGCAGTTTCGTGCCCGGCTGCAGCCGCTGGTTCATCACGCTCTCGAACACCGCGCGGTAGATGCGCCCCTCCTCGTCCTCGCCCTCCTGGGGTTCCCAGGGGAGGACGACGGGCGGGGTAAGCGGGGGCTGGGGCTCGGGAGGCGTCTGGCGGGTGCGGGGCATCGTCGGAGAGGCGGGTTCGGGCAATCGGCTGTGCGCGAGCTTGCCACAGACCGCGCCCATCAGGCGCCCAGGCCCGCCGCCAGTTCGCGCGCCAGACGGATCAGCGCGAGGTCGCTGCCGGCGGGGCCCACGAGCGACAGGCCGATGGGTTCGCCCGACGGCGAGGCCCAGGGCAGGCTCACCTGCGGCAGGCCGGCCAGGCCCGCCACGCACGTGATGCGCATCGTGCGCGCGCGCAGCGTGTCGACGTCGGCCTCGGGCGCACCCCGCAGAGGCGGCACGCTGGACGCCGACGGCACGAGCGCCACGCCGTCGTCGCCGATCAGCGCCCTCACCTGCGCCCGGATGGCCGCAGCCTCGACCCGCGCCGTCGCGGCGTCCTGCGCGCCGATGCGGCTGGCGCCGTCGAAACGCGCGGCGATGCCCGGCGCGAACCGCGGCGCGTTCGCCGTGATCCACGCACCGTGCGCCTGCCAGGCCTCGCTCGCGCTCGCGCCCACGTACACCTGCCGCCACGCCTCCAGGCCGCGGTCGCCCGCGACCGGCAGCGTCTCCACGTCGAGGCGCAGCTGGCGCACGAGCACGTCCCTCGCCTGCCGCAGCGGCGCCTGGAACACGTCGTCGGCCTGCGCCCACGCGTCGTTCCACACGAGGCAGCGGCGCGGCAGGAAGCCGGACGGCGGCAGCAGCGACTGCCCCACGCGCTCGAACGTGGGACCGTCGTGCGCGAGCCAGGTCGCGGTGTCGTAGCCCGGGCTCAGCGGCACGAGGCCGGCCGACGGCAGCAGGCCGTGCGTGGTGCGCAGGCCCCACAGGCCGCAGTAGCTCGCGGGCACGCGCGTGGAGCCGCCCGTGTCGGTGCCCAGCGCGAAGTCGACGAGGCGCGCGGCCACCGCCGCGGCCGACCCGCTCGACGAGCCGCCCGGCACGCGCCCCGGCGCGCGCGCGTTGAGCGGCGTGCCGTAGTGCAGGTTCTCACCGAGGATGCTGTAGGCGAGTTCGTCGGTGAGCACCTTGCCGAACAGCGTGGCGCCCGACTCGAGCAGGCGGTCGATGACGGGGCTGTTGCGCGCGGCGGGCCCGTGCGTGAGCAGCCAGGTCGGGTTGCCCGCGCCGGTCACGTGGCCCGCGACGTCGTACAGGTCTTTCGCCGCGAAGGACAGGCCGGCGAGCGGCCCGCCGGCCGCGCCCTGCACGACGAAGCGGCCGTGGGGCACCCAGGCGCCGACGGTGTCGTCGATCGGGAACTCGGAGGTGGGAGAGGAAGCAGCGGTCATCGGAGGGTCTCCAGGCGGTCGTTCGGCAGGGTGTCCACGTGGCGCGCGATGGCGCCGGGGGTCGTGAACCAGATGTCGCCGCGGTCGCGTGCCGCGGCGAGGTGTTCGAGGGCGCGGCGCAGGTGCCGCAGGCGGTAGGGCTGGCCGACGATGTACGGGTGCAGCGCGAGGCCCATCACGAGCGGCTGCGTGGCGGACTGCTCGAGCATCTCGTCGGTGTTGTCGACGATCATCTGCGCGAAGTCCTTCGCGTCCATGCCGCGCGCCACGATCATCGGGATGTCGTTGAGCTCCTGCGGGTACGGCACCGACCAGATCGCGCGGCCGCTGCGCGTGCGCATGGGCACCGGCTGGTCGTCGTGGCACCAGTTCAGCGTGTAGGTGTAGCCCGCCTCGTCGAGCAGGTCGGGCGTATGCCGGCTCTCGGAGATCCATGGCGACAGCCAGCCCGACGGCGCCTGCCCGCTGTGGTGGCGCATGCGCTCGCGGCAGGCCACCAGCAGCCGCGCCTCGGCAGCCTCGTCGAGTTCGGCCTGGCGTTCGGCGTTCGTGTGGCCGTGGCCCACGAGTTCGTCGCCGCGCGCGACACACGCCTCGACGAGTTCGGGGCAGTGGTCGTACAGCGCGGTGTTCACGAGGCTGGCCGCGGGCAGCCCGAGGCGGTCGAAGAGTTCGAGGCAGCGCCACGCGCCCACGCGGTTGCCGTACTCGCGCCACGCGTAGTTCAGCACGTCGGGGTGGGCGCTCGCGGGCCCGATGCAGGCGCCGAGGCCTTCACCGAACGCGAAGTGCTCGAGGTTGAAGCCGAGGTACACCGCGAGCCGCGCACCGTTGGGCCAGCGGTAGTCGGGGCGCCGCGTGATGGGCACGTAGGGGAAGCGGTCGTGGCCCGGCACGCCGTCGACGTAGCGGCTGCTCATGGCGCGCCCATTTCTGGGTCGTGGGTCATGCGGTGATCTCCATTCCGGGGCATTTCCGGCCCCAACATCGTGCGAACAATTCGCTCGAAGTCTTGTCAGCAAGTCATGTGCCGATTGTTGACAATCTATGAAGAACGTTGTGCACACGTTGGCACGGTGATTGCAATTCCCCGGGGACCTATCCCCTGGAGTAAGCCATGTCCCGACCGACCCGCCGCCTCGTCCTCACCCAGCTCGCCGCGGCCGCCTGCGCCACCGCGTTCACGGGCGCCGCCCTCGCCGCCGAACCCATCAAGATCGGCCTCGTCACCGCGCTGTCGGGCCAGTCGGCCCTCGCCGGCGAGGCGCTCACGCGCGGCATCACGCTGGCCATCGACGAGATCAACGCCGCGGGCGGCCTGCTCGGCGGCCGCAAGCTCGAGCTGCTGCGCCGCGACGACGAATCGAACCCGGCCAAGGGGGTGGTGGCCGCGCGCGAACTGATCTTCAAGGAGAAGGTGGCCGTGCTGTTCGGCGGCCTCGACACGCCGGTCTCGATGGCCATCGTGCCGGTGGCCAACCAGGAGAAGGTGCCCTTCATGGGCCCGTGGGCCGCGGGCACCGCCATCACGAAGAACGGCGCGAACCCCAACTTCGCGTTCCGCGTGTCGGCCGTCGACGAGATCGTCGACAAGGCCATGCTGCAGTATGCGCAGAAGACGTTCAAGTCGACGAAGCCCGCGATGATCCTCGTCAACAACCCGTGGGGCGAGTCGAACGAGAAGGGCCTGAAGGCCGCGCTCGCCGAGAAGGGCGTGGCGTCCGTGGGCGTCGAGAAGTTCGAGGCGAACGACCTCGACGTGGTGCCGCAGCTCACGCGCCTGAAGGCCGCGGGCGCCGACACGCTGTTCCTCGTGGGCAACGTGGGCCCGTCGGCCCAGGTGGTCAAGTCGCTCGATCGCATGGGCTGGAAGGTGCCGGTGGTCTCGCACTGGGGCCCGGCCGGCGGCCGCTTCACGGAGCTGGCCGGCCCCAACGCGAAGGACGTGCACTTCATCCAGACCTACAGCTTCTTCGGCAAGCAGGGCCCGGTGGGCGAGCGTGTCATCAAGACGATGATGGCCAAGTACCCGAACGTGAAGGGCCCGGGCGACATCACCCCGGCCGTGGGCGTGGCCAACGCGTACGACGGCCTGCACCTCGCGGCGAGGGCCATCGCGGCCGCCGGCAGCACCGAGGGCGACGCCGTGCGCCAGGGCTTCTACAAGATCGATCGCCACGAGGGCCTGATCAAGACCTACGTGAAGCCGTTCAGCGCGACGGTGCACGACGCCGTGGGGGTCGACGACTACGTGTGGACGCAGTTCATCGACAACCGCATCGTGCCGGTCGGCACGAACTGATCGAACGACGGACGGTACCGCACGATGTTGATGTTGTCGGCGTTCCTGAGCGGCCTGGGCCTCGGGAGCATGTATGGGTTGATGGCGCTCGGCTTCTACGTCACGTACGCCGTGTCGGGCACCGTCAACTTCGCCCAGGGAAGTTCGATGATGCTCGGTGCGGTGCTGACGTTCACGTTCGCGCAGACGCTCGGCTGGCCGGTCGCGTTCGCGATCCTGCTGGCGCTCGTGCTCTGCGCGCTCTACGGCTGGCTCGTCGAATGGCTCGCGGTGCGGCCCTTCGTCAGCCGAGGGTCCGACTCCTGGCTGATGGCCACGGTCGCGCTCGGCATCATCCTCGACAACGTCGTGCTGTTCACGTTCGGCAAGGAACCGCGCAGCATGCCCTCGCCGCTCGCCGAGGCGCCCGTGCGCCTCGGTGAACTGGGCCTCGGCGTGTACCCGCTGCAGATCCTGATTCCCGTCGTGGGCCTGGCGCTCGCGGCGGCGCTGCACTTCGTGGCGCGCCGCACGCGCTGGGGCGTGGGCATGCTCGCCGTTGTGCAGAACCGCGACGCCGCGCGGCTGATGGGAATTCCCGTCAAGCGGCTCGTGACCGCGTCGTTCGCGCTGTCGGCGCTGCTCGCCGCGGTGGCGGGCGTGCTGATCGCGCCGCTCTTCAACATCCACGCCGACATGGGCACGCTGTTCGGCCTGAAGGCCTTCGCCGTCGCCATCCTGGGCGGCATCCTCAGCCCCTGGGGCGTGATGGTGGCCGGCCTCGTGTTCGGCGTCTCCGAATCGCTCGTGACCGTGCTGCTCGGCTCGGGCTACACCCAGATCATCACGTTCTCGCTCGTGATCGCCACGCTCGCCTGGCGCCCCAACGGCCTCTTCGGCCGCGCCGAGGTCAAGAAAGTATGAACACCCTCGTCGATCGCATCGCCCTGCCCGCCTCGACGGCGCCGCGGGGCCCTTCCCTCGCCCAGTGGGCCGCCGGCGTCGCGGTGATCGCCGCGGGTGTCGTGGCGGCCGCCACCGTCAACGGCTACCACGTGTTCGTGCTCGCGAACGTGGCGCTGTTCGCGATCGTGGGCATCGGCCTGAACGTGCTGATCGGGCTCACGGGCCAGATGTCCATCGGGCACGTGGGCTTCTACGCCATCGGCGCCTACACGGTGTCGGTGCTGACCACGAAGTTCGGCGTGAGCATCTGGGTGGCGTGGCCGCTCGGCGCGCTGCTCGCCGCGATGCTCGGCGCGCTGCTCGCGTTGCCGGCCCTGCGCGTGAAGGGCCCGTACCTCGCGATGATCACCATCGCGTTCGGCTTCATCGTCGAACACGCCATCGTCGAGATGCGCGATCTCACCGGCGGGCAGAACGGCATCATGGGCGTCCCGGGCTTCTCGTTCCTCGGCTGGCTGACCGGCGAACGCGCGGTGGCCGCGCTCGCGGTGGTGACGGCCGGCGCGGTGCTCGTGCTCTTCACGCGCCTCGCGCGCGGCAGCTGGGGCGCCGCGATGCGCGCGGTGCGCGACAGCGAGACCGCCGCGCAGTCGGTGGGCCTCGACCCGCTCGTCGTGAAGACCGTGGCCTTCGCGCTGTCGGCCGCGGCGGCCGGCCTCGCTGGAGGCCTCTTCGCGCCGCTGTCGGGCATCGTCACGCCGCAGTCGTTCGGCTTCTCGCAATCGCTGCTGTTCGTGCTGGTCGTCGTGATCGGCGGCACGGGGTCGGTGGTCGGGCCGGTGATCGGCGCGGTGATCGTCGGGTTGCTGCCCGAGCTGCTGTCGAGCCTGGAGGCCTACCGCCTGCTGTGTTTCGGCGTGATGCTGCTGCTCGTGCTGTGGGCCGCGCCCACCGGCGTGGCCGGGCTGCTGCGGCGCTGGACCGCGCGGCCCGAGGCCTTCGTGCCCGTGCCGCCCGCGGCCCTGTCGTCGCTCGCGTGGCTCGACCGGCAGCGCGGCCGGCTGGTCGCGAAGGGCCTCACGATGCGCTTCGGCGGGCTGCGTGCCGTCGAGGGGCTGGACGTCGACGTGACGCCCGCACAGGTCACGAGCCTGATCGGCCCCAACGGCGCGGGCAAGACCACCGTGCTCAACATGCTGAGCGGCCTGTACGTGCCGACCGCGGGCACCGTGGTCCTCGAGGACCGCGCGCTGCACGGCGCCCCCGCGTTCCACGCGGCCCGCAAGGGCGTGGCCCGCACGTACCAGACCTCGCTGCTGTTCGGCGGGCTGAGCGTGGAGGACAACGTCGTGATCGCGCTGGCCGGCGGCCGGCTCGGCCCCCTCTTCTCGCCCGCCGGCTTCGAGGACGCCGACCGCCGCGAACGCGCCCGCGCGCTGCTCTCGTTCTGCGGCTACGCCGGCTCCGCGGCCACCCGGGCGGCCGACCTCGCCCACGTCGACAAGCGCCTCGTCGAGATCGCCCGGGCGCTGGCCACCAACCCGCAGGTGCTGCTGCTCGACGAACCCGCGGCGGGCCTGAGCCGCGAGGACAAGACGCGGCTGGCCGCGCTGCTGCGGCGCATCGCCGGCACCGGTGTCGGCGTGCTCGTGATCGAGCACGACATGGAACTGGTGATGGGCGTGTCCGACCGCGTGATCGTGCTGGACGCCGGGCAGCACCTCGCGACCGGCACGCCGGCCGAGGTGCAGGCCGATCCGCGCGTGCTGCAGGCGTACCTGGGCGCATCGGTCTCGGCCCCCGCGCGACGCGCCTCGCGGGAGACCGCCTCCGCGCCCGAGATGCTGGGCGTGGGCAAGCTCGTCGCATCGTACGGGTCGGTCGACGTGCTGCACGGCATCGACCTGCAGGTGCGTTCGTCGGAAGTGGTGGCGCTGCTGGGCGCCAACGGCGCGGGCAAGTCGACGCTGATGCGGGCGCTGGCGGGACTGCACCGGCCTGTCTCCGGCGGCATCCACCTGCAGGGCGCGGACCTGACGCGCCTCGGCCCGGAGGACATCGTGCCGCTCGGCCTCGTGCTCGTGCCCGAAGGCCGGCAGGTGTTCCCGGAACTCAGCGTGCGCGACAACATCCTGCTCGGCGCGTTCCTGCACCCCGAGGGCCGCGAGGCGCGCCTGGAGGAGATGTTCACGCGCTTCCCGCGCCTGCGCGAACGCCAGCAGCAGCGCGCCGGCCTGCTCTCGGGCGGCGAGCAGCAGATGCTCGCGATCGCCCGCGGGCTGATGTCGCGGCCGCGCATCCTGCTGCTCGACGAGCCGTCGCTGGGCCTCGCGCCCAAGGTGATCGAGGAGCTGTTCCAGGCGCTCGACACGCTGCGCCAGGAGGGCCTCACGGTGCTGCTGGTGGACCAGATGGCCGCGCTGGCCCTGGCCATCGCCGACCGCGCGTTCGTGGTCGAAGGTGGCCGTGTGGTGGCCGAAGGCTCGGCCGAGGAGATCGCCGCCGACCCGGCGCTCGCCAAGGCCTACCTCGGCGGCGGGCACTGAGCCGTCTCAGACGGCGGCGCGCACCACCGCGTTGCGGCCCTGGGCCTTGGCGCGGTACAGCGCCTCGTCGGCGCGGGCCAGCAGCGTCTCGATGGACATGCCGGCCGCGTCGTCCACGCGCACGAGGCCGATGCTGACCGTCACGTTCAGCGTGGCGCCCCCGGGCAGGTCGAAGGCTTCCTCGGCCACGCGGGCGCGCAGCCGGTCCGCCACCTGCATCGCGTCGTCGAGCGACACCCGCGGCAGCACGGCGGCGAACTCCTCGCCGCCGAGCCGTCCCACCAGATCGTCCGGCCGCAGCGCCGACGTGGCCAGCGCGGCGAAGCCGGCCAGCACCGCATCGCCGCTCGCGTGGCCGTGGCGGTCGTTCACGAGCTTGAAGTGGTCGATGTCGAGCATCAGCACGGTCACGCCCTGCCCCTCGCCCACCAGCCGGTGCAGCAGGCGCCCCGCGTGCGACAGAAACGCGCCGCGGGCGAGCACGCCGGTCAGGTGGTCGTGGCTCACCGCGCGGTCGAGCCGGGCGAGCGCCTCGGCACGCGACGCGTTGGACACCGCCACGGCCAGGGGCCCGAGCGACAGCAGCGCGATGCCCAGCCGGATCGACACGAGGGAATGCGCGTGCACCGGCTCCAGCGGCACGTCGAAGAAACCGGCGGCCGCGCCGGCGAACTGCACCGTGCAGGAGATGAACGAGATCAGCGACGTGGTGAACACGGTGTACGTCAGCGCGCACCACAGCAACGCGGCCACCGGGAACGCCACCCCGCCGGGCCCGCCCACCCACATGCCCGCGGCCTGCGCCGCGACCAGCGCGAGCAGCGGTGCCGCGCGTTCCCAGTCGAGCTTGCGCAGCTCGGCGAGGCCCACCGCGAACCAGCGTCGCCACGGCAGCGTGGGCGCGGACAGCACCACCGGCAACACCAGCAGCGCGTTGACCCATTCGGCGCTGACCCACAGCGTGAAGCCGCTCGAGAACGAGCTGCCCCAGAAATACGCCGACGCGAGCCCGCCCGGCAGGGCCGCGGCGAGCGCGACCACCACCGTCACGCAGTACAGGTGCAGGATGGCCAGGGGACGCTGCAGGCGGCGCGAGCCCGGCACCACGCGGCTGTAGAGCCAGACGCCCGCCACCACGCCACACAGGTTCGCGCCGGTCAGCGCGACGGTCGCGAGCAGCTTGCCACCCGTGACGAAGTCGGCCGCGAAGTAGGCCGCGACGGCCGCGGCCCAGCCGTGCGCCCGGGCGAGGCGCGGTTCGCGCACCATCAGGCCCAGCAGCACCGCGTTCGCGGGCCAGAACGCCGCCAGGTAGGCGCTGGGACGCGTCAGGATGCCCAGCTGCGCGGCGAGGAACACCGCGAGGAAGACGAGCGCGGCGTCCTTCCGCAACACGGCTGCGCCCGGCGAGGGGCCGGGCGTCGTGGAAGCGGAAGTCGTCGGGGGCAAGGGCATCGTCGGGGCGGTCCTTCGGCGAAAACCCCGCATTGTGTGCCAATCGGACCAGCTGGTAAAACCGACCGTGCCGCCCCACGGACCGTCCGTCAGATGTGACGCATCACCCAGATCAGGCCGCTGAGCGTGAAGAACGACGCCAGCGTGGTCACGAGCAGCGCCGGCGCGGCCACGTCCTCCTGGCCGTAGGCCTGCGCCAGCATCGGGTAGATGCTCATCATCGGCATGGCGGCCATCAGGATGGCGGTCGACCGCAGTTCGGGCGACAGCGGCGGCAGGCCCGCCATCACCAGCAGCGCGAGCACCAGCGCCACCGCCGCGGGCATCACGACCAGCTTGCCGAAGGCGATGGGCGCCACGCGGCGGCCCAGGCCCTTGAGCGGCAGGCCCACGAGGTTGCCGCCGATCACGAACAGCGAGATGCCCGCGCTCGCGCCGGCGAAGAGGTCGACCGCACGCACCGCCGGGGCCGGCATCGTCCAGCCGGAGATCGAGATGAGCAGCCCCGCGGCCATCGCGAGGATCAGCGGGTTGGTGGCGAGTCGGCGCAGTGAATCGAGGGCCGCGTGGTACCACGGACCACCGGCGCCACGGCCGCGTTCGGCCAGCGTGAGCAGCAGCGGCACCATCACGAGGTTCTCCACCACCATGTTGAGCGAGAGGCCGACGCCGGCCACGGGACCGATGGTCAGCAGCGCGATCGGGTAGCCCACGAAACCGCTGTTCGAGCACGACACGCCCATCGCGCGGAAGGTGCTGGCGATGTCGGGCAAGCCGAGTCGCCGGCAGAGGAAGTACGCGGAGGCGAACGTGAGCAGCGAGCCACCGCAGTAGGCGAGGAAGTACGTGACGTCGAGCACCTCGGCGATGTGCCGCGTGGCCAGCGTGCGGAACACCAGCGCGGGCAGCGCGATGCTGATCACGAACTTCCCGAAGGTCCGCATGTCGGTCTTGCTGAACACACCCGCGCGGGTGACGGCGTAACCGAGGGCGATGGCGATGTAGATCGGGCCGGTGATCGAGAGGACGTCGAACATGGGGAGACGGGACTGCGGAGACCGCCATTGTGCCGACGCGCACGCGCTCTCGCTTGCGGCACCTCACCGTGCGGCACGCTCCGCGAACGGAACGGGCGGTCATCGCACACCGGCACTCAGGATCGATCGATGGATCACCCTGAAAAACAAAAAGGGCCGCTTCGTGGGAAGCGGCCCTTCAGGCATCTGGAGCGGGTAACGAGGCTCGAACTCGTGACCTCAACCTTGGCAAGGTTGCGCTCTACCAACTGAGCTACACCCGCTCTGAAAACCTGGAGGCGCGATCCGGAGTCGAACCGGACTGGACGGATTTGCAATCCGTTGCATAACCGCTTTGCTATCGCGCCGTTGATCGATACGAACTGGCTCTCGAAACCTGAGAGCTTAGCAAAAAGGGAAGCCTCGTGAGAAGCTTCCCTTTGCATTTTGGAGCGGGTAACGAGGCTCGAACTCGTGACCTCAACCTTGGCAAGGTTGCGCTCTACCAACTGAGCTACACCCGCATATCTTTTTTGCCGATCTCGTTTGCTTCAGCGCTGTTCGCGCGTCATCAACCGAGAACAAGAGTATATGACGAAAGACGAATGGAGCGCAAGTGTTTCGTCGAACTTTCTTCAGGAGCCGCTCGCACACCTCATGAGGTCATCCCGGCGTTCACCGGAGTGACCTCGCTGAAAGCAAAAGGGCCCTGCTCTCGCAGGGCCCTTCCCGTTCACGACATGCCGTGATCAGTGCTTCAGCGAGTCACCCGTGCCCGCCGCCGGTTCCGGCTTGGGCTCGACCTTCGGCGGCTCTTCGTCGGCCAGCGGTTGCGGAGCCGATTCGAGTGCCACTTCGAGCACCTGGTCGATCCACTTCACCGGCACGATCTCGAGCTGGTTCTTCACGTTCGCGGGGATGTCCTGCAGGTCCTTCGCGTTCTCCTCGGGGATCAGCACGGTCTTGATGCCACCGCGGTGCGCGGCGAGCAGCTTTTCCTTGAGGCCCCCGATGGCCGTGACTTCACCACGCAGCGTGATCTCGCCGGTCATCGCGACGTCCGCGCGCACGGGGATGCCCGTGAGCGCCGACACGAAGGCCGTCGTCATCGCCGCGCCCGCGCTCGGGCCGTCCTTCGGCGTGGCGCCGTCCGGCACGTGGATGTGGATGTCGCGCTTCTCGAAGAGCTCGTCCTTGATGCCCAGGCGCGCGGCGCGGCTGCGCACCACGGTGCGCGCGGCCTCGACCGATTCCTTCATCACGTCGCCGAGCGAACCCGTGCGGATGATGACGCCCTTGCCCGGCATCACGGTGGATTCGATGGTCAGCAGGTCGCCGCCGACTTCGGTCCACGCGAGGCCGACCACCTGGCCGATCTGGTTGCGCTTCTCCGCCTGGCCGTAGCTGTACTTGCGCACGCCGAGGAACTCGTTGAGGTTCTCGTCGGTGACGACCACCTTCTCGGTGTACTGCTTCAGCTGGATGCCCTTGACCACCTTGCGGCAGATCTTCGACACCTCGCGCTCGAGCGAACGAACGCCGGCTTCCCGCGTGTAGTAGCGGATGATGCCGCGGATCGCGGACTCGGTGACTTCCATCTCCTCGTCCTTGACGCCGTTGTTCTTCGACTGCTTGGGCAGCAGGTACTTCTGGACGATGTGGAACTTCTCGTCCTCGGTGTAGCCCGACAGGCGAATGACTTCCATCCGGTCCAGCAGCGCCGGCGGGATGTTCATCGAGTTCGACGTGGCGATGAACATCGTGTCGGACAGGTCGAAGTCGACCTCGACGTAGTGGTCGCTGAACGTGTGGTTCTGCTCGGGGTCGAGCACCTCGAGCAGCGCGCTCGACGGGTCGCCGCGGAAGTCCATGCCCAGCTTGTCGATCTCGTCGAGCAGGAACAGCGGGTTGCGGGTGCCGACCTTCGACAGGCTCTGCAGCACCTTGCCCGGCATGGAGCCGATGTAGGTGCGGCGGTGCCCGCGGATCTCGGCCTCGTCGCGCATGCCACCCAGGGCCATGCGGACGAACTTGCGCCCGGTGGCGCGCGCCACGCTCTGGCCGAGCGAGGTCTTGCCCACGCCCGGGGGGCCCACGAGGCACAGGATGGGCGCCTTGACCTTGTCGACGCGCTGCTGCACCGCGAGGTACTCGAGGATGCGGTCCTTGACCTTCTCGAGGCCGTAGTGGTCCTCGCTCAGCACCTGTTCCGCGTACTGCAGGTCGTGCTTGATCTTGGTCTTCTTCGTCCAGGGGAGGTTGACCAGCGTGTCGATGTAGTTGCGCACGACGGTGGCTTCCGCCGACATGGGCGACATCAGCTTGAGCTTCTTCAGCTCGGCGTCGACCTTCTTGCGCGCATCCTTCGGCATCTTCGCCGCGATGATCTTCTTCTCGAGCTCCTCCATGTCGGCGCCTTCTTCGCCGTCACCGAGTTCCTTCTGGATGGCCTTGACCTGCTCGTTCAGGTAGTACTCGCGCTGGCTCTTCTCCATCTGGCGCTTGACGCGGCCACGGATGCGCTTTTCCACCTGCAGGATGTCGACCTCGTGCTCGAGCTGCTCCAGGAGCTTCTCGAGGCGCTTGTCGACCGCGAACAGGTCGAGGACGGACTGCTTGTTCTCGAGCTTGAGCGGCAGGTGCGCGGCGATGGTGTCGGCCAGGCGGCCGGCGTCGTCGATGCCCGCGATGGACGTGAGGATCTCCGGAGGGATCTTCTTGTTGAGCTTGACGTATTGGTCGAACTGCTGCGTGACCGCGCGGCGCAGGGCCTCGATCTCGGGCTTGGTGTCGGCCTCGGGCGGCACCGGCGTGACCTCGGCGACGAAGTGCTCGCCGTTGTCGCTGATGCCATGGGTGTTGGCGCGCTGGATGCCTTCGACCAGCACCTTCACGGTGCCGTCGGGGAGTTTCAGCATCTGCAGGATGCTGGAGACGCAGCCCACCTCGAACATGTCGTCGGGCTTGGGCTCGTCCTTGCCGGCGGCGCGTTGGGCCACCAGCATGATCTGCCGGCCGGCTTCCATGGCCGCTTCCAGGGCCTTGATGGATTTGGGACGCCCGACGAACAGCGGGATCACCATGTGGGGGAACACCACCACGTCGCGCAGCGGCAGCAGCGGCAGCGTGATCGGCTCGGCGGGCAAAACAGGATGTCCAGACATTGGAACCTCTCTTTCTCCTGCCCATTTAGGGGCCGGAGGGTGAATTGCAAGAAGCCGTCGCGGGCGAGGAGCCCGCTCGGGCGCTCAGGATCCCTGTCTCGGGTACAGCGTCAGTGGTCGAACGTCGAACTCGGTGCTCACGCGCTCGCCTTGGTCTCGTGGTAGACCAGCAGCGGTTTCGCGTTTTCATCGATGGTGTGCTCGTCGAGCACGACCTTGGCCACGCCTTCCAGCGTGGGCAGGTCGAACATGGTGTCGTTGAGCGACAGCTCCATGATGGACCGCAGGCCGCGCGCGCCGGTCTTGCGAGCAAGCGCCTTGCGGGCGATGGCCATCAGCGCGGACGGGCGCACTTCCAGTTCCACGCCGTCCATCGCGAAGAGCTTCTGGTACTGCTTGAGCAGCGCGTTCTTCGGCTCGGTGAGGATCTGCACCAGCGCGTCGTCGGTCAGCTCGCCCAGCGTGGCGACCACCGGCAGGCGGCCCACCAGCTCGGGGATCAGGCCGAACTTGATCAGGTCTTCGGGTTCGACTTCGCGGAACACCTCGGACACACGCTTCTCGCTCTTCGTGTGCACGGTGGCGCCGAAACCGATGCCCGACTTCTCGGAGCGGTTCTGGATGACCTTCTCGAGGCCGTCGAACGCGCCACCGCAGATGAACAGGATGTTCGTGGTGTCGATCTGCAGGAAGTCCTGGTTCGGGTGCTTGCGGCCGCCCTGCGGCGGCACCGAGGCCATGGTGCCCTCGACGAGCTTGAGCAGCGCCTGCTGCACGCCCTCGCCCGACACGTCGCGGGTGATGGACGGGTTGTCGGCCTTGCGGGAGATCTTGTCGATCTCGTCGATGTAGACGATGCCGCGCTGCGCCTTGTCGACGTCGTAGTTGCAGTTCTGCAGCAGCTTCTGGATGATGTTCTCGACGTCCTCGCCCACGTAGCCGGCTTCGGTCAGCGTGGTGGCGTCGGCGATCACGAACGGCACGTTGAGCAGGCGGGCGAGCGTCTGGGCCAGCAGCGTCTTGCCGGAGCCGGTGGGCCCGATCAGCAGGATGTTGCTCTTGGCGAGCTCGACCTCGTCCTTCGACGTGGCCATGTGCTTCAACCGCTTGTAGTGGTTGTAGACGGCCACGGACAGCGTGCGCTTGGCGGTGTCCTGCCCGATCACGTAGTTGTCGAGGCTGGCCTTGATCTCGGCCGGCACCGGCAGGTCGGACTTGGCGGCCCGCGCGTCGGGCGTTTCGGTGGGCACTTCATCACGGATGATGTCGTTGCACAGCTCGATGCACTCGTCGCAGATGAAAACGGAGGGCCCGGCGATCAGCTTCTTGACCTCGTGCTGGCTCTTGCCGCAGAAGGAGCAATAAAGGACTTTTTCGCTCGAGGAGCCTTTTTTGTCGGCCATGGATCTACGCGCTTTGGGGTGGGAAAGGCTGGGTCAATGATAGAGCAAAAGAAAACGGGGCCTTGGCGGTGAATAAGGCCCCGTTTCGATCGCAGTTACCGGCCTGGAAACAACCTGGGAAGTCATTTTGTGCCGGGGTGGCCAATCAGGGGTTGATCGGCGGGTTGCGCTTGCTGATCACCTGGTCGATCAGGCCGTAGGCCTTCGACTCCTCCGGGTCCATGAAGAAGTCGCGCTCCATGTCGTTGCGGATCTTCTCGATGGACTGGCCGGTGCGCTCCGCGTAGATGCGGTTCAGCTGCTCGCGGGTCTTGAGGATCTCGCGGGCGTGGATCTCGATGTCGGTCGCCTGGCCCTGCGCGCCGCCCGACGGCTGGTGGATCATCACGCGGGAGTTAGGCAGGGCGAAACGCTTGCCCTTGGCGCCGGCCATCAGCAGGAACGAGCCCATGCTGGCGGCGATGCCCATGCACAGCGTGGAGACGTCCGGCTTGATGAACTGCATGGTGTCGAAGATCGACATGCCGGCGCTCACCGAACCGCCCGGCGAGTTGATGTAGAGCGAGATGTCCTTGTCGGGGTTTTCGCTCTCCAGGAACAGCAGCTGCGCCACCACCAGGTTGGCCGACTGGTCGTTGACCGGGCCCACCAGGAAGATCACCCGCTCGCGCAGCAGGCGGCTGTAGATGTCGTACGCGCGTTCGCCGCGGCCCGACTGTTCGATGACCATGGGCACCAAGCCCAAACCTTGAGTTTCCAGCGCGCTCATGTGTGTCCTTGAGAGAGGTTGTTGTGCGACAGGTTGGGGTCGATTATGAAACGACAAGGGAAGCACCGCACGAAGAAGCGGCAAAGGGTGCCGACCCCTGCGGCCCGGCACCCTTTCGACGGGGGGATGTCGGCGATCAGCCGGCCATCAGTTCGTCGAACGGCAGCGACTTGTCGGTCACCTTCGCCTTGCCCAGCACGAAGTCGGCGACGTTGTTCTCGATCACGACGCCTTCGACCTCGGCCATGCGCTGGCGGTCGCTGAGGTACCAGCGGACCACCTCGGCGGGCTTCTCGTAGCTCTGCGAGATTTCCTCGATGTGGGCCTGCAGCTGCTCGGGCTTGGCCGACAGGTTGTTGGCACGCACCAGCTCGCCCACCACGAGGCCCAGGCGCACGCGGCGCTCGGCCTGGTCCTTGAAGATCTCGGACGGGATGGGCGCGTTGTCCGCGTCCTTCACGCCACGCTTCTTCAGGTCGGCGCGGGCGGCTTCCACCATGCGCTCGATCTCGCCGTTGACGAGGGCCGTCGGCAGGTCGAGTTCGGCGGTCTTCACGAGGGCGTCCATCACGGCGCCCTTGTTGCGGGCCAGCACGCGGAACTTCACTTCGCGCTCGAGGTTCTTCTTGATGTCGGCGCGCAGCGCGTCCACCGTGCCGTCGGCGATGCCGAGGGACTTGGCGAAGGCCTCGTCCACCACCGGCAGGTTCTGCGCTTCGATCTTGTTGACCGTCACGAGGAAGTCGGCTTCCTTGCCGGCGACGTCCTTGCCCTGGTAGTCCTCGGGGAACTGCAGCGGGAAGGTCTTCGATTCGCCGGTCTTCATGCCGCGCACGGCCTTCTCGAAGGCCTCGAGCATCTGGCCTTCGCCGATCAGGAACTGGAAGCCCTCGGCCTTGCCGCCGTCGAACGGCACGCCGTCGATCTTGCCTTCGAAGTCGATGGTGACGCGGTCGCCTTCACCGGCGGCTTCGCCGGCGGGACGCTGGGCGAACGTGCGGCGCTGCTTGCGCAGGATGTCGACGGTCTTGTCGATGGCGGCATCGGTCACGTCGGTGGCGACACGCTCCACCTCGGCGGTGGACAGGTCGCCCAGCTTGACCTCGGGGTACACCTCGAAGGTGGCGTCGAAGGTCATCTGGCCTTCGGGCGCGTTTTCCTTCTCGGTGATGCGCGGGGCGCCGGCGACGCGGAGCTTGGCTTCGCGGGTGGCTTCCTCGAAGGCCTGGCCGACCTTGTCGTTCATGACTTCGTACTGCACGGAGTAGCCGTAGCGCTGCGACACGACGCTCATCGGCACCTTGCCCGGGCGGAAGCCGTCGGCCTTCACCGTGCGGGACAGGCGCTTGAGGCGGTTCGCCACCTCGTTGTTGATCACGTCGGCGGCGAGCGTCAGCGTGATGCGGCGTTCGAGCTTCTCAAGGGTTTCTACAGTCACAGCCATTTTCTTGACTCTCTGGTTTCGTTCGTTGCTGGTGCGCGGGGGGGGACTCGAACCCCCACACCATTGCTGGCGTCAGGACCTAAACCTGGTGCGTCTACCAATTTCGCCACCCGCGCGAAGCACCTGGAAAATAACAGGGGGAAGCCTGGACTTCCCCCGTTGCGATTCGGTCAGCCGGGCATTTTAGCCGGTTGTGGCGGGTACCCGTCCATCCGCGTTGTCACGCACCTCGTCCTCGGGCCTTTTCACCCGGAACCACGCGGCATACATCGCGGGCAACGCGAGCAGCGTGAGGGCCGTGGCGACGATGAGGCCGCCCATGATGGCCACGGCCATCGGGCCCCAGAACACGCTGCGCGACAGCGGGATCATCGCGAGCACGGCGGCCGCCGCGGTCAGGATGATCGGACGGCAGCGGCGCACCGCCGACTCGACGATCGCGTCCCACGTGGGCACGCCCTTCGCGCGGTCCTGCTCGATCTGGTCGATCAGGATCACCGAGTTGCGCATGATCATGCCGATCAGCGCGATCACCCCCAGCAGCGCCACGAAGCCGAACGGCCGGTTCAGGATCAGCAGCGCCGCGGCGATGCCGGGCAGGCCCAGCGGGCCGGTCAGAAACACCAGCACGGCACGGCTGAAGCTGTGGAGCTGCAGCATCAGCAGCGTGAACATGATGAAGAGCATCAGCGGCGCGCCCACGGCGATGGAGCCCTGCCCCTTGCTGCTTTCCTCGACGGCGCCCGCGATGTCGACGCGGTAGCCCGGCGGCATCTTCGCGCGGATGGACGCGAACTGCGGGTCGAGCTGGGCCGTGACGGTGGCGCCCTGGATGCCCTCGACGATGTCGGCCTGCACGGTCACCGCGTAGTCGCGGCCGTCGCGCCACATCACGCCCGGCTCCCACACGAACGAGGCCTTCACCAGCTGGCTCAGCGGGATGCTGCGGCCCGAGGTGGACGGCACGTACGCGTTCGCGAGGTCGGTGAGCGCGGTGCGTTCGGACTGCGGCGTGCGCAACACGATGTCGATCAGCTTGTCGCCATCGCGGTACTGGCCCACGGTGGAGCCCGTGTTGCTGACGCGCGCGGCCTGCGCGATGGCCTGGCTCGACACGCCGAGCGCGCGCGCCTTGTCCTGGTCCACGTCGAGGCGCAGCGTCTTGACCGACTCGTTCCAGTTGTCGTTCAGGCCGCGCAGCAGCGTGTTGCCGCGCATCACTTCCTTCACCTCGTCGGCGTACGCACGCACCTGCGTGGCGTCCGGCCCGACGACGCGGAACTGCACCGGGTACGGCACCGGCGGGCCGTTCGGCAGCAGCTTCGGACGCGCGCGCACCTCGGGGAACTCGGTGGCGAGGATCTCGGGCAGCGCGTTCAGCAGGTGCTGGCGCGCGTGCAGGTCCTTCGGGATCACGACGATCTGGCTCACGTTGCTCTGCGGGAAGATCTGGTCGAGCACGAGCGCGAAACGCGGCAGGCCGCTGCCCACCCACGTGGCCACGTGCACGACACCGTCCATCTTCAGCAGGCGCGCCTCCACCTTGCGCGTGACCTGTTCGTTGGCCTCGAACGAGGTGCCTTCGGGGTACCACAGGTCCACCAGCAGGTCGAGGCGGCTCGAGTCGGGGAAGAACTGGTTCTGCACCTTGGTCATGCCGAACACGCCGAGGCCCATCGCGGCCACGGTGAGGCCGATGGTGATCCAGCGGCGGCGCACGCACCAGTCGACCACGCGGCGGAATTTCACGTAGAACGGCGTGTCGAAGAGCTCGTGCGGCGCACCGGCCTCGGCCGCGTGCGGCGGCTTCTTCAGCAGCAGCGTGCCGAGGTACGGCACGAAGTACACCGACACCACCCACGAAATCAGCAGCGCCACCGTGGTGACCGCGAAGATCGCGAACGTGTACTCGCCCACCGTGGACTTGGCCATGCCGATGGGCAGGAAACCCACCGCGGTGATCAGCGTGCCGGTCAGCATGGGCATCGCGGTGGCCTCGTACGCGAAGGTCGCGGCACGCGCCTTGTCGTAGCCCTCCTCCAGCTTGCGCACCATCATCTCGACCGCGATGATCGCGTCGTCCACCAGCAGCCCGAGCGCGATGATCAGCGACCCCAGCGAGATCTTGTGCAGGCCCACGCCCCAGTAGAACATCGCGACGAACGTGATCGCGAGCACGAGCGGGATGGTGATGCCCACCACGAGGCCCGGCCGCCAGTCGATCGTGAAGCGCCACGAGTTCGGCTTGAAGTGCAGCCCGAGGCTCACGAAGCTCACGGCCAGCACGATCACCACGGCCTCGATCAGCACGCCCACGAACTCGTTGACGGAGGTGGCCACCACCGTCGACTGGTTCTGGAACTGCATCATCTCGATGCCCACGGGCAGGTCCGCGCGGATCTGCGCCGTGGCCGCCTCGAGCGACTTGCCGAGGCCGATGATGTCGCCCCCCTTGGCCATCGAGATGCCGAGCGCGATCACCTCCTTGCCCTGGTGGCGCACCTTCACCTGCGGCGGGTCGATGGTGGCGCGGCGCACGGTGGCGATGTCGCCGAGCTTCAGGCTCGTGCCGCCCGCGCGGATCGCGAAGTTCTTCAGTTCGTCGACCGAGTTGAACTGGCCGGCCACGCGCACCTGCACCATGTCGGTGGGCGCGTTGAACGTGCCGGCCGATTCCACCGCGTTCTGCTGGCCCAGCTGCGCGAGCACCGCGTTGAAGTCGAGCCCCAGTTGCGCGAGCCGCTTCTGCGAGATGTCGATGAAGATCTTCTCGTCCTGCGCGCCGAACACCTCGACCTTGCTGACGTCCTTCACCTTGAGCAGGCGCTGGCGCACGAGGTCGGCCTGGTCCTTCAGCTCCACCGTCGAGAAGCCGTCGGCCGAGAGCGCGTAGATGCTGCCGTAGACGTCGCCGAACTCGTCGTTGAAGAACGGCCCCAGCACGCCGGACGGCAGCGTGGACCGCATGTCGCCGATCTTCTTGCGCACCGTGTACCAGATCTGCGGCATCTCCTTCGGCGGCGACGAGTCCTTCACCTGGAAGATGATCAGCGTCTCGCCGGGCTTCGAGTAGCTGCGGATCTTGTCGGCGTACGGCACCTCCTGCAGCGTCTTCTCGAGCTTGTCGGTGACCTGCTCGGCCACCTGCTGCGCGGTGGCGCCGGGCCAGTAGGCCCGCACCACCATCGCGCGGAACGTGAACGGCGGGTCCTCGTCCTGCCCCAGCTGGAAGTAGGCCGCGAGGCCCAGCACCATCAGCACCACCATCAGGTAGCGGGTCAGCGCGGAATGCTCCAGCGCCCACCGGGAGATGTTGAACTTCTCGCGGTCCTCCACGTGCGCCTCGCCGCTCATTTGGCGGTCACCGGCGTCGGGTTGGAAGCCACGGAGGACGCTCCGGGTTCGGCGTAGTACTTCACCTTCTGGCCGGGGTTGAGCACGTGCACGCCGGCCGTGACCACCACCATGCCCGGCGACAGGCCGCCGGTGACGACGGCCTCGTTGCCGTCCGCGCCCGCCACCTCGACCGGCTGGCTCTTGATGGTCATCGCCGACGGATCGACGATCCACACGGCCGACTTGCCGTGGTCCTCGCGCAGCGCGGCCAGCGGCAGCTTCACGATGCCGTCGACCTTCTCGGACGCCGCGATCACGGTGGCGGTCTGGCCGAGGCGCATCGCGCGGGCCTCGGGGCTCGAGCCCAGGTCCGCCTTGACGAGGAAGGTGCGGGTCACCGGGTCGGCCGACGCGGCGATCTCGCGCAGCGTCAGCGGCAGCGCCGCGGCGGTGTCACTGCCCCAGCCGCGCACGGTCAGGTTGCCCGGCTTCGACGCGATGGATTTGATGGCGTCCACGCGGTCCTCGGGGACCGAGAACACCACGTCGCGCGGACCGTCGACCGCCACGCGCACGACCGGCGTGCCGGCGGCCACCACGGCGCCCGGCTCGGCCTCCACCGCGGTGACGACACCCGCCACGTCGGCGACGAGCGACGCATACGCGGCCTGGTTGCCCTGCACGTTCGACTGGGCACGCGCCTGCTCCAGCTGCGCGCGGGCGGACTTCACCGTGGTCTCGCGGCGTTCCAGGTCGGCGCCGCTGATGAAGCCCTGCTCGCGCAGCTCCTTGAAGCGCTTGAAGTCGGCGTCGGCCTGCTCGTAGTTGACCTGCGCGGCGGCGAGCGCGGCGCGGGCCGCGTCCTGGCCGAGCTTCAGGTCCTGCGGGTCGAGCTGGGCCAGCAGCTGGCCCGGCTTCACCGAGTCGCCCAGGTTCACGGCCCGGCGCACGATCTTGCCGCCCACCCGGAAGCCGAGGCGCGACTCGGTGCGTGCCCGCACCTCCGCCGCGTACTCGTGGCTGCCGCCGGCCGAGGCGCTGGCCACGGTGACGGTGCGCACGGCGCGGACGGGATCCGGCGCGGGCGCCTGTTTGGAGCAGGCGGCCAGCAACACGGCGCCGGACAGGAGGGAGAACATCAAGGGCAGGCGCATGGGGTTCCTCGGCGAGCGGAGACGTGGTGCATTAAATGACTGACTGGTCAGTAATGTATTCCGGTGGCGAGGCCGGTGTCAAACGCCGGAACATCGCCGCGCCGGGCGTCACCAAGAAGTGCGCGCGAAGCAGCGACAATGCGCGCTGAATCCCCTGCCCCAATGAGCGTCGAACACTACGAAAACTTCCCCGTGGCCTCGGTGCTGTGCCCCCCGGCCCTGCGCCCGGCGGTGACGGCGATCTACCACTTCGCCCGCACCGCGGACGACCTGGCCGACGAAGGCGACGCGCCCGCCGCGGAACGCCTGGACGACCTGCGCGCGTACCGGGCCGAACTGCAGGCCGTGGCCGGTGGCGCGGCCCCGGGCCCCCGCTGGGCGGCCGTCTTCGGCCCGCTGCAGGCACAGATCGCGCATCATGCGCTTCCTCTGCCGCTGTTGCACGACCTCCTGAGCGCGTTCGAGCAGGACCTGGTCCAGCACCGGTACGTCGACCGACAGGACCTGCTCGGCTACTGCCAACGTTCCGCCAACCCGGTGGGCCGCCTGCTGCTGCACCTCTACGGCATCCACGACGCCGAGAGCCTCGCGCAGTCGGACCGCATCTGCACCGCGCTGCAGCTCGCCAACTTCTGGCAGGACCTGAGCGTCGACACCGCGCGCGGGCGCCTGTACGTGCCGCTGGCCGACTGCGAACGCGCCGGCGTGGCGCCGGAGGCCCTGCTCTCTCGCCAGGACACGCCCGCCACCCGCGCCCTCGTGGCCGAGATGGCCCGCTGGACGCGCGAGATGATGGGCGCCGGCAGCCCGCTCGTGTTCACCGTGCCCGGCCGCGCGGGCTGGGAACTGCGCCTCGTCGTGCAGGGCGGCCTGCGCATCCTCGACCGCATCGCGGCGCTCGACCACGCGAGCCTGAACACCCGGCCCACCCTGGGCTGGACCGACATCGTGACGATGGGTTGGCGTGCCCTGGGCATGCGCCGCCCGCCCGCCCAGCGTCTCCAGAAAGCACGACCATGACCCCCGAACAATACGTGCAGGACAAGGCCGCCAAGAGCGGCTCCAGCTTCTACTACGCTTTCCTGTTCCTGCCCCCGCCCCGACGCGCGGCCATCACCGCGTTCTACGCCTTCTGCCGCGAGGTCGACGACGTGGTCGACGAGGTGCAGGACCTGGGCGTCGCCGCGACGAAACTCGCCTGGTGGCGCAAGGAAGCGGCCGCGGCCTTCGCCGGCCAGCCCTCCCACCCCGTGACCAAGGCGCTGATGCCCCACACGGCCGGGTTCGACATCCGCCTCGAGCACCTGCTGGCCGTGATCGAGGGCTGCCAGATGGACCTCGACCAGTCGCGCTACCTCGACTTCCCCGGCCTCGCGCGGTACTGCCACCTCGTGGCGGGTGTCGTGGGCGAGGTGGCCTCGGGCATCTTCGGCCGCACCGACCCGCGCACCATCGAGTACGCCCACAAGCTGGGCCTCGCGATGCAGCTCACGAACATCATCCGCGACGTGGGCGACGACGCGCGGCGCGGCCGCATCTACCTGCCCGTCAACGAACTGCAGCAGTTCGACGTGAAGGCCCACGAGATCCTGAACCGCGGCTACAGCGAACGGTTCACCGCGCTGATGAAGTTCCAGGCGGAACGCTCGCACCGGCTGTACGACGAGGCCATCGCGCTGCTGCCCGCGGCCGACCGCCGCGCGCAGAAGCCCGGGCTGATGATGGCCCACATCTACCGCACGCTGCTGCGAGAGATCGAATCGCAGGACTTCCAGGTGCTGCACCAGCGCACGTCGCTCACGCCGCTGCGCAAGCTCTGGATCGCCGCACGCACGAACTGGACGGTGCGCTGATGGCGCAGGCGCGCCGTGTCGCGGTGATCGGGGGCGGCTGGGCCGGCCTCGCCGCCGCGGTCCACGCCACGCGCGCCGGCCACCACGTCACCCTGTTCGAGATGGCGCCGCAGCTCGGCGGCCGCGCGCGCCAGATCGACAGCCACGGCATGGCGCTCGACAACGGCCAGCACATCCTGATCGGCGCCTACACCGAGACCCTCGCGCTGATGCAGCTCGTGGGCGTGGACGTCGCCCGCGCGCTGCGCCGCATGCCGCTGCGGGTCACCTACCCCGACGGCAGCGGCCTGCAGATGGCCGCCGGCCGGCCGGTGCCCGCCTTCCTGCGCGCCATCGCCACCTACCCGGGCTGGACCCGCCAGGACAAGTGGGCGCTGCTGCGCACCGCGGGCGGCTGGGCGCTGCGCGGCTTCCGGTGCGACCCGTCGTGGACCGTGGCCCGGCTCACCGCTGGCCTGCCGCCCGCCGTGCGCGACGCCCTCCTCGACCCGCTGTGTGTCGCGGCACTCAACACACCGTCCGACCAGGCGAGCGCCCAGGTCTTCCTGCGCGTGCTGAAGGACGCCCTCTTCAGCGGCCCCGGCTCGGCCGACCTGCTGCTGCCCCGCTGGCGGCTGAGCGCCCTGTGGCCCGACCCGGCCGGGCGCTGGCTCGCGGCGCAGGGCGCCGAGGTGCAGCTGTCGCGCCGGGTGGATTCGCTGTCGCCTCGCCCCGAGGGCGGCTGGGACGTCGATGGCTCGACGTTCGACGCCGTGGTACTCGCCTGCACCGCGGCCGAGGCCGCGCGCCTGACGGAAGGTTTCGAGCCCGACTGGGCCGCGACGGCGCGCGGGCTGCAGTACGAGCCCATCGTCACCGTCTACGCCCACAGCCCCGACACCCGCCTGCCGCAACCCATGATGGCGCTGCGCAGCGACGCCCGCCAGCCCGCGCAGTTCGTGTTCGACCTCGGCATCCTCTGCGGCATGGACGGCGTGCTCGCCTTCGTGATCAGCGGCGCGGCCCCGTGGGTCGCCCAGGGCGGCGACGCCACGATGGCCGCCACGCTGCGCCAGGGCCAGCAGTCGCTCGGCCGGCTGCTGCGTTCACCGCTCACCGGCCTGCGCGCCGTCAACGAGAAGCGGGCCACCTTCCTGTGCACGCCGGGACTGAAGCGTCCGCCGATGGCGGTGCGGCCCGGGCTGCTCGCGGCCGGCGACTACACGGAGGGGCCCTACCCGGCCACGCTCGAAGGTGCGATCCGGGCGGGGCTGGCCGCCGGCGAGGCGCTCGGAAGCTGACCTCCGAGCGATAGCCGTTCCGGGTGTGAATTTCGCGATGCAAAAACCCGGCCGTTTTGGTTCACAATGGACGGCATGAAAAGCAAAGAGGATCAGAAGCCCGCGATCCAGGTGCTCGAGCGCATGTTCTCGCTGCTGGACCTGCTGGCGTCCCACCAGGACCCGGTCTCGCTGAAGCTGATCAGCGAGCAGACGGGCCTCCACCCCTCCACCGCGCACCGCATCCTGAACGACCTGACGGTCGGCCGCTACGTCGACCGCCCCGAGGCGGGCAGCTACCGGCTGGGCATGCGCCTCCTCGAACTGGGCAACCTCGTGAAGGCGCGCCTCGACGTGCGCGACGCGGCCCTCGGCCCGATGCGTGAGCTGCACAAGCTCACCCACCAGCCGGTGAACCTGTCGATGCGCCAGGGCGACGAGATCGTCTACATCGAACGCACCTACAGCGAACGCTCAGGGATGCAGGTCGTGCGCGCCGTGGGTGGCCGCGCCCCCCTGCACCTCACCTCGGTGGGCAAGCTCTTCCTGGCCCACGACGACCCCCAGCGCGTGCGCGCCTACGCCACCCGCACGGGCCTGGCCGGCCACACGAAGAACAGCATCACCGACGTGCCCTCGCTCGAACGCGAGCTGTCCAAGGTGCTGCAGTACGGCACCGCCCGCGACGACGAGGAACTCGAGCTGGGCGTGCGCTGCATGGCCGCGGCCATCCTCGACGACCAGGGCAAGCTGGTCGCGGGCTTGTCGATCTCGGCGCCGGCGGACCGGCTGGAGGAAGGCTGGCTGGAGCGGCTGAAGGCGACGGCTTCGCAGATCTCGGCGGCGCTGGGGCACCGCTGACCCCTCACCACGCGGGTCACCCCGGCGAATGCCGGGGCCCACTGGTGAACCGGCATGCTGCGGCGGCAGTGGATCCCGGCGTTCGCCGGGATGACAAACCGGCGATGCCCAAAAGAAAACGGCCCCCGAGAGGGCCGTTGTTCAAGGGCACCACCAACCAGTGATCAGGACGTGACTTTCGGGGCCGTCAGCGTCACGGTGGGCAGCACGGGCACGTGCGGCGCGGCGGTGACGGGGTGGGCGACCGGCAGGGTTTCGTTGATCCACTTGCGCACGCGCTCGGCGTCGCCGATGCGGGAGTAGCGGCCCGCGGAATCGAGGAAGACCATGATGACCTGGCGGCCGGCCAGCTTGGCCTGCATCACGAGGCAGCGGCCCGCTTCCGAGATGTAGCCGGTCTTCTGCAGACCGATCTCCCACTCGGGGTTCTTCACGAGGCCGTTGGTGTTGTGGTACTGCAGCTGACGCTGGCCCACCGCCACCTGGTACTCGAGGGACGTGGACAGGTCGCGGATGATCTGGTGGCCGTGCGCGTGCTTGACCAGCGTGGCCAGGTCACGGGCGCTCGACTGGTTGCGGCTGGACAGGCCGGTGGGCTCGACGTAGCGGGTGTCGCTCATGCCCAGTTCGGCTGCCTTGTGGTTCATGGCGGACACGAAGGCCGGCAGGCCACCCGGGTAGTAGCGGCCCAGCGCATGGGCGGCGCGGTTCTCGGAGGACATCAGCGCGAGGTGCAGCATTTCCTCGCGGGTGAGCGAGGTGCCGACGGCCAGGCGCGAGCTGCTGCCCTTTTCGGTGTCGACGTCGTCCTGCGAGACCGTGAGGATCTCGTCGAGCGGCAGGTGGGCCTCGGTGACCACCACGGCCGTCATCAGCTTCGTGATGGACGCGATGGGCAGCACGGCCTGGGAATTCTTGCTGAACAGGACCTCGTTGGTGTCCTGGTCGAGGACCAGCGCGACGCTGGACTTCAGGTCGAGCGGGTCGGTGGTGCCATGCAGGCCCGACAGCTGGCCGAAGGAGGCACGGGCCACCTCGGCGCGGACCACCGGCGCACGCGAGCGCACGGCGACGTGGCGGCCCTTGCGGAGCACGGCGACGGAATGCTTCGAAGCACTGGTACGGGCCACGACGGCCCGGCCCTTGGCGGACGGTGCGCTCTTGGCGCTGGCCTTGGCCGCGACCTTGACGGAAGCTTTCGCGGACGCCTTGGCGGCAGCCGCGGGTTTCTTCTTGACGGGGTGCGACTTGGCCGCTGCTGCACCGGCCGCGAGCGGAACGGAGACAGTCACGACCAGCACCATCAGCGCACGCAGAAGACCGGAAACAGAATTTGGCGTAAATCGCAACACAACTACCCCTTCACGCTCGATGCACCAAGTGTAGGCGAAAGAAAAAAAGCACACAAGATCAGAAACTTACGTGCCTTTCCTCAAGCCAACCCTGATGGTGTCAGGGTCTGTGACGAAATGTACCCGGGTTCACCCCTGGGCTGCCACGCGTTCGTTCTTGCTGTGCAGTTTGTTCAACGCCGAGAGGTATGCCTTGGCGGATGCCACCACGATGTCGGGATCCGCCCCCACACCGTTCACGACGCGTCCTCCATGTTGAAGACGAACCGTCACCTCACCCTGGGATTCTGTGCTTCCCGACGTGATGGCATTCACGGAATAGAGCAGCATTTCGGCCCCAGATTTCACCTGGGACTCGATGGCCTTCAGGCTGGCGTCGACCGGGCCGTTGCCGTCGCTCTCGGTGTGGAACTCGTCCGGGCCGGCGGCGAACGCCACCTTGGCGAACGGGCGCTCGCCCATTTCCGAGCGCTGCGACAGCGACAGCAGGCGGTAGTGCTCCTGCTCGGCGGTGACCGATTCGTCCATCACGAGGGCCACGATGTCCTCGTCGAAGATGTCGCTCTTGCGGTCCGCCAGCTCCTTGAACTTGGCGAAGGCGGCGTTGATCTCGGCCTCGGACTCGAGCGAGATGCCCAGTTCCTGCAGGCGCTGCTTGAAGGCGTTGCGGCCCGACAGCTTGCCCAGCACGATCTTGTTGGCCGACCAGCCCACGTCCTCCGCGCGCATGATCTCGTAGGTGTCGCGCGCCTTGAGCACGCCGTCCTGGTGGATGCCCGAGGCGTGGGCGAACGCGTTCGCGCCCACCACGGCCTTGTTGGGCTGCACCACGAAGCCGGTGGTCTGCGACACGAGGCGCGACGCCGGCACGATCTGGGACGGGTCGATGCCCAGCTGCAGGCCGAAGTAGTCCTTGCGCGTCTTGAGCGCCATCACGACTTCTTCCAGCGAGCAGTTGCCCGCCCGCTCGCCGAGGCCGTTGATCGTGCATTCGATCTGGCGCGCGCCGCCGAGCTTCACGCCGGCGAGCGAGTTGGCCACGGCCATGCCCAGGTCGTTGTGGCAGTGCACCGACCAGATCGCCTTGTCGGAGTTCGGGATGCGGGTGCGCAGGTCGAGGATGAACTGGCCGTACAGCTCCGGCACCGCGTAGCCCACGGTGTCGGGGATGTTCAGCGTGGTGGCGCCGGCGTCGATCACGGCTTCCAGCACGCGGCACAGGAAGTCCGGGTCGGAGCGGTAGCCGTCCTCCGGGGAGAACTCGACGTCTCCCGTGAGGTTGCGCGCGAACGCCACCGACAGCTTGGCCTGCTCGAACACCTGGTCGGGTGTCATGCGCAGCTTCTTCTCCATGTGCAGCGCGCTGGTCGCCAGGAAGAGGTGGATGCGCGTGGACGCCCCACCCTTCAGCGCCTCGGCCGCGCGCGAGATGTCGCGGTCGTTGGCGCGCGCCAGCGAACAGACGGTGCTGTCCTTGATGGCGTTGGCGATGGCCCGCACGGCCTCGAAGTCACCGTTGGACGACGCCGCGAACCCGGCCTCGATCACGTCGACCTTCAGGCGCTCGAGCTGGCGGGCGATGCGCAGCTTCTCGTCCTTGGTCATGGACGCGCCGGGGGACTGCTCGCCGTCGCGGAGCGTGGTGTCGAAGATGATGAGTTTGTCGGCCATGGTGGAGCTCCTGCTCTTTTGAATGCGTTCCGGAGGCGAGCGATGCGCGCCGCCGCCGGAGGATGGATCTTAGGCCACGGAGGCGACGGCTGCCGGCGCTCCGGCTTGTCGTTTCGCCCGCACGACACCCGACAGGATCGCCTTCATCGACGCGGAGACGATGTCCGAGTCGATGCCGACGCCGAAGAGGCTCGTGGTGTCGTCGATGCGCAGCTCGAGGTAGGCGACCGCGCGGGCGTCCGCGCCGCTGCCGATGGCGTGCTCGTGGTAGTCGAGCACGCGCACGCCGTGGCCGTGCGCATGCAGCGCGGCGACGAACGCGTCGATGGGACCGGACCCGGCGCCCTTCACGCGCATCTGGCGGCCGCCGGCCGCCACGTCGGCCTCGAGCGACACGACACCCTGCTCGCGCGTGGTGATGACCGGATGGGCCACCGACACCTCGTGGATGCCGTACTCGCGCTCGAAGATGCCCCAGATGTCGGCGGCGCTCTGCTCCTTGCCGGTGTCGTCCATCACGCCCTGCACCACCTGGCTGAACTCGATCTGCAGGCGGCGCGGGAGTTCGATGCCGTACTCGGCCTCGAGCAGATACGCGATGCCGCCCTTGCCCGACTGGCTGTTCACGCGGATCACCGCGTCGTAGCTGCGGCCGAGGTCCTTCGGGTCGATGGGGAGGTACGGGATGTCCCACACGTCGCCCGGCTTCGCGACCGCGAAGGCCTTCTTGATGGCGTCCTGGTGCGAGCCCGAGAACGACGTGTAGACGAGGTCGCCGACGTACGGGTGGCGCGGGTGCACGGGCAGCTGGTTGCAGTGCTCGACGCAGCGGCGCACCTCGTCGATGTCCGAGAAGTCGAGGTTCGGCGAGATGCCCTGCGTGTAGAGGTTGAGCGCGACGTTGACGAGGTCGAGGTTGCCGGTGCGTTCGCCGTTGCCGAAGAGGCAGCCCTCGAGGCGGTCGGCGCCCGCGAGCAGCGCGAGTTCACCGGTGGCCGTGCCCGTGCCGCGGTCGTTGTGCGGGTGCACCGACAGCACGATGCTGTCGCGGCGCGCCATGTGGCGATGCATCCACTCGATCATGTCGGCGAACACGTTCGGCGTGCAGCGCTCGATGGTGGTCGGGAGGTTGACGATGCACTTGCGCGCGGGCGTCGGGGCCCAGACCTCGGTGACGGCGTCGACGATGCGCAGCGCGAACGGGAGTTCGGTGTCCGAGAAGGTCTCGGGCGAATATTCGAAGCGCCAGTCGGTGCCGGGCTGTTCGTCGGCCAGCTGCTTGAAGAGCTTCGCGTGGGTGACGGCCAGTTCGACGACGCCGTCCTGGTCGAGGCCCAGCACCACGTTGCGCATCACCGGCGCGGTGGCGTTGTAGAGGTGCACGATGGCGCGCGGCGCGCCCTGGAGGGCCTCGAACGTGCGGCGGATCAGCGGCTCGCGGGCCTGCGTGAGCACCTGGATGGTCACGTCGTCGGGGATGCGCTTCTCTTCGATGAGCTGGCGCAGGAAGTCGAACTCGGTCTGCGACGCCGACGGGAAGCCGACCTCGATCTCCTTGAAGCCGATCTTCACGAGCATCTGGAACATGCGCAGCTTGCGCGCCAGGTCCATCGGTTCGATGAGGGCCTGGTTGCCGTCGCGCAGGTCGGTGCTGAGCCAGATCGGCGCGGCGGTCAGTTCGGCGTCCGGCCAGCGGCGGTCGGCGAGCTTGACGGTGGCGAAGGGGCGGTATTTCTGCTGCGGTTGCTTCAACATGGGATGCTCCTGGGAGGGTTCAGGGTGGCAACCAGCGCAGACAGGGGGAGAAAAAAGCAAAACGGCCCAATGCTGGTTGCATACGGGCCGTTGAGACGAAAGAAACGAAAAGACGTGACTGGTCAGCGGGCCCGGAGGTGGCCTAGACCTAGCAGCGAGAGTGCGTTGAACGACGTCATGGCAGCGAATATAGCACTTGTGGCGCGGGCGTGGTGTGCGGGTTCACACGAACGGCCGTGGCCTCAGCGGTGCAGGCCCTCTTCGTCGGGTTCGTCGGTGGACACGGCGATCACGCTCACCGGCCGGCCCTTCGCGCGCTTCCAGCCGTACACGCCGTAGCCCGACGTGCCGTAGATGCAGAACAGCGCGAACAGCACGATGGGCGGGTGCAGCGTGATCAGCGCGATGGCGAGCGCGATGGCCACGATCACGATGAACGGCACCGAACGCTTGAAGCTCACGTCCTTGAAGCTGTAGAACGGCACGTTGGTCACCATGGTGAGGCCGGCGTACAGCGTGAAGGCGAAGGCCGTCCACGACAGCCACAGCGGGAACACGTAGTTGCTCTCGCGGCCGCCCTGGAAGCCGAACGAGTCCATGACCCAGATGAAACCCATCACGAGCGCCGCGGCGGCCGGGCTGGGCAGCCCCTGGAAGAAGCGCTTGTCGACGACGGCGAGGTTCGTGTTGAAACGCGCGAGGCGCAGCGCGGCGCACGCGCAGTACACGAAGGCGGCGATCCAGCCGAGCTTGCCGAGGTCGGTCAGGGCCCATTCGTAGACGATCAGCGCGGGCGCGGCGCCGAACGACACCATGTCGGACAGGCTGTCCATCTGCTCGCCGAACGTGCTCTGCGTGTTGGTCATGCGGGCCACGCGGCCGTCGAGGCTGTCGAGCACCATCGCGCAGAACACGCCGATGGCGGCCTGCTCGAAGCGGCCGTTCATGGCCATCACGATCGCGTAGAACCCGCCGAAGAGGGCCGCCACCGTGAACAGGTTCGGGAGGATGTAGATGCCCTTGCGGCGCGGGCGCGCCGGGGCGTCGTCCACCTCCAGCGTGGGGTTTTCGCCGTCGTGCATTGCGTGGGGCACCTGGGGAGCGGGGGAATTCATCGGAGCGAGAGGATAACGCAGCACACAACAAAAAAGCCGCAAGGTTTCCCTTGCGGCCTCGTCCTGCGGAAAGCCGCACGGAGCGACTGGCCGGAGGCGTCTGGAGACGATCAGTTCTTGCTCTGGTCGACCAGACGGTTCTTCTTGATCCAGGGCATCATCGCGCGGAGCTGCTCGCCGACCTGTTCGATCGGATGCTCGGCCGTCAGGCGACGACGCGACAGCAGCGTGGGCGCGCCAGCCTTGTTCTCGAGGATGAAGCTCTTGGCGTATTCGCCGGTCTGGATGTCCTTGAGCACCGCGCGCATCGCGTTCTTGGTGTCTTCGGTGACGACACGGGGACCCGTCACGTACTCGCCGTATTCGGCGTTGTTCGAGATCGAGTAGTTCATGTTCGCGATGCCGCCTTCGTAGATCAGGTCGACGATGAGCTTGAGCTCGTGCAGGCACTCGAAGTACGCCATTTCGGGCGCGTAACCGGCTTCGGTCAGCGTTTCGAAACCAGCCTTGATCAGCTCGACGGCGCCGCCGCACAGCACGGCTTGTTCGCCGAACAGGTCGGTTTCGGTTTCTTCGCGGAAGTTGGTCTCGATGATGCCGGCCTTGCCGCCGCCGTTGGCAGCCGCGTAGCTCAGGGCCAGGTCACGCGCCTTGCCGGTCTTGTCGGCGTAGACGGCGATCAGGTGGGGCACGCCGCCACCTTGCGTGTACGTGCCACGCACGGTGTGGCCCGGGGCCTTCGGGGCGACCATCCACACGTCCAGGTCGGCGCGGGGGGCGACTTGGCCGTAGTGCACGTTGAAGCCGTGGGCGAAGGCGAGCGAGGCGCCCTGCTTGATGTTCGGCTCGACTTCTTCCTTGTAGACGGCGGCGATCTGCTCGTCCGGCAGGAGGATCATGACCACGTCGGCGGACTTCACCGCGTCGGCGATCTCGGCGACCTTCAGGCCGGCCTTCTCGGCCTTGCCCCACGACGCGCCGGACTTGCGCACGCCGACGGTGACCTTCACGCCGCTGTCGTTCAGGTTCTGGGCGTGGGCGTGGCCTTGCGAGCCGTAGCCGATGATCGTGACGTTCTTGCCCTTGATCAGGCTGAGATCGGCGTCCTTGTCGTAGTAAACCTTCATGTATCGCTCCTAAAAATCAGTTCAAGTAATAGCGGGTCGGGGGTGGATCAGACGCGCAGGATGCGCTCGCCGCGACCGATCCCGCTGGCGCCGGTACGCACGGTTTCAAGAATGGCGGTGCGGTCGATGGCCTCGAGGAAGGCATCGAGCTTGCTGGAATCGCCGGTGAGTTCAATGGTGTAGCTCTTCTCGGTCACATCGATGATGCGGCCGCGGAAGATGTCGGACATGCGCTTCATCTCCTCGCGCTCCTTCCCCACCGCACGCACCTTGATGAGCATGAGTTCACGCTCCGTGAAGCTGCCTTCGGTGAGGTCCACCACCTTGACCACTTCGATGAGCCGGTTCAAGTGCTTGGTGATCTGTTCGATGACGTCGTCGGACCCGGTGGTCACGATGGTCATGCGCGAAAGCGAGGCGTCTTCCGTGGGGGCGACGGTCAGGCTCTCGATGTTGTAGCCGCGGGCGGAAAAGAGGGCCACCACGCGCGACAGCGCGCCGGGCTCGTTCTCGAGCAGCAGGGCAATGATGTGTTTCATGGTCTCGTGTCACCGCGCTCTTCACGCCGCTGGCGGTAACCAGCGGCGCTTGGCCACGATGTTCCAGATGAAGTGTTTGGGAATGGGTCGAAGCGTTCGTCGCGTTCCGCGTGCGTTCGGGCGGGAGGTTTTGCCAACCCGCCCCCGGCGCGCGTTCAGCGGGTCACAGGTCTTCGGACCCCAGCAGCATTTCGGAGATGCCCTTGCCGGCCTGCACCATCGGCCAGACGTTTTCGCCCGGGTCGGTGCGGATGTCGAGGAACACGGTGCGGTCCTTCAGGCGGATGGCCTCCTTCAGGGCGCCTTCCACGTCGGACGGCTTCTCGATCTTCAGGCCCACGTGGCCATAGGCCTCGGCGAGCTTGACGAAGTCGGGGAGCGCTTCCATGTAGCTGTGCGAGTAGCGCTTGCCGTAGTCGAGTTCCTGCCACTGCCGCACCATGCCCAGGTAGCGGTTGTTCAGCGAGATGATCTTGACGGGCGTCTTGTACTGGAAGCAGGTGGACAGCTCCTGGATGCACATCTGGATCGAGCCTTCGCCGGTGATGCAGAACACATCGGCGTCGGGCTTGGCCAGCTTGATGCCCATGGCGTACGGCAGGCCCACGCCCATCGTGCCCAGGCCGCCGGAGTTGATCCAGCGGCGCGGTTCGTCGAAGCGGTAGTACTGCGCGGCCCACATCTGGTGCTGGCCCACGTCGGACGTGATGTAGGTGTCACCGTCCTTCGTGAGGCGCCAGAGGGTGTCGATCACGCTCTGCGGCTTGATGACCTCGGTGCTGTTCTTGAAGACCAGGCACTCGCGCTTGCGCCACTCGGCGATCTGGTTCCACCAGGTGTTCAGCGCGTTCGCGTCGGGCTTGGCCTGCGCTTCCTTGATCTGGGCGATCAGTTCCTGCAGCACGTCCTTCACGTCGCCGACGATGGGGATGTCGACCTTCACGCGCTTCGAGATCGACGACGGGTCGATGTCGATGTGGACGATCTTGCGCTCGACCGAGGCGAAGTGCTTCGGGTTGCCGATCACGCGGTCGTCGAACCGGGCGCCCACGGCCAGCAGGACGTCGCAGTTCTGCATCGTCATGTTGGCTTCGTAGGTTCCGTGCATGCCCAGCATGCCCAGGAACTTCGGGTCGGACGACGGGTAGGCGCCGAGGCCCATCAGCGTGTTGGTGACGGGGTAGCCGAGCAGGTTGACCAGCTCGCGCAGTTCGGCCGACGCGTTGCCGAGGATCACGCCGCCGCCGGTGTAGATGTACGGGCGCTTCGCCGCCAGCAGCAGTTGCACGGCCTTGCGGATCTGGCCGCCGTGGCCCTTGCGCACCGGGTTGTACGAGCGCATCTCCACCGAGGCCGGGTAGTGGAACGGCGTGGTGTGGAGGGAGACGTCCTTCGGGATGTCGACCACGACGGGGCCGGGACGGCCGGTGCGAGCGATGTGGAAGGCCTTCTTCATCGTGGCGGCCAGGTCGCGCACGTCCTTCACGAGGAAGTTGTGCTTGACGATGGGGCGCGTGATGCCGACGGTGTCGCACTCCTGGAAGGCGTCCAGGCCGATGGCGGCCGTGGGGACCTGCCCGGTGATGATCACCATCGGGATGGAGTCCATGTACGCCGTGGCGATGCCGGTGATGGCGTTCGTCACGCCCGGGCCGGACGTGACCAGCGCGACGCCGACGTCACCCGTGGCACGGGCGTAGCCGTCGGCCGCGTGAACGGCCGCCTGCTCGTGGCGCACCAGCACGTGGTGGATGGTGTCCTGCTTGTAGAGGGCGTCGTAGATGTAGAGAACCGCACCGCCGGGGTAGCCCCAGAGGTACTTGACGCCTTCGGCCTGGAGGCACTTGACGAGGATCTCGGACCCGTTCGGGTCGGTGGGAGGGGCGCTGTTTGAAGCGTTGGCCTGGGGAGAGGCCGAAGCGTTGGCCGTGGCGGCGCGCTTGATTTCCGTGGCAGACATGTCCATTTCGAACCTTTGTGAATTTCTCTGACGAAAAACCATCGGTGCACCTCTCCTCGCCTTCGTGGGGCGGGTGTGGTACCTGCTGAATCCAAAACAGGGCGCCCGGGTCGGGTGCCCAATCGAGATCTAACTGTTGTGCAAGGATGGGATTATGGCATCGGATTGACACACCAGTCACATACCCGACCGGCGCAGACCTGCCCGAATGCGATAATCCGCCCCGTTTCCGATCCTGCCTGATTTCCCTCGGGCGCATCTCCTTGGCATCCGACAAAGAACTGTCCGATTTCCTGAAAAGCGTCGAGCGGCGCGCGTTCAAGCGCGTGGTCTACGCCGTGCGGGACGACGATGCCGCCCTCGACATCGTCCAGGACGCCATGATCCGCGTCGCGGAAAAGTACTGCGACCGTCCGGCCGCGGAGCTCCCGCTCGTCTTCCAGCGCATCCTCTCGAACGCCACCATGGACTGGTTCCGGCGCCAGAAGGTGCGCGGCGCCCTCTTCCGGAACTTTTCCGATTTCGAGTCGTCGAGTGACGACGCCGACTTCGACCTGCTCGAGACCCTGGCCGGCCAGGACGAGGATTCCGTCACGGAAAGTGCCGCGGACTCCGTGTCACGGGCTCAGATCCTGCTTTTGATCGATGGCGAAGTGCAACGTCTTCCGACGCGTCAACGGGAAGCCTTTTTGCTTCGTTACTGGGAGGAACTCGATGTCGCCGAGACGGCGGCGGTGATGGGCTGCTCGGAGGGAAGCGTGAAGACGCACTGTTCCCGGGCCGTCCATTCGCTGGCAGCGAGCTTGAAGACCAAGGGAATCACGCTATGAACAACCACGCCCACAGCCGCCGCAGCCCCGCCCCGAACACCGACGCCCTCGAGGCCCGCTTCGCCCTGCGCGCCACCGCGCGGCTCACCGAACAGGCCGACGCCCTGCCCCAGGACATCACCGAGCGCCTGCGCGTGGCCCGCGAACAGGCGGTGCAGCGCGCCCGCGCCCTGCGCACCCAGACGGCCGCCGTTGCCGCGCCCTCGCAGGTCGGTCCGGCGCTCACCTGGCCCGGCGCCGGGTCCGACGCGGGTGGCGGCTGGTGGGTCAAGCTCGGCGCCATCCTGCCGCTGGTCGCCCTGGTGGCCGGCCTCGTGCTGATCCAGGACTGGCACGGCAGCAACCAGATCTCCGCCGCCGCCGAGATCGACGCCTCCCTGCTCGCCGACGACCTGCCCCCGTCCGCCTACAGCGACCCGGGTTTCCTGGAGTTCCTCAAGTCGCCTCAAGATTGATCCGCCTGACCGATCGGACCCGAACCGTGCCTGTTTCCCGTTCCGTTCTCTCGTGGGGCCTCGCGTGCGCGCTCGCGGGCGCGGCCGGCTTCGCCGCGCACGCCCAGCCGACCTCGCCCCGCGCGTCCGCCACCGCGGGCGAGGGGCGCTCCTGGAACTCGCTGACGCCGGCGCAGCAGAACGCCCTGCGTCCGCTGCAGAAGGAATGGAACACGATCGAGGCGAACCGCAAGACCAAGTGGATCGAGGTGGCCGACCGCCTGCCCACCCTGCACCCCGAGGAGCGTGAGCGCATCCAGGCCCGCATGACCGACTGGGCCAACATGACCCCGGCCCAGCGGGGCCAGGCCCGCCTGAACTACAAGGAAGCCCAGCGCCTGCCGGCGGCCGACCGCAAGGCGCGCTGGGAGGCCTACCAGTCGCTGTCCTCCGACCAGCAGCGCGACCTGGCCGCCCGGGCCGCGCCGGCCAGCAGCCCCGCGCGCCGGCCGCGCCGCGACGAGCCGGCCGCGAAGTCCACGCTCGTCCCCAACACGGCCTACGCCCAGCGCCCGGCCGCCATCGCCCCGTCGATCGCCCAGGCGCAGCCCGGCGCCACCACCAACCTCGTGACGAAACGCCCCGCCCCGCCAGCGCACCAGCAGCCCGGCCTGCCTAAGATCCCGGCCGGCTCCTCGTTCGTCGACAGCAAGACGCTGCTGCCGAAGCGCGGCGCCCAGGCCGCGGCCACGCGCACCGCCTCGGCCGCCTCCGCACCCATCGTGCTCGACCGTCCATGACGGCCCCGGCGGCCGCCGGCCCGTTCCCCTTCAAGACGCCCAGCGTGCGCCGGCGGTTCGCGTCGCTCGTCTACGAACTGCTGGTGATGTTCGGCGTGGGGCTCGTCTGCGGCGCCATCGGCGCGGCGCTGCTCGCCATCGCCGGACGCCCGCAGGACACGCTCTCCGAGTTCATCGCGTTCGGCGTCTACGGCGTCTACTTCAGCTGGTTCTGGAGCCGCCACGGCCAGACCCTGCCCATGAAGACCTGGCACATCAAGGTCGTCGACACGCTCGGCCAGCCCATCTCCCGCGCCCGCGCCGTCGTGCGCTACCTCGTCGCCACGCTGTGGGTCGCGCCCCCCGCGCTGCTGTGGCACGGCGACCACCGCCTCTGGGTGATCGCCGCCTGGGGAACTCTGTACGGGCTCTCGGCTCTTCTCCTGCCGCAACGGCAGTTCCTCCACGACCTGATCTCGGGCACCCGCCTGATCGACGTCAAGCCCGCCGTGCCCCAACCCTCGACGCGTTGACACGTGCCGCAGGCACAATCGCCCGCCATGACCAATCCCTACAAGGGACGCCTCGGTTTCGACCGGATCGTCCACGCCATCGGTTATTCGTTCGACGGCCTGAAGTCGGCCTACCGGGGTGAAAGCGCCTTCCGCCAGGAGACCTGGGCCGCCGTGGTGCTCGTGCCCACCGCGCTGTGGCTCGGCCCCACCTGGCTCGAGAAGCTGCTGCTGATCGGCTCGATCGTGTTCGTCATGATCGTCGAGCTGTTGAACTCCGGCATCGAGGCCGCCATCGACCGCATCTCGTTCGACCGCCACGAACTCTCCAAGCGTGCGAAGGACCAGGCGAGCGCGGCGGTGTTCCTGTCGGTCCTGCTGGCGAGCGCCACCTGGCTCACCATCGCCTGGCAACGCTTCTTCGCCTGAGGAGAGAGACCCATGCGAACCCTGTGTGTCTACTGCGGATCCAGCCCGGGCACCGACCCGGCCTTCGCCGACGCCGCCCGCACCGTCGGCACCCTGATCGGCCGCGAAGGCTGGCAGCTGGTGTACGGCGGCGGCCGGGCCGGCCTGATGGGCATCGTCGCCGACGCGGCGCTGGCGGCCGGCGCCCCGGTGGTCGGGGTCATTCCCGAGACGCTGATGGAGCGGGAACTGGGCCACCCGGGCCTCACCGAACTGCACGTCGTCGAGACCATGCACCAGCGCAAGACGATGATGGCCGAACGGGCCGACGCCTTCGTCGCCCTGCCCGGCGGCATCGGCACGTTCGAGGAACTGTTCGAGGTGTGGACGTGGCGCCAGCTCGGCTACCACGACAAGCCCGTGGGCCTGCTCAACGTGGCGGGCTACTACGACCCGCTGCTCGCCTTCCTCGACCAGGCCACCGACAAGGGGTTCATGCGCGCCGCCCAGCACGAGCTGCTGCAGGTGCACACCGATCCGCGCGCGCTGCTGGCGCGCCTGGGCGTGCTGGCCGACGACGCCACGGCCCCGGACGACTACCGCCTCATCTGACCTCGCCATGAAAAAGGCCCGCCGAGGCGGGCCTGTCGGGCGGGCGTGCCGGTGGATCAGACCGCCGCTTCGTCCGTCTCGCCGGTGCGGATGCGGACGACCTGCTCCACGGCCGTGACGAAGATCTTGCCGTCGCCGATCTTGCCGGTCTTGGCGGCCTTCACGATGGCCTCGATGCAGCGGTCCACGTCGTTGTCCTTGACGACAACCTCGACCTTCACCTTCGGCAGGAAGTCGACCACGTACTCGGCGCCACGGTACAGCTCGGTGTGGCCCTTCTGGCGGCCGAAGCCCTTCACTTCGGTGACCGTCAGCCCGGTGACCCCGACTTCCGCCAGCGCTTCACGCACTTCTTCGAGCTTGAACGGTTTCACGATCGCGGTGATTTGTTTCATGAGGTCTCCAGAACTGATGGGAATGGCCTAGTTTAAGCGCGGAAGCCAGAGGTGATGGGATAGCGCCAATCTCGCCCGAACGCCCGGTGGGTGATTCGGATCCCCACCGGCGCCTGGCGGCGCTTGTACTCGTTGATCTTGATGAGGCGGGTGACCCGTTCGACGTCGGCCGGCGAGAAGCCCGCGGCCACGATCTCGTCGATGGACTGGTCGTCCTCCATGTAGCGCTGCAGGATGGCGTCGAGCACCTCGTACGGCGGCAGACTGTCCTGGTCCTTCTGGTCGGGGCGCAGCTCGGCCGACGGCGGGCGGGTGATGATGCGCTCCGGGATCACCTCGGCGCCCTGCGCGTTCTTCCAGTTCGCGAGGCGGTACACGAGCGTCTTGGCCACGTCCTTGATCACCGCGAAACCGCCGGCCATGTCGCCGTACAGCGTGCAGTAGCCCGTGGCCATCTCGCTCTTGTTGCCGGTGGTGAGCACGATGCTGCCGAACTTGTTCGACAGCGCCATCAGCAGCGTGCCGCGGATGCGGGCCTGGATGTTCTCTTCCGTCGCGTCCTCCGCGCGGCCCGCGAATTCGGTCGCCAGGCTGCGCTTGAACGACTCGAACTCCGGCACGATCGAGATCTCGTCGTAGCGCACGCCCAGGCGCTCGGCCATGTCGCGCGCGTCGATCCAGGAGATGTCGGCGGTGTACGGCGACGGCATCATCACCGTGCGCACCTTGTCCGCGCCGATGGCGTCCACCGCGACGGCCAGCACCAGCGCCGAGTCGATGCCGCCGCTCAGGCCGATGAGGGCGCCGGGGAAGCCGTTCTTGCCGATGTAGTCGCGCACGCCGGTGACCAGCGCGCCCCAGGCCTGGGCTTCCAGCGACGGCACCTCGGCCACCTCGCCGCGCACCGAACCGCCCGACACCTCGACGATCGCCAGCGCCTCCTCGTACATGGGCGCGCGCGCCGCGATGGCGCCCGAGGCGTCCACGGCGAACGAGGCGCCGTCGAACACCACCTCGTCCTGCCCGCCGGTGAGGTGGGCATACAGCACCGGCAGGCCGGTGTCGCGCGCGCGCTCGGCCATGCGGGCCTCGCGCTCGGCCACCTTGCCCAGGTGGAACGGCGAGGCGTTCAGCACGCACAGCACGTCGGCGCCGGCGGCCTTCGCGAGCCGGGCGGGTTCGTCGTACCAGGCGTCCTCGCAGATGTTGAGGCCGAACTTCACGCCGTTCGATTCGAACACCACCGCGCCGAGGCCCGCATCACGGCCCGACACGAAGTAGCGGCGTTCGTCGAACACCTGGTAGTTCGGCAGTTCGCGCTTGGCGTACGTGGCGGCGATGCGCCCGTCGACCAGCACCGACGCGGCGTTGAGCCGGTTGGGTTCGGACTGCGAACGGGTGCGCAGGCCGGCGCGCTGGTCGACCAGCTGCGGATGGCCCACCACGACGGACAGGCCCGGCAGGTCGGAGAGCGCCGTGGCGCAGTCGGCCAGCGCCTGCGCGCACGCGGCGAGGAACGCGGGGCGCATCAGCAGGTCTTCCGGCGGATAGCCGCACAGGCTCAGCTCCGGCGTGAGCACCACGCGGGCGCCCTGTGCATGCGCACGGCGGGAGAACTCGACGATCTTGCGCGCGTTGCCGCCCAGGTCGCCCACGGTGGCGTTGATCTGGGCGAGCGCGACCTTGACGCTGGGCAGGGAAGGCATGGGCATCGGGGAAAAAGGCTCCGCCGATTATGTCATCCGGGTGTCGCCCCACCGGGCTCGCGGAACGGCGAACTCGCCTCCAGCTGCGACACGTAGCCGTCGATCGCCTCGGTCTCGCGGCCGAGGAAATCCTCGATCGCGGCGGCGAAGCGCGGGTCGGCGATCCAGTGCGCCGACTGCGTGCGCACCGGCATCAGGCCGCGCGCCATCTTGTGTTCGCCCTGCGCCCCGCCCTCGAAGGTGCCGACACCGTTCGCGAGGCAGAAGGCGATGGCCTGCAGGTAACACGTCTCGAAGTGCAGCCCCGAGACGAACGTGGTGCTGCCCCAGTAGCGGCCGTACAGCACGCCGTCGCCCAGCACGTTGAGCGCGCAGGCGATGGGCCGGCCGTCCTGTTCGGCCAGCACCAGCACGAGCGCCTCCGGGCAGCGCTGGTGCCACTCGAGGAAAAACGGGAGCGTCAGGTAAGGCGACGACCAGTGCGCCTGGTACGTGTTGACGTAGCAGGCGTAGAAGAACTCGAGGTGTTCGGTGCCCAGGTCGGCGCCGGTCAGCCAGCGGAACGTCACGCCCGCCTTCTCCACCTGCTTGCGGTCCTGCTTGATCTTCTTGCGCTTGTCGTGCGACAGGCTCGCGAGGAAGCCGTCGAACGAACCGTAGCCGGCGTCGGTCCAGTGGAACTGCACCGACTCGCGCACGAGGAAACCTTCCCCGACGAGGGCCGACCGCGCCTCGTCGTCGACGAACAGCGCGTGCACCGACGACACCTCGCGCTCGCGCGCCAGCGCCACCACCGCCTGCGCGAGCCGCGCGCGCGACGGCGCGTCCTCGGCCAGCAGGCGGGGCCCGGTGACCGGAGAGAACGGCGCGGCCAGCACGAGTTTCGGGTAGTAAGGCAGGCCGTGGCGTTCGAAGGCCTGGGCCCAGCCCTGGTCGAACACGAACTCGCCACGCGAATGCGACTTGAGGTAGGCCGGCGCGGCACCCACGAGCCGGCCCTCCGCTTCGAGCAGCACGTGCTGGGGCAGCCACCCCGTGCGCCGCGACACGCAGCCGGTGGATTCGAGCAGCGACAGGAAATCGAACCCGACGAACGGATTGCCACCGGCCAGCGATCGCCAGGCCTCCCGGTCCACGTTTTCCAACGACTCGACGACCCGCACCGTCCACTGCACTGGCTGCTCCTTGCTCACAGCGGCCGACTCTACCGCCTCCCCTGACGCGCCGTGGCTCCGGGGGCTTCCCGGCCCCGGATCGGCCGATGAGAGTCGCTATCATTTGCGAATCATTCTCATCCACCGAACCTCACCATGCTTCATCCCGCCGCGCCTCGTCCCTCCCCCCTCGTGATCGCCGCCTGGATGGCGATGTCGGCCGCGCCGGCGCTGGCGCAGGAGAGCCCTGCCCCGTCCGAGGTCGCGCTGCCCGCGGTCCGCGTCCGCGAGGCGCCCGAGACCGCGACCGGCCCGGTGCCCGGCTACGTGGCGAAGCGCACGGCGACGGCCACGAAGACGGACGTGCCGCTGATCGAGGTGCCGCAGTCGATCTCGATCGTGCCGGCCGAACAGATCCAGACCCTGAAGCCGCAGAACCTCGTCGAGGCCCTCGGCTACACCGCCGGCGTGGGTCGGGACGAAGGCGCCGACCGCACCGGCGACGGCTTCACGTTGCGCGGCTTCGGCGCCAGCGCGTACTTCGGCAGCGTCTACCGCGACGGCAGCAAGTACCAGGTCAACTTCTACAACGGACAGCAGGAACCCTACGGCCTCGAGCGTGTCGAGGTGCTGAAGGGCGCATCCTCCGTGCTGTACGGCGCCGTGGCGCCGGGCGGTGTCATCAACACGATCAGCAAGCGCCCCACCGCGAACCCGATCCGCGAACTCAACGTCGAGGTCGGCAGCTGGGACCGCAAGCAGGTGTCCGGCGACTTCGCGGGCGCCCTGTCGGCCGACGGCGCGTGGACGTACCGCCTCACGGGCCTCGTGCGCGACGCCGACACCTTCGTGGACCACGTGAAGGACGATCGATTCTTCGTCGCCCCGGCGCTTCAATGGCAACCGAACGCGGCCACGTCGTTCACGCTGCTGAGCGAGTTCCAGCACGACAAGACCACCTACGTCTACGGCCTGCCCGCCGACGGCACGATCAACGCGAACCCGAACGGCCGCATCCCGCGCAACCGCTTCGTCGGCGAACCCGGCTACGACAAGTACGACAACAAGCGGTATTCGGTCGGCTACCTGTTCGAGCACGCCTTCGACGACACCTTCAAGCTGCGCCACAGCCTGCGCTACCTGAACGCGAGCAACACGTTCCCGTCCGTGTGGATCTGGGGCATCGACCCGACGGACAACCGCACCACGGTGGACCGCGGCGCGCAGGACCGCTGGGACAACTCCGACTCGGTCACCACCGACACCTCCGTGCAGTTCAAGTTCGGCACCGGCGCGGCCGCCCACACCGCGCTCGTCGGGCTCGACTACACGCAGCAGAAGAACGTCTCCGAACGGTACGACCGCACCGGAGCCCCGCTCGACCTCTACGACCCGGTGTACGGCGGCGGCCTGAGCGCCGTCACCGCCAGCCACCTGTGGGATACGCGCAGCAAGCGCCTGGGCCTCTACGTCCAGGACCAGGTGAAGTTCGACGACAGGTGGGTCGTGCTCGCCGGCCTGCGCCAGGACTGGGTGCGCTACTCCGAAAGTGAAAACGCCGTCGGCGCCCCGACGGAATGGTCGGCGAAGAACGAGAAATCCGATGCCCTGACCGGCCGCCTCGGCGTCGTGTACCTGGCCGGCGGCGGCCTCGCTCCGTACGCCAGCTACGCCCAGTCGTTCGAGCCCGTCGCCGGCTCCACTTTCGACGGCGCACGCTTCAAGCCCACGCGCGGTGAGCAGGTCGAAGCGGGCGTGCGGTACATGCCACCGGGCCGCGATCTGGTGATGTCCGCCGCCGTGTTCGAGCTGACGCAGGACAACGTCACGGCCACCGACCCGCTGAACCCCGGCTACTCGCTCCCGATCGGCAAGGTGCGCTCGCGCGGCATCGAACTGGAAGCGCGCGGCCGCGTCGCGCCCAACACCGAGGTGATCGCCGCGTATGCCTACACCGACGCGCGTGTCGTCGAGACGAGCCCGGCCACACCGGAACTGCTCGGCCGCCGCAACGGCGGTTCGCCGTACAACCAGCTCTCCGTGTGGGCCGACTACAGCTTCGGCGCCCTGGGCCTGCCGGGCCTGAAGGCCGGCGCCGGCGTGCGCTACGTCGACGACACCCGCGCCACGTGGATCGAGGGCGTCGTGCCCTCGTACACCCTGGTCGACCTGATGGCCAGCTACACGACCGGCCCGTGGCGCTTCGCCCTCAACGTGAACAACGCGGGCGACCGCACGTACTTCTCTTGCACGTACGACTGCTTCTACGGCGAGCCGCGTCGCGTGATCGGCACGGCCTCGTACCGCTGGTGACGCCGACCCCGCGCCCCGCGGGGGCGCGGGCAGCCAGCGATCAGGGCTTCTTGAAGTCGCCCGCGAACACCTTCACGAGGTCGTCGGGCTTCACGTAGCGCTTCAGCGCATCGTTGACCTGCTGCAGCGTCAGCTTCGACAGCGCGTCGTCGACCTTCTGCGACACCTCGAACGTGCGGCTCAGGTGCAGGTTGCTCGCGAGGGTGCTGGCCAGCACGTTGTCCTGCGCGCGGGACAGGCGGCGGAACGAGAGCAGGCCGTTCTTGCCTTCGGCCAGTTCCTGCGCGGTGAAGCCGTCCTTCAGCGCCTTGGCGAGTTCGTCGTTGAATGCGGCCTCCACCTTCGGCTGGTTGCCCGGGGCGAAGATGGCCGAGGCCGTCCACGCCGAGTTGGGCTCCTGCGTGTTCCAGCTGACGCCGGTGCGCACGTCGTACGACAGGCCCTCGGTCTCGCGGATACGCTTCCACAGGCGCGAGTTGCCGCCACCACCCAGCAGGTAGTTGGCCATCGACAGCGCCGGGTAGTCGGGGTGGGTGTCGGTCAGCGGCACCTCGAGGCGGGCGAGGAAGTTGGCGTTCTGCTTGTCGGGCGTGGCCACCATGAAACGCTCGGGCTTGATGGGCACGATGGGGTCCGGCACGCGGGTGTACGGCTCGCCGCCGCGCCAGTCGCCGAAGCCGGCCTGCAGCGCCGCCTTCAGCGCGGGCACGTCGATGTCGCCCGCGGCGCCGAACTCGGCGCGCTGCAGGCCGTAGAAGCGCTGGTGGAAGGCCTTCACCTTCTCGTTGGTGATGCCCTCGATGTCCTGCACCATTTCGTCGAAGGTGCGGGCGTAGCGCACGTCGCCGCGCGGGTACGGGTTGCCGTGGCGGGCGATGGTGTTCGACGCGAGCGCGCCCGGCTCGCGCCGGTTCTGCTCGATGGACGCGAGCGACTGGCGCTTGAGCTCGTCGAGCGCGTCCGCCGGGAAGGCCGGGTGGCGCAGCAGGTCGGCCACCAGCGCCACCGCCTCGGCGAGGTGCTCGCGGCGCGTCTGCAGGCCGATGCTCACGGCGCCGCCGGAGCCGCTCACCGAGAGTTCGGTCTTGAGGGCGTCCAGGCGGTCCTGCACCTGCTGGCGGCTCAGCGTGGCCGTGCCCTTGTCGAGCAGCTCGGCCACGAACGACGGCAGGTCGTTGGTGCCGGCCAGCGTCTTCTCGTCGCCGAAGTGCAGTGTCATCACGGCACGCACCGCGCCCCCGCGCGAGCCCTTCGGCAGCACGGCCACCTTGAGGTTGCCCACGTCGAAACGTTCGGTTCGGCGGTCGATGTTGGCGGGCGTGGCGTCGAACGATTCGACGGCCGCGGCGGCCTGCTGCGGCTTGAAGGTCTTGAGCTCGGCCGCCACGTCGACGCGGGCCGGCACCGGCGCGCGCACGGGCTTCTCGGTGGGCAGGTACAGGCCCAGCGTGCGGTTGCTCGTCAGCAGGCGTTCGGTGGCGACACGCTGCACGTCCTCGCGCTTCAGCGCCTTGACCTGGTCACGCTGCAGGAAGAACAGGCGCCAGTCGCCCTGGGCCACGCTCTCGCTCAGCGACACGCCCACCTTCTCGGGGTTCGTGAAGGCCTGGTCCCAGTCGTTGAGCCACTTGGCCTGGGCGCGCTTGAACTCCTCGTCGGTGACGGGTTCGGTGGCGACGGACTCGAGGGTCTCGATCATCGCGGCACGCGCCTTGTCGACGTCCTGTCCCGGCGCGAGCTGCGCGCCGAACAGCGTGAAGCCCGGCTCGGCCAGGCCCTCGGCGAAGGCGTACGTGGCGGCGGCCAGCTGCTTCTCGGTCAGGCGCTTGTGCAGGCGGCCCGAGGGGGTGTCGCCCATCACGAGGTTGAGCAGCTCGATGGCGGCGAAGTCGGGGCTCGGGCCCGGCGGCACGTGGTAGCCCGCGAAGATCAGCGGCACGCCGCCCACGCGGCGCAGCGTGATGCTGCGTTCGCCGTCCTGCACCGGGTCGAGCGTGTACTGCTTCGGCAGCTTGCGGGTGGGTTTCGGAATCGCGCGGAAGTCGGCGGCGATCCAGCGCAGCACCTTCGCGGCGTCGAACTTGCCGGAGACGATCAGCGTCGCGTTGTCGGGCTGGTAGTACGTGCGGTAGAAGGCCTGCAGGCGCGGGATGTCGACGTTCTCGACGTCGGCCCGCGCGCCGATGGTGTTCTTGCCGTAGTTGTGCCACTGGTACATGGTGGCGAGCGTCTTCTCGAAGAGGATGCGCTGCGGGTTGTTCTCGCCCATCTCCATCTCGTTGCGCACCACGGTCATCTCGGTGTCGAGGTCCTTGCGCGCGATGAAGCTGTTGACCATGGCGTCGGCCTGCCAGCCGAGGTACCAGCGCAGGTTGTCCTCGTTGCTGGCGAAGCTCGCGAAGTAGTTGGTGCGGTCGAACCAGGTGCTGCCGTTCGCGGCGAGGCCGCGCTTGGTGAACTCGGCCCACACGGTGGGGTGTTTCTTCGAGCCCTTGAACAGCAGGTGCTCGAGCAGGTGGGCCATGCCCGTCTCGCCGTAGTTCTCCTCGCGCGAGCCCACGTGGTACGTCATGTTGACGGTGGTGGTGGGCTTGGAATCGTCCGGCACCAGCAGCACCTGCAGGCCGTTGGCCAGGCGGTACTCGGTGATCCCCTCCACCGCCCTCACCTGGCTGACCCCGGGCGGCAGGCCCTGGGCGGAACTCGTTTGGATGAACAGGGCCGCGGTGACACCGACGGCGACGGACAGGATTCGATGCAGCATGGGCAAGGGCACACTCCGACGAGGGAACGGCCAGTGTAGAGCCCTCCGGATGGCCCGGGTTCCTCTCCGGCTCTCGTCTTGACACTTCTTGACAGTCGTATCGAGCGCCCTATGCTCCGCCCCATGAACCCGATCACCGTGACACACCGCTTCGACGTCCCCGCCGAACGCGTGTTCGACAGCTGGCTCGACGCCGCCCTCGTGGGCCGCTGGATGTTCGGCCCCACCGTGCGCGAGGAGCGCATCGTGCGGCTCTCGCTCGACCCGCGGGTCGGCGGCCGCTTCTCGTTCGTCGTCGACCGCCACGGCCAGCAGGTCGACCACGTCGGCGAATACCTCGAGATCGATCGGCCGAAGCGGCTCGTGTTCACCTGGGGCATCGCGGGCGAAAGCACGTCCCGCGTCACGGTGACCGTCGCGGGAGACACCACCGGCAGCGACCTCACCCTCGTGCACGAACTCGCGCCCGAATGGGCCGACCACGCCGACCGCACCGAGGCCGGCTGGCGTTTCATGATGGGCACGCTCGACCGCGAGCTGCACCCGTCCGACGGCTGCCTTCACGCGTTCGGCAAGGACGCCGTGCGCATGGAGCGGCTGCTGCCCGGCCCCATCGAGCGGGTGTGGGAGTTCCTCGTCGACCCCGACAAGCGCGCGCTTTGGCTCGCCGGCGGGCCGATGGAGACGCGCCTGGGCGGTGCCGTGGAGCTGCAGTTCCGGCACGCCGACCTGTCGTCGGCCAGCGCGCCCATCCCCGAGAAGTACAAGGGCATGGAACACGGCCACGTGCTGCGCGGCACCGTCACCCAGCTCGACCCGCCGCGACGCCTCGGCTTCACGTGGGGCCTCGGCGCGCAGGCGTCGGAGGTGACCTTCGAACTCGTCCCGCAGGGCACTCTGGTGCGCCTCGTGCTCACGCACGCGAAGCTGGCCGACGACGAGGAACGCCGCGACGTCACCGGCGGCTGGCACACCCACGTCGACACGCTGCAGGACCGCCTGCGGGGCCACGAGCCCGAGGCGTTCTGGACGCGCCACGCGGCCATCGAGGCGATGTACCGGCAGCGCGAGCACAACGGCTGACGCCCATGAAAAAAGCCGCGGCAGGCCGCGGCTCTTTCATGCGAGGGCAGGCGCCGGTCAGGCGGTCTTGCTCTTCTCGTACGCGGCGATGCCGTCGCTGACTTCCTTCTTCGCGGCTTCCGGGCCGTCCCAGCCCGTGACCTTGACCCACTTGCCGGGTTCCAGGTCCTTGTAGTGCTCGAAGAAGTGCTGGATCGTCTTCAGGCGCAGCGGGTTCATGTCTTCCGGCTTCTGCCAGTGCGTGTAGATCGGCAGGATCTTGTCGATGGGCACGGCGAGCAGCTTGGCGTCGCCACCGGCCTCGTCTTCCATCTTCAGGATGCCGATGGGACGGCACGGCACCACGACGCCCGGGAACAGCGGGAACGGCGTGATCACGAGCACGTCCACCGGGTCACCGTCGTCGGACAGCGTCTGGGGGATGTAGCCGTAGTTGCACGGGTAGTGCATCGCGGTGCTCATGAAACGGTCCACGAACAGGGCTCCGCTTTCCTTGTCCACCTCGTACTTGACGGGGTCGGCGTTCATCGGAATCTCGATGATCACGTTGAACTGCTCGGGCGCTTTGGCCCCGGGGGTCACTTTGTCCAGGCTCATGGTGTAGGTCGTCTCGTTGTACGCGGGGAAACCCGGATTTTATCCGCCCCGGCGGGCCGTTCCCTGACAGTGCCCTTACCGCTGGAAAACACCATGGCGACTTCCGGGCGGGCTTCCCGTAGCATGCCCCGCAAACGCCCCGTGCTGGTACCAGGGGCTGCAAGGCATTCCGGTTCCGTTCCAGTAGTCAACCTAGACGAAGAAGGAGTCCCCGATGTCCCAACCCCTGGCGCCGAATCTGCTGGCGTACCTCGCGCTGGCCTGCGGAGCGATCGCCGTCCTCTACGGCTTCTTCCAGCGGGGCTGGATCCTCAAGCAGGATCCCGGCAACCCGCGCATGCAGGAGATCGCCAACGCGATCCAGCAGGGCGCCGCGGCCTACCTGGCGCGGCAGTACAAGACGATCGGGCTCGTGGGGGTGGTCCTCGCCATCCTGATCGGCGTCTTCCTCGACCTCGTCACCGCCGGGGGCTTCGTGCTCGGGGCCGTGCTCTCGGGCGCCTGCGGGTTCATCGGCATGAACGTCTCGGTGCGCGCCAACGTGCGCACCGCGCAGGCGGCCACGCAGGGCATCGCGCCAGCGCTCGCCGTCGCGTTCAAGGGTGGGGCCATCACCGGCATGCTGGTGGTCGGGCTCGGGCTGCTCGGGGTCACCCTCTTCTTCCTGTTCCTGACCCGCAACGGGCCGGTGGCGCCGGAGCTGCTGTCGGCCACGCTGAAGCCGCTGCTGGGCTTCGCATTCGGCGCGTCGCTGATCTCGATCTTTGCGCGGCTGGGCGGCGGCATCTTCACGAAGGGCGCCGACGTGGGCGCCGACCTCGTGGGCAAGGTCGAGGCCGGCATCCCGGAGGACGACCCGCGCAACCCGGCCGTGATCGCCGACAACGTGGGCGACAACGTGGGCGACTGCGCCGGCATGGCCGCCGACCTGTTCGAGACCTACGCCGTCACGCTGATCGCCACGATGGCCCTCGGGGCGCTGGTGGTGCCGGCCGCCGCGCTGCAGGCGGTGATGTACCCGCTCGCGCTCGGCGCCTTCTCGATCATCGCGTCCATCATCGGCTGCAGCGTCGTGAAGGCGAGCCCCGGCATGAAGAACGTGATGCCCGCGCTCTACAAGGGCCTGGCCGTCGCCGGCGTGATCTCGCTCGTGGGCTTCTGGTTCATCACGAAGGCCGTGATGCCCGACGCTTCGCTGGGCGACGCGGGGTCGCAGATGCGCCTCTTCGGCGCTTGCGCCGTGGGCCTGGTGCTCACCGCCGCGATGGTCTGGATCACCGAGTTCTACACCGGCACCAACTACAAGCCGGTGCAGCACATCGCGCAGGCCTCCACCACCGGCCACGGCACCAACATCATCGCGGGCCTTGGCGTGTCGATGCGCTCCACCGCGTGGCCCGTGCTCTTCGTCTGCATCGCCATCCTCGTGTCGTACCAGCTCGCGGGCCTCTACGGCATCGCGGTGGCGGCCACGTCGATGCTGAGCATGGCCGGCATCGTGGTGGCCCTCGACGCCTACGGCCCCATCACCGACAACGCGGGCGGCATCGCCGAGATGGCCGAGCTACCGGCCGCGGTGCGCGACATCACCGACCCGCTCGACGCCGTGGGCAACACCACGAAGGCCGTGACGAAGGGCTACGCCATCGGCTCGGCCGGCCTCGCCGCGCTCGTGCTGTTCGCCGACTACACGCACGCCCTCACCGCCCGCGGGCTCGTCGTGCGCTTCGACCTGTCCGAACCCATGGTGATCGTGGGCCTCTTCATCGGCGGCCTGATCCCCTACCTCTTCGGCGCGATGGCGATGGAGGCCGTGGGCCGCGCCGCCGGGTCGGTGGTCGAGGAAGTGCGCCGCCAGTTCCGCGACATCAAGGGCATCATGGACGGCAGCGGCAAGCCCGAGTACGGCCGCGCGGTCGACATGCTCACCGGCGCGGCCATCAAGGAGATGGTGGTGCCGAGCCTGCTGCCGGTCATCGTGCCCATCCTCGTGGGCCTGCTGCTGGGCCCCGCCGCGCTGGGCGGCCTGCTGATGGGCACCATCATCACGGGCCTGTTCGTCGCCATCTCGATGTGCACGGGCGGCGGCGCGTGGGACAACGCGAAGAAGTACATCGAGGACGGCCACCACGGCGGCAAGGGCTCCGAGGCGCACAAGGCCGCGGTCACCGGCGACACCGTGGGAGACCCCTACAAGGACACGGCCGGCCCGGCGGTCAACCCGCTGATCAAGATCATCAACATCGTCGCGCTGCTGATCGTGCCGCTGATCCCGGGCGGGTTCACGGCGAAGCCCGCGGCGGGCCTGGTCGACGTGCCGGCGATCCACGCCGTGGCCGCCGCCCCCGCGGAGCACGTCACCACACCCTGATCCTGTTCGACGCACCCGTTCAAGGAGGCCCTCGGGCCTCCTTTTTCATTCCCGTCGCTTGTATGAAAAACGAATAAGAAAAGCATCATTCAGTTGTTCCTTCACCGAGCCCCCGTCGGGATACTGGCAACCTGTTCGGAAATCAACAGCAACAAGGAACCCAGATGGCCAGCCTGCGACTCGGCGACACCGCCCCCGATTTCACCCAGCAATCCAGCGCCGGCGAGATCCGGTTCCACGAATGGCTCGGCAGCAGCTGGGGCGTGCTCTTCTCGCACCCCGCCGACTTCACGCCGGTGTGCACCACCGAACTGGGCCTCACCGCCAAGCTGAAGGACGAGTTCGCGAAGCGCAACGTCAAGGCCATCGCGCTGTCGGTCGACCCGCTCGAATCGCACGTCAAGTGGATCGAGGACATCAACACCACCCAGAAGACCGTCGTGGGCTTCCCGATCCTGGCCGACGCCGACCGCAAGGTGGCCGAGCTGTACGACCTGATCCACCCGAACGCCAGCACCACGGCCACCGTGCGTTCGCTGTTCGTGATCGACCCGAACAAGAAGGTGCGCCTGACCATCACGTACCCGGCCAGCACGGGCCGCAACTTCGACGAGATCCTGCGTGTGATCGACTCGCTGCAGCTCACCGACTCGCACAGCGTCGCCACGCCGGGCAACTGGAAGGACGGCGACGACGTGGTCATCGTCCCGTCGATCCAGGACCCCGAGGTGATCAAGCAGAAGTTCCCGAAGGGCTACACGGCCGTCACGCCGTACCTGCGCCTCACGCCCCAGCCCAACAAGTAAAACCATCACGGGGCGCCATGTACGCCCCGCTCCTGCTCTCTTCCCGGGCCGGCTTCATCCGGCCCGCTTTTCTTCGCTCCGGTTTCGTCCCATGAACTTCCAACAACTGCGCTCGGTCCGTGAAGCGGTTCGCTGCGGCTTCAACCTCACCGAGGTGGCCAAGGTGCTGCACACCTCGCAACCCGGCGTGAGCCGGCAGATCCGCGAGCTCGAGGAGGAGCTCGGCGTCGACCTGTTCGTGCGCGCGGGCAAGCGCCTCACGTCGCTCACCGAGGTGGGCACGCTGATCGTGCCCATCGTCGAGAACATGCTCAACGACGCCGACAACCTGCGCCGCGCCGGCGAGGAGTTCACCAAGCAGGCGAACGGCCGGCTGTCCATCGCGGCCACGCACTCGCAGGCGCGCTACGCGCTGCCGGGCGCCGTGCGCGACTTCCGCCAGCGTTACCCCAACGTCACGCTGAACCTGCACCAGGGCTCGCCCGAGCAGGTGGCCGAGATGCTCATCTCCGGCGAGGCCGACATCGGCATCGCCACCGAGGCGCTGAACAAGTTCGACAACCTCGTCGCCCTGCCCTGCTACCGCTGGACCCACAGCGTGATCGTGCCGCCCGACCACCCGCTGCTCGACGGCGAGCCGCTCACGCTCGAGCGCCTGTCGACCTTCCCGATCATCACGTACAACGCCGGCTACACGGGCCGCATGCACATCGACGAGGCCTTCGAGGCCGCCGGCCTGTCGCTCGACCTCGTGCTGACCGCGATGGACGCCGACGTGATCAAGACCTACGTGGAACTGGGCCTGGGCGTGGGCATCGTGGCCTCGATCGCCTTCGACGAGGAACGCGACCGCGCGCTGCGCGCCATCGACGCCGGCAACCTGTTCTCGATCAACCTCACGAAGCTCGCGGTGCGCCGCGGCAGCTTCCTGCGCAGCTACGTGTACGACTTCATCGAGACCTTCGCGTCGACGCTGACGCACGACGTGGTGCAGAAGGCGATGGCCACGCGGCCGGGCGAGCGCATCGAGCTCTGATCGCTCCCCACCAACGACAAAGGCGGCCCGCGAGCCGCCTTTGTTCTTTCCGAGCCGTCATCCCGGCGAACGCCGGGACCCACCGCGGGCGGTGGACCCCGATGTCCATCGGGGTGACAGCGTCGTCAAATCAACGCCGCCGGATCCACCTGCTCCACGACCGGGTTCTGCCCAGCCGAGAAGCGCGTGACACGGCGCGGCAGCAGGTGCACCTGGCTGCCGGTGACGAGGTTCAGGCGCTCGCGCAGCGCGTTGTACTCGCTGCGGGGCATCTCGACGTCGACGTAGCTGCCGTCGTCCACGCGCTTGAACTCGATGCGCGTCTGCGGACCCACGGTGAGCGCCTGCGACAGCGTGACCGGCAGCGCGCCGTCCTGCGGCGTGGCGAGGATCTCGAGCTCGTGCGGGCGCACGTAGCTCACCTCGCCCGCGTCCACCGACCCGCCCGGGGCGTGCCCGAAGCGGCCGTGGAACAGGTTCACGTCGCCGAGGAACTGCAGCACGAACGGCGTGGCCGGGCGGTCGTACACCTCGTCCGGCGTGCCGTCCTGCTCGATGCGGCCCTTGTTCATCACGACCACGCGGTCGGCCACTTCCATGGCCTCGTCCTGGTCGTGGGTCACGAAGACGCTGGTGACATGCACCTCGTCGTGCAGGCGGCGCAGCCAGCGGCGCAGTTCCTTGCGCACCTTCGCGTCGAGCGCGCCGAACGGCTCGTCGAGCAGCAGCACCTTCGGCTCCACCGCGAGCGCGCGGGCGAGCGCGATGCGCTGCCGCTGGCCGCCGGAGAGCTGGTGCGGGAAGCGGTCGGCGATCCAGTCGAGCTGCACGAGCTTGAGCAGGTCCATCACCTTCTCGCGGATCTTCGCCTCGGACGGCCGCGTGGCCTTCGGACGCACCCGCAGGCCGAACGCGACGTTCTCGAAGATGCTCATGTGCGCGAAGAGCGCGTAGTGCTGGAACACGAAGCCGACGTTGCGGTCGCGCACATCGTCGTGCGTGGTGTCGGCGCCGTGGAACAGCACCGAACCCGAGTCCGGACGCTCGAGGCCCGCGATGATGCGCAGCAGCGAGGTCTTGCCCGAGCCCGACGGGCCCAGCAGCGCGACGAGTTCGCCGGACGGGATGTCGAGGTTCAGGTTGTCGCAGACGACCGTCGCCCCGAATCGCTTGTTGAGGTTGCGGATCTGGATGCTCATGACAGGTTTCCTTGGTTCTCGCTCGCGAGGCGCACTTCGTTGCGGACGCGGCGCTCGACGATGTACTTCAGCGCCATGGTGACGAGCGCGAGGCCGGCCAGCAGGGAGGCCACCGCGAACGCCGCGGCGAACTGGTATTCGTTGTAGAGGATCTCGATGTGCAGCGGCATCGTGTTGGTCTGACCGCGGATGTGGCCGGAGACGACCGACACCGCGCCGAACTCGCCCATCGCGCGGGCGTTGCAGAGGATCACGCCGTACAGCAGCGCCCACTTGACGTTGGGCAGCGTGACGCGCCAGAACATCTGCCAGCCCGAGGCGCCCAGCACGCGCGCGGCCTCCTCCTGCTCCTGGCCCTGCGCCTGCATCAGCGGGATCAGTTCGCGGGCGATGAACGGGAACGTGACGAACACGGTGGCCAGCACGATGCCCGGCACCGCGAACACGATCTTCAGGTCGTGGTCGCGCAGCCACTCGCCGAACCAGCCCTGCAGGCCGAACACGAGCATGTAGATCAGGCCCACGATCACCGGCGACACCGAGAACGGCAGGTCGATCAGCGTGAGCAGCACGTTCTTGCCGCGGAAGTCGAACTTCGCGATGGCCCAGGCGGCGGCCAGGCCGAACACGAGGTTCAGCGGCACCGAGATGGCCGCGGCGATCAGCGTCAGCTTGATGGCGTGCCACGCGTCCGGTTCGACGATGGCCGCGAGGTACACGTCCCAGCCCTTCTTCAGGGCCTCGACGAACACCGCGACGAGCGGCACGAACAGGAACAGCGTCAGGAACACGAGCGCGACGCCGATCAGCGTCCAGCGCACCCAGACGGGTTCGGCGGTGGCGGCGAGCGCCGAGCGGCGCACCTGGCCCGGCGTGGTGACGGGCACGGGGGCGGTGGTGGAATTCGATGCGGTCATGGGATCAGCCTCCCTGGCGCTTGCGCGCCCAGGCCTGGATCAGGTTGATGGCCAGCAGCAACACGAACGACACCACCAGCAGCACGACGGCGATGGCGGTGGCGCCCGCGTAGTCGTACTGCTCGAGCTTCGTGATGATCAGCAGCGGCGTGATCTCGGACACCATCGGCATGTTGCCGGCGATGAAGATCACCGAGCCGTACTCACCGAGGGCGCGGGCGAAGGCCAGCGCGAAGCCGGTCAGCAGCGCGGGCATCATGATCGGGAACAGCACGCGGGTGAAGGTCTGCCAGCGGGACGCGCCGAGCGTGGCCGCGGCCTCCTCGAGTTCCTTCTGCAGGTCTTCCAGCACGGGCTGCAGCGTGCGCACGACGAACGGCAGGCCGATGAAGGTCAGCGCCACGAACACGCCCACGGGCGTGTACGACACCTTGATGCCGAGCGGCGCGAGGAACTGCCCGATCCAGCCGTTGGCGGCGTAGAGCGCGGTGAGCGCGATGCCGGCGACGGCCGTGGGCAGCGCGAACGGCAGGTCGACGAGCGCGTCGATGAAACGCTTGCCGAAGAAGTCGTAGCGCACGAGCACCCAGGCGATGATCAGGCCGAAGAAGCCGTTCATCACGGCGGCGGCGAACGACGCGCCGAAGGTGAGCCGGTACGACGCCATCACGCGGGGCGACGTGACCGTGTCCCAGAACTGCGGCCAGGTGAGCGTGAAGGTCTTCAGGAACGCGGCCGACAGCGGGATCAGCACGATGACGCACAGGTAGAACACCGTGAAGCCGAGCGCCAGGTCGAAGCCCGGGAGCACGCTGTGCCGCTTCAGGAGCGTGCGGGAGAGGAACATGGGAGAGACAAGTCCGCGAGCGGGGATGGATCCCGGGCCGCGGGCGGCCCGGGAGGCGTAGGTCAGCGCTTCTTCGCGGCAGCGATCACCTGGTCGTAGGTGCCGCCGTCGTCGAAGTGGTCCTTCTGGGCCTTGGTCCAGCCGCCGAACACCTCGTCGACCGTGAACAGGTTGATCTTCGGGAACTGCTTCGCGTACTTGGCGAGCACCTTCTCCGAGCGCGGGCGAAGGTTGTGCTGCGCGACGATCTCCTGGCCTTCCTCGGACCACAGGTACTTCAGGTAGGCCTCGGCCTGCTTGCGCGTGCCCTTGCGGTCCACCACCTTGTCGATCACCGACACCGGGTTCTCGGCGAGGATGCTGCTGCTCGGGTACACGACGTCGAAGTCGCCGCCGAACTCGCGCAGGATCAGCGGCACTTCGCTCTCGAACGTGGCGAGCGCGTCGCCGATGTTGCGCTGGGCGAACGTGGTGGTGGCGGCGCGGCCGCCGCCGTCGAACACCGGCACGTTCGCGAAGATCTTCGTGACCGTGTCCTTGGCCTTGGCGGCGTCACCACCGCTCTTCACGATGGAGCCCCAGGCCGCGAGGTAGGTGTAGCGGCCGTTGCCGGTCACCTTGGGGTTCGGGATCACCACCGACACGCCCGGCTTGCCCAGGTCGGCCCATTCCTTGATGCCCTTCGGGTTGCCCTTGCGCACCAGGATCACCGACGTGGACGTGCTGGGCGCGCTGTTGTTCGGCAGGCGCTTGGCCCAGTCGGCCGGCACGAGGTTGCCCTGCGTGTGCAGGAAATCGATGTCGTTGGCCTGGTTCATCGTGATCACGTCGGCCTCGAGGCCGTCGGCCACGCTGCGGGCCTGCTTGCTGGAGCCGCCGTGCGACTGGTTGATCGTGATGTCCTCGCCGGACGTCTTCTTCCAGTAGGCGATGAACACCGGGTTGTAGTTCTTGTAGAACTCGCGCGCCACGTCGTAGCTGACGTTCAGCAGCGTGGGGCCGGCGGCCAGGGCGGTCGGCGCGGCGCCGATCAGCAGCGAGGAGGCGACGGCGGCCAGGACGGCGCGACGGGTGGCGGCAGCAGTTTTCATGGGCAGAGAGGGGACCTGTTGGAAAAACAACAGCGATCGTAAGCGCGGCCGTAACCTACATCAACGACGCGATTTCGAATTGCTTAGTCGAAAAACGAATAAGCACGCGGATGTGGGAAAACCGGCCGAGCGGGAAACACAGGGCCGGCCGGGGATCGACGGGGGCGGCCAGCCGCCCCGCCGGTCACTTCTTCGTGTAGATCTGGTCGAACACGCCGCCGTCGGCGAAGTGCGTCTTCTGGGCCTTGGTCCAGCCGCCGAACACCTCGTCGATGGTGAACAGGTTCACCTTCGGGAAGTTCTTCGCGTACTTGGCGGCGACCTTCTCGTCGATCGGGCGGTAGAAGTTCTTCGCGGCGATCTCCTGGCCCTCGGCGCTGTAGAGGTACTCGAGGTAGGCGTTGGCCACGTCGCGCGTGCCGCGCTTGTCGACGACCTTGTCCACCACCGTCACGGGCGGCTCGGCCAGGATGCTGGTGGGCGGGTAGACGATGTCGAACTTGCCGTCGCCGAATTCCTTGATCGACAGGTGGGCCTCGTTCTCCCAGGCCAGCAGCACGTCGCCGATGCCGCGTTCGGCGAAGGTCACGGTGGAGCCGCGGGCGCCCGAGTCGAGCACCGGCACGTTCTTGAAGAGGTTGGAGACGAATTCCTTGGCCTTCGCGTCGTTGCCGCCCGGCTGGCGCAGCGCGTAGCCGTACGCCGCGAGGTAACCCCAGCGCGCGCCGCCGGAGGTCTTCGGGTTGGCGGTGATCACCGACACGCCCGGCTTGACCAGGTCGCCCCAGTCCTTGATGCCCTTCGGGTTGCCCTTGCGCACCAGGAAGATGTAGGTCGACGTGTACGGCGAGCTGTTGTGCTTCAGGCGCTTCTGCCAGTCGGGCGTGATCAGCTTGGCCTTCTCGGAGATCTCGTCGATGTCGTACGCCAGTGCCAGCGTGGTCACGTCGGCGTCGATGCCGTCGATCACCGAACGGGCCTGCTTGCCGGAGCCGCCGTGCGACTGCTTCACGGTGACGTTGTCGCCGGTCTTGGCCTTCCAGTACTTCGAGAAGGCGGCGTTGTACTCGACGTACAGCTCGCGGGTCGGGTCGTAGGAGACGTTCAGCAGCGAGATGTCCTTGGCCCAGGTGGCGCCGGCGACGAGCGTCAGGGCGGTGGCGGCGATCAGGTGACGCAGGGGGTGGCGCATTTGAATCTTTCTTTCTTCGAGGTTCGGCGGACACGTCGTCCGGATGCTTCGCATGCTAGAAACCGTCAGGAGTTTGGAGAACGAATCAAACGGCCGATGTTTATGCGAAAAGCGAGTTAACCGGGCGTCAGACCGCCCAGCGCAACGCGTGCGCCGCCGTGGTGGGGGGCACCCAGTCCGGCGCAACCTCACCCTCGGGCTGCTGCAGCACGCGGTTGAGGATCTGCTCCTCGTAGGCGGCGAAGGCCTGGTTGCGGTGGCGCGGGCGGGGAAGCTCGATGCGCTGGTCGAGCGCGATCCGGTGGTCCTCGATCAGCACCACCCGGTCGGCCAGGGCCACGGACTCGGCCACGTCGTGGGTCACCAGCAGCGCGGTGAAGCCGTGGCGCTGCCAGAGGCTCTCGATCAGGCGGTGCATCTCGATGCGCGTCAGTGCGTCGAGCGCGCCCAGCGGCTCGTCGAGCAGCAGAAGGCGCGGCGCATGCACCAGCGCGCGCGCGAGCGCCACGCGCTGCCGCTGGCCGCCCGACAGCACGGCGGGCCATTCCTTCGCCCGGTCGGCCAGGCCCACCTGGGCCAGCGCCTCGGCGGCGCGTTCGCGGCCCTCGGCGCCGGGCAGGCCCAGCGCCACGTTGTCGAGCACGCGCTTCCAGGGCAGCAGCCGCGCGTCCTGGAACATGATGCGGATGTCCTGGCGGTGCTGCTGCGCATCGTCGCCGTCGAGCGTGATGGTCCCCGCGGTGGCCGTCTCGAGCCCCGCGAGCAGTCGCAGCAGCGTGCTCTTGCCGCAGCCGCTGCGGCCCACGATCGAGACGAACTCGCCGGGTTCGATGCGCAGGTCCACGTTCTGCAGCACGTCGCGGTCGCCGTAGCGCTTGACGATGCCACGGGCGTTCACGGCCGCGCCGTGCGGCCGGCTCGCGGCCGGCGCACGCGCGACGGGTTCGCTGCGGCCCTGCACCGGGGCGTAGGCGGCGATCGTGCCGCCCTGGATCTGGAGGTCTTGCTGGTTCATTGGATGCCTTCGTGCTCCGCACTGCGGCGCGAGCTTGCTTGGGGCGGCCCGGCGCTGCGCTCGGGTCGGTCAGATCAGGTCTTGGGTTGCGGCTGGTAGCCCGGGTGCCAGCGCAGCCACCAGCGCTCCAGGCCCTTCGCGGCCACGTCGGCGAGCTTGCCCAGCAGCGCGTACAGCAGGATGCCCACCAGCACGACGTCGGTCTGCAGGAACTCGCGCGCGTTCATCGTCATGTACCCGATGCCGGCCTGCGCCGAGATCGTCTCGGCGACGATCAGCAGCACCCACATCAGCCCGAGCGAGAAGCGCACGCCCACGAGGATGGACGCCATCGCCCCGGGCAGGATCACCTGCCGGTACAGCGGCCAGCCCGAGAGGCCGTAGCTGCGCGCCATCTCGATCAGCCCCTTGTCCACCGAGCGGATGCCGTGGAAGGTGTTGAGGTAGACGGGGAAGAACACGCCCAGCGCCACGAGGAACAGCTTGGCCGTCTCGTCGATGCCGAACCACAGGATCACGAGCGGGATCAGCGCGAGCGACGGAACGTTCCGGATCATCTGCAGCGTGGAGTCGAGCAGCGTCTCGGCCGAGCGGAACGTGCCGGTCAGCAGGCCCAGCGCGAGCCCCAGGCCGCCGCCGATCGCGAAGCCCACGAAGGCCCGCCAGGTGCTGGTGGCCACGTGCGTCCAGATCTCCCCCGACACGGTGAGGGACCAGAACGCCTTCACCACCGCCCACGGCTCGGGCAGCACCCGCGTGGACAGCCAGCCGGCCTGGGAGGACACCTGCCAGGCCACCAGCACGAAGACGGGGAAGACCCATGGCAGCGAGGCCTGGATCCAGGGGCGGGAGAGGAAACGTTCGGTCGTCATCGCGGGTCCGTCCTCAGCTCTGCGACACCTTGGGCACGTACGTGTTGGCGACGATCTCGCCGAACGGCCCGGTGAGCGCCTGCGCGGACAGCTTCTCGCGCACGTTCAGCGGCAGCAGCGGGAAGACGAGTTCGGCGAAGCGGTGCGCCTCCTCCAGGTGCGGGTAGCCCGACAGGATGAAGTACTCGAGGCCCAGGTCGGCGTATTCCTTGATGCGGTCGGCCACCTGCTGCGGGTTGCCCACGAGCGCCGTGCCGGCGCCCCCGCGCACGAGGCCCACGCCGGCCCACAGGTTCGGCGACACCTCGAGCCCCTCGCGGATGTTGTCCTTGTTGAACTTGCCCTTGTTCAGCTCGGCCATGCGGCGCTGCCCCACCGAATCCATCTGCGCGAACTTCTTCTGCGCGGCGGCGATGGTGGCCTCGTCGAGGTGCGACACCAGCTCGCCCGCCGCGCGCCAGGCTTCGTCCTCCGTCTCGCGCACGATCACGTGCAGGCGGATGCCGAACTCGAGCGTGCGGCCGTGCTTGGCGGCGCGGGCACGGATGTCCGCCACCTTCGCGGCCACGGCGTCGGGCGCCTCGCCCCAGGTCAGGTACGTGTCGAGCTGCTCGGCGGCGAGGTCGTGCGCCTCCTCCGACGAACCCCCGAAGAAGATCGGCGGGTACGGCTTGTTGACCGGCGGGTACAACACCTTGCTGTTCTTCACCTGCAGGTGCTTGCCCTCGTACGTGAACGGCTCGGCATCGTGGCTCTTCGCGAGCACCTCGCGCCAGATGGTGAGGAAGTCGCGCGACAGCTGGTAGCGCTCCGAGTGCGGCAGGAACAGCCCGTCGCCCTCGAGTTCCTCCGCATCGCCCCCCGTCACCAGGTTCACGAGCAGCCGGCCGTTCGACATGCGGTCGAAGGTGGCGGCCATGCGCGCCGACTGCGACGGCTGCACGAGCCCCGGCCGCAGCGCCACGAGGAACTTGAGGTTGCGCGTGGCCTCGATCAGCGCCGAGGCGACGATCCACGAGTCCTCGCACGACCGCCCGGTGGGCAGCAGCACGCCTTCGTAGCCGAGGCTGTCGGCGGCGATGGCCACCTGCTTGAAATAGTCGAGCGTGGCCACGCGGGCGCCCTTGCTGGTGCCGAGGTAGCGCGAATCGCCGTGGGTGGGGATGAACCAGAGGATCTTCATGGGAGGGACCTGGAGGAGGAATGGGGGGAGTCAGCGGGAGGCGACCGTGGGCACGGGCCGCCCCGGCTGCCACACGATGTCGGACACGTTCACGGGTTTGGGGATGAGGCCGAGGCGCACGAACGTGTCGGCCACGCGCTGCTGGTCGGCGATGATCCTGGGACCCAGCGGCCCCACGGGCGACGGCGGCCGGCGCGACACGAACAGGTGCACCGTCGCGAGGTTCAGGCCGCTGAAGTCGGAGATCAGCTGCGCGGCTTCCTTGCGGTTGGCCTGCACGTAGGCATCGGCCTCGGTCAGCGCGTCGAACAGCACCTTGAGCGCCTGCGGGTGCTGCTCCACGAAGGGCCGCGACGCGAGGTAGAACGAGTTGTTGCCCGACAGGCCGACGCCGTTGGCGAGCACCCGCGGCTTGATCGACAGTTCGGTGGCCGCGTAGAACGGGTCCCAGATGGCCCACGCGTCCACGGCGCCCTTCTCGAACGCGGCGCGGGCGTCGGCCGGTGGCAGGTAGATGGGCGTGATGTCGGCCCACTTCAGGTTCGCACGGTCCAGCGCACGCAGGATCAGGAAGTGCGCGCTCGAGCCCTTCTGGAAGGCCACGCGCTTGCCCTTGAGGTCGGCGAGCGTCCTGAGCTTCGAGTCGGCCGGCACGAGGACGGCCGAGCTGAGCGGCTTCGAGGGTTCGGCGCCCACGTACAGCAGGTCCTTGCCCGCGCTCTGCGCGAACACCGGCGGCGAGTCGCCCGTGAGGCCGAACTCCAGCGCCCCCACCGACAGCGCTTCCAGCAGCTGCGGGCCGGCCGGGAACTCGAGCCACTGCACCTTCGTGTTCGGCAGGCGCTGCTCCAGCAGGCGCTGCTGCTTGACGATCACGAGGTTCGCCGCGGCCTTCTGGAAACCGATGCGCAGCACCGGCAGCTCGGGCGCGGCGGCCACGGTCAGGCCGGCCGGCAGCACCGCGGCGAAGGCGGCGAGCGCCGCGACGAAGAGGCGCCGGGCGTTCATGCGCGCTTCGCGCCGGGCAGCGCCTCGGCGATGCGGATGGGCTTCGGGATCAGCTTCAGCTCGTGGAAGGCGTCGGCGATCTTCTGCTGCTCGACGGCCACCTGGTTCGTGATGGGCTGGATGCCGTAGGCGAACCGCTGGGCCGCCACCTCGGCGATCGATTCGTCGAGGCCGATCTGGGGGCCGAGGAACTTCGCCACGTCCTTCGCGTTGCCCTCGGCCCACTTGTCGAGCTTCGCGAGTTCGTCGACGATGGCCTGGATCACCTGCGGCTGTTTGTCGGCGTAGCCGCGCGAGGCGAGGTAGAACTGGTGGTTGGCCACGAGCCCCGTGCCGTCGGCGAGGATGCGCGCGCCCAGCTGCTTCTCGGCCGCCGCGAAGAACGGGTCCCAGATCACCCAGGCGTCCACCGCGCCCTTCTCGAACGCGGCGCGGGCGTCGGCCGGGGCCAGGTACACGACCTGCACGTCCTTGTACGCCACACCCGCCTTCTCGAGCGCGCGCACCAGCAGGTAGTGCACGTTCGAGCCCTTGTTCAGCGCGACCTTCTTCCCCTTGAGTTCGGCCACCGTCTTCAGCGGCGAACCCTTCGGCACGAGGATGGCCTCGGCCTTCGGCGCGGGCGGCTGGTTGGCCACGTAGACGAGGTCGGCGCCGGCGGCCTGCGCGAAGATCGGCGGGGCCTCGCCCACGGTGCCGAAGTCGATCGAACCCACGTTGAGGCCTTCGAGCAGCACCGGTCCGGCCGGGAACTCCGTCCACTTCACCTCGATGCCCTGGGGCGCGAGGCGCTTCTCCAGGTCGCCGCGCGCCTTCAGCAGCGTCAGCGTTCCGTACTTCTGGTAGCCGATGCGCAGCTGGCCCTTGGCCTGGGCCTGTGCCAGCGGCGCGAGGCCGAACCAGGCGGCGGCGGTGGCCAGCACCGCTTGTCGACGGGTAGTGTTCATGGACGGGTCTCCCTGATGCGTGTTGTTGAAGTCGTGACAGTACGCAGCGCCCGGCCTGCAGGAAACGAAGCAAAACGCCTTTGCTTCCGCAGATTCCGACGAAGGCCGGGCGTGTTCATGCGTTTCGCGTTCGATCGCTCAGCGCGGCGCCGTCCACGCGGCATCGCGCACGACGATGGCCTTCGGGATCAGCTTCAGCTCGAAGAAGGTGTCGGCGATCTGCTGCTGTTGGGCGATCACCGTGTCCGTCACCGGCTTCACGTCGAACTCGTAGCGGCGCAGGCTCAGCTCGACCACGTCGACCGGCAGCCCCTGCAGCGGCGCGATGATCTCGGCGGCCTGCTTCAGGTTCGCCTTGAGCCAGCGCCCCTGCGCCACGGCGTCGTCGAACAGCGCCTGGATCACCTTCGGGTTCTTTCCCACGTACTCGCGCTCGCCCAGGTAGTACTGGTAGTTGTTGACGAGGGCCGTGCCGTCGGCGAGCACGCGCGCGCCGGTCGCCTTCTCGGCGGCGGCCTGGAACGGGTCCCAGATCACCCAGGCGTCCACCGCCTTGCTCTCGAATGCCGCGCGCGCATCGGCCGGCGGCAGGTACACGGCCTGCACGTCGGAGAACTTCAGGCCGTTCTTCTCGAGCAGCTTCACGAGCAGGTAGTGCACGTTCGAGCCATTGTTGAGCGCCACCTTCTTCCCCTTCAGCTCGGCCACCGACTTCACCGGCGAGTCCTTCGACACGAGGATGGCCTCGGCCGTGGGCGCCGCCGGGTCGTGCCCGATGTACGCGAACTTCGCGCCCGCGGCCTGCCCGAAGATCGGCGGCGCCTCGCCCACGTAGCCCACGTCCACCGCACCCACGTTCAGGCCTTCGAGCAGCTGCGGACCGGCCGGGAACTCGACCCATTTCACGCCCACGCCCAGCGGCTGCAGCCGCTTCTCGAGCGTGCCCTGCGCCTTCTGCAGCACGAAGAGGCTCGCGGACTTCTGGTAGCCGATGCGCAGCGTGTTCGCCTGCGCGAACGCGGCGCCCGAGGCGGCGAGGGACAGTGCGAGCCCGATCAGGCCGCGGCGGGAAAGGAGGGAATGCGTCATGGGTCCTCGAAAGGTGATGGCTGGGGATCAGACGTGTCGGGGGATCGACAACGCGTGGCACAGTACGCAGCACGGCTTCATCGGCCAACGAATCGTTTCGGGTTTGCATTCAGGAAAAACGCATGGACACCACCCCTTCGGACGTCGTCGGCTTCTGGCGCGACGCCGGCCCCACCCGCTGGTTCCGGAAGGACGACACCTTCGACACCGCGTTCCGCCAGCGCTTCGAGGCCGCGCACGAGGCGGCCGCCGCGGGCTCGCTGGCATCGTGGGCGGACACCGCCGACGGCGCGCTCGCGCTGGTGATCCTGCTCGACCAGTTCCCGCGCAACGCCTTCCGTGACACCCCGCGCATGTTCGCCACCGACGACCAGGGCCTGGCCGTCGCCGACGCGGCGATCCGCGCGGGCTTCGACCTCGCGGTCGACCCGCCGCTGCGCCCGTTCTTCTACATGCCGTTCATGCACTCGGAGCGGCTCGCCGACCAGCAGCGATGCGTCACGCTCGCCACGCCGCTCGGCGGGGCCACGCTGCAGTTCGCGCGCATCCACCTCGAGGCCATCGAACGCTTCGGGCGGTTCCCGCACCGCAACGCGCTGCTCGGGCGCACCACGACGCCCGAAGAGCAGGCCTACCTCGACGCGGGCGGCTTCAAGGGCTGACCCACCGCGCGTGCACCGCACGCGCCGCCCCGTCCAGCACGAAGCCCAGGCACCCGACGGTCAGGATCCCGGCCGTGAGTTCGTCGTAGGCGAGCCGGTCCCGGGTGTCGAGGATGAAGTAGCCGAGGCCGGCCGACACCCCCAGCATCTCGGCCGGCACCAGCACGATCCACGCGATGCCCACCGCGAGGCGGAAGCCGGTGAGCACGTGCGCCACGATGCCCGGCAGCACGATGCGCGTGACCACCTCCCAGCGCGTGGCCGACAGGCTCTCGGCCAGCCGCAGCCAATGGGGATCGAGCGCGGCCACCCCCGCGGCCGTGTTGATCACGACGGGCCACACCGCCGCGAAGGCGAGCAGGAACACCACCGGCGCGTCGCCCACGCCCAGCACCATCACGGCGAGCGGCATCAGCGACAGCGGCGAGATCATGCGCAGGAACTGGAACAGCGTGCCGGTGGCCAGCGCCGCGCGGCGCGACAGGCCGACCAGCACGCCCACGGGCACGCCGAGCCCGAGCGCGATCACGAGCGCCTGCGCGATACGCCACAGGCTCACGCGCGCGTGCGGCCACAGCTCGCCGTCCGACCACAACCGCGCGAACGCGCGCAGCCCGGCGTCCGGCGAAAACGCCTCGCGGATCGCGTCGACATCGGACACCGCCCTCGCCCCGAGCGCCCAGAGCGCGAGCGCCGCGGCGAACCCGAGCAGCGGCCAACCCACGCGACCGGCCAGCGCCCTCACGGCGCCAGCACTTCCTGCCGCGCGAAGTCGGCCGGCAAGCCGAACGCGGGCAGGCCACCCACCTTCGCGAGCGCCTTGCGGACGAAACGGTCGTCGACGAGGTCGCGCGCGGCGAAGGCCGGGTCCAGCTTCTGCAGGAAGGCACTGTCGCCGTCGATGCGGGTCTCGCGCAGCGAACGCACCAGCTGCTCGGTGTACGACGGGTACGGGTACGGCTGGAAGTCGATGCGCCGCTGGTTCCACGCGCGGTGCTTCACGATGGGGTCGTAGCTCGCGTAGTCGGACGCGGCCAGCACCTTCGCGAGCACCGGCAACGCGTGCGGCGTGTACTTGTGCTCGTCGGCGTTCGACAACAGCTTCGCGCTGTCGAGCTGGTTGCTCCGGGTCCACAACTGGGCGTTCACGAGCGCCTGCGTCACGCGCTGCGCCCACTCGGGCCGCTCGGCGATGTCGCGTTCGGCCAGCGTCGCGACGCAGCACGCATGGTTCTTCCACACGTCCCCCACGAAGCGCAGCACCTTGCCGATCTTCATGTTCTCGGCCGCCGCGTTGAACGGTTCGGCCACGATGTACCCCGCCACCGACTTCGCGGCGAGCGCCGACACCATCTCGGCCGGCGCCAGCACCACGAGGTTCACCTCGTTCGGCTTGAGCGCCGCGTTGCGCGGCTGGCTGACGGGCACGAGGCCCTCGGCACGCAGCAGCTGCTGCAGCACCACGTTGTGGATCGAGTACCAGAACGGGATCGCGACGGTCTTGCCGCCGAGGTCCGGGACCTTGTCGATCTCGTTGGCCACCGTGAGCGCCGAACCGTTGACGTGGTTCCACGCCACCACCTTCGCCGGGAATTTCGCGCCGTAGCGCACCCACAGCGTGGCCGGCGACAGCAGGTGCACCACGTTCACCTGCCCCGCGATGAACGCCTCCACCACCTGCGCCCACGAGCGGAACATGCGCGGCGCCTCGGTGCGCAGGCCCTCGGCCTCGAACAGCTTGCGGCCGTGGGCTACCAGCAGCGGCGTGGCGTCGGTGATCGGCAGGTAGCCGATGCGCACGGGCACGTCGTCGCCCTTGAAGGCCTGGGCACGGGCGTCACCGGCGGCGAGCAGGCTCGACGCGCCACCCGTGGCGGCCAGCGCGGACAGGCGCAACATGTCGCGGCGCGTGAGGCCGCAGTCGCACGACGAGGTCGCGCAGAGGTGTTGGAAGCGGGAAACCATGGTGGGCGGGTCAGGAAGAAAGGGAGGGATCGCGCAGCGCCTGGAGGATCTCCAGGCGCAACGCGGCGACACGGTCGGGGTCGGCGGTGCGCGGGCGGTCGATGTCGACGTTCCAGGTGCGCTGGACGGCGCCGGGCCGGCCGCCCATCAGCACGATGCGGTCGGCCACGAGGATGGCCTCGTCGAGGTCGTGCGTGACGAGCAGGGCCGCGGTGTCCCAGCGGCGCACGACGTCGACGAGCAGCGCCTGCATGCCGGCGCGCGTCACGGCATCGAGCGCGGAGAAAGGCTCGTCGGCCAGCAGCAGCCGCGGCTGCCGCGCCAGGGCGCGGGCGAGCGCCACGCGCTGGGCCATGCCGCCCGACAGCTGCGACGGGGACAACCCGCCCTCGCCCGCCAGGCCCACGGCCTCGAGCGCCGCGGCGATGCGCGACCGCCGCTCGGCCCGGTCGAGCTTCGGCTGGTGCTTGAAATCGAGGCCGAAGCCCACGTTGGCCTCGACCGACAGCCACGGCAGCAACGCCGCCTGCTGGAACACGAGTGCCGCGCGCGGGTGCGGCGCGGCCAAGCGCTGGCCGAGGAACTCGACCTCGCCCTCCGACGGCGGCGACAGCCCGGCCAGCAGCCGCAGCAGGCTCGACTTGCCGCAGCCGCTCGCCCCGAGCAGCGCGACGATCTCGCCGTGGAAGACGTCGATGGACACGCCCGAGAACACGGGTGCCGCCGCGCGGTAGCGCAGCCCGAGCCCTCGCCCCTGCAGCGCGAGCGACGCGCTCATCCGGCGACCGCCACGGCGTGCTTGAGCAGTTCGGCCTCGAGTTGCGACACGCTGGGGGTCACGATGGGCACGAACGCGGCCTCGCGCCAGCGCCTCGCGAAGCCCGCGGTGCGGTCGAGCAGGTACGCCCGGCCGCCGCCCGTCTGCAGCTCCAGCTGCACCGCGTCCTGCACGACCTCGGACAGCGTCAGGCGCAGGCGGAACAGCGGCACCGGTTGTTCGACGAACCGCCCGTCCCGCACGCCGGCCAGCAGCCGCGACGTGGTGTCGTCGAGCCGCTGCTGCACCTCGGTGAGCCGCGGGCGGAGCGCATGGCGGGTGTCTGCGGCCGCCTGTCGGGCCGCGGCGAGCGACGACCGCGCGAGCCCGATCGACAGGCCGCACTGCAGGCCGAGGAACGCGGGCCGCACGCGGCGCAGGAACCCCGGGCCGTCGGCGGCGAGCAGGTCGCCCTCGTCGATGTCGACCGCGTCGAGGCGCACCGCCGCCGTGTGGCTGCTGCGCAGGCCCAGCAGGTCGAGGTCCGGCGACCGGGCGAGGCCCCGACGCTCGTGGTCGAGCGCCACGATGGCGGGCGGCGCGTTCTCGCGCGCGACGGCCGCGGCCACCACGAAGCCCGACGGCCGCAGGTTCGTCACCCACGGCATCTGGCCCTGCAGCCGCCAGCCGCCGGCGCGTTTCACCGCGTCGATCTGCAGCGACTCGACGCCGGACAGGAACTTCATCGCGTTCGACAGCGCGGTGGCCCCCGCCACGCGGCCGTCGAGCAGCCGCGCGAGCCAGCGTTCGCGCAGCGCGGTGTTCGGGCTCTGCAGCAGGTACTCGATGAAGGTGCGGTGGCCCCAGAACACGAAGGCCGCGGTGAGCGAGTGTTCGGCCACGCGGGCGAGCGACTCGATGGCGTCGCCGGTGTCGCCGCCCGCGCCGCCATCGCCCGCCGGCACACCGACGCGGAACACGTCGGCCGCGGCCAGCGCGGGCAGCACCCAGGCCGGGTCGGCCCGGCCTTCGTCCAGGCCGTCGGCGTGCTCGCGCAACCAGGCGCCCAGGGGCTCGCTCATGCCGTCAGCACCCCGGGCCGGAACGCCTGCAGCTGCGGGTTCACGGGCGACTGCGCCAGGTTGTTCGCGAAGTTGCAGAGCGTGGCGAGGCTGATCCCGAGCACCACCTCCAGCGCCTGCGCGTCGTCGAAGCCGGCATCGCGGAACGTCCGCAAGGCCGCGTCGTCGACGGCGCCCCGGGTGGCGATCACCGCTTCGGCGAACGCCCGCACCGCATCGAGCCGCGCCTCGCCGGTGTTGCCGCCGTACTGCAGCGACACCACCGCGGCCGCCGGCAGGCCGGCCTTCTTCAGCGCGATGGCCGTGTGCCCCGCCACGCAGAACTCGCAGCCGTGGATGCGCGCGGCGGTGATCTGCACCACCTCGCGTTCGGCGAGCGTGAGCGACACCTTCGCGTTGATGCCGGAGACCGTCAGGTAGGTCTCCAGCGCGGCCGGCGCGTTCGCGAGGATGCCGATCAGGTTCGGCAGGTAGCCGTTGTTCGCGATCGCGCGTTCGACGAAGGCACGGCTGTCGGCCGGGGCCGATTCGAGGGTGTGGAGGGTCAGGCGGGTCATGGGCGGATTCTGCGAAGCGGCTCGCGGACGGTCTATGCGCGGGGGTCTCGGATTTGCGCCGCCGCGTCTCAATGGCTCGGAACGTCGGAGCGTCGCCCGCGCTGGTACGCGCCGGGCTGTTCGCCGATCACCCGCTTGAAGGCCCGCGCGAACGCGGCGTACGACTGGTAGCCCACGTGTTCGGCGGTGCGCGCCACGCTGTCGCCCCGCTCCAGCCGTTGCGCCGCCACCTGCATGCGCAACGCGAGCAGGAACTGCGCGGGGGCCTGGCCGCTCGCGTCCGAGAACGCGCGGAAGAAACTCGCGCGCGACATGTGCACCACCCGCGCCATCTCGTCGGCCGTCCACGCGCGGCCCGGTTCGGCCATCAGCCGCTCGAGCAGCGGCGCGAACGCCGCGTGCCGGGCCAGCGACCACAGGCCGCCGGACACGGCCTCGCGGGCGACATGGCGCATCACGTAGAAGAACATCAGGTCGGCCAGGCGTTCGATGGCGGGCGACGGCGTGTCCACGTCGGCCGGCGCCTCGGCGAGCATCAGCTCGAAGAGCGGCGCGACGGGTTTCAACGCGGGGTCGTCGGCGCGCAACACCACGTGGTCGGGGAACGAAGCCATCATGCGGTCGGTGAACGCGCCGCGGAACTGGAAGAAGCCGCAGGCGAGCGAGGTGCCGCCGGCCCGCGCGGCGGACAGTGGCGCCATCGGCGAGGTGCGCGATCGCTCGAGCGGATCGGCGCTCGCGGAGAGGTGGTGCGGCACGTCGCGCAAGAGGAAGACGCCGTCGCGCGGACCGAGCGCGATGGGCGCCCGCCCGGCGAGGTGCAGGTGGCATTCCCCGTCGAACACGAGGTGGAAGCTCGCGAGCGAACGGCCCGCGGTGGACGCCTCCCATCGCCCGCAGTACTGCCCCACGTGGAACACGGTCGTCTGCCACTCCAGCCCGTCGACGAGCCAGTGCACCAGGCGGTCGGGGCCGCTGTTCGGGGTGGGCGGCACGGTCAGAACGCGTGCGCGGCCTGCAACGCCTGGCGCACCCGCGACGTGAACGCGGGGGCCGCGTCATCGTCGCGGCGGCGCGGGCGGTCGAGCGTCACCGGCACCTCGGCCTGCACCGTGCCGGGGTCGGACTGCAGCACCAGCACGCGGTCGCTCAGGTACACGGCCTCGTCGATGTCGTGCGTGACCATCAGCAGCGTGATGCCGTGGGCGCGGGCGACCCGCAGCAGCAGGTCCTGCAGCTTCATGCGGGTGAAGGCGTCCACGGCCGAGAACGGCTCGTCGAGCAACAGCACGCGCGGCTGCGTGAAGAGGCCGCGGGCGATGGCCACGCGCTGCGCCTGCCCGCCCGAGAGCTGCTTCGGCAACGCCTTGCCGAGTCCGGCGAGGCCCACCTCGTCGAGCAGGTCGGCCACGCGGTCGTCCGCCTGGCCGACGTCGCCCAGGTCGAACGCGATGTTCTGCGCGACGGTGAGCCACGGGAACAGCCGCGGCTCCTGGAAGATGAAACGCACGTCGCGCGTGAGGCCCGAGAGCCGCCGGCCGTCGAGGCGCACGTCGCCGTCGTGCTCGGTCTCGAGGCCCGCGACGATGCGCAGCAGCGTGCTCTTGCCGCAGCCGCTCGCGCCCACGAGGGTCACCACCTCGCCCTCGTGGACCTGCAGGTGCACGTTCTGGAGGATCAGGCGGTCGCCGAAGGCCTTGCGGTGGAGGTGGACGTCGAGCAGGGGAGTCGTCATGGGCGGTTGTCGAAGGTGTCTCGCCACGCCAGCAAACGGCGTTCGAGCCGCTGCATCAACGTGTCGGTGAACTTGCCGAGCAGCGCCAGCAGCACGATGGCCGCGAGCACGATGTCGGCGCGGGCGGTCTCGCGACCGTCGGTGAGCAGGTAGCCGAGCCCCTGCGTGGCGGCGATGAGTTCGGCCGCCACCATGAACATCCACGCGAGGCTCAGGCCGTTGCGCAGCCCCGTGAGCACCGAGGGCAAGGCCGCCGGCAGCAACACGCGCCGCACGAGCGACAGCGGCGACAGGCCGCCCATGCGCGCCACCTCGACGAGCTTGCGGTCCACGTCGCGGATGCCGGCGGCCACGCCCATGTAGACGGGAAAGAACGCACCGATCGCGATCAGGACCACTTTCGGCGCCTCGTCGATGCCCAGCCACAGCAGCAGCAACGGCACCCAAGCGAGCGACGGGATGGCACGCAGCGCCTGGAACGTGGGATCGAGCAGCCACTCGGCGCGGCGGCTCAGCCCCACGAGCGCGCCGATCGCGACGGCCAGCCCGCCGCCGATGGCGAAGCCCGCCAGCACCCGCAGGCTGCTCGCCGCCACATGGCCGGCGAGCCCCTGCCGCGCGAGCTGCCACAGCGTCTCGAGCACCTCGCTCGGCGGCGGCAGCAGGTTCGGCGCCACCCAGCCGAGGCGGCCCGAGAGTTCGAGCAGCGCGACGGCGAGCAGCGGCACCACCGCGCCGAGCCAGCGCGACGGGCCGGCCGGCCGCGGAGGCGCCGCCGGGGCCGGCACGCGGCGCGCCGGCAGCACGAGATCGGGATCGGCCGCCACCGCGGATCAGGCCTTGCCGATCAGTCCGCGCGCGAACTGCGTGTCGACGAGGTCGGTCACCACCTTGTTCAGGTCGGTGCCGGGCTTGACCAGCGCTTCGTCGACCAGGATCGGCGACGCGGCCTGCAGGGCCTTCACGTGTTCGCTGCCCGGCTGCGGGTTGCTGAGGTCGGTGCGCAGCTTGATCTGCAGCAGCGCCACCTCGAGCGAGACCTTGGCCTCGTCCGACAGGATGCGGGCGGCTTCCGCCGGGTTCGCGACGATCCACTTGCGCGCGCGTTCGTACGACGCGATCACCCGCTTGACGGCCTCGGGCTGGCGCGCGAGGAAGTCCTCCCGCACGTTCAGGAAGCCGTACGTGTTGAAGGCGACGTTCCGGTAGATGAGCTTCGAGCCGTTCGTCAGCTCGCTCGCGGCCATCATCGGGTCGAGGCCGGCCCAGGCGTCGACGCGCCCCTGTTCCAGCGCGGCCCGGCCATCGGCGTGCTGCAGCGGCACGTGTTCGATGTCCTGGCGGCGCAGCCCCACGGTGTGCAGCGAGCGCAACAGGAAGAGGTACGGGTCGGTGCCCTTCGTCGCGGCGACCTTCTTGCCCTTCAGGTCGGCCAGCGTGCGGATGTTCGAATCCTTGCGCACCACGAGCGCGGTCCACTCCGGACGCGAGAAGATGTACGGCGCCTTGATGGGCGTGCCGTTCGCCTTCGACAGCAGCGCGGCGAGGCCCGCCGACGAACCGATGTCGATGCTGTTGCTGTTCAGGTACTCGAGCGCGCGGTTGCTCCCGGCGCTCAGCACCCACTTCACCGACGTGCCGTCCTTGCCGAAGTCCTCCTCCAGCCAGCCGAACTTGCGGATCACGAGGCTCGACGGCGAGTAGTACGCGTAGTCGAGGCGAAGCTCCTTCAGCGGTTCGGCGGCGCGCAGCAGCGTGGGCGCGGCGAGGGTGGCGGCGGAGCCGGCGGCGGCTTGCAGCAGGGTGCGGCGTTTCATCTTGGAATTCCCCGGGGAGTCTTGGTTGTGGTGATCAGGAGTAGGCGGTGGGTTCGGGCAGTTCGCCCAGCAGCGCATGCCGACCGAGGGCGCGCAGCTTGTAGTCGACCGGGTCGTGCAGCGTGTGCACGCGGGCGTTGCGCCAGAAGCGGTCGAGGCCCAGCCGCGTGGACGTCGACCGTGCGCCCGTGAGCTCGAACAGCTGCGAGCCGACCTCGACGGCGGCGCGGTGCGCGAGCACCTTCGCCTCGGCCACGGCCAGCGCCACCTCGCCGCGTTCGGTGGCCGACAGCGCGGCGCCGCGGCGGAAGGCATGGTCCAGGCGCTGCGCCGCGTCATCGGCCAGCGCGACGGCCGGCCGAACCTTGAGCCACAGGTCGCCGTAGCGGTGCTGCACGAACGGGTCGTCCGCGGCGCGGGCCACGCCCGAGGCGAACCACGGGCGGGATTGCTCCACCGTGTAGCGGCGGGCCTCGTCGAACGCGCCCCGGGCGATGCCGGCGTAGAGGTTCACGAGGATCAACTGCGCGAGCTGCGAGCGCAGCGTGGCCTGGGGCGTGGGCACGGTGCCCGGCGCCTGCAGCACTTCGGCGTCGGCCAGCGCCACCTGGGTGAACGTGACGGTGCCGCTGTCGGTCTGGCGCTGGCCGAAGGCGTCCCAGTCCCCCTGCACGGCGACGCCGTCCCTGCGGGTGGGCACGACACCCACGACCAGCGCCTCCCGGGCGGGCAGCCAGGCGGACACCACGAGCTGGTCCGACCCCAGCGAACCCGACGCGAACCCCTTGACGCCGTCGAGGCGGTAGCCACCGTCGACCTCCGTCGCCACGAGGCGCTTGTCGAGCGGGTTCAGGGCGTTGCCCCAGAACCAGCCGTGGTCGATGGTGCCGCGCAGGTAGCGGGCGTGGTGTTCCCGCGTGCCGTAGAGCTGGACGCTGGCGAGCTGCAGGTGGTGGAAGCCGTAGACGTGGGCCAGCGCGCTGTCGACCTCGGCGAGGCGTCGCAGCGTGCGGTAGAACGTGGGCCAGTCGGCGCCCTGCCCGCCGTGGGCGGACGGGATGGTCAGCGTCAGCAGCCCGCTGTCCCGGATCCACTGCCGCTCCTCCGCGGCATGGCCGCCGGCCTGGTCGCGGGCCACGGCCGTCGTCGCGAGGCGGGTGGCCAGCCGGTCGGCCACGGCTTCGGCCGAGGCGGCGTGCGGTTTCAGGGGGATCACGAGGCTCATGGCGGGCGGAGGCGTCCGGTGCGCCTCGGCGAGGCGCCAGGAGCGCAGTGTTTCAGCCCGGGCCGCCCGTGGAAACGAAGCAAAACGCCTGTCGGTCCTCGGGGAACGCAGATGACACCGCCGGTCGTCCGTCCCCGCCCGCCCATCGCCCCTTTCGCGACGCGTGGGCGAATTTGTCCTATAAATCGGAGGTCAGACCAGGGAGTGTCACGGAGATGACCAACGACGACATCATCGACATCGCGGCGGGCCTGCCCATCGACCCTGCCGACGACTCACCCGACTGCCAGGTGTGGCGGCTGCTGTGCGCGCAGACGCTCGTGGAGCTCGACGCCGGGCTCGCGGGCATCCGCGCCGACGACATCGCCGCCGAACTGGCCGCCACCACGGGCTACCGCGAACTCGACGCCGACGCGGCCGCATACCTGTGGCTGGCGCGCACGCAGGGCGTGTCGCAGCTGATCGACGGGGCCTGAGGTTCGCCGCCGGACGTGATGCGCCGGGCCCTCGCCCGGCTGAACGCGGGTGTCCGTCTTCAGAGCCAGCCGGCCTGCTGCACCCCGCCCACGACGGCCTTCGTCAACGAATCGAGTTGCCAGCCCAGGTCGTTGGAGTCGCGCGCGCTGGCCTTGCCGGTCCACAGCAGCCGACCGCTTCCCACGTCGCTCAGGCTGGCGTTGGCCACGTAGCCCTGGCTCATGCGGTACCCACTGCCGCCGATGGGCACGCCCACCCCGATGCCGCCGTAGCCCCGGCCACCGAAGCCGCCGCCCATGCCGATGCCCACCGACACGCCGGAGCTGCTGCCGTAGCGCGGCACGTCCGGCGTGACCTTCGTGTTGAAGATGGCGCGCGCCTTCACGGCCCGCGCCTCGTCGGACAGCCGCCCTGGCGTGCCATCGAGGTTGTTCGGCAGCAGCGCGGTGTTGGCGCCCAGGGTGCGCAGCTCCGCGGCCACCTTGTCCTGGCACATCTGCTTGACGACCTGCTCGTCGGCCTCGCAGACGACCAGCACGGTGCTGCCGCGCAGCGATTCGGGCGCGGACGCCGGATCCTTCCACTGGGCGTCCAGCGGGGCGATGCCGCAGCCGGCCAGGGCGGCGGACAGGAGGGTGACGGCGACGAGGGGGCGATGGGTCATGGTGCTTCTCCGGGAGGCGGCTTTGCCGCCCACATGCTGTTGTAACGCGTTCGGCGCTTTCCGGTCGACTCCGGCATGCAGATTCGGTTCCGGTCCGCCGCAGGGACGGGTTGCCGTCCGACATCCCCACGCCGGCGCGCTGAAGAAATCCCTCAATCTCCGCCCGGTTCGGTCGACATCAGGGTAATTCCCTAGACAGCGGCCGCCGCACCGCTCGCCTCCATGACCTCCCTTCTCTCCTTCGTCCGCGGCAACGGCGCGTCCCTGAGCCGACGTTTCGCCTTCAGTTTCGCGGCCATCCTGGCTCTGCTCGTGCTGATCGCAGCCGTCAGCCAGGCCTTGCTGAGCAGCTCGGCGGATCGCCTGACCCGCATCGTCGGCGTCAACAACCACCAGATGGCCCTCGCCAACACGATCATCGGCCAGGTGGACGACATGGCCATCGCGCTGCGCACGCTCACCCTGCTCACCGACGTGAAGGACATCGATGCGGAAGTGGCCGTGCTCGGCCACGCCCGGGAGGCCTACCTGCGCACCGAGCAGGAACTCGCCGAGGCCCTTGCCGCGAACGATGCCGCCGCGCCGGAACGCGAGCTGCTCGCCAGGCTGCAGGCCACGCGCGAGAAGACGCTTCCGCTGATCGCGAAGGCCGCGTCGCTCGGCAGCGACGGCGCCACGCCCGAGGCGACCCTCGTGCTGATGAACGACGTGCGCCCGGTGGAGAAGCAGTGGCGCGAGCTCGCGTCCGCGCTGGTCGCGCGCCAGGCCGAGCTCAACCAGAACGACCACGCGGCGGCCAGCGCCACGCAGCGGCTCGCGTCCTTCGTGCTGCTCGGGGTGACCGTCGCTGCGCTGGTGATCGGCGGGTTGATGGCATGGCGCCTGAGCCGCGCGGTGGTGGGCCCCGTCGTGTCGGCGACCGGCATCGCGGAACGCATCGCGGCCGGCGACCTGTCGACCGGCATCACCTCGGACCGCGACGACGAACTCGGCCGGCTGCTGCGCGCCATCGGCACCATGCAGGAACGCCTGCACGGCCTCGTCGACGACATCCGCCGCACCGCCGATTCGATCTCGACGGCCTCCGCCGAGATCGCCACCGGCAACCAGGACCTGAGCCAGCGCACCGAACTGCAGGCCGCCAGCCTGCAGAAGACGTCGTCGAACGTCGAACAGCTCACGGGCACCGTGCGCCAGAACGCCGACGCGGCGCTCGAGGCCGACCGGCTGGCCGGCTCGGCCACCGAGGTCGCGGCCCGCGGCGGCCGTGTCGTGGGCCAGGTAGTGGCCACCATGGCCGACATCTCGACCAGTTCGAAACGCATCGCCGACATCACCGGCGTGATCGACGGCATCGCGTTCCAGACGAACATCCTCGCATTGAACGCCGCGGTGGAAGCGGCCCGTGCCGGCGAACAGGGCCGCGGCTTCGCGGTCGTGGCCAGCGAGGTGCGCAACCTCGCCCAGCGCAGCGCCGAGGCGGCCCGCGAGATCAAGGCCCTGATCGGCGCGTCCAGCGAACGCGTCGAATCGGGCGCGCGGCTGGTCGACGAAGCCGGCGCCACCATGAACGACGTGGTGGCCTCGATCGGTCAGGTGTCGCGCCTGATGAGCGACATCAGCGGCTCCAGCCGGGTCCAGCGCGACGGCATCGGCCAGGTGGGCGGCGAAGTGGGCCAGCTCGACCGCATGACGCAGCAGAATGCCGCGCTGGTCGAGCAGAGCGCCGCCGCCGCCGAAAGCCTGCGGGACCAGGCGACCCGCATGGCGGCCACGGCGCGCACGTTCCGCCTGCGCGGCGAGACCGACGCCGTGCGCTGAACCTCGGCGGGATGACAACAAGGGGCGAGCAAGCGCAGCGCGCGATGCCCCGCCCCGCAAGCGCGCTCGCGGAGAGGCGAGCAACGCGACGCCGACCGATCAAGCCACCCGCGAGGACGGGTCCCCCGGCCGACCCGGGGCGCCCCCCTCGGGGGGGCAGGAGCGAAGCGACGTGGGGGGCCCCACTCACCCCACCCAGCGCCGCGCGTTCGCGAACAGGCGCGACCAAGGGCTCGCGTCGCTGCGGTCGCCGCTCGTCCAGCTCATCTGCACGTTGCGGAACACCCGCTCCGGGTGCGGCATCAGCGCGGTGAAGCGGCCGTCCGGCGTGGTGACGGCGGTGAGGCCGTCCGGGCTGCCGTTCGGGTTGAACGGGTACACCTCGGTGGGGGCGCCGTGGTGGTCGACGTAACGCATCGCGCGCTGCACCTTGGCGGCATCGCCCCGCTGAGAGAAGTCGGCGAAGCCTTCGCCGTGCGCGACGGCGATGGGCACCCGCGAGCCGGCCATGCCGGCCAGGAACACCGACGGACTCTCCAGCACTTCGACGAGCGACAGGCGCGCCTCGAACTGCTCGCTGCGGTTGCGCGTGAACTTCGGCCATGCGTCGGCGCCCGGGATGATCGGGGCCAGCGCCGCCATCATCTGGCAACCGTTGCACACGCCCAGCGCCAGCGTGTCCTGGCGCTTGAAGAACGCCTCGAACTGCTCGGCCAGCTGCGGGTTGAACATCACCGACCGGGCCCAGCCCTCGCCGGCGCCCAGCGTGTCGCCGTAGCTGAAGCCGCCGCAGGCGACGAAGCCCTGGAACTGCGACAGGACCGCGCGCCCCGATTGCAGGTCGCTCATGTGCACGTCGTACGTGTCGAAGCCCGCCTTCGACATGGCGTAGCTCATCTCGACGTGGCTGTTGACACCCTGCTCGCGCAGGATCGCCATCTTCGGGCGGGCGGTGTTGACGAACGGGGCGGCCACGTCCTCCTTCGGGTCGAAGGTGAGGTGCACGTGCAGGCCCGGGTCGTTCTCGGCGCCGGCGGCGGCGTGTTCGGCCTCGGCGCAGGCCGGGTTGTCACGCAGCGCGGCGATGCGCGCGCTGACGTCGTCCCACGCCTGGTGCAGGTCGCGCAGCGGGGCCGAGAAGACGGACTTCGCGTCGCGCCACACCTCGACGATGCCGCGGTCGTTGGTCTTGCCGATGAAGTGGCTGTGTTTGCTCAGGCCGTGCTCGCGCAGAGTCTGCATGACCTCGTTGCGCACGGCCGTGGGCACCTGCAGCACCACCCCCAGTTCCTCGTTGAACAGCGCGCGCAGCGTCAGTTCCTCGCGGCGGGCGCTCACCTGGCCGGCCCAGTTCTTCGAATCGCCGAATTCGGCGCGGCTGTCGCTGATGCCGTCGCCTTCGGTGACGAGCAGGTCGACGTTCAGGCTCACGCCGAGGTGGCCGGCGAAGGCCATCTCGCACGCCGCGGCCCACAGGCCGCCGTCGCTGCGGTCGTGGTAGGCGAGGATGCGGCCCTGGGCGCGCAGCGCGTTCACGGCCGACACCAGCGCCTTCAGCTGCGCCGGATCGTCGACATCGGGCACGCGGTCGCCGAACTGGTTCAGCACCTGCGCGAGCATCGAGCCGCCGAGGCGGCCCTGGCCCTGACCGAGGTCGACCAGCACCAGCGTGGTGTCGCCCGGCTGCAGCTGCGGCGTGAGCGTGGGACGCACGTCGGCGAGCGACGCGAACGCGGTGACCACGAGGCTCACCGGCGCGGTGACCTGGCGCACGTCGTTGTTCTCGGTCCAGCGGGTGCGCATGGACAGGCTGTCCTTGCCCACCGGCACGCTGATGCCGAGGGCCGGGCACAGGTCCATGCCGACGGCCTTGACGGTCTCGTACAGCGCGGCGTCCTCGCCCGGTTCGCCGCAGGCGGCCATCCAGTTGCAGCTGAGCTTCACGCGCGGCAGGTCGATGGGCGCGGCCAGCAGGTTGGTGATCGCCTCGGCGACCGCCATGCGGCCGGAGGCCGGGGCGTCGAGGGACGCCAGCGGCGAACGTTCGCCCATGGCCATGGCCTCGCCCTGGAAGCCGCTGTAGTCGGCGAGCGTGACGGCGACGTCGGCCACCGGCACCTGCCACGGGCCCACCATCTGGTCACGGCTGTTGAGGCCGCCCACGGTGCGGTCGCCGATGGTGATCAGGAACCGCTTGCTGGCGACCGTCGGGTGGCGCAGCACGTCGAAGGCCACCTTGTCGAGCGACACGCCGTTCAGGTCCACGGGCTTGAGCACACGCTCGACACGCTGGACGTCGCGGTGCATCTTCGGCGGCTTGCCGAGCAGCACCTCCATGGGCATCTTGATGGCCTGCTCGCCACCCGGGCCGTCTTCCAGCACCAGCTCCTTGTCGGCGGTGGTGACACCGACAACGGCGAACGGGCAGCGCTCGCGTTCGCAGAAGGCCTGGAACACCGGCAGCGCCTCGGGCGACACCGCCATCACGTAGCGCTCCTGGCTCTCGTTACACCAGATTTCCTTCGGGGCCAGGCCCGACTCTTCCAGCGGCACCTTGCTCAGGTCGAAGCGCGCGCCCAGCGAGGCGCCGTCCACCAGCTCGGGGAAGGCGTTCGAGATGCCGCCCGCGCCCACGTCGTGGATGGCGAGGATGGGGTTGGACTCGCCCAGCGCCCAGCAGTGGTTGATGACCTCCTGCGCGCGGCGCTGGATTTCCGGGTTGCCGCGCTGCACCGAGTCGAAGTCGAGTTCGGCGGCGTTGGCGCCCGCGGCCATCGAGCTGGCGGCGCTGCCGCCCATGCCGATGCGCATGCCCGGGCCGCCCAGCTGGATCAGCAGCGTGCCGGGGGCGAAGACGACCTTCTGCGTCTGCGACGCCGAGATCTGCCCGAGGCCGCCCGCGATCATGATGGGCTTGTGGTACCCGCGGCGGATGGCGTCGGCGCCCTCGCCCACGGTCTGCTCGTACACGCGGAAGTAGCCGCCGAGGTTCGAGCGGCCGAACTCGTTGTTGAACGCGGCGCCGCCGAGCGGGCCGTCGATCATGATCTGCAGGGGGCTCGCGATGTGCTCGGGCTTGCCGTAAGGGTTCTGCTCCCACGGCTCGTCGGTGCCGGGCAGGTTCAGGTTCGACACGCTGAAGCCGGTCAGGCCCGACTTCGGGCGCGAGCCGCGGCCGGTGGCGCCCTCGTCGCGGATCTCGCCGCCGGAGCCGGTGGACGCGCCCGGGAACGGCGAGATGGCCGTCGGGTGGTTGTGCGTCTCGACCTTCATCAGCACGTGCACGGTGTCCTGCTTCGGGCCGTACTTCTCGCCCTCGCCCGGCAGCCAGCGCTCGATGGTGCCGCCTTCCATCACCGACGCGTTGTCGCTGTAGGCGATCACGGTGTGCTGGGGCGCGAGCTTGTGGGTGTTGCGGATCATCTGGAACAGCGAGTGTTCCTGCGCTTCACCATCGATGGTGAAGTTCGCGTTGAAGATCTTGTGGCGGCAGTGTTCGCTGTTGGCCTGCGCGAACATCATCAGTTCGACGTCGGTCGGGTTGCGCTTGAGGCCCGTGAAGGCGTCCACCAGGTAGTCGATCTCGTCGTCGGACAGGGCCAGGCCGAAGTCCTTGTTGGCCGACACCAGGGCCGAGCGGCCGAGGGACAGCACGTCGACGTGTTCCATCGGGCGGCCGGCGCGTTCGTCGAACAGGTGGACCGCGTCCTCGCGCTGCAGCAGCACGCTTTCGGTCATGCGGTCGTGCAGCAGCGCCGCGGCGGCCTGCAGTTCCTCGTCGGTCAGGGCCTTCGTCCCGCCCAGCAGCCCGGTCTTGAGGGTCAGGCGGAATTCCGTGACCCGCTCCACCCGCTTGATGGCCAGGCCGCAGTTGTGGGCGATGTCGGTGGCCTTGGAGGCCCAGGGCGACACGGTGCCCAGGCGCGGGGCCACGACGATCAGCGCGCCGTCGCTCGGGCCGGTGTAGGCGTCGCCGTACTTCAGCAGGGCTTCCAGCGTGGCCACGGCGGGCGCCGGCAGCTGTTCCTCGCTCCAGACCCAGTGCACGTGGCGGGCCGAAACGCCGGTGATCCGGGGGGACACGGCCTGCAACCGGGGCAGCAGCGCCTGGGCGCGGAAGGCCGACAGGGCGTTGCCGCCCTCGAAATGCAGCAGATGCTTGGAGGTAGAAGTCACGCTTGGGCGGGGTGTTTGTGGCAAAAGGCCGACCGCGCCCCCAGGGAGACCGATCGGTGAATCAGGGATTTTACGGGCTCGGTGAGATAATTGGCGGCTATGAGCATCGTGATCAAAGACGCCGCCGGGATCGCCGGCATGCGCACCGCCTGCCGCCTCGGCTCCGAAGTCCTGGACATGCTGACCCCGCACATCGTGCCGGGCATCACCACGCGGGAGATCGACCGGCTCGCGCACGACTACATGGTCAACGTGCAGAAGAGCATTCCCGCCACGCTGAACTACCAGCCGCCGGGCCACCCGCCCTACCCGGCCTCGCTGTGCACGTCGGTCAACGAGGTGGTGTGCCACGGCATCCCCGACGACGTGCCCCTGAAGGACGGCGACATCGTCAACGTCGACGTCACCCCCATCTTCGACGGCTGGCACGGCGACAACAGCCGCATGTTCGTCGTGGGCAAGGCCAGCATCGCCGCCAAGCGCCTGTGCCAGGTCACCTTCGAGGCCATGTGGAAGGGCATCGTGAAGGTGCGCCCGGGCGCGCGCCTGGGCGACATCGGCCACGCCATCCAGACCTACGCCGAGAAGAACGGCTACTCCGTGGTGCGCGAATACTGCGGCCACGGCGTGGGCCAGAAGTTCCACGAGGAACCCCAGGTGCTGCACTACGGCCGCCCGGGCACGCTCGAGGAACTGGTGCCCGGCATGATCTTCACGATCGAGCCCATGATCAACCAGGGCCGCAAGGACATCAAGGACGACCGCAAGGGCAACAAGCCCTACGACGGCTGGACCATCGTCACGAAGGACCGCTCGCTGTCGGCCCAGTGGGAGCACACCGTGCTCGTCACCGAGACCGGCTACGAGGTGCTGACGCTGTCGGCCGGCAGCCCGACGCCGCCCGACTTCGTGACGCAGGCCGCCTCCGCTCCGGCCGCGGGCTGACGCCCCGATGTCCGCCGTGCCCGACGCCGCTGCCCCTCCCACCGGCATCGCCGGGCTGCGGGCCCGCTTCCGCGAGGGCAAGGCCTCGCTGCTGAAACCCTTCGGCGAGTCCCGCGCGTCGGTGGCCCACGCCACCCGGCTCGTCCGGGCGCTGTGCCGCCACGTCGACGCCACCCTCGCCGACCTGTGGGAACACGCCATGATGCCGCCCGGCGCGGCGCTGGTGGCCGTCGGCGGCTACGGCCGCGGCGAGCTGTTCCCCTACTCCGACGTCGACGTGCTCGTGCTGCTGCCCACCGGCGTCGACGGCAGCAACGACGCACTGAAGTCCTCCATCGAGGGCTTCATCACCGCCTGCTGGGACATCGGTCTCGAGATCGGCTCCAGCGTGCGCACGGTGGAGGAATGCATCGCCGAGGCCCAGGCCGACGTCACGGTGCAGACCGCGCTGCTCGAATCGCGTTTCCTCTGCGGGGCCAAGCGGCTCTTCACCACCTTCTGCAAGGCCAACACCGCGTCGATGGACGCCCGGGCCTTCCTGCGCGCCAAGACGCTCGAGATGCGCCAGCGCCACCAGAAGTACGAGGACACCCCGTACTCGCTGGAACCCAACTGCAAGGAAAGCCCCGGCGGCCTGCGCGACCTGCAGGTGCTGGTGTGGGTGGCCCGCGCCGCCGGCCTCGGCAAGAGCTGGAGCGAGATGGCCGCCAACGGCCTGATCACCGCGTTCGAGGTGAAGCAGCTGCAGCGCAACGAAGGGCTGCTGCGCCTGATCCGCGCGCGGCTGCACCTCGTGGCCGGCCGCCGCGAGGACCGCCTCGTCTTCGACCTGCAGACCGCGGTGGCCGAGAGCTTCGGCTACCAGCCGACGAAGGGCCAGCGCGTCTCCGAGGTGCTGATGCGCCGCTACTACTGGGCGGCCAAGGCGGTCACGCAGCTGAACCAGATCCTGATGCTCAACATCGAGGAGCGCGTGAACGGCTCGGGCGACGCCCCGATGCAGCCCATCAACGAACGTTTCCTCGACCGCGGCGGCATGCTCGAGGTGGCCAGCGACGACCTGTACGAGCGCGAGCCGCACGCCATCCTCGAGACCTTCCTGGTGTTCCAGCAGACGCCCGGCCTCGAGGGCCTGTCGGCCCGCACGCTGCGCGCGCTCTACAACGCCCGCGAGGTGATGAACGGCGACTTCCGCCGCGACCCGCGCAACCACGCGCTGTTCATGCGCATCCTGCAGGCGCCCGAGGGCCACACGCACGCCTTCCGCCTGATGAACCAGACGAGCGTGCTGGGCCGCTACCTGTGGGTGTTCCGCCGCATCGTGGGCCAGATGCAGCACGACCTGTTCCACGTCTACACGGTGGACCAGCACATCCTGATGGTGCTGCGCAACGTGCGCCGCTTCTTCATCGCCGAACACGCGCACGAGTACCCGTTCTGCTCGCAGCTGGCCGCCTCGTTCGACAAGCCGTGGCTGCTCTACATCGCCGCCCTCTTCCACGACGTGGCCAAGGGCCGCGGCGGCGACCACTCCGAACTCGGGGCCGTGGAGGTGCGCCGCTTCTGCCGCGACCACCGCATCGACAAGGAAGACACGGCGCTCGTCGAGTTCCTGGTGTCGGGCCACCTCACCATGTCCCGCATCGCGCAGAAGGAAGACCTGAGCGACCCGGAGGTGATCCAGAACTTCGCCCGCCTGCTGGGCAGCGAACGGCGCCTCACCGCGCTGTACCTGCTGACCGTGGCCGACATCCGCGGCACGAGCCCGAAGGTGTGGAACGCCTGGAAGGGCAAGCTGCTGGAGGACCTGTACCGCCTGACGCTGCGCGCGCTGGGCGGCGCCAAGCCCAACCTCGACGCCGACATCGAGAACCGCAAGCAGGACGCCCGCCACACGCTGAACCTGTACTCGATGCTGCCCGGCACCGAGGCGCCGCTGTGGAAGACGCTCGAACTCAGCTACTTCGCGCGGCACGACGCCGGCGAGATCGCCTGGCACGCCCGCTCGCTGTTCCGCCACGTCGACAGCCCGGAACCCGTGGTGCGCGCGCGCCTGTCGTCAGTGGGCGAAGGCCTGCAGGTGCTGGTGTATTCGCCCGACCGCCGCGACCTCTTCGCCCGCATCTGCGGCTACTTCGACGGCGCCGGCTTCAACATTCTCGAGGCGAAGGTGCACACCACCCGCGCCGGCTACGCGCTCGACACCTTCCAGGTGATCAGCCCGCAGATCGACCAGCACTACCGCGACCTGATCTCGCTCGTCGAGACCCAGGCCACGCTGGCCCTGAAGGACGACGGCCCGCTGCCGCAGCCCAACCGCGGCCGGCTGTCGCGCCGCGTGAAGTCGTTCCCGGTGACGCCGCGCGTCACGCTGCGCCCGGACGAACGCGGCCAGCGGTGGATCCTCGGCGTGTCCACCAGCGACCGCTCGGGCCTGCTGTTCGCCATCGCCCGCGTGCTGGCGCGCCACAACATCAACCTGCAGCTCGCGAAGATCATCACGCTCGGCGAGCGGGTGGAAGACATCTTCCTGATCGACGGCCCGGCGCTGCAGCAGAACCGGGCGCAGATCGAGATCGAGACGGAGCTGCTCGACGCGATCAGCGCCTGACGGCCCCGCCCCGACGCGACGTCAGGAGCCGCCGGGTGGCGTGGCGCCCGCCGCGGCCGGCGCCAGGTGCTCGCCCAGGAACGCCTCCATCGCCTTGAAGAACTCGAGGCGGTGGGTGTAGCGGCTGAGGTGGTGGTCGCCGCGGTCGAGCTCGATGTAGCGGTAGCGCTTGCCCGCGCTCTTGAGCGCCGACGCCATCGTCTCGCTCTGGTCCACCGGCACCACGCGATCGGCCGTGCCGTGGGCCAGCAGCACCGGCACGCGGATGCGCTCGGCCTGGCGGGCCGGCGACGTGGCGCGCAGCCGCTCGCGGTCGCCCCACGCGCGGCCCAGCATGTGTTCGGCGCCCTCGCGGCCCAGCACGTAGTCGGACCAGTGCTGCATCAGGTCGGGCAGGTCGGACACGCCCGCGAAGCTGATCGCGCAGCGGTACAGCTCGGGCGTCTTGACCGCGCCCATCAGCGCCGCGTACCCGCCGTAGCTGCCGCCCACGATGCAGACGCGCGCCGGGTCGGCCATCTTCTCGGCCACGGCCCATTGCACGGCGTCGGTCAGGTCGTCCTGCATCTCGAGGCCCCAGCGGCGCAGGCCGGCGTTCTTGAAGTCGATGCCGTAGCCGTCCGAGCCGCGGAAGTTCACCTGCAGCACCGCGTAGCCGCGGCTCGCGAGGAACTCGGTCCAGACGTCGAAGCCGTCGTCGTCGCGGCTGTGCGGGCCGCCGTGCGGCAGCAGCACCATCGGCAGCGGCGCGCCGCCGTCGCCCACGCGCCGGCCGGACGGCAGCGACAGGAAGGTGTTGAGCTTCAGCCCGTCACGGGCCTGGATGGTGGCGAGGTGCTTGCCCGACAAGCGGGCCGGGTCGAGTTCGGGGTACTGCGAGCCGATCTCGAACAGGTCGCCGGTGCGGCGGTCGCCCAGGTAGAAGAGCCCGGGCTTGCCGTTGCCTTCGGAATAGACGAGGTAGCGCTGCTCGTCGCGGCTGATGTCGAGCAGGCGGTTGTCGCGCGAAGGCAGCGCGAGGTCGACGGCGCGCGCCTGCGGGCGCCACGTGGTATCCCACAGTTCGGCGCGCGCCTCGCCGTCGCCAGAGTCGCTGCCGTCCGCGGCCGAGCGCAGGCCCACCACCTCGCCGGTGCGGGGCGAACGCAGCAGTGCCCCCTCGACGTCGCGCGTGGGGTGCGACAGGCGCAGCGTGCGCGGCAGCGCCGGATCGTCGAGGCGCACGGAGTACACCGCCAGGCGACCTTCGTGGCGCGCCTGCACGTACAGCTCGTTGGGGTCAAGCCCGAACCCCATCGGCGAGACCAGGGCGGCCGAACCGTCCTCGGCGCTCCACAACGTGCGCCAGTTCTTGCCGTCCGGGTCGCTCGCCAGCACCTCGGTGCCCTTGCCCTTGTGGCGCACGCCGATCCGCACGCGGTGCTGCGCATCGGTGATCCAGCCGTACACGTCGCGCTCGGGCGCACGCACCATGCGGCGCTCGCCGGTCTCGACGTTGACCTTGTAGACACCCGGCAGCACGCGGTCGGCCTCGCTCAGCGCGAGCAGGATGTGCTTGCCGTCGCCGGGCAGCCAGTCGACCACGGTGTCCTGGATCTGCTGCGTCCGCACGTACCCGGTCGCGGAGCCGGGCGTGGGCGAGTTCTTCACCAGGTTCACGAGCCCCGTGCCGTCGGCCTTCACCGACAGCAGGCGCGTCTCGCTGGTGGCCACGAAATAGCGGCGCGACGGGAAGATCACCGAGACCACGAGGCGCTCGTCGTTCACCCAGCGCACCCAGCGGATGCGGAACTCCTTGTTGTCGGAGGACAGCACGCCCTTGAGCTTGCCGCCGTTCACCGGCTGGGTCACGAGCAGCGTCTGGTCGTCGCGGTTCAGCAGCGCGGCGAAGGTCGTGCCGTCCGGGGACAGCACCACGCGCGACAGCAGCGGCAGCCGGGCGAAGACCTCGACGGGCGGCGGCGAAGAACGCGTGGGCGCCGACGCCGACGCCGAGGCCGACGCGGCGGCGGGCTCCGCCGCCCTCACCGGTGCGATGGCGCCGAGGGCCATCACCACCCACACGAGCGCACGCGCTCCGCTGAACCCCTGGTTCACCCGCATCGACATCCTCCCCGGCTTCGGCCGATTTATGAGGTTTCGAGTATCGCCAGGAAAAAGGATGAATCGGGACGGGGTGACAGGGAAAAATGCCGCCCCGGAAAGAGCATCACCGCTCGACAGTCAAAGGACTGCCAGAGCGTCCCGAAGGGATCGAGCGCCGGAAGCGAGCGACCCGAGTCCGGGTTCGAGCATCGCAGCCGTACAAGCGTACGGCGAGAAGCGCAGAAACCGGAGTCGGGTCGCGCAGCCCGGCGATCGACCCTTCCGCACTAGCCCATGTGGAGGCCGCCATTCACGGAGAAATCGGCGCCGGTCGCGAACCCCGACTCATCCGACGCCACCCACGCCACGATGGACGCGATGTCCTCCGGCGTGCCGAGGCGCTTCACCGGGATGCCCGCCACGATCTTGTCGAGCACGTCCTGGCGGATCGACTTGACCATGTCGGTGGCGATGTAGCCCGGGCTCACGGTGTTCACCGTGACGCCCTTGTTCGCCACTTCCTGGGCCAGGGCCATCGTGAAGCCGTGCATGCCGGCCTTGGCGGCCGAGTAGTTCGTCTGCCCGAACTGGCCCTTCTCGCCGTTGACCGAGCTGATGTTGATGATGCGGCCCCAGCCGCGCTCGAGCATGTCCTCGATGACCTGCTTGGTCACGTTGAACAGGCTGGTGAGGTTCGTCTCGATGACGGCGTCCCAGTCGGCACGGCTCATCTTGCGGAACATGCCGTCGCGCGTGATGCCGGCGTTGTTGACCAGCACGTCGATGGGGCCGTGTTCGGCCTTGGCCTTCTGGAAGGCGGCCACGGTGGAGTCCCAGTCGCCCACGTTGCCCACGGACGCGTGGAACGTGTAGCCCTGGGCCTTCTGCTCGTCGAGCCACTTGTTGAAATCGCGGCTGGGTCCGCAGCCGGCGATCACCTTGAAACCGTCCTTGTGCAGGCGCTGGCACATCGACGTTCCGATGCCACCCATGCCACCCGTGACGTATGCAACTTTCTGGGTCATTTACCTCTCCTTGAAATCGATGAATGGGGGTTTGGCCCGGGAACCCGCTTCGTGAGCAGGCACCCCGAGCGTCCCCCTCTGGCGGACACCGGTCAATCGGGTTCCCCCTCGGGTCACCCGCGACCGTTGCCGCGGCACACCGCCCGTGTGGACCTCCCTGACCCACCACACACCGGGACGGTGCGCGGGGAGGTCCGGCGGTGCGGAAAACGGGTCAGCGCTCGACGGTCAGTGCAACGCCCATGCCACCCCCGATGCAGAGGCTGGCGATGCCCTTCTTCGCGTCGCGGCGCTGCATCTCGTGCAGCAGCGTCACGAGGATGCGGCAGCCCGACGCGCCGATCGGGTGGCCGATGGCGATGGCGCCACCGTTGACGTTGACCTTGCTGGTGTCCCAGCCCATCTCGTTGTTGACCGCGCAGGCCTGGGCCGCGAAGGCTTCGTTGATCTCGAGCAGGTCGAGGTCGGAGGCCTTCCAGCCGGCGCGCTGCAGCGCCTTCTGCGAGGCGGGCACGGGGCCCATGCCCATGATGGAGGGGTCGAGCGCCACCGTGGCGTAGCTGCGGATGCGGGCCAGCGGGGTCAGGCCCAGCTGGTCGGCCTTCTTCGCGGTCATGACGACCACGCCGGCGGCGCCGTCGTTCAGGCCCGACGCGTTGCCGGCGGTGACACCACCCGCCTTGTCGAAGGCCGGGCGCAGGCCGGCGAGGGCCTCGGCCGTGCTCTTGCGGTTGATGAACTCGTCGGCGGCGAACACCACCGGGTCGCCCTTCTTCTGCGGGATGGTGAACGGGACGATCTCGTCCTTGAACTTGCCGGCGTCCTGCGCCGCCACGGCCTTCTGCTGCGACGCGAGCGCGAAGGCGTCCTGCGCCTCGCGGCTGATGCCGTGCTTCTTGGCCACGTTCTCGGCGGTGATGCCCATGTGGTACTGGTTGTAGACGTCCCACAGGCCGTCGGTGATCATGGAGTCGACGAGCTTCCAGTCGCCCATGCGCTGGCCTTCGCGCGAGTTGGGCAGCACGTGCGGGGCAAGGCTCATGCTCTCCTGGCCGCCGGCGATGATGATCTCGGAGTCGCCGTCGCGGATGGCCTGGGCGGCCAGCATCACCGACTTCAGGCCCGAGCCGCACACCGCGTTGATGGTCAGCGCCGGCACGCCCTGCGGCAGGCCGCTCTTGACGACGGTCTGGCGGGCGGGGTTCTGGCCCGAGCCGGCGGTGAGCACCTGGCCCAGGATCACTTCGTTGATCTGGTCGCCCGCGAGCTTCGCGCGGCGCAGCAGGTCGACCACGACGGCCGCGCCCAGTTCCGGTGCGGGGGTCTTGGCGAGGGTGCCACCGAACTTGCCCACGGCGGTGCGGGCGGCGGCGACGATGACGATGTCGGTCATGGGAGGATCTCCGGAAATGGGAAAGTGGATGAAGGCAATGTCTGCTTCGGAAGACGGCGCGTCAAGGTGTCAGGCTTTCTGCTTGACATAGCGGCCCGGAGCCGCTTCGAGCGGCGGGTACTGTTTGGAGCCGGGGCGTTTCGGCGCGGCCACCAGCGGTCCGGCGTTTTTCGCGAGCCAGGCCGACCAGTCCGGCCACCAGCTGCCCGGGTGTTCGGTGGCCTTCTCGAGCCAGGCCTTCGCGGTGGCGGGCGCCTTGGCCGTGCCGCTGCCGATCCAGTGGCTGCGCTTCTTCGCGGCCGGCGGGTTGATCACCCCGGCGATGTGGCCCGACGCGCCCAGCACGAAGCGGGTGCGGCCCTTGTTGCCGCTCAGCGCGGCGAGGTTGCGGTACGCGGCGTCCCACGGGACGATGTGGTCCTCGCGGGACCCGTACACGTAGACGGGCAGGTCGAGCTCGCCGAAGTCGACCGGTTCGCCGCACACCACCGCCTTGCCCGGCTTCACGAGGTTGTTCTCGTGGTACGTGTGGCGCAGGTACCAGCAGTACATGGGCCCCGGCAGGTTGGTGCTGTCGCTGTTCCAGTACAGCAGGTCGAACGCGGGCGGGGTCTCGCCCTTCAGGTAGTTGCCCACCACGTAGTTCCAGACCAGGTCGTTCGGGCGCAGCGAGCTGAACGTGCTGGCGAGTTCCTGGCCCTTCAGCAGCCCGCCCTTCGTGGGGCTGTCGGGGCCGATGGTGAGTTCGCGCATGCGCACCATGGCCTCGTCGACGAAGAGGTCGAGCACGCCGGTGTCGGCGAAGTCGAGGAAGGTGGTCAGCAGCGTCATGCTCTCGGCGGGGTGGATGCCCCGACGGGCCAGCACCGACAGCGCCGTCGCAAGAATGGTGCCGCCGACGCAGAAGCCGAGCGTGTTGATGGTCTCGGACCCGGTGATCTCCTGCACGAGCTCGATGGCCCGGATGGCGCCGTCCTCGATGTAGTCGTCCCAGGTCATGTGGGCCATGCTGGCGTCGGCGTTGCGCCAGCTCACGACGAACACCCGGTGACCCTCGGCCACCGCGTAGCGGATCAGCGAGTTGCCGGGCTGCAGGTCGAGGATGTAGTACTTGTTGATGCACGGCGGCACCATCAGCAGCGGACGGGCGTGCACCTTGGCCGTCAGCGGCTTGTACTCGAGCAGCTGGAACAGCTCGTTCTCGAACACCACGTCGCCCTCGGTGGTGGCGACGTTGCGGCCCACCTCGAACAGGCTTTCGTCCGTCTGCGACATGTGGCCCTGGCGCAGGTCGTTGACGAGGTGGGCCAGGCCCTCCTTCAGGCTTTCGCCCTGCGTGGTCACGGCCTTGCGCAGCGCCTCGGGGTTGGTCGCGAGGTAGTTGGCGGGCGACGCGGCGGCCACCCACTGCTGCACGGCGAACTTCAGGCGCTGGCGGGGCTTGTCGTCGCCCTCCACGGCGTCGGCGAGTTTCTGCAGCGTGCGCGCGTTCAGCAGGTACAGCTGGGCGGCGAACGAGGCGGTGGGGTCGGCCTGCCACTCGGGCGCGGCGAACCGCCGGTCGGCGATGGGGGCCGTGTCGGGCTTCGATGAACCGAAGTTCATCGAACGGTTCCACAGGTCGGAGGCCTGGCGGAGGTAGTCGGCCTGGAGTTCGGTCAGCGCGGGCAGTGGCACACTCAGGCCCGAGACGGACTTCAGCATGTCGGTGGCCGTGGATCCGAACGCCTCGAAGGCTTCGGTGATGCGGGGATCAGGGACAGCGCGGTTCTTCACAGGTCTCCTTCGGGCACACGGATGGCGGACACTCGACTCGACCCATTCTCGCCCCAAAAACGTCACACCGGAATCCCATGTACCTCGTCACGATCGCCTGGATGTATGTCGTCGTGATGATGGCCATCGCGGAAGCCACAAGCCCGCAGGGGACGGTGCTGGGCGCCCTGTTCACGTTCCTGCTGTACGGCGCGATCCCGCTCTCGATCGTGCTGTACCTGATGGGCACGCCGGCCCGGCGCCGCGCGCGCAAGGCGGCCGAGGCCGCGGCGCACGCGGCGGCCGCGTCAGCGGTCGATCCAGGCGGCCGCGGCCATGCGGCCGGTGACGCCGTCGCGGCGGAACGAAAAGAACCGTGAGGCGTCCTCGACGGTGCACCAGCCGCCGCCGCTGACCGCGGTGACACCGACCGCGGCGAGGCGACCGCGCGCGAGGCGCGGCAGGTCGGCCAGCCACTTGCCCGGGCGCAGCGGCGCGAAACACGCGGCCACGGCGGTGTCCGACGCGGCGCCGAAGGCCTCGAGCACGTCGGGGCCCACCTCGAAGCGGCGCGGGCCGATGCTCGCCCCCAGCCACACCGAGACTTCGTCGGGTCCGCAGACGGCCGCCGCGCACACCTCGCGCAGCGTCGCCTCGAGCACCCCGGCGCACAGGCCGCGCCAGCCCGCGTGGGCCGCGCCGACGGCCCGGCCTTCGGGCGCGGCGAACAGCACCGGCAGGCAGTCGGCGACGAGCACCGTGCAGGCGAGCCCGGGTTCGGAGGTGACGCTGGCGTCGGCCTCCTCCACCGTCGCGTTGGAGGCCGCGTGCGACGCCGTCAGGCGCAGCACGCGGGTACCGTGCACCTGCTTCAGGAACACGGGCGCCGCGCCACCAGTGGCGGCGCGGAAGATGGCGCGGTTGCGCGCGACCACGGCCGGGTCGTCGCCCACGGCCGTGCCGAGGTTCAGGCGGTCGAACGGGGCCGTGCTCTGCCCGCCGGCGCGGGTGCTCATGAGGCCCTTCGCGCCCGGGGCCGTCCAGTCGGGCTGCAGCCAGTCGGGGTTCATGCCGCCGCGTCCGGGCACGCGGACGGCTGGGCCTTCGCGAAGGCGTCGAGGGTCATGCAGTGGTCGGCGATGCGTTTCACGGTGGGCACGTGGTCGAGCCGGCAGTCCATCCGGCGGGCGTTGAAGATCTGGGGCACGAGCACGATGTCGGCCAGCGTGGGGTCGTCGCCGTGGCAGCAGCGGCCGGTGGCCGGGCTGCCCGCCAGCTGCGACTCGACCGCGGCGAGGCCGTCCTCCACCCAGTGGCGGTACCACGCGTTCTTGGCCTCCTCGTCGACGCCCAGCGTCTTGACGAGGTAGCGCAGCACGCGCAGGTTGTTGAGCGGATGGATCTCGCAGGCCACGTCGAGCGCGAGTCCGCGCACCCTCGCCCGCCCCGCCGGGTCGGCCGGCAGCAGCGGGGGCGTGGGGTGTGTCTCGTCGAGGTACTCGACGATGGCGAGCGACTGGGCGACCGTGAGGTCGCCATCGGTCAGCAGCGGCACGAGGTGCGTGGGGTTCAGGTCGGCGAACGGTGGCTTCAGCTGCTCGTTCTTCAGCAGGTGCACCGGGACGTAGTCGTACGCGAGCCCCTTGAGCTCGAGCGCGATGCGCACCCGGAACGATGCCGACGAACGGAAGTAGCTGTGGAGCCGCACGCCGCCGCCCCGGGGATCAGCGTTCGACGAGCTGGACGCGCAGGCTGCCCACGCCGTCGATGCGCGCGGCGAGCACGTCGCCCGGCACGACCTTCGCGACGCCTTCGGGCGTGCCCGTGAAGATGAGGTCGCCGGGGGCCAGGTCCCACGCCTGCGACACCTTCGCGATGATCTCGGGCACGCTCCAGATGAGCTTGCCGATCACGCTGTGCTGGCGCTTGGCGTTGTTGACGTCGAGCGCGATGGTGGTGGCCGCGTTCAGGTAGCACTCGGACGCCGCGCGGATGGGGCTGATGGGCGCGGACTCGTCGAAGCCCTTGCCCGTGCACCACGGACGGCCGAGCTTCTTCGCCTCGCCCTGCAGGTCGCGGCGGGTCATGTCGAGGCCCACGGCGTAGCCCCAGACGTGGTCGAGGGCCTGCTCGGGGGCGATGTCGCGGCCACCCTTGCCGATGGCCACCACCAGCTCCACCTCGTGGTGCAGGTCCTTCGTGAGGCCGGGGTAGTGCATCGTGCCCGTCTCGCCCTCGCGCACCGGCAGCACGGCGTCGGCGGGTTTCATGAAGAAGAACGGCTCCTCGCGGCCGGTGCCGCCCATCTCGATCTGGTGGTCGACGTAGTTCCGACCCACGCAGTAGATGCGGCGGACCGGGAACGTGGCCTGGGGATCGGCGCCCGCGACGGGGACGGTGGCGAGGGGGGGCGGGGTCAGCACGTGGGTCATGGGGGACGGCCTGAAAAAGGGAGGACGGCGGGAATGTCGACGATGATGCCACGCGATCACGCTCCGCGCCGCCCGCCCGCACCGTCATCCCGGCGAACGCCGGGACCCACCGCCCCATGGCGCGCCGTCGCACGGTGGGCCCCGGCGTGCGCCGGGGTGACAAGGAGCGGCGCTACACTGCCCGCCATGTTCCAGTTGCGCAGCATCAAGCATTGCAAGACCTGCGGGTCGCCCACGGAGTACCGCGTCCCGCCGGACGACTCGCTGGAGCGCGCCACCTGCACGGTCTGCGGCACCATCCACTACGAGAACCCGCTCAACGTGGTGGGCACCCTGCCCGTCTGGGGCGACCGGGTGCTGCTCTGCAAGCGCAACATCGAACCCCGCTTCGGCCTCTGGACCCTGCCCGCCGGTTTCATGGAACTGCAGGAATCCACCGAACAGGGCGCCGTGCGCGAGACGGTGGAGGAAGCCGGCGCGCGGGTGGAACTGCAGGGCCTCTACACGCTGCTGAACGTGGTGCACGTGGGCCAGGTGCACTTCTTCTACCGCGCCCGCCTGCTCGACACCGACTTCGCCCCGGGCCCCGAGACCATTGAGGCCCGCCTCTTCTCGGAAGAGGAAGTGCCCTGGGACGAGCTGGCGTTCCGCACCGTGCGCGAGACGCTCAAGCACTTTTTCGCCGACCGACGCCGGGGTCAATACGAATTGCTTTGTGCCGATATCCGTTGAGCATTAGGCTTCGACGATGACGGCACAACAAGGTCAACAAGGTCCGACAAACCCCGCCACTCCGGGAGCGCCTCCGCCTCCCGGGGCGCCCGCGCAATCTCCGCCGGGGGGCGCGCCGCCGTCGGCCACGGCCGTGCCGCCCGTGACGGTCGACGCCGCCACGCAGCGCCTGCGCGAAGACCTGATCCACCCCGATCCGCTCCTCGACTGCCTGGTCGAGGTGTGCCGCCTGACGGGCCGCGCCGCGTCACGCGCGTCGCTGTCGGCCGGCCTGCCCCTCGGCGCCAGCGGCAAGGCCCGCCTCACGCTGGAGATGGCCGAACGCGCCGCCGCCCGCGCGGGCATGTCGGCCAAGCTGCAGCGCCTGGCGCTCGCCGACATCGACACCGCCGCCCTGCCCGTCATCCTGATCCTGAAGGACCGCCAGGCCTGCGTGCTGCTCGGCTGGAACGCCGACCACACCGAGGCCCGCGTGCTGCTGCCAGAGACCGGCCAGGGGTCGGTGGGCATCGGGCGCGACGCGCTGGCCGAACGTTTCACCGGCGTCGTGCTGTTCGTGCGGCCGCATTTCCGCTTCGACGCCCGCACGCCCGAAGTGCGTTCGGTGCGCAACAAGCACTGGTTCTGGAGTTCGGTGCTCGAGCAGCGCTTCGTGTACCGCGACGTGTTGTGGGCCGCGCTGCTCGTCAACTTCTTCGCGCTGGTGTTCCCGCTGTTCTCGATGAACGTGTACGACCGCGTCGTGCCGAACAACGCCATCGAGACGCTGTGGGCGCTGTCGGTGGGTGTCGTGCTCATCATGTGCGCGGACCTGTTCATGCGGCTGCTGCGCAGCCACTTCGTCGACGAGGCCAGCGCGCGCATCGACGTCCAGATCTCCGCCCGCCTCATGGAGCGTGTGCTGGGCATGCGCCTCGAGAACCGCCCCGAGTCGGTGGGTTCGTTCGCGTCCAACCTGCGCGGCTTCGAGCAGGTGCGCGACTTCATCGCGTCCAGCACCGTCACCGCGCTGATCGACCTGCCGTTCGCGCTGCTCTTCATCGTCGTGCTGGCCTGGATCTCCCCGTGGCTCGCGGTGCCCGTGCTGGTGGCCTTCGCCGTGATCCTCGTGATGGGCTACGTGCTGCAGCACCGGCTGCACGAGCTCTCGCAGACCACGTACCAGGCCTCGGCCCAGCGCAACGCCACGCTGATCGAGAGCCTGACCGGCATCGAGACCATCAAGTCGCTGGGCGCCGAGGGCGTGATCCAGGGCCGCTGGGAACGCGCCAACGTGTTCCTGTCGCGCACCAACGTGAAGATGCGCGCGCTGTCGTCCACCGCCAGCTACACCACCGGCTGGCTCACGCAGGCCGTCACCATCTCCATCGTGATCATCGGCGTGCACCTGATCGGCCTGCGCGAGCTGACCATGGGCGCACTCATCGCCTCGTCCATGCTCGCGGGCCGCGCGCTCGGCCCGGCGGGCCAGATCGTGGCGCTGCTGATGCAGTACCAGGGCGCCCGCACGGCCATGGAGTCGCTCGACAAGATCATGGAACGCCCGGTCGAACGCCCGGCCGACGAGAACTTCATCCAGCGCCCGCAGCTGCGCGGCGACATCGAGTTCCGCAACGTCAAGTTCTCGTACCCGGGCCGCCAGGACGTGGCGCTCGAGGGCCTGTCGTTCAAGGTGGCCGCCGGTGAACGCGTGGCCCTGATCGGCCGCGTCGGGTCGGGCAAGTCCACCATCGAGCGGCTCATCATGGGCCTGTACCAGCCCACCGAGGGCGCGGTGCTGATCGACGGCATCGACCTGCGCCAGCTCGACCCGGCCGACGTGCGCCGCAACCTCGGCTACGTCTCGCAGGACGTGACCCTGTTCTACGGCACGCTGCGCGACAACATCACCTTCGGCCTGCCCTACGCCGACGACAGCGCCATCGTGGCCGCCGCCGAACTCGCGGGCATGACGAGCTTCATCTACCGCCACCCGCGCGGCTTCGACATGCCGGTGGGCGAACGCGGCGAGTCGCTGTCGGGCGGCCAGCGCCAGGGCATCGGCCTCGCGCGCGCGGTGCTGCACAACGCGCCCATCCTGCTGCTCGACGAACCCACGAGCGCGATGGACTTCTCCACCGAAGCCCAGATCACGCAGAACATCACCAAGTTCGCCGAGAACAAGACGGTGGTGCTGGTGACGCACCGCACCTCGCTGCTGTCGATGGTCAACCGGGTGATCGTGATCGACGGCGGCAAGATCGTCGCCGACGGTCCCCGCGACCGGATCATGGAAGCCTTGTCCACGGGGCGCATCGCGCGAGCCGCATGACCGAGCCCACCACTCCGAAGCCCGCCGTGGCGCCCGAGGGCCGCACGAACACCGCGCTGATCGGCGCCGGGCGCGCGGTGCTGGCCGTGCTCGAGAAGATCCGGGTGCTGATCGAGCCGCTCACGCGGCGGCTGTTCGGCGCGTCGGCCACCACCGACCCGGCGGCCCAGCAGGCCGGCTTCCGCAGCTTCGAGCTCGAGGCCGACGGCCTGATGTCGCGCACCGAGACCCACCGCGCGCAGAAGATCGTGCGCTCGGCCGTCGTCATCATCGTGCTGCTCGTGGTGTGGGCCGGCCTCGCGAAGGTCGACGAGGTGACCCGCGGCGACGGCAAGGTGGTGCCCTCGCGCCAGCTGCAGGTGCTGCAGGCGCTCGACGGCGGCGTGGTGTCCGAGATCCTCGTGCAGGAAGGCCAGGTCGTCGAGGCGAAGCAGCTGCTGCTCAAGATCGACGAGACCCGCGCCACGTCGGGCGTGCGCGAGAGCAACGCCCAGGGCCTCGCGCTGCGCGCCCGCGCCGCCCGCCTGCGGGCGCTGGCGGAAGACACGGCGTTCAAGCCGCCCGAGGTGCCGGCCGGCGACCTCGACGCCCAGCACATCCTGCTCGGCGAGCAGCAGCTCTACGAGGCCAAGCGCTCGGAGCTGAACACGCTGCTGTCCATCAACGCGCAGCAGCTGTCGCAGCGCCAGCAGGAACTCGCCGAGATGCGCTCGCGCAAGGTGTCGGCCGACCGCGCGCTCGACCTCGGCCAGCAGGAACTCACGAAGACCCGACCGCTGCTGTCGAGCGGGGCCGTGTCGGAAGTGGAAATCCTGCGCCTGGAACGCGACATCTCCCGCTCGCGCGGCGAGTCGGAACAGGCCTCGGCCCAGATCGCCCGCGTGCAGGCCTCCATCGGCGAGGCGCAGCGCAAGGCCCAGGAAACCGAGATCCAGTTCCGCAACGACGCCCGCAAGGACCTGGCCGACACCCTCGGCAAGCTCAACGCGCTGAACGAGGGGGCCGTGGCCCTCACCGACAAGGTCGACAAGTCGCAGGTGCGCTCGCCGGTGCGCGGCCGGGTGCAGCGGCTGCTGGCCAACACCGTGGGCGGCGTGGTCACCCCGGGCAAGGACATCGTCGAGATCGTGCCGCTCGACGATGAGCTGATCCTCGAGGCCCGCATCGCCCCGAAGGACATCGCCTTCATCCGCCCCGAGCAGGATGCCCTGGTGAAGTTCACCGCGTACGACTTCTCGATCTACGGCGGCCTCGACGCCAAGGTGGAGAACATCAGCCCCGACACCGTCGTCGACGAGAAGGGCAACGCGTTCTACCTCGTGCGGGTGCGCACCACGCGCGCCAACTTCAGCGAGAAGATGCCCATCATCCCGGGCATGACGGCCGAGGTCGACATCCTGACCGGCAAGAAGACCGTGCTGTCGTACCTGCTCAAGCCGGTGCTCAAGGCCAAGGCCTACGCGCTCCGCGAGCGCTGATCCGCCCCTCGCCTGTCGCCGCGCCGGCCCCGGCGCGGCGTGATACCCGTCACGAATATCCCCCGTTTTCGCCAGAATTGGACGACGGGGGATATCTCGCACGCGCCCCCTCAAGTTTCCGACAAACCCGTCGATATACCGTCCGGGCGTTCTCCACACGCGCAAAACCGGACACGGGCGCCCTCGCCTATTGCACTGCGGCAATGGGGATCCGGTGATTCTGTTCACGGAAAAGCTGCGTTTCCCGGCACATAAGGAAACCCCGGTTCCGGTATTCTCGGATTCATTCTGCGCAGTACTTTGCCGAGGTTTTTCCCATGCCCACCCTGATTCAAACCGTCAATGGCACCGTCACCGGCCTTTGGGGAGGCGCGGCGATGGTCCGCAAGGCCGACGGCAAGATGCATGTGCTCCAGCTCGGCGAACACGTGGAGAAGGGTGACGTCATCCTCACCACGCAGGACGGCATCGTCCAGCTGACCCCCGAGGAAACGCCCGCGACGGTCGCGGCCGCCGCCCCGGACACCGACCTCGACCGCGTGATCGCCGAGATCGACAACCCCACCGACGAGACCGCGCCCGCGGCCGGCCTGGCCGGTGGTGACGGTGGCGACATGCAACCGGGGCTGCGGGTCGACCGCATATCGGAAGGCACCACCCCGGCCACGTTCACGCAGACGAACGAGGTGACCCCCACCACGTTCCCGCCCATCACCACCACGACCGCGAACGCCACCGCGTCGGCCGACCCGGCGCCCACGCCCGCCGCCCCGCCCACCCCGGCGCCCGTGGACGCCACGATCACCCTCACCTCCTCGGCGCCCCAGGTGGCCGAAGGCGGCAGCCTGGTCTACACCGCCGTCGTGAGCCAGCCGGTCACCGGCTCGCCGCTGGTCATCAACCTGACCAACGGCGCCACCATCACCATCCCGGTGGGCCAGACCACGGGCTCCTCCGTCGCGGTGCCGGTGCGCGGCGACGACGCCTACGCCCAGAATCCCGAGACGGTCAGCGTGTCCGTCGGCGGCACCACCGGCGGCGCGTTCGACTCCATCACGCCCGGCCAGCCGGCCGTGAGCACGGTCGTCGACAAGATCGACGCCACCACCGTCAGCGTGTCCGCCTCCACGCCCACCGCGGCCGAAGGCGGCTCGGTGACCTACACCGTCGCCGTCAACAACCCGGTCACCGGCAGCCCGCTGGTCGTGACCCTGTCGAACGGCCAGACCATCACCATTCCCGTGGGCCAGAGCTCGGCCACGGGCGCGCCCTACCCCGTCCGCGCCGACGACGCCTACGCCCAGGGCGACCAGCCCCTGAACGTGTCCGTCACCGGCACCACCGGCGCGAACTACGAGGCCGTCGCCATCGGCGGCAGCGCCACCACCACGGTCTCCGACCAGGCCACCTCCACCACGGTCACCCTGACGCCCTCGGCGACGTCGGTGGCCGAAGGCGGCGCCGTCGTCTACACGGCCACGCTGTCGAACCCGGTCACGGGTTCGCCGCTGGTGCTCACGCTGTCCAACGGCCAGACCATCACCATCCTCGTGGGCCAGAGCACGGGCAGCAGCGACCCGTACGTGGCGCGCGCCGACGATCCGTACGTCCAGGGCACGCAGACCGTCACGGTCGGCGTCAACGGCAGCACCGGCGGCAACTTCGAGCAGCTCACGTTCTCGAACGCCGTCACGCAGGTGTCCGACAACACCACCGCCACCACCGTCTCGGTGACCGCCTCGGCCACCACCGTCACCGAAGGCGGCTCGATCAGCTACACGGTGACGCTGAACAACCCGGTCACGGGTTCGCCCTTCGTGGTGACCCTGTCCAACGGCCAGACCCTCACCATCCCGGTGGGCCAGAGCTCCGTGACGGGTCCGGCCGTCGCCGTCCGCCCGGACGATGCCTACGCCCAGGGCGCCGTGGACACGGTCGTGTCCGTCAACGGCACCAGCGGCGGCAACTTCGAATCGGTCACCGCCACCGCCCCGGCCACCACCACCGTGGTGGACGACGCCGACGTCACCACGCTCACGCTCACGCCGTCCGCGGCCAACGTGACCGAAGGCGGTTCGATCACCTACACCGTCACGCTGAGCAACGCCGTCACCGGCACGCCGCTGGTGCTGACGCTGTCGAACGGCCAGACGGTCACCATTCCCGTGGGCCAGACCCAGGGCACGACCGCCCCGTTCGCCGTGCGCGGCGACGACGTCCATGCCCAGGGCGACGTGCCCCTGAACGTCACGGTCACCGGCCAGACCGGCGGCAACTTCGAGTCGCTGAACACCGCGGGCACGGCCACCACGATCGTCTCCGACGACGCCGACGTCACGGTCGTCACGGTCACGCCGTCGGTGACCACGGTCGCCGAAGGCGGCGCCATCAGCTACACGGTCTCGGTCAACCACCCCGTCACGGGCAGCGATTTCTCCGTCACGCTGTCGAACGGCCAGGTCGTCACCATCCCCGTCGGCGCCAGCTCCGCCACCGGCCCGGCCCTCGCCGTGCGTCCGGACGACGCGCAAGCGCAAGGCAACGTCGACACCGTCGTGACCATCGGCAACACGTCCGGCGGCAACTACGAAGCCCTCGACAAGACCTCCACGGCCACCACCACCGTCACCGACGGCGGCGCGGCCACCACGCTGACCATCACCCCGTCGGCGGCCAACGTCGTCGAAGGCGATTCGATCACCTACACCGTCACGCTGAGCAGCGCCGTCGCCGGCTCGCCGCTCGTGCTGACGCTGTCGAACGGCCAGACCGTCACGATCCCCGTGGGCCAGACCCAGGGCACGAGCGCCCCGTTCGCCGTGCGTGCCGACGACGCCTACATCCAGGGCGACCAGCCGCTGAACGTCACCGTCACGAACCAGTCGGGCGGCACCTTCGAATCGCTGAACACGGCCGGCACCGCCACCACCGTGGTCTCCGACGACACCGACCCCACGGTCGTCACCGTCAAGGCGTCCGACGCCATGATCGCCGAGGGCGGTTCGCTGACCTACACGGTCTCGGTCAACCACCCGGTCACCGTCGCCCCGCTCTCGGTCACGCTGTCCAACGGCCAGACCATCGTCATCCCCGTCGGCCAGACCTCGGCCACGGGTCCGTCGATCGACGTGCGTCCCGCCGACGCCCAGTCGCAAGGCAACGTGGACACGGTCGTCAAGATCAACGGCACCTCGGGCGGCAACTACGAAGCGCTCGACACCACGTCGACCACCACCACCACGGTCACGGACAGCGGGGCCATGACCACGCTGACCCTCACCCCGTCGGCGGCGAACGTCACCGAAGGCGGTTCGGTCACCTACACCGTCACGCTGAGCAACGCCGTGGCCGGCACGCCGCTGGTGCTTACGCTGTCGAACGGCCAGACCGTCACGATTCCGGTGGGCCAGACCCAGGGCACCTCGGCGGCCTTCGCCGTGCGCGCCGACGACGTCTACGTCCAGGGCAACCAGACGCTCGACGTGACCGTCACCGGCCAGACCGGCGGCACCTTCGAAGCGCTCAACACCGCGGGCACGGCCACGACCGTCGTCTCCGACGACGCCGACCAGACCGTCGTGACCGTCTCGCCCTCGGTCTCCAGCGTCGCCGAAGGCGGCACCATCAGCTACACGGTGTCGGTGAACCACCCGGTCACCGGCAGCGACTTCTCCGTCACGCTGTCGAACGGCCAGGTCCTCACGATCCCCGTGGGCCAGAGCTCCGTCACGGGCCCGGCCATCGCCGTCCGTCCGGACGATGCACAGGCGCAAGGCAACGTCGACACCGTCGTGACCATCGGCAACACGTCCGGCGGCAACTACGAAGCCCTCGACAAGACGTCCACCGCCACCACCACCGTCACCGACGGCGGCGCGCCCACCACGCTCACGATCACGCCGTCCGCCGCCAACGTCACCGAAGGCGGTTCGGTCACCTACACGGTCACCCTGAGCAACGCCGTCGCCGGCACGCCGCTGGTGCTGACGCTGTCCAACGGCCAGACCGTCACGATCCCCGTGGGCCAGACCCAGGGCACCACCGCCCCGTTCGCCGTGCGCGCCGACGACGCCTACGTCCAGGGCGACCAGCCCCTGAACGTCACGGTCACCGGCCAGTCGGGCGGCACGTTCGAGTCGCTGAACACGGCCGGCACGGCCACCACCGTCGTGTCCGACGACGCCGACGAAACCATCGTCACCGTCTCGCCGTCGGCCGCCTCGGTGGTCGAAGGCGGTTCCATCACCTACACGGTCTCGGTCAACAACCCGGTCACCGGTTCTCCGTTCGCTGTCACGCTGTCCAACGGCCAGACGATCACGATCCCGGTGGGCCAGAGCTCGGCCACGGGTCCCGCCGTCAACGTGCGTCCGGACGATGCTTACGCGCAAGGCAGCGTGAACACCGTCGTGTCGATCAACGGCACCTCGGGTGGCAACTTCGAAGCGGTCAACACCGCGTCGACCGCGACCACCGCCGTCACCGACGACAACGATCCCACCACGCTGACCATCACGCCGTCCGCGGCCACGGTCACCGAAGGCGGTTCGATCACCTACACCGTCACGCTGAGCAACGCCGTTCAAGGCTCGCCGCTCGTGCTGACCCTGTCCAACGGCCAGACGGTCACGATCCCGGTCGGCCAGACCCAGGGCACCTCGGCTGCGTTCGCCGTGCGCGCCGATGACGCGTATGCCCAAGGCAACGAGCCCCTGAACGTCACCGTCACGAACCAGTCGGGCGGCAACTTCGAGTCGCTGAACACCGCCGGCACCGCCACCACGATCGTGCAGGACGACGCCGACGTGACCACCGTCACCGTCACGCCCTCGGCCACCGCGGTGACCGAAGGTGGTTCCATCACCTACACCGTCTCGGTCAACAACGAAGTCAAGGGCGTGCCGTTCTCGGTCACCCTGTCCAACGGCCAGACCATCACGATCCCGGTGGGCCAGAGCTCCGCCACGGGTCCGGCCGTCGCCGTCCGTCCGGACGATGCCCACGTGCAGGGCAGTGTCGACACCGTCGTCACCATCACCAACACGAACGGTGGCAATTTCGAGGCCGTCAACACCGCCTCCACCGCCACCACCACCGTCACGGACGACAACGATCCCACCACGCTGACGATCACCCCGTCCGCGGCTTCGGTCACCGAAGGTGGTTCGATCACCTACACCGTCACGCTGAGCAACGCCGTTCACGGCTCGCCGCTGGTGCTGACGCTGTCGAACGGCCAGACGGTCACGATCCCGGTCGGCCAGACCCAGGGCACGTCGGCCGCGTTCGCCGTTCGCGCGGACGATGCGTACGTGCAAGGCGACGACACCGTGAACGTCACCGTGACGAACCAGTCCGGCGGCAACTTCGAGTCGCTCAACACCGCCGGTACCGCGACCACCACGGTCACCGACGATGCCGACGAAACCGTCGTCACCGTCTCGCCGTCGGCCGCCTCGGTGGTCGAAGGCGGTTCCATCACCTACACGGTCTCGGTCAACAACCCGGTCACCGGTTCGCCGTTCTCGGTCACGCTGTCCAACGGCCAGACCATCACCATCCCGGTCGGCCAGAGCTCCGCCACGGGCACCGCCGTCAACGTGCGTCCGGACGACGCCTACGCCCAAGGCAGCGTCAACACCGTCGTGTCGATCAACGGCACGTCCGGTGGCAACTTCGAAGCGGTCAACACCGCGTCGACCGCGACCACCGCCGTCACCGACGACAACGATCCCACCACGCTGACCATCGCGCCGTCCGCGGCCTCGGTCACCGAAGGCGGTTCGATCACCTACACCGTCACGCTGAGCAACGCCGTTCAAGGCTCGCCGCTCGTGCTGACCCTGTCCAACGGCCAGACGGTCACGATCCCGGTCGGCCAGACCCAGGGCAC